>Ga0209062_1000175_pt1 | contig 241172 bp, 235 predicted proteins | sample Coa_R2_2_FD_187158 | JGI IMG/M metagenome (GOLD analysis project Ga0209062, IMG submission 187158) | Surface soil microbial communities from Centralia Pennsylvania, which are recovering from an underground coalmine fire - Coalmine... | ecosystem: Environmental > Terrestrial > Soil >... | reverse complement strand
GCGGAAGCGGGAATCCAGTATTTCCGCGGAAAACCTGGATTCCGGCTCTCCGCTGCGCTCCGGCCGGAATGACGGCTATTCCTTTGGAAGCGGCGCCCATCCAGGCTTGTGTGCATGCCGTAGCGCGAAAGCGGGAGCCCAGAAAGCTCTGGATTCCCGCTTGCGCGGGAATGACGATGCCTCGTCGGTGATTCCGCCAATGCTCATCCCGCTCCCGCATGACGCCGGCAAACGGAGATCGACCATGACGATGACAGCCACGGACGTTGCCAAGGGTGGAAGGACCGGATTCGAGGGATCGCGTCTCCTGCACACGATGATCCGCGTGCGGGACCTCGACAAGTCGCTGGATTTCTACACCCGCCTCCTCGGCATGAAGGTGCTGCGCAAGAAGGACTATCCGTCCGGCGAGTTCACCCTGGCCTTCGTCGGCTATGGCGACGAGAGCGACTCCTCGGTGATCGAGCTGACCTACAACTGGCCGCGCAAGGAGCCCTATGCCCTGGGCGAGGCCTTCGGCCATCTCGCCATTGCCGTGCGCGATATCTACGCGGCGTGCGAGCGCCTCGCCGCCGAGGGCGTCAAGATTCCCCGCCCGCCCGGCCCGATGAAGCATGGCGGCAGCGTCATTGCCTTCATCGAGGATCCCGACGGCTACAAGATCGAGCTCATCGAGCGCGCGTAAGCGGCGCGTTTGATCGACGTTGTCGCCTCGGTTGGACCGGCGGGCCGCATCCATCCCAGTGATCATCCGCGTAGGGCGACACGACGCTTGCCGCGCCGATGCCACCCAACAAACGCCTTGAGCACGCGGTTGTAGAAACGGGGAGGGAGGAAATCGTAATCGTATCGATCGCTGTTCGGCGCCTTACGGAGATCGTAGCCCGGATTCGGAATGGGCATGAGCGCCGCTATTTCCGATCGAGCAGGGCATCGAGATGCTTATGCCTCCGGTCCATGCGAGACACTTTGATAGCCTTGACCCTTTCATCGGAAAGCTCAACCGTGGCGAAGCTGCGGCGGCTATCTCGAAAGCGCTTGAATTCCTCGTATTCATCGGCCCCGACGAAATAGCCGGTTATTTGGCCGTGGCTCGACACGGCGACCGCCTCGCGCTGAGCGCGCATGCGGTAGCGGCCAAAATTGCGAGTGAATTCAGACGCGGGAACGGTCTTGGGCGTAGCCATTGCTGACTCCTTTCACGAAATTTACGCAACTCGCATAACTTGCACAAGATGCGCAAGTTGCGATCAAAGTGCTGACGCCATCGCCCTATGAGGCCCGATCCTCCGCCACGGCGAGACCGAGCGCATCGGCGACGGCGTGCAGCTTGCGATCTTTCGTCCAAAGCGAAGCGCCGGGCGTCAATTGCGCGGCGGCAAGCAAGTGGACATCGATATAGCCGACGCCGCGCCCGAACAGAGCGTTGCGCTCGATGAAACTCAGAACCTCGTCCTCGGTCGCAACCTGAGTCCGCGGCAGATTGGAAAGCGCGGCCAAGATGAGATTGCGCTGCCGCATATGCCCCAGAGCAACTTCGCCGATGACGAAAGGATGGACCAGCACGCGCCCAGCCTCCAAGAGCTTGCTGAGCGGCGCGCTTTTCCTGCGCAAATGATCGACCCAGACCGAGGTGTCGACGAGGATCAAGCGCGGACGGGCCGCCGTCTCCGCGGCGTCCTCAAAGCGGGCTCGCTGCCGCCGAGGCGTGCAAGGCGTCGTGCGCTTTCGCGCTCGATAAGGGCCTTAAGAGCTTCTCGGACCAGGCTCGACTTCTCTTTCAGGCCGGTGAAAGCCTGAGCCTTTGCGACAAGCTCGTCATCGAGAGCCAGCGTCGTGCGCATCTCCGATACCTCCGGTCGAGGCACGAATTTAGCATCATTTGATGATGGTCTCAATGCCTTGCCGCGGGTGAAGCGCGCTCCGCATCGAAGGCGGGGGGCGCGCTCCCGGAAACGCGCAGCGATGCATCGGGATGGATTTGCCGGGCCGCGACCGACGATGATGAGCACGATGTCGATGCCACAGCCCTATAACGAACGTCAGTCCGCGAGGCCCATGACGAAGGCCAGGGCGATGTTGAGGCGCCCGATATCGGCGTCGGTCAAACGCCCAACCAATTGTCCAATCCGTTCCCGTCGGACCGTGACGGGCTTATCGGCCATGACCTGCGAGCGGGTGCGCAGGCCATTTTCTTCACTCGGCTCGATCGTGACACGGAAATCGGGTGCAGCGACGACATCGGATGTCATCTGGCAAATCACGACTGATGGATGGGTTTCGGGAAAGGCGTTGGTTTGCACCACGACGGCCGGTCGCGGCTTTCCGTAATCTCCCGCCGCCGCGACGATGACGACATCGCCGCGCCTCATTTTCCGTTTGAAGCGGGTGCGTCAAACTCCGAAACGGCCTCGATCCAGTTCAGAGCGTCATCTTCCTGGCGCCGGTCGAGACGCCTCACCTGGGCGGCGACGCGCTTTCGAACAGACGCCAATCGCGCGTCAGGCACAACAAGGCGTAATTCCCGCAGCCCCCGCCCGCGGCGCCGCTCGCGCATCATCCTCATCCGGTCAGCGGCTGCTGTCACTTCGATCCCCCAGGTAACTCCCAACATATCTAATGTAACGCGTTACACTCCTCGAGGCAATGATCTCACAGGCGCAAGCGGCGTCGCGGAATAGCAGCTCACCGGCAGCGGCCGGACACCGCCGCGGAAAGCAGATTGAAGCCAACTCCCTTCGCAGTTCTGAAGTGGCGGGCCGCAGCCGACGATGATGAGCACGATGTCTACGCTATGGCCCTATGAAACCGAACTCAATCCATTTCGCTCATACGCAAGAAGACGCCTCGTCAAACCTTCAGGGTTGGACAACGCGACGAGATGGCCGCCGGCGATCTCCTCTACATCCTTTCCAAGCCTTTCGCGCGCAACTCGCTGCTGGAATTCGACCGGAAAGAAGCGGTCGTCTCTTCCCGCCAGGACGTGAATGGGAATCGCCGGCCAGTGCTCAAAGCGGCAGGGCTCGCCGAAGACGATCTCGGCTTCCCTGCGTGGTGCTTCTGGACCGGTGCGTCGGACGTCCGTCGGTACGTCGTGCAGAAAATATGTCTCCGGATCGAACGCCACGGCATAGCCGCGGCTCAAGGCGGCCTGTTCCCGCGCCGCGATGGCTTGGTGCCCCGATTCGCGCAGCAGGGGCGTCACCCGATGCCAATACCAGGCCATGCCGCCCGCGCCGGGAACGAGTGTGAACAACGCCATATGAATTCTCCCCGGATGCGTCCGAAAGGTGCCCTTTCTGGGAGAAGGGACGACCCATGCGTCCGGAGCGGACAGTTCTGAAGTGGCGGGCCACGGCCGACGATGATGAGCACTATGTCTACGCTATAGCCCTATGATGCGCGCGTCTCAGTACAGAGTCCTACCCTCAGGTTCGCGCAGCACGGTTCGCACCGGGTTTGAGGCCCGCCCGTCCGCCGAAACCATAAACTCGATGTCCAGAAGCCCTTCCGTCTCGCTGAGGCAAAGGCACTTACATGATTTGCTTCCATCGACTCTTTGAATTCGCAGACCGAGCGGTGTCTTGAGAATCGCTCGCGTATCGCCGACAGCCTTCTTCAGGTCGTTGCTGAACACGGCCTCGTTCAGTTCATGGGGAGATTCGATGATTTGATAGTCGCGTTCGTAGAGTCCGTGCCAGTAGGCACCAATCGTCGGAAGGATGACACTGGCGAAGAACGCCGACAGGATGCCATCCTTGGTATCGGCAAACCGCAACGCTTGGAGCAGACTGACTTCGTGCCCGTCGAGGCTGGCAAAAGAGTCAAAGCACCAGCCGTGATGAATTGAGCCGATGTCGCCATCTTCGTCTATCGCGAATTGCGCGTAGTAAGAAGCCCTTGGATAGGTTTGTGTATCCTTCAAGCACCGGACGAACGGTTCCATTGGAAATCTCCCGCCGTCTCCTTGTTCAGTCCGTCGTAATGCCTCCTCCTCGGTTATTTCCAGGATCCGTTTGGCTTCGGTAGCGTATTTGGCAACCACAGGAAGCAGGTCATCTGGCCCAATCAAAGCATTGCCGGCAGAATCGAAGGCGTATCGGCCCCGCGATGGAGGAGCAGCGGTACGGCTGCGGCTGGATGGTGCCGACGAGGTCTGCACGGAGGGCGGGAGAGTCGGGGGCGAGGGAGTGGTGCTCTGGGTCGGCCGGGCCATTCGCGCTTTTCGCAAACGCATGGCAGCATCGACGCGGGTTTGAATCTGATCACTCTCAATCTTCATAAGGGCAAGGTACCGGTCTGTTCGCGCACGATCAGGACTATGCGCCAGGACTCTCATTTGCTCCTTCACATCCGGTGTGGAGCGTTGAAGTTCGGCGAGATCAACGCCGGTCCAAAACAATGGCTTGGGTCCGATACTCTGCTGAAACGAGGGCAAAAAAGCAGCGCCGACCGCAAGCCATTCGGCGCGAGCGTCGAGCGGTTCGCGAAGTATCTCCCGTTCTATCGCCAGGAGAATGTCCTCCTTCGGATGTGGCAGCACCGAGACGTCGTAGAACGCATCCGGTTTCACCTCACCCGCTGCCATGAGGTCTGCCAGATCAGAGACGATCTTTTCGTCGCTATCTTTGAAGCCCTTTCGTGCGGGCGCCGCATCCGGAAACTTTGCCACAGCTTCGTTGAGAACGGTGCAAACTTCGGCGGCCGATGAGCAATGCCAAATAGCATTGGAGAACGCGGCCAATACAGGATTCTTGAAGGAGAGCGGCGACGCTTGTTCGGGATAGATCAGACTGAGCGCTCGCGCCGTCTGCGCATTTTTGTAGACGCTACTCTCGTTGTACAGCTTTGGGCCGAAGAAGTTGCTGAGGAAGGATTTGATCAATCCTCCGTTCATGTCCCATCTGCGCACCAACACGCCGGTCTGCGCGATGGACACGTACACGACCTCGCCGTTGTCTAATTCGATCGTGGCACCGCAACCGGCTGTCTCGCTGGACCTCAAAAGCTTTGGCATGTGCTGATCCCTAGTTTTCCGTCGTCGGACCAGACGGATGCACTTGCAAGCTGAGAGGCCGTCGCAGTGCTGATTATTTGCAGTAACTCCGCGTCTCGATCGTCGTGCGAAGCGACGCCGGTTCGCAATTTCGGGAGAACGATTCGCGCATATTTGCAGGCTTCCAAGAACGCCGCGGCCGTCTTCAGGACGACCTTGGGACTGATGTCGTCGGGCGTTCTGTAGGTCGTTATGAGCCGCGTCACGCAGTCACGCGCAATGTCAAGCAGTCCATAGACGATGACCCCGTCCATGGCGCCTTTTTCGAGGAGTCTGACCTTGTGCACGTTCGCTGGATATACGATCGGAGCCGGCATTCGCGACAGACTTTCCATCATCCTGGCGGTAATCGGCCTGTCCGTCTTGGCGCCTAGTTTAGTGAGGGAACCATGCACGCCAAGCGCTCGCGGAATGAGTTGGCGAAGTTCTATGGCGAGTGACTTACGCAGTGCATCCAGTTCGCGATCGACCTTTCGTCTCTCGACCTTCAGCGTGACGACGACGGTGATGATCGCAGCGATCAACGCGATCAGTCCAGCGATCAGAGTTTGCCAGTGGTCGACGAAATCAACGAGAGTTGTGTAGTGCCATGGCACAGCGACAGTCGTCCCCAAGCTCGTTTCACCCCCACGAATATGGCCCGTGAAGTGCCATCTGGCGGTTGCTCCGGTGTCGCCGCTTCGCCGTCTTCTGGCAAGGAGATTTTTAGCGCGAGACGGGATGGGAGGGCTTGGATTTGGACGGCAAGGGAAAGCCTGGACGGCCGTTGGTCGGATGTCTCTGAGGACATTGAGATTTTTGGACTCCCGCTGGACACCCTCTGCTGGCGCTTTTGGCTAAAAGATCAATGATATCAATGCTCCCGGCGCCAGCTGCCTATCCGGGAGCCGCCCACGGCCCTCCCTTGCTTATGTTGCTTCAGTATGATAACTATATGCCGTGACGGAGCCGCGTGACCCGACCCTCGATGTGCTTCTCGACCTCGACGGGCAGGTTCTCGTGGTGGACCCGGAGGGCGGCCACTGGGTCCGGTTCATGGTAAGGCGGGTGCCGGTGTCGCCGGAGAAGCCGCACGGCATCGATTACTCGCTCACGCTGCACGGGCCGGAGGGCGAGCGGCTGGTCGGCTTCGACAATGCTCATCCAGTGGCACAGCAGAAGCGCGGCGATCCGCAAGACCACCGCCACCGGCTGCGGAGCATCCGGCCTTATGAGTACCGGGACGCGGCGACTTTGCTTGCGGACTTCTGGGCAACAGTGGACGCGGTGTTGCGCGAGAGAGGAGTGATTCCATGACAACGCTTAAGGTCGGCATCGCCAGCTACGACGAGATGAAGGCGCGCACCATGGCCGTGGCGCGCGGCGAGCGTCGCGTGGCGGCTGACGAGCCCAAGGTCTGGTTCACCTCGACCGAGTCCTTTGCCAAGGTCCTGTCGGCCGGCAATCGCGAGCTGCTGCGCGTCATTGCCGAGAAGGCGCCCGGCTCGCTCGACGAGCTGGCGCGCATCACCGGCAAGGCCAAGTCGAACCTCTCCCGCACGCTCAGGACCATGGAAGGCTACGGCTTGGTCCGCCTGGAACGCGGCGAGCGCGGACGCATCACGCCCAAGGTCATGCACGACCGGGTGGAGCTGGACCTGCCGCTCACGCTCTCGCGCAAGGCGGGCTGATGGCGTTCGCAGTTCTGAAGTGGCGGATGGGGTGGGAAAATCATCCCATCCGTCAGTGATTAGCAAAATCAATGGGTTATAAGCCGACTCGACAGACTGTGCTGGACAAAGTGCTGGACAAAAAAATAAGCCACCAGCGTTCCCTCAGCTCCACTTCACCGCACCGCAGGGGCACCGGAAGTGAGTCTTGAGGTTCGCGCTGGTGGCTTGAAGATAATGGCCTACTGGCCCAATTAGCGGGAGCCTTTGATCCGCTCCAACAGCTCCTTCACGGGGCCAGGGCGGAACTGATCATACGGCCATCGCTGCAACGTAGGCTCAACGCCTAGCATACTATCGATCCAAGCGTTGAACTCAAGGAACTCTGCGGCCAGCCTGTTCGCCTCCTTCTTGTACTCCCTCGTGACCGCCTTGGCTTTCGCATGGGCTTCGGCCTTTGCCTCGCTCATGACCTTCCGTGGCTTACGATCCCGCTTTCGCGAGAGCCCTTGCCGGGGACGGGGAGAGGGAGGCAAGGGCGGCACAGGTGTCGAGGGCGGGCGGTCACAAGCGGTCGAGGAAGGAGGCGGCAGGTAGGACGCGGGGAAACCGAAGTCGTCCATGCCGGTGGCTATTTGTCGTCGTTCTGCCCGCTTCGCTGGCCCGTGAAGGCGGATAGCGGGACCATGCGCCCGCTGCGGAGCGCCGTGAAGCCCTTGCCGGTGCTCCAATAGATTTCGCCAGCCTCGTAGCGAGCGGCCGTGTCGTCGGGGCGGTTGTGTCCCAGCTCCGTGAGCTTCGATCCTTGCTGCACGGCTCGCCTTACAGATTGTCGTGGAAGGTGACGACGGTAGGATTGCCGGACGCGGCATCCAGCGGTCCCCGACGCCACGGGCGGGTATCGAGGGTCTGCGAAGCCGGGACCGCGTGGTTGATCACCGCAACAGCGATCAGGTTCGCGCCGGCCGCACCCGTGAGCTTCACGCGGAGCCCCTTATAGTCCGCCGCTGTGAGGGCGATGGCGCCCGCTGCCGAGAGCGATGATCCGGGGACGGCGGCCCAGTTGCCGAGCCCGTCATAGCTTTCCAGCGACGCGGTGCCGCCCCCGAAGGGGCCGGAGAAGGTCACCACCACGGTGCCGTTGACGGGGCCGATGAAGGGGAACTCGGTCGCGGAGGTTGATCCGGTGGTGTTGGAAGTTTGGCCTGCGAGGAGGATGATGGAATCGTTATTCATGTGTGATGGTCTGTCTGCTGTGATGGTGAGGTTACGGGTGATGGTGGAACGTCACGCTTCCATCGGCGGCGATGACCGCGTATGCGCCACTGCGGAAGTGGATGCTGCCGCTCTCGTGACCGTGGTGGAGCGAGAAGCGGACGGGATCGCCAAGCCCGTGGTGTGCCGCATGGTGTACGGCAAGGCGAACGGCGGCATAGCCACGGGCGTACTCGGGTGACGGGCTGTTCTTCGGATGGAGATGCACCCTCGCCCCGAGGGCGCGCTCGTGTGTTGATGCTTGCATTAGATTCTCCGCTCCCGAAGCTTCGGCAGCGTGTGGCCGTGATCGCGGAGGAACTTGTTGATCTCGCGGAATGTGGCAGCGGAAGGGGTCTTCCTGATCATCTTGCCGTTCTTGAGCATGTAGGGTTCCCCGTGTTGGAGGATGTCGAGATATCTGTGGACAGCGGCCTTGAATGCCGCTTCGTTTAACTCTGGCATGTCATGTCCTTACCGGCGCGTCACGATGGTGCTGCGCTGGTGCTCGACGATCTCCTGCATGGTCTTCTGGAACTCGCGTTCGGCATTCGCGGTATAGATAGAGCCGGGCTCGGTGAGGATGTCCTCGACCGGTTGCGACTCCTGCGCCGAAGGGTCTGCAACCTCTTCGACGCTGGCAATGTTGCGCGGCTTCTTGCTCATGGATTCTTGTCCTTTCGGTTAGCGAGCGAAGGAAACGGGCATCCCGGCGCGGACGGCAGCGCGCCAGGGCATCCTTCTGCCGTTGACGAGGATCGTGATGGAGCCGTCCTTCTCCCGTTGGGGCTGCGCATGGGCCACGCCAGGGCTGTTCAGGATGATGTCCGGGGCGTGCTGGTCCAACGTCAGGAAGTACCGTTGAGCGAGGGCACGATAGCCTTTGGTCGATCCCTCGTTCACTTGCCGGTACATGGCGTCGCGAAGCTCTTGCGGGGAGTGCCGGCGCGCCCAATCGAAGACCGCCTCCGAGTTTGCTCCGACCGCTTCGCGAGCCTGCTTCTCGAAAGCGGCTTTCACGGTTTCGACCTTGGCAGCGACTTGCTCAGGGGCAACGCCCATGCGAGAGGCCACGCGGGAGAGGACTTCCGGTGAGGCTTCACCCGTCTCGACGATCTCGTGGGCACCGGCAACAACGTCCATGCCGCCCACGCCGTTGACGAACTCGCCCATGATCTGCTCCGAGGCCGGGTCGAGAGTTTCGACCGTAGAGGCATCATTGGCGGACTGCTCCGTCTCCTGCGCGGCCCTCCCGTGCTCCTGAGCGGGCTGCTGGTGTTGCTGCCGCTCGCTCGGAGCGGCGTCGTCAAAAGGGCCGGAAACGTCCTCCCACAGGCCGTTCTCGTTCTGCCTGATAAGGCCAGCCCGCGCGGCGGCGGCAATAGACACTTCCATTCCGCCGAGATTGATGAGGGCGTTGTCGCCGATTTGACGCCCGGTGAGAGGAGCGCCCGATGACGACCGCGCGGTGGAGATAACGCTTCCGCTCTCCGCCTTGGGCGCAGCACCGCTCGTATTGAGGGACGACATATTGGACGAGGCAACGGAGACCTCGCCGTTGTTGAAGGTCACGAGCGGGCCATCCTCGATCACGCGGTAAGTGGCCCGCATCTTGGTTGAAGGTTGCTCGGCAGCGGCGGCTTGAGCAGCGGCGGCCTTGGCCTCGGAGGCGTTCCCCGAGTCCAGTTGAATGGATGAGTTGATCAAACTTGCTTCCTTTCGTTAGGAACGGAGCTGTGGGAATTGCGTTGCCGCGCACTCGATCAGATACAGGAGCGCGCCTTCCAGGATCGCCATGCGATGTTCCAGCGGGATGTCCTGGCTCTGCCGATGCTGCGCAATCGCGTAGGTCATGATGCGCTGTACGGCATCCTTTACTTCTGCCGCCGCGCCGTCCCCAGGCGGGACCAGCGACAACACCTTCGTCAGGTGCTCATGGATGGGGTTGACGGTGTCGTCGGTTGCTTCGGATGTGCTGCTCATGTCTCACCTGTCGGTTAGAGGTCGTTTGGTGCGTAGAAGGGCACCGGGGTCGGATCGGGAATACGGAGAAACTTGTCGTAGGCCCCGAGCGCGCCGAAGCCGATGCGCATCATCGGGTCGAGGATGCTCGGGCCAGACTTGAGGTAATGTGAACGGACGCTGTTGATCTGCGATTGCGCGCCGGATTGGAAGCCCTTCATCTGTTGTCGTATCTCGTCGTCTTGGGCTTGCTGGTTGTACTGGACATCCGCGTTGAACTCGTCGCGGCGGTTCTCGTACTCCTGGGCCAGTGCCCGGACGGAGATACCGGAGATGCCACGCGAGGATGCACCGGCAGTCATGGTGCCGATAGCAGATCGCGCCATGCGGTCTTCCTGGGCCATCTTCTGAGTGGCCGCAGCGTCGTGATAAATGATCTGCTGTTGGCCTTGGCCGTATTCGGAGATGACGTTGTTGAGGATGTTCTGAGACTGCGCCATGGACCAATCGGAGACGGCCTTGTTCTCCGCATTGGCCTGCATGGTGCCGCCGATGTAGTCGGCACCGGCTTGAACGGCGGTCAGCCCGACAGAGGTTGCGGCGAGGGAGAGGGGATCACACAAGTGGATTGGTTTCCTGTTGAAGAGTTTCGTTCAAGCGTCCTTGCGAGCTGGGCAAGGGCGGGGAGGAGGAAGCGGGTCAGTCGAGAGCCGTATTCGTCGAGAACCTCCGAGGATAGTCGTTTGGTGATGGTCCGCAGTGCCCCATCCCTGCGCCTTGTGGATGGCGTCCGGTAGCGAGGAGCGAGGGAGAAGACGGCACGGGCTATGGCGTAGTGCAGTGGACGCCCATAAGGATCGAGAGCACCGGGGCGACGGCGAGAGAAGAGGAAGACGGCGGCGGCAGCCTCGAAGACGTTGCGGCCTGTGACGCCATGCGTTGCCAGCCTCGCCAGCTCTAGGAAGAGCCGTTGTCGCCACGAGCGAGGGCGGTAGCCGCGCCATTCGGTTGCCCAGGCAGCAGCCTCGGAAAGTTGCCGGTCAAGCTCCGCGAAGGTGGCGACGAAGGTGGGATGCTTGGCGTTCCGCCTGACGAAGCGGCGGACGGTCTTGAGGTCCGGTGCGTACTCGTATTTGCGGATGGCCCTCTGCGTCGGACTGCCGTTCCGCAAGAGGCTCAGCTTGTGGCGCGTGCAGTAGTTCGAGACCCCGTGGCGGCGCGCGGGGCATCCCGCGATGTTGCACGGGAGCCCCTGGCGTTCAGCCATGCGGGCGGTGATGGTGAGCGGTTTCATCTCTCCTTCTGTGGTCGCGAGAACTGCACAATCAAATCGAAGATCACATCCAGAAGCTCAGTCTTGGACATGCCCTCGAACGGCTTGAGTATCTCCGCGCGGAGGGCGCGGTTGTTGGCTTCATGAGCTGTGAGGGTTTGATCCGGACATAGCTTCTTGCTCTTCTTAACCAGCTCCTCGCTGGTCATACCGTAGTCCTTAGCGAGCTTCTCAAGCTTAGCCTTGGCTACGTCCCGCTCCCCCTCGATGCCCCTCTCGGCCCTCGCGTTGATCTTGAGGGCGTACTCAGCGTCTTCGCGAGTGAAGGGAGAGGTGATGGAGGGTTTTGGCTTTACTGGAGCGTTGCCGCTTATGCGTTGCCACTCGTCCCAGGCTTTTTCGGAGCTAAGGTTAAGGTTTCCAGTAGACTGGAACTTCGCCCACTCCATGTACTGATAGGCCCGAGATTTCTTTACGTTACAATTCTCAGCGAGCCATCTCAGAAACCCTTCCGCGGGCTTCAACGCCTTAGCCTCAAGCAGCTTCTCACCAGCGAAATAGGCGGCGCACAGCACGTCCTTATTGGCGTACTGAGTTGCCCGGTGCCATTTGTCGATCTCCCTCGCGAGGACAGCGAGAGGGGTGACGGTAAGTGTCCCCGAGCTGGGGGCTTGTGTGACACATGTTGTCATGTGGTGGGCTCCTTCCCCGCTCTATGCGGGGCCTATGGGGTGAGGAGGAGGCGACACAGAGACAGGAAAGGCCCCGGCTATCAGACCAGGGCCTCCCTGCACGGCAGGACGAAGTAGGAGAGGAACAGCTAGGCGGCAGTCTTTGCAGCCTCAAGCCGCTCCCTCCAGTCCTTCGGCGTGAAGATCATTTCGACCTTGCCGAGGCGGACGACGCGCTCCCCACCGCTGGTCCAGGTGTCGAACCAAGGTGCGCCGATGGGGCGACCGGAAGCGAAATCCATGCACGCCTGGGCTCCAGACGGGAGGGCGATGAAGACATGACGACAGAAGGTCTCAAGGACGAAGCCGTTAAGTTGCAGACGCATTTGATGTTCCCCTTTGTTGTCGTGCTCACTCCTTATGTCCCCGGTGTCCGAGGGACGAGGGAGACGATGAGTCCTCGGAGTCCATCCGTCAAGAATTTTATAGTTCCATCAATGGGTTATATCCATATGTGGGATATTTCCACATGTGGGAGCGAAAGACGGAGTCGGAGCAAGGGCTTAGGTGTTCGCCCCCTCGGTGGGAGGAAGACAATCCGCTTGGTCTTCCACTGAGGTAGAGCCCCCGCCTGCCCCTTTGGTCGCAACAGAAGGGGTCACGGAAGTGGCGACCAGAGGGGAGGGTGGGGTGAGAGACGATAAGGACGGACCCCTATAGAAACGAGCCGCCCTATAGGGTTCCGTCTTTATCTTTCCCCTCACTCTGCAACGAAGGGAGCCAGGGCAGTCCTCACGAAAGAGCGGCCGACAAGCTGCCACCCTGCCGCATCCATGGAGCCACTGAACAGAAGGTTCCTGGCATCCTTGAATGTCTGAGCCGGGAGGTCTGCTAGGCCAGCCGCCACCTTGAGGCGCTTGCTGCTGATTTGCTGTGTCTCTTCGGAGAGCCCCCGAAGGAACTCAGCAATGCGGACAGCAGCCGAGTAGGTCTTACGCTCAAAGCCTGAGCCGTGCTCACCATTCCATGCCGTCCACACAGCCCCCGGCATCACCTTGTCGAGGACTTCCTTGATACGCGGATCGTGATGGACAAGCCACACCTTCATTGGTCTAGCCCTGCCGTTTTCCGTGAACCGGCTAGAGCCGCGAGACATGGCCTGATAGAGGATGTTGGCGATCTCACCACGCTTGATGTCTTCAATTGAGGTCAGCTCGCCAAGGTCAACCAACAGGTCGTCTCGCTGCCCTATGGCGGCAGCGGCTAGGTCTTCATCGCTCCGATGCAGGACACCGGCAAACACCACGTTCCCGCAATAAGCGTATTCCGACAGGGACGTGTGGTTTCCCCAGGTCAGCACATTGATGCGCGGCTTACCGTTCGGCAGCGTGGCTTTGGTGTCAACGCCAGCGGCTTCCAAGTCCTTGAGGAGGACTGTGGGGATGTCCACCGCATCCTTACGCTTCGGGCGATGCTTGAAGGTGAAGACAATCACGGCTTCCTCGGGAGGAATGCTCTTGATCATAGAGACGATCTCACGAGGGAGCTTTCGCTTGTCTCCCTTCCTGGCGCCGAAGTCGGCTTCCACCGAAGCCCTGCCAGAGGGTCCGATCATGTAGTTGATCGTGACCGTCTCATAGGACTTGATGATGCGCCCCTCTGAGAACCACGGCTCACGCCTTATCGTCGTGTCGAGTTCCACCAGCTTGTTGACCGTGTGGCTGGCGTCCAGAATGGCGATGTTGATGAGAGCCCGAGGCACAGTCAGCACGTATCGCACAAGCGCCGTCTTCGAGGTTCCCATCGGGGCAACCCGGATTTCGCATCCGTTCATCCCGATGAGTGATCGAAGCGGGCTTGTGGCATCGAAGTCGCTAAGCTTGGTGATGAACTGGTCTTGTTCCAGCTCCGTCAGGGCCGGGAGCTGCACGAGGCGCGCCTTGTCCCCTCCGGCCTGCCGTTGCTGCTCCTCCATGATTAGAGCGTGACAGCTTTCGATGTAGGCCAGGGCCGCCTTGAGGACGGGATCAGTGCTGATCTCGACTTGCGGTCTCAGCCATCCGATCCCGGACGCCACATTGACGGTGGAGATGGCCCAGGCTTGAGAGCTGATCAAGGCTTCATCCCACACCACGAGGTCGCGCGGCAGGCCGCGATAGGTGTTGATGAAGGATAGCTTGTCGTCATCCTGCTTGGCCCCGCGTATGCGGTTGTGCGAGACCAAGAGGAATTGCCGCACGCCGTTGTCTGTGGTTGCCGGTGCCGAGGCGTAGCGGTGCCCCAAGAGGTTGTAATCGCCGCACCGGGCGAACTCGGCAGCGAGGATGGGATCAAACGCCTTGTCGTGCAGCAGGCCGATCTTGTTCTCGGGAACGCCGAGGCTCAGCAGGTCCGCCCTGATCTTGATGAGCCCCTCGATGTGGGAAGCGGCCACGAGCACGGATTTGTCGAGGCCAAGCCGGTGAACCGCAGTGAGCCACGCCACGACGCCTTGAGTCTTGCCGCAGCCGCACGGCAGGTCCATGGCCCATCGCCCGGTCTGTTGGCCGTAAGCCATGAACGAGAGCCGCCCAACAAGGCGCATTAACGCCTCGCTGTGCTCCTGGGACAGGCTGTTGTGGAAGTCCCTCGTCATCCGGTCAGTGATGATCCGATACGCCAAGGTGGCGAGGGCCGCGACAGGCTGAACGGAAGGCGAGAATGCCTCCATAGACGGCCGCGCTTCGGGTAGATGGCGCAAGGCGCGCCGCGTCATTCGGTTCATGGGTTCATCCTGAGTGGCGTTGCTGGGGTTACGAAGAGCAGGGCACGAGAGAAGACGCCCGTCCAATCACGGACGGACACGCGCGAAACGTCGCGTCACTTGTCGTCGAGATAGCTCGGGAACGGCACCCTGCCGAGGTCACCGTGCGGCGGGAATGGGAGGCTCATCAACTCGGGTCCCGAGGGTGGCACCGGCGGGAGATCGAGCATCCCCGCAGCGGCCAGGAGCTTCACCGCAGTGGCGAGAAGGGCAGCCGAAGGCTTCTCCTGGAGCGCCTCGATTGTGCGCCTCACGGTGAGGTCGCGCAGGGCTTCCAATTCGTCCCTGGGAGTCATGTTCGGTTTGCCGGGGGTGGAAGTGGCGTCCGTCATCAGAAGCTCTCTATGGCCTTCCCAGCGGCAGCCAGGGCCAGCTTGAGGACGTAGTGCTCAACGGTCAGGTCGTCGCTGGTCTGCGGCATCTCCAAGCGCTCAAGCCGCTCCTCAAGGAGCCGCAAGGACGCGCGGAGGATCACGGAAGAGGTCGCCTTGATGCCGAGCTTCTCGGGGATTGTGGAGCGGAGCCGGGCAAGGCGCGCCTTCGACGCCTTGTCCAGCCACAGACTCATGGGCGCGCCGTCCGTGTGGCGCGTGTACGCGTTCATCATGGATGGAATCCTAAGTGATGGGGCTTGGCTCGGCTGCATAGGCAACCGCGCGAAAAAGGGAAGGGAGCGGCGAACGTGTGCCGCGTCCCTCAAGTGAGGACAGGAAGCAAAGCTGCATTGGAATTGAGACTCAGGTTTCCAGTAGACTGGAACTTCGCCCACACCGGGAGCGAGGAAGACTTCATGGCTTCTTAAAGGTCCGCCCTAATCGCCAGGGCGGCTCCCTGCTATGCAGGTGACCACTATTCGGCAAGGGCGGCAGCCGTACACGGGTGACTACTATTCCCGCGCCAACACATTTGCGACGGTTTGCGGCCCCCAGGAACCGCCCCGAGGCGAAGCAATGCCCCGATCCGTCAGCTCCTTCGCGATGGCGCGCAAGCTCAAGCCCGCCGTCCGTAGCTCATTGATGGCGGGCAGGACGCTCGCCGCGAACTCCTGCGCTTTACGCTTGCGAGCAACGGCGGCGCGCGGGACGCCTATGGTCGCGCCCTTGTGAGGATCAGGTGAACCGAGTTGAACCCCGCGCGCTTTCGCAGCCGCCAGGGCTTCCCTGGTCCGCTTGGAAATCATGCGCCGTTCCTCCTCTGCGACCAGCGCCATAATGCCGACCGTGAGACGGTTCGCTGTGGGCATGTCCGCAGCGACGAACTCAATCCCTGCCTTCTGGAGCCCAAGGAGAAAGTGCGCATCGCGGCTCAAGCGGTCCAGCTTGGCGATCACGAGCGTGGCCTTGTGGCGGCGACATGCGCCGATGGCCCGTGACAGCTCCGGACGATCCGTGCGCTTGCCGCTCTCGACCTCGGTATATTCGCCCTCTAGCTTCCACTTGCCGCCGTTCAGGTAGTCCATGACGGCTTTGCGTTGCGCCTCAAGGCCAAGCCCGGAGCGCCCTTGGCGTGCTGTAGAGACGCGGTAATATGCGACGAACTTGCCTTCGGCCATCACTTTGCCCTCACTGTCCACAATCCCAAACGTCGGTTTGAGAATATGGACAGGAGCCGAGTCGCGGTCAAGTAGGTAGCTGGCGAACGTTCCGCTAAGGTGCATGCTGGGAGCGCGGAGCCTGCGCGTCGCTGCGGCCCTCCCTGCGGCCCTCCCTGCGGCCCTTGGCCGTCCAGCGTCCCACGGCGGGCCGTCATTCGCGCGCCCCGCAAGTCGTATCGAGATGGTCCGCCGTCCCTGCCCATACGGGGGGAACGAGCGACGACGACCACCCCGCCTGACCCAACGAATTTTTGCGGTGGAATGTCGGGGTCAGGCCTCGTCCAGTTCCATGAGCGGCAGCGCTTCAGTCTCGCGCGCGCAGGCGGCAGCGTCCACCGCGTCACCTGAGCCGCGCATAGACGATCACCTTGGCCTCCCCTGGCGCGGGTAATCGTACTTCTGGCCCCTAGCGGCGCAATGTTCCCTGAATATTCTCACATAACAACATTTCGTAGGTGAGGGCGGATTTGAGGCACGACATCTTGACACATAGATGGGGGCGTCACTATCATTCCTAATGGGTGTTGTTGTGCAATGCACAACCCAGGGTTAGCGGCCCACTGGCCGTAGGAGACTGACATGCAGAACCTTGAAGCGCTCTATGTTGTTGAGTTTGGGGATGTTCTTGGCGGCGTCTACCGAAACGGCGGGGTCGTGGTCTTGGAGACGAATCGCATTTTCGGGGGCGACAGCGGGTACTACTACCTGGGCAGTTTCACGCCGAATGGCTCTTCCATTAGCGCAGAACTTCGCGTCGTGAGGCATAACTTGAATATCCCCAGCGTGTGGGGAGACAACGCCCAAGAATTCTCGATTCGACTTGAAGGAGTTAGGCACGGCGGCGTCATCGAAGGGCGGATGGTGCGCGCCGATCGGCCTGGCATTCAGCTTCCCGTGCGCCTCACGCGGAAGGCTGATCTTCCGTGAAGACTGATCGTACAAAACACAGAACGGTGAAGAGGATCACGGGAAGAGTGTAGGTGCTGCATGGCGCTTGCGGGTTTCGATAGGAAAGCTTTTGAGGAGGTCCTAAAGCAGCGCCTCTCGCCAACCACGCCGATCCGCAGCGCCGAGTTCCTTCGCGGTCGGGACAAGAAGCTGGAGGACATCCGACGCTCGCTGGTGCAGCCGGGCCGCCACGTCTTCATCTACGGCGAGCGGGGCGTGGGCAAGACATCGCTGGCGCAGACGGTGGCGTTCGAGCATCATCCCGCGAGCCGCGCGCCGATCTTGCTCGGCTGCGATCCAGGGTCGTCCTTCTACAGCATCGCGAAGAACCTCTGCGACCGGCTCGAAGGGCTCGGCCCTGGCGAGCACAAGAAGACGAGGCGTCGAACAGCGATGCTCGGCATCCCTTCGGTAGCTGGGGTGGAAGATCATGAGGCAACTGAGCACGGTCATGCTACCGAACTCCGCTCGATCAACGATGCCGTCGCCGCCGTGGCCCTCGCCGTTAAGGGGTACAAATTAGCGCCCGTCGTGGTGATCGATGAGTTCGAACGCATCAAGAGCGCGAGCGAGCGAATGCTGTTCGCCGACTTCATCAAGCAGATCGGCGACCAAATGGTGCCGCTCAAGCTAATCTTCTGCGGTGTTGGCTCCGTCCTGGGCGAACTGCTCGACGCACATCACTCGTGCTACCGCTACCTCACCACGGTTCCACTGGAGCGCCTCGGCTATGAGCCTCGCCTTGAGATCATCGATGGCGCCGCGGGCTCTCTCGGCATCGAGGTTGAGAACACGACGCGTTATCGCATCGCGACGATCAGCGACGGCTTTCCGCACTATGTTCACCTGATCACCGAGAAGCTCCTGTGGCAGGTGTTCGAGTACCAGCATCCGCTCAAGAAGACTGCTGCCGCTGACTTCGTAGCTGCGATCAAGGAGGCCGCGAACGATGTCGAGGCCCACCTGAAGGCGATCTACGAGACGGCGACGCTGAAGTACCGCAACGACTACGAGGAAGTTCTGTGGGCTGTCGCTGACTACCACGAGCTGAAGCGACGGAGCTCAGATATCTTCGAATCATATCTACGTATCATGAAGAAGCGCGGAACAACGCCGCTGTCGCGGGAGAAGTTCAACGGAAGAATGAACCAATTGAAGAAGCCGGCCCATGCTTCTGTTCTCAAGGGGAACCGTCAAGGCTGGTACGAATTTAGCGAGAACGTGCTCCGCGGGTACGTTCGCTTGCGGGCAGAGGAGCAGGGCATCTCACTGGGGATCGATCATCCCATGTTACCTCGCGCGGTTGCTGCCTCAGCCCGCGACTAAACTGCGTACAGGTGTGCCAGCCTGAGCCCCTTAAACTTCACCTTCTTGATCTCCGCGTACAACGTCGCGGGCTTTAAGCCGTCCCCATAATCCTCTTGCGTTTCTCGATTGGCCCACCCTCCGAGCGCCTTGACGCGTTCCTGGCTGATGTTCGCTTCTCGCAAGGCGTCCCGGTAAGTATGCCGAAACGAGTGGAACGAAGTCTTTGGCTTCGCCGCTCCGGTCTTTTTGAGAAATCGTCCAAACCACTTCTGGAATGGGTCGGAATAGTAGCCATTGGCTCCGAGCGTAAGATCAGGAAACAGACGGTTCTCACCGCGCTCTTTCATTTCTTTCCAGTATGTGAGGAAGCCGAGTTTTTCTAGCTCGGGGTGGATGGGGACATAACGCTCGCCTGCCTCTGTCTTTACGCGCTTAATGTCGCCTGCGTCCGCTCCCGGCTCGCTGTCCTCGGTAATGATAATCACGGGTACCTTGCCCATGTATCGCACGTCAGCAACATGAAGTTGGCAGCATTCGTTTAGGCGCATCCCGGTAAAGAGCGAGAGGAGAGGGACCCAAAAGCGCCCTCTCCGGGGCTTCGCTGGCCCGGACGTGGCATAACCGTTCTCGTCATTGACGCATCCCGTGTAGAGGGGTGCCTTGAAGATCGCGTTGAGCTGATCGATATCGAAAGGCTTCTTGCGGTCTTTCTTCTTCCGCACGACGGGGACCAACAGGTTCTTCGCTGGGTGGCGGTCAACAAAGGCTTCCTCGACAGCGTAGTTAAAGAGCGCCGCGAGGTTCACGAGGTAGCTGTTGACGCTCTCCGCCCTGCGGCGCGGCATATCCAGCTCGCGGCTTACCTTTGCTGCTTCCATCATCGTCTTACCGCGCGTAGCGGGGAGCTTGGTGTAATTCGGCGCAAGGTCCATGAGGATGTCCTTTACCTTGCGGCAGTCCTCACGGGTAATTGTCTTGGCGCCTCGATCCTCTCCGAGAAGCTCCTTGAGAGCGCGGAAGACGAGGGTATAGCCGTCCTTCGTCTTTTTCGTCCAACGCGCGCCGCGATCCTTCTGGTAGCGGTCGATAAGCTCTTTGAGCGAAATACCCTCGGCTGGCTGAGAAGCGGGGGACTTGCTGAATAACGGGTCAACCTTCACTCCTGCGAAGTCCCCCGTCCGCCGCTTCTTTTGCTGCTGTATGTTCTCAAGCATCCCGCGCAAGAGTGTTTGCGCTAGCAGGCGGTATTCCAACGATGCCGGATCGGAGATCAGGTTTGCTTCGCGCAGCACAGCCTCGGCATGGGACCTAATCAAGGTGAAGTCGTTCTTCCGGAGCGACCACTTGCACAGCGCTTCAAAGTGATCGATTGCCCCGTCAACATCCTCCAAATCATTCCATCGGCTGTCCATCAACTCAGAGAGTGCCAGCCGCCCGGATTCCTTCTTGAACCAAGCGAGGACAAGCGGCTCCACATCGGGCATCGTCAATGGTCTCTTGTTGCGCGCTCGCTGATCCAATAACGCCCGCTTGCGCTGGAACTCCGCGTCAATCTCCGCGCCCCGTTGACGACACAGACGCTCCGCTTCCCTGCGCTCTCGTGCGGGCTGCCCATCTTCGGAGCGAAGAGGCTCAAAGACCTCCCATTGGTTCTTCCCTTCCGCGCGATAGGCTTCGCGGAGATTGCGAGGGACGGGAACGCGGATGAAAAAGCGGTCCGCGACCTTGAACAGGCGGGGGCCGATCTTAATCCGTTGGGTGCGTGCTTCTGATGCCATGATTGCCTGTGCTGGACAAAGTGCTGGACAAAAACGCTGGATAAACTCTAGCGTTTCCGCGCCTTTCAGGCAATCTGCGGGTTTCAGGTGCCGTTGGCGGATGGGGTGGGATTCGAACCCACGAGGCCCTTGCGGGCCTGCCGGTTTTCAAGACCGGTGCCTTCAACCGCTCGGCCACCCATCCTTCTTATGAAGCAAGCGCTTAACAGATGGCGGCGGGGCAGGGAAGGGGGAATGGGGAGGAACCGTGACTGTGCCGGCGGTTTGATCCTTAGGAAGCCTGTCATTCCCGCGCAAAGCTTGTCCTCGCGAAGGCAAGCGCGGGAAACAGCAGTTTTTGGACCCCCGCTTCCGCGGGGGTGACGAGGAGGATTTAGTCGAAACCCATTATGTTCTATCTGGCCAATCAGAGCGATGTGGCGGCAGCTCCCCACGAGGGGCCGATCGTCATATAGTACCCGGATGGGACGCCCCGATCACGGGCAGGCCGCTCCCGCGCGGGAAAGGCCGCCGCGGACCTTGGCCGATCTGCAGCGCTTGCCCGGCCGCATGATCTGGGCGAGCTGTCCTCATTGCGGCCGCTATCGCACCCTGGATCTCAACGCCCTCGCGCAGCGGTTCGGCCGAGCCGCGAAGATCGCCGCGCTCAAGCCGCTGCTGCGCTGCTCGCGCTGCGGCCGCGCCGGGCGGCTCAGCATCGGCGCGACTGAGGACTATCGCCGGCACCGGCGATAGTCCCGTAGACACGTAGACACGCAGACTGGACGCGCGCGCGACGCTGTGGCAGAAGCATTCGCCATGGCTTTCATAGAGATACCGCGCTGCCACATCCGCGCCGCCAGGCGCAGCGGGCTCGCCGCGATCGCCGCCGGCCTCGTCCTCCTGGGCCTGGCCTCGACCGGGCATGCCAACGACAAGGATTTCGCCACCTGGCTCCAGGGCGTGCGGAAGGAGGCCCTCAGCCGCGGCATCTCGCAAGCGACGCTCAATACCGCCCTCGCCAATGTGGCGCCCATTCCGCGCGTGATCGAGCTCGATCACAAGCAGCCCGAATTCACGATGACCTTCGCGGAGTACCTGGCGAGGGTCGTCCCCGAGTCGCGCGTCGCCAAGGGCCGGCAGCTCCTGGACGAGAATCGGCAGGTGCTCGAGCAGGTGAGCAGCGTCTACGGCGTTCAGCCGCGCTTCATCGTCGCCCTGTGGGGGATCGAGAGCGATTTCGGCCGCTTGACCGGCGATTTTCAGATCGTCCCGGCGCTCGCGACCCTCGCCTATGACGGCCGGCGAAGCAGCTATTTCCGCGGCGAGCTCATGGCCGCCCTGAAGATCCTCGACCTGCATTACATCGACCTTCCGACCTTGCGAGGCTCCTGGGCCGGCGCCATGGGGCAGAACCAGTTCATGCCGTCGAGCTATCTGCGCTACGCCGTCGATTTCAACGGCAAGGGCAAGCGCGACATCTGGCACAACCAGGCGGACGTCTTCGCCTCGACGGCGAATTTCCTGCTCCATGCGGGCTGGCATAGCGACGAGACCTGGGGACGGGAGGTCCGTCTGCCGGCCGGCTTCGAGCCCCGTCTCGCCGACCTCGCGGTCAAGAAGCCCGTGACGGAATGGACCGCCTTGGGGGTCAAATGCGCCGACGGGAGCCCCCTGCCGGAGCAAGGGCTCGAAGGCTCCATCGTGCTGCCCGGCGGCGAAGGCGGGCCCGCCTACATCGTCTATGAGAATTACCGGGCGATCCTCAAATGGAACCGCTCGAATTTCTTCGCCACCGCTGCCGGATTGCTTGCTGATCGCATCGGGGGCCGCTAATCTACTAGATATTGGCGTTGTCGGTGGGGGCGGCCCCAAGTTATGCGGTATCCCAGGATTTTTTTGCCGGCCTTGCTGCTGGCCTGCCTGCTTGCGGGCTGCGCCGGGCGCCACGAGCCGCCGTCCGGAAGCCACAATCAGGCCGCGAATGGCGGCCGCGGCTACTACAAGATCGGCTCGCCCTACGAAGTCGACGGCGTCTGGTACTACCCGGGGGTCGACTACAATTACGACGAGACCGGCATCGCCTCGTGGTACGGCCCCGATTTCCATGGGAAATACACGGCCAACGGCGAAGTCTACAACATGAACGACATGACGGCGGCGCACCCCACGCTGCCCATGCCGAGCATCGTGCGGGTCACCAATCTCGAGAACGGCCGCTCCATCGTGGTCCGGGTGAACGATCGCGGGCCCTATATCCGCGGCCGTATCATCGACCTCTCCCGCCGCGCCGCCCAGCTTCTGGGCATGATCGGGAAGGGGACCGCCAAGGTGCGGGTGCAGATCCTGGCCGACGAGAGCCGCCAGGCGGCGCTGATCGCGCAGCAGGGCGAAATCCCCTCGATCGAGCGGCTGGCCGCGGCTGCCCCGACGGCGCCCGTGACGGCGCAGACGCTGCCCCCACCCCCCGGGCTCAAATCCGAGCCCGCACCCCCGCCCATCAAGAGCGGACCCGTGCGCGCAACGCCGGCTCCCGTTACCGCCGCCGCCCTGCCGGCGCCACCGCTCACGCCGCCGGAGCCGAAGCCCGACGGGCAGGTGACGATGGTTCCCGTGACGCCCACCTCGATCTATGTGCAGGTCGGCGCCTTCGCCCAATACGCCAACGCCAACCGGCTGAAGGCCCGATTGGCGAGCCTGGGCCCGACCAAGGTGAGCCAGGCCACCGTCAACGGGCAGCCCTTCTTCCGGGTGCGGCTCGGGCCCGCGAGCAATGTTCCCGACGCCGACCACCTGCTCGATCTCGTGGTGCGGGCCGGCTATCATGACGCCCGCATCGTCGTCGAATAAACTTGGTTCCGAGAGGGGCTTGGGTTTGTCTATGTTGCGGGGCGGCGCATTGCGTCGGCTCCGTAGCGCGGCCTGCGAAGAGGAATCCGCTACGTCATGATCATGTTTCTAAAGACCCGTCGGGCACCGCGTGGCGCGGGCGCCGCCCTTCCGCTCTTGCTCAGCCTCGCCCTGGCATTCGCGATCACGGCAAGGACCGCCGCCGCCGCGCTGCCGACCGTCGACACCACGGCGCGCCAGGGCATCATGATCGACTACAATACGGGTGCCGTGCTTTTCGCCAAGAATCCCGACGAGCGAATGGCGCCGTCATCCATGAGCAAGATGATGACGCTCTACATCCTCTTCAAGCATCTCAAGGAGGGGCGCATCAAGATGGGCGACACGCTCGGCGTCAGCGAGAAGGCCTGGCGGACCGGCGGCTCCAAGATGTTCGTCATGGTGGGCTCGCGCGTGAAGGTCGAGGACCTCATCCAGGGCATCGCCGTGCAATCGGGCAATGACGCCTGCGTCGTCGTCGCCGAGGGGCTTTCCGGCAGCGAGGCCGCCTTCGCCCAGGAGATGAACAAGACCGCCAAGGATCTCGGGCTCACCAACAGCCACTTCGTCGATGCCTCGGGGCTGCCCGATCCGCAGCAATACATGACGGCGCGCGACCTTGCGACTCTCGCCCGCGCGCTGATCCATGATTTTCCCGAGTACTACCACTATTTCAGCGAGATCGATTTCACCTATAACGGCATCAAGCAGGGCAACCGCAACCCGCTCCTCTACAAGAACGACAATGTCGACGGGGTAAAGACCGGCCATACCGAAGTCGGCGGCTACGGCCTGACAGCATCGGCGCTGCGCAACGGGCGGCGCCTGATCCTCGTCTTGAACGGCATGTCCTCGGTGAATGAGCGCTCGCGCGAATCCGAGCGGCTGCTCGATTGGGGATTCCACGAGTGGAACAACTACACGCTCTTTAAGGCCGGCGAGAAGGTCACCGACGCGGAGGTTTGGCTCGGCGCTCAAGCGACCGTCCCCCTCGTCGTCAGCCAGGACCTCGTCGTGACCATGCCGCAGACGGAGCGGGATCAGATGAAGGTGACGGCGAGCTATGATGGCCCGATCCCGGCTCCGCTTCCCAAGGGGAAAACGGTCGGCCAGGTGCGGGTCGAGGCGCCCGACCTCCCCGCGGTGCAGGCGCCGCTCCAGACCGGCGATGCCGTCGACCGGCTGGGATTCTTCGGCCGCATCGGCGCTGCGCTCCGCTCCCTCGTCTGGAGTGGCGCGGGCGAGCATAAGGGCTAGCGGCATGCGCGCTCCTCGCCGGATATCATGAGCCGTGGCCGGTTCGTCACGCTGGAGGGCGGCGAGGGGGCCGGCAAGAGCACGCAAACCGCTCTTCTCGCCGAGGCCCTCCGCAGCGCCGGCCTGGAAGTCGTCACCACGCGGGAGCCCGGCGGAGCGCCGGGCGCCGAAGAGATCCGCAAGCTTCTCGTCGAGGGCGAAATCGGCCGCTGGGACCCGATCAGCGAATTGCTCCTCTATGCTGCGGCCCGGCGGGATCACGTGAGGACCCTGATCGCGCCGTCCCTCGCCCGCGGCGCCTGGGTGCTCTGCGACCGCTTCTCAGATTCGACCATGGCCTATCAGGGCTACGGCCATGGGCTGGGTGCCGCTCCCGTCGAGGCCGTGCAGAGGCTCGCGATCGGCGATCTGGTCCCGGATCTGACGCTGATCCTCGATCTTCCGCCCGAAATCGGCCTCGCGCGCGCGCGCGGCCGGCGCAAGGGTGGCACGCGCTACGAGCGCATGGACCTGGACTTCCATCGGCGCCTGCGCGACGGGTTTCTCGCCATTGCCCGTCGCGCGCCGGCGCGCTGTCGCGTGATCGACGCCCGCGGGCCGGTCCAGGAGGTTCAATCCGCACTCCGCAATGAGGTTTCGCGATGTCTCCTGGTGCAGCTCTAGCGGAGACCCAGGCGGCGCTGTCGCCGCGGGCGAATCCGCACCTCTTTGGCCACGCGGCCGCCGAGGCGGTCCTGCTCTCCGCCTATCGGAGCGGCCGACTGCCCCATACCTGGCTCATCTGCGGCCCGCGCGGCGTCGGCAAGGCGACGCTCGCCTATCGCTTCGCCCGCTTCGTCCTCGCCACTGGCGCGGATCTCGGCGGGCCGCGGGAGCCGGGACTCTTCGGCGGCGACGCTCCGCCGACGAGCCTGGCGCTCGCCCCCGATCACCCGGTCTTCTGCCGTGTCGCCTCGGGCGGCCACGGCGATCTCCTCAGCATCGAGCGGAGGGAGGACGATCGTGGGCGCCTGAAAAGCGAGATCCCCGTCGAGGAGTCACGCACCGCCGCGGATTTCCTCCACCTCACCCCGGCCGAGGGCGGGTGGCGGATCATCGTCATCGATGCCGTCGAGGAGATGAACCGGCACGCCGCCAACGCCCTCCTCAAGATCATCGAGGAGCCGCCGGACAAGGCGCTCATCCTGATGATCAGCCATGCTCCCGGCCGGCTCCTTCCCACCATTCGCTCGCGCTGCCGGCTCCTGCCGCTCAAGGCTCTGCCGGCGTCGCTCATCGGCGAGGTGCTCAGGGCGCAATGTCCGGAGCTTGCCCCCGACGACGTGCGCATCCTGGCCGATCTCGCCGAAGGGAGCGCCGGACGGGCGATCGAGCTCGCAAGCCATGGCGGGCTCGCGCTCTATCGCGAGCTGAGCGGCATGTTACAGCGGCTGCCGGCGCTGGACATCGCCGCCCTCCATCGTTTCGCGGACCGCATGTCGGGAAGCGAAGGGGAGGTGGCCTTCCGCACCACGGCCGATCTCCTTCAATGGTGGCTGTCCCGGCGCGTGCGCGCGGCGGCACGCGGCGAAGCCGCCGCCGAGAAGCCGCCGGGGGCTGGCGAGGAGGGCAGGCTCGTCGGCCTCGGCAACCTTGATCGCTGGCTGGAGGTGTGGGAAAAGACGCGCCATCTCTTATCCCGATCCGACAGCCTCAATCTGGAGCGCAAGCAGATCGTGTTGAATGCGGTTTTGGCGCTCGAGGCTGCCGCTCGCACTTGATCGCCGTCGCCGCCGGCCGAAACTAAGCTTCTTCGCATCGGCATTCAGGAGGGTTTTATGAGCGGGCAGCCGTCGTTTTACATAACGACGCCGATCTATTACGTGAACGACGCCCCACATATCGGCCATGCCTATACATCTCTGGCCTGTGACGTCCTTGCCCGCTTCATGCGCCTCGATGGCCGATGGGTGAAGTTCCTGACGGGAACGGACGAGCACGGGCAGAAGGTCGAGAAATCGGCGAAGTCAGCCGGAATGGAGCCGGCTGCATTCTGCGACCGGGTCTCGCAGAACTTCCGCGACCTCGGCCGAGTGATGAATTTCTCGAACGACGATTTCATCCGGACCACGGAGCCGCGCCACATCCGCGCCTGCCAGGAGCTGTGGCGGCGCCTCAAGGCCGCCGGCGAGATCTATCTCGGCAGTTATGCGGGCTGGTATGCCGTGCGCGACGAGGCCTTCTATGCGGAAAGCGAGCTTTCCACGGGACCGGACGGTCGGAAGCGCGCGCCCTCCGGGGCCGAGGTGGAGTGGGTGGAGGAGCCGAGCTATTTCTTTCGGCTCTCCAAGTGGCAGGCGCCGCTCCTCGATTTCTATCGCCGGAACCCGGATTTCATCGGCCCCGAGAGTCGCCGCAACGAGGTGATCAGCTTCGTCTCCGGCGGGCTCAAGGACCTCTCCATCTCGCGGACGAGCTTCCGCTGGGGCGTGCCGGTGCCGGACGATCCCGCGCATATCATGTATGTCTGGCTGGACGCGCTCACGAACTATCTCACCGCCGCCGGGTTTCCCGACGAGAAGAGCTCAGATTATGCAACCTTCTGGCCGGCAAACCTCCACATGGTGGGCAAGGATATCCTGCGCTTTCATGCCGTCTATTGGCCGGCGTTTCTCATGGCCGCGGGGCTGGCGACCCCGCGGCGGGTCTTCGCCCATGGCTGGTGGACGAATGAGGGCCAGAAGATCTCGAAATCCCTCGGCAACGTGATCGACCCCGTGGCCCTCGTCGAGCGCTACGGCCGCGATCCCGTGCGCTACTTCCTTTTGCGCGAGGTGCCTTTCGGATTGGACGGCGATTTCTCCCATCGCGCCATGGTGCAGCGGCAGAACGACGACCTCGCCAATGACTTCGGCAATCTCGTGCAGCGCGTGCTGAGCATGATCAGCCGGAACTGCGCGGCCCGCGTGCCGCAGCCCGGCGACCTCGCCGAGGCCGACCGGAAGCTCCTTGAGGCGGCGGAGGGCCTGCTCCCGGCGTTGCGCGTCCACATGACGGAGCAGGCCTTCCACAAGGCGATCGAGAGCCTTTGGCACGTCATCGGGCTCGCCAATCGATACGTGGACGAGCAAGCGCCCTGGGCGCTGCGCAAGACCGACCCCGCGCGCATGGCGACGGTGCTTTACGTCCTCGCCGAGGTGATCCGGCATCTGGCGGTTCTGACGCAGCCATTCATGCCCGAATCCGCGAGCCGCATCCTCGATCAGCTCGCGGTGGCGGCCGATCGGCGCAGCTTCGCGCAATTGGGAGAGGCGGGACGCCTTGCCCATGGCACGCTGCTCCCCAAGCCCGAGGGCGTGTTCCCTCGCTATGTCGAGGAAGCGGCGGCAAGCTGATGCTCGTCGACAGCCATTGCCATCTCGACTTCCCCGACTTCGCCGCCGAGCTCGATGCTGTCGTCGCGCGCGCGCGGGATGCCGGCGTCGGTGCCATGGTGTCGATCGCGACCAAGCTCACGGGATTCGGGCGAGTTCAAGAGATCGCGCAGCGCTATCCTGCGGTGTGGTGCTCGGTTGGCGTTCATCCGCACGAAGCCACTGCGGAGGAGGGGGCCGATCAGCCGCCGCGGATCGTTGGATTGTGCGATGGACCCCGGGTCGTCGGGATCGGCGAAACGGGCTTGGATTATTTCTACGAGCACAGCCCACGCGCCGCGCAGGCAAAGGCTTTTCGCGCCCATTGCGCGGCCGCGCGGGAGACCGGGTTGCCCCTTATCGTCCATACCCGCGACGCCGACGAGGATACGGCGCGCATCTTGCGTGAGGAGAGCCGCGGCGGCGCGCTTCGCGGGCTCATCCATTGCTTTACCGCCAGCCCGGGATTTGCCGAGGCGGCGCTGGCGCTCGGCTTCTATATCTCGATCTCGGGCATCGTCACCTTCAAGGCTGCCGATCGATTGCGGGAGACGGTGAAGAATCTCCCGCTGGAGCGAATGCTGGTCGAGACGGATGCGCCGTTCCTGGCGCCCGTGCCCCGACGCGGCAAGCGAAACGAGCCGGCCTTCGTCGTCCATACCGCCGCGGCCGTGGCGCGTCTCAAGGGTATCTCTGCGGAAAGGCTCGCCGAGGTCACCACGGAGAATTTTCTCCGGCTGTTCACGCGCGTGAAGGGCGACATGCGCGCCGAGGCGCGATGAAGGTCACGATTCTCGGCTGCGGCGGCTCGAATGGCGTCCCGACGATCGGTGGGTACTGGGGCGCCTGCAACCCGGATAATCCTAAGAACCGGCGCTTGCGCTCATCGATCCTGGTGGAAGACGGGACGACGCGCATCCTCATCGACACCTCGCCCGACCTGCGCCAACAGCTGCTGGCGGCGGGCGGCGGGCGGCTGGATGCGGTGCTCTATACCCACGCCCATGCCGACCATCTGCACGGGATCGACGATCTGCGCATGGTCAATGTCATTCGCAAGGCGCCGCTCGACATCTATGGGGACCAGCGCACGCTGCAGCAGATCCGGGATCGTTTTGATTACGTCCTGACGCCGATCCCGCCCGACGCGACCGGCGCCATCCATTTCTACAAGCCCTATCTCATTCCCCATGAGATCGCGGGGCCGTTTCACGTCAAGGAGACAAAGGTGATTCCGTTTCGGCAGAATCACGGCTTCTCCACGACGCTGGGCTTCCGCCTCGGCACCATCGCATATTCGACCGACGTCGTCGATCTCGACGACACGGCGTTCGACATCTTGAAGGGGCTCGAGCTCTGGATCGTCGATTGCCTGCGTGTCGCGCAGCACGAGACCCACGCTCATTTCAAGAAGACCATGTCTTGGATCGCCCGCGCGCGGCCGATGCGAGCCATCCTCACGCATATGAATCAGAGCATGGACTATGACGCCGTCCACGCCATGTGCCCGCCGAACGTCGAGCCGGCTTATGACGGAATGATTGTGGAAATCTAATTGCTTATCTCCAGATTTTGACCTAAATCGCGAGATCTATCAATTTTCCATAATATACATTATGAGATAAACGGACGAGGCTCACGCCAGCTTGCTTAATTCCTATGGCCCACCGCCTCGTCCCACGGCATCCCCATCGGTAAAGAGCCGAGCCCGTCGCGCGCGGATGGTGACGCGTTGACCGAGGCTGAGCGACAGCTCGTGATAGCGCGCCCGGCTGAGCGCCGCTTCGACCAGTATTCCGTCGCGCTCCAGCAAGAGCTCGACGGAAGCGAGCGGTCCCGCCGCCGATACGTGCTGGACGATCGAGGAAGCCCCCTCTCCCTCAGCATCTGTTGAAATCTCGATATCGTGCGGACGGACAAAGGCCACGACCTCACCATCGTGGTGAACGCCATGAGTAGCGGCACGGAACGAATTGCCGCAGACCTGGACCCGGCCTGCCTGAACCCGGCAGATGAACCGGTTCGCGTTCCCCAGGAAGCCGTATACGAATGGGGTCGCGGGATGCTCGTAGACGTCATCGGGCGCGCCGATCTGCTCCAATTTGCCCTCGTGCAGCACCGCGACCCGGTCGGCCAGCTCAAGCGCCTCTTCCTGGTCATGCGTGACGAAGACGCTGGTAAGGCGCATATCGTCGTGCAGCCGCCGTAGCCAGCGGCGCAGCTCCTTGCGCACCTTGGCGTCCAGGGCGCCGAACGGCTCATCGAGCAGCAGCACGCGAGGCTCGATCGCCAAGGCGCGCGCGAGCGCGACGCGCTGCCGCTGGCCCCCGGAGAGTTGAGCCGGATACCGGTGCGCGAGAGGACCGAGCTGTACGAGCGAAAGAAGCCGCATCACCCTCTCGCGGAGCTCCGTCCGCTTCGGGCGCTCGCGCCGGGGTTTTACCCGAAGCCCGAAGGCGACGTTCTCGAATACCGTCATGTGGTGGAAGAGCGCGTAATGCTGGAATACGAATCCAACGCGGCGCTCCCGCACCTGTCGGCCCATCGCATCCTCGCCGTCGAGCAATACCGCTCCTTCCTCAGGGCACTCCAGCCCGGCGATAACGCGAAGCAACGTCGTCTTACCGGAACCGGATGGGCCGAGGAGCGCCATGAGCTCGCCTGGCTTGATCTTGAGATCGATGCCGTCGAGGGCGGTGAAGCCGCCAAACCGCTTGACGAGACCTCGGAGCTCGATTTCCACCGACCGCTCCTATCCTCGGACGGCGGCGAGCTCACCGCCATACCGCCACTCCAATAGCGATTTGAGCAGGAGCGTCGCGAGGGCCAGCAGAGCGAGCAGAGAGGCGACGGCGAAGGCCGCGACGAAGTTATATTCGTTGTAGAGGATTTCGACGTGCAGCGGCATCGTATTGGTCACGCCGCGAATATGCCCGGAGACGACGGACACGGCACCGAACTCACCCATGGCGCGGGCATTGCAGAGCAAGAGGCCATATAGGAGGCCCCAGCGAATATTCGGCAGAGTGACTCGGAAGAACGTCTGCCATCCCCCCGCGCCCAATGAAAGCGCCGCCTCTTCCTCCTGCGTCCCCTGCGCCTGCATGAGTGGGATGAGCTCCCGTGCCACATAGGGCGCGGTCACGAAGATCGTCGCAAGCACGATGCCCGGCACGGCGAAAATGATCTCGACATCGTGCCGCGCCAGCCATGGTCCCAGCCAGCCCTGGGCGCCAAACACCAGGACATAGACCAGGCCCGAGACGACGGGCGAAATCGAGAGCGGCAGCTCGATCAGGGTGACAAGCAGGTCCTTCCCCGGGAACTCGAATTTCGCCACGGCCCAAGCCGAAGCCACGCCGAAGCTCGCATTGAGCGGCACGGCAATGGCGGCGACGAGGATGGTGAGCTTGATCGCGGCGACGGCGTCCGGCTGAGCGATAGCGGAAAAATACGTGAGAAGGCCGCGCCGGAGCGCTTCCTCGAAGACCACGATCAACGGAAGTACGAGGAACAGTCCGAGGAACAGAAGGGCGCACGCGATCAATGCGCACCGCATCCAGGATGGCTCGCCGACTGCGCTTCGATGCCCCTTCGAGGCAAATCGCATCGGCACTTACTCCTGCCCCATGCGGCTGCGCGCCCAGTGCTGCAGCAGGTTGATCAAGAACAGGAGCGTGAACGACGCCACCAGCATGACCACGGCGATCGCTGTCGCACCCCGGTAATCGTATTGCTCCAGCTTGATGATGATCAGCACGGGTGCAATCTCCGAGACCATCGGCAGATTGCCGGCGATGAAGACGACGGAGCCATATTCTCCGAGCCCGCGGGCGAAAGCGAGCGCCGCGCCGGTTATCGTCGCCGGCAATATGGTCGGCAGCGTCACCCGCAGGAAAATCTGCCATCGATTGGCGCCGAGACTGGCGGCCGCCTCCTCCAGCTCGCGCTCGAGGTCCTGGAGAACGGGCTCGACGGTGCGCACGACGAATGGCAAGCCGACGAAGACGAGGGCGACAAAAACGCCAAGGGGGGTGAATGCGACCTTGATTCCGAGATGAGCAAGCTGCGCGCCGACCCAGCCGTTTTGCGCATAAAGCGTCGTGAGCGAGATGCCGGCAACGGCAGTCGGCAAAGCAAAGGGCAGATCGACGAGCGCATCGAAGAGTCGCCGGCCGGGAAACCGGTAGCGAACCACGACCCAGGCGACGAGCAGCCCGAAGATGCCGTTGAGCGCCGCGGCGCAGGCCGAGGCGCCGAAGCTCAAGCGGTAGGCTGCGAGCGCGCGGGGATCGAGAGCCGCTTGCCAGAAGCCGCCCCAGCTCATGCCGGCGGCGCGGACTGCAAGGGCCGAAAGCGGAATCAATACGATCAGAGCGAGATAGAGCAGGCCATAGCCGAGGCTCAACCCGAAACCCGGCAGCGTGCTCGTCCGACGACCGAGGGCGGAAAAGGAGAAGAATGCCAAGCTTACCGCCCTGGCGTATAAATTTGGTCGAAGATCGCGCCGTCGGCGAAGAATTTGGCTTCCGCCTTCGTCCAGCCGCCGAACATCTCGTCGATCGTGAAGAGCGTCAGCTTGGGAAACCGCGCAAGGGCCTTCGCATCGACGTCCTGCGGCGAGACCGGGCGATAATGGTGCTTTGCTGCGAGCTTTTGGCCCTCGGGCGAATAGAGATACGCGAGATAGGCTTGCGCGACCTTTCGCGTGCCGTGCTTGTCGGAGTTTCCGTCGACGAGCGCAACGGCCGGCTCGGCCAGGATGCTTGCAGACGGCGCGATCAGCTCGAACTGGCCTGCGCCGAACTCGTCGAGAGCCAGAAAGGCCTCGTTTTCCCAAGCCAGCAGGACATCGCCGAGGCCGCGACGGACGAACGTAGTCGTGGAGCCGCGGGCGCCCGTATCGAGCACCGGGACGTGCTTGTAAAGCGCCGTGACGAATTCCCGGGCCTTGCTCTCATCTCCCCATTTGCGCATCGCATAGCCCCAGGCGGCGAGGAAGTTCCAGCGTGCGCCGCCGGAGGTCTTCGGATTCGGCGTGATCACCGCGACGCCAGGCTTCACGAGATCGTCCCAATCGTGGATGCCTTTCGGGTTTCCCTTGCGAACCAGGAAGACGATCGTGGATGTGTACGGCGCGCTGTTGTGGGGAAGACGCTTTTGCCAGTCCTTCGGAAGAAGGTGGCTGCGATCCGCGATGGCGTCAATATCGTAAGCCAAGGCAAGAGTCACCACGTCCGCCGGGAGACCGTCGATGACCGCGCGCGCCTGCGCGCCTGAGCCGCCATGGGACATTCGGATGGTCACGGTGCCGCCGCTCACGGCTTTCCAATGGGCTGCGAAGGCGGCATTGAAGTCCTGATAGAATTCTCGCGTGGGATCGTAGGAGACGTTGAGAAGCGCCTGGTTGGCGTGAGCCAAGCGTGGCAGCGTTGCGAGCCCGAGAAAAGCGACAATCATCCCCCACGCGCGCATTCGAGCCACCAAGCCTCTCCCCGCTGTCGCCGGCGATGTCGCCGTCTTTGCCCCCTGCGCCTACCCGCCATTTGACCCCGCGCATATTTGGAGCGAGATAGGGTGCAAAGATATCGTCGAGCTATGACGAACTCAATGCGTTGTATTTTGTAATATACTAACTATGTTTGTATGATTTTCGCGCGCGACGACCCTCCCCCTCCGCACCGACTCCTTGGCTCAATGACCCAGCGCAACATCGACCGGCTTCTGGAAATCATGGCGCGCCTGCGCGATCCCGAGGGTGGATGCCCCTGGGATTTGCAGCAGAGCTTCGCGACGATTGCGCCCTACACGATCGAGGAGGCCTATGAAGTCGCAGACGCGATCTCCCGAGAGGATATGGCCGATCTGCGCGACGAGCTGGGCGATCTCCTGCTTCAAGTCGTGTTCCATGCGCGGATGGCCGAGGAAGCCGGCGCTTTCAATTTCGATGAGGTGGCGCAGGCAATCGCCGACAAGATGATCCGCCGCCACCCTCACGTTTTCGGCGATGAGCGGGTTCGAACCGCAGCGGATCAAAGCGTCGCTTGGGAGAATCACAAGGCAGCCGAAAGATTATCTCAGGCGACGGAAAAAGGGACGGCGTCACGAAGCGCGCTCGACGGCGTTGCCATCGCCCTGCCGGCGCTGACGCGCGCCTTAAAATTGCAAGCGCGCGCCGCGCGTGTCGGCTTCGACTGGCCGGAGATCGCACCGATCTTCGACAAGATCAAGGAGGAGATCGGTGAGCTGAGCGAGGCGCTCGCCGCAAACGCGACCAAAGACCGCGTGGCCGACGAGCTGGGCGACATCCTCTTCGCGATGGTCAATCTGGTGCGACGGTTGGAATTCGACCCTGAAGCGGTCTTGCGTCAGGCCAACGGCAAGTTCGAGCGCCGCTTTCGCCGGGTCGAGGCGCTGCTCGCGGAGCGGGGGCGGACTCCCGCGGATTCGACGCTTGCCGAAATGGATGCGCTGTGGGAGGAAGCGAAGCGCGAGGAGAAGACGAGCTGAGCCATTTCCGTTGCGGAGTATGTGATGACTGCATTCACTGTCTTGATCACTGGAGCAACTGCGGGGATCGGCGCCGCCTGCGCCCGGCGCTTCGTGGCACCAGGGGCGCACCTGGTGCTCACCGGCCGCCGCGCCGAGCGGCTCGACGAGACGAAGCGGCGGCTGGAAGCCGCAGGCAAGGATGTCAAAGTCCATACGCTCGCGCTCGATATGCGCGATCGTCGCGCGGTCGAGCGCATGATCGAGACTCTGCCATCGGAATTTGGCGAGATCGACGTTCTGGTCAATAACGCCGGGCTGGCGCTTGGCCTTGAGCCGGCCCATCGCGTCGCCCTCGACGACTGGGAGGCCATGGTCGACACGAACATCAAGGGCCTTATCTGCTGCACCCGAGCGGTCTTGCCCGGCATGGTCGAGCGGAACCGTGGGCATATCGTCAATCTCGGCTCCGTCGCCGGCACCTATCCCTACCCGGGCGGCAACGTCTATGGCGGCACGAAGGCCTTCGTGCACCAGTTCTCACTCGCCCTTCGCTCCGATCTCCTGGGCACGAATGTCCGCGTCACCTGCATCGAGCCGGGCATGGTCGAAACGGAATTCGCCCAGGTGCGTTTCAAGGGCGATCGGACGAAAGCCGCGCAGACCTACGCCGGAATGCAGCCGATGACGGCGGACGATATCGCCGACGTGATTCACTGGTGCGTATCGCGGCCGGCCCACCTCAATATCAACACAATCGAGCTGATGCCCGTCGCCCAGGCCTTCAATGCCTTTGCCGTTGCCCGGCAGCAGGAGTAGGCCGGCTAAGCGTCAGAGCGGCGCGAGCACGAGCGCGGCGATGGCGCTCCATGTCGCCGCGTCGGGCGCGAGCAATATGCCACCGCCGCGCCGGGTGGGCCGATATGGGTGGCCGTCCCAGCATTTGTTGTAGCCGCCCGCTTCGCCGTGGATCAGGGCGCCCGCGGCATGGTCCCACGGCATAAGGCGGCTGAACAGCGCGAAATGGGTCCGGCCGCGGGCCAAGCCGAGATAATCATGGCCCGCGCAACGATAATTGACGATGTTGGCGAAGCGCCGCCTGATGGCGTCGAGCTCTTTCACGACGCCGGGCCGACCGGCCTTGACGTAAAGAGCACCTTGCATCTCCCAAAACGACCCAGCCGTCGCGACGCCGAGCCGGCGGCCATCCTCCCAGGCGCCGGCGCCGCGCTCGGCTGCCACGGTCGCATTCGACAGGGGATCATGGATCCACGCGGCAACCGTCTCGCCGCCCCGCGCGAGCGCCACGATGACGGCGAATTGGGGGATTCCCTTGGCGAAATTATGCGTCCCGTCGAGGGGGTCGATGATCCAGGTGAAGACGTCGTCGGCGATGCTGTCGAGAAGCTCTGGATGCTTTTCGCAGCCCTCCTCGCCGACCGCCCGCGAACCCGGCAGCAGAGCCGTGAGGCGCTCGGTCAACGCCTTCTCCGCGGCGAAATCCGCGGCTGTGGCGAAGTCGCCGTGGGAGCCCTTGGGCGTAATGTCGGCGGCGGTGATCTTGCGGAAACGAGGCAGTATCTCGGCTTCGGCTGTTTCGCGAATGATTGCAGCGACCCGCCCGGGCTCGACGGCGGCCGTCATGGAAAACGATTCCCCGACAATTGCCCTGCTATCCCGTCACGAAGAGCGAGCGCTTGGACGGCGTCACACCCCGATGCGCGAGGCGGGCCAAATCGGCGGGCTCGAGCCTCACGCGCATATGGGCATGACTGTCGTCGTCCTCGCGCTGCAAGACCTCGCCGCGCCGGTAGAGCCAAGCGAGCGTCGCGCCGTCCGAGAGCGAGATGGAGACTTGAACGATATCCCGACTCTCGGAAAGCCGCTCATCGAGAGCGGCTTGCAGAGCCTCGACCCCCTCCCCGGTTACCGCCGACGCCGCGACGAGGGCATGATTGCTTCGGGCGGCCGATTCGCGAAGGGCAATCCTCTCGTATTCCGGAAGAAGATCGATCTTGTTGAGGAACTCGATCAGCCCCGCATCGATGAGCTCTCCCAATCCGAGCTCTTGGAGGACGCGATTGACGTCGTCCCTCTGGGCTTCCGTATCGGGATGCGAGATATCTCGAACATGGACGACGATATCCGCTTCCAGCACCTCCTCGAGCGTGGCGCGGAACGCCGCCACGAGCTGGGTCGGGAGATCGGAAATGAAGCCGACGGTATCCGAAAGGATGATCTCCCGGCCCGAGGGCAGCTTGACGGAGCGCATCGTCGGATCGAGCGTCGCGAACAACAGATTCTCGGCAAAGACAGCGGCGTTCGTGAGCCGATTGAAGAGCGTCGACTTCCCGGCATTGGTGTAGCCGACGAGTGCGACCACCGGGTAGGGGACGCGCCGGCGCGCGTTTCGGTGCAATTCCCGTGTCCGAACCACGCTTTCCAATTCTCGCTTGAGCTTGGTGATGCGCTCGCCGATCAGGCGCCGGTCGATTTCGATCTGGCTTTCGCCCGGCCCGCCCAGGAATCCGAAGCCGCCGCGTTGCCGCTCCAGATGGGTCCAGCTTCGCACCAATCGGCTGCGCTGATAGGTGAGGTGCGCAAGCTCGACCTGAAGCCGTCCCTCGCGGGTACGGGCCCGCTCCCCGAAAATCTCCAGGATCAAAGCCGTGCGGTCGATGACCTTGCAGTGAAGCGCGCGCTCCAAATTGCGCTGCTGGACCGGGCTCAACCCGCCATCCACGACGACGATCCCAACCGCCAAGTCTCGGACGAGACCGGCCAAGCGGTCCACCGTGCCGGCCCCGAAGAAGCTGCCTGGGCGTCGCTCCGCCAGGCGGATCACTTCCGCGTGAACGACCTCCAGCAAGATCGCCGTTGCCAGCCCGACCGCCTCGGCGAGCCGCGCTTCGGGCGAGCGGCCGGCATCCTTTTGGCCCCTCATGGCAGGATGAAGCACGAGAGCGCGGCCCGTCGAGCCGCGCCCATCGCCGTTCCCCTCCGAAGAGTGCCTATTTTGCTCCGCTACCCGCAATTCAGGCCTCGACGGCCTCCTTGTCCTGCTCGAAGAGCTGGATCGGGCCCGTCGGCATTACCGTCGATATCGCGTGCTTGTAAACAAGCTGCGAATGGTGATCTCGCCGCAGCAGTACCGAGAAATTGTCGAACCACGTGACAATTCCCTGCAACTTTACCCCATTGACGAGGAAGATCGTGACCGGCGTCTTGTTTTTGCGGATGTGGTTAAGAAATACGTCTTGCAAGTTCTGGGATTTTTCGGAGGACATGGGTTGATCCCCTCTTTTTCGTTTCGGGGGCGCCGATCGACCGAAGAGGTCATGCGCCATCACGTTAATATGGTTTCTCAAAATCGGCGGACAAGGGCCGCGAGGGCCGCGCAATCGGAAACCGTGCAACTCGGTGGCCACGCGGAAAAATCGTCGTATTCCAGTCCATTACCGGCGATGAGCACGGGCACGCAACCGGCGCTTATGGCGCAGGCCATATCGAGCGCCGTGTCGCCCACCAACCATACGACGGGTCCCGGAGGGGTTTCGCTGCCCGCCAGGGCGAGCGCGACGGGAGCCGGATCGGGCTTGTCTCGCTCGGCGTCGCCCGCCCCGACGACTCGGCCGAAGTAGCGGTTCCAGCCGAGATGGGCGACCTCTTTTCGCAAGAGGGCGCCTGTTTTGTTGCTGACGATGGCAAGGTAGAGCCCTGCCTCCGACAGTTCCGCCAGCATCGCCTCCGCGCCCGGCAACGGCGTCAAATGCTCGAGATGCCGGGCGGCGAAGGTGTCATAGAAGATTTTTCGCGCTTCGGGCCATCGCTCGCCGAAGAGCCGTGGAAAGGCATCGCGCATCGATTCGCGCACCCTCGCGCGGGCCTCCTCGGCTGTCCAGGCGGCTTGGCCCATCGCCACGAGGGTCGTGTTCACCGCGTGCACGATGCTCTGCCAATTGTCAACCAAGGTGCTGTCCCAATCGAAGAGCAGCGCCTTGGGAGGGAATAGGCTGGGAGCGCTCGAAGGCATGGCCGGCTCGCTCAAGAGCTTGCTCCGGGACCTTCGGCGTAGTCGAGGTAGATGGCGCGGAGCTTGAGGGCGAAGGAGCCGGCCTTACCGTTGCCGATGACCGTGTCGTCGATTTGCGTCACCGCCAGGACGTGAGACGTCGTGCTGGTCAGGAACGCCTCGCGCGCGGTCTTGGCGTCCTCCACGCTGAAGGCGCGCTCCTCGAGCTTCAGGCCGTTATTCCTCGCCAATTTTATGACCGCTTGGCGGGTGATGCCATTGAGGATCGCTTGCGTCGCTGCGCGGGTGACGAGCTTTCCGTCCTTGGTGACGATCCAGGCATTCGTCGAGCTTCCCTCCGTCACGTGCCCGTCGCGATCGACGAGCCACGCCTCATAGGCTCCCGCCTGCTTTGCCTGCTGCTTGGCCAGGACATTCGGAAGCAGGCTCACCGTCTTGATATCGCAGCGGCCCCAGCGGATATCCGGCACCGTGACGACGCGTATCCCGTCCTCGACCATTTGCGTCGGCTGAACGCGCGCGCGCTTAGCCGTCATCACGACCGACGTCGCCGCCTTCGCTGGAAAGGCATGGTCGCGCGGAGCGACGCCGCGCGTCATCTGGATATAGATGCTGCCATCTGCGATATAGTTGCGCCTCAGCACTTCCCGCATGACGCCGCGCAGAACCTCACGGCTCATCGGTGGCCGGATCCTCAATTCCGCAAGCGAGCGGTCGAGCCGGTCCAAATGAGGCCTTTCGTCGACCAGCCGGCCGCCCTGGACCGCGATGACCTCGTAGACGCCGTCGGCGAACTGATAGCCCCGATCCTCGATATGGACGGCGGCGTCTCGATGCGGAACATAGGCTCCGTTGACATAGGCGATGCGCGACATGACTGCCTTCCTGACGGGGGTGCAATAAAGGCGCCGGCTCGGCAATCAAGCGTCGAAGGGCTGACTTTTCTCCGTCCCATGGACGCCGAGAGATTTAAGCTTCCGATGCAAGGCCGAGCGCTCCATTCCCACGAACGACGCCGTGCGGGAAATATTGCCGCCAAAGCGGGTCACCTGGGCAATCAGGTATTGCCGCTCGAAGAGCTCGCGAGCCTCCCGCAAGGGCAGCCCCATGATCTCACCGGCCTTGTCCCATTTGAGAACGGGGGGCGCGATCGCGCCGATTTCCGGCGGCAGCATGTCTGCGCGGATCGGCTCGCGCGGATCGCCGGGCGCCATGATGAGCAGCCATTCGATGACGTTTCGCAGCTGACGGACGCTGCCCGGCCAGTCATACGCCTGCAACGCCGCCATTGCGTCTTCGCCGATCTCCCTCGCAAACAGGCCAGAGGCGCTGGCGTAGCGGTCCATGAAGGCGCGGGCCAGAAGAGGGATGTCCTCTCGCCGCTCCCTCAAAGGCGGCACGCGCAAAGGCACGACGTTCAGGCGATAGAACAAATCCTCCCGAAACCGACCCGCCTCGATTTCCGCGACGAGGTCGCGATTGCTTGACGCTATGACGCGGACATCGACTTTCACCCGCGTATTTCCCCCGACCCGCTCGAAGGTCTGCTCCTGCAGGGCGCGGACGATCTTGCCTTGGGTCTCGACGGGCATATCCGCCACCTCGTCGAGCAGAAGAGTGCCATTATGCGCCTGCTCCAGCGTCCCGACCTTGGCGACGCCCCCCTTCCCCGCTCCCGCCTCCGCGCCGAAGAGCTCGATCTCGAGATTCTCCGGACGCATTGTCGCGCAATTCAACACGACAAACGGCCCCGTGCCGCGCCGCGACCGCGCGTGAATAAGACGCGCCACCACCTCCTTGCCCGAGCCGGCGGGGCCGGTGATCAGCACGCGGCTCCCGGTCGGCGCCACCTTGTCGATCGCCTGCCGTAGTTGATTTACTGGCATGGACGTCCCGATGAGTTCCAGCTCGCCGCCCGCGCGCACGCGCAATTCTTCGTTCTCGCGCTTGAGCCGCGCGGCCTCGATGGCGCGCTCGACCATGAGGAGGAGCCGATCGGTCTTGAAGGGCTTCTCGATGAAATCATACGCGCCGCGCTTGATCGCGCTGACCGCCGTCTCGATCGTGCCGTGGCCGCTGATCATCAGGACCGGCATGTTCGGATGATTCTCTCGAACGAGATCGAGCATGCTCAAGCCGTCCAGCTCGCTGCCCTGCAGCCAAATATCCAAAATGAGAAGGCTCGGACGACGCGAGCGGATCGCCGCCAAGGCATCGGTGCTGTTGACCGCCTCGCGCGTCTCGTATCCCTCGTCCTTGAGGATGTCCGCGATGAGGAGCCTTATGTCCGATTCGTCGTCGACGATCAGAATGTCATGTGCCATGGGCGGCCGCCGCTTCCGCGTTAAGGGATGCGTCCCCTTCTTGCGTGGTACTATCGGAGATCGGAGGCGCCGTCACCGAAAAAACGAGCCTGACGCTTGCGCCACCGCCTTCGCGATCCTCAAGCACAAGATCGCCGCGGTGGTCCTCCATGATCTTTTTCACGATGGCGAGGCCAAGGCCGGTCCCTTTTTCGCGCGTCGTCACATAAGGCTCCGTGAGACGATCGCGATTTTCCTGAGGAAGGCCTTTGCCATCGTCCTCGACGACGATGGTAACGCTGCTCTTCTCGACGCTTAGCCGAAGAAGAATCCGGCCACGCGCTGCCGATCCCCTTCTTTCTTTCGCCGTCGAGCCATGGATCGAATCCGCCGCATTTTGAAGCAGGTTGGTGAGCGCCTGGCTGATCTGCCGCGCATCGCAGCGAAAGCGCACCGTCGTTGCAGGCAGCTCCGTCTCGTAGCGGATATCGGGATTGCCCTGGCGCTGGAGAAAGATCGCCTGCCGGCAAAGCTCAACAAGATCCTCCTCCCTCATGACCGGTGCCGGCATCCGGGCGAAAGCCGAGAACTCGTCCACCATCCGCCCGATATCGCCGACTTGGCGGACGATCGTCTCCGTACAGGTGAGGAAGGTCTCCGGATCGCTGGAAATCTCCTTGAGATATTTGCGCTTGAGGCGTTCCGCGGAGAGCTGGATCGGCGTAAGCGGATTCTTGATCTCGTGGGCGATCCGTCGCGCTACATCCCCCCAAGCGGCCGTACGCTGCGCTGCAAGCAGATCGGAGATGTCGTCGAAGGTAACGACGTAGCCCTTGATCTCGCCGTCGACGCGCTCAGCCGAGATGCGCACGAGCAGGGTCCGCGTGCGGCCTTTGCGCATGACCTTCAATTCCGCCTCGACAAAACGCGACGGCCGACGGCGCGCCTCTTGCAGAAGTTCGGCCATTTCCGGCACAGCCTCTTCGAGGGCGCGGCCAACGAGATTCTCGCTCTTGGTCGCCAGCAGCTCGCAGGCTGAGCGGTTGGGGAGATTGACCCGGCCGCGCTGATCGAGGCCGATGACTCCCGCCGAAACGCCGGCGAGTACGGCCTCGGTGAAACGACGGCGCGCATCGAGCTGGCGGTTGGCCTCGATCAGCTCGCGCCGCTGTTCCGCGAGCTGTCCGGTCATCCTGTTGAACGCGCGACTGAGCGAGCCGATCTCATCGGATTTCGCCTCCTCCTCCGGCACCCTGGCGCTCAGATCGCCGGCTCGGATGCTTTCCGCCGCCGCGATCAAGGACGATATCGGCCGCACGAGCTGGGTGGCGAAATAGAGCCCGACCCACACGGCGGCCAAAAGGAGGAGGAGTGCGACAACGACGAAGATTAGGGCGAACGTAATCTCGATGTCGGATCGTGCCAACTCGAGCTGCTGATATTCAGCCAGAGCCGATTGTGCCCGTTCGACGTGCTGAAGCACGCCCGGCTCCACAAAACGTCCTACGAAGAGATAAACAGTCGGCATGATTTCGCCGATCGGCGGATTGACACGGAGGAGCGCTCGCACTCGGTCATCCGCCTCGCTGCGCAACAAGGCGACGCTCCCCTTGCGCGCCTTCTCGATCGCTGCGGCCGGAATGGTCTCGCGTTCCATGGCGAAGCTCAATTTCGTGCGCGCGAGCACGCGAAACGAGCTGTCGAAGACCACGGCCTCGGGTAGGGAGAGTTGATCGGCTTCGTCATTCAGGATGCGCTCGAATTCTGCGATCTTGATCGGATCGCCGTCGGCGATCAGGGGCAGTGCGCGCTGGATTCGCTGGCTGAGCGTTATCGCGTCGGTCTGTATCGAGCGGACGTTCTCGTCCAGGTAGGCGCTGGCGACGGCGACCGATTCCTTAATGGCCGTCCGCACCTTGTCGCTAAACCAAGACTGCAAGCCAAAGTTGAAAAAAAATGTCGAGAAGATCGCGACGATAATCGTCGGCGTCACCGCGACGAAGCTGAAAAGCGCGACGAGCCGCGTGTGCAGGCGGGAGCCCGCGGAGCCGCGCCGGCGCTCGATCCAGATCTGTGTGATCCGCCGCGCGACGACAGCAGCAAGCAGCAAAAGCAGGACGAGATCGACATAAAGCAGGACGAGGATGACGTTGGGGTTGGTCTGGATGGGGAGCGTCTTGCTCAAAGCGGCATAAGTCGCGAGCCCGGCGAGAGCCGCGCAGACGGCCAATGCGATCGCGAGCTTGCGGCCCAGCCCGCTCCGTGCCACCCAGGCCCACCCCTGACGAAAAATAGCAAGCCGCCCCTGGTCTGCGCGTTCGACCGTCATGCTGCGCGATATGTCGTTGGCAATTTTCCCTCGCGGACGATCTCCCCGAGTCGCAATGGTTATTTTACGCTTCGTACGACCTGGATGTCCAACTCACGGATTTTCTTGCGCAGCGTGTTGCGATTCAAGCCCAAGAGGTGCGCCGCCTTGATCTGGTTTCCGCGCGTGGCCGAAAGGCTCAATGAGAGCAATGGCCGCTCCACCTCCCTGAGAACCCGCTCATAGAGCCCCGCGGCCGGCAACCCGTCCCGGTGCGCCGAGAAGTATTCCTTGAGATGCCGCTCGACGGAGGCGCTCAAGCTGTCGTCCTCCGCATCGACCTCCGCTGCCCCGGCATGACCCAACTCTGCGAGCTCCTGCTCGATGACATCCACGCCGATCGACTCCTGCGCATAGAGCGCGGTTAAGCGCTGAATCAGGTTTTCGAGCTCCCGCACATTACCTGGCCAGCGGTGCTGCTTGAGCCTTTCCATTGCCGCGTGATCGAGAGTTTTCGCGGGGAGGCCCTGGGAAGCCGCGCGGTTCAGAAAATGCCTCACCAGGGCCGGCAAATCTTCCGTTCGCTCACGCAGAGGAGGCAGCCGGATCGGCACGACGTTGAGCCGATAGAAAAGGTCCTCGCGGAAGAGCCCCTGGCGGATGTATTGCCGCAAATCACGATGCGTGGCGGCGATGATGCGGACGTCGGCGCGGATCGGCGTGCGTCCGCCGACAGTCGTGTACTCGCCTTCCTGCAGTACCCGCAGCAGCCGCGTCTGCGCCTCAAGCGGCATGTCGCCGATCTCGTCGAGAAAGAGCGTACCCCCGTGAGCCTGCTCGAAGCGCCCGGCATAGCGGGTCGCCGCCCCCGTGAAGGCGCCTTTCTCGTGGCCAAACAGCTCGCTTTCGATGAGATCCCGAGGGATCGCCGCCATGTTGATCGCGATGAAGGGGCCGTTCCGCCGCTTGCCGTAATCGTGGAGCGCGCGCGCAACCAGCTCCTTTCCCGTCCCAGACTCACCGGTGATCGTCACTGTCAGATCCGTTCCCATCAATCGCGCAAGCACCCGGTAGATTTCTTGCATCGCGGGCGAGCGGCCGATAAGCGGCAATTGCTCTTCGCTCTCTGCTTGAGGTTGAGGCGGCTCGCCGCTTGGCCGGCTGGCAAGCGCCCGCTCGACGACGTTGACGAGCTCGCGCAAATCAAACGGTTTTGGCAGGTACTCGAAGGCACCCCGCTCGGTCGCTTTCACAGCGGTGAGAAGGTTGTTTTGCGCGCTCATAACGATGACGCGCAGCTCCGGCCGAAGCTTCTTGATGCGCGGGATGAGATCGAGGCCGTTCTCATCGGGCATCAGCACATCCGTGATGACGAGGTCGCCGTCGCCCTCCGAAACCCAGCGCCACAAGGTCGCCGCATGTCCGGTCGTTCGCACCGTATAGCCCAGCCGCCCCAGTGCTTGATTGAGGACGGTTCGGATCGCACGATCATCGTCGGCGATAAGAATCGTTGCGTCGCTCATGTTCGCGTTACCTCGGCGCGGTGGATCGGCAACATGACCCGGAAGACCGTTCGGCGTGGCTCGCTGTCGAACTCGATAACGCCGCCATGATCGCCGACGATCTTTGCAACCAATGCCAAACCGAGGCCGTTGCCGCTGCTTTTCGTCGTCACGAAGGGATCGAAGAGATGGGGGCGAAGGTCCTCTGGTATCCCGCCGCCGTTATCCTGCACGGTAACGACGAGCGGCAATTGCATGCGTCTTTCGCTTCCCGGCACGGCGAGCCGAACGCCATGCTGATAGGCTGTCGAAAGGGCGATCTCGCCGCCCGTCAAGGAAACCGCCTCGGCGGCGTTCTTGACCAGATTGAGAAAGAGCTGGACCAAGAGGTCTCGATTGCCTTGCACCGGCGGCAATGAGGGGTCGTAGTTCTCGATGAAGCGCACATGGCGGGCGAAGCCGGCCTCCGCCAATTTCCGCACATGCTCCAGCACGGCGTGGATGTTGACGGGCGCGCGCTCGATCGGTTGCCCGTCTGAGAAGACCTCCATGCGGTCGACAAGCGCGCAGATCCGATCGGTCTCATCGCAGATCAGCCGCGTGAGCTCCCGATCTTCCGGCGCCGCGTTTTGCTCGAGCAGCTGAGCGGCGCCACGGATTCCGGAGAGGGGGTTCTTGACCTCATGGGCGAGCAGCGCCGCCATCGCCGTGACCGATCGCGCCGCGTGGCGATGGGTCAGTTGATGGTCGATCTTCCGCGCGATCGACTGCTCATGGATCGTCACGACCACGCTTTCTGGTTGCTCGGCGAGAGGGGCGACCTGCACCGTTCCGAAATGCTCGCCGATGCGGGGCGATTGAAGGGTAACGCCATACTCGGAAACGCTTGCGCGATCCGAGCGCGCCTGGGCGATCAGAGCGAAGAGGGGGCTATCCGCGGGCAGAAGATCGGCCAGTGGACGCCCGAGGAGCCATGCGGCGCTCGCGCCCAGAAACTGCTCGGCCGCCATGTTGGCAAAGCGGACGTCTCCGGCGGCGCCGATGACGAGAACGACATGGGGCAGCGCGTTGACGACGGCGTTCGCGTCGGCGGGAGCAATCGATTGATAGCGCGGCCGAGGATGCGTCACGCCCTCAACCCTCGACGAACTCGGCCCAGCCCCCCGAATTGCTGCAAACCCACCATGTAGGGTTGCCTAGAAAACAGGCAATAAAGAAAAACGTCTATATATTAGGCATAATGGATCGGTCTCTTCGCAAGTGCAAGAAAATTCTCTAGGCGAGGAGGACGTCCGTCACGAACTTGACCCCTGGATAAGCGAGCGTCAGCAGCAGATACGCCAAAAGGATGAGTCGAGCGGCGCGCCGACCTCCGACCCCGCTCACGCCCTCTGCGACCAGGAGCCCCCCGATCACCGTGAAGGCCAGGATCGAGAAAAGCGTCTTATGGTCCAATCTGAAGACGGCTCCCGACACGAAGTATTGGGTCGCCATACCGGTCGCCAAGCCGAAGGCCAACACCAGCTCGGACGCCGCGAGTAATCGCACCTGGAGCTGCTCACAGGCGGCAACTGCGGGAAGAAGCTGGTTGAGCATGTGTCGCCGCTTCGACTTGAGGGACCGCTCCTGGATGAGGACGGCGAGACCGGCGATGGCCGCGAGGGTCAGCAGCGCATAGGTCGCGATCGAGACGAGAATATGCAGGTCCAGCCACACGGGTGGCGCCGGCAGCAAAGGCTGCTCCGGCGCTTGCTGCCATATCGTCGCCACGATCCCCAGCAGGATCAGATAAGGAAGCAGCAGTGGGGTCAGTCGCCACGAATTCCGTGTTGTCGCCGCGAGGAGGATAAAAATCGCAATGCTGGCCGCCATGGTGACCCAGAGAGCGCCCGCAAAACCCGTGCTCCAATTCGGCACCAGCGCGGTGAAAGCGCGCATGAGCGCAGCGGCGAGGGCCACGGCGAGCAGGCACCAATATGTGATATCGCGACCGGCCCCTCCTCGCAGCGACGAAAGCGAGGCAGGAATTAAGGCGATAATCGTCGAAATGCTGAGCAGCAGATTGATCGACATGGGTGCCCTTATAGCATCGTTTGCGCAGCGCGGCACCGCTCGGAGCCGTAGCGATGCGCGCGCGGGAAGGCTTGGCAAGGTTCCAGGCCGACGATAGGGTGGCGCCGCACGAAAATGCGAGAGCAATGCTGTGGAAAATTGCGTGGCACTAATCGTTGCCGCTGGTCGAGGGCAGCGTCTGGGAGGAGAGGTCCCGAAGCAATATCGCTTGCTGGGCGGTCGCGCCATGCTCCGACATAGCGTCCTCACCTTCCTGCACAACCCGCGCGTGAATGCCGTGCGCGCCATTATTCATCCCGCCGACCAGCCGCTCTACGAGCAAGCCGTCGCGGGACTATCCTTGCTGCCGCCGATTTACGGCGGAGCCGCGCGTCAGGAGTCGGCGCGGCTGGGCCTCGAAAGTCTCGCAGCGTTGGAGCCCGGCCTCGTACTGATCCACGATGCCGCGCGCCCTTTTGTCGATTTCGGCACTATCGATCGCGTCATCGACGCGCTCGACGAGACTCCCGCGGCGATCGCGGCGGTTCCCGTCATCGATACGCTCAAACGCGAAAACGGCGGTCTCGTCGAGGGGACACTTGACCGGGCAGCGCTATGGCGGGCGCAAACGCCACAGGGCTTCCGTTTCCACGAGATAATCGCGGCGCATCGTGCGGCGATCGGCCGGGAGCTCACCGACGATGCCGCCGTCGCGGAGCATGCAGGCCTTCCGGTCAGGCTGGTCCTGGGCAGTGAGGAGAATTTCAAGGTGACGACCGAGGAGGATCTTCGCCGCGCCGAGCGCTTCGCCATAGACGCGCTATGCGAGAGTCGCGTCGGCACCGGCTTCGATGTGCACCAGTTCGGACCCGGCGACAAGCTGATGCTCTGCGGCTTGCCCGTCGCCCACGATCATGGGCTGGTCGGCCACTCGGACGGGGACGTCGGCCTCCACGCCCTTACGGATGCCCTGCTCGGCTGCATCGGTGCCGGTGACATCGGCAGCCATTTCCCCCCATCCGATCCTCGCTGGAAGGGCGCCGCTTCGGCGCTTTTCCTCCGACATGCCGCCGATCTCGTCGCTGAGCGCGGCGGCTCGATCGTCAATCTCGATGTCACCGTCATCTGCGAGCGGCCCAAGATCGGGCCCCATCGCGAGGCCATGGCGGCGCGCATCGCGGAAATTCTCGGCATCCCGCGAGAGCGTGTCAGCGTCAAGGCCACGACCACGGACAAGCTCGGCTTCACCGGTCGAGGCGAGGGCATCGCGGCCCAAGCCGTCGCCACCATACGCCTCCCCTCTCGCCCATGAGGCTTCAAATCAGCCAACCGGCGCTGCCATTCTGGCATCCGGCCACGCTCGTCGGGACATGGTTCGGCGCCGGCCTCCTGCCGATCGCGCCAGGGACATGGGGCTCCCTTGCGGCGCTTCCCTTCGGCTGGTTGATCCGCATCGCCGGAGGCTCCGCTGCTCTCCTCGTCGCCGCCGGCATTGTGTTTGCCCTCGGCTGGTGGGCGACAGCGCGCTACAAGAAGGAGACCGAGGTCAAGGACCCCTCCGAGATCGTGGTCGACGAGGTCTCCGCGCAATGGCTGACATTGCTGGTCGCGGATCCGGGAGTCTGGTGGCACTGGCTTCTCGGATTTCTCCTCTTCCGCTTGTGCGACATCGTCAAGCCATGGCCCGCCAACGCGATCGACCGCCGCGGCAGCGCCCTTGCCGTCATGGCCGACGACACCGTCGCCGCCATCTATGCCCTCTTCATCCTCGCGATCGTCATTTTTGCCCGAGGCTTAACTCGTGGCGCGTGAACTGGCACGGCAAGCGCGGGACGTTCTCGACGCCTGCAGGTCGGCAGGCTTGCGCGTGGTTACGGCCGAGTCCTGCACCGGCGGCCTGATCGCCGCCGCCTTGACCGAGATTCCCGGAAGCTCCGACGTCGTTGACCGCGGCTTCGTGACCTATACGAACGAAGCCAAGGAGGAGTTGCTCGGCGTCCCCCGCGCATTGCTCGAAGCCCATGGGGCCGTCAGCGAGCCCGTCGCCCGTGCGATGGCGGAAGGCGCGCTGGCTCGCGCGCCCGCCGCGCAGCTGAGCGTCGCCGTGACGGGCATCGCGGGACCCGGGGGTGCTACGCCGACGAAGCCCGTCGGCCTCGTTTTCGTCGCTTCGGCCCGGCGGGGCAGCGCCACCCTCTGTGAGCGGCACGTCTTTGACGGCAATCGGACGCAGATCCGGCACGCCGCGGTCGCGCGAGCGCTTGCCATGCTCGCCCGCCAGGCGGCGGGTGCCTAACCGCGATGGGGTGACGGCTGGGAAGCGCCCGCCGGCGGCGCGCGGCCATAGAGCTTGCGCGCGCGCTCCTCGAAGGCGTGGACCATGCGTCGGACGGCCTCGTTGAACAGCACGCCGATGACCTTCTGCAGCATCTTCGAGCGAAACTCGAAATCGACATAGAAGTCGATGAGACAGTTGCCATCCGGCTGCTGCTCGAAAATCCAATGGTTGTTCAGGTACTTGAACGGCCCTTCGTGATAGGACACGTCAATGCGCGCGGGCCTCTGCAAAACCACCCGCGAGGTGAAGGACTCGCGGATCATTCTCCAGCCGATGATGAGATCGGCATAGATCGTATCGGCTTCGCGTCGCCGGATCCGGGCCGCCCGGCACCAGGGCAGGAATTCCGGATAGCGCTCAATATCGGCGACGAGGTCGAAGAGCTGGTCGGCCCGATAGGGCAGAATGCGCTTCTCGGCATGGGTGGGCATGCGGGCCGCTCCGCCGCGCTCAGGAGGCGGCGGCAGCGAGGCGTGCGCTGCGGGCCTGGCGCAAGCGGAGGAAATCGTCGCCGGCATGATAGGAGGAGCGGGTCAGGGGCGAGGCCGCAACGAGAAGGAAACCCTTGCCCTGGGCCAGGCTCTTCAGAGATGCGAATTCCTCCGGGGTGACGAAGCGCTCGACCGGCGCGTGCTTGGGGGTCGGCTGCAGATACTGCCCGATCGTGAGGAAATCGACGCCGGCGGTGCGCAGATCATCCATAACCTGCTGAATCTCCTCGCGCTTCTCCCCCAGGCCGACCATCAGCCCGGATTTGGTGAAGAGCGATGGGTCGAGCGTCTTCACCCGGTCGAGAAGGCGCAGGGAGGCGTAATAGCGCGCGCCGGGCCGGATGGTGGGGTAGAGCCGCGGCACCGTCTCGAGATTGTGGTTGTAGACGTCGGGCTTGGCCGCCACCACGGTCTCGATCGCCCCCTCCTTGCGCAGGAAATCCGGGGTCAGGACCTCGATGGTGGTGCTTGGCGCCGCGGCGCGCACCGCCCGGATCGTCTTCGCGAAGTGCTCCGCACCGCCATCGGGCAGGTCGTCCCGGTCCACGGAGGTGATGACGATATGGGAGAGGCCGAGCTTCCCGACGGCTTCGGCGACATGGTCCGGCTCGTGGGGGTCGAGCCGGCCGGGCAAGCCCGTGGCGACGTTGCAAAAGGCGCAGGCGCGCGTGCAGACGCTGCCGAGGATCATCACCGTCGCGTGGCGGCGCGCCCAGCACTCGCCGATATTCGGACAGGCGGCCTCCTCGCACACGGTATTGAGGCCGAGCGCCCGCATCAGCCGGCGCGTCTCCTGGTATTCGCGCGAGACCGGCGCCTTCACCCGGATCCATTCGGGCTTGCGCGCGATCGGATGATCCGGACGGTTGAGCTTTTCCGGGTGGCGGGGCCGCGCAGGCGTCGGCGTCATGCTCATCGGGTTCGGCGCTCCATGGGCACCCTAGAAATGTATGGCCCGGCCATAGGCGTCAAGCACGGCCTCGTGCATCATCTCCGAGAGGGTCGGGTGCGGGAAGATCGCGTGGATCAGCTCCGACTCCGTCGATTCGAGGGTCTTGGCGATGCCGAAGCCCTGGATCAGCTCGGTGACCTCTGCGCCGATCATATGGGCGCCGAGCAGCTCGCCGGTCTTGGCGTCGAACACCGTCTTGACCATGCCTTCGGGCTCGCCGAGGGCAATCGCCTTGCCGTTGCCGATGAAGGGGAAGTGGCCCACCTTGACCTCGCGGCCCTTGGCCTTGGCCGCGGCCTCGGTCAAGCCCACGCTCGCGACCTGGGGCGAGCAATAGGTGCAGCCCGGAATATTGGTGATATCAAGGGGATGAACGTCGTTCAGCCCGGCGATCCTCTCGACGCAGATGACGCCCTCGTGGCTCGCCTTGTGGGCGAGCCAGGGCGGCCCGACGAGATCGCCGATGGCATAGATTCCGGGCTCGCCGGTCTCGAGCCATTCATTGACCACGACGTGGGTCTTCTCGACTTTGATCCGGGTGCCCTCGATCCCGATATTCTCCACATTCCCGGCGATGCCGATGGCGAGGATCACCCGCTCGACGGTGAGCTCGTTCGACTTGCCGTCGGCCTCGATGGTCGCCGTCACGCTGCCGGCATTGCGCTTGAGGCCCTTCACCGCCGCACTGGTGATGATCTTCATGCCCTGCTTTTCGAAGGACTTGCGGGCGAAAGCCGAAATTTCCTCGTCCTCCACGGGAAGAATGCGCGGCAGCACCTCCACCACCGTCACCTCGACCCCCAAGATTCTGTAGAAGCTGGCGAATTCGATGCCGATGGCCCCCGAGCCGATGACCAGGAGGGATTTCGGCATCTCGCTCGGTACCATGGCCTCCTTGTAGGTCCAGACCAGCTTGCCGTCGGGCTCGAGGCCGGGCAGCGTGCGCGCCCGCGCCCCGGTCGCCAAGATGATGTGCTTGGCCGCGAGATCGGCGACGGCCCTGCCGTCCTTGCTCACGGCGAGCTTGCCGCGCCCGGCCAAGCGCCCGTGGCCGTCGAAGACGGTAACCTTGTTCTTCTTAAGAAGATGCTTAACGCCGGCCGAAAGCTGGCCCGCGACCTTGCGCGAGCGCTCGACGATTTTCTTCGTATCAAAGCTCACCCCGTTGACCTGAAAGCCGAATTGGTCGGCATGCTTGACCAGGCTGAAGACTTCCGAGGAGCGCAGCAGGGCCTTGGTCGGGATGCAGCCCCAATTGAGGCAGATGCCGCCGAGATGCTCCCGCTCCACCACGGCGGTCTTCATGCCGAGCTGAGCCGCGCGGATGGCGGCGACATAGCCGCCCGGGCCGCCGCCGACGACGATCAGGTCAAATGAGGTCTCGGCCATGATTTTCCTCGAGTTTCCCGGCGGGTTGCGCGGGTCGTTAAAGCAGCATGGTGAGCGGGCTCTCGACCAGGGCCTTGAAGGCGGCGAGAAACTCGGCGCCGGTCGCGCCATCGACCACCCGGTGGTCACAGGAGAGCGTACAGGTCATTATTGTGGCGATGGCGAGGGCGCCGTCCTTCACGATGGGCCGCTTCTCCCCCGCTCCCACGGCCAGAATGGCGCTCTGGGGCGGGTTGATGACCGCCGCGAATTCGCGGATCCCGTACATGCCCAGATTGGAGATCGAGAAGGTGCCGCCCTGGTATTCCTCCGGCTTCAGCTTCCCCTCGCGCGCCCGCGCGGCGAGATCCTTCATCTCGTTGGAGATTTCGGCGAGGCCCTTCTGGTCGGCGCCGCGGATCACCGGGGTGATGAGGCCGCTCGGCAGCGCCACCGCGACCGAGATGTCGGCACGGTGATAGAGGCGGGCGGCCTCGTCCGTCCAGGAGGCATTGGCGGCAGGCACCTTCTTGAGCGCGAGCGCCGCCGCCTTGATGAGCAAGTCGTTGACCGAAAGCTTGAAGCCGCCCTTCCCCTCCGGCGCCTTGGCGTTGAGGTCCTGACGCAGCTTGAGGAGCTCATCGATCTCGCAATCGATGGAGAGATAGAAATGGGGCTGCTGGAGCTTGGCCTCGACGAGGCGCCGGGCGATTACCTTGCGCATCGAGCTATGGGGTACCTCCGTGTAGCTCGGCATGCCGGGAAGCTCGACGGGTGCGGAGGGTGCCGGCGGTCGCGCTGCGGGCGGGGCCCCGGGAGCGGCAGGCGCCGGCTTCGCCGCCGGGGCGCCCCTGGCGAGGGCCGCCTCGATATCCGCCTTCACGATGCGGCCATGGGGCCCGCTGCCGCGCAACGCGGCCAGGTCGAGCCCGGCCTGCTGCGCCATGCGCTTGGCGAGGGGGCTCGCGAAGACCCGATCGGCGCCGTTTCCCCGCGCGGCCGCGGGCGCTGGCGACGGGGGTGCCGCCGGCGGGGCTGCGGGCTTCGCCGCGGCTGGCGGCGGCGCGGCGGGAGCCGGCTTTGCCTCCGCCGGAGGCGTGGCAGGCTTCGCCGCGGGCGGCGAGACATTTGCCGCCGCGGCATCCTCGCCCTCGTCCAGCAGCACGGCGATCGGCGTGTTGACGGCGACCCCCTCAGTTCCCTCGGGAATCAAGAGCTTGCCGAGCGTCCCCTCGTCCACTGCCTCAATCTCCATGGTGGCCTTGTCGGTCTCGATCTCGGCGACGATGTCGCCGGGGCTCACCTTGTCCCCCTCCTTCTTGAGCCACTTGGCCAGCTTGCCCTCGGTCATGGTGGGCGAAAGGGCGGGCATCAGGATTTGCGTCGGCATGGCCTTGTCCCCTAGCCGGCGCCGCTCAAGCTCAGGCGGCGCCACATTGATTCGACGAGCTGGATACGATACTCACGCGCGATAGCAGGCCTTTTTCGCAGCTTCGACGATGCCTTCGGCCTGCGGCAGGGCGAGATGCTCGAGATTGGCCGCGTAAGGCAGCGGCACATCGACGCCGGCGACCCGGATGACGGGAGCGTCGAGCCAGTCGAAGGCCTCCTCCATCATCACGGCGGCGAGCTCGGCGCCGATGCCGGCGAAGGGCCAGCCCTCCTCCACGGACACCAACCGGTTGGTCTTCTTGACGGATTCGACAATGGTCGCGCGATCGAGAGGACGGATCGTGCGCAGGTTGATGACCTCGGCGCTGATCCCCTCCTTGGCGAGCTGCTCGGCCGCCTCGAGGGCGCGCCCGACCATGAGCGAGAACGCCGTGATGGTGACATCGCTGCCGGGCCGCTCGACCTTGGCCTTGCCGATGGGCACCACCCAGTCCTCGTGCTCCGGCACCTCGAAGGTATGGCCGTAGAGAATCTCGTTCTCGAGGATGATGACGGGGTTGGGGTCGCGGATCGCCGCCTTGAGCAGACCCTTGGCGTCGGCCGCCGAATAGGGTGCGACGACCTTGAGGCCCGGGACGTGGCCGTACCAGCTCGCATAGCATTGGGAATGTTGCGCCGCGACGCGGGCGGCGGCGCCGTTGGGGCCGCGAAAAACGATGGGGCAGCTCATCTGCCCCCCGGACATGTAGCGGGTCTTCGCCGCCGAGTTGACGATCTGGTCGATCGCCTGCATGGCGAAGTTCCAGGTCATGAACTCGACGATGGGCTTGAGCCCGTTGAAGGCGGCACCGACCCCGAGGCCGGCGAAGCCCTGCTCGGTGATCGGGGTATCGACGACACGGCGCTCGCCAAACTCCTCGAGGAGCCCCTGGCTCACCTTGTAAGCCCCTTGATATTGCGCGACTTCCTCGCCCATGAGAAAGACCGCCGGGTCGCGCCGCATCTCCTCGGCCATGGCGTCGCGCAGGGCCTCGCGCACGGTCTGGGTCTTGGTCGGGCCGGAATATTCGGGCTCGGCAGCCGCGGGCGGCGTGGCCGGCGCGCGCGGCGCGGGAGCTTCGGCGGGGGCCGGGGATGGGGGCGCCTTCGCCGCCGGCGCCGCGGGAGAGGTTGCCGGGGCGGCGTCCTTGCGGGGAGGCGGAGCCCCGGAAGCCGTATCGGCAAGCGCGTCCGGGCCCTCGCCGTCGCCCAGCAAGAGGGCGATGGGCGTGTTGACGGCGACTCCCTCCGTCCCCTCGGGAATCAAGAGCTTGCCCACCGTTCCCTCATCGACAGCCTCAACTTCCATGGTGGCCTTGTCGGTCTCGATCTCGGCCAGGATCTCGCCGGCCTTGACCGCGTCTCCCTCGTGCTTCAGCCACTTGGCGAGCTTGCCCTCGGTCATGGTCGGCGACAGCGCCGGCATGAGCACCTGGATCGGCATCTTCCGTCTCCCCTCTCAGGCCTCGACCAGCACGTCGGTATAGAGCTCCGCCGGATCGGGCTCCGGGCTCTGCTGGGCAAAATCGGCGGCCGCCGTGACGATGTCCTTGATCTCGCGGTCGATCTGCTTGAGCCCGTCCTCGTCGACGAGGCCGCGCTCGAGGAGATGGCCGCGCAGCCGCTCGATGGGGTCGCGCTCCTGGCGCACCTTCTGCACCTCCTCCCGCGAGCGGTACTTGGCGGGATCGGACATGGAATGGCCGCGATAGCGATAGGTGACCATTTCGAGGATAAAGGGCCCCTTGCCGGAGCGGACATAGTCGACGGCCTTCTCGCCGGCGGCCTTCACCGCCTCCACGTCCATCCCGTCCACCTGCTCGCCGGGAATCCCATAGGCGGCCCCGCGATGATAGAGGTCGGTGCGCGCCGAGGCCCGCTCGACGGAGGTGCCCATGCCGTATTTGTTGTTCTCGATCACATAGATGACCGGCAGCTTCCAGAGCTCGGCCATGTTGAAGGATTCGGCGACCTGGCCCTGGTTGACGGCCCCGTCGCCGAGATAGGTGAGGCAGACCTTGTCCTCGTTGCGGTAGCGGAAGGCGAAGGCAATGCCGGTGCCGAGCGGCACCTGGGCGCCGACGATGCCGTGCCCACCATAGAAATGCTTGTCCCGGCTGAACATGTGCATGGAGCCGCCCTTGCCCTTGGAATAGCCGGTGCGGCGCCCAGTGAGCTCGGCGAGGACACCCTTGGGGTCCATGCCCGTCGCCAGCATGTGGCCGTGATCGCGATAGCTGGTGATCACCGCATCGCCGGGACGCAGGCAGTTCTGCATGCCGACGACCACGGCTTCCTGGCCGATATAGAGATGGCAGAAGCCGCCGATGAGGCCCATGCCGTACATCTGCCCCGCCTTCTCCTCGAAGCGGCGGATCAGCAGCATCTCCCGATAATAGCGGACGAGATCCTCGGCCGCGGCAGCGCCGCCGCGCGCCTTGCCCCGTGTGGTCTTGGCGGTGGCCATCCAGCCTCCCTGCAAAAAGATTGCGCGGCAGGCGAATCCCCAGACGCATTCGCGGGCCGCGCTCTGAACGCAGCAGACTACCTAGCGCCGGCTCTGCCTTATTTCAAGCGCGCCGGGCGAAAAAATGCCTTATTTTGCAACGCACAAAGAGTAATTAACTGGAATCCGGTTAACAAGCGGCGCGGCCGCGCGTCGCGAGCCCCTTCGCGCCGGCATCGCAAGGCGCTGACGATACGGCTTCCGGTTGCATCGTCGCCGGCTCCCTCGCGGTGTGAGAAGGGGGCGACGTTGGCATCCCCTTGGTGCGGCCAAAGCTCGGCCGCGCGGCGCGCATCGCCTTGAATTTTCGACGTTTTCAATTGTTCGTGCCGAAGGCGGGAGCGGCGATGCAAGAGGGGGCGACGTTGGCATCCCTCTCGTCAACGCCCATCATCGCGAGGAGCGTAGCGACGAAGCGATCCAGAAAATTGCCTTGCTCTGGATTGCTTCGCTCCCGCCGCCTCACCGCGCGAGGCGTTGCGGGAGCTCGCAATGACGGCTTCTGTGGCTTACTCGCTCTTCGGATCGTTAGCAAGCTTGGTAAAGCTGCGCCTTGGCGCGCGCCGGCCAGTCGCGGTCGAAGGCGGCGCCGTCGAAGCGCGCGCCGCTCAGGTCGCGGAGGATGGTGCCCGTGCTCGGCAGCGCCGCGCGCGCGATCTGGCGCGCCGGGTTCCACAGCTCCGAGCGCAGGATGGCGCGGGAGCATTGGAAGAAGACGGTCTTGACATGGATGACGAGGACCGAGCGCGGCGGCTTGCCGTCCACGGCGAAGCGCTGCAGGAGCTCGGGGTCGATGCTGATCTCGGCGCGCCCGTTGATGCGCAGCGTCTCGCCCACGCCCGGAATGAGGAGAAGGAGGGCGACGCGCGGATCGGCGAGGATGTTGCGCAGGCTGTCGATGCGGTTGTTGCCGCGCCGATCGGGGATGAGCAGCGTCTTCTCGTCGGCGACGGTAATGAAGCCCGGCGCGTCGCCGCGCGGCGAGGCGTCGAGCCCGCCGGGCCCGCTCGTCGCCAGCACGGCGAAGGGAGCCGCCTTGATCATCGCGACGTAATGGGGGTGGAGGTAGTCGACCTCCTTGACGAGCGAGGCCTCCGAGGGCGCGCCGTAGAGGTGCTCGAGCGCCGCCGCGTCGGTGATCAGGTGCTGCGCGTCCATGCCCCCTCCCCGCAAGATGCTCCTGCCGCACTATAGCCGCGACCGGGGCCGCGGCGAAAGCGGCGCGGGGCCGGCGCGGGCGGCGGGGATTTTCCGGACCGGCGCGCTATGCGTTGCCGTTGGCGGGCGCGGCCCTGCTCCGCGGGACACCCCGCCAGCGCTCGGCGGCGATGCGATTGAACTCGGATTCCGCCTGCCTGACGAGCCGCAGCGCCTGGCGCCGCGACATGCCCTCGACCGGCGTCCCGCTGAAGGAGAAGGGCTCCCAGGCGTAAGGCGGCGCGCGGCCGCGATGAAAGGTCACGACAAGGCCCGTCGGCTTGTGCGCCGCCACCGCCGCTCCGAGGGAGATGGTGAACTCCGAATCCGCGCTCATGATCCCGAGATCGCACTATAGCGATTTTTGCCCGATTGACAGTCGGTAAATGCGCTTGTCACGGCCATGTCACAACCACGACGACCGAAAACGGGGAACGCTTGCGGCGCAGGCGTCGCGCATCCGGGTGGCCGCATCGCGCTCAGGGCTGGCAAGATGTCCGGGCGGCCTGACAGAGCATGCTAAGCATTTTCAGGCGTGGCGACGGGGCGCAGGGGTGCCGCATGCCGGTGATGGGGAGGCCATGCGTGCTCGACGCCGAGACTTGTGAGATGCGGGCGACCGAGTATCGCCATTTCGCCACCACCGCCGCGAACGAGACGATCCGGCAGCGCTGCCTCGAGATCGCCCGGCTCTATGGCGAGCTCGCCGCCCTCCTCCGCGAGCTCAAGCCGCCTCCGCCGCCGAGGCCGCGGGCGTGAGAGGCGTCGTTCCGCTTTGGCTCCGGCGCCTGACCTCAAATTCGTCATTCCGGCCGAAGCCCACGGGTCCGGCAGAAGGCCGGCCCGAGGACAGGCTCCGCGAAGAGCCGGAAACCAGGAATCATGAAACGACTGGGTTCCCGCCTTCGCGCTACGGCATGCACACATCTCAGTCTGCACTCTCCCCCTCGTCATTCCCGCGAAAGCGGGAATCCAGTATTTCCGCGGAAAACCTGGATTCCGGCCCTCCGCTGCGCTCCGGCCGGAATGACGGCTATTCCTTTGGAAGCGGCGCCCTTCCAGACTTGTGTGCATGCCCTAGCGCCTTCGCGGGGACGGCGGCTGAGGTACTTCGACTCGATAGAGGCTCCTCTATTGGATCACCGGCAGCTCGCGCGGGGCGCGCTCGGTCAGGAGCTGTGGCCCCGCTTCAGTAATCACTAGGTTCTCCTCGTGCACGATCATCTTGCCGGGGCTGTATTCCATGCCCGGCTCGATCGTCAGGATCATGCCGGGGACGAGCCGCGTGCGGTCGCCGGGCATGTTCGAGGGCGGCTCGGTGAGCTGCATGCCGAGGCCGTGGCCCATGCGACCGACATTGTTGCCGAGCGAGCCGGCCTCCTCGAGGATCTTGCCCATGGCGCGCCACACCTCTTCCGGCGTGGCACCCGGGTGGGCGGCGGCAATGCCCGCCTCGGTCGCGCGCCACACCGTGTCGTGGGCGCGCTTCGCCTCGTCCGACACGCGGCCGACGGCATAGTTGCGGTCGAAGTCGCAGTAATAGCCGTCATAGGTCGAGCCCGTGTCGATGAAGAGGATGTCCCCTTCCCGCAAGGCGCGGTCATGGGGGCCGCAGACGATCTGGCTGACCCCGCCAGGCCCGGAAATGGCCGGCAGGAAGGGCGTGAAATCGGCGCCGAGCTTGCCGATCTCGAAGCGGAAGCGCTTGCAGAGCTCGCGCTCGGTGTCGCCGGCGCGCACGAACTCCGGCACCGCCGCATAGGCGCGGCTCGCGACCTGGCAGATGTAGCGGAGATGGGCGATCTCGGCCTCGGTCTTGACCATGCGGATCTCCCAGAGGCAGGGCGAGCCGTTGGCGAACTCGAGCCCCGGCGCGCGCTCGCGCAAGGCCAGGAACTCGATGACGGGCATGCGCAGGGACATCTCGCGCCCGAGCTCGGCGCCGATCTTGCCATGGCGCCGCGGCAGCGCCGCAAGCGTCTGCGCCAGGAGCGAGACGCCGTCATCCTCGGGCCGCGGCGCCGGCCAGGTGCGGATGTCGGTGAGCCAGGTCGTCGCCATCTCCGGTCCGCCGATCTCGGGGATGACGGCGATGGGGGCGCCGCTCAGGGGCACCACGACGAACCACGGCCGCGTCGGGCTCTCCCAGAACTGGGTGTCGAAGCCGGTGAAGTAGCGCACATTGGGCGGGGCCGTGACGAGGAGCGCATCGAGGCCGTGGCGCTGCATGATCGCCTGCGCCCGCGCCGTACGCCGCTCGAATTCCGCCTTCGTGAAGCCGCGCCGGGGCGGAGCCGTCATGTGCATCGTCGTCGCCTTACCTCTGGAAGAACTCGGTGCTGCCGAGCCTAGCACAGCCGCAGCATCCGTCGAGGCTGATAACGCCCCCACCTCACCCGCTCGCTCCGCTTCGCTTCCCTCTCCGCCCCCGCGGGGCGGAGAGGGTTGGGGAGAGGTGGGGGTCAACAAACAGCCGCGCTCAATGATAGCCGATATCGGCGCGCACCTTGCCGCGGAACACCCAATAGGACCAGCCCGTGTACATGAGGATGATCGGCAGGAGGAAGAGCGTGCCGATCAGGAGAAAGGCCTGGGTGTCCGCCGAGGAGGCGGCCTGCCACAGGGTGAACCGATACGGTACGATCATCGGCCACAGGCTGATGCCGATGCCGAGATAGGACATGAGGAAGAGCAGCACGGCGCCGACGAAGGGAGCCGCCTCCGAGCGGTTGTTGAGCGAGCGCCACTCCCAGATCGCGATCAGCAGGGTGATGATCGGCACCGGCCAGAGGAAACCGATATGGGGCCAGGAGAACCAGCGCGCCGCGATCGCCGGCACCATCAGCGGCGTCCACAGGCTGACCGCGGCGATGGCGACGAGGACGCCGATGAGGCACCAGCGCCCCAGCCGCCGCGCCCAGTCCTGAAGCGGCCCCTGCGTCTTCAGCACCAGCCAGCCGGCGCCGAGCAGGCTGTAGCCGAACATGAGGGCGACGCCGGTGAAGATCGAGAACGGGGTGAAGCAGTCGAAGGAGCCGCCGGCGAAATGGCGGCCGTCGACGGCGAAGCCCTGGATGAAGGCGCCGAGCACGATGCCCTGGGCGAAGGTGGCGAGGGCCGAGCCGTAGCAGAAGGCGTGATCCCAGAACGTGCGATGCTCGGCGTCCTTGAAGCGGAACTCGAAGGCGGTGCCGCGGAAGACGAGGGCCAGGAGCATGATGAGGATGGGGAAATAGACCGCCGGCAGGATGATCGAGAAGGCGAGCGGAAAGGCGGCGAGGAGGCCGACGCCGCCCAGCACCAGCCAGGTCTCGTTGCCGTCCCAGATCGGCGCCACCGCATTCATCACGAGGTTCCGTGACGGGAGATCGGGCGCGAAGCCGTAGAGCATGCCGACGCCGAGATCGAAGCCGTCGAGCAGCACGTAGAAGAAGACGCCGAGCCCGAGGATGATCGTCCACAGGGGCACGAAATCGAGGATCGGCGGGCTCATGATCCCGTCTCCGCCTCGGCGTCGGCCGCGGTCGAGGGCAGCGCCAGGACCGGCCCCTGGGGCCGCCCGCTCTCGACGGGCCCCGGCCCGGCGGCGGGCGTCGCCGGCCCCTTCCCCACGATGCGCGCCATCAAGGTGATGCCGACGGGGAACATGATGAGATAGACGACGCCGTAGCCGATCAGGGACAGGATCACATCGAAGCCGGTGAGCGAGGGCGAGACGGAATCGCTCGTGCGCAGCAGGCCGTAGACGGTCCAGGGCTGGCGCCCGACCTCGGTCGTGGTCCAGCCGGCCAGCACGGCGAGGAAGCCGAGGGGTGCCGCGAGCTCGCAGGCGCGGAGAAACCACCCGGCCGCGAAGAGGCGCCGGCGCAGCCGCAGCCACCAGCTCGCGACGATGACGGCGAGCATCACAAGCCCGATCCCCACCATGATGCGGAAGGCGAAGAAGGGAATGGCGACGGGCGGCCACTCGTCCCGGGGCCAGTCCTTGAGCCCGCGCACGGTACCGTTGGGGTCATGGGTGAGGATGAGGCTGCCGAGATCGGGAATGTCGAGGGCGTAGCGGTTCGTCGCGTCCGTCTCGTCGGGAATGGCAAAGAGGGTGAGCGGCACGCGGCTCGCCGTGTTCCAGCGCGCCTCGATCGCGGCGAGCTTGGCCGGCTGATATTCGAGCGTATTCAGTCCATGGGCGTCGCCGAGCACGATCTGCGCCGGCACCAGCACGCTGAGGAGCCAGAGGGTCATCGACAGCATGGCGCGGCCCTCCTCGGCGAAGCGGCCGCGCCGCAGGTAATAAGCGGCGACGCCGACGACGACGAAGGCGGTGGTCACGTAGAAAGCGACCACCGTGTGCGCCAGGCGATAGGGGAAGGACGGGTTGAAGATGATCGCGAGCCAATCCTTGGGATAGAAGCGCCCGTCCACCACGGTGTAGCCCGCCGGCGTCTGCATCCAGCTGTTGGTCGCGAGGATCCAGAAGGACGAGAACAGTGTGCCGAAAGCCACCATGAGGGCGGCCACGAAATGGGCCCAGCGCGGCACCAGCTTGCGCCCGAACAGCAGCACGCCGAGAAAGGCGGATTCGAGGAAGAAGGCCATCAGCCCCTCATAGGCGAGGAGCGGCGAGATCACATCGGCCGTGGCGTCGGAGAAGCGGCTCCAATTGGTGCCGAACTGGAAGGGCATCACGATCCCCGACACCACCCCCATGCCGAAGGAGACCGCGAAGATCTTGGTCCAGAAATTGGAGAGGCGGAGATAGACCGCGCGCCCGCTTGCGAGATGCAGGCCCTCGAGCACGGCGATATAGGCGGCGAGGCCGACGGTGAAGGCCGGCAGCAGGATATGCCACGCGATCACCCAGGCGAATTGCAGCCGGGATAGAAGCACCGGATCCAGACTCATCGCGTCTCCTCGCCGTGCCGGAGGGCGTGCCCGGCATTCATGCCGAGGCCCGCGCCCGCGTCAACGCCCCGATTGTCGCACGACCCGATGTCGCAGGCACGGCCGGCGCGTCTCAGCCGACCTCGACCTCCTGCCAGAAGCCGATGCGCCCGGCCGTCCTCGCCATCGCCTGCCGCGGCGCCTCATAGGACCAGGCGACGCGGGGATGGCGGCGGCCGTCGATCACGGCGTCGTAGAACTGCACGCCATGGGGGCAGGCGCGATCCGCCTCCGTTTTCGGCGCCATCTCGAGGCAGTCGAGGCGCACGGCGGTGCGCGGGAAATACGGATAGCCGTCGCAGGCGACGATATCGTCGCTCTCGGCGATCACATGCCCGTCGAGGATGGCCTTCATGGTCGAACGCTCCATGGGGAGAGAGGGGACGCCCGCTTCCCCCGAATTGGCGCCACCCCGCCGCAAAATCAAGCGGACGAGGCCGCGGCACGGATCCGGTCGTGCTGCGAATGCCCGAAAATGTCGTCACCCCGGACAAGCCGCGCGACCGCGCGGCGCGATCCGGGGCCCAGGAGCCGTCTCCGTCTGGGCCCCGGCCTTCCCCCGGCTCAGGACCGGGGTCGGCCGCCGGGGCGACGAAGCGGGAAGATCGGCGACATATCCCTTTCGGCTATTGTTGAGCCTCCAAATGGTCGCTCGCCTATCCCTTTGCGTCCTCATCAACGGCAAGCTTCGGGGCGAGAATAGCCGATCGAGACGGCATAACAGCGTCGCCGATACCTTCGTCGCCTCTTCATTGCCCGAGCCTGTGCCCGGGCGCCGTTCCTGGTGGGGGAGAGCCGCAGAAACAAGCTCAGCGTTCTCGAAAAGCCGTTGCAGCAGAGTCCAAAGTCGACGCGGACGCCCCCTTTGGGGTGCTCCGGCGGAGCAGCGAAATGCGCCACGCGGCACGTCCGTCATGGCTCCTTCTCGTCGCCGGCCTGGTCCTGGTCCCGGGCGGGCGCGCCGGAGCCCTTGGGCCGGCGGCCGCGACCGGCACCGCACCCCTGGTGCTGACGGCGGCGCAGCTCGACACCGTCACCGCCGGAGCACCCCTCACCTTCCAGATCGAGCTCGCCGCCGCCGCGACGGGTGCGGACGTGCTCGCCGCGACGGGGGCGCAGTCCCAGATTGTGCGGACTGAGATCGTCCGCGCCGCCTTCGATCCGGCCGCCCCCGAGGGCGCGCGGCTGCGCATGATCGACCGCGAGGATGCCGAGGTCGCCATGGGCTCGGGCCACGCGCTTGCCGTCGGCCAGAGCGGGGCCACCTGCACGGCGCAGATGACGGTGATCGGCGATCTCGCCTTCAGCCGCAGCCTCAGCACGGCGGTCACGACGCCGACCACGGCGACCTGCCTCTGCGCGGTCTTCGCCATCTCTCTTCTTAAGTAGCGCCAGCCCCGTCGCAGCCCAGCGCGGCGGGCGGCGCGGATGACCGCGCGGGTGCGCAAACGGCCGGATCGCCGCCTGTCGCAGGCGCGAACGGGCCCGCGCCGCAATCCGCACGAGCCGGCGGCAGCACCGTCCGGCCAGCCGCGAATACCCAATGGGGCCGGCGCCCCGCCCCTTCGCGCCGCGCGCATCCCTTCAGCCCTCGCACCATCGCTCCGATCGGCCCGGGGAGCCCCCTCGCCGCGACGCGTTCGTGCCGGGCGGCCGTCCGAAATAGGCCCGGGGCAGCCGACCGCTCGCTTGCCGGCGGGACGGAAGCTTGCCACGCTATGTGTCACGGGCGTCTCTCAGAAAACCAACGATCAGGGTCCAGCGACTCCGGGAATGGTCAACGGGCGCGACGCCAGAGGTGCGCTCTTCGCGAGGATAAGCTGGCCGCCCTGACCTGCTGAAAGGAGAGAATCATGCGCAGAACCCTATGCGCGACAATCCTCGGCCTCTGCGTCGCCGCGCCGGCACTGGCGGCCGAGCATAACCACGCCGCGCCGCGCCCGCCCGAGCCTTACCGCCTCTCCGCGGCTGAGCTCGACAACGTGACCGCCGGCATCATCCTCACCGGGATCACCGCGGCCCTCGCCGCGGGCGGCACCTTCGGCCTGGCTGAGACGGGTGGCGGCGGCAGCAGCACCCAGACCCCGCTTCCCGGCGGCGGCTTCGTCGAGAGCGGCGTCGTCGGCGGCACCGCCGCGGCGATGTCCACGGGGGGCGGCAGTGCCGCGTCGGGCGCCAGCACCTCGGGCTCGACCAACGGCGTGCCCCTCGTCGTCATCAGCGGCGGCGGCACGGTCAATAGCCCGCTCACCAACAGCAGCACCAGCGTGAGCTTCACCTTCGTTTCCGGCGGCGTCGTGTTCATGCCGTAGGCCCCGCAGCGAAGTGCCGCCGGCTGCAACTCGGGACCTGCGCAGCGAGCGTCCATGAACCTTTTGAAAGGGAGAAGTCAATATGAGGACTCTGTTCGCCGCTCTGGCGGCACTTCCGCTTCTCGCTGTCGCGAGCCTCGCCTCGGCGCAGGAGCCCCTCGTGCTCAGCAACGGGCAGATGGACACCGTGACGGCCGGCTCGGCCAGCGGCATCCTCGTGACGCTGACGGCCATCGCCACCGGTGGCTCGACGGCGGCGACCGAGACGGCCGCCCTGGCCCAGATCACCCAGGCGCCGGTCGTGTTCGTCACCCCGTTCGGCCCCGTCACCCTGAGTGCAGGGACGACGCTGGTCCAGGCGGCGTCGACCTCGGCGAATTAGGGGCTCTGCGCGCTCTTCATCAGTCTGCCCTCAAGGCTCGCCTTTCGGCGGGCTTGACACAGGAGATACCAACATGAAGACCAGGCTTTTCTCACTTCTTGCCGGCGTCGCGCTGCTTGGCCTCGCCACCGCAGCGAATGCCCAGTCGCCGGTGCAGCTCTCCGATTCCCAGATGGATGTCGTGACCGCCGGCGCCACCTCGACCGCCCTCGGTGGGGCCGCGGCCTTCGGCACGCTCTTCTCCGGCAACCTCGTAACCCTCGCGACGGCCGTGAACGGCCCGAACGCCGCGGCGCTCGGCGACGTGGTTTCGATTGCGGCCTCCTTCAGCCCCGGCCCGGGTGCCGCTGCCGCTTCCGCGCTCACCATCGTTTTGACGAGCCCGTAAGCCGATCCGCCCCCCACAGGCATCTCACGCGAGCGAGACTTGGCGCCCCGCATCGGAGATGCGGGGCGCTTTCTTCGCCCACCGCGCCCGCCGCCGTGATTGTCGAGTTGAGGGACTCGAGAGCAAATGCGCAGGCATCGAACTCGTCTCGATCGTCATGCCCGCGCTCGTCGCGGGCATCCACGACTTAGACAAAAAATTCGTGGATGGCCGGCACGGAGGCCGGCCATGACTGCGCATGCGACTCCTATATCGCTCGCATCCGAATTCCACGAGGCACGACATCGAATCCCATCGCCGCGCGTGACGTGATTGTGACCGTGGGGACATACGAAAGGGGGATCGTGATGCTGGTCTGGTCTCAATCCGCGCGGGCGGGCGACCCGCGCTTCGAGTCGCTGCACGCCGAGTTCGTCGTCCGGCCCGCCGACAGCCCCGAGCTCCTGCGCCAGGCCTACCGCCTGCGCTACCAGGTCTATTGCGTCGAGAACGCCTTCGAGGACCCGGCCCAGCACCCCGACGGCCTCGAGACCGACGAGTTCGACGACAACGCCCTCCACAGCCTCCTCCTCCACCGCAAGAGCGGCCACGCCGTCGGCACCGTCCGCCTCATCCTCCCCCAGCCCGACACCCGCCTCCCCTTCGCCCGCCTCTGCGCCGACCCCATCCGCCACGACCGCAACCGCCTCCCCCCGGCCCGCACCGCCGAGGTCTCCCGCTTCGCCCTCTCCAAGACCCTCCGCCGCACCGTCGCCCGCTGGATGGACGCCACCTCAGACGCCCGCCGCGACGCCCTCCTCGTCCGCGAGCTCGTCATCGCCCTCATCCACGCCATCCTCGCCACCTGCGCCGAGCAGGGCATCACCCACCTCGTCGCCGTCATGGAGCCCGCCCTCCTCCGCCTCCTCAGCCGCTTCGGCATCCTCTTCGCCCCCATCGGGCCGCTGGTCGACTACCACGGCATGCGCCAGCCCTGCGCCGCCGTCGTCGACACCCTCGAGCGCCAAATGCACGCCAGACTCCCCAACCTCTTCGACCTCATCCCCAACCCCACAAAACTCCGCGCCGCAGGATGACAGCAATGATCCGTCCCCAACCGAGATACGCCCGCCCAGCCCGGCACGGCCGCGGCGGGCAGGAACCGCGCCAGTCGAAAGGAGACGCGACGATGTACGACATGCGGCAGCTCGAGAAGCTGAAGACCCTCGAAGCCAAGGCGACGGACGCGGTCCAGGCGTTTCGCCATTTCGACCGAGCCGCCCTCGCCGACGGCGCCGTTCCCGCCAGGTACAAGGAGCTGATCGCCCTCGGGGTCGCCTTCGCGACCCAATGCCCCTATTGCATCGAGATCCATGCCGAGCGCGCGCGGGCGGCCGGCGCCACCGAGGCTGAGATCGCCGAGACCGTGATGGTGACGGCCGCCCTTCACGCCTGCGCGGCGGTGACCCACGGCATGCACGCGCTCAAGGGGTGAGGCGCGCGGGCACTCAAGCTCAAGACAGCTCGTCATCGCGAGCCTCGCGAAGCGGTCGCGGTCGTCATGGCGAGGAGCGCGACACCGAGCGAAAGCGAGGTGGCGTGGGACGACGCCATCCAGGATATTTGCGGAAGACTGGATCGCTTCCCCCTCGCGAAGCTCGGGGTCGCGATGACATCCCAATGACGTCTCCGCCGCCTCGCTGCGCTCGGCGCCGCGGGAGCTCGCAATGACATGGCTCGTGACCCTCCGCGGCCACCCTACGCCCCCAAATCAAACCGAATAGGGAATTGCAGTTTGAGGTCAAAGGCCGGCGCGTCGTGGGTGAAGCCGATATCGGTGGTGAGGTTGAGCACGAATCCCGGCGCCAGGATGCTGAGCAAGCCAACGGAGAAGACGCCCACGAGCTGGTTGGAGCCGGGCACGCGCGCGCCCTGGAACTTCTCCTCGTTGACGAAGGTGAGCTTCGGCGCGAATTGCAGCGAGGTCTCCGGGCTCACGGCGAAGAGCACGCCCGCCGTCGTCGTGTACTGGTCGCCAGGCTGCACCCCGTTCTTCTGGAACGAGGTGGTGTAGCCGAGACCGCCGATGAAGACGAGCGGGTCCTGGCGCTTCGCCGCCGTGAGCGAGGCGCTGAGCTCGTTGAAGCCGTTGCCGAGGGGAATGCCGTTCTGGGTCTGCCCGAGATCGGCGCTCCAGGCCACGCTTCCGAACAGGCTCGGCATCCATTCGCCCTCATGGGTGAGCCCCTTGATGAAGGTGAAGGTCGGATCGCCGAAGCCGCGCGCGGTCACCGTCTGCTCGCTGAGGGCCGAGCCCACCACTTGCGTCGCCGTCGAGTTGTTCTTGTAGACGACGGGCGGCAAGGTCACCTCGATCTGCGAGTACCATGGCAGGCCGGCGCGCAGCAGCAGACTCCCGTCGACCTCGTCGTTGCGGAGCAGGTTCTGGGAGAGGAGGAGCTGCCCGTTCGAGGTGAGCACGAGCTGATTGGCCTGGGTCGCCTCGCGCCGGATATAGGTGATGCCCGGCACGGCCTCGGCGACGCCGGGCGGAAGGAGAAGAGCGCCCGTCTGCACGAGGGCGCGCTCGAGCGCGCGCTCGGCCGCCTCCTCGCTGACGGCGAACTGGCCGGGCGCCTGCGCCGCCCCTTGCGCGGCCGGCGGCGGATTGGCGCCCTGCTGGGCGAGCTGGGTCTGCTGACGCGAAGGCGCCGCGGGCGCCGTTGTCGCCGCGGCGGGCGGCGGCGTGGGGATGGGCGGCGCCGGCGGATCGTCCTGCATCGCTTTTGCCGCAGCCACGTTCTTGCGCCGCGTCGCCGCCTTGCCGCCTGCGGCCGCGTCCCGGGGATCGAGCTCGCTCTCCAGCTTCTCCACCCGGCGGAGTAGGTCGCGGATGATGGCGTCGCGCGCCTCCACCTCTTTCTGCAGCTGCTGGATGGTCGGGCCCGATTCCGCCGATTGGGCGTTTGCGACGATCGGGGTCGCGGCCGCGGCAATCATGAGCGCAAGGAGCGCCGTCACGGCCGGCGCCGGCCGAAGCCTGAGGGGACTCATCATGCGTGCCTCCCACTTATGCTGCTCGAGCTGTCGTTACGGCATGCGAGATCCGGAATGAGCTTAGAATGGCAGGGCCTGTCGCACCATGGCGCTCGTGGGGGCGACAAAGAGATCGGGCTTGGGCGCGAGGAGACTGGCGGCGCGCGGCTCCCCCTTGCGCGCGACGATGAAGCCGACGCGTCCGAAATTCGGGAACTCGATCCAGACGCGCTCGAATTTCTCCCGCGACATGGTGCGGTTGCCATAGGCCGGATCGGCGAGCAGGACCTCGCCGCCAAGCGCGCCGCGGAAGATGACGAAGTGGTTGTAGCCGACGGGGCTGACCGGGACGATGATCGGCGCCAGCCGGAGGAGATCGGCGAATTCGAGCTTGCCGTAGCCGACGCCCTCGTAGCCGCGGCTCTCGACGAAGCGCTTCATGTCGAGCAGCGAGAAGCCCTGGCGGACGCGGACGAGCTCGGGATGCTCGATATACTCCTTGCGGCTGATCAGCCCGCGGGTGATCTCCCGCTCGGTCACGGGATCGCCATATTGATAGCGAAGCAAGGTGGCGAGCGCGGCGGCACCGCAGCTCAGATCGTATTTCTGCACCACCACGCTCTGCTGGCGCAGCTCGAGGAGGGAGACGACCGGCCCCCTATGCGCATCGGCGGCTGCGGCGGGACCCGCAACCGGCAGCGCGGCGATGGCGGCCGCGAGAAGCATGGCGCGCGCCGCGGCGGTCATGCCGGCGCCGCCCTGGCGGGCAGGCGGTCACGAAGCCGAGGATGGCGAGCCATGCGCCACGGGCTCGGCGGCGGGGCGGCGCGCGAGGCCGGGCGTCGCCGCGGTCCCGGCTTCGCCGGCAGCCGGATGGCTGTTCCCATTGGCGAGCCCCTGCTCGAAGGCCCAGATCGCCGCCTGCGTCCGGTTGCAGGCGCGGGTCTTGCGCAGGATGCCCTTCAGCCGCGCCTTCACCGTTGATTCGGCGATGTCGAGCGTGGCCGCGATCACCTTGTTCGGCTGGCCGGCGGCGAGGCAGCGCAGAATCTCGACCTCCCGCGTGGAGAAGTTGTAGGCGCTCAACCCAGCCCCGTTCGCCGTACCCTCGCAATGCCGCCCCACGAGATTGGCCATCATCGAGGCGAGGCGCGAGGGGAACACCTTCTCGCCGGCCTTGACCAGCTTCAGGCTCTCCTCGAGGGCGTTGCGGGAGATGTCCTGCAGGAGATAGCCATAAGCGCCCGCGGCGAAGCAGGCGGTCAGCAGCGAGATATCGAGCTCATGGGCGAGGAAGACGATCTTGGCCCCCGGCGCCACGGCGGCGATCTCGCTGATCGCGGCCACGGCATCGAAGTCCGGCGCGAGATTGACGAGCACGATCTCGGGAGGCGGGCGGCCGCCGCGCGAGCGGCTGAACTCCTCGACCGTCGCGACGGCTTCCACCTTGCCGAAGCCCGTCGCCGACAAAAGGCTCACCAATCCGGCGCGAAAGAGGGCGTTCGGATCGACCACGACCAGATTGATGTCTGACATGTCAACCTTCCCGGCGGCTCTTCGATGAAGTGCCCACAGGCAAGGACCTCGCGTTTTCGCGCTCTCGGCGCGAGCCAGACCCCCACGGCCGATCCTTTTTAGTTGGTTCTTCGCGAGTGTTGCGGGTGCATGCTCCCCTGATCCGCCAGATGCAGAGAGCATCCGCCCCGTTCTCGAGATGTAATATTTATTAACGCTACGGCTATAGCGCATTTCTTCTTATCATTAGCTAAAAATTTATCACAATATTGCAGTTTTCGCCAATGAAAAAGCGGCGGGTCGCAGCCGAGAGAGGGCCGTGCGCTGTGACAAAATTGGCCCGGCGGATCTCCCGCAATGCCGCCGCCGCGCATCGTCCCGCGCACACCGTTGTCACAGCGCCGCCCCGGGTCGTCCTCTTGCGGCGACGCAGAGAGGAGCGAAGAATCGCTCTCTGATGCCGGCGGCCGAGATCGCCCGACGGGATCACTCAAGCGCGCCGTTTGTCGCCAGCACGCCGTTTGTCGCCGGGATCGGGCCGGCGAGTTTTGGCCGCAAGCCTGCCAAGCCCGAGCAGGGATATGCGCCTGGCAAAGGCGCAGCAAATACCGGGCTCTACCGGGGAGGAGATCGCCGTGGCCGCGAGTTACCTGCCGAGCCGGCCGGCTTTGCACGATGAGCTGCCGCTCGATCCTGTTGCGATCGAATGCCTGCCGGTGCCCGCCTGCCTCTGCGGCGGCGACGGGCGCCTCCTCGCCTATAACACGGCCGCCGTCGCGCTGTGGGGGCGCGCGCCGGACCAGGCCTCCGGGGACGAGCGCTATTGCGGCGCCCATCGGCTCTTCCGTCCCGACGGAGCATCCCTTCCCCATGCGGCGACCGCGGTCGCGGCGGCGCTTCGCACCGGCGCTCCCGTCACGGGCGAGGAGGTCCTCATCGAGCGCCCGGACGGAAGCCGGATCGCCTGCCTCGTCAACGTCAATCCCCTGCGCGATGCGCGCGGCACCGTCGTCGGGGCGCTGAGCTGCTTCCAGGACATCACCGAGGTCGCGCGGCGGACCAAGGAGCTCAAGGACACCGTGGCCCGGCTCCAGGAGCGCGAGCGCCAGATTGGGCTGCTGGTGCAGGGGGTCGTGGACTACGCCATCTTCCTCCTCGACGGCGACGGCCGCATTCTCGACGCGAATGCCGGGGCCGCGCAGGTCCTGGGCTACGCGAGGGACGAGATCGTCGGCCGCCATTTCGCGCTCTTCTATAGCGAGGAGGACCGGCAGAGCGGCCTGCCGGCGCGCGCCCTCGCGGCGGCGCGGAAGCATGGCCGGTTCGACTTCGAGGGCTGGCGCCTGCGCAAGGACGGCAGCCGCTTCTGGGCGAGCGTCGTCATCGACGCCATCCGCGACGAGAGCGGTGCCTTGATCGGCTTCGCCAAGGTGACGCGCGACATGACGGAGAAGCGCGCCGTCGAGGAGCAGCTCCGCCAGGCGCAGAAAATGGAGGCGATCGGTCAGCTTACCGCCGGCATCGCCCATGACTTCAACAATCTCCTGACCGTCATCGTCAGCAGCGCCGAGGCGCTGGCGCGGCGCCTCGACCCGGCACCGGGGAGCCGGGAGGCGGAGTTCCGGCGCTTCACCAATACCATCCTGCGCGGTGCCGAGCGCGCCGGCACGCTGACGCGCCAGCTCCTCGCCTTCGCCCGGCAGCAGCGGCTGGATCCGCAGCCGGTCCTCCTGCCGGCCCTCATGAGCCGCGTCTGCGAGCTGCTGCAACGCACCCTCGGCGAGCGCATCGCCGTCGAGAGCCGGGTTGCCCCGGCGGCGTGGACCGTCTTCGTCGACCCGAGCCAGCTCGAGAGCGCCCTCCTCAATCTCGCCGTGAACGCGCGCGACGCCATGCCCGCCGGCGGCCGGCTGAGCATCAGCGCGTCGAATGTCGAGATCGGCGCCGCCGCCGCTGCGGCCGAGGCCGAGCTCCATCCCGGCGAATACGTGGTGATCGCGGTCGCCGATAGCGGCACCGGCATGCCCCCCGCCGTGCTGGCGAAGGCCTTCGAGCCCTTCTACACGACCAAGGAGGTGGGCGCCGGCACGGGCCTCGGCCTCTCCCAGGTCTATGGCTTCGCCAAGCAGTCGGGCGGGCATGCGAGCATCGCGAGCGAGGTCGGCTCGGGCACCGTGGTGCGGCTCTATCTGCCGCGCTTCAGGGGCTCGGAGCTGCGCGAGGACCGTCGCGACAGCGGCGTGCGCCCGGCGCGCGCCGGCGAGAAGATCCTCCTCGTCGAGGACAATGACGAACTCCGCCTGTGCAGCGTCGAGATGCTGCGCGAGCTCGGCTACGAGGTCGTCGAGGCGCGGGAGGGTGCCAGCGCGCTCCGCCTCCTCGAGATGCATCGGGATGTGAACCTCCTCTTCGCCGATCTCGGGCTGCCGGGCGCGCTGGACGGACGGCAGGTGGCCGAGCGCGCGCGGCTGCGCTGGCCGGCGCTCAAGGTGCTACTCACCACCGGCTATGGCCGCGGCCGCCCCGACAGGCCGTCGCCCGCGGGGGGCGAGGAGGGTGTCGCCTGGCTTCCCAAGCCCTTCACCTACACGACCCTGAGCGAGAAAATCCGCGAGATGCTCGACGACGGCGCGGCGCGGCCCGGCGGCCGCTTCCATCCGCGCCCAGCCACGAACGCGGAGTCGTAGCGCCCAAAAATCCCTGTCACCCAAAAGTTCCCGTCATCGCGAGCCCCGCAGGGGCGAAGCGATCCGGGAAGCATCGAGGACGAGCTGGATCGCTTCCCCCTCACAACGCTCGGGGTCGCGATGACGTTGAGGAATAACCGCTCAGCGCGGCTGGCTCTGCTTGTCGAGAATGACGATCTCGTCGGGCCGCCCGAAATTGAGGAGGACCCGCGCGCGCTCCTCGAGCATGTCGGGGTCGAGGCTGTCGGGGCGCATCAGGGCGACGCGCGCATCGAGGGCCGCGCGCTGCGCCTCGAGCACCTGGAGCGTGTCCTTGGCGCGGGCGATCTTTTGCGTGAGGCTCCACCAGGCATTGAGCCCGCGATCGCCCTCGACGGCGTGATAGGCGAAATAGGCGACGAGCGAGGCCAGCACGAGCTGGGTCGAGATGCCGGGAAGGCGGCGGCGAAACTCACGCGCGAGACTCATGACGCGATCGAATCACAGGCGATTCCTCGCGGTCAACAGCGAAATCGCGGATCTGCCTGTTTTTTTCCGGCAAATTTCCCGTTCGCGTCGGAACGGCCCGCGTTGAGCTAGATCAAAACGGCGGCTGCCGGGCGGGGCTAGTCTCCGCGCCGTTGCTGCGCGCGCCCCTATCGCTCTCGGCGCGCGGCGAGCCTGGAGGAGCCCCGATCCCATGATGCCGAACACGAACGCTCAAGCCACCGAGGATCTCGACGCCCAGATCGCCTTCGCCATGATCGAGTACAAGGACCGCATCGCCGAGATCGTCGAGGACACCTATGCCGAGCAGCTCGGTCCCGTCTTCGCCGACGCCTTGGCGCGGACGATGTTCGAGATCTTCAAGTCGGGGCTGATGCTGGGCCTCGGCCACTCGGCCGATCCGGGTGCGAAGACGGTGCTGCTGAGCTACACCACCCCGCTGGGCACCGCGTGACCGGCGCGCTCACCGCGCGGCCGCACCCCGTCCCGCGGCAACGCTTCGGCGGCGGCCGAAGCGTTGGGGATGGCATCGGAGCCGGGGCGGGTTAGACTGCCCTCATGATCGGTAGCCTCCAGCTTGCCGAGATCGCCGCCCTCGTGGGCGATCCGGCGCGTGCCAATATCCTCTGCGCCCTGATGGGCGGCCGCGCGCTCACCGCGGGCGAGCTCGCCTATTGCGCGGGCGTCTCGCCGCAGACGACGAGCGGGCATCTCGCCAAGCTCACCGAGGCGCGGCTGCTCGACGTGGTGAAGCGCGGCCGCTACCGCTATTTCCGCCTCGCCACGCCCCTCGTCGGCCGCATGCTGGAAAGTGTCATGGCAGTCGCCGCCGAGGGCCCGCGCCGCCATCGCCCGCCCTCGCGCCTCGACGCGGCACTCCAGGCGGCGCGCACCTGCTACGACCATCTCGCCGGGCGGCTCGGCGTCGGGCTCGCCGATTCCTTGTGCGGCCGCGGCCATGTCGCCCTCTCCGAGGATGGCGGCGAGGTGACCGATGCGGGGACGGAATTCCTGCGCGGCTTCGGCATCGATGTCGGCGTCGTGCGCCGCAGCCGGCGGCTGTTCTGCCGCCCCTGCCTCGATTGGAGCGAGCGCCGGCCCCACCTCGCTGGCGCCCTGGGTGCAGCACTCGCCACGCGCGCCTTCGAGCTCGGCTGGATCGAGCGCGTGCGCGACAGCCGCGCCGTGACTCTCACCGCCGCCGGCCGCCGCGGCTTCGCCGAGCAGTTCGGGCTGCCGCTTTAGCGGCGCCGACGCTGAGCTTCGCGAAGGGAAAGCAATCCGGACTTGGCCGTAATTCTGGATCGCTTCGCCTTTCACGGGGCTCGCGATAACCACAGACGGCGTCATTGCGAGCTCCCGAAGGGAGCGAAGCAATCCAGTCCTCCGCGATCGCTTCTGGATCACGTAGTCCTGCGCCGCGCGCAGTCCTTGCCGTGACAACCTGCTACCGCGGCTGGATCTGCGGATCGAAGGCGATCTCCGGATCGGGGTGCCGCAGCTTCTGGGGCAGGAGATCGGTCACGATCCCCGCCTTCTCGGCATAGAGCTCGCTCCCGGTCGTCCAATATTCCGAATCCGTCGAGAACACGTCCTCGTCGTCGAGCTGCGTGAGATAGCGGCGGCTGATGCCGAGATCGACCATGAGGTCGAGCACCCGCACCGTGGCGCCGCGATCGATCACCGGCAGCGGCCCGAAATGCGCCGGATGGAACATCCAGTTGGAAACCGCGGCGGCATAGCGCCGCTTGCCCATCATGTAGACGGGCACGCACATGGAGGCGCAGAGATGCCCGTAATAGACGAGGGTGTCGATCTGGCGCCGCTCCTTCTCCCGCTTGAGGAGCGCGATGAGCTTGAGGCCCTCGGCCATCTCGCCGCCGGCGCTGTCGAGATCGATGAGGACGCGGCGCCCCGCGGGAATGCGCGCGAGCCGTGCGGCGACGTCGCCGGCGAGCGGCGGGACGATGCCGCCGGTTACGGCGAGCACGGTAAAGCTCGGCTCCTCGTGCTCGACGATGACGTAGCTCGTGCTCTCCGATCCCCGCTCCTGGGCGCGCGCGACGCATGCGCTCGAGAGCAGGAGCGTTGCGGCCGCGAGGAGAGCCAGTCTGGAGCGCATGGAAACATCCTCCGCGAGGATTCCCATGGACGCCATCATCGCCGGCAAATCTTGCGGAAAGATTGATCCGCTGCGACAAACTCCTTGCGATTCCGTTAACGCGGCGCTCTCGACGGCAACGTCACTGCCACCCGCGCGCCAAGCGCCTAATCATCACGCCGAGGAGCGCGGCGCCGCGCTCATGCCAGGCAGCGCCGACGTGCGATAAGGAGTAGAATCGTCACCGCGAGACCGCCCACGGGTCCGGCCGAAGGCCGGCCCGAGGACAGGCTCCGCGGTCGTGGCGGTCCAGAAAAAATTCTGGATTGCTTCCCCCTCGCGATGCTTGGGTTCGCAATGACGGCCTTACGCGCGGGGATGGCCGTGGCCTTGATATTTCGCCGCAAGGCCGAGGCTGCGGCAGTGCGCGACGAGCAGGCTGCGCGCCGCCGCGGCGCGTGCGCCGTTGCGCGGCAGCGACAGGTAGCCCCCGTTTCGCGACAGGATGACTGCGAGAGCGCCGCAGGCGGCCGCACTCGCCATCGAGGCGCCGTCCATCTCCATATAGGGTCGCCGTACCCGCACCCGCACCCGCTTGGGCACCGTCGAGACGATGCCCACACCGGGCGCGGCGCAGGCGAGCCGCATGCCGAACTTGCTGGTGGCGGCGAGAAAGAGGCCGTCGCGGCCCCGATGGGCCTTGCTCTGCGGGCGCTGATGGGCGGACCAGGTCCCCGCCGGCGCGCGCGGCCGCCCCGCGCGCCCGATCGCCGAGACCGCAACGCATTGGCGGAAGGCGGCGGGATGGTCGACCTTGCTGCTCAGCCGCCCGTTGCTGCTCCGGCTCGTATTGCCCGCCGAGCAGATGCAGAGCGTGCCGCGCGCGAAGGCATAGGCGATGGCCGCCTTCTCGGCCTTGGAGGGCGGGCCGCCGCCCAGGCTCATATTGATGAGGTCGCACGCGTAATCCCGCGCCAGCACCCGGATCGCCCGGGCGACGCTGCGCGGCGCGATATCCTCCTCCCGGCTCTTGCAGACCCGCGCGTGGAACAGCGCGCAGCCCGGTGCGAGGCCCGCATAGTCGCCGCGCCGCCGCGGCCGCGCGCCGATAATGCCCGTCGTATGGGTGCCGTGTCCCTGGGGGTCGACATCGACGGCCTTGGCGCGCCGGCGCCAGCGGCCCTGCTCGAACACGCCGACGGAGACGACATGGCGCAGATTGGGATGCGGGCCGCAGCCGGTGTCGAGCACGCCGACCCGGATCCCGGCACCGCGCGCGGCATCCCTGGTGTCGACGCCCAGCACCCGGTGCCACCAGGCGCCGCCGCCGCGTCCCGCCTCGACATGGCGCGGGCAGGCGATCGTGACCGCGCGCGCCCGCGGCGCGATCCGACGCAGCGCGCTCCAGAAGCCCGCATAGGGGACCGCCCGCACGAAGGCGACGGTGAAGCCGGCGGGAACGCGCTGCCGCACCCGCCCACGACCATCGGTCTTGCCCCGCGCCGCCCAGATCATGCCGCCGGCGTCGCGGAGGTAGAAGACGACCTTGATCCCGGCGAGCGCGGCGCCCTCGCCGGTGACGCGCACCTCGAGCGACTGCTGCGCCGAGGCCATCAGCTTGCGGTAGTCCGGGCGATCCACGAGCGCCCACGCCGCCTCGAGCGCGGCGACCGGCGGCGGGGGATGCGTCGCGCGGCTCATCTCCCCTCGCCGCCGAGCCGGTCGAGCCATCGCGTCATGCCCAGGCGCGAATAGACGGCGCGCGCGGCCTCGCGCGCCGCGGCGGCGCGAGCCTCATCGCCCGCGCGCGACGCCACTTCCGCGAGCAGGCGGTGGCAATGGCCCGCAAGGGGCTGCATGCCCAGCGCCTCGGCGATGCCGAGGGCCTCGCGATAGCGGTCCGCGACCCGTGCGGCGTCGAAGCCGCCGCCGCGGAACTCAATCTCGCCGAGCAGCAGCAGCGCCTCGGCGCGCGCCGCCGGGTCGCGCTGCTCGCTCGCCAGGGCCTCCGCCTTGACGGCATGGCTCTTGGCGGCGACGGCCTGGTCGCTTGCCAGATAGGCGCGTCCGAGCTGGGCCAGCCGGAAGGGCTGGTAGAGCATCAGCTTGATGCCCGCCGCCGCCTCGACCGCCTCCGCAAGGAGGGCGGCCCCCTCCTCGGCGCGCCCCGCCCCCGTATAGGCGGCGCCGAGGAATCCCTGGGCGATCGGGGTCATCACCCGCGCCTCGTTGACGCGGCAGAGCTCGAGGCCGCGCTCGAGCAGGGGGATCGCCTCCTCGTGCTCGCCCTTCTGAAGGCGGACATAGCCGGCGCTGAAATAGGCGATGATGGTCGAGATGGGCCGCCCCTCCGCATCGGCGATCTCGACCCCCTCGCTCGCGAGCGCCGCCGCCTCATCGAACTCGCCGAGCTCGGCATGGGCGCGCGCCATGTAGCCGAGGGTCATGCTGGTCAGGGAGCCGAGCGGGCTCGAGAGCGCCGCCTTGCGGCAATAGGACATGGTCTCGCGCATCGCCGCGATGGCGCGCCGGAACTCGCACCAGGCGAGATAACTGATGCCGATGTGGAAGCGCGTCCGCGCCTCGCGCTCCTCGTCCTTGAGGAGCTGGGCGAGGGCCAAGGCCTTCTCGCCCATCGCCACCGCGGAATCCTGGCGGCCCATGAGCCAGAACACGTGGTTGAGGAACATGAGCACGCGGGCGAGCCGGCTCTGATCGCCGATGCGCTCGGCAAGCTCCCTTGCCTCGCTAAGATTGTCGACGCCCGCCTCGAGCCGGCCGAGCTGGAACAGCGAGAGCCAGAGATGGAGCCGCAGGTCGAGGGCGCGGCTGCGGTTGTGCGCGTCGTCGGGGAGATGCTGAAGGGCGGCGAGAGCCTGATCGAAGAAGGTCACGGCCTTCTGATTGGCCGAGCGCCAGGCCGCCTTGATGCCGGCGGCGCTGCCGTATTGGGCGACCTTGTCCCACACCCCGCCCTCGGCCGCGTGGCGCAGCAGGCTCTCGGCGAACTCCTCCGCGCGCTCCCCGAACAGGGTCTCGATCGCCTCGACGGCCCGGGTGTGCAGCGCGCGCCGCCGCTCCCGCAGCAGGCCGCCATAGGTGACCTCGTGGGTCAGGTGATGGCGGAAGCGGTACTCGGGCTCGGGAAGGAGCTGCGTCTCGTGGAGGAACTCCGTCTCCTGCAGGCGCTTGAGCGCCTCGCGCAGCTCGGGCTCGGGGCAATCGGCCACCCGGCGCAAGACCGGCAGCGGGACGATCTCGCCGATCACCGCGGCCGCCTGGAGGATGCGCTTCTCGACGGGCTTGAGCCGGTCGATGCGGGCGGCGAGGACCGCCTTCACCGTTCCCGGTATGCGCAGAGTGTCGATCGCGCCCGTGAGGCGATAGGCGCCGGGCTCGCCGGCGAAGGCCTGATCGTCGACGAGGGAATAGACGCATTCCTCGAGATAGAACGGGTTGGTCTCCATGCGCTCGAGCAGCATCTGCTTCAGCCGCTCGACCTGGCGGTGGCTGCCGATCAGGGCCTGGAGGAGAAGGGCCGCGTGATGCTCGCGCAGCGGGCCGATATAGAACTGCCGGTAATAGGACTTCCCACCCCAGCCATGGCGGTATTCGGGGCGATAGGTGACGATGCAGAGGATCGCGGCGCGCGGCAGGCTCTCGACGATCTGGTCGATGACCGCCTGCGTCTCCACGTCGATCCAGTGCAGGTCCTCGAGGATCAGGATCAGCGGCTGGACGCGACTTGCCAGCAGCAGCACGCTGCGGATGGCGTCGATCAGGCGCTGCCGGCGCTCGCTGGCGTCGAAGGGCGCCCAGGGATTGTCGGCGCCCTCGACGTGATGGAGGTTGAAGAAGGCCGGCACCGCCCAGCCGAGCTCCGCCGGCAGCGCGCCGAGGCCGGCGAGCACCTTGGCGCGGATGGCGGCGGTATCGTCGTTGCGCCCGATCCCGAAAAAGCTGCGGAAGATGCGGACGAAGGGCAGATAGCTGGTGAGCTTGTCGTAGGAATAGGACTCCCCCTTGAGCACGCGCCAGGCGGCCGCCCCGGACGAGGCGACGAATTCCGCAAGGAGGCGGGACTTGCCGAAGCCCGCCTCGCCGACGAGGGCGACGAGCTGCCCGCGCCCCTGCGCCGCCTCGGCGAGGGCCTGGTCGAGCCCGGCCAGCTCGCCTTCTCGGTTGACGAAGCGCGTGAGCTCGCGTCGCTGCAGCGGGCGGACCGAGGAGGGTGGCGCGTGGATCGCGGCAAGCTCGTGAACCTCGATGGGCTGCGCCAGGCCCTTGATCGGCAGGCGCCCGAGCGGCCGCGTCTCGACGAGACCCGGCACGAGGCGAAGCGTCGCCGCGGTCAGGCGGATCGTGCCCGGTGCTGCCGTCTGCTCCATGCGCGAGGCGAGATGGACGATCTCGCCGACGGCGTCATAGCCGACGGCGAAGTCGTCGCTCATCTTGCGCACCACCGCCTCGCCCGAGTTGAGCCCGACGCGGACCTTGACCGGGATGTCGAAGCCCTCGCTGATCAGGCGCAGGCGGCGGTGATCGATCTCGCGCATCGCCATCGCCGCGTAGCAGGCGCGCGCGGCGTGATCCTCCTGGGCGACCGGCGCGCCGAACAGGGCCATGATTCCATCGCCGCGCATCTTGTTCACGGTGCCGCCATAGCGATGCACGGCATCGACGAGCTGGGCAATGATCTCGGAGAGGATGGCGTCCGCGGTCTCGGGGTCGCGGTCGACGATGAGGCCGAGCGAGCCGGAGATATCGGCGAAGAGCACCGAGACCTCCTTGCGCTCGTCCTCCGGAAGCCGCGTCCGCGCGGCCGCCTGCGGGCTCCGCGCTTCGGCGGCGCTCGGCGCGGCGCGCGCATCGAGGCGAAGGCCGCAGCTCGTGCAAAAGGTTACGGAAGCGAGGTTGACGGCGCCGCAGCCGGCGCAGGTGATGCTCAGCCGAGCGCCGCAATTGCCGCAGAAGCTTGCGCGTTCGGGATTGTCGCTGCGGCAGGACGGGCACCGCATCACGGCCCCATGCGTCAGTTTCCCCGTGAGAATTTATCGCACCGCGCTTGCGGAATTGAAAGCGTGCTGTCACGCTGCCTCGACTCCGCGATGCGCGGAGCCGCGGCCACGCGCAAATCGGGGCGAGGCGCGGCCGCTCCGGAACATGCAGTCAGGGGAGAACGGCGATGGCGAAGGCGGCACGGCGCGAGCGCAAGGTGAAGGTGATCGTCATCCACAAGCACAAGGGGAAGCTGATACGCGCGGTTGTATTGCCGCCCGGGAGCTCGACCGGCAGGCATCGCGAGAGCAAGAGCTATTATCTCCACTCCCTGACCGGCGGCACCTTGCACGTCGAGGTGTACCGCAAGGTCCGCGGCAAGGAGCAGAAGACGGTGGAAGTCCGCAAGCTCAAGCGCCTCGAAGGCTATCAGCGCAATGTCGGGCGCGGCGTCGAGATCAACCTCAAGAACAAGAGCCGCAGCTATCACGTGATCACGAAGGGCTGAGCGCGGGCGCCGTCGCCATCCCTACGCCGCTTCGCGCGCGACCGCGGCGAAGGCGGCGAGCGCGCGCTCGATCTCGCCCATGCCGATATGCCGATGGGTGACGCAGCGGAGCTGCCGCGCCGTCCAGGCGCCGACGCGCACGCCGCGCGCCGCGAGCGCCTCCACCCATCGCGCGGCGTCGTAGCGGCCGCCGCCCACATCGACGCGGACGATATTCGTCTCGATCGCGGCCGGATCGACGAAGGCGGGATCGATGGCGGCCAGCCCCTCTGCGAGCCGCTTGGCCGTGCGGTGGTCCTCGGGCAGCCGCTCGATCATCTCCTCCAGCGCCACGATGCCGGCGGCGGCGATGACGCCGGCCTGGCGGAGATTGCCGCCGACCATGCGACGGAAGCCGCGAGCGCGGGCGATGAAGTCGCCGGTGCCGACGAGGAGGCTGCCCACGGGCGCGCTCAAGCCCTTCGACACGCAGAACATCACGGAATCGGCGCAGGCGACGAGCGCGCGCGCATCGACGCCGAGGGCCGCCGCCGCGTTGAAGAGGCGCGCGCCGTCGATATGAACGGGAACGCCGTGCTCGCGCGCAAGCCGATAGACCGCCTGCATATGGGCGACGGGCAGCACCGCACCGCCCGCGTCGTTGTGGCTCGTCTCCATCCAGACGAGCGCCGTCGCGGCGCGATGGGGCAGCATCGCGGGCGTGATCGTCGCGCGCAGCGCGTCGAGCTCCACGGCCCCGCGCCGGCTGGGCAGGATGCGCGGGAGGAGCCCGGCGATGGCGGCAACCCCGCCCATCTCCGAGCGCAGCACATGGGCGCCTGCGTCGCAGAGCAGCTCGCCGCCGCGCGCGCCGTGCGCGAGGAGCGCAACGAGATTGCCCATGGTGCCGCTTGGCACGAAGAGGGCGGCCGCCTTGCCGGTGCGCGCCGCGGCGAGCGCCTCGAGCCTCTGCACCGTGGGATCGCCGTCGCGGCTGTCATCGCCGAGCTCGGCGTGTCGCATGCGCTCCAGCATCGCCTCGGTCGGAAGCGTCACGGTGTCACTGCGCAGATCGATGGTGGTCATGGCAAGGATTCTCCCGGAGAGACGCCGCCGCAACGCGGAATGCCGGCGGTGATCGCGCGCCGATCGACGGGACCGCAGCATGGCGCCGCTGTCACGTCAATCCTCTCGGCGCCGGCCCGTCCCCGACGCCATCCGCTTGGCCCATTCGATCGCGCCGCTTCTGGCTCTGTGCGACGGCCAAGCCGCGATCCATCCTGCGCGTGCGGTACGGCAACGCCGCGACGGGCAAGAGGATGACGGCATGATCGATCTCTATTACGCGCCGACGCCGAACGGGCTCAAGCTGACCATGTTCCTCGAGGAGGCCGCGCTCCCCTATCGCCTCATCCGCGTGGCCCTCAGCAAGGGCGAGCAGTTCAAGCCGGAATTCCTCGCCATCTCGCCCAATAACAAGATCCCGGCGATGATCGACCACGATCCGCCGGGGGGCGGCGCTCCCGTCTCGCTGTTCGAGTCCGGCGCCATGCTGCTCTATCTTGCCGAGAAGATCGGGCGCTTCATCCCGGGCGATCTCCGCGGCCGCGCCGAGGTGCTGCAATGGCTGTTCTGGCAGGTGGGCGGGCTCGGGCCCATGGCCGGGCAGGCCGGATATTTCAGCGTCTACGCATCCGAGAAGATGCCCGCCGCGATCGCGCGCTATACGAAGGAGACGCGCCGCCTCTACGGTGTCATGGACAGGCGCCTCGCCGACCGCCCCTTCCTCGCCGGCGAGGCTTATACGATCGCCGACATCGCCTGCTATCCCTGGATCGTGCCCCACAAGGCTCACGGCCAGGACCTCGACGAGTTTCCCCATCTCAAGCGCTGGTTCGCCGCGGTTCAGGCGCGGCCCGCCACCCGCAAGGCCTATGACGGCGTCGAGGACGTCTATGCGCCCAGGGCGCCCGTCTCGGAGGAGGCACGGAAAATCCTCTTCGGCCAGGGCCCGGCCGCGTAGGGGCGCAAGGTGCGCGTTTGTAGCGCGGGAGCAAAAAGATGCCCGCGTCTGTCAGCGCGGGCGAAGGTGGTGGTGGGCATCGCCCCTCGCGACGGAACGACTCGAGAGGCGGACAACGATGTCAAGGTATGGAGTCGCACCGCGCGTCGCCTTGATCTTCGCCAAAGCGGGGCGCTTGTCACAGTTCGATCACGGCATCCCGGCGCTCATTCGGCGCGTTCGGGCGCGAGGCGCAGGGCGTGGCGGCCGGCGTAATGGGCGACGGGCCCCAGCTCCTCCTCGATGCGGATGAGCTGGTTGTATTTGGCCAGCCGGTCCGAGCGGGAGAGCGAGCCCGTCTTGATCTGGCCGCAATTGGTGGCGACGGCGAGATCGGCGATGGTGGCGTCCTCGGTCTCGCCGGAGCGGTGGGACATGACCGCGCGATAGCCGGCGCGATGGGCGACCTCGACGGTCTCCAGGGTCTCGCTCAGGGTGCCGATCTGGTTGACCTTGACGAGGATGGCGTTGCCGATCCCCTCGCCGATGCCGCGGCGCAGGCGCGTCGGGTTGGTGACGAAGACGTCGTCGCCCACGAGCTGCACCTTGCCGCCTAGGGCCTCGGTGAGCGCCTTCCACCCCGTCCAATCGTCCTCGGCCATGCCGTCCTCGATCGAGACGATGGGATAGCGCTTCACGAGGGCCTGGTAGTATTTGACCATCCCGGCGGCATCGAGCTTCTTGCCCTCGCCCTCGAGCGCGTATTTGCCCTTCTTGTAGAATTCCGAGGCCGCGGCATCGAGGGCGAGGACGATCTCCTCGCCCGGGCGATAGCCGGCCGCCTCGATGCTCTTGACGATGAAGCCGAGCGCCTCGTCGGCGCTCTTGAGGTTGGGCGCGAAGCCGCCCTCGTCACCGACATTGGTGTTGTGCCCGGCATCCTTGAGCTTCTTCCGAAGCGCCTGGAACACTTCCGCGCCCATGCGCACCGCATCGGCCAAGGTCGCGGCGGCGACGGGCATGATCATGAATTCCTGGATGTCGATGGGGTTGTCCGCGTGAGCGCCGCCATTGACGATATTCATCATCGGCACCGGCAGGGTATGGGCGCGCACGCCGCCCACATAGCGGTAGAGCGGCACGCGCCGCTCCCGCGCCGCCGCCTTGGCGACGGCGAGGCTGACGCCGAGAATGGCATTGGCGCCGAGGCGGCTCTTGTTGAGGGTGCCGTCGAGCTTGATCATCAGGCTATCGATATGCTCCTGCTCCTCGGCGTCGAGGCCGGAGAGCGCATCGAAGATCTCGCCATTGACCGCCTCGACGGCCTTGAGCACGCCCTTGCCGCCATAGCGCTTCTTGTCGCCGTCGCGCAGCTCGACGGCCTCGTGCTTGCCCGTCGAGGCCCCCGAGGGCACTGCGGCGCGCCCCAGCGTCCCCGTCTCCAGCAGCACGTCGACCTCGACGGTCGGGTTGCCGCGGCTGTCCAGGATCTCCCGGGCGCGGATGTCACGGATGGCGGTCATGGCGGGCTCCTTCTGGGCGGACGGGCTGGGCTTCGCGCGGTTGCGGCCGTCCGGATCGACAGGCTCCGACAGATAGCCGGGCGGCGGGAGCGAGGCAAGGCGGAAGGCGGGATTCCGCCGAGCGCGCGGCGGCGTTTCAGCTCGGCCGCTGCGCCAGGGCCAGGGAGACGCCGAGCCCGCACAGCACGCCGCCCGCGCCCTGGCGCAGGCGGCGGATCAGCCTCGGCTGGCGCGCGAGGCGGTCGCGAAACGCCGCCGCGGCGAGGGTGACGAGGACATCGACAGCGGTGTTCATCGCCACCGAGATCAGGCCGAGCGCGGCGAAATGCAGGGCGAAAGCCGCGAAATCATGTGCGGCGGGGTCGACGAATTGGGGAATGAAGGCAAGGAAGAAGGCCGCCGTCTTGGGATTGAGGGCCTCGACGACGACGCCGTCGCGAAAGGCCCGGCGGCCGCCGGCGGGAGCGACGCGGAGGTCTGCCACCGCCGTATCGGCGCTGCGCCAGGTCCTGATGCCGAGATAGACGAGGTAGCCGGCGCCGAGGAGCTTGAGGACGGCGAAGGCCTCGGCACTCGCCATGAGGATCGCCGAGGCGCCAAGCGCGCCCGCGGCGACATGCACGAGCCCGCCGAGGCCGGTGCCGAGGCTCGAGGCCAGCCCCTCCCGCCGTCCGCCCGCGAGGCTGCGCGCCGCGACATAGAAGATGCCGGGTCCCGGCGTCAGCGCGATCACCAGCGCCGCCGCGAAGAAGAAGAGCAGGCTGAGAGAGCTATGCGCGGTCATTGCTTGTTGATGAAGATTCTATCCGGTCGAATTGAAACACTCCCTTGTCGCCCCCGCGGAAGCGGGGGCCCAGGAGCTGCCGGATTCCCGCTTTCGCGGGAATGACGAGGTTATAATGGCCGTTCGACCGATACACGATCTACCACCCTACGCCGCGCGGGCGCGGAGAAAATTGGCGAGGAAAAGCAGCATCGAGAGCAGGCTAAGCAGCGCGCCCACGATGGCGAGGGCCGGCTGCTGCGCCGTGATCGCGACAGAGATGCCGATGGGGAAGATGATGGCGCCGGCGAGTGCGATCCAGAAATGCGCCGTGGCCCAGCCGTCGCTGCGCGCGAGTCCGGCGCGATAGGCGAGCCCGAAGAGGAGCAGCGAGACCCAGCCGACGAGGTTGAGATGGGCATGGACGGGGGCAAGCGTGAAGTCCTGCCGCATCCCCATGTCGATGCCCATGAGCATGCCGGCGATGCCCAGGATGATCCCGGCCCCCACGAACCAGCGGTCGATATTCTGCATCTTCCCTCCCCATTTCGCCGGGCACCCCGCCGCCGTCGGATTGTTTTAAAGGACGCGCAAGGGAGGTGTCACGCGTTTCGTGGCGCGTTCAGCTACCGTTCAGGTCGCGCAACTAAGATGCAGGCCTGCGCTCAGGGGTCCGATTGGCGGAGGAGGTCTGTCATGCAGGGCTTTTCGCGTCTTATCGCGTGCGCGTTGATGGCCGTCGGCGGCGCCGTCACCATCGCCGCAGCCGCTTACGCCGGCGAGCCGGACACGGTGAAGGTCGAGCTGTGGAACAAGAGCGACGGCACCATGGGGATCACCTTGAGCCAGGACAAGATCAAGGCTGGTGCGGTCGAATTCAAGATCAAGAATGCCTCGGGCAACACCATGCACGAGTTCCTGATCACGCCATGGAAGCAGGATGTCAAATCCCTGCCCTATGACGCGAAGGAGGACGAGGTGGCGGAAGACAAGCTTCCCCGTCTGGCCGGCATCGAGGACATGAAGCCCGGCACCGCGGCCACCCTGCGCCTGGCGCTCCCGCCCGGGACCTATGTCGTGTTCTGCAATCAGACGGGGCACTACAAGATGGGGATGGCGCGGCGCCTCACGGTGACGCGGTAGCGCCGGGCTCCCAGCCGATACGCAATTCACGGCACCGCCCGCGCGGCGCCAGCCTCAATGCACGAAGCCCTGCTGGGCGAGCCAGTCGCGCACGATGTCGGCGATCTGCTCGGAGTTGCGGTCCATCATCAGCATGTGCGAATTGCCGTGGATGCCGCGCTCGGGCAGGCTCACCCAATCGAAGCGGTTGCCCTGGGCGCGCATGGCCGCCTCGAATTTCTGCGGATTGGCCAGGCGGTTCTCCCAAGCCGGATCCTTGTCGATATTGTCGCCCCAGATGAAGAGCATTGGGATGCCCTTGAGCTTCGCCGTGTCGAGCTTGGCGGGATCGGGGGTGAAGCGCGGCTCGAGGCCGACGATGGCGCGCACCCTGTCGGGGGCGCGCACCGCGGCGGCGATGGCGAAGGCGGCACCCTGGCTATGGGCGATGAGGATGCAGGGGCATTCGCGCTGCACCAGGGCGTTGTAGGCGTCCTGGGTCGGCCCGTCGATGGTGGTCCAGCGCGGATCGAATTGCTTGACGAGGTTGTCCCAGGCCTGCACCGGGAACTGCTCGCCGGGCCAGGCTTGGCGCTTGGCGGGATTGCTGTCGTAATGGGGGCCGATGCGGAAGAGCGCCCAGCCCTCCTGCGCCGTGCGGAAGAGCGGTGCCGCGCTATAGATTTGCGGCCAGCGCGACCAGGTGGAGCGGCCGCGTCCCACCGCATCGGGGACGATGGTGTCGAAGCCGTGGGCGAGGAAGTATTGCTGCCATCCGGGCCGCCCGTCGGGGGTGCTCTCCCACACGGAGCCCGAGAACCCGGCGCCGGCGAAGAAGACGAGCGGCAGGGTCGCCAGCGGTGCCGTGAGCCGCACCACCTGCACATACATCTGTCCTGTCTCGACATCGCCATTGGGATCGTAGCTCGCCACCGGCGCGCCCGTGGAGAACTGCACCTCCTGCTTGGGCAGCCCCTCGACATGGACCATGTGTCCGCCGAGGTAATAGCTGCCGATCTCCTTGACGTCATAGGCTGCGGCGGGTGCGGCCGGCGCGAGCAGGAGCGCCAGCGCGAGCGGCAGGCGGAAGCCCAGTCCTCGGATCATCATGTCCTCCCCGTCCCCCTTGCCACAGATAGACGGCTGCCGCCGCCGACGCAAGGCGGGGGGCCTAATCGCAGATGCGCTTCAAGGCGAGCCAGTCGGCCGGCGTCACGGCGTCGCGGCCGCCGGCGGGTGCCGCCTCGACGAGGGCCGCGCGTGCAGCGCTCGGCGGGTGGCTCTGCAGGAAGCCAGGGATGCCCGACGCGGCCTCGTCCTTCGTCGCGAGGCGCGCGAAGAAGCGGCCGAAGGGGCGCGGATCGAGCCCGGCGCTCTCCAGGATCGCGACACCGCGCGCATCCGCCGCCCGCTCCGCATCACGGCTGAAGCGCGCCTCGAGGACCGCCTGGGCGGCGCCCACGGTCATCGAGCCGCCGACCACGTCGCCGAGGAGGAGGCCGATCAGGAAGGCGCCGGCGCCGCGCTCGATCACGATCGAGATGGGATGGCCGAGCTCCTCATGGGCCAGCTCGTGGGCGAGCACGCCGGCGAGCTCGTTGGGCTCGGCGGTGACGTCGATCAGGCCCTTGAAGACGAGGATTTGCCCGCCCGGCAGGGCGAGGGCGTTGACGACGGGCGAGTTGATGACGCGGAAGTGCGGCGTCATGCGCGGCTTGGCGGCGGCGACGAGGGTCGCCGTCAGGCGGTCGAGGGCGGCGCGGCCCGCGGGCGCGTCGCACTCGTCGGGACCGGCATTCATCTTGCCCACCTGGCGCAGGATGCCCGTGAGAAGTGCCGCGGTGCGCTGGCCGAGCGCCACCTCCATCCGCGGCGGCACCCAATAGACCGCCTCGCGCGCGGCGAGGGGGATGACGACGAGGAAGAGGAAGGCCGCGGCGGCTGCGGCGGCGCCGAGGGCGAGGGCCATGGCGCGCCAGCCGGGCCCGCCATGGGCGTTGCGGCGCAGCTTCGGACAAGCGGCCTCGAGCGCGGGGAGCGCCGAGGCGCTCAGCACCGTAAGCCGCGCATCTCCACCCGCCCGCGCGAGGCGCAGCCGGCTCTTCCCGCCGGCGACATCAATCAGGCGCACCTCGTCGGTCGGCCAGCGCGCCAGCTCGCGGTCGTTGCGATCCGTGACGATGAGCGCGCTTGCGTGGAGCCGGGCCAGCGCCGGATGGACGATCGCGACGCGGCCGTCGCTGTATTCGGCCGGCCATCCCGGCGGCGGTGCGGCGGCCTCGTCCACTCAGAAGGAGCCGATCTCGAAGCTGTCGGCAAGGCCCTCGCCAAAGCGCTGCCGCCGCCGGGCCGATTGCGTCACACTGGCGAGCGCCTCGGGATTCTCGAGCGTGAGCGTGTCGACGAGATGACGAAGGACGCGCGCCCGAAGCAAGCAATAGCTGAGGAGCTGGGACGCGGGCAGGAAAATCACCAGGGCACAAGCGACGACAACGGCAAACATCAAATGACCGCTCGCCTGGGGCATGCCAACCGCGCTCTCGGTTCCCGCCTCGACGGCGTAGAGGATGAGTCCAACCACTATCGTGAGCACGACCAGCGCGAGGTAATAGCCCACCGAGATCGCGATGACCCGCCCGATCCGCGCTGCGGATCGCAATCGACTACCGCCGAGCCGGGTGCAAGAGGCGACATAGCGCAGGCTCGCGACCCAATAGGCGATCAGCGCAGGGATCCCGAGGAGAATGCTTGCGAGCAAGAAGAGGAACGCCATCGGATGGGGTGGCGGCGTCGCATGACCCTGTCGCACGGGCTCGACGAAGATCTGCCAGTTGGCGCCATAGGCGATGACGAGCGGCACGGCGAAAAGCGCCCAGGCGAGGAGCCAATAGGGGAAAAGCTTGCGCCCGGCGGCGCCGTCGAGGCTGAAGCGGGTGTCGCCGAACCAGGTGTTGCTCATCTTGTAGCGCGCGAGCGCCAGGTCCATCCAGGGATAGGCAAGACCGAGGGTGGCCAGCATGAGCAGGCTGTAGAGGAAGGAGAGCCCGATATAGCGCCAGGTCGAGCCACCTTGCCCCGCATGGATGCCGCGCCAGGCCGTGCGCGTGAGCCGGTAGCGGCGGGCGCGGAAATGGGCTGCCTGGATAAGGGCGATGATGGCGACGACATAGACGAGGCGCAGCGCGATCGAGGCCGCGAGATTGCCGAGGGCAAGCCGCACCAGCACCATATAGGCGACGGCGAGGGGTGCGAGGATCGCGAGCGCGATGAGGAAGCCGATGAAGAGCTCGCGCCCCGTTCCGGTATATTCGAGGGGCTCGCCGGCGATCTCGATATTGCTCCAGAAATAGCGCCGGAGCCGCGTGCGCGCCCAGAAGCGGTAGATGCTGAGCGTGACAAGCGTCAGGAAATAATTCGAGAGCACCAGGCCGGCCAGACCCGGCCGGTTGCTATAGCGAATTCCGAGCCCACGCTCCGCCGCCGGCGTCGCAGCCGCGGCGGCCCCCCTCGCCTCGTCCATTCCCCTGCCCCGAAATGGTCCTCGCAAACGGCGCCCGCACGTCACATAGCACGGAAGCGGCGACGGCGCAAAATCTCGCGCGCATCCTCCTGCCCGCATACAGCTTGGAATTGTAGACCGGGGCCGCGCCGGCTCAGCCCTCGCCTTCGAGCTCGCCCATCGCGCTCTGCTGGTAGTTCTGCAGGCCGAGCTTGTCGATGAGGCCGAGCTGGGTCTCAAGGAAGTCGATATGGTCCTCGGTGTCCTTGAGGATGCCGAGGAGGAGGTCGCGGCTGACGAAATCCCCCTCCCGCTCGCAGAGGGCGATGCCGTCGGCGAGATCCTTGCGGCTGCCGCGCTCGAGCTCGAGGTCCCCCTTCATCAGCTCCGGCAGGTCCTCGCCGATGAGGAGCTTGCCCAGGTCCTGGAGATTGGGGAGGCCCTCAAGGAAGAGGATACGCTGGACCAGCTTGTCGGCGTGGCGCATCTCCTCGATGGATTCGTCGTATTCCCGCTTGCCGAGGGCGGCGAAGCCCCAGTTCCGCAGCATGCGCGCATGGAGGAAATATTGATTGATGGCCGTGAGCTCGTTCTTGAGCGTGCGGTTAAGTTGCGTAACGATCGCCTTGTTTCCCTTCACGTTTTTGATCTCCTTCCAGAGTCGGTCGATGTCTGCGATTGCTATTGCAAATCACTCGCAAGTATGTATGATGCCCCTTGTTCAGCCTCGCCGCAAGGAGCACCGCCCGTGTATGTCTGCATCTGCCACGCGCTCAGGGGTCGCGATGTCGAAGCCGCCAAGGGAAGCGGCGCCGGGCGGCCCGCCGACATCCACCGCCATTTCGGCGTCAAGGTGCAGTGCGGCCGCTGCGTTCCCACCATCCGCCGCATGCTCGACGAGTCGCCGGCCGAGAGCCTGCGCTGAGCGCCCCTCTCCCGCAGCTCGCCATCGGTCTTGGTCGAGCTTAGCAGGACGCCGAACAAAATACTTTCGACAGTGATCCCCCTATGTCACCCCGGCCGAGCGGAACGCGAGGGCCGGGGCCCATCGTGTAGCAGGCGCATCGCTAAATGGACCCCGGATCGCGCTGTGCTTTCGCACGGCTTGTCCGGGTGACGAATGAAAAGCCTGCAACTGTCGGGGCGCTCCACGAGACTCTCGCTTGCGCGGCAACGACGGGGCGCCGCTTCAGGTCTAGGCCGCTGCGCGGCGTCGCACTCGTTCCTCTTTCGCCTCGCCCGCAACCTTCACCAGCACGACGAGCTTGAGCCCCGGCTGGCTTGCCGGGGTGAGCGTCACCTGCTCGTAGCGGAGAAAGCCCTCGCGGGGGTGGTTGAAGGTGCGCAAGCCGCCCTCCCGCGCCACGACGGCGTGGGCGTCCCAGGCGCGCGCGAAGAAGGCGCTGCCGCGCCGCAGCGCCTCGATGAGCGCCCGCATCTCGGGATCGTCGAGATGGGCGCTGTAATCGCTGCGGAACTCCGCGATGACCCGGCGCGCGCGTGCCTCCCAATCGCAGATGAGGTGCCGCGCTCCCGGTACGAGGAAGATGTAGCGGAGCAGGTTCCTGTCGCCGCCGTCGCCGTCGAGCCAGCCGGCGAAGAGCCGTGCCGCCGCCTTGTTCCAGGCGCGCGCGGTCCAGCAGCGATCAAGGAGATAGGCCGGCTCCGCGAGGGCCGTCACCGTGGCGACGAGGGCGGGCGGCACCGCGGCCGGCGCGGGCGCGACCGGCAGCGCCGGATCGCGCTTGCCGGCGAGATCGAAGAGATAGGCCCGCTCCGCGCGGGCGAGGCGCAGGGTCTCGGCCAGGCGGGCGAGCGCCGCCGGCGAGACCGAGACCTCGCGCCCCTGCTCGATCCAGGTGTACCAGGTGGCGCTCATGCCGCAGAGCTGCGCCACCTCCTCGCGCCGCAGCCCGGGCGTGCGCCGCCGCGCGCCGGCCGCAAGGCCGAGCATGGCCGGGGTGAGCCGGGCGCGGTGGGCGCGGAGGAACTCGCCGAGCTCGCGGCGGCGGACGGCTGTCGCGGGCGTCGTCATGGGAGTATTTTATACCAGGATAACGATCTAGCTGGTACCGGTATCTCTGGACTGCTACGGAAGGCGTCACCCGCGACCCACGCGGGCGTATCATGAGCACTTCAGCGATCCGGAGCCTGCGATGACCACCCCGAGCCCAGCCGCCAGCACCCCCACCCATCAGACCCTGGTGACGAGCCAGTTCGGCCCCCGCGCCGCCGCCTATGTCGCGAGCGCCGTGCACGCCCAGGGCGAGGACCTCAAGCAGCTCGCGGCGATGGTCGCGGGCCACAGCGCGGCGCGGCTTCTCGATCTCGGCTGCGGCGGCGGCCACGTCGCCTTCAATACCGCCCCCCATGTCGCCGAGGTCGTCGCCTATGATCTCTCGAGCGAGATGCTGGAAGCCGTCGCCCATGCGGCGCGGCAGCGCGGCTTGCGCAATATCGTCACGCGCCAGGGCGCCGTCGAATCCCTGCCCTTTCCCGATGCCAGCTTCGATTTCGTCGTCACGCGCTTCAGCGCCCATCACTGGCGCGACTTTCCCGCGGCCCTGCGCGAGGCGCGGCGCGTGCTCAAGCCCGGCGGCCGCGCTGCCTTCGCCGATACGGTGACGCCGGGCACGCCCCTCCTCGACACCTATCTCCAGAGCATCGAGCTGCTGCGCGACCCTTCCCATGTGCGCAACTACACCGAGGCGGAATGGATCGAGGCGTTGCGCCGCGCCGGCTTTGCGCCGGGGGCGATAGCGCGCCGCCGGCTGCGCCTCGAGTTCACGTCGTGGGTCGAGCGCATGCGCACGCCCGAGCTGCATGTGCAGGCGATCCGCTCGCTCCAGGCGCGCATGTCCGCGGAGGTGCATCGCCATTTCTGCACCGAGCCAGACGGCAGCTACCTGCTCGACGTCATGCTCGTCGAGGCCGCTCCAGCATAAACGCCGGGGCGCCCTGCCTCTCCTTCATGGAACGGCCCCCGCTTCCGGACGTTAGATTGCAGTGGGAATGGGATGGGCGTCCCAATGACGGGACGAGGAGGGAAGTCGAGGCTTGATGGGGAGAGACAGCGGTGCGACGGGCGGCGACGAGACGCGCTTCCGCCGCCTCGTCGAGGCCGTCATTGACTATGCCATCTATATGACCGATCCCCAGGGGATCGTCGCGAGCTGGAATTCAGGGGCGGAGCGGATCGAGGGCTATGAGCGCGAGGGTATTCTCGGCACGCATTTCTCCCGGTTTTATATCCCGGAGGACCGCGACGCCGGAAAGCCGGACGAAGCCCTCCGCATCGCGCGCGAGAACGGCCGTTTCGAGGACGAGGGCTGGCGCCTGCGCAAGGACGGCTCGCGCTTCTGGGCCAGTGCCGTCGTCGACGCCATCTACGACGATGGCGGCGAGATCGTCGGCTTCGCTCACGTCACCCGCGACCTGACCGCGCGCCACGGCGAGGAGGAGGCCCTCGAGCGCGCGCGCGACGCCATCTTCCACGGCCAGAAGATGGAGGTGCTGGGGCAGCTCACCGGCGGGATCGCCCACGACTTCAACAATATGCTCACGGTGATCTCGAACAATCTCGATCTTCTGACGCGGAAGGTCAGCGGCGATCGCGAGCGCCGGCTCATCGAGATCGCGCGGCACGCCGCCGTGCGCTGCGCGAAGCTGACGGAACAGCTGCTGGCCTTCGCGCGTCGGCAGCCGCTCCACCCCGAGCCCCACGACGTCAACCACCTGATCGGCGGCTTCGAGGCGGTGCTGCGCCGCGCCTGCGGCGAGATGATCGACGTCTCGATCGCCCTCGATCCGGCGCTCCGCCTCGCCTCGGTCGACGCGCAGCAATTCGAATCGGCGCTCCTCAACCTCGCCGTCAACGCGCGCGACGCCATGCCCCAGGGCGGCACCCTGCGAATCACGACGCGGAACGTCGAGATCGACCAGGCGCGCGCCGCGGCGATGGCGGAGCCCACGGCACCCGGCCCTTATATCGCCATTGCCGTCGATGATACCGGCCACGGCATGACCGCCGACGTCCTCGCCCACGCCATCGAGCCCTATTTCACCACCAAGGAGGTGGGGCAAGGCAGCGGCCTGGGCCTGAGCCAGGTCTACGGCTTCGTCACCCAGTCGGGAGGGCATCTCGACCTCGCGAGCAAGCCGCGCCGCGGCACCACGGTGACGCTCTATCTTCCCGCCGCCCTCGTCGAGACGGCGGCGGGCGAGGGACCGCGGTCCGCGCCCCTCACCGTCCTTGCCGTCGAGGACGATCCCGATGTGCTCGAGGCGACCGTCGAGACGCTGCGGTCCCTGGGCTATTGCGTGCTGACCGCGGGCGACGGAATGGGGGCTCTCGACATCCTCCGCCGCGACACGAGGATCGATATCCTCTTCACCGACGTGGTGATGCCCAAGGGCATGAACGGCATCGAGCTCGCCCGCGAGGCCTGCCGGCTGCGCTCAGGATTGCGCGTGCTGCTGGCCTCGGGCTATCCGATGGGCGCACTCTCCGCCAATCACGGGCTCGACGGCGAATTCGTCTTCATCGCCAAGCCCTATCGCTGGCCGGAGCTGGCGGAGCGGCTCCGCGCGCTCATGGAAAAATAATAGCCGGCTATTTATTTCCGGATCGGTCGCAGCGCCTCGGTTCGCGGGCGCGCTGCATGCGGCCTTGCGCGTTGATTTTCCTCAACCGGTCTTCCCTTGTGACCGCCCGCCCGGCCGGTGAAAGAAATTGTCACAACAAGGCGTCGTAGAGGACGAATCTTGCGCTTGCGGTCATAACGCGGCAGCCGGGCGCCGAATTTTGTCCCGATTTTCACGCCGGGAATGTCACAGCGCCTTGCTTACTTTCTTTCCATCCAAGCGGCGGCCGCTGCGCCGCCCCGCGGAGCCCTTCGCGTAAGGGGCGCCGCGGCGTTCTCTCCGAATTCGCGGTTCCGTGAAACGGGGCGCGAGACCCCAGCGACCCGCACCACTGCCACTCCCGGGGAACGCGCCCGTCAACGATGACAGGAGGCATCCATGCATGACGCGACCCTGCCCTATGGAACGATGGCATTCCTGCTCATTCCTCTGGTGGGGGCCCTTGTGCTGTCCGAGCGCCACCGACGGCTTCAATCGGCCGCGAGCGGCGGCGCCATCGCCGCTGCGATGGGTGCCGTGCTGGCCGCGAGCGCGGGAATTCCCGCCGCAGCCCCCGCCATTATCGGCGCCGCGCTCGGCGCGGCCGCCGCGGCACTGCTCTCCGGTGCCGCCTCACCCGCCCCCGTCGCGGCCCGCGCCTCGGCGCGCCGGCGCGGTCGCTGAAGGGGGTCGCCATGATCATCATTCCGCAGGAGGACGACGGCTCGCACTCGCACGCGGCATCCGCGCCCGCAAGGGGCGCGCGGATGCCGGAGCCCGCGGCCTCGCGCTCCGGACTCCTCGCCCATCTCGGCGCGGCGCTGCTGCTCCTTGGCGCGACGGCCGCCGGATTGGCCATGGCCCCGGCCTGCGCGGAGGCGGTCTCGCCGCCTACGGGCCAAATCCAGGCGGCGCCCGCGGAAGCCGGCGGCGACGAGACGGACGATCACGTCGTCACCGCGAAGGACATCGTGCAGCTCGGCGCGGCCTCGTGGTACCGCCTCCCCGGCCGCAAGACGGCGGATGGCGAGCATTTCCGTCCCACCACCCTGACCGCGGCCCATCGCTGGCTTCCCTTCGGCTCCATCGTGCGTGTGACCAATCTCAGCAACGGGCGCAGCGTCAAGGTGCGCATCAACGACCGCGGGCCCTATCACCGCGGCCGCATCATCGATCTGACGCCGCGCGCGGCCAAAGCCCTCGGGATGACTCATGACGGCGTCGTGCAAGTGCGCCTCGATGTCGTCCATCTGTCGCTCGCGTCGTCGTCGCCCCATCGCGGCGAGGAGAAGACCGCGGACAACCCCGGCTGAGCCGCGTGCCGGCTTCGTGACGTTTTGGCGCGCGACGCGTGATCTTTTATCCCGCGTGCAGGCATCGCCGCGCCTTGGCGGCGCGCAGCCGCAATGCTATTCCTGAACTTCGAGGGTCGGGTGCTGGTAAGCCACAAGAAGAAGGAATGCTCGCTTGCGCTTCTCGCCTTTCGTTGATCGCATAGCCGGCAAAGGAGCCGCGGCCTGGAGCGTCCATATGGACGCCGTCCGCCAGCAGGCCGCCGGCCGCGACGTCATCCTGCTCACCGTGGGCGATCCCGACCAGGCGCCGCCGGCGCCGGTGATCGAAGCGACCATCGACGCGCTGCGCCGCCGCCGCACCGGCTATGCGCCGATCCTCGGCTACCCCGCGGTGCGCAGCGCCGTCGCGGCGCGCTTCGCGCGGCGCACCGGCCGCCCCTGCGCCGCCGAGAACGTCGCCATCGTGCCGGGAACTCAGGCGGGACTTTATTTCGCCATGGCATGCCTTGCGGGACCCGGCGACGAGGTGATCGTGCCCGAGCCGATGTACGCCACCTATGAGGCCGTGGTCGGGGCGAGCGGTGCCACCATGGTGAACGTGCCGCTGCGGCCGGAGAACGCCTTCCATCCCGATCTCGACACCCTCGCCCGCGCCATCACCCCGCGCACCCGCGTGATCTGGATCAACAGCCCCCACAACCCGACAGGCGCCGTGCTGACCCGCGAGGAGGTGGAAGCGGTCGCCGCACTCTGCCGCCGGCACGATCTCTGGCTGCTCTCCGACGAGGTCTATGAGGACCTCGCCTTCGCGCGCCCCCATATCAGCCCGTGGTCGCTCCCCGACATGGCCGAGCGCGCCGTCGTGGTGTCCAGCCTGTCGAAGTCCCACGCGATCCCGGGCTTCCGCCTCGGCTGGATCATCGGGCCGGGCAGCCTGATGCCGCATCTTTTCAATCTCATCCTTTGCACCCTTTATGGCGGCCCGCCCTTCATCCAGGACGGCGCGCTCGCGGCGCTCACCCGCGATCTCCCCGAGGTCGCCGCTCTCCGCGCCGACTATCAGCGCCGCGCCGCGCTGCTCGCCGGCATTCTCGCCGCAGCACCCGGTTGCGGCGTGATCGCCCCTGAAGGCGGCATGTTCGTCCTGCTCGACGTGCGCCGCGTCGAGGGCGGCTCCGAGCGTTTCGCGCGGGCGCTCCTCGACCGGGAAGGTGTCGCGGTCCTGCCCTGCGACGGCTTCGGCCGGAGTGCTGTGGGCCTGCTCCGCATCTCCCTCAGCGCCGAGGATGCGACTCTCGCCGAGGCCGGGCGCCGCATCGTGCGCTGCGCCCAGGCGCTCAGCCGCGCCGAGAAAGCGACCGTCGCCTAGTGTTGTGACTCCAACGGTTTGCTTTGTTTGGCCGTCATGCCCGCGAAAGCGGGCATCCAGGCCCTGGATTCCGCGGAAATACTGGATTCCCGCTTTCGCGGGAATGACGAGGGGGAGAGTGCAGACTGAGATGTGTGCATGCCGTAGCGCGCAGGCGGGGAGCGGACATCCAGGCATGCGGCCCTGGATCCCGGCTCTGCGCGGAGCCTGCCCTCGGGCCGGCTTTCAGCCAGACCCGTGGGCTTCCGGCCGGGACGACGATCTGGGGAGATGCAAGAGCAGGCTCCGCGACGAGGTGCGCTCCACCGATATCCGCGCGCATCCATCCGTGCTACATGATCCGGCGATGACCTCGCCAGCCCGGAAACCGCAGCGGCCGCCGCGCCGCGACGAGCGCCCGCCCGCCAAGGAGCAGCGCCATCTCCTGCGCGTCGCGGGGCTCAGGGCCGTCACCGCCCTTTTCGCCACCGAGGCCTTCCGGGTCGAGCGCCTCTTCTATGACGAGCGCCTGAAGGCGCAGGTTGGCGCGTTCTGCGCCGAGCTGGCGCGCCAGCGCAAGCCCTACCGCCTCGTTGGTGGCGACGAGCTTGCGCGCGTGGCCGGCACCGTCCTCCATGGCGGAATCGTCGCGGTGGCGCAGCCGCGCCCCCTTCCCGCCCTCGATCTCGCCGAGACGCGCCGCTGGGGCCGCGAGGGCGGGCTGCTGCTCCTTCTCGACGGCATTGGCAATCCGCACAATCTCGGCGCCATCGCGCGCAGCGCCGCCTTCTTCGGCGTGCGGCGGATGATCCTCTCCGATCATCCCGAGCAGGCGCGCCCCTCCGATGCGAGCTATCGCATCGCCGAGGGCGGGCTCGAGCATCTGCAGCTTTACGAGGCGCAGCGCTTCGCCGCGACATTGCGGCGGCTGCGCGAGAGCCATTTCGTGCTCGGTGCCGCTCTCGGCGAGGGCCGGTCTCCCGACGAGCTCCGCCGCGAGGCAGCCAAAAAGCCGGGACGGCCCTTCGCCCTCGTGCTTGGCAACGAAGAGGACGGCCTGCCGCAGGCCACCCGCGAAGCCTGCGAGGCGATCGTCACCATCCCGGGTGGGGGCCCGATGCAGTCGCTCAACGTCTCCGCCAGCGCAGCCATCCTCCTCTATGCGCTCCGGCGCGGAGCGGGAGTCGGCGCCGGCGCCGGGTAAGCGCGATGCTCCTGTCGCGCCGCCGCCTCCTCGCCGCCGCGCTGAGCCTGCCCCTTCTGCCGCGCCGCGCCGCCGCGACGACGGCTGCGGCGAATTTTCCCGCCGGCTTCCTCTGGGGCGCGTCCACGTCGGCCGCGCAGATCGAGGGGGCGGCGTCCGAGGATGGTCGCGGCCCCAGCATCTGGGACGCTTTCGCAAGGCAGCCGGGCAAGATCGCCGATGGCGGGACCCCGGCCGTCGCCTGCGACCATTATCACCGCTGGCGCGAGGACATCGCCCTGATGCGGCGGCTCGGCCTCACCGCCTATCGCTTCTCCATCTCCTGGTCCCGCGTCATTCCCGCCGGCACCGGCGCCGCGAACGCCAAGGGCTGGGACTTCTACGACCGTCTCGTCGACGGCTTGCTCGCCACCGGCATCACGCCGATGCCCTGCCTCTTCCACTGGGACCTGCCCCTGGCGCTCCACGAGCGCGGCGGCTGGATGAGCCGTGACAGCGCCGGCTGGTTCGCCGATTACGCCGTCGCGGCGGCGCGGCGCTTGGGCGACCGCGTCCCCTATTGGCTCATGCTCAACGAGCCGTCGGTGATGGCGATCTTCGGCTACGGCCTCGCCGCCCATGCGCCGGGGCTGGGCGGCGGCGCGCCCGCCTGTCTCGCAGCGCTCCACCATCAAAACCTCGCGCAGGGCACGGCGCTCAAGGCCCTGCGCGCGGAGCGCCCCGCCGCCAAGCTCGGCACGGTGCTGAGCCTGCAGCCTGTCGTCGCCGATAGCGCGCGCGCCGCGGACGGCGCCGCCGCGATCCGCTGGGACGCCGTGTGGAACCGCGTCGCCCTCGACGGCGTGATGCGGGGCGCCATTCCCGGCATCCTCGTGCCGGAAATGGCGAAGCTCGTGCGGCCGGACGATCTCGCGATCATTCGCCAGCCCCTCGATCTCCTCGGCGTCAATTACTATTCCAAGATGACCGTGCGCGCCCAGCCCGGCGCCCTCTTCGATACCGGCTGGGGACGGCCGCGCGCGGCGCGCTTCACCGCGATGGGCTGGCCGGTCCAGCCCGAGGGCCTCCTCGATATTCTGATGGAGCTGAAGGCGCTCTATGGCAATCCGCCGGTGATGATCACCGAGAACGGCGCTGCTTATGACGACCGCCTCGGCCCCGACGGCGAGGTTGCCGATCCCACCCGCATCGCCTTCCTCGGCGACCATCTGCGCGCGCTGCGCCGCGCGCTCGCCGCCGGCTGCAACGTCCGCGGCTATCTCGTCTGGTCGCTCATGGACAATTTCGAGTGGCAGGCCGGCTATACGCGCCGCTTCGGCCTCGCTTATGTGGATTACGCAAGCGAGCGGCGCATCCCGAAGGCGAGCTTCCATTGGTATGGCGCGGTCATGCGCGGCGAGCGCCCGATCTGACGCCGTGGCGTCTCACTGCAACTACGCCAGACTCCCTCCGCCCCCGTGATCAGGATCGCGGTCCCGCCTGCGCTCTTCCCGCACCGCCAACACGTTTTCGTGATGAGATCTCCGTAGGCGCGCTGTCCTGATTGCGATCGGTGACATTGAGCCGGCCCCGTCGCGGCAACTCACGGCGTCGTCACGGCCGCTCACGTCAATGTGTCCTCGTCTCACGGCATAAAGCCGCCGCGCGCGGCGTCTTGCTCTCTCGAGGAATGACGTGGCGTCGGGTAGCGGCGCCTGAGCGACGAGGAAAGAATGATGTCACATCGCAACGCGCGCTCTGCCTGGGCCCTGGTTGCCTTGCTATTGGTCCTGCTCGGCGTCGTGTCGGCGATCGCCGGCGCGCCCAAGCTGCCGAGTCAGGACGAGCTGATGCGCGCCTATGTGCGCACGCCTCACGAGCGCCTGTCGATGGCCTGAGCCGTGCTCAGCGACCATAGCGGCCGACGATGCTGGCGGCGGCGAGGCTGTGGCCCTGGATCGCCTCGAGGAAAGCGTCCCGCGTGAGGCCGGGAACAAGCACGGCGGGATCCGCGTCGAGCGCATAGACGCTGAAGATGTAGTGATGCGGCTGATCGCCCGCGGGCGGGCACGGTCCGCGATAGCGCAGCAGGCCGGCGCTGTTCATCCCGCCGGTGAAGGCCCCGGACGGCGCACTCCCCGCCCCCGCCGCGAGCGAGGTCACCGAGGCGGGAATGCCATAGGCGATCCAGTGCACGCTGCCGAGGCCTTTCTTGCCGTCCGGATCGTAGACGATCACGGCGAAGCTGCGCGTTCCCGCTGGCGGGTGGAACCATTGCAGCGGCGGCGACACGTTCTCGCCCCCGCAATTCCCCTCGGCGGCGGCATTCTTGCGCGCAAGGAGGCCGCCATCGGCGAAAGCGGGGGAGCTCACGGAGAAGGAGGGCTCCGGCCGCGCCGCCGCCGTGCCGACGAAAGCGAGGGCGCTGCAACCCCAGCATGCCAAGGCCAGGACGCCGGCCGCCAGGAGCAAGGTCGAGCTGCGAATCGTCATGATGCCGAGATCTCCTTCCGGACCCTCCCCCTCGGGACCCGCCCCCGCAGGGGCCCCGCTAAATCTCCATCGCCGCGCGGCGCGCCGCAAGACGGGAGTCGTCGCTCTCCGGCCGCCAAGGCGCGGAAGCGGCCAAGCTATGTTTCTGCCTCCGGCTCTTCCACGCAAGAGGACCCGCGCCGGCAAGGACGCTGCGCATGGCCGTGCCGGGGCTCGGCGCCGCCGTCACGATCGGAGCGCGAGAGGGCAAAGATGACTCCGATTTCGCGCAAAAAATTTCCGCCTCACGAAAATTTTCTCAAAGTTCACAAACGCGTGCGCAGGGGAATAACCATAATGCGATGAGAGGTTCTTCTCCTCGGTCGGGGACTAGTCACAGACCCACAAACGAGGAGGAGGTTCATGCTGTTCAGAAAGACCCTGCGCGCGGTCCTGCTGGGATCGGGCGCTGCCACGGCCTTGGCGGCGAGTCCGATGCTTGCGGCGGCCGGCGAGATCGACGATTTGAAGACGCAGATCGACACGCTGCAATCCCATCTCGACCAGCTCGAGAAGCAGCAGGCGGTGACGAGCGACACCAAGGTTGCGCCGGCCGACGCCGTCGTCGGCGGTGACTTCCCCGGCTCCTTCAAGCTGCCGGGCAGCGACACCTCCGTCGCCATCCACGGCTACACCAAGGTCGACTTCATCTACGACTTCGACGCCAGCCTCGGCGACTCGTTCGTTTCGACGGGCATCCCGGGCAATTCCAACGCTGCTTCCCGTCAGGACGGCGCCTTCCGATTCCATGCCCGTCAGTCGCGCTTCTCCTTCGAGACGCGCACGCCCACCGATTGGGGCCAGATGAAGACCTATATCTCGCTGGACTTCTTCGGTGCTGCGGGCAGCGGCCGCGGCAACACCTCGAACGCCCCGCGCATGCGCGAGGCCTATGGCGTCCTCGGCCCGGTGCTCGCCGGCCAGACCTGGTCGAACTTCGATGACGTCGAGGACCAGCCCGAGACCCTCGACTTCAACGGCCCGCAGGGCGCCTCGGCAGGGCGCCAGGCCCAGATTCGCTACACGCAGGTCCTCGGCAAGTTCACCCTCTCGGGCTCGCTCGAGAACCCGCAGGCGGCCCTGAGCACCACCGCAGCCCCGGCCGGCGCGGTGACCACCGGCGGCACGGGCCTCGGCGCCATCGGCACGACCAGTCCGGTCAGCGGAGTGAGCGTCGCCACCATGCCGGACATCACCGCCCGCGCGCAGTACACCGACACCTGGGGGCATTTGAGCCTCTCCGGCGTGCTGCGTCGCTTCGCTCTCGACAATGGCGGCGATCCCACCAATACCGCCGGCCCCACCACCAATCTCCAAAAGGATCAGTGGGCGGGCGGCGGCATCTTCAGCGGCACGGTGAATGTCGGCGAGCTTCTTCCCGTCCTCGGCAAGGACCAGGCCGGCTTCGCGGGCGATTTCGGCCGCGGCATCGACCGCTACTTCCAGTTGGGCTCGACACCCTTCGGCGACGGGGTGATCACCGGCTTCGGCAGCGCCGCGCCGCAGCTCTTCGTCAATACCAATTATGGCGGCTTCATCTGGTACCAGCACTTCTGGACCGACCAGCTCCGCTCGACCGTCGCCTATGGCAGCCAGTCGACCGATTGGCAGGGCCCCGTGCCCAACGTCGCGGGCGCGGTAGCCGGGAACAACGCCGAGGTCAAGCGGGCACAGTCGATCCATGCCAACCTGATCTGGAGCCCGGTCAAGGCGGTCAATGTCGGGCTCGAATTCATGTGGGGCGAGGACTACTACCGCAACCCGCCCAACGTCGACCTGCCCGGCGGCAATACCGGCGACGCTAAGCGCCTCATGGCCAGCATGCAATACGTCTTCTGAACCTGAGTCTCCACTCGGATGGACTGCGAGCTGCAGACGCCACTGGCGCCTGCAGCTCTCTTTTTTCTTCGCGGTTCCGGCAGCGCCTATTCCGCCGCCGGACGTTGCGCTGCCTGGCGCTCGCCGCCAAAGCGCGCCTCCATCTCCCGACGCACGCGCACGGCCTCGCTCGTCTCGTCGACGACGACGTCGCTCCAGCGCAGGATCGCGCCGGCCTTAACCGCATGGCGCAGCTTGACGCGATGGGCAAGGCCGATCGGGAGCGCGCCCGCGCGCAGGCTGTCGGCCGCCGGCACGAGCTTCCCCCACACGGTGAAGCCGCCCTCGCCGTCGAGCGTGTCGCCGGCGGCGAGATCGCGCTTCGCCGTCGCCACGGCATCGCCGCGGAAGCCCGTCGGCGCCCCGGTGGCCTCGCGCCGCAGCCCGGCACTCGCGACGGAGATGCCAAGCTCGAGCCCGATGAGATGGAAGGGCTTGTAGAGCGCCGCATAGCGCCCGGAGGGGTCGGTCACGAGGCCGTACTCGGCGAAGCAGCGCCGCACGTAATCCGACGGCGCCTCGAACACCACATAGACGCCCCAGCGCAGATCACGGAATACCGGCCGCCCGTCGCGCTCCAATGAGGAGACCACCTCGACCTGGCCCTTGTGGTGGAGCGCTCCGCCCTCCGCGGCGGGACGCAGCACGCGCGGCAGATCGTCGACGCCGCAAGGCGGGAAGCCGAGCCCGTCGGGGGCCGGCGTCAGGCCCGTAGCATTCGCGACCGCCGCCATCTCGATCGCCGATTTGGTGCCGTCGAGGAAGGAGTTGAACATCTGCGGGTTCATTCCGCCCTGCCGCGCCTGCTCGGCGGTCAGCCCGTAATGGGACCACACCGTCTCGGGCGTCGCGCGATGATACTCGGGCAGGTACTTGGTGCCCTTCCCCGCCGCCACCACCTCGAAGCCGCAGGCGCGCGCCCAATCGACCTGCTCGGCGATGAGCGCCGGCTGGTCGCCATAGGCGAGGCTGTAGACCACGCCGGCCGCGCGCGCCTTCTCGGCAAGGAGCGGCCCGGCGAGGACGTCCGCCTCCACATTGACCATCACGATATGCTTGCCATGGGCGATCGCCGCTAGGGCATGGGCGATGCCGGCGGGCGGATAGCCCGTCGCGTCGATCACCACCTCGAGCGCCGGATGGGCGATGAGCGCCGACGCGTCGTCGCCGACCCAGGTCGAGCCCCGCTCCCGCGCCTCGTCGAGGGAGCGCGCGGCAAAGCTCTCGGGCGGCCAGCCGACACGGGCGAGGCTCTCTCTTGCGCGCGCGGGCGCCAGATCGGCGACGCCGAGGACGTGCAGCCCCCGGGAGCGGCGCGCCTGGGCGAGGAACATGGCGCCGAACTTGCCGGCGCCGATCAGCCCGACGCGGAGGGGCCTGCCCTCGGCCTCGCGCGCGAGCAGAAGCGTGTGGAGATTCATGGCCGCCTCCCTATTCCGCCGCCGGCCGGCGCTGACGCGCATATCGGATCAGGCAGTCGTCGGGCAGCATCTCGATCGGGGTGAAGTCGCGATTGGCGATCCAGGTCGGCCGCTTGAAGCGACGGATCGCGTTGTCGCAGCGGTTGAGCGAGAGATAGAGAATCCAGCGCGACCACGGCGTGAGGTTCGAGCCCGAGGCGTGCACCAGATTGCCGTGGAACATCAGCACCGAGCCCGGCGGCCCCTTGGGGGCGACGATGCCGCCCTCGTCGACGAGCCTGGCGATCGTCTCGTTGTCGGTGGTCCAGAGGGGATAGCTCGTCGTGGTGACGTCATGCCCCGCCGCGAGCCGTCCCTTGCGATGGCTCTTGGGGATGAGCATCAGCGGCCCGTTGAACTCGTTCGCCTCGGCGAGGAAGAGCGCGATGTTCATGGCGTGCGGCGCCGGCATGTCGTCGTCGTTGTACCAGGTCGCGTAGTCCTGGTGCCATTGCCAGACGGCGCCGTCGAAGGCCGCCTTGGCGTTGATCTTGAACTGATGCATGTAGAGCTTGTCGTGGCCGAGGAGCTGGATGCCCGGCTCGACGAGGCGCGGGTGGCGCGCCACGAGGGCGAAGACCGGGTTCCATGTCTGCACGTAGAAGGCCGTGCGCGGCGACTCCGAGTTCTTCTCGCGGATCACCTCCTCGCGTCGCTGGGCGAAGATGCCGGGAAGCTCGCCGGCGAGGAGGGTCATCTCCTCCGCCGAGAAGAGGTTGGGCAGGAAGAGATAGCCCTCCTCCTCGAATTCCGCGATCTGGTCGGCTGTCAGCTTCATCTCGCACTCCTCTTCCGATTTGGGGTAACGGCCCGCTTGTGGGGCTCTTGCGCGGTACTGTCCTCCGCCTCGATGGCGCGGATGAGATTGGCCATCGCCGCTTCCGCATGGGCGCGCGCGAGGCGCTCGGCTTCGTCCTCGTCGCCGCGGACGACCGCGTCGAGGATGGCGGCGTGCTCGTCCCAGATGGATTGGCGGGCGCGGTAGCGGCGCAGATAGCCGCCCATCGCCCGGCGGATATGCTGCCAATGCAGCGCCGCCGTCTCGGCGATGACGGGATTCCCCGAGAGCTCGTAGAGAAAGCGGTGGAAGCGCATATCCGCCTCGATCATGCGCCGCACCGAGCCGGATGCCACCGCTGCGCGCCCGGCCGCGAGGAGAGAGGCGCCCCAGAGCCTCGCATCGGCCCGGCCGCGCCGCGCGGCTCCGCGGCAGGCGGCGCCGTCGAGGGCGCTGCGCAGCTCATAAAGATGCGCGATGAAGGCGGGGTCGAGCGCGGCGATCACGGCACCCCGGCGCCCCGTGTCGCGCACGAAGCCCTGGGCCCGCAGCAGCAGAAGCGCCTGGAGCACCGGCTGACGCGAAACCTGAAGCCGCGCCGCCAGCTCATCCTGGGTCACCCGCTGCCCCGGCGCGAGCTCGCCGTCGCAGATCGCATCCAGGATGGCGTGGTAGACGCGGTCGACGAGCGGCTGTTGCGCCGAGAGCCGGTCCATCGCCTCCCTCTCCGTGATTTCGTATACGGTATGCGAAATCGGTGGTGTGCGCAATCCATCTCGGCCGCCCCGGCCGGCCCTCGCCAGCGGCTCAAATTTGTCACCCGGGCCGCCGCTTGCGGTCGGCATGATGGGATCGAATTTATCGGGTCGCGGCACCACCGCCGGAAAATCGCGGCGTCGACGTATCTGGTGCAGGCGTGTCCTCTCCGCTTTGCCCGGTGACGGCACGCCGACGACCGCAACAACTTAGCAGGCTTTGAACATGTCCCGCCTCACTCTTTCCGCCGCCCGCGCCGCCTTGGCGGCCGGCCTCCTGGGCTCGGTTGCTTTTGCCGGGCTTGCGCCGGCCAGCGCCGCGGAGGTGCTGGCCCAGACCACGCAGGATCAGACCCAATCCGGCACCACGGCGCCGGCGCCGAGCCAGACAGCACCCGCAACACCCCATAAGGGCATGCGCCATGCCCGCCTCTCGCCGACCGACCGGGTCGAGAACCGGATCAAGGAGCTGCATAGCCGACTTAAGATCACGCCGGAGCAGGAGACCCAGTGGAGCGCCGTCGCCCAGGTGATGCGCGACAATGCCAAGCAGGTCGAGGACCTGCTCAAGCAGCGGCGCGCCAATATCCAGAGCATGACGGCGCTCGACGATCTGCGCTCCTACCAGGCGATCGCCCAGGCCCATGCAGACGGGTTGCAGAAGCTCACGACGGCGTTCCAGACGCTCTATGACGGCATGTCCGACACCCAGAAGAAGAACGCGGATGCCGTCTTCAGCAGCTTCGAGGGCCGCCATCACGGGCATCATCACGGCGCTGCGAAGAAGCCGGCAGCGCCGCAGCAGCAGTAAAGGGTCCGAGGTCGCGCCGATGCGCATCGCCCTACGCAATCTCGTCATAGGCGCCCGAAAGCTGCGCGCCACCGCCACGGCGTTCGTACTGGCCGCGGCGGTGGCCGGCAGTCTCGGGATGCCGGCGGCCTTCGCCGCCGATGAGCATCACCGCGACGACCACGGCCGGGATCATCGGGAGGTCCGCCACGAGCGCCGGCATCACGAGGATCGCGACTGGCGCGAGCATCGCCCCTATATCGCGCCGGTTCCGAGCTACTCCTATCCACCGCCGGTGGTCTACGCGCCGGCGCCGGAGCCGCCCGGGATCAATTTCATCTTCCCGCTCAACTTCCACTGAGGCAGGCGAGGATCGAGCTCATCGGGCTCGCCTCGCCTCGTCAGCCGCCGTGCCGCCCTCGCCTCGCCAGCGGCCGGCCGTCGGATGCGCATGCGCTGCACCGCTCCCGCGCCGGTATGCTTAAGAGATCGTTAAGCCCTCGCGCACTAGCTTGCGGCGTATCTGCGTCGTGAGGAGATCGCTGCGATGGCGAGACCGCTGGTCGTGATCGGAACCCCGTGCTTCGGCGGACTCGTCGCCCATGAGTACATGATGTCGATCCTGCGCCTCACCGCCTACGCGCCGGGTGCTGGCTTCGACGTCGCCGTCATCACCCTCGGCCATGACGCGCTCATCACCCGGGCGCGCAGCACCATTGTCGGGCGCTTCCTCGACAACCCGGCCACCACCCACCTCCTCTTCGTCGACGCCGATATCTCCTTCGAGCCCGAGCAGGTGGCGCGCATGCTGCGCTTCGACAAGGACATCGTCGCCGGGCTCTATCCGGCGAAGGTGATCGACTGGCAGCGCGTCCCCGAGCGCTTCGGCAAGACCAACGAGACCCTCGAGGAGGCCGGCCTCGTCTATGTCGGCGAGGTGTGCAAGGGGGAGGCGCTCAAAATGGCCGACGGCTTCGCGACCGCGCAATATGCCGGGACCGGCTTCCAGCTCATCAAGCGCCAGGCGCTCGAGCGGATGGCCGCCGCCTATCCCGAGACGAAGTACAAGGCGATCCACGTCTTCCCGCGCCCGCCCCAGGAGAGCGCCAATCTCTACGCCCTCTTCGACTGCGTGATCGATCCCGAGACCGGCGCCTATCTCAGCGAGGATTACGCCTTCTGCCGGCGCTGGCGCGCCATTGGCGGCGAGATCTGGCTCGATCTCCAGAGCAGGCTCACCCATGCCGGCTCGCACGACTACAAGGGGAATGTCGCGGCGCGCTTCGCTCCGTCGAGCGGCCAGGTGCGCGTCGCCTGAGCGCTCAGTCGCGCAAGTAGAGGCTGGTGATGCGCAAATCCTTGCGCGGACCTTCCACCAGCCAGTGCAAGACCCAGCGCGACGGCGAGACCACGCGATAGCGGCCGCGATATCGGTCGGGCGCGCAATCATGCGTCACGGCCGCGATGCCCGTGCCGAGATCGAGGCGGTGAAAAGCGCGGCCATCGGCGAAGCGGACGAGCGCCTGGGCGGGCCCGACGAGCTCGAAGCGATAGGATTGGGTCGCCATGCCGCGATAGGGGCCGAAGCGCATCAGCCCGCTTTCCGCATAGGCGAGACCGTCCGGCACAGGGGTAAAGACCGCCGTGCCGTCCAGCCGGCCGGTCGCGCCGAGGCGCCGGTCGTCCATCCGACGCGACAACCGCCATTTACCCGCGAGAAAGGCGCGCAGATCGGGAACCGGAAAGGCTGCGGGCACCGGCGTCGCGGCGCGCCGCCGCGCTAGCGTCCCAGGCTTTGGGACCCTCCGCGCCGGCCGGCCAGGCCCCAAAGCGCCGACATGACGGCAACGCCGAGTGCCGTCTTGAGCACGGTCGCCGCGATGAAAGGCGTCACGCCGACGGCAATCGCCTTGCCCCAGCCGAGCAGCACCGCGAGCCAGAGCACACCGGGGACGAAGAGCAGCACATGGCCGATGCTCATGGCGACCGCGAGGCGGACGACGCCCCTGCCCCAGCCATGCTCCGCGAGCCAGCCCAAGAGAGCTGCGGCGAGGAGGAAGCCCACGAGATAGCCCGCGGTCGGCCCCATCATATAAGCGGGCCCCGCCGTCGCGCCGGCGAAGACGGGCAGCCCGCAAATCCCCTCGGCGAGATAGGCCGCGAGGGTTGCGGCGCCGAGGCGGCTGCCATAGCTCATGCCGAGCAGCAGCACGACGAGGCTCTGCATCGTCATCGGCACCGGCCAGAAGGGGACCTGCACCTTCGCCGACAAGGCCAGCAGCAGGCTGCCGCCGAGCACCATGACGACGGCCCTGGCGATCCCGGCGCCGGGCCAGAACGTCGCGAAGAGAGTCGGGATGCGCGCGGTCGAGAGTGCGGTCTTCACGGGCTGTCTCCCCTTCGGTTGGCGGCGATTCAGGTCGCGATCTTGGTAGCCGCCGCCGCCCGGCCGGTCAAGCGCCGCCCTCGGCTCCGCTCAGGATGTGGTCGAGCGCAGCGACTGCTTGTCGTAGCCGGCGATGCGCTTGTAGCCGTCGGAGAGGGCCATGATCTCCTCCCGGCTGATCACCTCGTCGATATTGCGGAAGGGCTTGTCGCCGGTGCGCAGATAGACCTCGCGCAGGATCGCGTCGGGGGGATTCTTGCGGTTCATGCGCACGACATTGGCGGTGACCTCGAGGCGCTTCGCCTCATAGGCCTGGAGCGCGGCGGCGGGATCGGAGGTCGCCGCCAGGCTGTCCGCCAGGGCGCGGGCGTCGAGGATCGCCTGTCCGGCGCCGTTGGAGCCGCGCGGATACATGGGGTGCGCCGCGTCGCCGAGAAGCGTGACGCCGCCGAAGCTCCAGCGCGGCAAGGGGTCCTGATCGACCATCGGGAATTCCAAGACGATATCCGAGGCGCGGATCAGCGCCGGCACGTCGAGCCAGTCGAAATGCCAATCGGCAAAGGCGCCGATGAAATCCGCGAGATTGCCGGGACGGTTCCAGTCGCGCTTCTTGTAATGGGGTGTCTCGATCTCGGCGACCCAGTTGACGAGCTGCCGCCCCGCCGCATCGATGCGGTCGCGAATGGGATAGATCACCATCTTGCCGGTGGTGAGCCAGCCGGCGCGGAGATAGGTGGCGCCGGTGAGATAAGGCGGCCAGCGCGTCACGCCGCGCCACATGTTGACCCCGGAATAGATGGGGTCGCCCTCGGCGGGATAGAGCTGCTTGCGCACCACGGAATGAATGCCGTCGCAGGCGACGACCGCGCGGCCGCGCTGAGGCGGCAGAGGCTCCTGCGTGTCGAATGTCTCGAAGCGCGCGAGCGCAGCACCGCCCTCCTCGCCCACGCCCGTGCAGCGCCAGCCGGTGACGACGCGATCGGCCCCGGCGCGCGCGACGAAGGTCCGGTGGAGCACGGCCTGGAGGTCGCCGCGGTGGATCTGGAACTGCGGCCACTCGTAGCCCGCATAGCGGCCCACGGGCTCGCGGTGGACGAGCTGCCCGAAGCGGTTGAAGAAGCACGATTCCTTGGCCGTGATCGCGACCTCGGCGAGGGCCGGCTCCAGCCCCAGGGCGCAGAGCTCCCTCGTCGCGTGGGGCAGGAGGCTGATGCCGACGCCGATGGGCTTGATCGCGGGGGCGGCCTCGAAGACGCGGCAGGGAATGCCGGCGCGCTCCAGCATCAAGGCGAGGGTCAGGCCGCCGATGCCGGCGCCGATGATGATCACGTCCATCGCCGTCTCCCCGCAAAGCCGCGCGACATTCCCGCGGCCGGCTCGCCGCTTAAATCGTCAGACGTCTGCCATATTTGATGATGCCACGGCGCCGCGAATTGTCAATCATCCGTCGATTCGGCAGTTGTGCCTGCTACCGGGAATACGCATTATGCGAAGCGGCAGCACCTCGCGGACACCCATGCCCGAAGATCCGTTGCAAAGGCTCTATCGCCGTCCCGGCTTCATGATCCGCCGCGCGCATCAGATTGCCGTCTCGCTGTTCATGGAGGAGATGCAGGGTCTCAAGATCACCAAGACCCAGTACGGCGTGCTGTTCATCCTCAAGCATCGGCCCGGGGTCAATCAGATCTCGGTCGCGAAGCTGCTCGGCCTCGACCGCTCGACGGCCGGCATGGTCGTCAAGAAGCTGGCGGATGCGGGGCTCGTCTCCTGGGATGCCGAGACGGGCGATCTGCGGCAGCGCTCGCTCAACCTCACCGCCGCGGGAGAGGACATGCTCCGGCGCCTAGCCGAGCCGGTGCGGCGCGCCGAGCGCCGCGTGCTTGCCGCCTTCGACGAGGAGGAGCAGGCGCAGTTCCTCGCACTTCTCGACAAGTTCACGCGCACCTTCAACGGCGTCTCGCGCGTCCCCGTGCTGGCGACCGAGCGCAGTGCCAAGGACATGGCCGACCACCCGCCCCGGCGCAAGCGGCGCAACCACGAGGCCGCGCGCGGCTGAGCGCGATCGAGGCAGCCGCTACACTCGTCAGACGTCTGCCCAGATTGACTCGCGGAGAGGATGCCGGCCATGATCGCGCCGGCCGCCGCCATACCAGGACAGCGCCCGCCATGCCGGAATCCAAGCCCCGCGATCTCAAGGACATCTATGGACGCCCGGGATTCAAGCTCCGCCGCGCCCACCAGATCGCCCAGGCGATCTTCATGGAGGAGTGCAAGGCCTTCGACCTCACGCCGACGCAATATGGCGTCTTGTTCGTGCTCTCGCTGCGGCCGGGGCTCGACCAGATCTCCCTCGCGCGCCTCCTCGGCCTCGACCGCTCCACCACCGGCATGGTCGTCGGCATCCTCGCGGCGCGCGATCTCGTCCGCCGCACCGTCGATCCGCGCGACAAGCGCAAGCGCACCCTTGCCGTCACCGCCGCCGCCGCGAAGCTGATCGACGAGGTGCAGCCGGCCCTGCGCCGCGCCCAGGAGCGCCTGCTCGCACCCTTCGCGCCAACGGAGCGGCAGACCCTCCTCGACCTCCTCGACCGCCTGCTCGAGATCGGGACCAGCGAGACGCGTGCGCCGCTGCGGCCGCGGCTCAAGCGCGCCGCCAATGATTGAGCGGCGCAGCCGTGCCGGCTAGGCCATTGCCGGCCGCGCCTTGGCGATGCGGTCGAAGGCGAGAAGCGTCTCGAGGAGGGCCGGCAGGTCCTTGAGCTTCACCATGTTGGGCCCGTCGGAGGGGGCCTTGTCCGGGTCTTGATGGGTCTCCATGAAGACGGCGGCGACGCCGACGGCGACGGCGGCGCGCGCCAGCACGGCCACGAATTCGCGCTGGCCGCCGCTCTTCGTCCCCTGCCCGCCCGGCTGTTGCACCGAATGGGTGGCGTCGAAGACGACCGGGAAGCCCGTCTCGGCAAGGATCGGCAGGGCGCGCATGTCCGAGACCAGGGTGTTGTAGCCGAAGGAGACGCCGCGCTCGGTGAGCAGCACTTTGTCGTTGCCCTCATGGGTGAGCTTGGCGGCCACGTTCTTCATGTCCCAGGGGGCAAGGAACTGCCCCTTCTTCACGTTGATCGCGCGGCCGGTGCGCGCCGCCGCGACGAGAAGATCGGTCTGGCGACAGAGGAAGGCGGGGATCTGCAGCACGTCGACGGCCTGGGCCACGACCGCGCATTGCGCCGGCTCGTGGACATCCGTGAGCACGGGAATGCCGCGCGCCTCGCCCACCTCGGCGAGGATCGGCAGGCTCTCGGAGAGGCCGATGCCGCGCGGGCTGTCGATCGCGGTGCGGTTCGCCTTGTCGAAGGAGGTCTTGTAGATGAGGCCGACGCCGAGCTTGTCGGTGATCTCCTTGAGCGCCTGGGACATCTCGAGGGCGTGCTGGCGCGATTCGAGCGCGCAGGGACCGGCGATAAGCGTGAGCGGCCGGTCGTTGCCGAGCTCGAGCTTGCCGATCCGGACGCGACGGGCAAGGCTCACGGCTACACCAGCCGGCTCTGGTCGACGGCCGCCCTGATGAAGGAGGTGAAGAGCGGGTGGGGGGCGAGAGGCTTCGACTTGAGCTCCGGATGGAACTGCACGCCGATGAACCAGGGGTGGTCGGGGATCTCGACGATCTCCGGGAGCTCGCCGTCGGGCGACATGCCCGAGAAGCTGAGCCCCGCCTTCTCGAGCTGCGCCTTGTAGTTGATGTTCACCTCGTAGCGGTGGCGGTGCCGCTCGCTGATACGATCGGCGTGGTAGACCGCGTGCGCCTTGCTGTGGCGCGCGAGATCGCAGTCATAGGCGCCGAGGCGCATCGTGCCGCCGAGATTGTCGCCGATGCCGCGCCGCTCGAGCTGATTGCCGCGCATCCATTCGGTGAGCAGACCGACAACCGGATGGGCGACGGGGCCAAACTCGGTCGAGCCTGCGCCCTTGAGCCCGGCGACGTGGCGCGCCACCTCGATCACCGCCATCTGCATGCCGAAGCAGATGCCGAAATAGGGCACCTTGCGCTCGCGCGCGAAGCGGGCCGCCTGGATCTTGCCCTCGGAGCCACGCTCGCCGAAGCCGCCGGGGACGAGGATGCCGTGCACGCCTTCGAGGTGCTGGATGGTGTCGTCGCGCTCGAAGATCTCCGAGTCGAGCCAGTTCAGGTTGACCCGCACATGATTGGCGATGCCGCCATGGGTCAGCGCCTCGGAGAGCGATTTGTAGGAGTCGAGGAGATGGGTGTACTTGCCCACCACCGCGATCGTCACCTCGCCCTCCGGGCGCTGGATGCGCTCGACGATGTTGCTCCAGCGCAAAAGGTCGGGCTCGGCCTCCTGCTTGATGCCGAAATGGCGGATGACCTGGTTGTCGAAGCCTTCGGCGTGATAGCGCAGCGGCACCTCGTAGATGGTGCTGACATCGAGAGCCTGGATCACGCATTCCTCGCGCACATTGCAGAAGAGCGCGATCTTGCGCCGCTCGCCCGGCGGAAGGGCGCGCTCGCTGCGGCACAGGATGATGTCCGGCTTGATGCCGACGCTCTGCAGCTCCTTGACCGAATGCTGCGTCGGCTTGGTCTTGAGCTCGTGGGAGGTGGCGATATAGGGAACGAGGGTGAGATGCACGAACATCGTGCGCTCGGGCCCGAGCTCGTTGCCGAGCTGGCGAATCGCCTCGAGGAAGGGCAGCCCCTCGATGTCGCCGACGGTGCCGCCGATCTCGCAGAGCACGAAATCGGCCCCGCCGGCATCGGCGAGGACGAATTCCTTGATAGCGTCGGTAATGTGCGGAATCACCTGCACGGTGGCGCCGAGGTAATCCCCTCGCCGCTCGCGCGCGATCACGTCCGAATAGATGCGCCCCGTCGTCACGTTGTCGCTGCGGCGCGAAGCAACCCCGGTGAAGCGCTCGTAATGGCCGAGATCGAGATCGGTCTCGGCGCCGTCATCGGTGACGTAGACCTCGCCGTGCTGATACGGGCTCATCGTCCCCGGATCGACATTGATGTAGGGGTCCAGCTTGCGCAGCCTCACGGTGAACCCGCGCGCCTGGAGGAGGGCCCCGAGCGAGGCCGAGGCGATGCCTTTACCGAGAGAGGAGACCACGCCGCCGGTAATGAAGATGTACCGCTGCATGGGCCACCATTATATTGCCGCGCTCTGACATTCCAAAGCGAAAGAGGCGGTGCGCGGCCGCCTCTCGCAAAATATTGTGCTTGACACCCGATTACTGCCCAATCGGCGGTGTCGGCGCCTGGGGCGCAGCCGGCGCCGTCGACGGCGCGCCCTGGGTCTTCGGCGCGCTCGGCGCGGGGCTTGCCGGTGTGGTCGGTGTCGTCGGCTTCGCGGGCGCCGTCGGGCTCGAGCTCGCGGGAGCCTGATCGAAGATGGACGGCCGGTGCCCGACGCCGTGGCTGGCGATATAGGCGAGGGCGATGCTCGTCACCATGAAGGCCGCCGCCAGGATCGCGGTGGCGCGGGTAAGGAAATTCGCCGCCCCCCGGCCGGTCATGAAGCCGCCCATCCCACCGCCGCCGCCGATGCCGAGCGCTCCACCCTCGCTCTTCTGGAGCAGCACGACGGCGCTCAAGGCCACAGCCAGGATGAGATGGATGACGATGACGACAGCTTGCATATTCGCGATCTCTCGTGGTGGCCGGCGGTCGTGACGGCAGGCCTGCGCCGGACGGCCCGTCCCCGCGGCCACCCGCTATTTAATGTCTCGGCGCCCGTTCCGCTAGGGTGAAGTTGCCGCAGGAGCCGATTGGGCGATGGCCCAGAACTCCTCGGCCTTGAGGCTGGCACCGCCGACGAGGGCGCCGTCCACGTCGCCGATCGCCAAGATCGCCGCCGCATTCGCCGCCTTGACCGAGCCGCCATAAAGGAGCCGCGCGGCGCCGGGCTCGTCGACGCGGCCCTTGAGCGCGCGGCGCAGAAAGCCGTGCACCTCGCCGATCTCGGCCGGGGTCGGCGTGCGTCCGCTGCCGATCGCCCAGACGGGCTCATAGGCGATGACCGTATTCGCCGCCGTCGCCGCTGGCGGCAAGGAGCCGGCGAGCTGCGCTCCCACCACCTCGAGGGCGCGGCCCGCATCGCGCTCCGCCTCGCTCTCGCCGACGCAGAGGATGGCGGTCAGCCCGGCGCGATGGGCCGCGGCGGCCTTGGCGCGCACAATCGCGTCGCTCTCCCCGTGATCGGCGCGCCGCTCGGAATGCCCGACGATGACATAGCGGCAGCCGGCATCCGCCAGCATCTCGGCGCTGATGTCGCCGGTATGGGCGCCGCTCGCCGCGGCATGGCAGTCCTGGCCGCCGACGGCGATGGCGCTGCCGGCTACCACTGCCGCAATCCGCGCCACGAGCGTCGCCGGCGGGCACAGCACGAGGTCGCCGCGGCAGGCGTTGCCCCCATCGAGCTTGTCGCGCAAGGCGGCGGCGAGCGCCGGCCCGTCCAGCCCCGCTCCGCCATGGCCGAGCCCGTTCATCTTCCAATTGCCGACGATGAGCGCCCGTCGCGGCATCCCCTCCTCCTCCCTTGCATTGCGCGCGCCTTCCTAGCGTGGCGACCGGGCAATTGAAAGGGGCGCGCGGCCGCCTCTCGTCAAAATCCCATGTTGCCCGCCTTTCGACGCGCTCCTATGATGCCGCGCTTTCCGGGCGGGTGCCTGCGAAACGCCATATTCCAAGAGCTTAGCGGAAAGACCGGCAATGGTGGAGAAGCAGAAGGCGGGCTTGAAGGTGATCGTGGCCCGCGTCGTCGTCGGCATCATGTTCGGGATGCTGATCGTCAGTTTCGCCATCTGGGGCATCGGCGACATCTTCCGCGCCGGGTTTCGCCAGCGCAACGTCGCCGAAATCGGCTCGGTGCAAATCACGCCGCAGGAGTTCCAGGAGGAGTACCGCCGCTCGCTCAACCGCCTGCAGAGCATGCTGCAGAGCGAGATCGATCCTCAGAAGGCGCGGGAGATGGGCCTGCCCCAGCGCGTGCTGCACGACATGATCTCGCGCATCCTCCTCGGCCTCGCCGCCCACGACGCCGGTGTTGCCGTCAGCGACGAGGTGGTGCGCCAGACCATCATGAGCAGCCCGACCTTCCGCAACCCCCAGGGGCAGTTCGATCGCAAGCTCTTCGAGAACATGCTCTACAACGCCGGCTACAGCGAGGACCGCTTCGTCGCCCTCACCCGCCAGGATCTCGCCCGTGAGCAGGTCGCGGACGCAGTGACGGCCGGGGTCGTCATCCCCGATCTCCTGGTCGACACACTCTATCGCTATCGCGAGGAGCGGCGCGTCGCCGACACCCTGTCGATCTCCGCCGCGGCGATCAAGGACATCCCGACGCCGAGCGAGGCCGATCTCGAGGCCTATCACAAGGCCCATGCGCAGCAATTCACCGCCCCCGAATACCGCGCCATCACCGCCGTCGACATCACCCCGGAGGCGCTCGCGGCCGGCATCAAGATTCCCGAGGATCAGATCGAAAACGAATATGCGGCGCGCACGGCGGAGTTCACCGTCCCCGAGCAGCGCAGCCTGCGCCAGATCCTCTGCCCCGACGAGGCGACCGCCAAGCGCGCCGAGGCGCTGCTGAGCGAAGGCCAGAGCTTCGACAAGGTCGCCGAGACGGTCACCGGCAAGCCGCCCATCGAGATCGGCACCGTGAAGCAGGCGGATGTCGGCAACGAGGCGCTCGCGAAGGCCGCCTTTGGCCTCAAGGAAGGCGGCGTCAGCGCGCCCGTCCAGACACCGCTCGGCTGGCACATCCTGCAGGTGACGAAGATCACCCCCGGCGGCACCAAGCCCCTCGCCCAGGTGAAGGACCAGATTGCCAAGCAGCTTGCGCTGCGCCAGGCCGCCGATGCCGTCTACGACACCGGCAACAAGCTCGAGGATGCCCTCGGCGGCGGCGCCAGCCTCGATGAGGCCGCGAAGAAGCTCGGCCTCAAGCTGCTCAAATTCGAGGCGGTGGACAGCAACGGCAAGGGTCCCGACGGTCAGCCGGTGGCTGGCCTGCCGAAGAGCTCGAAATTCCTCCCCACCGCCTTCGCCTCGGCCCAGGGGCGTGAGAGCGACCTCGTCGACGACGGCAATGGCGGCGAGTTCATCCTCCGCGTCGATAAGATCGAGCCGAGCGAGCTGCGCCCGCTCGCCGCCGTGCGCGACAAGGTGGTGGCCGGCTGGGAGCACGAGGCGCGGATGAAGGCCGCGGAGAAGCTCGCGCAGGGCCTTGCCGACAAGGCCAAGGGGGGTGCCGCCCTCGCCGATCTCGCCAAGCAGGGCGGCTACACCTTCGCCACGACGACGCCCTTCACGCGCACCGGCGAAGGCGCCAAGCCCGCCTTGCCCCCGGCCCTCGTCGCCGCCCTCTTCGCGGCCAAGCCCGGCGAGGTCGTCTCCGCACCGTCGCTGGACGGCGCCATGGTTGCCAAGCTCGACTCCGTGACGCCGGCCGATCCCGCAGCCGACAAGGCGGGCGTGCAGAAGCTGCGCAACGCGCTTGCGAGCTCGAGCGATTCCGACATTCTCGATTCCTTCGAGAGCGCCCTGGAGCGCCATTACGGCGTCGAGATCCACGAGGATGTCGTGAACAGCCTCGTCGGCTCATGACCGTTGCCCCATCCTTCGACGCCTTCGCCGCCGCCTACCGTGCCAAGCGGGCGCAGGTGGTGTGGACGACGCTCATTGCCGATCTGGACACCCCCGTCTCGGCCATGCTCAAGCTCGCCGACGGCCGCGCCCATTCCTTCCTGTTCGAATCGGTCGAGCGCGGCGTGCGCAACCGCTACTCCTTCGTCGGCCTCAAGCCGGATCTCATCTGGCGCTGCCGCGGCGGCCGCGCCGAGATCAACCGCCGCGCCCGTGTCGACTCGGAAGCATTCGAGCCCTGCCCGGCGCGACCTCTCGAGTCCCTCCGCGCCCTCGTCGCGGAGTGCCGCTTCGAGCTGCCGCCCGGCCTGCCGCCCATGGCCTCCGGCCTCTTCGGCTATATGAGCTACGATATGGTGCGGGAGATGGAGCGCATCCCCGACAAGAACCCGGATGCGCTCGGCGTTCCCGAGGCGCTCTTCCTGCGCCCGACGGTGGTCGCCGTCTTCGACAGCCTCGAGGATACGGTGACCCTCTTCACCCCGGTCTGGCCGGAGGAGGGCGTCGCCGCCGAACGCGCCTATGATCTCGCCCGCGAGCGGCTCGCCGATCTGGTGGCGGATTTCGAGCGCAGCGTGAGCTATCGGCGCGAGACCGGCAGCAATGCGGGCGGGCAGCTCCCCGAGCCGCGCGCCAACATGACCCGCGAGGCCTATCACCGCCTCGTCGAGCGGGCGAAGGAATATATCCGCGCCGGCGACATCTTCCAGGTGGTGCCCTCGCAGCGCTTCGCCGTGCCCTTCCGCCTGCCGCCCTTCGCCCTCTATCGCGCGCTGCGCCGTCTCAATCCGTCGCCTTTTCTCTTCTTTCTCGATCTCGGCGGCTTCGCCATCGTCGGCTCGAGCCCGGAGATCCTGGTCCGCCTGCGCGACGGCACCGTCACCATTCGCCCCATCGCCGGCACGCGGCCGCGCGGCAAGGATGCCGAGGAGGACAAGGCGCTCGCCGAGAGCCTGCTCGCCGATCCCAAGGAGCTCGCCGAGCACCTCATGCTGCTCGACCTCGCGCGCAACGATGTCGGCCGCGTGGCCAAGATCGGCACCGTGAAGGTGACCGAGAAGATGGCGATCGAGCCCTATTCCCATGTCATGCATATCGTCTCCAATGTGGAGGGGACGCTCGACCCCAAGCATGACGCCATCGACGCCCTCATCGCCGGCTTTCCCGCCGGCACGGTGTCGGGGGCGCCCAAGATTCGCGCCATGGAGATCATCGACGAGCTGGAAAGCGAGCGGCGCGGCGTCTATGGGGGTGCTGTCGGCTATTTCGCCGCGAACGGCGCCATGGATACCTGCATCGCCCTGCGCACCGCGGTGGTGAAGGACGGCACGATGTTCGTCCAGGCCGGCGGCGGCGTCGTCGCCGACAGCGATCCCGAGGCCGAGTACCAGGAGACGCGCAACAAGGCGCGCGCCCTCATCCGCGCCGCCGAAGAGGCCGTCCGCTTCGCCTCGCGCTCGGGATAGCCAAGCAAGGGACGGAGCCCGATCTGCGATGGACGCCTTGACATGACGAATGCGCCGCCGCAGCCCGCCGAGCATATCGTCCCGCGCGCGGCCGAGGCGCGCTCAATCGCCGAGCTGGCGCCCCATGCGGTCGACCCGCGCATCGCCGCTTTCGCGGTGTATTGGCTGCGCCTCCGGCCGGAGCCCGGAGCGCTGCCGTCGCGCGCCCGCATCGATCCTGTCGACGTTCCCAAATTGTTGCCGATCCTCTACCTGGTCGACGTGCTGCATGCGCCGCGGCTGCGCTTCCGCTGGCGTCTGCGCGGGACCGATCTCGTCCGCGCCGTCGGCGAGGACTACACCGGCCGGTTCCTCGACGAGGCGCATCCCCGCTTTGAAGGCTCGCGCGCCGAAACGCAGTTTCGCGCCGTCGCCGCCGGCGGCTCCTGCTGGTGGCTGGGACCGCCCACTTCGACGAATCCACCCGATGTCCTCTATGTCGAGCGCCTCGTCCTCCCCCTCGCCGCCGACGGCCGAACGGTGGACATGCTGATCGGGGCGACGATCTTCACCCATCCTTGGCAGATGGGAGCGGAGGATGCCAGGCGAAGGGCGTGACGGTGATAGGCCGCCGGTTCCGGCTCAGGCGGCCGAATTCGTGATCGAGCTCTCCGCCGCGGCGGCGCCCGCGACCGCCGTCTCGGTGATCACCTTGTTGCGGCCGCCGCGCTTGGCCGCATAGAGCCCGGCGTCCGCCCGCTCGATGAAATTGGCGGCGGGCTCGCCCGTGCGATAGGCGGCAACGCCGATGGAAAGGGTGATCTTGCCGAGCCCCTCGCCGGTATCCCGCCGCACCAGGTGCCGCGTCGCAACGGCGGCGCGGATCTGCTCGCCTACGCTCGCAGCACCGTCAAGCGCGGTGTTGGGCAGGATGATCGCGAACTCCTCTCCGCCGTAGCGCGCCACGACGTCGCGCCCCTTGACGTTCTCCTGAAGCGTGCGGCCGATGAGCTTCAGCACCTGATCGCCGGCCTGATGACCGTGGCGGTCGTTGAAGTCCTTGAAATGGTCGATGTCGATCATCAACAGCGCCAGCGGCTCGCCGCTCCGGCGGCTCCAGGCGCTCGCCTCGTCGAGGCTCATGTCGAAGCATTTGCGATTGACAAGTCCCGTGAGCGCATCGGTCATGGCCTCGACCCGCGTCGCCACGAGGTCTTCCCGCAGCATCTCCATCTCCCGCAGCGAGTGCCCCAGCTTCTCCTCGAGGGCCTTGTTCTGCTGGGCCATCCAGCGCGTCTCCGCCATGATGCCGGCGATCAATTCGCGCAGATCGACGATCTTGATATTCTTGCCGATCGAGTCCTCGAAGGCCTGCAGCGTGCCGCCGTAGCGCACGCTCTCCTTTTCCGCATGGGCGATCGCCTCCAGCACGCGCTCGACCATCGCCTCGACCTTGAGGTCCCGCTCCTGGGCAGAGCGCCGGTCTTCGGATTCGGAGGCGAGCAGGCGCTGATGGAGCTCCTGGTTGACCTCGGCAGTGAATTTCCCGCCACTGCTCTGCGCGGCGTCAAGGGCCTGAACGAGCTCGCGCATCGTGCCAGCGAAATAGTTGTACCAGAGCTCGAAGTTTTTCGGCGCCGGCGGGATTCCCAATTGCCGCATGCGCGCCAATGCGGCGAGCGCGCACTCATTGGCCTGTGCCATCTCGTCAGGCGACTGCATAGCCGGTGCGCCTCTTTTTGAGCTTCGCGGTGATTTCACGGATCGCCTTCTCGCGCGCGGTCTCGATGACGTCCAGGACCGACGGCTTGGTCCAGTGGCTGATGCGGTCGAGGAGTGGATTGAGCGAGCCGCTCTTGACGAGAAAGTCGTTGCCGCCGGCCTGCAGCGCCTTGAGCACCGTCGCAGGGTCGCCGTCATAAGCGGTGAAGAAGAGGATGGGAATCTTGCTCCCGAGCGCCTGGCGCAGCCGCCGACAAATCTCGAATCCGTCCATATCGGGAATCATGACGTCGAGAATGACGAGGATGGGCTTGATGCGCACGTCCTCGGCCCCGTTGATGAGGACGACGGCATCCTCCCATCCGGCGGCAGCCGAGACGTCGTAGCCGAAGCAACTCAGGAAATCCGCATATAGCTTGCGCTGCTCCTCATCGTCCTCGACGACGAGGATGTGACCACGCGCCATTGCCATCCCCTCCCGTGGGCCGCATGGACTCCCATTTACCACCCGCCGTGGTTAAGGCTTGGTAAATGCACAACCGCATTCGGGAATATAGGCCGCGCCTCGCCAATGGCGGGCGAGCGACACCGGGGTCCTTACCCGGCCAATTCATGGCCGGCTCAGGTTTTCTCGGGCTTGTGCTTGAATGAGCGCGAGGGCACGCCGCGGAAGAGCGACATATGCGTATGCTGCGCGACCCAATCCTCGGAAACCCCGCGTCGGACGAAGGCGACGGTCGCGCGGCCGGGGCGATCATACGGCTTGCCGTCGGCGGCATAGCCCGTCGAATCGAAGACGGCCATCCCGACCGCGGTGAGGCGGTCGGCCGAGACGATGGCGCGGATATCGGGGCGCCAGCGAAAGCCGTCGATATGCGGCCAGACGTTGCGCCATTGCGCCTCCTCAACCTTCTCCCGCACCTCGACGAAATCGCTGAAGGTGCCGAAGGCGACGAAGTCCGGCGCGAAGAGCGGGCGCGCGCCGGCGAAATCGACCTCGCGCACATGCTGCGCCAGCCGCTCGAACCAGCGGCGAATGCGCGCGACATCCTCCTCATGCGCGATGATCACGCGCCTCACCCTCCCGTCCTGACCGCCGCCGCCGCGGCGGCATGGGCCTGGTCGGCGGCGAGGCGCAGGCGCATCACGGTGCTTACGGGCACCAGCACGAAGCCGTCATCCTGCACCCGCCTCGTCCAGCGCTCGAGCACGTCGAGGGTGGCGTCGCGCGGATGGCCGATCGCGATGGCGTAGCCGTCGCGGCGGGCGATGCGCTCCAGCTCCGCGAGCCGCGACGTCACCTCCTCCCGCGTGTCGACATTGTCGAGAAAGACGTCGCGCTCGAGATGGGGCACGCCGATCTCCTGGGCGAGCCTGGTGCCGACCGAGCCGCCCGTGGTCCGCGAATCGACGAAGAAGACCCCGCGCGCCTTCAGCGCGCGCAAGACCACGGCCATGCCGGCGGGATCGCGCGTGAACTTGCTGCCCATGTGGTTGTTGATCGCGACGTAGCCGTCGAAGCGGGACAGGTCCCAATCGAGGCGGCGCTCGATCTCGTCGGCCGATTCCCCCACATAGAGCGTGCGCGGTCCGGGATCGATTCTCGCGTTCTCGGGCTCCATCGGCACATGCACCATGATCTCGTGGCCGCGCGCGCGCGCCGCTGCGACCTGCTCCGCGACCTCAGGCGCATAGGTCATGAAGGACATCGTCACCGCCGCGGGCAGATGCTCGACGGCGCGCTCGGTGCGGCGCCGATCCACCCCCGAATCATCGATGATCAGCGCGATGATCGGGTGGTTGCCGAGCTCCGGCATCGGGCGGGCGTTCTGCGCCCAGAGCGGCTTCGGCCCGAGCAGCGGGCGCGCCGCCAGCGCGGCGAGCTCGCCGGCCAGGATCGGCTTGCGCGCGCCGCCCTCGCCAAGCGCCGGGCCACCATTCTTGAGCGGCTCCTCGTAGAGGACATGCGGCTCATTGTGCGGCGTCGGCGCCGGGCCTGGCTGCGCCGACGCCCCAGCGGACGGGGCCGGAGCGCGCGACTCGGCCGCCGAGGGCGCCGCCGGAACGGGTGTTATGCGCGCTGCCGCAGGCGGCGCTGCGGGCCGCGGGGCCGGAACGGGCGTGAGCGACAAGAGGCGCGGCGGCGTCGAATGGGCGCGCATGGGCGGCGGCTGCCGAAGGTCGAGGAGATAGCCGAGCCCACCGCCGATCACGAGTGCCGCGAGGACAAAGACCAGCCGGCGATTGGCGGCAACGGCGCGCATGCCGCCGCCCCGCGCGCGGCCGTAACCGCTTCGCCGCGCGATGCGCCGCCACAGCTCGGCGAGGCGCCAGCCGAGCCACGCGAGCACGCCGCGCAGGAGGAGCGACGCCCGCGCCGCGCGGCGCCCAAGATCAGGTTTCGCTAGATGATGGCGTCTCGACTTCCGCACACTACCGAATATAGGAGAGTGTTTCTCCGAATGCACCTGGCATGGCCGGCTTTGCCGGTCCTGTGGCAATTTCCGGCAGCGCCGGCGCCGCCTCGCCTTCCGCCGCTTCCGGCGACCTGTTATAACCCGTGCGGTGCCGACGAGCGGGCGCCGGAACGGGCGGCAACGGATCGAGTTCCATGTTCCTCTTTATCGATAACTACGACAGCTTCACCTACAACCTCGTCCATTATCTCGGCGAGCTCGGCGCCGAGGTGGCGGTGTGGCGCAACGACGCGCTGACGGTGGAGGCGGCCCTCGCTGCGCGGCCGGAGGGCATCATCCTGTCGCCGGGCCCCTGCGATCCCGACCGCGCCGGCATCTGCGTGCCCCTCGTCCGCGCCGCCGCCGGCAGGCTGCCGATCCTCGGCGTCTGCCTCGGCCATCAGGCGATTGGACAGGCCTTCGGCGGCCGCATCGCGCGCGGGCCCGCGCCTATGCACGGCAAGGTGAGCAGCATCCGCCACCGGGGCGACGATATCTTCCGCGGCCTCGCCAATCCCTTCCGCGCCACGCGCTACCACTCGCTCGTGGTCGCCCGCGACGGCCTGCCGGACTGTCTCGAGGTGACGGCCGAGACGGATGACGGCGTCATCATGGGGCTGCGCCATCGCCAATTCCCCGTCTACGGCGTGCAGTTCCACCCGGAGAGCATCGAGACGAGCGAAGGACACCGCCTCCTCGCCAATTTCCTCCGGCTGGCGAAACCCGGCGCGCTCGCGGCATGAGCGGCGATCTCACCGATCTCAAGGCCCTCCTCGCCCGCGTCGCCACCGGCAAGACCCTGAGCCGCAAGGAGGCGGAGCTCGCCTTCGACATCATCATGTCGGGGAACGCGACGCCCTCGCAGATGGGCGGCTTCCTCATGGCCTTGCGCATCCGCGGCGAGACCGTCGAGGAGATCACCGGGGCTGCCACCATCATGCGCGCCAAGGCCCAGCCCATCAAGGCGCCCGAGGACGCTATGGACGTGGTGGGGACCGGCGGCGACAATGCCGGCACCTTCAACGTCTCGACGGGCAGCGCCCTCGTCCTCGCCGGCTGCGGCGTTCCCGTCGCCAAGCACGGCAACCGCGCCATCTCCTCGCGCTCCGGCGCCGGCGACGTGCTGGCGGCCCTCGGCGTCAACCTCGACGCGCCCTTCGAGCTGGTGGAGCGCGCGATCGCCGAGATCGGCATCGGCTTCATGATGGCGCCGCGCTATCACAGCGCCATGCGCAATGTCGGCCCCACCCGCGTCGAGCTGGGCACGCGCACCATCTTCAACCTGCTCGGCCCCCTCTCGAACCCGGCGCAAGTGCGCTACTACCTGATCGGCACCTATGCCCGCGAATGGACCGAGCCGATGGCGAAGGTGCTCGGCAATCTCGGTGCCAAGCGCGCCTGGGTGGTGCACGGCTCCGACGGGCTCGACGAGCTGACCCTGACCGGCGCAAGCCATGTCTGCGAGCTCAAGGACGGCAAGGTGCGGAGCTTCGAGGTGACCCCGGCGGAGGCCGGCCTCAAGATCGCGACGCCGGCGGCGCTCAAGGGCGCCGATGCCGAGTTCAACGCCCAGGCCATGCGCGACATGCTGAGCGGCCAGCCCGGCCCTTTCCGCGATTTCGTGCTCTATAATAGCGCTGCGGCGCTCATCGTTGCCGGGAAGGTCGACAATCTCCGCGACGGCGTCGCCGTTGCCAGTCGCGCCATCGACGAGGGCCGCGCGCGCGCCTCCCTCGAGAGGCTTGTCCTGATGACCAACGGCCAGGGCTGAGATGACGGACATCCTCGCCCGTATCTGCGCCGAGAAGCGTCGCGAGATCGAGCGGCGGAAAATTGAGCGACCCTTCGCCGCCGTCGAATCGGCCGCCCGCGCCGCCTCGCCGCCGCGCGGCTTCGCCTGCCGCCTCGCCGCTGCCGTCGCGACGGGGCGCTATGGGCTGATCGCCGAGATCAAGCGGGCCTCGCCCAGCCGCGGGCTGATCCGGTCCGACTTCGATCCGCCTGCCCTCGCCCGCGCCTATGCGCGCGGCGGCGCTTCCTGCCTTTCCGTGCTCACCGACGCGCCCTACTTCCAGGGCAAGGACGAGGACCTCGCTGCGGCGCGGGCGGCGGTGGAATTGCCCGTCCTGCGCAAGGACTTCATGCTAGATCCTTATCAGGTCGTAGAAGCGCGGGCGCTGGGAGCGGACTGCATCCTCCTCATCCTGGCCGCCCTCGACGATGCGACAGCCCGCAGCCTTGCCGCGCTCGCGGCGGACTACGAAATGGATGTCCTCGCCGAGGTCCATGACGGCGCCGAGCTCGAGCGCGCGCTTCAGCTACCCTGCCGACTGATCGGTATCAACAACCGCAATCTCAAGACGTTGAGGGTCGATCTTGCGACAACAGAGGAGCTTACGCCGCAGGTTCCAGATGACCGTCTCCTCGTCTGCGAGAGCGGCCTCGGGAGTCCTGTCGACCTGGCGCGCATGGCGGCGGCCGGCGCGCGCTGCTTCCTCGTCGGCGAGTCCTTGATGGCCCAGGCGGATGTCGAGGCGGCGACGCGCAACCTCCTCGCGCCGGCGGACGCGGCGACGGAGGTGTACCATGGCTGAGCTCACCCATTTCGACGCCGAGGGCCGTGCGCGCATGGTCGACGTCTCGGCCAAGCCGGAGAGCGAGCGCGTCGCCATCGCCAAGGGCGCGGTCATCATGCAGCCAGCGACGCTCAGGCGCATCATGGAGGGCGGCGTCAAGAAGGGCGACGTGCTTGCGGTGGCCCAGCTCGCCGGCGTCATGGGCGCCAAGCGCACGCCCGATCTCATCCCCCTCTGCCATCCGCTCTCCTTGACCTCGGTCCAGGTCGAGCTCGCTTGCGACCCGGCGCGCAGCGCCGTCGATATCACCGCGACCTGCAAGCTCACCGGGCGGACGGGAGTGGAGATGGAGGCCCTCACCGCCGTCGCCACCGCCGCCCTCACGGTCTACGACATGTGCAAGGCGATCGATCGGGGGATGCGTCTGACCGACATTCGCCTCATCGCCAAGGAAGGCGGCAAATCCGGCGCCTACAGGGCTGAATGATGATCTCGGTCGAGGAAGCCTTGGCGCGGGTGCTGGCGGCTTTCGCCCCGCTCGCCGCCGAGCATGTGAGCATCGCCGCGGGACTCGGCCGCGTGCTCGCCGAGGACGTGGTGGCCCGCGTCACCCAGCCGCCCCAGGCGGTCTCGGCGATGGACGGCTACGCCGTGCGCGCCGGCGATGTCGCGACCGTGCCGGCGACGCTGCGGCGCGTCGGCGAGGCGCCCGCGGGCGGCGCTTATGGCCGGGCGCTTAGGCCCGGCGAGGCAGTGCGCATCTTCACCGGCGGCCCGGTTCCCGCGGGTGCCGACGCCATCGTCATCCAGGAGGACACGCGCGCCGAGGGCGACAAGGTGACCGTGCTCGAGGCGCCGCGGCCGGGCCGTCACATCCGTCCCGCCGGGCTCGACTTCAAGCGCGGCGAGATCGGCCTCAAGGCCGGGCGTCGCCTCGGGCCCCGCGATATCGGTCTCGCCGCAGCGATGAACGTGCCATGGCTGGCGGTGCGACGCCGCCCGCGTGTCGCCATTCTCGCCACCGGCGACGAGATCGTCATGCCGGGCGATCCTCTCGGACCGAATCAGATCGTAAGCTCCAACGCCCTCGCGCTTGCCGCGGCGATCGCCGCCTGGGGCGGCGAGCCCGTCAATCTCGGGATCGCCCAGGACACGCCGGAATCCTTGCAGGCGCTCGCCGGCGGCGGCGCCAGGGGTGCTGATCTCCTCGTCACCACCGGCGGCGCCTCGGTGGGCGAGCATGACCTCGTGCAGAGCGCCCTTGGCGATAAGGGCCTTGCCGTCGATTTCTGGACGGTGGCGATGCGGCCCGGCAAGCCGCTCATCTTTGGGCGCCTCGGCGAGACGCCGCTCCTCGGCCTCCCCGGCAATCCGGTCTCATCGATGGTCTGCGCGATCGTCTATCTGCGCCCCGCGATCGAGCGCATGCTCGGCCTCGCCGCAAGCGAAGCGCCGCCGGCGACGGCACGGCTCGGCCGCGACCTCGGCGAAAACGATCGGCGCCAGGATTATCTCCGCTCGCGCCTCGAGCGCGCGCCCGACGGCGAGCTGATCGCGCTTCCCTTCGAGGTGCAGGACAGCTCCATGCTCTCGCGCCTCGCGGCCGCCGATTGCTTGGTGATCCGCCCGCCCCATGCGCCCCCGGCCAAGGCCGGCACGCGGGTCCCCATCATCCCTTTGGAGGGCGCTCTGCCCCTTTGAGCGCGACGGCGATGATCGCGCAGCTCGGATTCTCCCTTGACGCGTGTCGCGAACTAAACTAGAACATGTGGAGATGTTTTGCTTTTGTTCTAGATTTAGTATGTCTTTGGATCGAGCAACGTAGATCCAGCGGCGGCATATCGGGAGACCAGAATGCTCACCAAGAAACAACGCGAGCTTCTCCTCTTTATCGAGCGACGCCTTCGTGAGAATGGCGTCTCCCCCTCCTTCGACGAGATGAAGGAGGCCCTTGCGCTGCGCTCGAAATCGGGCATCCACAGGCTCATCACCGGCCTGGAGGAGCGCGGCTTCATTCGGCGCCTGCCCCATCGCGCCCGCGCCCTCGAGGTGCTGCGGCTGCCCGAGACGGCGGCGGTGGCGGGACGCGGCGGCGAGTTCTCTCCCAAGGTGATCGAGGGGAGCTTCCGCAACCGCTTCAGCGCGGCGACGAGCCAGGGCACCGAGACGACGCTCGAGCTGCCCCTCTACGGCAAGATCGCCGCCGGCACGCCGATCGAGGCCCTGCGCGATCATGCGAACAGCATCCACGTCCCGACGAGCCTGATCGGCCGGGGCGAGTACTACGCCCTCGAGGTGGAAGGCGATTCGATGATCGACGCCGGCATTCTCGACGGCGACGTGGTGATCATCCGGCGCGGTGACGTCGCCGAGAACGGCGATATCGTGGTCGCTCTCATCGACGAGAACGAGGTCACCCTGAAGCGCCTGCGCCGCAAGGGCGACTCGATTGCGCTCGAGCCTGCGAACAAGAGCTACGAGACGCGCATCTTTGGCCCCGACCGGGTGCGCATCCAGGGGCGGCTCGTCAGCCTGTTCCGGCGCTATTGAGCCGTTGCCCAGCGCGGCCGCTTGGCAGGCGCCCAGGGACGGTCGCCCCGGCTGTCGCGGACGCTCTCCACGCGGACGCGCCCCGGCTCGAGCCATAAGGCGAAAGCGCCCTCCCGCCACAGGTCGAAGCGGTCGATCACGATCTGCGCGGCGCGGCAGCGCCGCCGAACGGGCACGGCGCTTACCACCACTGTCGCATCTCGGCACAGCGCGCTCAGCTTGTCCTCGTCCTGGACCAGCGCCACGCGATAGCCCTTCGTCTGATAGAGGCAATCGGGCCCGTCGCAGCTCAACCGGCCATCGGCGCTCGCCCCGGCCCGGGGCCAGCTCACGCGCTCGGTCTGCCCGGCCCTCCTCAAGACGGTGTCGACCTCGAAGCCGCTCCCGCGCCGCGGCGACACCAGCATCTGGCCGTTGTCGTCGCGAACGGCCATGAAGCGGCCGCCATCCGCGGCGATGATGTCCGGTTGATGCGTCAATGCGAGGCTAGCGAGACCGAGCGCGATCCCCGCCAGCCCCGCCCAGCGCCATGGCCTTTGCCAGAGGCAGAGCCAGAGGCCGCCGAGGGAGACCAGCGCCAAGCCCCAGCTCGGCATGGCCGGAAGGATGGCGACCGAGCCGGGCCAGCTCGTCACCGTCTTGGCCGACCAGATCACGATGTGGAGCCCCCAGCTCATGGGCGCAAGAGCCACCGATTCGAGGCCGAAGGGCATGAGCACGAAGGCGATGATCGCCCAGGGCAGCACCCACAGCGCCGTGATCGGCACCGCGATGAGATTGGTCACCACGCCATAGGCGGCCAGCCGGTCGAAATGGTAGAGCGAGTAGGGAATGGTGGCGAGGCCGGTGACGAGGCTGGTGAAGGCGATGCCGGCGAGATAGCGGGTGACGAGCCGCCCCAGCCCCTCGCCCTGGGTCCAGCCCAGCACGCGGACGCGCAAGGCCTCATAGGCTGCGACGAGCGCCACCACCGCGGCGAAGGAGAGCTGGAAGCTGGGGCCGAGAAGGCTCTCGGGCTGGATCAGGAGGATGGCGACCGCAGCCCACGCGACGAGGCGCATCGAGATCGCGGTGCGATCGATCATCACCCCGAGCAGCACCACGCTCGTCATGATGAAAGCGCGCTGGGTCGGCACCGTGGCGCCGGTGATGAGCAGATAGAAGAGGGCGCCGATGAGCGCCGCGCCCGCCGCCCATTTCTTGGTCGGGTAGCGCAAGGCGATCCGGGGAATGAGCGCCAGGAGCGCCCGCACCCCGAAGAAGAGCGCCCCGGTGACGAGGCCGAGGTGAAGCCCGGCGATGGCGAGAAGATGGGCGAGCCCGGAGTCCCGCATCGAATCCACGACATCGGGCGGGATGGCGCCGCGCTCGCCCGTCATCAGCGCCGCGGCAATGCCGCCTTCGGCGCCGGGCAGCTCGGCGGTGACCCGCGCCGCGATCGCATCGCGCAGCGCCGCGAGCCGCAGGGCCAATCCGCCGGGCCGCGCTGGCGTCACGGCGGGGGCGCCATAGGCATAGCCAACCGCACCGAGGCGCAGGAAATAGGCGTGGCGCTGAAAATCGAAGGCGCCCGGAGCCACCGGCTCGGCCGGCGGCAATAGGACCGCGCGCAAGCGCACGGTGTCGCCGGGGCGGAGCGGTGTGTTGCCCCGCACGCGCACCCGCACACGGGTCGGCGTGCGCTCCGGTGCCAAGCGATCGATGACCAGGCTGTCCAGGGTGAGACGGCAGCCCCTGTCGAGCCGCTCCACCTCGACCACGCGCCCCGTCAGCATGACCGGACCGAGCCGATGCTCGATCCGCGGGGCGGCGACGCGATCGGTGCGCAGCGCCGCCGCGGTGAAGCCGAGCGCTGTCGCCGCGAGCGGGAGGCAGACAACCAGGACTCCCGTGTGTCGACGGCCGAGTGCGGCAAGCGCCAGAGCGAGCAGCGCGACGACGGCGCCGAGCCCATGAGACGGCTCGAAGGTGAGCGAGAAATAGAGGGCGACCCCGCCGCCGAGGAAGGCCGGCAGCCAGAGCGGCCAACGCTCCCGCTCCGCGCGGAAGCTCTGCCCTGCGCGCCGAAGCCATTCGGCGGTCCTGCTCTCGCGGGAGGTATCGGGGGAAGCCGCCGCGTGCTCGGTCATCTGGGCGCCGTTTGCCGCCGCTCCGGTGTTTGCAGACTTGGCGGGGGAGATATGTTACACACCCGCTCCCCTTCTGACGAGTCGAGGAATACGAGAGCGATGTCCGTCGTTGTCCGCTTCGCCCCTTCGCCCACGGGATTCCTGCATATCGGCGGCGCGCGCACGGCTCTCTTCAACTGGCTCTATGCCCGCCACGAGAAGGGGCGCTTCCTCCTCCGCATCGAGGACACCGATCGAGCGCGCTCCACCGAGGCCGCCAAGCAGGCGATTCTCGACGGGCTCACCTGGCTCGGCCTCGACTGGGACGGCGACGTCGTCTATCAGTTCGAGCGCGCGCCCCGCCACGCCGAGGTGGCGCGACAGCTCCTCGCCCAGGGACACGCCTATCATTGCTACTGCACGCCCGAGGAGCTCGCGGCCATGCGCGAGAAGGCGCGCGCCGAGGGCCGGCCGCTCCGCTATGATGGTCGCTGCCGCGAGCGCCGGGCCGAGGACATCCCGGCGGGCGTCAAGCCGACCATTCGCTTGAAGGCGCCGCAGTCCGGCGAGACCGTCATCGGCGATCTCGTCCAGGGCACCGTGCGCGTCGCGAACGAGCAGCTCGACGACATGATCCTGCTGCGCGCCGACGGCACGCCCGTCTATATGCTGTCGGTCGTCGTCGACGATCACGACATGGGCATCACCCACATCATTCGCGGCGACGATCACCTCACCAACGCCTTCCGCCAAACCCAGCTCTATCGCGCCTGCGGCTGGACCGTGCCGGCCTTCGCGCATATTCCGCTCATCCACGGCCCGGACGGCGCCAAGCTCTCGAAGCGGCACGGCGCTCTCGGCGCCGACGCCTATCGCAATCTTGGCTATCTGCCGGAGGCGATGCGCAATTATTTGCTGCGCCTCGGCTGGGCCCATGGCGACGACGAGATCATCTCAACCGAGCAAGCCATTGCCTGGTTCGACATCCGCGACGTTGGGCGCTCGCCGGCGCGCTTCGATTTCGCCAAGCTCGACAGCCTCAACGCCCATTACCTGCGCGAGAGCGACAATGCGCGGCTCGTCGCGGAGCTGCGGCCGTTCCTTGCCAAGCTTCTCAACAAGGCGCCCGATCCGACCAGCGAGGCGCGGCTTCTGCGCGGCATGGACGGTCTCAAGCAGCGAGCGCGCACGCTGGTCGACCTCGCCGCCGCCGCCGCGATCTATGTCCGCTCCCGGCCGTTACCCCTCGACGACAAGGCGACGGCGCTTCTCGATGGGGAGGCGCGGGGCCGCCTCGCCCGCCTCGCCGCACGACTCGACGGCATCGCCGATTGGAACACCGCCACGCTCGAAGCCGCCGTGAGGGCCGCGGCGGAGGCGGAAGGGGTGAAGCTCGGCGCCGTCGCCCAGCCGCTTCGCGCCGCCCTCACCGGGTCCGTCGTGTCGCCCGGCATCTTCGAGGTCATGGACGTGCTGGGCCGCGACGAGACCTTGGGCCGCATTCGCGACGTGTCGCCGGAGGCGCCGGCCGGTTCGGATTGAACATTTGCACCGGGCGACCTATTTTGCTCCCAGCCGCCACGCGGGCGCTCCGCAAACCCCCATCGAAGAGGGTCATCTGATGAGTCAGGCCAAGACCGCCTCCACCTCTGCCGAAGAGGTCACGCTCTCCGATCCCAAAAGCAACAAGGCCATCTCGCTTCCGGTGATCGAGGGCACGGTCGGGCCCAAGGTCGTGGACATCCGCAAGCTCTACGGCGAGACGGACATGTTTACCTACGATCCGGGCTTCACCTCGACGGCGAGCTGCGAATCCAAGATCACCTTCATCGATGGCGACAACGGCATCCTCCTCCATCGTGGCTATCCGATCGAGGAGCTCGCGGAGCAGAGCGATTTCATGGAGGTCGCCTACCTGCTCCTCAACGGCGAGCTGCCCACCGCGGCCCAGAAGGCGCAGTTTGAGCACGACATCACCATGCATACCATGGTGCACGAGCAGCTCATCACCTTCTATCGCGGCTTCCGGCGCGATGCCCATCCCATGGCGGTGATGGTGGGCGTGGTCGGCGCGCTCTCCGCCTTCTATCACGACAGCACCGACATCAACGATCCGCAGCACCGCAAGATCGCCTCCTACCGGCTGATCGCGAAGATGCCGACGATCGCGGCGATGGCCTACAAGTATTCGCTGGGCCAGCCCTTCATCTATCCGCGCAACAACCTGAGCTATGCGGAGAACTTTCTCCACATGATGTTCGCGGTGCCGGCTGAGGACTACAAGATGAACCCCGTCCTCGCCAAGGCCATGGACCGCATCTTCATTCTCCACGCGGATCACGAGCAGAACGCCTCCACCTCGACGGTGCGCCTCGCCGGCTCGAGCGGCGCCAATCCCTTCGCCTGCATCGCCGCCGGCATCGCCTCGCTATGGGGCCCTGCCCATGGCGGCGCCAACGAGGCGGTCCTCAATATGCTGGGCCAGATCGGCAGCAAGGAGCGCATTCCCGAGTTCATCAAGCGCGCCAAGGACAAGGACGATCCCTTCCGCCTCATGGGCTTCGGCCACCGGGTCTACAAGCACTACGATCCGCGCGCCGCGGTGATGCGCCGCACCTGCTACGAGGTTCTCGAGGAGCTGGGCGTACGGAAGGAGCCGCTTCTCGAGCTGGCAATGGCCCTCGAGAAGATCGCACTCGAGGACGAGTATTTCGTCGAGCGCAAGCTCTACCCGAATGTCGATTTCTATTCGGGGATCATCCTCAAGGCGATGGGCTTCCCGACGAGCATGTTCACCGTGCTCTTCGCGGTGGCGCGCACCGTCGGCTGGGTCGCCCAGTGGAACGAGATGATCGAGGATCCCAGCCAGAAGATCGGGCGGCCGCGCCAGCTCTATACCGGCCATCCGAAGCGCAGCTATCTTCCCGTCGACCAGCGCCGCTAAGGACGACGATGGCAACCGGCGGGACGCAGCGCGACCGCGCCGGCTCGGACCGGGCCGGGTCCGCGCGCCATGCGCCATCCCCCCGCAAGCGTGTCGTCGCCAATGACAATATCCGGCCGCGGCGGGGAGGTGTGCTGCGGCTCCTGGCGGCGGCCGCGGTCGTCGCCTTGCTCGCGCTGGCGGCGGCCCTCTGGGCCGGCTTGCTGCCCTGAGCAAGTCCGTTAACGAACGGTCAACCTTCCCGGTGCTATGAGCCTCATTGGAGCGCTCATGGCCATTCGACTGTCCCCCTCCGCCCTGCACGGCGCCGATCCCCAGATCCTGCGCGATATCCAGCGCGCCGCGAGCGCCACCTCGGTCGATTTCAATTACCTCGTCGCCCAGGCTTCCCAGGAAAGCGCGTTCCAGCCCGACGCCAAGGCCGCCACCTCGACGGCGACGGGCCTTTATCAGTTCACCGAATTGACCTGGCTGCACGAGTTCCGCTTGCACGGCGCCCAATACGGCTATGGCGATCTCGCGCAGGCGGTCACGGTCGACGAGGCCGGGCGCGAAAAGGTGCTCGATCCCGAGAAGCGCAAGGCGATTCTCGATCTTCGCACCGATCCTGCGCTCTCCGCATCGCTCGCCGCCGAGCTCGCGCGCGAGAACCGCGCCGCTCTCGAGCGCGACCTCGGGCGCAGTGTCAACGCCACGGATCTCTATCTCGCTCACTTCCTCGGCGCCGGCGGCGCCTCGAAGCTGATCGCCGCCGTCGCGAGCGACGGCGGCGCCAAGGCCGCCGACCTCCTGCCCGCGGCCGCGGCGGCGAATCCCTCGGTCTTCTACGACGCCGGCGGAGCTGCGCGCTCGGTTGCCGATATCTATCGGCATTTCGCCGCCAAGATGGGCGGCGGCGAGGCCGTCGCCGCCCTCGGGACCGGCGGCGGGACGAGCGGTACGGCGCCGCCCCCCCTCGGTAGCACGCTTAGCACGCCGGTCGGCGTCGCCTCGCTCGGGATCTTCGGCGGCCTCCAGACGCGCGGGCCGCTGTCGCAGCATCTCCTCGATGCACTCACCCTCGCCACGCTGCGCGCCCTGAGCAGCGGCGACGATTGGTCGAGCCATCCCGCCCACGGCGCGGCATCGTCGTCCTCTTCGCCGGCTCAGCGCAAGGACGGCACAAGCGCCGCCTGACGACTTCGTCGGCCACGCCTTCTCGCCTCAGAAGCTCAACGCATTGGTGAGATCGCCGACCCAGGCCTCGCGATTGCTGAGGGGTGCGAGGCCGTAGCGCCGCTCGATGAATTTGAGAATCGAGGTGGTGTCGTAGAAGGTATGGTCGACATAGCCGCGCTTGGCGAAGGGCGAGATGATGATCGTCGGGACGCGCGAGCCTGGCCCCCATTTGTCGATCTTGGGCGGCGGCACGTGGTCCCAGAATCCGCCGTTCTCGTCATAGGTGACGATGATCACGCTGTCGTGCCACAGCTTGCTTCGGTGAATCTGGCGGATCACCGCCGCCACCTTGCGGTCGCCCATGGCGACATCGGCATAGCCCGGATGCTCGTCATCGGCCCCGATCGGCTTCCAGAACACGACGCTCGGCAGCTTTCCCTCAGCGATGCCGGCGAGAAATTCCTTCTCGTCCTTGAGATGCTCCCGCTTCGCGGCGGTGCCGTCGCCGAATTGCTTGAAGTAGACGAAGGGCTGGTGATGGAACTCGAAATGGGGCGCGGGATGGCCGGCCAGCGCGTCGTCATAGCCGCCCGAATACCAGGCCCAGCTGATCCCCTGCGCGCTGAGTTGATCGCCGATCGTCGTGAAGCCCTCCTGCGGCGGCAGCAATTCGCGGACATTGGTGATCTTCAGCGAGTGGGGCATATAGACGCTTTGGATCGTATTCACGGCGTAGCCGTCGGGGGTCACCGCCCCGTCCGCGATCATTCGGCCTTTGGCGTCGAGGCGGGCGACGAGATCGGCGGGCGCGTTCGGATAGCGCGGGGTGCAGGCGCAGACGAGCCAGAAGTGGTTGAGAAAGGAGCCGCCGAACGCCGCGTGGAAGAAGTTGTCCGCAAGCACGTAATCGTGCGCGTAGCGCCAGAGCTCAGTCTTGCTGCCGTCATAGTAGCCCATCGCCAGCCCGGCCGCGTCGGAATAGAGGACGAATTTGTCCATCCGGCCGCCGTCGATCTGCGCCTGCTCCTGATAGAAGCGATGCACGAGGTCGCCCGTCTTCTGGTCGAGGGGGACGAACTTGTCGATAGGGAATGGCCCGTTCGGCAGGTCGCCGGGAAAGCGCAGATCCGGGGTGGGCGGCACGCTGGAAGTGTTGATGGGTTGCGGCAGGACCTCATAGGGCCGGCCGTCCGGGCCCACCTGGATCGCCGCGGCGTCGGCGTTCGCCAGGCCGTTGGCGTGGGGGAAATTGCCGAAGAGATTGTCGAAGCTGCGGTTCTCTAGATAGATGACGATGATGTGGCCGATCTTGTCGAGGCGAGCCGGTGCGCCGGTTGCGGCGGCCGCGGCCGTGGCGACGTCTTCATCGGCACTGGCGAAGGCCCGAGGTGCGACGCCGAGCAGCGATATGGCGAGGGCCGCGTGAGCGAGAACGCGACGGAGCTTCCAGCATGCGGCCATGAGCTACCCCTCAGCTGTCTTCGCCTGTATATGGAAATGCGGAGCGCGGAGCCCCGGCGGCGTCGCGCGTGCTCCCACCCACCCGGATGCGCCCGGGTCTCGGACCCCGGGCGCATCGTCCGTCGCACGAATCGAGTCACCACCGCAGCGTCTCGCCCATCCGCCCGCTCATGGATCAAGCCCGCCTCGCGCTCATCATCACGCTTGCCATCCAGAGCCTCGCCGCTTGGGGAATGATGGCGGGTCCGGTTCTGGCGCCTCTCGCCGCCAAGGACATCGGCGTCGAGCCCTATCTCGTCGGGGTCTATGTTTCGGTTGCCTATGCTGCCGCCGCTTGCGCCGGTCTGGCAAGCGGCAGCTTCATCGCCCGGTTCGGGCCGCTACGGCTGAGCCAAGGCTGCCTGGCCCTCGTCGGCGCAGCCCTCCTGCTGGCGGTGCTCGGGACACCCCTCGCCCTTCTCGTCGCCGCGGTCGTCGTCGGCATCGGCTATGGCCCCATCACGCCGGCGTCGTCGCAGCTCCTCGCGCGGACGACGCCGCCGGCGCGGCTTAATCTCGTCTTCTCGCTCAAGCAGACGGGCGTTCCCATCGGCAATTCCCTCGCCGGAGCCATCCTGCCGAGCCTCGGCTTGGTGATCGGCTGGCGCGGCGCCGCCCTGGTCACTGCAGTCCTCTGCTTTGCCGTCACCGCCGCCGCCGAGCCGTTGCGGCGGCCCCTCGACGTGGATCTCGACCGAGAACGGCCGCTGTTCTCGCTTGGCCAGCTCGCCGGCCCGCTCAGGCTGGTCCTCGCTTCGCCGGAGCTCCGCCGTCTCGCCCTCACCTCCTTCGCCTATGCCGGCATGCAGACGAGCCTGACCACCTTCCTCGTCATCTTCCTCAACGGTCCGGTGGGGCTCTCTGTGGTCGCCGCCGGCGTGGCCCTCGCAGCGGCCCAGGGCGCCGGTGTCCTCGGCCGCATCTTTTGGGGACACATCGCCGATCGCTTCATCCCGCCGATGCGGCTTCTGGGTCTGCTCGGCCTCACCATGTCCGTCTGCTCGGTCCTGGTCGGGAGCTTCGCGGCGGGCTGGCCGTTTGCCGCCATCCTCGCGGTGTGCTGCGCCTTCGGCGGCACCGCGACGGCCTGGAATGGCGTGCAGCTCGCGCAGGTTGCCAAGCACGCTCCCAAAGGCCGCGCCGGCGAGGTGACGGGCGGTAGCTCCTTCGTCACCTTCTTGGGCGTGGTGGTCGTTCCGGCCGTCTTCAGCGCCCTCCTGGGCAGCTTCGGCAGCTACCGGATCGGCTACACCGCCGTCGCGGTGCTGACGCTCCTCAGCGGCATCTCCTATCTCGCCGGCAAGGGCCTCCCTCGCCGCGGCCGCGACCGCTGACGCGAAGCGGAAGCGCGGCCGCGGCTCAATCCTCCGCGGCGAGGCGATCCAGGAGACCGCGGAGCGAGGGTCCGATCCGCCGCAGCTCCGCCTGATGGGCGGCGGAGAGGCGCTCGAGCAGCGCGTCGGCAGCGGCGGTCAGCCGGATGTGAACGGTACGACGATCCTCGGCGCCGCTTTCCCGCTCCAGCAGGCCCTGCGAGACCATGCGATCTACGAGGCCGACGGCGCTGTGATGGCGGATCTGAAGGCGCTCGGCCAGCTCGCCGACGGTCATCCGCGCCCGCTGCGGATAGCCTCTCACGGCAAGGAGCGCCTGATGCTGCTGCGGCGTCAGCCCCACCCGCTGCGCCGCCGACTCGCTAAAGCGCATGAAGCGCCGGAGCTCGTAGCGGAACGCCGCCAGCATCTCATATTGGGCCTCGCTCACCTTCGGCATACCATCCCTCGCGCGTCTTGACATTTATATCGCTAAACGATACATGCTTTTGCAGCGCAGCAAAAAACTCCTTCTCTGGGACGGCGCCCCCAGGCGGCCGAGGAGACGGATTTGTTGCTGCGATTCCTGATGTGTGGCCGTCCGGCTCCGCCGGCGGAGACGTTCCGAGGCTGCGCCGCGATGGCGTCTTCGACGCGACAGAGAAGACAAGACAGATAAATGACACCTCCCTCCGCTGAAGCCATCCACAAGCACAATGCCCGACGCTCCTGGCTGAGCCGCTTGCGGCCCGAGCAGGCCGGAACCGGCGAGCTCCGCGACTTCACCACCGATCTTCGCGTCATCATCCTGATCGGGATGGCGGCGCTGATCGGCGCGGTCGGCGCCTATGTCGCCTATGCCCTCCAATGGCTCATCGGGGTCATCACCAATTTCGCGTATTTCGGCCGCTTCGGCACCCATATGGTGTCGCCGGCGGGCACCCCTCTCGGCGTCTGGAGCGTCGCGATCCCCGTTATCGGATCGCTCATCGTCGGGTTCATGGCCCGCTACGGCTCCGAGAAGATTCGCGGCCACGGCATTCCCGAGGCGATCGAGGCGATCCTCATCGGCGGCAGCCGGCTCGAGCCGAAAGTCGCCGTGCTCAAGCCTCTCTCCTCGGCGATCGCCATCGGCACCGGCGGTCCGTTCGGCGCCGAAGGCCCCATCATCATGACGGGCGGCGCCTTCGGCTCGCTCTTCGCCCAGCTCTTCCATCTCTCCGCCGCCGAGCGGAAGACCCTTCTCGTCGCCGGCGCCGCCGCCGGCATGTCGGCGACCTTCAACACGCCCGTCGCCGCGGTGCTGCTGGCCGTGGAGCTGCTGCTCTTCGAATGGAAGCCGCGCAGCTTCCTGCCCGTGGCGACCGCCTCCGCCGTTGCCGCCGTCTTCCGCCCCATGCTGCTCGGGAGCGGAGCGCTCTTCCCGCTCCATACCGCGGTGGTGCTGCCCTGGTGGGGGCTCGTGATCTGCGCTCTTGTCGGCATCTCCGCAGGACTCGTCTCGGGCGGGCTCACGGCGCTCGTCTATGGCTTCGAGGACCTGTTCCGGCACCTCCCCATCCATTGGATGTGGTGGCCCGCCCTCGGCGGCCTCGCGATCGGTATTGGCGGGCTGATCGCTCCGCGGGCTCTCGGCGTCGGCTACGACATTATCGGCGATCTTCTCCACAACAACCTGACCATCGGCGTGATCGTCGGTATCGTCCTAGTGAAGGCGTTCATCTGGTCGATCGCGCTCGGCTCGGGCACCTCGGGCGGCGTGCTGGCGCCGCTGCTCATCATGGGCGGCGCTCTCGGCGCCCTGGAAGGACACATCATTCCGGTGGGCGATCCCGGCTTCTGGGCGCTTCTGGGAATGTCGGCGATCATGGGCGGCACCATGCGCTCGCCGCTCACGGGCATCATGTTCGCGCTCGAGCTCACGCGGGATCTCGGCGCGCTGTTGCCGCTCCTCATCGCCTGCTCGGCCGCCTTCGCCCTGACCGTGCTGCTGCTCAAGCGCTCGATCCTGACCGAGAAGGTGGCGCGGCGCGGCCATCACATCATGCGCGAATACATCGTCGATCCGTTCGAGATGATGCTCGTCGAGGACGTCATGGTGCGCGACGTCAACAGCCTGAAAGGCTCGATGCCCGTCGACGAGGCCGTCCGCTTCTTCAGCACGCCTACGAGCAACGGCGACGAGCCCAAGCGGCACAAGAGCTATCCGGTGGTCGATGCCCAGGGCCGCGTGCTCGGCATGGTGGCGCGTGCGGACGCCCTACGCTGGACGATGACGGGCTGGACCCAGGGCGCGACGCTGGCCGACATGGTGAGCGAGCAGACGGTGCTGAAAAGCTATCCCGACGAGCTGGTGGGCCGGCTTGCCGACCGCATGGCGATCGGCGATCACGGCCGCGTGCCCGTCGTCGACCGGAGCGACGGCCGCCTCGTCGGCATCGTCGCCCGCAAGGACTTGCTCCGCGTCCGCGCGCGCATGCTGGCGCTGGAGACGGACCGCAACTCGGTGATCGGCATTCGCCGCCGCAACGGAGCGGCGAAGCACGGCCATTCTAGGGCCGAGGCGGCGCAGTAGAGGCCTGCTGCGCCGCGGGCGTGGTCATCGCGACCTCGCGGTCCAGCAGCGGCTGGAAGATCGGCGCCAGCGACTTGAGGACCTGCACGGCGAGCGCGCTCGTGAAGCTGTACTTGGCCGCTTCCGGCCCGCGCACGTAAGCCGTGATCGTGCCGAAGAAGCGATCCCCGATATAGAAGACGAAGGTCGCGGTGCGGTCGACCGCGCGGGATTCGATCAGCCGGAGGCCGGGACCGAAGCGGTCGTAGCGATTGTCGCCCGTGCCGGTCTTGCCGCCGACCAGCACCGGCGTGCCGTCGGCCAGGGCGAAGGCCTTCTGCGCGCGCGCGCCGGTGCCGTGGGCCACCACGCCGGCAAGGGCGTGCCTGACGATCTCCGCCACCTCGGGCGCCAAGACGCGCCGCGGCGCTTGCGGCGTTGCGACCATGTCCGTCTCGTAGGGCGTGCCGGCGGCGAAGTCGAGCCGCTCGATGCGCGTCGTCGGCAGCCAGACGCCGTCATTGACGATGATTCCCATGAGCTCGGCGAGGGCGTCGGGACGGTCGCCCGAGCTGCCGAGCGCCGTCGCGAGCGACGGCACGAGCTGGCCGAACGGATAGCCGACCCGGCGCCAGTCCTGAAGAATCCGCGCAAAGGCGTCCTCTTCGAGGAGAATACGAATGCGGACGTCCTGCTTGCGCTTGCTGTGCGTCTTGAAGAGCCAGCTATAGGCCGCCTGGCGCTCATCCGCGCTGGCGCTCATGACCTCGGCGCGGGGGGCGCCCGGGTGCTTGTAGAGATAATCGACCAGCCAGAGCTCCAGGGGATGGATGCCGGCGAGATAGCCGCGATCCGCGAGGGAATACCGGTCGACCGCGTATTTGCGATAGAGCTCCTCGACCGCCGCGTCGTCGAGGGACATCCCCGGAAGCCTTGCGCGCAGAAACTCGCGGAACGCATCGATGCTTGCCTCGGGCCTGACGGAGCGGAACACGACGGCGAGCCGCCGCGGCACCGGCCGCGTCCGGCTGGCGAGCAGCGCCAGGGCGTCGGCGGCCGATAAGGCGTGATAGTCGTCGTAGAAGCGGTTGAGATATTCGCGCCCCTCCTGGTCGGCGAAGCGGCTGAGATAGACCTGGCGGTAGGCATCATGAGAATCGTGGAGGAGATCGTTGATGCCCTCCTCGTTCTGCCGGATGTAATAGCCGACGATGTCCCGCATGATGCGGATGAAGGCGAGATTGATCGAATTCTCGAAGGCGTCCTCCACGGTCGGAACCATGCCGTTCTCGGACCGCTCGAAGTTCTGGAAGACCTGCATGCCGCCGCCGGTGAAGAACGCCTCGTTCGGGCTTGCCGAATAGCGCCGCTGCATCGCGGCTTCGAGCGTGGCGCGCAGGCTGCGGTCGGACGCCTCGCTCAGATAGGCGGTCGTCCAGCGGGTGAGCGGGTCGTGCGCCTGCGCCGAGGCTTGCTGCAGCTCGGCCGCGGACTTCTGGTAATAGCGGTCATGCAGCTTGGTGATGATGTCGAGATAGGTGACGAGGGTGCGCAGCTTGGCGGTCGAGCCGAGGATCAGCTTGGCGTTCGAGTTGATGTCGAAAGGCTCGTCGAGGCTGTCGGCATGGACCCGGACATAGTTCCGGTCGGCGCCCCGCTCGTAGAGCACGACGCTGTAATTGAGGGCGCGCGGATTCTCGGTGCCAAGGAGATTGCGGCCCAGCATGCCATTGGCGCGGAGATGATCCGGGTCGCCGAGCTGCGCAAGGAACTCGGTGACGCGCTGCTGCGTCGGCTCGTCGATCGTGGTGGTGGCGGTGAGGTCCAGCCGATCGAGGCTGTAGAGGGTCGGAATGCGCAGCAGCGAGCTCAACTGGGTGCGCACGACGTCGACGGCCTTGCGCTTGGCGAAGAGCACGCTCGCGGGCAGCGGCGGCTCGGCGCGGAACTGCAGCTTCGCCGCCAAGGCGGCGTCCCGCAGCGGCTGTCCGATGACCTGCTCGCGGCCGAGATACTGCAGATAGCTGTCGGTCAAGGCCTCGAGCGCGCCACGGTCGGCGATCAGGTAATAGGACGGACGCTGCTGAGCCAGCAGCAGGCTCAGGACCTGCTTGTAGATCCGCCCCTTCTGCGCCAGGGCGGCGGCGTCCTCGGCGGGTGAGGCGAGAACGCGATTGGCCGCGTCAAACTCGGTGCCGTACCAGGCCCACAGCCCATCGCCCAGGCCGATCACCTCGCCATAGCCCGGGCGCGAGCTGAGCGGCGTGGAATCGAGGTAAGTGGTCACGATGCGGCGCCGCGTCTGCAAGGTATTCGGCCCATCCAGATAGGCCCGCGCCATGGCGGTCACCATCTGGCGCAGCTTTTCCTGGACGCTGCCGGTGCGGCCGCCCGGCGAGTGGCGAAACTTCTCGATCTGGGTCGCAAGCGTGCTGGCGCCGCCCTCCTTCAGTCGCGGATCACCCATCCCGGCGATGCGCCCGCCAACCGCGAGGGTGAAGCGCTTCCAGTCGACCGCCGGGTTGAGATTGGGATAGCGCTCATCCACGAGCCCGCGATTCTCGATGAAGAGCAGCGTATTGACCACAAGCGGCGGGATCGCGGCGAAGCTGCGATAGGTGCGCTCCGGATAGCGCGCCTCGTAGATCGGCTGCCCGCTGCTGTCGAGCAGGGTGAGGCCCGTATCCTGCTTCTCGCGGTAGATCGCATAGGCGCCGTTGTCGATGAAGCGGGCGAGCCGCGGCGACAGCCGAGCCTGGCGCTCGATCCCGAAGTGATGGGCGTCCAATGCCGTAATAAAGGATGGCAGCGCCGTATAGCCAAGGCGCTCGTCATAGGGGCCAGTCCGCGGATAGCGGATGTCGGCGCTGGGCCCGTCCGCGACCTTGAACGTCATGCCCTGGGTCAGCCGTGTGAAAAGCAGCGATTGCAGGTAGGATGTCTTGGCTTCCAGCTGAATCGCCCATACCACGCCGGCGACGATCACGGCATTGAGGGCCACCACCAGAAGGGGCTCGAGGAATGGACGGCGTCGCCGCTTCTTGCCTTCTTCGGCGGCTTCGCGGTCGGGGCGGGCCGGTTGCACCGGCTGCCGGAGAGTTAAGTCACTCATGATCTTGCGGACGCCCTTCCGAACCTCCAGCGCTCCCGCCGGTCCGCTCAGGCGAGCGGCGAAGGAGCAGGGAGAAGCGGATCATTCATGTTGGCCGTGACACACACTTGCGCCGCCAGCATCGGGCCTTATCGTTAATCTTGCCTGAAGAATTCTCCTTAAAGGGAAAAATGATCTCTGAAAGTCTACACTCAAGCGGCGGAAAAAACACCCTAATGCTCGACAAGAGAAGGCCTAAGAGTTTCCCCATGGCAGATTTGGGACGAGCGGGCCGCCCGCGGCGCCAACCTTAATAAACATTAAACCATGAGCAGTATTGGGCTCCTCTCTCCTGGCGCGAACGTGCGGCATGGCATCCTTTGGATGCTGCTGACCTCGGTCTTCTTCGTCAGCCTGGATGCCACGGCGAAATACCTCACGCGCTCCTATCCGGTCATCGAGATCACCTGGGCCCGCTATCTCTTTCATTTCCTCTTCGTCGCGGTCTGGACGGGGCGCCGGTTGCCGGCGCTTTTGCCCCATGCGCGCTTCGGCATGCAATTCCTGCGCGGGCTTTTCCTGGTGGGGACGACGGTGATCTATTTTCTCGGATTGCGCTCGCTGCCGCTGCCGGACGCCACCTCGATCAATTTTCTGAGTCCGATTCTGGTGACGGCGCTCTCGGTGCCGCTCCTCGGCGAGCAGGTCGGGGTTCGCCGCTGGATCGGCGTGGCCTTCGGCTTCGCCGGAGCCGTCATCATCGTGCGACCCGATACCGGAGTCATCCAAGTCGCGGCCCTGCTCGTGATGGCCGCCGCGGTCCTGAACGCCCTTTACCAGATCACCACGCGCGTGCTCGGCCGCACCGATCATCCGGTGACGACCAATTTCTATAGCGCCCTCGTCGGCACGGCGCTGATGACCCTCGGGCTCCCGTTCGTCTGGACCACGCCGAGCCTCGAAGGCTGGCTTCTGATGGCCCTGGCCGGGCTCTTCGGCAGCGTGGGCCATTACTGCCTGATCAGGGCGTTCTCGGCGGCACCGGCCGTCGTCGTGTCGCCCTTCGGCTATGCCAGCCTGATCTGGTCGACCGGCTTCGGCTACCTCATCTTCGGCGATCTTCCCGATGGCTGGACCCTTCTGGGCGCCTTTATCATCATCGGGAGCGGCCTCTACATCTTCTACCGGGAGCAGGTGAAAAAAAGCGAATGGACAAAGAGATGATGAATATCTTTCACGCTCTTCAATAAGTTTAATGACGGATCATAACTCGCGGTCGGAAAGATATTTGGGATTGCTCTCCCGCACGGCATCCAGCGCCGTGGTCAGAAGGTGCTCCGCCGCCGCGGCGTCCCCATCGAAGCGGCCGGCCCGGATCTCGGCGGCGAAGCGGCGATTCAAGCGCGTGAGGTCCTCCGTCAGACGGTCGGCCTCGGGCGCGGAGAGGGCCTCGCCCAGCAGCTTCGCCAGGCGCGCAAGCTCGGCGCCAAGCGGCGCCGCGCCCCGCTCGATCTCGCGCTGGGCATTGGCAAGGGCATTCACGATCATCAGGCCGTCATAGCGGAGCGCCGCCGGCAGCGCCGGCAGGATTTTCTGCTGCAAGACCTCGCGGGCGATGTCGAGGAGATCCGCCGCCGTCGGACGGTCACGCATGGGCACCTCCGTGCTCGATCGCGCGGATGAGAAGCAGCGACTCGAGCCGGAGCTCCGGCACGATCCGTGCAGTAAGCGCCAGCTCGAGCGAGCGATCGGCCCCCGAGAGATGGCGCTCGCCCTGCTGGAGCGCGATATAGGCCCAGCGCACATGGGCCATCACCTCCCAATAGGCGATGCTCTCGGGCGCGATGGCGCAGCCCGATTCGGCCTCGTAGCCGCGGTAGAAGGCGGCGCGGCTGCCGATCCCTCCGGCCTCCCGCCCGACCGCGCCGAAGCGCCAGCAGCGGGCGCAAAACCAGCCGATATCCTCGCGGGGATCGCCCCAGGCCGAGAATTCCCAGTCGAGAATGGCGGTGAGCTCGCCGTCGGCGACGAGATAGTTGCCGGTGCGGAAGTCACCATGAACGAGGGTGAGCGTCGGGCAAGGCGGCTCGTTCCGCTCCAGCCAGCGGAGCGCCCACTCAAGGGCCGGATCGGGAACGCGATGCCCGTCGAGCCATCGCCGCATGCGCGCAATTGCCTGCTGCACCGGCGTCGGCGAGGGCGCGCGCAGGAAGGCGAGATCGCTGCGCGGCGGGCGAATGGCGTGGATGCGAGCGAGCTCGCGGCCCAGCCGCCCGGCTAAGGCATCGCCGACGCGCGGATCCTTGACCAGCCGATGCCCGGCGGAGACGCCCGGCGCAAGGCGCATCACGTGAAACGGGCGCCCGATCACGCTGCGCTCCGTGCAGAGCCAGAGCGGCTCGGGAACGGTTACGCCGGCGCTGCGCGCGGCACGGAGCAGCGCGAACTCGTCGGCGCGGCTCAGGCTCTCTTCGACGCCCTCCGTCGCCGAGGAGGTGCGCATGACAAGGGCCACGGCTTCGCCGTCGATCACCGCATCGAGACGCCAGTTCTCCTGCACCGCGCCGCCGCCCAAACGCGTCAGCGCCGCAATGCACACTGAGCGCGCACCGGATTCTCGTGCGATGAAGGCTTCGAGGGGCGCCCGGATCGCCTCGGCGCTCAGGCCCACGCCCGTCATCCCCAGGACCAGAAATCCATGCCTTCGTCGAGGAGATGGCGCGACAGCACCATCTTATGCACCTCGGAGGCGCCGTCGACGAGCCGCGCCTGGCGGGCATAGCGATAGAGCCATTCGAGGATCGTGTCCTTGGAGTAGCCCCTGGCGCCGCAAAGCTGGATCGCGGTGTCGATCGCCTTATGCAGGGTGTCGGCGACGGCCACCTTGGCCATCGAGACCTCCTTGCGCGCCTGATCGCCCTGGTCGAGCTTCCACGCCGCATGCATGGTGAGAAGCCGGCCGATATGGATCTCCATCGCGGCCTCGCCGAGGAGCCACTGCACGCCCTCATGGGCGGCGAGCGTCGTGCCGAAGGCTTCACGCTCGCGCACATATCCCGTTGCAATCTCGAGCGCGCGCTTCGACCAGCCGAGCCAGCGCATGCAATGGGTCAGCCGCGCGGTGCCGAGGCGAAGCTGCGCCACCTTCATGCCGTCGCCGACGCCCAAGAGGCGGTTCTCGTCGGGGATTTCGAGGCCGTCGAATTTGAGCTCGCAATGCCCGCCATGCTCCTCGGGCCCCATGATGGGGATGCGCCGCACCAGCTCCCAGCCGGGCTGATCCTTGTGGAAGAGGAAGGCGCTCAGGCCCTTGCGCGGATCGTCGGAGGTGCGCGCGATAAGGATAAAATGAGTAGCGCCATCGGCTCCGGTGATGAACCACTTATGGCCGTGGACGACCCATCTGTCGCCTTTCCTCACCGCCCGGGTGCGCATCATGCCAAGAGGGTCGGAGCCGGAGCCGGGCGGCGGCTCCGTCATGACGAAGGCGGAGCGCACCTTGCCGTCGATGATCGGCTGCAGCCAGCGCTCCTTCTGCGCCTCCGTGCCAACCTTCTCGAGGACGATCATGTTGCCGTCGTCGGGCGCCATGCAGTTGAACACGAGGGGGCCGAAGATCGAGCGCGCCATCTCCTCGTAGCAGGCAGCCATGCCGACGACGCCGACCCCCTGCCCGCCTCGCGCGCGCGGCATCTGGAAGCACCAGAGACCTGCCTCACGCGCCTTTGCGCGCAAGCCGGCCAAGAGCTCCGGGGCGATGTTCTCATGCGCGTCATAGCTCTCCCGCCTTCCCTCCAGGGGCAGGACGTGCTCGGCGACGAAGGCGCGGATGCGCTGGCGATAGGCGTCGATCTGCGGCGAGAGCGTGAAGTCCATCGCGAGCTCCTTCTCGTACGTCCTGTGGTCGCCGCCGGGTCAGAGCGACGAGTGAAGATGGCCGCCGTCGACGGCGATGGTGGCGCCGGTCATGTAGGCGGAGGCGTCGGAGGCCAGCAGCAGGAGCGCGCCATCGAGATCGGCGGGCTTGCCCAGCCGCCGCTGGGGTATGCGCTTGATCATGGCCTGTCCCGCCGGGCTCGCGAAGAATTCGCGGTTGATATCCGTCTCGATATAGCCGGGCGCGATGGCGTTGACGCGAATCCGATGCCGCGCCAGCTCCAGCGCCATGGCGCGGGTGAGTTGAACGAGCGCGGCCTTGGAGGCGGCATAGGGGGCGATCTGCCCGGCCACCCGGAAGGCGGTGATGGAGGCGATATTGACAATGCTGCCCCCATGGCCCAGCCGCACCATATGCCTGGCGACCTCCTGGGCGGTGAGCCAGGCGCCGCGCAGATTAACGTCCATGACACGGTCCCAATCCGCCGCCTCGACCTCAAGCACCGGCTTGCTGATCGCGATGCCGGCATTGTTCACGAGAATGGCGATGGGGCCGAGCTCGGTCTCCGCGGCGGCGATCGCCTCGCGGATGCTCGCACCGCTTGAAACGTCGAGCGCGACGGGAATGGCGCGGCCGTCGAAGCTCTCGATCTCGCGGCAGGCCTCCGCAAGCAGCTCGGCGCGACGGGCCATCAGCGCCACCTTGGCGCCAGCGCGCGCCAGCGTGCGCGCGAAATGGCGGCCGAGGCCGCTCGATGCGCCGGTGACGATGGCGGTCTTGCCATCGAGACTGAACGGATTCTCCACGCGTCCCCCTTTGCCGGCGCCCTCAGGTTGCCTTGGCTTTCTCGCGCAGCACGAATTTCTGGATCTTGCCGGTCGAGGTCTTCGGCAGCGGGCCGAAGATCACGTGCTTGGGCGCCTTGAAATGCGCCATGTTCTCGCGACAATAGGCGATGATCTCCGCCGCAGTCACCGCTCCCGCCGCGGGCTTCAGCGTGACGAAGGCGCAGGGCACCTCGCCCCAGGTCGGATCGGGGCGGGCGACGACGGCGGCCTCCATCACCATGGGATGCTTGTACAGCACCTCCTCGATCTCCAGGGAGGAGATGTTCTCGCCGCCGGAGATGATGATGTCCTTCGAGCGGTCCTTGATCTCCGCATAGCCATCGGGATGGCACACGGCAAGGTCGCCCGTGTGGAACCAGCCGCCGCGAAAGGCTTCCGCCGTCGCGCCCGGATTCTTGAGATAGCCCTTCATCAAGGTGTTTCCGCGCAGCATGAGCTCGCCGATCGTGGCTCCGTCCGCCGGCACCGGCTCCATGCTGTCGGGTGTCGCCACCATGGTGTCCGCGAGAGTCGTCATGGGGACGCCTTGGCGCGCCATGAAGCCGGCGCGCTCCTCCAGGGGGAGCGCCGCCCAGCCTTCCTGCCAGGCGCATAGGGTCGCCGGCCCATAGCTCTCGGTCAGGCCGTAGAGATGCGTGACGCGGAAGCCCATGCGCTCCATGGCGGCGATGACCGCACTCGGCGGCGCCGCCCCGCCGGTCGCCACCTCGACGGTGTGGTCAAACCGCCGCTTCACGGACTCGGGCGCGTGCACCAGCATGTTGAGCACGATGGGCGCACCGCAGAGATGGGTGACGCGCTCCTCGGCGATGAGCGGAAAGATGAGCGCCGGATCGACACGGCGCAGGCAGACATGGGTCCCGGCCACCGCCGTCACCGCCCAGGTATAGGTCCAGCCGTTGCAGTGGAACATCGGCAGCGTCCAGAGATAGACGCTGCGCGGATCGAGGCCGAACTCGATGGCGTTCCCGAGAGCGTTCAGGAAGGCGCCGCGGTGATGATAGACGACCCCTTTCGGATTGCCCGTGGTCCCCGACGTGTAATTGAGGGTGATCGCCTGCCATTCGTCGCCGGGCCAGGCCCAGGCGTAAGCGGGATCGCCCTCCTCGAGAAAGGCCTCGTAATCCTTCTCCCCCAGCAGCACCCCGCCCTCGCAGAGCGGATCGTCGATGTCGATGACGAGAGGGGGATGTGGCAAGCGCGCGAGCGCCGGGCCGATCACCGGCGAGAACTCCCGATCGGCAATCAGAACCTTGGCCTCGCCGTGCTGAAGAATGAAGGCGATGCTGGCGGCATCGAGACGGTAGTTGAGGGCGTTCAGCACGGCGCCCGCCATCGGGACGCCGTAATGGGCCTCGAGAAGCGCCGGCACATTGGGCGCCATCACGGCGACGGTATCGCCCGGCCCCACGCCCCGTCCGGCGAGGGCGCTCGCCAGGCGGCGGCAGCGCGCGAGAAAGGTGGCGTAGGTGTAGTGCCGGCTGCCATGGACGACGGCCGGCTTGTCAGGATGGACCGCGGCGGCGCGATCGAGAAAGCTGAGCGGCGTCAAGGCGGCGAAATTGGCCGGGTTGCGGCCGAGATCGCGCTCGAAGAGAGAGTTCGACTCGCTCACTTTCGCTGCCCCTCCGCCCATGAGGTCCGCCGCCCGCCTTCGATCCAATTCACGCTTTGGTAACCAATTTTGCTGCACCTTGACGATGGTTCAGCCTCTGTTCCGACGTCAAGCGCGGGATACCATGCGCATAGCCGCCAAGGAACGCAACGGGGTCTCCACGACTCTGGCACGCGTCATCGTCTCCTGCGCCGATGGCGGGCAAATGCGCGCCCTGGCGGCGCGCCTGTCGGCCTGCGGCTACGTCACGCTCTCGGTGCCGCCTGGCGCGGCGGCGCTTCGCCTGGTCCGCGAGGCGCGACCGGACCTCGTCGTCGTCGGCGCCGAGGAGGACAGCGCCCGCGCGGTCGCTCTCGCCGAGGGCATCAAGCAGAGCACCGAGACGCGCCATATCCCCATTGCGGTGCTGGTACGGCAGGCGAGCCCGACCCTGAGGAGAGCCTGTCTCGCCGTTGGGATCGACGACGTGATCACCGGCGCCGTTCCGGATCCGGTGCTCACGGCGCGGCTGGCCCCTCTCTTCCGCCTCGCCACCATGACCGGCGAGCTCACGCGGCGGCGCGACACGCTGCGCGTGATGGGACTGGCGGGGAGCAGCGCCGGCAGCGTGACGCTCGACACCCGCCCCGCTTCGGTTCTCATAATGGCGAGCGGCGCCGCGCAAGGCGAAGGCCCGGCCATCGGCCGAGCCCTCGCCGAGGATTGCGTGCTCTCCTACTCGCCCGATCCCTTCAGCGTGGCCGAGGCGCTCAACGGCAACCGTTTCGATGCCCTGGTGCTGCTCCCCGACAGCGATATCGAGCGCGCCCTCCACCTCTGCTCGCATATCCGCAACAATCCGCGGCTCTTCAACCTGCCCGTGCTCCTGGTCGCCGACCGGGCCAGCTTCGACGACCCGACCATACCCTATCGCCGCGGCGCCAGCCTGGTTCTGACGCGGCCTTTCGATGCGGCCGAGCTGCGCGACCAGGTGCAGAGCCTGGTGCGCCGCCAGCGCCTGCGCCAGGCCGTCCGCGATGCGCTCGCCGCCATGCTCGACGAGCGCACGCGCGATCCCGAGACCGGCCTCTACGCGCAGGCCTTTCTCGCCGCCCATCTCAGCCGCCTGGTCGCCGATGCGGGGCTGAGCCAGAAGCCGCTCTCCGTCGTGCTCCTGGAAATCCAGAACATCGCCTGGTTCGAGCGCCAATTCGGCCCGGCCGCGGGCGCCCGCGTGCTCGGGCAAGTCGCGCGCTGGCTGCAGGGCCTGGTGCGCATCGAGGACCTCGCCGCGCATGTGAAGGATGCCCGCTTCGCCATCGTGCTCCCCGATACGGGGGAGGACGACGCCCTCGTCGTCGCCAATCGCATCGCCGGCGTCCTCCTTCACACCAACTTCATGGTCGAGGACGCGCCCGATGCCGACGCCCTGCGCGTCTGGGTCGAAGCCGGCACGGCAATGGCGGAGCCGGGCGACACCGTCGATAGCCTCCTCGCCCGCGCGCATAGCCGCCTGCGCTAGCGCCCGGCCGCGGATATCCCGCTCGCCTTCAAGGCCATGCGGCGATATGCTGGGCCATGAACATCGACATTATTTCCGACACCATCTGTCCATGGTGCTTCATCGGCAAGCGCCGGCTTGAGCGGGCGCTGACGATCTCACCCCAGCCGGGCGCCCAAGTGCTGTGGCACCCCTTCCAGCTCAACCCCGACATGCCCGCGGAGGGGATGGAGCGTCGCGAATATCTGCGCCTCAAATTCGGCGACGAGCATGGCGCCACGACCTATGACGCCATCCGCGATGCGGGAGCCGACGAGGGCATCGAGTTCAACTTCGGCGGCATTCGGCGCACGCCGAACACGCTGCAATCCCATCGCATGGTGCGCTACGCGGGCCTGTTCGGGCTCCAGCATCAAGTCGTCGAGGCGCTGTTCCAGGCCTATTTCGTGGATGGGCAGGATGTGAGCGACCGGCTGACGCTTCTCGACCTCGGCGCCGGCGCCGGGCTCGAGCGCGGCCCCCTCGCCGATTACCTGGAGAGCGACGAGGGAACGGCCGAGGTCAACGCCGAGGACCGCATGGCGCGCCAGATCGGGGTTCAGGGCGTGCCCTGCTTCATCTTCGAGCGCAAATACGTCGTCTCCGGCGCACAAGCGCCCGAGATCTTCCTCAAGGTCTTCGACCTGGTCGCGAAAGACGCCGGCGCTGCGCCATCCGAGCCCGAGGTGTAAGACCGTCGCTTACGCGGCGCGCTCGACGGCACCCGCCGCGATGCGCGCGATCTTGCGCAGGATCTGCTGCAGGCCCGTGGCCCGGGCATTGGCGTCGTCCCACGGCCGCCGCACCACGAGCTTCTGATCGGGGCGCAGGCTGATCGTCTTGGCTTGGCTCGTCATGAACTCGACGAGACCGTGGGGATTGGCGAACTGGTTGTGGCGGAAGGATAGGACGGCGCCCTTGGGCCCGGCATCCACCTTCTCGACCCCGGCGTCGAGGCAAAGGCGCTTGATCGCCACCACCTTGAGCAGGTTCTCCACCTCGGCCGGCAGCGGCCCGAAGCGGTCGACCAGCTCGGCGGCGAAGCCGTCGATCTCCTTCTGATCGACCAGGGTCGATATGCGCCGATAGAGGCCGAGGCGGACGCCAAGATCGGCGACATAGCTCTCGGGGATGAGCACCGGCGTGCCGATATTGATCTGCGGGGTCCAATCGGGCTGGCCCGCGGCCCCGGCCTCGCCCTTTGCTGCGGCCACCGCCTCCTCGAGCATCTGCTGATAGAGCTCGATGCCGACCTCGCGCACATGGCCGGATTGCTCCTCGCCGAGGAGGTTCCCGGCGCCGCGGATATCCATGTCGTGGCTGGCCAAGGTGAAGCCCGCGCCCAACGTATCGAGGGTCTGCATCACGTTGAGCCGTTTCGTCGCCGCCTCCGTCAGTGCCTTCCCGGGCGGCAAGGTGAGATAGGCATAGGCGCGCAGCTTGGAGCGGCCGACGCGGCCGCGCAGCTGATAGAGCTGCGCCAGGCCGAACATATCGGCGCGATGGATGATCATGGTGTTGACGGAGGGGATGTCCAGGCCCGATTCGACGATGTTGGTCGACAGCAGCAAGTCGTATTTGCCGTCGTAGAAGGCGGACATCACGTCTTCGAGCTCGGCGGCACCCATGCGGCCATGGGCCTCGGCGATCTTGATCTCCGGCACCAGCTCGGCAAGCCGCTCGCGAACCTTGGGGAGATCCTCGATGCGCGGGCAGACGTAATAGCTCTGCCCCCCGCGGAAATGCTCGCGCAGGATGGCCTCTCGGATGATGACGGGATCGTAAGGCAGCACGAAGGTGCGCACCGCGAGCCGATCGATGGGCGGCGTGGCGATCAGGCTCATGTCTCGCACGCCCGAGAGCGCGAGCTGCAACGTGCGCGGGATCGGCGTCGCCGTCAGCGTCAATACATGCACGTTGCTCTTGAGCTGCTTGAGCCGCTCCTTCTGCTTGACGCCGAAATGCTGCTCCTCATCGACGATCAGCAGGCCGAGGCGCTTGAACGAGATCGATTTCGCGAGGAGGGTGTGGGTGCCGACGACGATATCGACCGTGCCGTCGGCCAACCCCGCCTTCACCTGAGCCGCCTCCTTGGCCGAGGCGAGGCGGGAAAGCTGGCCGATGCGGACGGGGAAGCCGGCGAAGCGGCTCTTGAGCGTGCGGAAATGCTGCCGGGCGAGCAGCGTCGTCGGGACCACGATCGCGACCTGGAGCCCCGCCATCACGGCGAGGAAGGCGGCGCGCAGCGCCACCTCGGTCTTGCCGAAGCCGACATCGCCGCAGACGAGGCGATCCATCGGCCGCCCCGAGCCGAGATCGCGGATGGTCTCCTCGATCGCCGTGTTCTGATCTTCCGTCTCCGGATAGGGAAAACGAGCGCAGAACTCCCCGTAACTCCCCTCGTCATGGGCGGCGATCACGTCGCCGGGCCGGAGCTGGCGCTCCGCCGCCACCTTGATGAGAGTGTCGGCGATTTCCTGGATGCGCTTCTTGACGCGGGCCTTGCGCGCCTGCCATGCGGCGCCGCCGAGGCGGTCGAGCTGCGCGCCCGCCTCTTCGGAGCCATAGCGGGACAGCATCTCGATGTTCTCGACCGGAACGAAGAGCTTGTCGCCGCCGTCATAGCGCACGCGCAGGCAATCATGGGGCGCGCCGGCAACCTCGATCGTCTCCAGCCCCTCGTAGCGCCCGATGCCGTGCTCGACATGGACGACGAGATCGCCGGGCGACAGCGTCGAGACCTCCGAGATGAAGTTCTCGCTGCGGGAGCGCTTGCGCGCCGGCCGCACCAGCCGGTCGCCCAGGATATCCTGCTCGGTGATGACTGCGAGACCGTCGCGCACGAAACCGTGCTCGAGGCCCAGCACGGCCAGGGTCACTTGGTCCGGCGGCTGCGCTGCAACCTCGGCCCAATGCTCGACAGGCGCCCCCTGCAAGCGGCCCCGCTCGCGCAGCAGCACCCCGAGCCGGTCGCGCGCGCCGGGGCTGTAGCTCGCCACGACCACCCGGCGGCCCTGCGCCTGCTCCGCGGCAATGTGCTCGCGCACGACATCGAAGAGATTGGCGTCGGGATTTGCCCGCGCATCGGCGAAATCGCGGCCCTGCTTTCCCCCGGCATCGACGCGGATGCCGTCGCCACCGGCGCCCTCGGGCGACCGGAACGGCGTGAAATAGCCTGTGGCGCGCCCGGCGAGGAGGCCGTCGAGTGCCGGCCGGTCAAGGAAGAAGCGATCCGGGGGGATCGGCTTGTAGAGTGTCTGCGGATCGGATTCGCTCAGGCTGCGCCGCGCCTCGTAGAATTCGGCGATGGTCTCGAGCCGCGTTGCGATCACCTCGTCCGCCTGGTAATCGAAGGTGATCGCCGCCTCCGGCATATAGTCGGGCAAGCTTTCCAGGCGCTCGTAGAAGAGCGGCAGCCAATGCTCCATCCCGATATGCGGCCGTCCGGCGCTGATCGCGCCGTAGAGCGGATCCGCGTCCGTCACCGCCCCGAAGAGCTCGCGATAGCCCATGCGGAAGCGTTGCACCGAGGCGTCGTCAAGCAGCACTTCGCTCATGGCCTTGAGCTCGAGCCGCTCGGCGGCGCCCGTGGTGCGCTGGGTCAGCGGGTCGAAGCCGCGAATGCGCTCCACCTCGTCGCCGAAGAGATCGAGACGCATCGGCTCGGCGGTGCCCGGCGGGAAGATATCGACGATGCCGCCGCGCACCGCGTATTCGCCGGGCTCGCGCACGGTCTCCGCGCGCCGATAGCCGTTGCGCGCCACGAGGCGGCCGAAGGCCTCCCGCGAAAAGGCGCCGCCGGCTTTCACCTCGAAGATGGCGTCCCGGAACACCTCCCGCGGCGGCACCTTTTGGAGCAGCGCGCTCACCGTGGTGACCACCACCCGCCCGATTCCCGGCCGCGGCGCGCGCGCCAGCCGGGTCAGGGTGTCGATGCGCTGGCTCACCACCGGGCCGGCTGGTGAGACCCGGTCATAGGGCAGGCAATCCCAGGCGGGCAGCAGCAGCACCTCGAGGCCCGGCGCAAAGAAGGCCAGCGCCTCCGCCATCCGGCTCATCCGCGCGTCGTCCCGCGCGATGTGGAGGAAGCCGCGCTTATCGCCGCCTTGCGCCAGTTCCGCGAGCAGCAGCGCATCCATGCCCTCGGGGGCGCCCGCAATCGTGAGGCGGCCAGGGTATGTCAAGATTTCTGGATGAGACATCAGTATATTATGCAGTAATTTTAAAGTTCCTGATCATATCGAGGACATCCGTTTCGAACCCCGCGGGAACGGGCTCGTGGCCCATGACCCAAGCAAAAAGCTCGGGATCGCCCACGGCGAGGATGGCTTCGAAGCGATCGAGCTGGTCGGCGCTCAGGCCGGCCAGATGGCGATCGGCGAAATGGCCGAGCAGGAGGTCCATCTCGCGAAGGCCCCGATGCCAGGCGCGAAAGGCGAGGCGCTTGCGCCGGATGTCTAGCGGATCGCTCATTCCCCACGCCCGCAGCAATAATTTCCCCGCGATCGCGCGTTCCGGGATCATATGGAACGGCGGGATCGTCGGCGAGGAGTCCGGTAGGATATAAGACCTCACCCCCGGGCCTGTCAGCAGCCAAGAGCACAAACGCCGCCACGATGCGTCCGCAGATCCTCTATCCCCTCTTCGCCGCCGCGACCACGCTGCCCGGCATCGGCCCCCGGCTCGGCAAGCTGGTCGAGAAGCTCGCAGGCCCGCGGATCGTGGACCTGCTCTGGCATCTCCCGGTGGGCGTGATCGACCGACGTTACGCACCCAAGGTGCGGGATGCGGCGGAGGGTCGGATCGCCACGCTCACCGTGTGGGTGGATGGGCATCAACCCCCCGGCAATCCGCGCCTGCCCTATCGCGTCCGCTGCCGCGACGAGACGGGGTTTCTCTTCCTCGTCTTCTTTCATGCCCGCCCGGACTATCTCCACAAGCTCCTGCCCCCCGGCGCGCAGGTCGTGGTGAGCGGCCGGGTCGAGCGCTTCCGGGATCAGCTGCAGATCACCCATCCGGATCATGTCGGCAGCATCGGGGAACTCGAGAGCCTCAAAGGCGTGGAGCCCGTCTATCCCCTCACCACCGGCCTCACCCTCAAGGTCCTGGGCCGCGCCATCCGCGCAGCGCTCAAGCGGGCGCCCGAGCTGCCGGAATGGATCGATGGGGCGCATCTCGCCCGCACCGGCTGGCCGAGCTGGCGGGCAGCACTGAACGCCGCCCACGCCCCGGAGAGCGAGGCCGATCTCGATCCCGCCACCACGGCCCGGACACGGCTCGCTTATGACGAGCTCCTCGCCAACCAGCTCGCGGTTTCCCTGGTGCGCGCCCATCAGCGCCGCCTCGCCGGCCGCCCGGTCTCAGGGGATGGCCGCCTGCGCCGGAAGGCCGTCGCGGCGCTGCCCTTCACGCTCACGCGCTCGCAGGACGCGGCGGTCAGGGAGATCCTCGGCGACATGGCCGGCGAGGCGCGCATGCTCCGCCTGCTCCAGGGCGATGTGGGCAGCGGCAAGACGGTGGTCGCTTGTCTCGCCATGCTCAACGCCGTCGAGGCGGGCGCCCAGGCCGCCCTGATGGCGCCGACCGAGATCCTTGCGCGCCAGCATTTCGGCACCATCGCGCCACTGGCCCAGGCGGCCGGCGTTCGCCTGGCGCTGCTGACCGGCCGGGACAAGGGCAAGCCGCGCGAGCTGGTGCTCGAAGGGTTGCGCGACGGCAGCATCGAGATGGTCGTCGGCACCCATGCGCTCTTCCAGGAGGACGTGGCGTTCAAGGACCTGGCCCTCGCCGTCGTCGACGAGCAGCACCGCTTCGGCGTCCATCAGCGCCTCCTCCTCGCCGCCAAGGGCCGCGCCATCGACATGCTCGTGATGACCGCCACCCCCATCCCGCGCACGCTCATGCTCGCGGCCTATGGGGACATGGACGTCTCGCGGCTGACCGAGAAGCCCGCAGGCCGGCGCCCCATCGATACGCGCGCGATTCCGCTCGAGCGCATCGAGGAAGTGGTTGCCGCCGTGCGCCGCGCCATGGATGCCGGCGCCAAAGTCTATTGGATTTGCCCCCTCGTCGAGGAATCGGAAGCCATCGACCTTGCCGCCGCCAGCGAGCGCTATGCCCACCTCGCCGCCTGCTTTCCTGGGAAGGTCGGGCTCGTCCACGGGCGCTTGCGGAGTAGCGAGAAGGACGCGGTCATGGCGGCCTTCGCCCGCGGCCCGCTCACTCTCCTGGTTGCCACCACGGTGATCGAGGTCGGCGTCGACGTGCCCGACGCCACCGTCATGGTCATCGAGCATGCGGAGCGCTTCGGCCTGGCACAGCTCCACCAGCTCCGCGGCCGCATCGGACGGAGTGATAAGCCCTCGACCTGCCTGCTGCTCTATGCGACACCCCTCGGCGAGACGGCGCGGACGCGGCTCGCCATCATGCGCGAGACCGATGACGGCTTCCGCATCGCCGAGGAGGATTTCCGCCTGCGCGGCCCGGGCGAGCTGCTCGGCACGCGCCAAAGCGGCCTGCCCGCGTTCCGCCTCGCCGATCTCACCGTGCATCAGGAGCAGCTCGCGACGGCCCGGGACGATGCGCGGCTGGCGCTCGACCGCGATCCCGATCTCGCGAGCCCGCGCGGCCAAGCGCTGCGGACGCTCCTCTATCTCTTCGAGCGGGATGCGGCCGTAAAGTATCTGCGCTCGGGATAACCAGTCAGGTCAGCGCCGTGCGTTCCGTGGCCTCGGCAGGCGCTGCCCGATCCTCGGCTGCGACCGGCGGCCCCGGCACGACGATGCCGCTCGAGAGGATCATCTTCATGGCGTCCTCCACGCTCATCTCCAATTGGATCACGGAGTCCTTCGGCACGAAGATGAGATAGCCCGAGGTCGGATTGGGCGTCGTCGGCACCATCACGCTGCAGGCCTCGATGGGAAGCCGCCGCTGGATCTCCTCGGCGGTGTCGGCGGTCACGAAGCCGAGCGTCCACACCCCCGCGCGCGGCCATTCCACCAGTACGACATTGCGGAAGGCATTGGCCTTGCGGGCGAAGACGGCCTCCACGAGCTGCTTCACCGCCCCGTAGATGCTGCGGATGATGGGCATGCGCACCAGCAGCCGCTCGGAAAGGCGGAAGAAGAAGCGGCCCAGGTAATTGGCCGTCGCGGCCCCGACGAGGGTGATGACGACGACGGCGATCACCAGCCCGAAGCCGGGGATGGTGAAGGGAAGATAGGTCTCGGGATTGAAGCGCGGCGGGATGAGCGGGGTGACGTGCGAATCGATGAAATCGAGGATGAGATAGGCGATATAGAAGGTAATGCTGATGGGAGCCAGGACCAGCACGCCCGCGAAGAAGTAGGCGCGCAGGCGTTGTCCGAGCGTGCGCGGCCGGTCCAGGTCATCCTCGGCCCGTCTGCCGAAACGCGGTTTCTGATCCATAGGCTGTCGGCCTTCCTCGCTCCGTCGATAGACGCTCGCACGCCCATCCGCCAGCTTATCCGAAAGCTAGGCGGCGAAGAAGTCGCGCAGTTCCCGATAGGTTTCCTCCGGCCGCTCCTCGGCGAGGAAATGCCCGCAATCGAGCGCGCGGCCGCGCACGTCCTGGAAGCGCTCGCGCCAGGTTGCGAGGACGTCGAAATTTCTCTCCATCAGCCCTTTCTTGCCCCAGATTGCGAGCAAGGGATTGGCGGGGCGATGGGCCATATCGGCCTCGTCGTGCTCGAGGTCGATCGTCGCCGCGGCGCGATAATCCTCGCAGCTCGCATGGATCACCGCCGGATCACGGAAGCAGCGGAGATATTCGGCGAGCGCCTCGGCGCTGAAGCCATCCATGCTCGCGGACCAGCGACCGAGCTTGGCCTTGAGATAATGGTCGGGATCGAGGCCGATGAGATGCTCCGGCAGGCCGTTCGGCTGGATCAGGAAGAACCAGTGATAATAGCCGGTGGCGATCGCCTTGTTGGTGGACGCGAAGACTTTATGGGTGGGCACAATGTCGAGCACGGCGACCTTGTCGATGCGCTCTTCATGGTCGAGCACCATCCGATGGGCGACGCGGCCGCCACGGTCGTGACCGGCCACCGAGAAGCGCGCATGCCCCAGCGCCGCCATCACCTCGACCATGTCCTGCGCCGTCGCGCGCTTGGAATAGGGCGCGTGGTCCGGCGCCGAAGGAGGCTTCGACGAATCGCCATAGCCGCGCAGGTCGGCGCAGACGACGGTGAACGCCTCGGCGAGGCGCGGCGCCACCTTGTGCCACATCGCATGGGTCTGAGGGTAACCATGCAAGAGGAGCAGCGGTGGGCCGCTGCCGCGCTGCACGAGATTGATTTCCGCGCCCCGCGTCTTGATGCGTGTGCGCGCGAAGCCTTCGAACATCGCCCCTCCCCCGGCCAGCCGGCGGTTATGTGGAACGCCTCGGGACTGTGCGCAGCTCCCCGCCCGGGCACAAGAAAAATATCGTCGGGTGGATCGTGAGATTGCTTCGCGTGTTGTTAGTGGGCGCCTCGCTACCGTTCACGCAGCGGTCAAATTTCCGTGCGCGGGCGGGCCTCTCCTGGTCGCGGCGGCGGTCCTGGCTTATACCTGTCGCCTGGACGAAGGAACCAGTCGTCAGCCGATGTCATCGATTCCGCGCCTGCTCTCCCTCGCCACGGCGGTGCCGCCCCATCGGCTGCGCCAGCAGGATGTCCGGGACGCGGCGCGGACCCTGTTCACCGCCGATCCCGAGCGCTTCGAGCGCCTGTTGCCCGTCTACGACAATGCGGGAATCGAGACGCGATACTCCTGCGTGCCGCTCGAGTGGTATCTCGAGCCCCATGGCTGGCGCGACCGCAGCCGCCTCTTCGTCGAGCACGGGACGGATCTCCTCGAGCGCGCCGCGCGCGCCTGCCTCGCGCAAGCAGGGCTCGATCCCCAAGCCGTGGATGCCATCGTCGCCGTCTCCACATCTGGCATCGCGACGCCGAGCCTCGACGCCCTCCTCATCGAGCGTCTCGACATGCGGCGCGACATCCGACGCCTCCCCGTCTTCGGCCTCGGCTGCGTGGGCGGCGTCCTCGGCCTCGCGCGGGCCGCTGACATGGCCCGGGCGGCCCCAGGCGAGCGCGTGCTGTTCCTGGTCGTCGAGCTTTGCGGGCTGACCTTCCGCTGCAGGGACCAGTCGAAGAGCAACGTGATCGCCACCGCGCTTTTCGGCGACGGGGCCGCGGCGGCGCTGGTGTCCTGCGAAGGCGACGGACCGGCCCTCGGCGCCTCGGGGGAGCATACCTGGCGGAACTCGCTCGACGTCATGGGCTGGCGCGTGCGCGACGACGGCTTCGGCGTGCTGTTCTCTCGCGATATCCCCGCCATCGTGCGTTACAAGTATCGCGCTACCGTGGAATCCTTTTTGGCGCGGCACGGCCTCTCGATCCGCGATATCGAAGCTTTTCTCTGCCATCCCGGCGGCGCCAAGGTGCTCGAGGCCTTCGAGGCGGTATTCGAGGACGCGGCGGCGGATCTCGGCTATTCCCGCGAGGTGCTGCGCGAATACGGCAACATGTCCGCCGCGACCGTGCTGTTCGTGTTGGAGCGCGCCATGACCCGGGCGGGACTGCCGCGCCGCTCGCTGCTGACCTCGCTCGGACCCGGCTTCACCGCAGGCTTTCTCCTCGTCGAGGCGGCGCGCGCGGCGGCGGCGCTGCCGGCGCGTAGCGCCGCATGAGCCTTCCCCAGGTGATCGTCGCGCTGGTCGCATTGGAGCGGCTGGCCGAGCTCGCCTACGCCCGCCGCAACACGCGGCGCCTCCTCGCCATGGGCGCGGTCGAGCACGGCGCCGATCACTATCCCCTCCTCGTCCTGCTTCATGCCGGATGGCTTCTCGCCCTATTGATCCTCGTCCCGCCCGAGGCACCGGTGTCGTGGCCGCTCATCGCCTGCTTCCTTCTCCTCCAGGCGGCGCGGCTCTGGGTCATCCTCAGCCTGGGGCGCTACTGGACCACCCGCATCATCACCTTGCCCCAAGCGCCTCTGGTGACGCGCGGCCCCTATGCCGTTCTTCGCCACCCTAACTACTTGATCGTGACCGCGGAGATCGCCCTCCTTCCCCTTGCCTTCGGCACCTGGCGGATTGCGCTGGCGTTCTCGCTGCTCAATTTCGCTCTCCTGTGCCATCGCCGCCGCGTCGAGGACGCCGCCCTTGCGGCGCGGCGCCGCGGCTGAGCCACTATCAAAGTGCCATCAAGGCGCTTTTCCCGCACCGGCTTAGCCGCTACTCTCCACGCGCCATGTCAAGGATGCTCTCCCGCTCCCTCTCGGCCATCGCCGCGGCGCTGCGCAATGGCGAGATCACCTCGCTCGAGCTGACCGAAGCCGCGATCGCGCGGCACGACGCGGTTGGCGGCGTCCTCAATGCCTATAAGACCTGGAACGCCGACGAGGCGCGCTTGCAAGCCCGCGCCGCCGATGCCGCGCTCGTGAGCGGCGCCGTGCTGGGGCCCCTGCAGGGAATACCGATCTCGGTCAAGGACCTTTACGGCGTGAAGGGCTGGCCCACCTTTGCCGGCACGCCGAAGCGCCTGCCGCCGCAATGGGAGCAGGAGGGTCCGGTCGTCGCCGCCCTGCGCCGGCAGCTCGGCGTCGTCACCGGGAAGTCGCATACGGTGGAGCTCGCCTTCGGCGGGCTCGGCGTCAATCCCCATTGGGGCACGCCGCGCAACCCATGGGACGCCAAGGCGCATCGCCTGCCCGGCGGCTCCAGCAGCGGCGCCGGCGTGAGCCTATGGGAAGGCTCGGCCCTCGTGGCCCTCGGCACCGATACCGCGGGCTCCGTCCGCATCCCCGCCGCCATGACCGGGACGGTCGGCCTCAAGACCAGCTATGGCCGCTGGTCGACGGCGGGGATCGTGCCGCTCAGCTACAGCCTCGATACCGCCGGCGTGCTGGCGCGCAGCGCGGCCGATCTCGCCTATGCCTTCGCCGCGATCGACCCCGCCTGGGGCGATGCCGCGGCGCTCGACGCGGCGACCGCCGGCCTCGATCTCGACGCGGTGCGCATCGGGATCGCCGGCGCGCCGCTCTGGGACGATTGCTCGCCGGGGATCGCCGAGGCGGCGCGCCGCGCGCTCGACGAGCTCGCGAAAAAAGATGCCAAGCTCAGGGATGCGCCCTTGCCCCAAGCCAAGGACGCGATCGCCCTCCTGCACCAGGGCAGCGTGGCCTCGGCCGAATGTGACGCCTTTCTCGAGGCCGAGCTGCCGGACTGGCGCCCCCACCTCGACCCCATCATCACCATCCGCATTGCCGATGGCGGCGCCATACCGGCGCGCGACCTGCTGCTCCGCTATCGCCGGATGCAACGCCTCTCCCGTGAGGTCGTCGCCTGCTTCGAGGGTCTCGACGTCATCGCTGCGCCGACGGTGCCGGTGACGCCGCCGACCTTGGAGGAGGTCGCCGATCTCGGCGCATATCGCCGCCTCAACATGCTCGCGCTGCGCAACACGTGCCTGGCCAATTATCTCGGCCTCTGCGCCATCACCATTCCCGTCGGACTGGATGCGGCGGGGCTGCCGGTCGGCCTCCAGCTCTATGCCCGTCACAGCCAGGAGGAGCGGCTGCTGGCGATCGCCCGCGCCGCCGAGCGCGTGCTCGGCGTGCCGCGCGAGCGCCTGGGGCCGCCGCCGCTGGCGGCGGCCTGAGCGCCGTCCGCGCTGCGGCTACAAGGCGGCGTAGTCGACCGGCTTGTGGCGGTCGATGAAGCGGTCGGTGCCGGGCATGGGATATTTGAGCCCGTTGCCGCAATTGAAGAGCACGACGCGGTCGCTCTTGCCGACGCGCCCCTCCGCGAGGGCGCGGCGATAGGCGGCATAGGTCGCAGCACCTTCGGGACATAGCAGGATGCCCTCGGTGCGCCCCACCTCGTCGCGGGCGGCGCGAATGTCGTCGTCGGAAACCGCGCTGGCGAAGCCGCCGCTCTCGCGGATGGCGCGCAGGATCAGGAAATCGCCCAGGGCCGCCGGCACCCGGATCCCCGAGGCGAAGGTCTCGGCGCCCTTCCAGGGCTCGGCGAACTCGGCTTTCTGCTCGAAGGCGCGCACGATGGGGGCGCAGCCGGTCGACTGCACCGCGATCATGCGGGGCCGCTTGCCTTCGATCCAGCCGATCTTGCCGAGCTCGTCGAACACCTTCCACATGCCGATGAGCCCGGTTCCCCCGCCGGTCGGATAGAAGATCGCATCGGGCAGGGTCCAGCCGAGCTGCTCGGCGAGCTCGAGGCCCATCGTCTTCTTGCCCTCGATGCGATAGGGCTCCTTGAGGGTCGAGGTGTCGAACCAGCCGCGGGCGGCCTTGCCCTCGGCGACGATCTTGGCGCAATCGTTGATCAGCCCGTTGACCTTGTAGACCTTGGCGCCCTGAAGCACCGTCTCGCCGATATTCACCTCCTGCGCATCCTCGGGGCAGAAGACATAGCTCTCGATCCCCGCCCGCGTGCAATAGGCGGCGAGCGCCGCACCGGCATTGCCGGCCGTCGCCATGGCCATGCGCATGACGCCGAGCTCCTTGGCCATCGACACTGCCATGGCGAGACCCCGCGCCTTGAACGATCCGGTCGGCAGCCGCCCCTCGTCCTTGATCAGGATCTCGCCGCCGCCGAGCAGGCGCTCCAATCGCGGGGCGCGAAGAAGCGGCGTCAAGGTCTCACCCAGGCTGACGATGTTCTCCTTGCGCCGCACCGGCAGGAACTCCCGGTAGCGCCAGAAGTCGTTGGCGCGGCGCGCGAGGCTGGCGCGGCTGACCGCCCGCCCCAGGGCTTCGAGATCATAGCGCACGAGAAGGGGCTTTCCCGCGCGCGAGAGCGTATGAAGCTTGTCGGCGTCGTAGCGCTCCCCGGTCAAGCCGCATTCGAGATGCGTGGTGAAGGTGGGGCGTTCGGTCGTGAGATTGTCTTCGGTCTTGGCCATCGCTGCATCATCCTCCGGAGCGCATTCGGCGGGCCGCCGCAGAAGCTCGACGGCGCCGCTCCGGCACCAACTACTACGCGCCAAGGCAATCATCCAGCGCGGATTTTGCGCGCGCCTGGACGCCGGCCTGGGTTAGAATGCCCGGCATCGCCGGGAAACCGGCTCGACCGAGCGATGAGAGAGCAACTTCGGAGAGCGAGAAACGCATGAAAACCATTCTCCTGCCTCTCGAGGAAGGGGCCGCCCTTCCCTCCATCCTGCAGACGGCGCTCCTTGCGGCCCGCATGTTCGGAAGCTACATGGAAGGCCTCCATGTCCGGCCCGGCCTCACCGGGGTCGTTGCCGCCGGCGCCGAGGGCCTGGTCGCCGCGACACCGGGTCTCATCGAAAGCTTCGAGCGCGAGGACCAGGCGCGCGCCCAGCGCGTCCGCGCCGCCTTCGACGAATTCATGCGCCAGCACGGCGTGCCCTGGGGTGAGACGGTCGAGCCCGTCGCCAACCCATGCGCGAGCTGGTACGAGGAGGTGGCGCAAGGCGAGGCCACGATCGGGAGCCGCGGCCGCACCTTCGACCTGATCGTCGTCGGCCGGCCCGTCCGGGGCGGCTCGAGCTCGGCGATGAGCACCCTCGAGGCCGCGCTCTTCGAGAGCGGGCGGCCTTTGCTGATCGCCCCGCCCACCCCGCCGCAGAAGCTCGGCGAAAAAATCATGATCGCGTGGAACTGCTCGAGCGAGACGGCGCGGACGCTGGCCTTCGGCATGCCCTTCCTCAACCGGGCCAAGGAGGTCTTTATTCTCACCGTCGAGGGCGGCACGGTGCCGGGACCAAGCTGTCACGAGATGGCGAGGAACCTGGCCCGCAACGGCATTCGCGCCGAGGCGGCCATCATCAAGCCGACCCGGCGGAGCGTCGGCGAGAGCGTTCTCGCCGAGGCCGCGCGCTGGGGGGCCGATCTTCTGATCAAGGGCGCCTATACCCAGAGCCGCCTGCGCCAAATGATCTTCGGCGGCACCACGAGCCATATCCTCGCGGAAGCGACCCTACCCGTCCTCATGGCGAACTGACCTCCGCCGGGGTGCGGATTCGAGCCGATCCGGAGCTGCCGAACGGGCCGGCGCGCCGCCCCGGTAGGTCCGGGGCGTGCAAGCGTGCTCAATATCCGTTATGGTGGCGTCGGCTTGACGCCAAGGGGGCGTGGGGGATGTGACCGCGGTGCGCGCGCAGGGGAGCGGCCGTCCGGGATCTTACCGGAAGAGCAGATCGCGGATTCGGCGCCGCCGGCATGGGCGGATCGCAGCAGCGTTGATTGCCGCGCTGGCCCTGGGCTTCGAGACGGCGGCCGCTCAGAGCCAGAGCGGCACCGAAACCGGAGCCCCGCAGACGCGCGCGGAACTCCAGTCCCAGTATAATCAAGCCTTCCAGGAGATGCTGAAGAATCCGACCGATCTCGACATCACCTTCCATTTTGCGGAACTCGCGACCGATCTTGGCAATTACGAGGCGGCGATCTCGGCGCTGGAGCGGATGCTGCTGTTCAATCCGAACCTGCCCCGGGTGCGCTTCGAGCTTGGTGTGCTCTATTTTCGCCTCGGCTCCTACGACATCGCCCGCACCTACCTGACCCAGGCGCGCGACGCGCCCGACACCCCCGCGGAGGTCCGCGACCGGGTGAACGCCTTCCTCGCCGAGATCGACAAGCGCGCGTCGCCGAGCAAGCTCAACGGCATGCTGATGGCCGGGCTGCGCTATCAATCGGACGCCAATGCGGGCCCGGGCCCCAATGTCGAGGCCGGCGGTGTGCCGGCGACCCTGAGCAGCCAGTTCGTCAAGCGCGCCGACTGGAACGCCTTCACCACGGGCAATCTCCGGCACACCTACGATCTCGGCACCCAGGACAACGCCCTCATCGAGACCAACGGCACCTATTACTATTCCAAGCAGGAGGACATCGGCCTGGTGGACGTGGCGCTCGTCGAGCTCAACACCGGCCCGCGCGTCGACGTCATGGACGGCGACAAGGTCCTCTTCAACATCCGCCCCTATGTCCTCGCCAATGACGTCTTCCTCAACCACGACCAGTATCTCTATACCCTCGGCACCGGGCTCGAAGTCCTAAAGGAGGTGACGAGCAACCTTCTCGTCGACAGCTATTACGAGTTCCGCTTCAAGCGCTTCAAGAACTCGGCCAATCAGCCGACGGCGACACAGCTCGACAGCGTCGTCCACGCTCTCTCATTCGACCTGCGCTACGCGGTCCTGGAGAGCGGCTTCTTCGATCTGGGCACCAGCATCGCCAAGGAGCCGGCACGCTTCAGCTTCAATTCCAACGAGCAGGCGAATTTCCACCTCGCCTATAATCAAAGCATCGCGCTGCCGTTCTCGGTCCCGCAGGGTCCCCTCGCCCTCATCCCGGCGATCTATCGGATTTACACGACCTATGATCAGCCCGACCCAGCCATCGACCCCTCGGTCAAGCGTCATGACCGGGAATGGGATTATGTGCTGACCGCACAGCTCGGCTTGTACAAAGGCCTCGCCGCGAATCTGCAGCTCCAGCGCCAAGTGGTGAATTCGACCCTGCCGAACTTCAAATACAACAACACGTCCGTATTGATGGGGCTCTCCTGGAGCTTCTGAGCCGTATTTGAAGGTCCCGCAGCGATCGCTCCTAGAAATCGCCGGCGCTTTTTGTCCCGCGCGACTCCTGCCGCAACGGCGTGCACCGCGTTGTGGATGAATTCGGCAAGTCATGGTTAATAATGTGTTATTTTGATACTGCCCCTTCGCCGGAATTTGTGCTAAAGTTTTACTAAAGTTTTAGTAATCGTCGCGGCCGTGTGAGTCTGGGTGCCAGGCCGCGCAGTCGGGGGCCACCATGGGAATGGCGTGGAAGTTCGCCGCGGCTGCTATGGTCGCGGTCGTCGTCTGCTGGTGCGGAAGCGCGCAGGCTGAGGCGGAGCGCGTCGGCGTCACCGCCGCCGTCAACCCCGCCGCGACGGGGCATCCGCCGGAAGGTGCCACCCGTGCTCTCTTCGTCGGCGCCGACGTGCTCCATGACGAGCGCATCGTCACCACTGACAGCGGCCAGGCGCAGCTCCTCTTCCTCGACCAGTCGGCGCTGACGGTCGCCCCCAATTCCGACATCACCATCGACCAGTTCGTCTATGACACGAGCAAGGGCACCGGCAAGCTGGCGGCCTCGGTCACCAAGGGCGCGCTGCGCTTCGTCGGCGGCCGCATCAGCAAGCAGGCGGACGTCGTCTTCACCACGCCCGCCTCGACCATCGGCATCCGCGGCGGCGTGCTGATGATCCAGGTGCAACCGAGCGGCGCCACCACGGCGACCTTCCTCTTCGGCGACCACATGACCGTCACCGCCGCCGGCGTGACGCGGACCGTGACACGGCCGGATTTCACCGTGACCGTCAATCTGCCGAACCAGCCGCCGGGGGCGCCCGTGCCCACGCCGCGCCAGCTCATCACCGAGATGCTGCACGCGCTCGAGGGCACGCCGGGCGCGAATGGCGGGGCCACGCAGATCCCGACCGAGAGCCGCGTCGCCCTCGTCAATCTCACCCAGATGCTGCTCAACAGCGATCCCACCACCTTCGTCGTCACGGGAAGCCGGACCACGCCCACCACCACCTTCGTGCAACTCCCCGATAAGCTGGTCAACCTGTCCCAAGCCAATTCCGGCGCAGATGGGCCGAAACCTCCGACACCAAGCGAAGCGCCGCAAAACGGCAACAGCGGGACCGGGAGCAACGCCGCAGGTGGAACAGGTGGCTTCGGGAACGAGACAATCGAAATTGGCAGCGGCGGTACCACCCAACCACCTACCCGCACGACCCAGACGCTGCATGGCTATGCAGCGGGCGTGGTGGTCGTCTCCGGCTATGATGGAACGTATGACAAGGTGGGGGTCTTCGAAAGCCGAGGGTCGGGCGATAAGGTCAGGCCTAACAAGGTGACGATCAAGACTTCCGCCGAGCTCGACCAGGTCAGCGCAAAATTCCGCCTCGAGATTTCCGGGGGCGATGTGAATTTCACCTTTGGGGGTAGAAACGGACAAAGCAGCTTCCAGGCCGATGACACCTTTTCCGCTCAGAAGACAACCGACGATGGATTCATCCACTTGACGATGGAGACTCATAATCTTTCCACCGCCTTTAACGACGTGCCTTCTTGCCAGTGCCAGTATTTGCAATGGGGTCCCTGGCAAGCGACCGCAACAACCGAAGATGAATTTTCCGTAGCGACCAACGGCAGCTGGGTGGCAGGTCCTCTCGCCTCGATCGCCAACTTCAAGGCCAATCAGCCGCAGGGACAGGCGACCTATAGCGGCGTGATTGTCGGCAATGTCCTCAACAATGGAAGTGCCTATCTGGCCTCGGGTCAATTCCAGAATGCATGGAATTTCGGCACCAGAAGCGGAACCATCTCGATCAGCAATTTCGACGGTAAGAATTTCGTAGGTAGCGCGGCGGCAACTGTAGCCAATCCTCGCGATTATCACGGAAATTTCTCTGGCGCCCTCGCCAATGGGACCGCCCTTCATGGCACCTTGAACGGCTCCTTCTTCAAGAGTTCCACGGATGTGGCGGCCGAGACGGGCGGCCAGTTCAAAATCACGAGTTCCGGTCCGACGAACTACACCGCTGCCGGCATCTTCGCGGCGGGGAAAGCACACCCGTAAATCCTCGCTTAACCGCTTGCTGACATAGTGCGGGCGAGCTTGAATTCGCGGCCAATGGTCTTTACTTCTTAACGGTCCAGAAGGTGGTTGGTTTGGGCAGGATTTGATCGGCCAATCACCCAGACCTTATGACGGAGACAGCCACGAAAAGCGCTCAAATCAGAGGCAAAGGCAGCGAGCCGATCGAGCTGGCGCCAGGGATCGGCGCCCGGGAAATGGCCCGCGAGGTCGAGCTCGAGAGATGGGCATGGCGCAGGGTGAAGGCTCTGCGTTTTTTCTATACCCACCTCACCCTCTACGCGATCGTCAACTTCATCATCCTCCTGATCGACGTCTCCACCCCCGGCGATCCCTGGTTCTATCAGGTGCTCCTGGGCTGGGGCCTGTTCGTCGGCCTCCACGCCGCCTATACCTATGAGCTCCTGCCGTGGTCGAGCCGCGATTGGGAGCAGCGCAAGGTGCAGGAACTCATCGCCCATCGGCGCGAGCGCTTGCATCGCCGCTAGCCGGCAGCCCCTTCCCTTCGACCGATTTTCGCAAGGACAGCACCGTGCAAGAACGCGCACCGCGACGGAGGAATTGCGTCAGGAAACCGACAGGCGCGGCTCGCGCGAGGGCCGCGGCAGCAGGCGATAGAAGCGCTGATTCCTCAGCGTGCTCTCCGAGATCAGCTTGTAGAGCAGCGGGTCCTTGATGTTGCGGAGCCGCACATGGCGCACGCCGCCGCCATCCATCATGCCGCCGATCACCTCCCATGCCGTGGCGATATTATCCAGCTTCATGTAGACCTGCCCGACCTCGATCTCGTACATCGCCCCTCCGCCGCCCAACGATCGCTGCACCGCGACGCCTCTGCCCGCCCGGCCTGCTAGGAATAGCCAAGGCCGAGCCGGGCTCGTGTGACATGGCTGTGACATGTCGCGGGAAAGGTTGTCCGCGCGGGAACGCCGCGCGGACCCGCCGAGCCTCGGACTCAGACCAGGGGGCGGCCGGCGAGGCGCTCGAGGACGCGAAGCGGCGACAAGGCGGGCTCGCCCATGGCCTCGACGTCGAGATGAAAGGTCTGCTCGAGAGCGAATTGCCCGGCGAGTGCTGCGTGCAAGACCTGATCCGTGTAGACGAGCCAGCAGGTCTGGGGCGGAAACGCGATCTCCTCGCGGGGCGCCTTCGCCTGATAGACGGCGTCCTGCTTTCCCTTGTCGTGCAAGGCAAGCATGATGTGGTCGTAGCGGCTGCGCCGGTCCTTGGTGATGCCGAGGCGCTCCAGGAGCCAGGCTGATCCGGCGACGGGTGCGCCGACCCGCGGCAGGAATTGGCGCGCGAAGGCCTCGAAAGGCTCCCCCACCCGCCAAACCCGCGGCTTGCCCTCCGCGATATTGGCGAAGAAGCGGAGGATGCGGCGGCCGCGCGTCGGGCGCGAGGGAAAGGCATCGACGTGGAGGAGCCGGTCGTCCTTGATCGGCGAGTAGTGCCGCCCCTTGATCTCGACGGGACGGAAGCTCGTGCGCGCCCGCTCGAGCCGCTCCGCGTAATTCGGCAGAAGGTCGGAAACCAGCGTGGCAGCGCTTCGCGCGAAGCGCTCCATCATGGCTTGAAGTCGCGCGCGATCCGGGCCTGTCAGCGCTGTCCCCTGAAGCGCGCCGATCTCGGGATCGAAGCTGATGTTCTTGGCTTTGCCGTCGGCGCCGCTCGCCGTCAGGAGATGACGCTCGCTCTCGTCAAGCGGGAAGGCGAGCTTGGGGAAGAAGACGACTCGGCCGCTTTCCAGGGCCCGCCGCGCCCGTTGCCGCAAGTCCGCTTCGTAAGGACCGGACCAGCGATCGATCGGAAAGGCCTCAAGCACCTCCACGCAGCATTCTCCTCCAGCTTCTTCTTCGCGCGCCCGGATCCATTATACATGCGCGCGCCGATGCGCACCAAGCCGGGCGGGGACGATTCTGGCGGCTTGAATTGACGTGCCGACGCTCAAGACCCCGAGCGGGTATAGCCCTTGCTCGACATGCACTGGTCGAAGGCGCTGGTGCGCGCCGCGGCATTGGCATCCGTGGGGCGGCCGCCCGTGAGCAGGCTGGGCTGGACCGCATTCGGCTGCGAGGGTATCGAGCTCGGAATGCCGGCGACGCTTCCAGTCGGGAGATAGCGCGGGTCGGGCGGGTAGGCCGGCGGCAATGCCTGAGGCGTCGCCTGCGCCGGCACCTGGGAATAGGCCATGGCCTCGCATTGGGAGGCGTCCGCCCGGATATCGTCGCTCGTGGCGCCCGGCTTGCTCCACTGCGGCGCGCAGGCGGCAAGGAGCGCGAGCATTGAAGCCATGATCAAGAGCCGCATGTCCGCGATTATAGAGCCGATTTGCCGTTTCGCAAATGGCTCCACGACACGGCTCCACACCGCCGCCCGTCTCTAGTGGCAATCCCCCTGGCGGGTTCCCACGGTGCGCGACACGTCCTCAATCGTTTGCCCCGTGATCGGATCCTTCTTCACCTTTCGCGTCACATCGGTGAAGCTTTTTCCCTTGTCGCTTTGCTCGGTGGTGACAATGGTGCCGTCGCAGGCGGCTTCGATATGGCCCTTCTCGTTGCGACGGATGGCGCAGCCCGCGAGGCGGGCAAGCGCCGCCCGGTGCTGGTCGAAGACTTCGCCCTTGCCAAAGCAATGGGTGATCACCTGGGGCGTGCCCGCGATGCCGTTGAGCGTATCGGTCGTCTCGATTCGATAGAGGCCCGGCTCCAACGCCGCAGCGGGAGCCGCGAGCAAGAGCGCGCCTGCAAGCGCCGCCGTAGCGAGCGATCTCATGGGGAGTGAGCTGTGCGATACGAAATCACCGGCTCAGTGTAGAGCCTGATGTCACGAGATTGAACCGTCTGCGCCGGAGAGGCATTTTGCGGCGCGAGCAAGAGTGGGACGAGCCGTATAGCCTCTGTGAGAAGATCAATATGGCCGGTGTCACCGAATTCCTCGTGCGCCGATGATCTCGTCATCGGGAATCTCATTGGCTGCAAGTCATTCCACTTGGCAGACATGTAACCTTGCTGTAAGAAACAGGGGTCAGAGCCAACTTGCCCTGCCGAGAGGCGGGGCATTTTTCTGAAGGATTGCCTCAGTATGGCCACAATCCTCGGGCATAGTTGCTAAACATCAAGCCAGGATTTACACCCCTTCAGCGATCCGGCTTGCACTCGCCCTGCCCAGGACTCTCCCGGGTGGGGCTTTTCTTTCCGGTCACAAATGCCGGCCCGCAAAGGCTGCGCAGCGACGCGCTCGCCCCGGACTACGACCGGTCTTGCGCCGACACGCCGGAGAAGCCGGCGCCCTCGGCGATCACCCGTTGCGTTGCCAGGCTGACCAGTACGAGCACGACGATATTCACCACGAGGGCGATAATTCCCACATTGAGCTCGCGGATCGCCGCGGGAAGTGAGGGGAAGAGCGTGCCGATCGTCGTGTGCGTCAGGCTGATGGCGGCGACCGTCGCCACGCCGGCGATGATCCCGGCAAAGGCGCCCTCCCTCGTTGCCAGGTTCTTTTTTGCCAAGCTCAGGACCACGGACGGGAAGAGCTGGGTCACGAAGCTATAGCCCATGAGGAGAAGTGCCACGATCGTCTCGCCGCCCTGCAGCGTGAAATAGACAGCGACGAGGGCGACGACGGGGACGAGGAGCTTCGCCAGCCTCGAGACCTGCCGATCATCCGCCGACTTGTGGAAGGCGCGATAGATGTTGTTGGCGATGAGCGTGGCGGCCGTCATGAGGATCATCGAGCCCGGGACGAGGGCCGTGAGGACGCCGGTCGCGCCGATGATGCCGACGAACCATGGCGCGAAGCTCTTCGCCGACAGCTTGAACAAGGCGAGGTCGATATCGGGCCCCTTGAGGCCCGGAACTTGCAGGATCGCCGCGAAGCCCACGAAGAAGACGAACAGCAGGATGAGCTGATAGAGCGGCAGCAGAATGGCGTTCTTGCGGAAGACCCGCTCGTTCCTCGCCGTATAGACGGAGCCGAAGGAATGCGGCCACATAAAGAAGCCGAGGGCCGTCAGAAGGACCGTGGAGGCGTACCACCATAGGCTTTGGCCATGCGCCGGCAGCACCGTGAAGCCCGGCTGCGCCTTGTCGATTGCCGTGAACATCGGCTCGAGGCCGCCGTAATAATGGTAAGGAAGATAAAGGCCGAGAAAGATGACGATCGACAGAATCAAGGTGTCCTTGACCACGGCGACCCATGCCGAGCCATGGACCCCCGATACCATCACATAGGCGGTCACCACGGCGGCGCCGATCCAGATGGCGGGTGTCGACGCAATCGCGCCGTAGCCGGCCGTCTCGACGATGATGCCAAGGCCTTTGAATTGCAGGACGAGGTAGGGAACGAGGGCGATGATGCCGACGACGGAGACAAGGACGCCGAGGGAGGTGCTGCCGTATTTATGGACGAAGAAGTCGGATTGGGAATAGAGGCCGTATTTCTTCGCGTAGCGCCAGATGGGCGGCAGCAGGAAATAGGAGATCACATAAGCGAGCGTTCCATAGGCGAGGATGTAATAGGTCGGGGCGCCTTTGCCGTAGGCGAAGCCGCTACCGCCCAGGAAGGTGAAGGTGGTGTAGATCTCGCCCGCGAGCAGGAGGAAGACGAAGATGGCGCCAAATCCGCGCCCGCCGACCGTCCACTGCTCGAGATTCATGTCCTTTCCCCGCTTGGCGAGGAAGCCGAGGACGAGGGCGACGATCGCGGCGAGGGCGATCAGGGCAAGAGCGGCATTCATTGCGCATCCTCCCGATTGGCAGGATCGGCCCGATAAATGACGGTCATGATGATCGCCGTGAGAATGATCCACACGACGATCCAAGCCAGCAGGAAGGGCATGCCCAGCACATAGGGAGTCACGCGGTTGACGAAGAAGGGGCCGACCACAAGGCCGAGAAAAGGCAGGACGGCAAGCCAGCGGAGATTGCCCATAGCAGTTCCTCCCGCGCATCCGTTCACGGATGCCATGTTCCGGTCGAGCTGCCTCGCTGATGACCCCCCGTCACGCGGGTCGAAGCCCCTGCTCCTCGAATCCCGCATGCCTTGCGCGACGCGCTCGGGTCAATCGCCTGCATTCGCGTGGCCGGCAACGCGCCTCGCCATCGAATGGGACGACGGTCTCACTATTTCCTCGGGAAATCGCGACCGTCAAGCTCAGGAATGCAAGAGCCGGTCGGCGCCGCGCTTGGTCCGAAGGCCCAAGGCCACCAGGGCGACCCCGAAGATGATGGCATAAACGCCGATGCACCAGACGAGACCGATGAGCCCGATCCCCGGATAGGCCGCGAGAAAAAGGCCGAGCAGGATCGAGATCACACCGTTCAAGGCCAAGAGCCATTCGCCGCGGATATGCTGGCGAAGCTTGATCGCCGCGGCGATCTCGAGCACGCCCGTGATGAGCGTCCAGGCGATGAAGACATAGAGAAATGCCAAGGCCGCCGCCAGGGGCGCAAAAAGCGCGATCAGCCCAGCGAGAATGCTGACGATTCCCTCCAGCAGAAGAGCGCCCCAGCGCTGATGATGCTCGACGGCGCGCACCGCCGCGACGATCGCGAAGACGCCGTCGACCAGCGCATAGACGCCGAAGACGATGATCAGCGCATTAAGCGTTATGCCGGGCCAGAAGAGGGCGATAATCCCGAACAGGATCGCGGCGATGCCGCGCAGCGCCAGGGCCCACCAGTTCTTCGCCAGGAGCTCGATCATGGTACCTCCTCCCCTTGATGAGCGCGCCTCTCGGTAGCCGCCTAGGGCCCGCCATAGATCCAGGCCAAGCCCTCATAGGCCTTTTCCGGCGTCCGGCCGGCAAGCATCTGATTGCGCAGCTCCCGCGCGACCCCGGCGGCGTGATAGACGTCGCCCAGAAACCGCGCATAGAGCTGCACGCGCCCCGTGCGCAGATAGCGCGCCTTCTGATAGGCCTCGAAGGCCGCGACGTAGTCGTCTTCTGCGGCCTCGATCTGGTCGGCCAGGCAGACGGCGTCCTCGACCGCCATGCAGGCGCCTTGCGCGAAGTATTGCAGCATGGGGTGGGCGGCATCGCCGAGCAGCGTCACGCGGCCCTTGCTCCACACCGCGACGGGCTCGCGGTCGCAGAGCACCCACATGCGCCAGGTCTCGATCTTTTCGAGCACGCTTCGCGGCTTTGGCCCGATGCCGGCAAAGCGGCGCATGAGCTCGTCGCGATCCCCTTCCCTGTTCCAGCCTTCGACATAGAGATCGCTATGGAAGACGGCAACGAGGTTGAAGAGCTTGCCTCCGTGAAGAGGATAATGGACGAGGTGGTTTCGTGGCCCGGCCCATAGCGTCGCCGCGTTCCATCGCAGATCGCTCGGCATCTCCTCGGTCGGCAGCACGGCGCGATAGGCGATGTGCCCGGAGACGCGCGGCGGCCCGTCATCGATGATATGCGCGCGGATGTGCGACCAGAGGCCGTCGGCGCCGATCAGCGCGACACCCGAATAGCTCGCGCCGTCCCGGGTCCTCACCACCACCCTCTCGCCGTCATCGGCGAGGGCTGTCACGCGCCGGCCGGTCTCGAGGACGATCGTCTCGTGCCTTCGGCAGGCCTCGAGCAGGATGCGATGCAAATCCGCGCGATAGATGACCGCGTAAGGGTTTCCAAAGCGCTCGCGAAACCCGTTGCCGAGCGGGATTCGGGTGATTTCCGCCTCGCTCAGGCTGTCCATCATGATGAGGTAATCGACGAAAACCGCCCATTTGCGAATCTCCTCGTCGATTCCCAGGTGGCCAAACATGCGAAAGACGTTCGGCCCCAGCTGGATGCCAGCCCCGATCTCGCCGAACTTGTCCGACTGCTCGAGAACCAATACCCGTTGCCCCTTTCGGGCGAGCGCCAAGGCCGCCGCGAGGCCGCCAATTCCGCCTCCCACGACGATGATAGGCAACGAAGCTTCCGTGCGTCCCGACATACCTCGCCCTCGGTCGCGCCAACGACTTGGCGCCGCATCGCTCCTGTCATTCTCCAATACGCGCCGCCGCCTGTCATCTCCCGAGACGGGCCGGGGTCAAGGGGCTCCGGCGCATCAAAGAAAGGGCCTGCTTCACCCAGAGGCGAAGCAGGCCCGGTCCCGAATCGCAACCCCGCTGCCGGAGCGGAGGTTCGCGCGCTACTCGTATTTGGCGAATTGCTCATCGCGCCAGCGCAGGGCGTCGTTGAGGCCCTTGCTCCGGCGAATCTCGTCGAACTTCTGGTATTCCGGCGTATCGCTCGCATCCATGATGCTGCAGGCCTCGACGCCGTAGCGCATCGCCGCGTGAAAGCCCTGCGTCTCGTAGGTGTTGTTGATGGCCCGCTTGTTCCATTGCAGGCACGCCAGGGCCACTTGCGACATCCGCTTGGCGATCTTGAGGGTCTCCGCCCGCAGCTCCTTCTTCGGGAAGACGCGGTTGACGAGGCCGATGCGGAGGGCCTCCTGGGCGTCGATCTTGTCGCCCGTATAGATCAGCTCGCGGCAGCGGGCGCCGAGCACCCAGGGCATGATCAGGGTCGCAATGCCGTTCGAGAAGCGGGTCTCGACCACGCCGAAGGTGGAATCGTCGGAGCAATAGCGGATATCGCACATCTGCGCGAATTCGAGCGCGCCGGCGAGGCAGAATCCGTCGATCATGGCGATGACGGGCTTGGAGCAGTTCCACACCGAATAGGTGAACTCGCAATCGCCGGCCAGCCGGTCGCGCCACTCGGACAGGGACCGCTTCGGCTTCTCGGCCGATTCCTTGATGTCATATCCGGCCGAGAAGGCCCGGCCTCCCGCGCCGGTGACGATGAGCACGCGGATATTCGGGTCCTGATCCGCCTTCTTGACGGCCGCCACGACCTCGTCGCGCAGGGCGAGGCTGAACGCATTGAGCCGCTGCGGGCGGTTGAGCGTGATGATCGCGACGCGATCGTCGATCTCGTAGGTAATCGTCTCATAGGCCATCGAGGTCCTCCATTGGCGGAATGAACGGCTTGCTCGGTCGCGGGCTAGCCGAGCGGCTCGAGCACGAGGTCGACGCCGATGGCGCCGGCGCCCTTCTCGCGCACGATCAGTGGATTGATTTCCGCGGCGACAATGCAGCCCCGCGCATCATGGGCGAAGCGGGAGAAGGCGACGATGGCCGCTATTGCCGCGTCCGCGTCGAACGGCCCCTTGCCGCGGGTCCCAGCGAGGAGCGTCGCAGCCTTGGTCTCCGCGAGCATCGCCGCCGCCGTCTCCGCGTCGACGGGGCCGATCCGAAGGCTCGCCTCGCCCATCACCTCGACAAGCGTGCCGCCGAGGCCGACCACGAGGATCGAGCCGAAATCAGGATCGTTGCGCGCGCCGAGCAGAAGCTGCACCCCCTCGCCCGCCATCGGCTGGACGATGATTCGTGCCAGGCTGTCTTGCGGCGCCTGGCGCTCCAGGATCGCTTGCAGCTCGCGATAGGCCGCGGCGACCGACGCTCCGTCCGCCAAGCCCAGCTTCACCAGGCCATGCTCGGTCTTGTGGGCCAGATGCGGTGACGTGCCCTTCAAGACGACGGGAAAGCCAAGGCGCTTGGCCGCCTGCACGGCGTCCTCGGCGCTTCGCACCGACACGCATTCGGCCATGGGGATGCCCGCTTCCGCGACCAGGCGGAAGCGCTCCGGCTCGGCAAGCCGCTCGATCACCGGCAGCGCCCGCGCCGCCGGGGCCGCGATGCGCGCCGGAATCTCGAGGCTGAGCCAGTGCGCGATCGCCGCGAGGGCCGGGCGCATGCCTGCGAGATAAGGCATCCCGTGATCGTCGAGCCTCTTCCGCACCTCCAGATTGACGCCGCCGGCCGCGACATTGTTGAGGAATACGATCCTCTTGTCCGTGCGGCCGAGGGCGGCGATGCAGCTCTGCGCCATGTCCAGCGCCACATGGGCATCAGCCCCCCCACCTCCCGGCGCGTCGACGGCCAGGGCAATCGCTCCGGCGTCGGGCTCCTCAATGAGCGCGTCGAATATCTGCTGGAAGCGCTCGGGGTCCCAGCCGAGCCCCCAGGCATCGACCGGGTTGCGCGGCCGCGCGAAGGGTGGAAAGGCCGGCTTCATGGCGGCGATCGTCGCCGGCGACAGCTCGGCCAGCCGAAGCCCGGCGCCTGCGCCGATATCGGCGATGAGGGCCGCTTCGCCGCCCGAGACCGTGATCGCGATCGCCTTGCGCGGCGCGGGCGGATCGGGATAGCGCTTGAGGAGGATCGCCGTCTCGATCATCTCGTCGATGTCGCCCGCGCGAACGATGCCGTAGCGGCGGAAGAACGCGTCGTAGACCCGATCCTCCCCCGAGAGGGCGCCCGTATGGGCGGCCACCGCCGCGCGCCCGCCCTCGCTCCGTCCCACCTTGAGGACGACGATGCGCTTGCCGCGGGCGGCGGCCTCGAGAGCCGCTTCCGCGAAAAGGCGCGGGTTGCGGATCGTCTCGATGAACATCATGACGACGCGGACGCGGTCGTCGCGGATGACGGCCTGCAGATAATCCGCCGCCGTGCAGACCGCCTCGTTGCCGGCGGTGATGATGTAGGAGAACCCGATCTCCCGGTCATCCTGGCTGATGGCGATGGCGACGGAGCCGCTTTGCGAGATGATCGCCGCCGGCCCGGGCTCGAGCTTGGGAAGCACGCGCGCGGTCCACATGCAGATGCGATCATGGAGGTTGATGAAGCCCATATTGTTGGGCCCACAGACGGCGATCCCGCTCGCCTGCGCCGCCTCCAGCAGGCGCGCCTGCAGCGCTTCCCCGTCGGGACCGCTATCCGCGAACCCGCTCGCGTTGACGATGGCTGCGCGAATGCCACAGCGCCCCGCCTCCTCGATCACGGGCATGACGCTCTCGGCGGCGATCGCAACGAAGACCGCGTCCGGGGTCTCGGGCAGCTCGCCGAGCGACGGATAGCAGCGGAGGCCCTGGACCTCGGGATAGCGCGGATTGACCGGATAGATCGGGCCGCCATAGCCGAAGCGCTTGAGGTTGTTGATGACACGCGTCGCGGCGGCGGCCTGGCGCGGCGATGCGCCGACAATGGCCACGGATTTTGGGCAAAGGAGCTTGTTTATGTCGGGAGACATGCGTCTTGCTGCACCAGGACGGAGCGGGAAGCGGGCCTGGCCCGCCTCCCGTAAAGCGACGAGAGATGGCTACGACTGAATCCAGTTCTCGAATTTCAGCGTGAGCTCATCGTAGTGATCGATCCACCAGTCGTAATTGACGAGAAGCGAGATCTTGGCGTTGTCGGGATAGGAGGGAAGCTGCTTCGCCAGCTTGTCGTCGATATACTTATAGGCGCCGAGATTGGTCGGACCGTAGAACAGCGCCTTGGCGAAGGCCGCCTGGGGCTCGGCGCGCCCGACGAAATCCAGCAGCTTCATGCCGCCTTCGGGGTTCGGGCTGTTGCGCAGCAGGAACCAGGCCTCGATGTCGCCGTTGTAAAGTGCTTGATTCCAGACAATCTCGTAATGGGCGCCGCGATTGATAATGGAGTCGCTGGCGCGCCCGTTCCAGATCGCACAGAGATCGACCTCCTCGTCCTGGATGAGTTGCTGCGGCTCCGTGCCGCTCTTCCACCACGTCTTCACATGCGGCTTGATCTCGTCGAGCTTCTTGAAGGCGCGGTTCACATCGAGCGGATACATCTTCGCCGGATCGGCGGGGACGCCGTCGGCCATGAGCGCCGCCTCCATCATCGGCACGCAGCGCCGCCAGAGCGAGCGAGGACCGGGGAACTTCTTCACGTTCCAGAAATCCGCCCAGGATTTCGGGTGATCGTCGCCCGGCCACTTCTTCTTGTTATAGACCATCACCGTGGAGAGCGTGATCGCGCCGATGGCGTTGCCGTATTTGAGCTGGCCCGGCGACAGCGCGGACTTGTCGATCACCTTGAAGTCGAGCGGCGCATTCATGCCGTAGCGGATCATGCGGGGCGTATCGATGGAGCCCGCCTCGACCACGTCGACCTGCTGCTGATGGGCCTGGTCCATGGCGCGGATCTTCGTGAAATCATAGGGGGTCACATATTGCACGGGGATTCCGGATTTCGCCGTCCATGGCTTGAAGAAGGCGGATTCCATCGCCTCCTGCCAGGCCCCGCCCCAGCCGAGGGTGGTAACGGGCTTTGCTGCCGCTGAAGCGCGGCCGGCGGACAGCAGGCCGGCGAAGGACGTCAAGAGCGCCGATCCGGCTGCGGCCTTGCCGAGGGCCTTGAAGAAGCCCCGGCGGTCGAGCTCCCTGGTCTCCTCGAGAACGCGGCGAAGCGCGGTTAAAGCGTATTCGGTTTCCCTGTCTGCCATGGCTTTTCTCCCAGTTAAAACGCGCAGCGCGCGGCTGCCTGCTCCAACATCCGCTAAGCGGCCCGCGCCGCCGTACGGTTGCGTCGACTCGCCAGCATGACGGTGAGGAGGCCCAGAAGCGCCAAGCCGGTCACCGAAGTTGTCGCCGCCGCGATGGTGGGATCGATTGCCACCTGGACCCCCTCCCACAGCTTGACCGAGAGCGGCTTCCGCACGGTGCCGAGCACGAAGATCGATACGAGGAGCTCCTGCGCCGACTGCATGAATGCGAAGACGGCGCCGACGATGATTCCGGGCGCTACGATGGGAATGGTGATCCCAAGGACGGCACGGATCGGCGGCGCGCCATGGATGACGGCGGCGCGCTCCAGATTGCCGTCGTAGCTCTTCAGGCTGGCGACGACATTGATGACGACGAAGGGGATGCCGGAGACGGTGTGCGCGAAGGCAAGCCCCCACACCGTATTCAGCAGCGCCAGCGGCACGTAATAGAGATAAATGGAAATCGCCTTGATCACCGCCGGGGTTATGAGCGCCGCGAGGATCAGCATGTTGAGCAATCCCTGCCCGCGCTTCACATGGCGTGACAGCGCGAAGGCAGCAGGCACCCCGAGCAGGGTCGAGAGCAGCATGGTGAGACCGCCGACCTGAAGGGTCAGCCAAAACGCGTCGACCCACTGCCAATTGGAGAACACCGCGCGATACCAGCGCAGCGACAGGCCAGGCGGCGGAAAGGCCAGGAACTCCGCCGAGCTGAAGGAAATTCCGACGACCACCAGGACAGGGAACAGCAGGAAGGCCAGCACGAAGACCGCAAAGGCGTTGACGCTAAGACCGCTGCCGATTGCGCGCGTCATGTCGCTACACCGCCGAACATCCGGTCCAGGCTGAAGAAGCGGTTGTAGAGCATGAGCAGGATCGTCGTGACGACGAGGAGAAGGACGCCGGCGGCACTCGCGAGCGGCCAGTTCAGGAGATCGCCCGCCAGCACCATGATGGTCTGCGAGATCATTGTCTGCTCGGGCCCGCCAAGCAGCGCCGGGGTGATGTAGAAGCCGAGCGCCGAGACGAAGACGAGGAGGCTCGCCGCATAGATCCCCGGCAGGCTCAGCGGGAAAAACACCGTCCGGAAGGCTCGCCAATGGCTGGCGCCGTGAATGGCGGCGGCATCGAGCAGCCGCCGGTCGATTCTCAGCATCGCGCCGAAGAGCGTGAGGATCATGAGCGGCAGCAGGATCTGAATCATGCCCACGGAGACGCTGAACAGGTTGTAGAGGAGCGGCAGCGGCTTGTCCGAAAGGCCGAGTGAGAGCACGAGCTGGTTCACCAATCCCTTGCGGCCCAGCAGCACCATCCAGGAATAGCTGCGGACGATATAATCGAGCCAATAGGGCAGAATGACGAGGATCAGGACGAGCCCTTGCACGGCGGGCCGCGCGACGGTCAGCACATAGGCGATGGGATAGCCGAGCACGAGGCATCCCGCCGTCGTGACCAGGCAGATCTTGAGGGTCGTGATCAGAACTTTCAGGTAGACGGGTGAGGTCAGGATCGTGGCATAGGGCGCAAAGCCGGTTTCCGCGAAGCTCCGCCACACCATGATCCCGATGGGCACGAGGAAGAAGGCGGTGATCCAAAGAAGCGTCGGCGCCAGCAGCAGGAGCGGAAGCATGAGGCGACGCGTCGCTTGGCGCGCCCGCGGTGCGGCCGGCTTGCGTGCAGGCATGGATATCGCGAGTTGCGCCGTCATTGCCGGTTATCGATCTTCCGCGGGTGCCAGCAGGCGCGACCGCTCCACCGCCCAGGAGAGGAAGACGTCGCGCCCCGGCGCGATATGGTCGATCTCCGAGCGCAGCGCGCGTATCGTCACCGCCTGACTTCCGGCGAGGGCCGTCACCTTGAGCGCTTCGCCGAGATAGAGGACCTCGCGGATCGTGGCAGGCGTGCCGGCCAACCCGCTCAGCCGCTGACCGGAGGCGGCGGCGATGCGGATATCCTCCGGTCGAATGAAGACGCTGACATCGGTCCCTCCCCCGTCGGTGAAGGCGCCGCGCGGAACCGGGATCGTCTGGCCGCTCGGTATCCTGACATCGAGGAAATCGCCGCGAACCGCCACGATCTGCCCCCGCAGCAGATTGGCGCCGCCGAGAAAATCGGCGACAAAGGCGTTGTTCGGGGCCTCATAGACCTCTCGCGGCGAGCCCACTTGAGAAATGCGGCTGTTGTGCATCACCACGACAAGGTCCGACATCGTCAGGGCCTCGGACTGGTCGTGGGTCACATAGACGAAGGTCGAGCCGATCCGCCGGTGTATCTGCTTGATCTCGACCTGGAGCTGCTCGCGGAGCTTCTTATCGAGGGCGCCGAGAGGCTCGTCCATCAAGAGCAGTCGCGGCCGGGACACCAAGGCGCGCGCCATCGACACGCGCTGCTGCTGGCCGCCGGAAAGCTGGCGGGGATAGCGCTCCTCGAAACCGGAAAGCTGGACCAGCGCAAGCGTCTCCGCGACGCGCGCCTGCATCGCCTGCCGGCTCAGCCGATCCCGCATCCGCAGGGGGTAGGCGACATTGTCGAAGACGGTCATATGCGGGAAGAGGGCATAGGACTGGAAGACCATGCCGATATTGCGCTTGTGGGGCGGCACGGCGGAAACGGCCCGCCCGTCGAAGCGGATCTCGCCCGAATCCGGCGCAAGGAAGCCGGCAATCAGGTTGAGCGTGGTCGTCTTTCCGGAGCCGCTGGGCCCGAGCAGGGTAACGAAACTGCCGGAGGGAATGTCGAGCGACACGTCGTCGACAGCCTTGACCGGGCCGAAGAGCTTCGTCAGCCGGTCCAGCCGAACCTGGGCACCGGCGCGCGGCGCGCGACGATTGTCTTCCGATGACTGGCGGCTGCCCTCGTTGGCCGCAACGACACTCACGACTCCACTCCCTAGCTTTCGCCGGCCGATCGGCGCGCGTAGCCGCGCTCTTGCTCGAGATCCGCGATGCGGAGAGCTCGGCGAACCGGAGGTTGCAATATTGTCAGACTTATTTTATCATATTTGTCAAGCAAATACATGGCGCAGATCGAGGAGCCCGTCGGTGCGGGATATGCGGCCCCCTGCAGTTCTGTCGATGCCCCAGTCCCCGCCAGCATCGCGCTTCGGCTCTCAAACAAGGAAAGCCGCACGCCGTTCCGAAAAACCGCGGCTGGGCAGCGCGATGGAAATTGCTGAGCAGCCTAAGTTTCCAATATTCTTAACGGGCTGCGCACAACATTGGTCAATTCTCGAAGGACGGTCCTCGGACCTTGAAAACTTGACGAACCGGGCGGGAGTCGCGTATCTGCGCGAAATCCGCTCCGGCGGTGCAAGCTTGCCTTCATGCCGAGTCCTCGGCGCCAAACGAGAGAAATGCGGCCACCGGTTTGCTCCTCGATAAATCAAGAGGTCGGAAAAAATGTCGAAAGAATTTCCAGCGATCGTAACGGCAAGCCTTGCCAAGCAGATCACCGAGAGCCTTCGGCAGATGATCCTGGCCGGAAAAATCAAATTCGACGAGCGCCTGCCGACCGAGGACGAGCTCGCCGCGCGCTTCGGCGTTTCGCGACCGACCGTGCGCGAGGCATTGAAGCGGCTGGCCGCCGAGAACCTGATCCATTCCCGCCGCGGGCCAACCGGCGGGAATTTCGTCAAGCGGCCGACGCCCGAGGAAGTTTCCGGGACCTTGGCCAATTCGATCCGGCTGCTCGTTGGCCTTGGTGAATTCGGCTTCGAGGACATTCTCGAGGCGCGGCTCGAGCTCGAGAGCATGTGCTGCCGTCTCGCCGCGACCCGTCGCAGCGACGCGCAGCTCGAGGGCATGCGGCGCGAAATCGAGGAGCAGCAGAGTGACGATCTTACCGATGTTGAGTTCTGCGCGTCCGACGTGCGCTTCCACCAGATCCTTGTGGAGGCAACGGGGAATCCTATTCTCGAATTCATGCTGGTTGCCATCGGGGACGCATTGCAGCCAATCACCAACCTTGCGCTGTATCGCTTCCGAGAGCGCCAGATCATTGTCGAGCAGCACCGGCGGCTGCTCGCCGCGCTCGAGCGACAGAATGCCGACGAGGCGATTGCGGTGCTTGTCGAGCAGACGGCATATCTGCGCCGCACTTGCGGCAAGGCGATCGAATGGCAGGACGCCCGCCGTCGCAAGTCGCGCAGCGTAGCGGCACGATAGCGATCACGCGCGCGCACCCTGCCCCGGTGTCGTGGCGTTGACCAGCGCGGCCATGTTCCCGAAGGGGTGCCGGTTCTCGTACATGAGCTGGTGGGCCTCCCCAATCTCATCGAACGAAAAGACTCGCGATAGACAGGGGTCGACGAGCCCTTGATCAACCATCCGGGTCACGGCCAGCGCTTGCTCGTCGTTCGACAAGTGACTGCCTTGCAAGCGCTTCTGCCGCATCCAGTGATAGCGCAGATCGAGGCTCACATCGTAGCCCGTCGTCCCCGCGCAGATGACGACCATGCCGCCGGTTGCGCAAACGAAGCATGAGGTCGGCAGCGTCGATTCACCGGGATGCTCGAAGACAAGACGCGGACTGACCCTCTCGCCCACTGCGTCCCAGATGGCTTTCCCGAAGGCGCGGGCGCCCTTGACCCAGTCGTTATAGGCGGCGCTGGAGGTGCTTGGCATCTTGCCCCAGTGGCGGAACGCGTTCCGATCGATCACGCCGACGGCGCCGTGATCCAGGCAGAATTGCCGCTTGGCCTCGTCGGAGATGACCGCGACCGGTCTTCCGCCCGCCGCCCGCGCAATCTGAAGCGCCATGCTACCGAGCCCGCCGGCGGCTCCCCAGACGAGGACGACGTCGCCCTTCTCCACGATATTGGGCGGCCAGCCCAAGAGCATGCGATACGCCGTGGACGCGCAGAGAAGATAGGCCGCAGCCGCCTCCCAGGTCAGTCGCTTGGGCTTGGGGATGCACTGATGGGCTTGCGCCCGGGCGAACTGGCAATAGCTGCCGTAATTGGTCTGGTAGCCCCAGATGCGCGTGCTCTCGGCGAGCATGGGATCGCGCCCCGAGGTGACCCACGGGTCGTCGGGCTCCCACCAGCCGCTATGCACCACGATTTCGTCGCCGGGCTTGACATTGCGCACCGCGTTCCCGACGGCCCAGACGATGCCGGCGCAATCGCTGCCGCCAGCATGAAAGTCCTCTGGCTCCCCGCGGTTCTTTTGTCGCTCGGCAATGACATCGACGGGCTTCCCCAAAGCCGCCCAGACATTGTTGTAATTGATGCCCGTCGCCATGACATAGACGAGGACCTCGTCATCGCGAATTTTCGGGGTCGGGATGACTTCGCGCCGCCACGCGGTGCGCGGCGCGCCGAACCGGTCCTGGCGCACGGCAAAAGCATGCATCTTGTCGGGAACGGCGCCGAGAGGCGGCCGCTCGCCGAGACTGCAAAGCTCCATATCTTTCCCCCTTTACGTGGTGCTCATTGCGTCGGGACGGCCTTCGCGGCGGAAAGCAGGCCCGTTTGCGCCAGTCTCCCGTCCTTATTCTCTATTTGTCAAGCAAATATATGTTTTTAGTTCAACGCGCTCCGTCACAACGCTCTCTGGCCTCCCTGCTGAGCCCGCTCCGTCCTCCCGTTTGACTATCCGAAAATGACCCGTACATGACGCTTTCTCTCAACCGCATCAAGACATGACGATGCCCGCAGGAAGACGAATCGTCGCGACTCTCCTGATTGTCGCCGCCGCGTGGCTCGCATTCCCGGGACGCGCCAGGGCGAGTGACGTGAACGCGCTCAGTTTGCGGCTCGATTGGGTGCCCTGGGGCGTTCAGGCGCCAATCTTCCTCGCCGCCGAAAAGGGGTGGTTCAAGAAGGCGGGGATCGATGTCGAGATCGTCGACGGGAACGGCTCGGCGATAACCGTCCAACGCGTCGCCGCGCATCAATTCGACGTTGGCCTGGCGGCCCTCTCGACCATGGCCTTCGCACGCGGCAAGGGCCTGCCGGTCATCTCGATTGCCGGCTTCTTCCGGAAAGGCGATATCGGACTGCTCGTTCCCCGCAATTCACCGGTCGAGAGCCCGAAGGATCTCGCGGGAAAACGGATCGCCTATACGGCGGGCTCGCTCGAAGCGCCCTTCATCGATGCCTTCCTCGCCGCGGGCGGCCTCAAGCGCAACCAGGTTCAACTCCTCAATGTCGATGCAGGCGCGAAGGTCGCGACCTATCTGTCGGGCAACGTGGGCGGGGTGTTCTCAAGCGCGCCATTCGCCCTGCCCCTGGTCGAGGCAAAGCGCCCATCGCGGGCGATGCTCTTCTCCGACGCGGGGTTGAACCTTCCGAGCTTTGGGCTCTTCACGACAACGAGCGAGCTCAGGGAGAAAGGGCCGGCCTTGAAGAGGCTTGCCAGCATCGTCGCTGGCAGCTGGGCCTATGTCGTCGCCGGCCATGTCGACGAGGCCGCCGATGCCATGATGCGCCAGCGCCCGCAGGCCAAGCTGCAGCCGGCCCTCCTTCGCGCCCAGATCAAGCAGTCGATCGCCTTTCTCTATACGCCGGCGAGTGCCAAATTGCCGATCGGCTTCCAGGCCACCGAGGATTGGACGAACGCGATCGCCGTGATGGAAAAGGCCGGGATGATCACGCCCGGCTCCCAGCCGTCACACTACTTCACCAACGATTACCTCGATCCCGCACTATTTCATGCGGTATCCGGCGATTGATCGCCCTGGAGCGCCGAGACGGCAGCGCATTGTCTCGCCCGGTGTGCGCCGATCTCAGGTGAGCCGGGACCAGCCGATCAAAGCTCGAAGCGAATGCCTTGGGCGAGCGGCAGCGCGCGCGAGTAGTTGATCGTGTTGGTCGCCCGCCGCATGTAAGCCTTCCAGGCGTCGCTCCCCGCCTCGCGACCGCCGCCCGTCTCCTTCTCGCCGCCGAAGGCGCCGCCGATCTCCGCACCCGAAGGGCCGATATTCACATTGACGATGCCGCAGTCGCTCCCGGCCGCCGATGTGAATTGCTCCGCCTCGCGAAGATCGGTGGTGAAGATCGACGAGGCCAGGCCCTGCGGCACCGCGTTATGGAGCCGGATCGCCTCATCGAGTGTCCGGTAGCGCATCACATAGAGTATGGGCGCGAAGGTCTCGCGGCAGACGAGCTCGCTCTGCCGGGGCATCTCGGCAAGCGCCGGGCGAACGTAATAGGCGTCCGGCCAAGCGTTGGCGAGCAGGCGCTCGCCGCCGATGACCTGCCCGCCCTCCTTTCGTGCCTCAGCGAGGCTCGTCTGCATCGCCTCGTAAGCGCGCAGATCGATCAAGGGTCCCACCAGCGTGCCGGACTCGAGCGGATTCCCGACGGGGATCTGGCCATAAGCCTGCTTCAGGCGCGGCACCAGCTTCTCGTAAATGGATTCGTGGGCAAAGAGGCGGCGCAAGCTCGTACAGCGCTGGCCGGCGGTGCCGACGGCCGCGAAGAGGATTGCCCGCACGCCCAGCTCCAGATCGGCGGAGGGCGCAACGATCATGCCGTTATTGCCGCCGAGCTCGAGCACGGCCCGCCCGAACCGCGCGGCGACCCGCGGGGCCACGGCGCGGCCCATGCGCGTCGATCCCGTGGCGCTGACAAGCGCAATGCGCCGGTCGTCGACCAGCGCCTCGCCGAGTTCCGGACCGCCGACGACGACTGCCGAAATACCCTTGGGAACGCCCTCCATCCGCGCCGCGGCGCGCTCGAGCAAGGCTTGGGTCGCGAGCGCCGTAAGCGGCGTCTTCTCCGAAGGCTTCCAGATCAGCGTGTTACCGCAGACCAGCGCGATCGCCGCGTTCCACGACCACACGGCGACCGGAAAATTGAAGGCCGAGATGACCGCCACGACTCCGAGGGGGTGCCAGGTTTCCATCATGCGATGGCCCGGCCGCTCCGTGGCCATCGTCACGCCATAGAGCTGGCGGGACAGGCCGACGGCGAAGTCGCAGATATCGATCATCTCCTGCACCTCGCCCAGACCCTCCTGGACGATCTTTCCCGCTTCGATCGAGACGAGGCGGCCGAGCTCGGCCTTATGGGCGCGCAGCTCCTCCCCGAGCAGCCGGACAAGCTCGCCGCGCTTCGGCGGCGGAACATCGCGCCAAAGGTGGAAAGCCTCTTGCGCCTCGCCGACCACCCGGTCCATGGCGGCGCGATCGAGGGTAGGTACGCGCGCGATTTCCGCGCCATTGATGGGCGAGCACACGGTGAGGCCGCCGACCGAGAACGCCTGATCGGGCACGCCGAGTCGACGCAGAAGATCGCCCGTGTCGGCGCGGCCCGGCACGGATGCGGACGGGGAATTCATTGCGGAGAACTCCTTACGTTTGACTTGATCGGATTGGAACGGCCCGGTCGTGACGGCCGGGAAAGGCGGTCAGGCCCAATCCGCCCTCGCCGCCTCTTCCCCCTTAAGGAGCTCTACGGCGACGTCAGATCGCTTCCTTGAGCTCCTTGGCCGCGCGAAACGCGACCTTCTTGCTCGCCTTGATCTTGATCTGCTCCCCGGTCGCCGGGTTGCGCCCCATGCGCGCGGCCCGCTTGCGTACCTGCAGGATGCCGAGGCCGCCGATGCGGACCTTGTCCCCCTTCTTCAGGTGCTTGGTCACGAGCCCCACCATGTCGGACAGGAGCTCCACGGCCACCTTCTTGGGAATCTCGTGGCTGTCGGCGAGGGCCGTCGCCAAATGCTTCGTCGTCACCACGGTGGACTTGTTGGAGGTCTTCGCCGCCATTCTCTCTCTCCTATAGTTGCGGGTCGACGGATATCGACGCCCGAAGAAAATCACAAACCCAGTTACGGCAAAAGGGCGATTTTCCCGCATCAATCGCGGTCGATGGACACGCCCCTGGACGTAGGCCGAGTTTACCGCGTTTACGGCCGGCCGCCAATTAATGCCCGCGCCATCGCGCTAAGTTAAGGTCGGAAAACCGTCGAATCGCCCCTCGAAATGCATTCCGGCGCGTTCCTTGGCCGCTCGCCCGCGAGTCGCTGGACGCTTTCAGCCCCTATCTGCGGCCCTTTTCGCGACTCGGCGGGGCCGAACAGCCGCGAGTCGCGGGCCCTGGTCCGCTCGACCGCCATGGCGATGTCGCCAAGGCTATCGAGCGAGATAAACTATGTCCCGACCCGTTGGTGAGGCGATTAGCAAAAGGGGAGCCCAATGAAGGAAGTCATGAGCGACATCTATAGCTGGTCGAAGCTCTCGGAACCGCACGGCTATGACTTCAACGGCCATCTCATCCGCTGCGGTGCCGGCAATCTCTGCATCGATCCCGTCGAGCCGAGCTCTGACGATCTGAGCGAGCTTGCAACGCTCGGGGTAGATCGCATCATCCTCACCAATCGCAACCATTCACGCGCCGCCAACCTCGTCCGCGAAAAAACCGGGGCGCGCGTTGCCATTCATCCGGCGGATGCGCCGCATGCGCGGAGCCAAGGCGCCGTCATCGACGATTCACTTGCCGTCGGCGAGCGGATCGGGCCGCTTTCTGTCGTCGCCGCCTCCGGCAAATCCCCCGGCGAAATCGCGCTCCACTGGCCTGAGCGAAAGCTCCTGATTGTGGGCGACGCCGTGATCGGAAACCCGCCCGGGCGGTGCAGCCTTCTGCGCGCGCAAGTGGTAGACGATATGGCGGCCTTGCGCCGGAGCGTCGCCAAGCTGTTGGACCTCGACTTCGACGCCATCCTGATGGGCGACGGCGTCTCGATCGTCGCCGGCGCCAAGGAGCGGCTCCGCGAACTGGTCGGGAGCTTCCCGCGCTGACATTTCGATCGCGGCGTCCTTGCCCTCCATGCTCCAGTTGAGCATCCTCGACCAGTCGCCGGTTCGCGAGGGCGGCACGCCCGCCCAGGCGATCGCCGAGACCTTGCACCTCGCCAGGCTCGCAGATGAGCTCGGCTATCGCCGCTATTGGCTGGCCGAGCATCACAATCTGGCGGCTTTTGCGGGCACCGCGCCCGAAGTTCTTCTGGCCCGCCTCGGCGCGGAAACAAGCTCCATCCGGATCGGCTCCGGCGGTGTCCTTCTCGCCAATTACAGCCCGCTGAAGGTCGCCGAGGCCTTCCGCGTGCTCGAAGCGCTATACCCGGGGCGCATCGATCTCGGCATCGGTCGCGCGCCGGGCGGCGATCACGCGACGACGCTTCTGCTCCGGGCCGGCCAGCCGGAGGAGCTGGAACGATTTCCCGATCGGATCGCCGAGCTGCTTCACCTCTTGAGGGGCGGCCGACTGGAAATCGCCGGCATCGGCGCCGCGCAGGCCAACCCCGAGGGACCGACGGTTCCCGAGATTTGGCTTCTCGGCTCGAGCGACCGCAGCGCCGCCTACGCCGCCCATTTCGGCTGCGCCTTCTCCTTCGCCCATTTCATCAGCGATCTCGGCGGCCCTCAGGTCATGGCGGCGTACCGACGCGCTTTTCGGCGATCGCAATTCCTCGACCAACCTCGCGGAAGCGCCTGCATCGCCGTCATCTGCGCCGATACCGAGAGCGAAGCCAACAAGCTGGCGGCCAGCCGTGATCTCTGGCGGTTGCGTCGCGAACGTGGGGAGCTGGGTCGCTTTCCCAGCATCGAGGACGCTCTCGCCTATCCTTATAGCGACGCCGACAAGGCGCAGATCGCGCGGTTTCGTCGCGGCCAGATCATCGGCGCGCCCGAGCAGGTCCGCGCCCGGCTGCTCGAGACGGCCGAGGCCTATGGCGTGACGGAGCTGCTTGCCTTGACAATCTGCCACGATCCCGAGGCGCGCCGGCGCTCCTACCAGCTGCTCGCCGAGATCTTCGATCTTCCGTCCCATGCGCGGAGGGCACGCTGATGATCGCGCTCGCAATCAGCGCCTCAGGAAAATTTCGACGAGCAGAGCCTCGGCGTCCTCACCCGGTCTCAGCACCGGCGCGGTGGCATCGCGCGTCCATAGCAGCGAATAACCCGGCGGAACGCGATCGATCGGACTTTTCTCGGCATGACAAGCGAAGCCTCCGCGGATCGCGTAGAGCAGCGTGATATCGCCGTCGGCGTTTCGCCATTCGGCGCGCGGGATCGAGCCAAGCGCCGTGACCTTGGCCGCGGCACGCTCGCGATCGACCATGACGTTGAAGTCCCTGACCGGGCCGCCGAACAGCCGGCAGGTGGTCGCCCAGTCTCCGCTGAAGGGAACGGGGGCGAGGCGATCGGCGATGCGGACGGGCTCCGCCGCACCCGAAAAATCCAGCGCCATCCCTTCCCCGGAGAGGAGCGTGATGATCCGGTCATAACCGGTGAAGTTCGAAAAAGGCCCCGACTGCGCCACCTCCGCGATCGAGACGCGCCAAAGGAATCGGCCCCCGGCGCCCGGTGCGGAGGCGAGCTCCGCCGTAACACCGCCGCCGTTGCGCCAGCGCATGCTCCGGTAATCATTCGGGCCCAGCAGTCGAAGCTCGCTCATCACCTGCGCTCATCCGGGTTGGGGGTTGAGAGGGTTGACCCGCAGCGGCTCGGCCTTCGTGTAACGCCGTGACCTCATGACCAGGCGAATTGACCGCCCGATATTTCGCGTTGAGACCCATTATTGACGCCTGCCGACGATTTTCGATAGGGTCACTCGAATTCGACCAGATCGCGTCTCGCCGGGTGACAGTGCTGAGACGGAGTTGCGGCTTCACCACCTGACAACCGCGCCACGGCGACGATGCCGCCCGCTATCGGTGGCCGCTCTGGCGCCGCGCGAAATCCTCCCGTCACGAGAGGACGGAACGGAAAGCGACGAAATGACGCTCCCTCCCCTGAACGGTCCTCGACCGCTCGACAGAGTCAACATCGACGCTGCCGTTACGCGCAAGGAGCCTGGCGCCTACGCGCTTGGGCCGGTCGCCATCGGACGGATCACGGTGCTCTATGTCGGTCGCGCCGAAAGCGACCTTGCCGAGCGTCTCAAGCAGCATATCGGCATCTACTCGCATTTCACCTGGATCTATGCGTCATCGCCGAAGCGGGCCTTCGAGATAGAATGCGAGATGTATCACACCTGGATGCCTGCCGATAACCACGCCCATCCGACGCGGCTGTCAGAAACGCGATGGACCTGTCCCGTCTGCGGGGAATAGGCCGGCGATTATCCTTCTCAAGCTCATCTCGTCTATCGAGCGGCCATTGCCTTGGCTCGGCAGCTTTCGGCGCTGACGCCGAGCTCGGTCAATAGCCGGAATGGTGAGCGCGCCGGGGGTCGAACCCGGGACCTACTGATTAAAAGTCAGTTGCTCTACCGCTGAGCTACGCGCCCCTGCGTGACGTGATGGTCAAGACAAGCGGCACCTAAATAGGCGCGCTTGCCGCTCCGGTCAATCCGGGAGCGGGCTGCCGGACAGCGCCGCCCGGCTTCCTTTCACTTCTTAACGTCGGCAGCGACCTGCATACGGATGATCTTGTCCGGTGTGCCGAGTACGCGCCCGTTCTGCTGCTTCGAGCCGCTCTTGATGTGATCGACGAAGTCCATGCCTTCGACGACCTGGCCGATAATGGTGTATTGGCGATCGAGCCACGGCGCGTCGTCAAAGCAGATGAAGAACTGGCTATCCGCGCTGTTGGGATCTTGCGCGCGCGCCATTCCCACGGTCCCGCGGACAAAATGCTCGCGGCTGAACTCGGCGGGCAAATGCTGCCCCGAGCCTCCCGTGCCGTCGCCCTTGGGATCTCCCGTCTGTGCCATGAATCCGGCAATGACCCGATGGAAGGCAAGGCCGTCGTAGAAATGCTGGCGGACAAGCTCCTTGACGCGCGCCACGGAGACGGGCGCCAAATCGGGCCGAAGGGCGATCACCACGCGGCCGTCCTTGAGATCCATGTAGAGCGTGTTCTCGAGATCCAGCGCCGACGCCGTTTCCGCGGTTGCGATCATGAGGAGAGCCGCCATGAAAAGAGGTTTGAGGAGCGCGCGCATCTTTTAGCCTGACCAACCGTCTGTTCCGTCGGAGCCCGCTCGCGCGCTTATCCCACAAGCCTCGCCCCGAGGCAAGCTGGGGCCTCTCGGCTCAGCGCACTTTTCCGAACCTCGCCGCAAGGTGGCCGGCGACGCCGGTGGGCACGAAGCTTGTTACGTCGCCGCCGAGCCGCGCGATCTCCTTCACGAAACGCGAGGAGATGAATTGCTGTCGCTCCGAGGCCATGAGGAACATCGTCTCGATCTGCGGCGCGACCCGTGCATTCATGCCGGCCATCTGAAACTCGTATTCGAAATCGGACACCGCGCGCAAACCGCGAATGATGATGCTGGCGCCGACTTCCCGGACGAAGTTGACGAGGAGCGTATCGAAGGGGCGAACCTCGATCCGATTCATATTTCCGTTGCCGGCCTTGGCGAGCACCGCGCATTCGTCGCTCACCATGGCGATGCGCTCGTCGAGGGGAAAGAGCGGACCTTTGCCGTCATTGCTCGCCACGGCGATGACCACGCGGTCGACGATGCGCGTCGCGCGCTGGATAATATCGAGATGCCCGTTCGTGATCGGGTCGAAGGTGCCGGGATAGACACCGATCCGCTCAGCCATTGTGCACCTCCCCCGCGTTTTGACCGGCCTCGCCACCGGAGACCGTCTCGTCGCCGCCGTTCGTCCCCTCGTCACCGATGCGCACCACCGAAACCACGCGCTCGCCCTCCGAGAGGCGGAACAGGGTCACGCCGCGGGTGGTCCGGCCTGCGATGCGGATATCGTGAACGGGGCAGCGTATGAGCTGACCGCCATTGGTCACGAGCATGATTTGATCGCCGCTGACGACCGGAAAGGCCGCGACGACAGTGCCTTCGGGATCGCGGCCGAGATCCATGCTCTCGATGCCCTTCCCGCCGCGCCCGGTGACGCGATACTCGTAAGCGGAGGTGCGCTTGCCGAAACCCGACGACGAGACCGTCAGGATGAACTCCTCCTCGCGGGCAAGCTCGGCAAAGCGCTGCTCAGAAAGCGTAGCGGCCGTCCCTTCCGCGCCCTCCTCGGCGCCCTCGTCGCGCCGACGCAAGGCAGCCAGCCGGAGATAGGCATCGCGCTCCTCGACGGCAAATTCGCCGTGACGGAGAATGGACATGGAGATCATCTCGTCTCCGGGCGCGAGCTGGATGCCGCGCACGCCGATCGAATTTCGGCCGCTGAATACTCTCACATCGCCGACGGCGAAGCGGAGGCACTTGCCGAAACGGCTGGCAAGCAGGACGTCATCCGTTTCCGCGCAGGTGCGCACGGCGATGAGGCGATCGCCGTCTTCGAGCTTCATGGCGATCTTTCCGTTCGCCTTGACGTCGACGAAGTCGGAGAGCTTGTTGCGGCGGACGTTGCCGCTCGCCGTGGCGAACATCACATCCAGGCCCGCCCAGCTCGTCTCGTCCTCGGGCAGCGGCATCAGGGTCGAGATGGTCTCGCCAGAGGCGAGCGGCAGAAGATTGATGAGCGCCTTGCCGCGCGCCTGCGGAGTCCCCGCCGGCAGGCGATAAGCCTTCATCTTGTAGACCATGCCGCGGGAGGAGAAGAATAGAACCGGCGTGTGGGTATTGGCGACGAAGAGCTGGCTGACGAAATCCTCGTCGCGGGTCGCCATGGCGGCACGACCCTTGCCGCCGCGGCGCTGCGCGCGATACGAAGAAAGCGGCACGCGCTTGACATAGCCTGCATGCGTCACGGTGACGACCATGTCCTCGCGCTGGATCAGATCCTCGATATCCTGCTCGAACTCCATCTCCTGGATCTCGGTCCGGCGCGGCGTGTCGAAGCGCTCCTTCATCTCGAGGAGCTCCTTGCGCAGAACGTCGAGGAGCTTGGTACGGGAGGCCAGCACGGCGAGGTATTCCGCGATCTGCTCCACCACCTCCCTGAGCTCGGTGGCGATCTTGTCGCGCTCGAGGCCCGTTAGCCGATGCAAGCGCAGATCGAGGATCGCTTTCGCCTGCTCCTCCGAAAGCCGGTAGAGCCCGTCGACGACGCCGCGACCCGGCTCGTCAATGAGCGCGATCAGGGGTGCGATCTCCCCGGCGGCCCACGGTGTGGCGACCAGGCGCGCGCGCGCCTCGGCGGGATCCTTGGCCGAGCGGATCGTCTCGATCACCGGATCGAGATTGACGACGGCGACGGCGAGCCCGGCCAGGATATGGGCGCGCTCGCGCGCCTTGCCGAGCTCGAAGATCGTCCGCCGCGTGATGACCTCCTCGCGGAACTTGACGAAGGCCGCGACGATGTCCTTGAGGCCCATGAGCTCGGGCCGTCCGCCCGAGAGGGCGAGCATGTTGACGCCGAAGGTCGATTGCAGCGGCGTGTAGCGGAAGAGCTGGTTGAGCACAACATCCGCCACGGCGTCCCGCTTCAGCTCAACGACGACGCGCACCCCATGGCGATCCGACTCGTCGCGCAGATCGGAGATGCCTTCGATGGTCTTGTCCTGCACCACCTCGGCGATGCGCTCGATCATCCGCGCCTTGTTCACCTGGTACGGGATCTCGGTGATGATGATGGCCTCGCGCCCTTTGGATATCTCCTCGACCACGGCGCGGCCGCGCATCACAACCGAGCCGCGACCCGTATGATAGGCTTGGCGGATGGCGGCGCGCCCCAGGATGATGGCCCCGGTCGGGAAATCCGGGCCCGGGACATGCTCCATAAGCTGATCGACCGAGATGGCCGGATTGTCCACATAGGCGAGGCAGGCGGCGATGACTTCGCCGAGATTGTGGGGCGGAATGTTCGTGGCCATGCCGACGGCTATTCCGCCGGCGCCGTTGACGAGCAGATTGGGCCATTGCGCCGGTAGAACCGACGGCTCCTCGGTCGTGTCGTCGTAATTGGGCTGAAAGTCGACCGTCTCTCGGTCGATATCCTCCAGCAGCGCCTCCGCGGCCCGGGCGAGGCGTGCCTCGGTGTAGCGCATCGCCGCCGGGGGATCGCCGTCCATCGAGCCGAAATTGCCTTGGCCCTGGATGAGCGGGATGCGCATGGAGAAGTCCTGCGCCATGCGCACCATGGCATCGTAGATGGCCACGTCGCCGTGCGGATGATACTTGCCCATCACGTCGCCGACGATGCGCGAGGACTTGCGCGTCACCTTGTCCGCGGTATAGCCGCCCTCCTTCATGGTATAGAGGATGCGGCGCTGCACGGGCTTCAGGCCGTCGCGCACATCGGGAAGCGCCCGCGCTACGATCACGCTCATGGCGTAATCGAGGTAGGAGCGGCGCATTTCCTCTTCGATCGTGACCGCAGTCACGGGACTGTCCGGAGCGGCGGGTGTGGTCGTCACGGGCTGGATTTGTTATGGAGCTATGGCCGCCGCGGGCCGCAAGGCGCCAGAGAGGCCGGGATTAAGCACGCGCACAGCTATAGCAAATTCGCCCCCGCCGAACAACCGAAAAGGCTTTTAGCCCCGGCAAAAAACAATAAATTTATCAACGTCTTACTAGATAAATCTTCGAGCCTGGCCGCGGCGTCGGCTGCCATGTCCCAAGAGCCGCCAACGGGAAGCGCCGCCGCCGTCCTCGCCCCTCTACTCGGGATCTCTCGATGCTGATCGCCTCCGCCTGTTGCCTCGCCGCAGCCCTTGCCATCGGCGTCGTGCTCGCCGCCGCCTATCTTCGCGCCGAGGGCCGGTTCCCGCCCCTTTGGCTCGGCGCCATACACGGCGCTTTCGCCTTATCGGGCCTCGGCATATTGGGAATCGCCCTCGCCACGACATCGCCGCGTGGGCAGGCGACGGGGAGTGCCTCTTTCGGCGCGATCGCCTTCGTCGCCCTTGCCGTTGCCGCGGCGTTCGGATTGCGCGTCTTTACCGCGCATCTTCGCCGCAAGCATCTACCAGGCACCGCGCTCGGCGTGCATGCCATGCTCGCCGTGACGGGCTTCGTCTTCCTTTTCGTCTACGCCCTGCAGAGCTGAGGCATACGGAAGGCGTGCCCGCGAGCGGCGACGCTCCGCCTCAGAACGGGATTTCGTCGTCGAGGGCGTCCGCCGCGCTGCCCGCCCCTCGTCCGCCCGCAACGCCGCCACGCGGCTCCTCGGCCATGCCGCGCTCCTCGTAACTGGGTCCGGCAGCCTCGCCCTCGCCACGGCCATCCAGCAAGGTGAGCTCGCCCCGGTAGCGCTGCAGCACCACCTCCGTGGTGTATTTCTCCTGCCCGCTCTGGTCGGTCCATTTGCGGGTCTGGAGCTGGCCTTCGAGATAGACCTTGGAGCCCTTGCGCAGGTATTTCTGCGCGACCTCGCCGAGCCGCTCGTTGAAGATGACGACGCGATGCCACTCGGTCTTCTCGCGCCGCTCGCCGCTGGCCTTGTCGCGCCAGTTCTCCGATGTCGCGACCGAGAGATGGACGATGGCATCGCCGCTCTGGGTGCGCCGGACTTCGGGGTCGCGTCCCAGATTGCCGATGAGTATGACCTTGTTGACGCTTCCCCCAGCCATGGCTGCCTGACCTCACTTCACGGTGAAACGGGAGTTTAGACGAAATCGGTGCAACCTATACAGAAAACCCGGCTTTCCGTCACCGTCGAAGGTGCCGCGCCGGGGCTCGGGCGCCGGCTCCCCGGTCGCGCGGATTCGCCACAATTCGGGAGTCGCTTTTTCGGCCCGCCTGCCTATATTGCTTGCTGTTTCCCGCCGCCACAACCCATGTCTCGAGATGACATCGGACAGCGCTTACGCTCAAGCCATCCGCGTCCGCGGCGCCCGTGAGCACAATCTCAAGGGCGTCGATGTCGACCTGCCCCGCGACAGCCTGGTGGTGATCACGGGGCTGTCCGGCTCGGGGAAATCCTCGCTCGCCTTTGACACCATCTATGCCGAGGGCCAACGCCGCTATGTCGAGAGCCTCTCGGCCTATGCGCGGCAGTTCCTCGAGCTTATGCAGAAGCCCGACGTCGATTCGATCGAAGGCCTGTCACCCGCCATCTCGATCGAGCAGAAGACGACCTCGAGGAACCCGCGCTCGACCGTCGGGACGGTCACCGAGATCTACGACTATCTGCGCCTCCTCTATGCCCGCATCGGCATCCCCTATTCGCCAGCGACTGGATTGCCGATCGAAAGCCAGACGGTATCCCAGATGGTGGACCGCATCATGGCAATGGCGGAGGGTACGCGCCTCTATCTCCTGGCGCCCATCGTGCGCGGTCGCAAAGGGGAATACCGCAAGGAGCTGCAGGACCTTCAGAAGCGCGGCTTCACTCGCGTTAAGGTCGACGGCAAGCTTTACGACATCGATGCGGTTCCCGCCCTCAACAAGAAGCTCAAGCACGACATCGAAGTGGTCGTCGACCGCATCGTGGTGCGCGAGGGGCTCGGCAATCGCCTGGCGGACAGCCTGGAGACGGCGCTCGAGCTGTCCGACGGTCTCGTCTTTGCGGAGAATGCCGATTCCGGCGAGCGCGCCACCTTCTCGGCGAAGTTCGCCTGTCCGGTCTCGGGCTTCACCATCGACGAGATCGAGCCGCGCCTTTTCTCCTTCAACAATCCCTTCGGCGCCTGTCCGGCCTGCGACGGGCTCGGCACCAAGATGTTCTTCGACCCCGAGCTCGTGGTGCCGAATGAGGAGCTCAGCCTCGCCGAAGGCGCCATCAAGCCTTGGGCCTCGAGCAGCTCTCAATATTACGATCAGACCCTCGACAGCCTCGCCCGCCATTACAAGGTGTCGAACCGCTCGCCGTGGCGCGAGCTGCCCGAGAAGGTCCGCCAGGCGATCCTCTACGGCTCGAACGGCGACGCCGTCACCATGCGCTATGACGACGGTCTGCGCAAATACCAGACGACCAAGCCGTTCGAGGGCGTACTGCCCAATCTCGAGCGGCGCTGGCGCGAGACGGACAGCGCCTGGGTACGCGAGGAGCTGTCTCGGTTCCAGACGACCACCCTCTGCGATTCATGCAAGGGCCATCGCCTCAAGCCCGAAGCGCTGGCGGTCAAGCTCCGCAAGCTCAACATCAGCGAGCTTTGCGACATGTCGATCGCTCACTTGGTCGACTGGTTCGCCGAGCTGCCGAAGCACCTCTCGGCCAAGCACCAGGAGATCGCCCAGCGCATTCTCAAGGAGATCAACGAGCGGCTCGGCTTCCTCAAGAATGTCGGGCTCGAATACCTGACCTTGAGCCGCGCCTCGGCCACGCTCTCCGGCGGCGAGAGCCAGCGCATCCGCCTCGCCTCGCAGATCGGCTCGGGGCTCACAGGCGTGCTCTACGTGCTCGACGAGCCCTCGATCGGTCTCCATCAGCGCGACAATAAGCGGCTCCTCGATACGCTCGTCCGCCTTCGCGATCTCGGCAATACGGTGATCGTCGTCGAGCATGACGAAGAGGCGATCCGTGCTGCCGACTACATCGTCGACATGGGTCCTGGCGCCGGCCGGCACGGCGGCGAGATCATCGCGGCGGGTCCGCCTGCCAAGGTGCTGCAGAATCCGAAGAGCCTCACCGGCCAATACCTCACCGGCTTCCGCCGCATCGAGGTACCGAAGATGCGCCGGCCGGGCAAGCTCGACCAGAAGCTGATCATCCGCGGCGCCCGCGCCAATAATCTGCAGCGGGTCACCGCGGAAATCCCGCTCGGCACCTTCACCTGCATCACCGGCGTCTCGGGGTCGGGCAAGTCGACCCTCACCATCGACACCCTCTACAAGGCGGTGGCTCGGCGGTTATACGGGGCTCGCGAAGCCCCCGGCGAGCACGACGCGATTGAGGGCCTCGAATTCCTCGACAAGGTCGTGGACATCGACCAATCCCCGATCGGGCGGACGCCGCGCTCGAACCCGGCGACCTATACGGGCGCCTTTGCTCCGATCCGGGACTGGTTCGCCGGACTGCCGGAGGCGCGGGCGCGCGGTTACAAGGCCGGGCGCTTCTCCTTCAATGTGAAGGGTGGCCGCTGCGAGGCGTGCCAGGGCGACGGCGTCATCAAGATCGAGATGCATTTCCTGCCCGACGTCTATGTGCAATGCGACGTCTGCAAGGGCAAGCGCTACAACCGCGAGACGCTGGAGATCACCTTCAAGGAGAAGTCGATCGCCGATGTCCTCGACATGACGGTCGATGACGGCGTCGAATTCTTCAAGGCCGTCCCATCGATCCGTCAGAAGCTCGAGACCCTACAGCAGGTCGGGCTTGGCTATATCCATATCGGCCAGCCGGCAACGACGCTCTCGGGCGGCGAGGCGCAGCGCGTCAAGTTGGCGAAGGAGCTGAGCCGCCGCGCCACGGGACGCACCCTCTACATCCTCGACGAGCCGACCACGGGACTGCATTTCGAGGATGTCAGCAAGCTTCTCGAAGTGCTTCACACGCTCGTCGATCAGGGCAATACCGTCGTCGTCATCGAGCATAATCTCGAGGTCATCAAGACCGCCGATTTCATCCTCGATATGGGACCCGAAGGCGGGGACAAGGGCGGCCGCCTGATCGCGAGCGGCACGCCCGAGGAGATCGCCGCGATCTCGGGCAGCTATACGGGCGACTATCTGCGCCCCTATCTGCGCGCAGCACTCCCGCGCCCCAACCGCAAGCGCGCCTGATCGCGGCGCCGCGCCGGCCCGATCAGCTACCCGCCGCCACGGCCCGCCAATAGACCTGGTTGATCGAGCCCATGAGGGCGTCGTGGCTCGCCTCCAGGCAGCGCCGCAAGGTCAGCCCCTGCACGTAAGTTGCGCCGCGCCGGCAGCTCTCATAGGCGATCGCGGCCTCGGCCATGCCGGGACGAGGATCGTTCATCTTGGGCGTCCCGCCGATCACCTCTCCCCAAAGCCCGTTTCCCTTGGCGAGATCGAGGGTCTCACTGTTCTCGGCGCTCGGCAAGGCGTTGATCAGGCGATTCATGACCTGCGCCGTCACGATCTGCGCATGCTCGTCCGTCGCGAAGAGATCGCTCGCGATGGCATCGAGGGTCCCCGCCGCCGTGGCAATTTCCTTGTCGGTGAGGGGCTGAGGATCATCGGCCGTCGCCACGGGCGCCAGCGTCAGGTGGGGGCCGACAGAGATCTCGAGGCGCGCCGCCTTCAGGCTATCGCGCAGCGCCTCGGGCACGCTCACCGTCACGGCGCTGTAGCTGCGGGCGCTTGCGATATGCAGCTCGGCGCCGAGGGGGGCCGCGCGCGTTGAGCCATCGGCAGCCACGGCGAGGAGCGTCAGCGGGCTGGGGTCAACCGCGCGATAGGCGGTGCCGTCGGGCGGCGAGCTGCGGTCCCGTTGCAGGCAGAAGGCGGAGAGCTCGGCCGTGCAGGTCGTCCCGTCGCATGTCATCGGGATCGGCGCAGCGCTCGATATCACCCCCAGCATCTGGGTCGCAGCCTGAGCGGCCAGCGGGAAGGCGATCGCGACCGAGGCGGTCATCAAAAGGATGCGAAGATACATTGGACACCTCCAGGCGTCGGTGTCGGCCGTGCAGACAGCCCCTCGGCAAAGCACCGGTCTCGCCCTATGGGCGAGGCAAGAGGCGATTCGCGAACGGGAGCCGCGCAGCCCCGAACATGGTGAATCCTCCCACCGTCTCGGCCGAGGGTCAACGATCTCGTCACCGCCCATACTGCCGGCGGGGCAGTCATTGCCAGGGCCGTCGCCGCGGTCTATGTGTCACGCCATGACAATCGGACAACACCAGCGCCCAGTGCATGTCATCGGCGGCGGGCTGGCGGGAAGCGAGGCGGCCTGGCAGCTGGCGCAGCGCGGCATCCCGGTCGTGCTGCATGAGATGCGCCCGCGGCGGATGACCGAGGCGCACGTGACCTCGCGGCTCGCGGAGCTCGTCTGCTCGAACTCCTTCCGCTCCGACGATTGCCATTACAATGCCGTGGGCTTGCTCCACGAGGAGATGCGGCGGTGCGGCTCGCTGGTCATGGCGGCCGCGGACAAGAGCCGAGTGCCCGCCGGCGGCGCGCTCGCCGTCGATCGCGAGGGATTTTCAGCTACGGTTGAGCAGGCGATTGCGGAGCAGCCCCTGATCACGGTGGCGCGCGACGAGGTCGGCTCTCTGCCGCCGCCCGATTGGGATCAGGTTATCATCGCGACGGGCCCCCTCACCTCGCCCGGCTTGGCGGAGGCGATCCGCAAAACGACGGCCGAGGACTCCCTCGCCTTCTTCGATGCCATCGCGCCGATCGTCTACAAGGAGACCGTCGATTTCACGATCGCCTGGTACCAGTCGCGCTACGACAAGGGCGAGGGGGTCGATTATATCAACTGCCCCTTGGATCGCGACCAGTACTACGCTTTCGTTGATGCGCTGCTGGCAGGGGAGCAGACCAGCTTCCACGACTGGGAGAAGACGACGCCTTACTTCGAGGGATGCCTGCCGATCGAGGTGATGGCCTCCCGTGGCCGCGACACCCTCGCCTTCGGCCCCATGAAGCCCGTCGGCCTCACCGATCCCAGGACCGGCCGCCGCCCCTTTGCCGTCGTGCAGCTCCGCCAAGACAACGCCCTCGGCACGCTCTACAACATGGTTGGCTTCCAGACCAAGCTGAAACACGGCGAGCAGACGCGCATCTTCCGCTTGATTCCCGGGCTGGCGCGCGCCGAGTTCGCGCGCCTCGGCGGGCTTCACCGCAATACGTTCCTCAATAGCCCGAAACTGCTCGACGAGACGCTGCGCCTCAAGGCGATGCCGCGCCTTCGCTTCGCCGGCCAGATCACCGGCGTTGAAGGTTACGTCGAGAGCGCCGCGATCGGGCTGCTCGCCGGCCGTTTTGCCGCGGCGGAACACCGCGGCGAGGCCCCTGCTCTGCCGCCGCCGACGACGGCATTGGGTGCGCTTCTCGGCCACATCACCGGCGGGGCGGCCGCGGAGACCTTTCAGCCGATGAACGTGAATTTCGGACTCTTCCCCCCGATCGCGACAGTCGCCCGTGGGCGGGAGCGAAAGCGCGCCGTCGCCGAGCGGGCGCTTGCCGATCTCGCCGCCTGGCTCGAGCCGGACCGCCTTATCGCGGCAGAGTGATGGCCGACCGTCTGGACGGCCGCGCGATCAATACCGGCCGCGCAATGCTGCCAATGTGAGCCGGAGCGGCTTGAACGGGCGCTTTTGCCGCAGATCGAGCGCGAACGGATCGTAACCCGCGCGCCGCAGCTCGCGGAGATAGCCGGTAGCCAGGGTCGCCGGTAGAAGCGCCGCGATGCCGGCGCCGGGCAGACGGCGGCGCAGCCGCCGCGCCTCATCGAGACATGCCTCGGCGCGGTCCGCGATCTGCCGCGTCACGGCCGTGAGCCCATCCGCGCGGCCGCGCTCGAGCAATTGCGCTGCATCGACCCCGGCCTGCGACATCAGGTCCTGGGGAAGATAAAGCCGTCGCTGCCGCGCGTGAAAGGGAACGGCGCGCAGGAGCCCAATGAGCGCCCAGGCGATGCCGACACCGTGTGCGGCGGTCGTTGCAGCCTCACCTCGGACGCCCAGGATCTCGAGGGCCAGCTCGATGAGGCTCGCCGAGGAGGCCTCCGCATAGGCCAAGAGGTCCGCCAGGGTCGCCGGCGGCTTGTCGTCGAGGTCGGTCTCGCGCGCATCGATCAGCCGATCGAAACGCGAGCGCGCCAGCCCCGCACGGTCGATGGCTCTGGCAAGCGGTGCCACCACCTGATGGGCACGCGGGGCCCCCGTATAAACGCCTTCGATCGCCTCGCGCCACCATTGCAGCCGGATTTGGCCGAGAAGTGTCTCGCTCACCACCTCCCGGGTCTTGGCGATTTCGAGATTGAAGGCATAGAGAGCGAAGAGATCCTCCCGCCGATCGGCCGGCGCGAAGAGCGCCGTCAGGAAACGGTCCGGGTCATGCCGCCGCACTTCGGCAGCGCAATAGGAGAGCGGCTTGTCGGACATGCCTCGGTCCTTTGAAAGCCGTCGCCGATGCCTCGGGCTTAATGGAAGGCGATCAACGCAGCGGCGACGCGGCGCCCCTCTGCCAGAAGGACGTTATAGGTGCGGCAGGCGGCGCCCGTGTCCATCGCCTCTATCACGATGCCGCGCTGGCGCAAGGCGGCGCGCAGCGCTTCGTCGACAAGCGCCGGCGCGCGGCCGCAGCCGAGCAGAAGCAGCTCGACGTGGGGTGCGGCCTCCGTGACCGGCGCCAGGCTCTCGGCCGTGAGCTGTGTCGTGGCTGCGACCTGCCATGCCACGGTGCGGTCCGGCAATACGATCACCGAGCCCTCATGGACGACGCCGCTGATGCGGAATCGCCCATCCCCATAGCCCTGGATGAGCTGTGCCGACGCCGGAACCTGTGGCGTAAGGTCCATATCCTCGCCTCGTCGCCGCCGCGGCAGAAGGGGCTGCGGCTGGTCGCGGGCACCCCGCTCGGCGCCCATGACCTCATGCTCTAGCAATAGCCTCGTCGCCGGCGGGGTCAAGTCGCGGCTGCCTCGAGACGGGTAACCCTGCGTCGATGCAGGCGATTGCGGCTACTTTTTCCCGGCTTCGGACTTCTTGTCGCCTTCTTCGCTCGATTTATCCTTTGCGGAAGCCGGCTCGGTGCGTGAGACGACCGATTGAATCGTGCTGCGCACCACGCGGACGCGCACACCCTCGGCAATCTCGACGATGACGTCATCGTCGCCTTGCACCTTGGCGATGGTGCCGACAATGCCGCCCCCCGTCACGACCCGGTCACCCCGCCGGAGCTGGCTCAGCATGCCCTTATGCTCCTTCATCTTCTTCTGCTGGGGTCGGATCAGCAGGAAATAGAATACGACGAAGATCAGGACGAGCGGCAGAATCGACATCAAATTGAATTCGCCCCCTGGCGCGCCACCGGCAGCCTGGGCATAGGCCGTTGAAATAAACATGAAAACTCCCCTCCTCCTCGGGCGCGGCCGGGCCGCTGGTCGATAGCGGGGCGCAACTTACCCGCTCGACGATCCGAGAGCAAACGCCTTCCGATGCCTCACGCCACGCCGAGAGCAGGCGGCGCGCCGCCATTTGACTGAATCCCGAGCGGCGCTTAGGGTGCCCACCGCTCGCATCTCGGTGGGGATCATGGCCGATCAGAATCTCGAAGCCTTGCTCAACCGCATCGCTGCGGCGCTTGAGCGGCTGGCGCCGCGGCCGGCAGCGGAGGTCGACCTCGATACGGTCGATGCCTTCGTCTGGCACGCCGAGGGGGCGCATCTCGAGCCCATTCACGCGGTCAACCGGATCGACCTTGATCTACTGCAGGGAATCGCGGGCCAGCGCGACGTTCTGCTCGCCAATACGCAGCGCTTTGCCGACGGGCTCCCGGCCAACAACGCGCTCCTCTGGGGCGCTCGCGGCATGGGCAAGAGTTCTCTAGTGAAGGCGATCCACGCCCATATCAACGCGGCACGGCCGCGCGCCCTAGCCCTCGTCGAGATCCACCGCGAGGACATCCCGTCCCTGCCGCGACTGCTTGATCGCCTGCGCAAATCCAGGCGGCGCTTCGTTCTCTTCTGCGACGATCTCTCCTTTGATGGCGGCGACGCGACTTATAAATCGCTCAAGGCGGTGCTCGAAGGCGGCATCGAGGGCCGGCCCGACAACGTCGTTCTCTATGCAACCTCGAACCGCCGCCATCTCATGCCGCGGGATATGATCGACAACGAGCGCTCGACCGCCATCAATCCCTCCGAGGCCGTCGAGGAGAAGGTATCGCTCTCCGACCGCTTCGGCCTGTGGCTTGGCTTCCACCACTGCGATCAGGACACTTTTTTCGCGATGATCGACGGCTATGCGGCCCGATACGGGATCAACCTCCCCCGCGAGCAGCTCCACAAGGAGGCCAATGAATGGTCGGTGACCCGCGGCTCCCGCTCGGGCCGGGTCGCCTGGCAATTCATCCAAGACCTCGCCGGGCGCGTGGGGCGGCGCCTCGAATAGGCAAGATCGAGGATCAGACTCGAAGCCGTATCAGCTCGACAGCGAGCCGAGATATTTGAGCGGATCGACGGCGCGGGAGCCGTGGCGCACCTCGAAATGAAGCTGCGGGCTCGACACGCTGCCCGAGCTCCCGGCCTTGGCGATCGGCTGCCCGCGCCTCACGCGCTGCCCGCGCTTGACCAGCAGCGTCTCGTTGTGCGCATAGGCCGTCATCCAGCCATTGTCGTGCTTGATCAGCACCAGATTGCCGAAGCCGCGGATTTCATTGCCCGCATAGACGACGACGCCGCTATCCGCCGCGACCACCGTTTCGCCGGCCCGCGCCGCGATATTGATGCCGTCATTGTAGAGGCCGTCCTCCTTGGCGCCAAACCCGGAAATGATCTTGCCCCGAATGGGCCAGAGAAATCGCCCATTCCCTCCACCTTCTGGCGCCTCCGCCGGTGTCTCGCTCGCCGGCGGCAGGGACGCAAGCTTGGGCCCAGCCGCAACAGGCGGCGGCGGAGGCTCGACGGCTGCCGCGCCCGCAGCAGGCGAGAGCGCCGGCGGCGGTGCGGCCTTCGCGTCGCTGCCCGACGGTGGGGGAAGCGGCGATGCAGGTGTAGAGCCCGAAGCAACCTGGGGCGATAATGTTGGCGGCGGCGGCAACTGGGTAACGGTGATGCCGCCAGGCGAGGTTGAGGGAGAGGTCGTCGAGGTGAGGGGTTGCGGCCCCTTGGCGGGGATGCCGCCGCTCGGCGGCAGAGTTTCGACCTTCCGGATTTCGCCCGGTGAAGCGGGCTGCGCCGCAGGCGGCTCGGCCGTCACGCGGCCCGGCATGATCAGCGTCTCGCCGGTCCGAATCCTGTAGGGCGGCTTGATATCGTTGGCGCGCACAATCGCGCTCATGTCGGTGTCGCTCTGCCTCGCGATGCTGTAGAGCGTGTCGCCCGCCTTCACCACATGCACCTGGGGATGCGGCACGACGAGTTGCTGGCCCGGCCGCAGCAGATAAGGCGGCGAAAGGCTATTGGCGTCGATGATGGCGCGGATCGGCGTGTTGTTGCGCCGCGCAATCGCATACAGGGTGTCGCCGGGCTGGACCGTCACGCTGCCGGGCGGCGCCGGCGGGTAGCTTGCGGCAGCGGATCCGGAGGCGTGCCTCGGCGGCGGGACGGCCATCCAGCCGCAGCTCGACAGCAGGCTCCCCGCGATCCCGAGTGCCGCGGCGATCATGAGGCGCGGCGCAATCCCGCTAGCCGCCATGCTGGCTCCGGGGGCCTGCATCGCCGGAGATTAAAGGCACGAAGCGCACGGGACCCATATCGCTCGTCTCGACACCTTCCAGTAATCGCCGCACCCGCAGCAGGCGCTGCTCGCCGTGGCGAACGCCGACAGGCAGCACCATGATACCGCCAAGTTTCAGTTGTTGCAGCAAGGCGTCGGGCAAGGTGGTCGCGGCCGCGGTCAGGATGATGCGATCGAAGGGCGCCTGGGAGGGCCAGCCGTGGCTGCCATCGCCGCACTTGGTGGTGACATTTCTCAAGCGGAGGGCGGCGAAACGCGCCTCCGCCTCGACAAGAAGCGGGCGATGCCGCTCGATCGTGTAGAGACGCAGGCAAAGCTGCGCCAAGACCGCCCCCTGATAGCCCGACCCGGTCCCGATCTCGAGGACCTTCATGCGGTCGCCGACTTCGAGAGCCTGGGTCATGCGCGCCACGACGACGGGCTGGCTCAGTGTCTGGCCGTGCCCGATGGGCAGCGCGACATTCTCGTAGGACTGGTCGAGAAAAGGCTCGGGGACGAAGCTCTCGCGGGGAATCCGCTCGATCGCCGACAGCACCCGGGTATCCGTGATACCGGAACGGCGCAGCTCCATGATCATCCGAATCTTGCGTGCCTCGACGGTCACCCGAGCTTCTCCCGGAGCCGCATCATCGTCTGGCGATGGGTGAGGTCGAGGGACAGCGGAGTCACGGAGATGGCACCGCGATTGATAGCGGCGAGATCGCTGCCGCGCCGCGACGGCTCCTCGGTGCGCATCGTGCCAATCCAGTAATAGGGCACGCCGCGGGGATCGAGGCGCCGCTCGAGCTCACCGCCGAGCTTCCGCCGGCCCTGGCTTGCGACGACAATGCCCGAAACCTGCTCCGCCGGAACATCGGGGAAGTTGACGTTGAGAAGCACGCCTTTCGGCCACCCTATGGCTGCGAGCTTGCGGATCACCGCAGCCGCGTGATGCTCCGCGGTGGCCCAACGCGCGCGCTGGCCGTGACCGACATGCTGGCTAAGCGCAATCGACGGAACGCCGAGCAGCGTCCCCTCCATGGCCGCCGCGATCGTCCCCGAATAGGTGACGTCCTCGCCGAGATTGCCGCCACGATTGACGCCCGAGAGCACGAGATCGGGAGGCCCATCTTTCATGATGTGCTGCACGGCCAAGAGCACGCTGTCGGTCGGCGTCCCGTTGATGGCGAAGCGGCGCGGCCCGAGCGCGCGGATGCGCAGAGGGACGCGGAGCGTAAGCGAATGGCTGGCCGCACTCTGCTCGGTCTCGGGTGCGACGACCCAGACGTCGTCGGATAGGGTGCGGGCGATCCGCTCGAGCACCTTGAGCCCGTTCGCCTCGATGCCGTCATCGTTCGAGAGGAGGATACGGGCGCGGGAGAGATCGAGCAGGCCCTCAGGCATGGGCGATACGCGCAAGCCCGCCCATATAGGGCCGCAGCGCATCCGGCACCCGGATCGAGCCGTCGGCCTCTTGGTAATTCTCCATCACCGCGATGAGCGCGCGGCCGACGGCGACGCCGGAGCCGTTGAGCGTATGGACGAGGCGCGTTCCCTTCTCGCCGGCGCGGCGGAAGCGCGCCTTCATGCGCCGCGCCTGGAAGTCGCCGCAATTGGAGCAGCTCGAGATCTCGCGATAGCGGCCCTGCCCCGCCAGCCAGACCTCGATGTCATAGGTCTTGCGAGAGGCGAATCCCATATCGCCCGTGCACAGCACCACGACCCGATAGGGCAAGCCGAGCCGCTTCAGAACCTCCTCGGCGCAAGCGGTCATGCGCTCATGCTCCGCCTCCGATTGCTCGGGATGCGCGATCGAGACCAGCTCGACTTTGTAGAACTGGTGCTGGCGCAGCATGCCGCGCGTGTCCTTGCCGGCAGCACCCGCCTCGGAGCGGAAGCAGCCGGTCCAGGCGGTGAAGCGGAGGGGGAGCTGCGCCTCATCGAGGATGCGGTCGGCCGCCAGGTTCGTAAGCGGCACCTCGGCGGTCGGGATCAAGCGAAGGTCGGCGCCCGCGATCTGGAACAAATCCTCGCCGAATTTGGGCAGGTTGCCGGTGCCATAGAGGGCCTCGTCGCGCACCAGCATGGGCGGGCTCACTTCCTCATAGCCGAACTCGCTCGTGTGCAGATCGAGCATGAACTGCGCCAGCGCGCGCTCCAGCCGCGCCAAGGCGCCTCTGAGGAGAACGAAGCGCGCGCCCGACAGCTTGCCGGCGGCCTCGAAATCCATCAGCCCGAGCCTTTCCCCGAGCTCCCAATGCTCCTTCGGCGCGAAGGCGAATTGCGGCGGTGCGCCGTGGCGGCGGATTTCTTGATTGGCCGCCTCGTCGGCGCCGACGGGCACGTCGCTTGCCGGAAGATTCGGTATAACCGCAAGCGCGGCATCCAACTCGCTCGCGATCGCCCGCTCCTCATCCTCCCGTTTCGCCAACCGCTCCTTGAGCTGCGCGACCTCGGCCATCAGTGCCGCGGGGTCGCCGCCCTTGCGCTTCGCCTCGCCAACCTGCTTCGAGAGCTCGTTGCGCTTGGCCTGCAGCTCTTGGAATTCCGTCTGCGCTGCCCGCCGGCGCGCATCGAGATCGAGGATCGATTTCGACACCGGCGCCAGCCCGCGACTCGTTAAGGCGCGGTCGAAAGCTTCGGGATTTTCGCGTATCCACTTCAGGTCGTGCATGGGCGCCCTACTCAGCCTTTGCGCCCTTATAAGCTGCGATGCGGGGGTCTGTCGACGGGAGCTGCTGAACTCAGTCCGCCTGGCGGCCCATATTGAAGTCGGTATCCTCGAAATGCTCGTCCGACGCGGTCGCCGCCGCGGCGGTGCGCTTCGCGTTTTCCGCCGCCTCCTCTTCGGCTTCGCGCGCGGCGCGCTTCTTCTCGATCGATCGGACCAGCCAGATCGAGCCCTCGTAAAGGACGAGCAGCGGGATCGCCAGCGAGCATTGGCTGATCACGTCGGGCGGCGTAAGCACGGCCGCAACGACAAAGACGATGAGCACGGCGTAGCGGCGCTTCGAGCGGAGGGTCTCGGCCGTGATCATGCCGGCACGCGCCATCAGGCTCAACAGCACGGGAAGCTGGAAGGCCAAGCCGAAGGCGAAGAGGAGATGCATGACGAGCGAGAGATACTCGTCGACTTTCGGCATCACCTCGATCGCCATCTCGCCATTGCCGCCGGGACGCTGGAACTGCAGGAAGAAGTGCCAGGCGAGCGGCATGATCACGAAATAGGCCAAGGCGGCGCCCATGAGAAAGAGGATCGGCGTCGCCACGAGGAACGGCAGAAAGGCCTGCTTCTCGTGCTTGTAGAGGCCGGGCGCCACGAACTTCCATAGCTGGATGGCGATGAGAGGGAAGGACACCATCAGCGCGGCGAAGAGCCCCACCTTCATATAGGTAAAGAACGCCTCGTGGAGCGCCGTGTAGATGAGCGCCTTGTGCGCGCTGCTCGGGAACTGCTCTGCGAGTGGCAAAGTCAGGAAATTGAAGATGTCGTCGGCGAAATAGAAGCAGACGAGGAAGGCGACGACGAACCCGAGAAGGCAATAGATCAGCCGCGCGCGCAGCTCGACGAGATGCTCGAGGAGCGGCATCGACTTGTCGCCCGGCGGGCCGTCACCGTCGACCATCTAAGCTACTCCTTGCGACGCCTATGGCTTGGCCGGCGCATCGGCATCATGAGAAGCAGGCTCGGCCACGGGTACGGGATCAAGCCGCGGCGTCACCGGCGCGGCCTCCGTTGCCGCTATCGCCACGGTCGCCGGAGGCGATCCCGCTTCATGCGCAATACTTGGGACCGGTGACGTTTGAGGTTCGACCGTGGGAACGGAAGCGGCCGTCTCGGCCTGCATATCCAAGCTCTTCGCCACCTCGCCGCCCGGATCGATCGTATGGTTGATCGTCTGCCCGAGGTCGGTATTGACCGTGCCCTCGATTTGACGCTTCACCTCATGGAGCTCGGCCTCGCGCGCGATCTCCTCGATGCCCGACTGGAAGTCGCGCGCAAGCGAGCGCGCCTTCCGCGCAAATTGCGCGAAGGTCTTGAGCACCTTCGGAAGATCCTTCGGTCCGATGGCGATCAGCGCCACGACGGCGATGAGCAGCAACTCGGACCAGCTCATGTCGAACATGGCCGGTCACATCCCAAGCAGGCCGGATCGAACTCTGATGCGGAAATCGCGCGTCCTTCGCTCAGCCTCGGGCCGCATCGTCCCGGCGCACCTCTGCGCTCTGCGCCGCAGCCCCGGGCTGCACCCCACCTGTCGGATTTCCGGCCGGAATGCTCTTGGGCGCTTCCATATTGGCGTGCTCGTCTTCCTCGTGGAGGCCTTTCTTGAAGGCCTTAACGCCCTTGGCCATGTCGCCCATGATGCGCGAGATCTTGCCCCCGCCTCCGAAGAGTATAAGCACGACGGCCAGCACGATCAGCCAATGCCAAATACTAAATGATCCCATACCTTGCTCCTCACTGCCATGTCCGCGGGCGGCCGCCGGATGATGGCAAAATCGCCCCGCTATCGCAATCGACAGGGCATCCGAACTCCATATGTAGGCCTTCGCCGGATGACCACAAAGGCTTTCCCGCGCCCCGGCCGCCAGGCTCAGTGCGTGGCCTCCGTCGGCGGCTCGTCGGCGTCATCCTCCTCGACCGCAAGCGCCTCGAGGCTCGCATCGGCATCCTCGGTCTCCTCCTCGGCGGCTTCGCGCGTCGCCTCGGCCTCGGCGAGCTGGTCCTCCGTCATCGCCGCGCCATAGGCCGCGATCGCCGGCCGCTTGTCGAGGAGACCCGCCGCCTTGAGCTCCTCGATACCGGGAAGGTCCTTCACGCTGGCAAGCCCGAAATGGTCGAGAAAGGCCTCCGTCGTCACCCAGGTGAGCGGCCGTCCGGGCCCCTCCTTGCGGCGCCCCGGCTTGATCCAGCCCGCCTCGAGCAGCACGTCGAGGGTGCCCTTGCTCAGAGAGACGCCGCGGATCTCCTCGATCTCGGGCCGGGTCACCGGCTGGTGATAGGCGATCACCGCCAGCGTCTCGACGGTAGCGCGATTGAATTTGCGCGGCACCACCTTCTCGGTCCGCAGGTAGGCGGCAAGGTCAGGGGCGGTGCGGAAGGCCCATTTCCGGCCCACGGCGACGAGATGGACGCCACGATTGGCATAGAGCTGGGCCAGCTCGGCGATCAGGCCGGGCACATCGGCCCCTTCGGGCAAGCGGCTCGCGAAGGCCTCCTCGTCGAGGGGCTCGGCGGACGCGAAGAGAAGGGCCTCGACGAGGCGGAGCTGTTGCTGACGGTCGTTCATTCACCCTCGCGGCGCGCCCGCACATAAATGGGTCCGAACAGGCGATCCTGCCGGATCTGGGCCTTTCCGGAGCGCGTCAGTTCCAAGCTGGCGGCGAAGGTCGCCGCCACCGCCGAGCGCAGCACCAGCGAGCCGCGCAGATCGGACGGGAGAAAGTTCATCAGCGTCTGCCAATCGGGCACCTTGCCGAGCATCTCGCGCAGACGGGCGAGCGCATCGTCCATCGAATAGAGCTTGGTTGGCAGAATGCGCAAGGTTGTCGCGGCTTCCCGCTGGCGTTGTTCGCCATAAGCCTTGAGCAACTCGTAAAGCGTAAGCTCGTAATATGGCTTTTTGATGATCTCGGGGCGCTCCGGCTCGCCGCGGGGAAAGACGTCGAGGCCGAGCCGGGGCAGCGCCAGGAGACGCACTCCCGCGGCGCGCATGGCTTCGAGGCGCTGGAGCTGGAAGCGAAGGGCCGCCGCCATCTCGGCCCCGCTCGGCTCCTCTCCGTCATCGGGCTGCTGGGGCAGCAGCAGGCGCGATTTGAGATAGGCGAGCCAGGCGGCCATCACCAAATAATCGGCCGCGATCTCCAAGCGCAGATCGCGCGCCTGCTGGATGAAGGCGAGATATTGCTCCGCAAGGGCCAGGATCGAGATCTGGACGAGGTCGACCTTCTGCAGTCGCGCCAGCTCCAGGAGTGCATCGAGAGGCCCCTCATAGCTCCCGAGCGCGACCACGAGCTGCTCGTGGGGCAGGACCGCCGGCGCTGAATCCTCGAAAATCTCTTCGCTGCTCATCGCCTTTCCGTCGCTACCAGTTGCCCGTGAGCTGCAAAATCCATTCGAACAGCTTCTCGACGGGCCAGCCAAGGATCCAGCTTAGCACATTGAGGTCTGTGCCCGTGGCACGGCCGATCTCCGGCAGGACGATGATCAGGCCGAGGAGGATCAACAGCCCCCAGCGCTCGAGCCGTGCAAGCGGGCGCGCCAGCGCCATCGGCAACAAGCCGACCGCGACCCGTCCGCCATCCAAAGGCGGCAAAGGTATCATATTAAAAGCGGCGAGTATGATATTAATCTCAATTGAGTTTTCTAGATTAGCCCTGGCCCAGCCGCCGGCCAGCTTGGGAAGGAAGGGCGCGACGTGGATCAGCAACGCGGAGACAATGGCGAGAAGGATGTTCATGGCGGGACCGGCCGCGGCCACCCAGATCATGTCCCGCTTCGGGTTGCGCAGCCGCGCAAAGTTCACCGGCACCGGCTTGGCATAGCCGAAGAGAAACGGAGCGCGGAAGAGCAGCAGCAGCCCGGGCAGCAATATCGTGCCGAAGGGGTCGACGTGGCGGAGCGGGTTGAAGTTCACCCGCCCCTGGCGCGTCGCGGTATCGTCCCCGAACCAGTTGGCGACCAGCCCGTGGGATACCTCGTGGAAGGTGACCGCGATGATCACCGGCAGAACCCAGATCGACGCCTGGTAGAGAATGTAATCGAGAGGAGGGGCTGGGCTCACGGCGCTCCGCTTACGCTGCCGCAAGAAGGGCGTCAAGCTCGGCCAGCGCCGCAGCGCGATCGAAGTCGCCCGGCCTGCCGCGCTGGGCCTCCGCCCGCGCGATTCGCTCGCGCGCGGCCTCGCTGAGCGATGGCGTCGCCGCTATCACCGCTGTCATCTCGGCCATATCCCCGGAGCAATGGAGCGCCACATCGCAGCCGGCGGCGAGGACCGCCTGGGCGCGCGCTGCGAAATCACCCGCGAGCGCCTGCATGCCGAGATCGTCCGAGAGGAGCACCCCTGCGAAGCCGATCTCCCCACGGATCACCTCGGCGATCACCCGGCGGGAGGTCGTGGCCGGCGCCGCAGCGTCGATGGCCGCATAGGTCACGTGGGCCGTCATGGCCCACGGCGCATCGGCGAGGCGTTGGAACGGAACCCAATCGGTCGCCCGCAAGACGTCTGCGCCTGCCTCGACGACCGGCAGCTCGTGATGGCTGTCGGCGGTGGCCCGCCCATGGCCGGGGATGTGCTTGACCACCGGAAGCACCCCGCCCGCCAAGAGGCCGTCGCAGAAAGCGCGGCCGAGTGCCGCCACGCGCGACGGCTCGCCCGCGAAAGCACGATCGCCGATGACATCGTGGGTCTCGGGCAAGGCGAGATCGAGGACCGGGGCGCAATCCACCGTGATGCCGAGAGCGGCAAGCTCGTCGGCGAGAAGGCGCGCATGGAGCCAAGTCGCGCGCTGGGACGCCGCCTCGTCCCTCGCCGCTAAGGCGCCGAAGCGGGCGGCGGGCGGTCCCTTGCGCCAATGGGGTGGTCCAAGCCGCGCGACCCGGCCGCCTTCCTGATCGATCAGCACCGGCGCGTCGGCGCGGCCGACGGTCTCGCGCAGCGCCGCGACCAGGGCGCGGACCTGCGGGGGCGACTCGCAATTGCGCGCGAACAGGATGAAGCCCAGCGGATCAGCCTCGGCGAAGAAGCGCCGCTCCGCCTCGCTCAGGCTGGTGGCGGCGCAGCCGAGAATGGCGGCGCGCGGGGTTTGATTGCGAGCCACGGGGTCGCTACGGCTTCACGGGAAAACAGGCGACATGGGCGTTCTTCAGGCGCTCGCAAAGGGCGCTCGCCGCCTCGCGGTCGGCCAGGGGACCGCCCTGGATGCGATAGAAATCGCCTTTGCCGGCCACCGCCACCTTCTGCACCTTCAGCTTGAGGCTGCCCAGGAGCGCGCTATGCGCCCTGCGCAGGCGCTCCCATTCATGCTCCGCCTCGGCGGCCGAGCGCATGGCGCCAAGCTGCACGCGCCACCCTCCCGCCCCTGCCGCCGGAGCGGATGCGGCCGAGGCCGTCTGGGAATGGGCAGGGGCATTCGCGGGCGCGGGTGGAGTGGCGGCTATAGGAGCGGCATTCGTCGTCGCGGACTGGCCCTGCGGGGCGCTTGCCGGCGGCGTAGCCGGCGCTGTAGAGCCCGCCGGAGCCGCATTCTGCGGTGCGGGTGCGTTGGCCGTGGTGGACGGCGCTGCCGGTCCCGGCGCCGCGCTGGCGGTTTCCGATGCGCTTGACGGCGGCGCGGCGGGCGCTTCGGCCGTCGGCCGCGCCATCGGCGTCTCGGGAGGCGGCAGCAGGTGCTCGGCGCCGCCCTGGTCGATGGATTTGCCGTTGGGAGCGATCTCGTTGTAGATCAGCTTGTCCTTGTTCGGCACTTCCATGCCGCCGGGGTTTTCCGGCTTTACCTTGTAAGGCTGCGTCTCGGCCTTGATCAGCGGCGCCACCCCGCCGGAGCCCGCGCGGACCCCTTCATGGTAGGCGTAGTAGACGATCGCCGCGAAGGCGCCGAGAACCAGCACGGCCGCCGCGGCGGCGAACATGCGGCGCCGGAGGGGCCGGCGCCTCTCGTCGTCATAGATGGCCTGCAGGGGATCGCGGGAGCCGGCCGGCCCGAACTCTGGCATCAGTGCATCTCCTCAACGGCCTCTACGCCGAAGATCCCGAGCCCCGCCGCGATCACGAGCTGAACGCCCCGCACGAGCGCCAGGCGCGCCCCCGTCAGCACCGGATCGCCTTCGATGATGAAGCGCAGGCGTGGCTCTTCCCTGCCCTTCGTCCACAGCCCGTGGAAGGTCGCCGCGAGGTCGTAGAGATAGAAGGCCAGACGATGCGGCTCATGGGCTTCCGCCGCCGCCTCGATCTGCCGCGGCCATCCCGCGAGCATCTTGATCAAAGCAAGCTCAAGCGGGTCGGTCAAGCGCTCAAGCCCTTGTTTTGCCAGCGACTCGGGCGCCAGATCGAGATCGGGCATCGCCTCGCGCAGATTGCGCATCACCGAATGGCAGCGGGCATGGGCGTATTGCACGTAGAAAACCGGGTTGTCCCGCGACTGCTCCACCACCTTGGCAAGGTCGAAATCGAGCGGGGCGTCGTTCTTGCGCGTCAGCATGATGAAGCGCACGACGTCCTTGCCGACCTCATCCACCACTTCGCGCAAGGTGACGAAGGTCCCGGCCCGCTTCGACATTTTGACCGGCTGACCTTCACGCAGCAGACGCACGAGCTGGCAGATCTTGACGTCGAGCTTGCCCTCGCCCCCGGTGATCGCCGCGACGGCCGCCTGCATGCGCTTGACATAGCCGCCGTGATCCGCACCCCAGACGTCGATCATGCTGCGCGTGCCGCGGCGGAACTTGTCCCAGTGATAGGCGATGTCCGCGGCGAAATAGGTCCAGCTCCCGTCCGATTTCCGCAAGGGGCGGTCGATGTCGTCGCCAAAGCGCGTCGCCCGGAACAGGGTCTGCGGCCGCGGCTCCCAATCCTCGGGCGCCTTGCCCTTGGGCGGATCGAGGATGCCGGTATAGAGCAGGCCGCGGCGCTCGAGCTCCCCCAAGGCCTCCTCGACCTTGCCCTTGGCGACGATGTCATCGCGCTCGGAGGTAAAGACTGCCTGGCGGATGCCCAGGGCCGCGAGATCGGCGCGGATCGAGTCGAGCATCATGGCGACGGCGAGCTCGCGGACCGGCGGCAGCCAGTCTTGGAGAGCCGCGCCCCTGAGCGCCGTCCCGTATTTCTCCTTAAGAGCCTCGCCGACGGCCTTTAGATAATCTCCGCGATATTCCCAGGAGCGTCCGGAGAACAGCTCGGAAAACCGTGCCTCCGACATCTCGCCGTCAAGGGCCTCGAGATAGCGCGCATAGGCGGAATAAGCAAGCTGCTCAATCTGTTGTCCAGCGTCGTTGACGTAATATTCCCGCGTCACGCGATAGCCGGCGAACTCAAGAAGCGAGGCGAGGGCGTCGCCAAACACGGCTCCCCGGGCATGGGCCACGTGAAGCGGCCCCGTCGGATTGGCGGAGACGTATTCCACATTCACCGCCTCGCCGCCGCCAGTGTCGCTGCGACCGTAAGCGAGCCCCACGCGCAACAGCTCGGCCAGGCAGGCGTGCCACTTCGACTCGGCCAGGGTGAGATTGACGAAGCCGGGTCCCGCGACCTCGACCGCGCGCATCTCCGGCCGCCGGCGCAGCCGCTCGGCCAGGGCCGCGGCCAAGGCGCGCGGACTCTGCTTCGCGTCTCGCGCCAGCACCATGGCGGCGTTGGTCGAGAGATCGCCATGACCGGCCTCACGCGGCGGATCGACGGCGATGCGGCCAAAATCGAGATTGGCGGGCAGCGCTCCCGCCGCGGCGAGGGCCTCCAGCTCGCCGATAACAATGCTGTGGAATTCTTTGAAAATGTTCATCTAAGTTCTGGCGTGAGGGTCGAAAAGGCGGCGGTGCTCGTCGAGGGCGTAGCGATCGGTCATGCCGGCGATATAATCCGTTACCACGCGCGCCGTCGCCGTGGAGCCGGGCCGCTCGGCAAGGCGGCGCCATTCCGTTGGCAGGCATTCGGGCTCGGCGAGGAACAGCCGGAACAGCTCGCCCACCACGCGGCGGGCCTTGCTGGTCATGCGGTTGACTCGGTAATGCCGGTACATGCGCTCGAAGAGAAACGCCCGGAGCGCGCGGTCGTTCTGGCGCATCTCGTCGGAAAATGCAACGACGGGTCGGCCGAGCCGACGGATATCGTCGGCGCTCCCCACCTGGGCTTCGGAAAGGCGGCGGCGCGTCTCGGCGAGGAGGTCGTTGACCATGTGGTCGATGAGGCGGCGGATCGCCTCATGGACGAGCCGTCCCCGCTCCAGCCCGGGATGGCTTGCCGCCACCGCCTTAAAGGTGGGCCCGACGAGCGGCACCTCCAGCAAATCCTCGACGGCGAAGAGACCGGCTCGCAGCCCGTCGTCGATGTCGTGATTGTTGTAGGCGATGTCGTCGGAAAGCGCCGCCACCTGGGCTTCGGCGCTGGGCCAGGTCGCGAGCTCGAGATCGTGCGCCGCATTGTAGTTGCGGATGCCCTCGGGTAGCGCCTCGGGCTTGCCGGTGCCGAGAAGCGGGCCGTTATGCTTCACCACGCCTTCCAGGGTCTCCCAGGTGAGGTTGAGCCCGTCGAAATCCGCGTAGCGCTGCTCGAGCTTGGTGAGGATGCGCAGGCTCTGGGCGTTGTGGTCGAAGCCGCCAAAGGGCGCCGTGGCCTCGCGGAGCGCGTCCTCGCCGGCATGGCCGAACGGGGGATGACCGAGGTCATGAGCCAAGGCCAGAGCCTCGGCGAGATCCTCGTTGAGGCGCAGCGCCCGCCCGATCGAGCGCGCGATCTGCGCCACTTCGAGGCTGTGGGAGAGCCGGGTCCGGTAGTAATCCCCCTCGTGATAGACGAAGACCTGCGTTTTGTAGCTGAGGCGGCGGAAGGCCGCGGCGTGGATGACGCGGTCGCGATCGCGCTGATGGGGCGTGCGGGTCGGGCTTTCGGGCTCCGGGATGAGCCGGCCGCGGCTCCGCGCCGGATCGCAGGCGTAGGGGGCGAGCGGGGTCGCGATCATCGCGCCACCCTATAGCGGCGCCGGAACCCAGGCAATGCGCGGTCCCGAGGTCGGGCCGAATACAACGCGCCACCTACTAAATCTGGGGGATGCAACCGCCGCCAAAAAGGGGGCGACGTTGGCATCCCCTTTGGCGCCTCCCGCCCGTCGCTCCATTTGACAAAGGCTGGTGTGTCATTAAATAGGAGCGTGGAAACGGGGGACTCTACTGCCCTTGGTTAAGACGGGAGTGGAAGGGATGACGCCTGAGGCGGCGGTCGCAACGGCAGCGGAGATCAGCATCAGCGCGAATGCGGCCAAGCGCATCGCGGCCTTGATCGCGGCCGAGAACAATGCGGCGCTCAGCATGCGCGTCTCGGTCTCGGGGGGCGGCTGCGCCGGCTTCCAATACGGCTTCAGCTTCGACGACGCGCGCAACGCTGACGACCGCGTCTTCGAGCGCGACGGCGCCCGCGTGGTGATCGACGAGATGTCCCTCGAGCTCCTCAAGGGCGCGGAGATCGATTATGTCGAGGACCTGCTCGGCTCCTATTTCAAAGTGCAAAACCCCAACGCCGCGACCTCCTGCGGCTGCGGCAGCTCCTTCTCGATCTGAGTCCTAAGCCCACGCCGGCGGCGACATTCCGCGCAGAAATCTCACAACTCGCCTCAAGAAAATATCGCTTCGAGCGATCGCCGCGGCTGCGCCGTTTCGTGCTATGAAGCGGCGGGCCCGCACCGCCCAGCGGCGCCGGTACCCCAGCCCGGGAGATCCGCCGTGATCAAGCTCGCCACTTGGAACGTCAATTCGGTGAAGGCCCGCCTGCCTCATCTCTTGCGTTGGCTCAAGGAGGCGGCGCCCGATATCGTGCTCCTGCAGGAGATCAAGCTCCTCGCCGACGACTTCCCGAGCCTCGAGATCGGCGATCTCGGCTACAATATCGCGGTGGTGGGGCAGAAGAGCTATAACGGCGTCGCCATCCTGGCGAAGCAGCCGGTCGCGGTCGAGCAGCGCGCCCTGCCCGGGGATGGCAGCGACGAGCAGGCGCGCTATCTCGAAGCGGTCATCGGCGAGCTTCGCGTGGCGACGCTCTATCTTCCCAACGGCAATCCCGTCGACAGCGCCAAGTTCTCCTACAAGCTCGCCTGGATGGAGCGGCTGCGTCTCCACGCCCAGGCGCTGCTCGATCGCGAGGAGCCTTTCGTGCTCGGTGGCGATTTCAACGTGATCCCGAGCGCGGAGGACGTCTACGATCCCGCGGCCTGGCAGGACGACGCCCTCTTCCGGTTGGAGAGCCGGGCGCAGTTCCGCGCCCTGATCTATCTCGGTCTGACCGACGCCTTCCGCGCGCTCCATCACGAGCCCCATAGCTATACCTTCTGGGACTACCAGGGCGGACGCTGGCAGCGCGACGAGGGCCTGCGCATCGACCATCTCCTGCTCTCGCCCCAGGCCGCCGACCGCCTCGCCGCCTGCGAGATCGACCGCACGCCGCGCGGCTGGGAGCGCGCCTCCGACCATACGCCGGTGTGGTGCGCGCTTGCTTAAGATGCGGGCTCGTGAACCCCTCACCCGCGTGCTGCGCACGCACCCTCTCCCGCACAGGGAGAGGGTCCATTTGCCCTCTCCCCTCGTGGGAGAGGGCGGCGAACCCAGACCGTGGTCTGGGGGAGCGGGTGAGAGCGTAGGTCAAAATGAATAGCCGGCCATACACCTTAACGGAGCGAGCCCGCGCCATGCGCCACGAGGCGACTCCGGCCGAGCGTAGGCTATGGCGCGCTTTACGCGATCGCCAGCCCGGCGGCGCCAAGTTCCGCCGCCAAGTGCCGCTTGCGCACTATATCGCCGATTTCGTCTGCTTCAATGCCCGCCTCATTATCGAGGTCGATGGCGGACAACATGCGGAAAGTCACGGCGACTCAGCGCGCACCAAAGTGCTGGCTACGCAGGGCTATCGTGTGCTCCGCTTCTGGAACAACGAGGTGATGGAGAATCTCGGGGGCGTGCTCGCCGCGATCACGGGGGCGCTCAATGCGTGATGCCCCTCACCCATTCGTTGTCGCTCCCCTCACGAGGGGCGGAGGGGGCGGCGTGCGCAGCATGCGGGTGAGGCGGGGTTAAGAGAGAATAAGATAGCTGGCTATTGATAAAGAAACGCGCGGGCAAGGGTGAAGACGCGAACCGAGGAGGTCGAGATGGCGACGATCGAGAAACTGGAGGGCGGCTGCCTGTGCGGCGCCGTGCGCTATCGCTTCGAGAATTCGCCGCAATATGTGGGGCACTGCCATTGCAGCATGTGCCGCCGCGCCGGCGGCGCCGCCATGGTGACCTGGGCCACCTTGCGCGAGGCGGATGTCGCGATGCTTGCGGGCGAACCGCGCTGGTACCGCTCCTCCGATCATGCGCGGCGGGGCTTTTGTCCCACCTGCGGCACGCCGCTCTTCTTCGTGTCGACGCGCTATCCCGGGGTCATCGACGTCACCGTGGGCAGCCTCGACCGCCCCGAGCGCGTGCAGCCGGACCGCCATGTCTATGAGCCGGACCGCATCCCGTGGGTGATCATGACCGACGGCCTGCCGCGCCATCGCGAAGGCAGCCACTCGCCGCTGATGTGAGGGCGGGCGGCGGCGGACTCGACGAGCGCCGAACATGGCCGACGGCTTTCTTACCGCGCTTGCGCAAGATCTTGGCAATGGCGACCTGCGCGGGCTCTCCTGGCTCTTCTCTCTCTTCGCCTTCGCCGTCTCGATGTCGGCGACGCCGGGGCCGAACAACGCCATGGTGGCATCCTCGGGCGCGACCTTCGGCCTGATGCGCACGCTGCCCCATATCCTCGGCGTCTCTTTCGGCTTCCCCATCATGCTGCTCGCGGTCGCCCTCGGCGCCGGCGAGCTGCTGCGCGCCTATCCGGCGGCCCATGCGGTCATGCGCTGGATCGGCGCCGCCTATCTCGTCTGGCTGGCCTGGCGCATCGCCGTATCGCCCATCGGTCGCGGCGAAGCGGATGCGACGGTGCCGAGAGCACGCGCCGTCGCGAGCGGACGGCCGCTCAACTTCATCGAGGCGGCTCTCTTCCAATGGATCAATCCCAAGGCCTGGGTGATCGCCATCGGCGCCGTCGCCACTTACACGACCGGCGCCGCCGTGCTTGCCCAGGTGCTCATTCTCTCGATCGTCTTCCTCCTCGTCTGCATTCCCTGCCTGACCCTATGGACGGGCATCGGCGCCGGTGCGGCACGCCTGCTCCGCACTCCACGGGGGTTGCGCGCCTTCAATCTCGCCATGGCGGCGCTGCTGATCGCCTCCCTGGTGCCGCTCCTTGGCGAGGGATAGTCCACCCCGATTGCAAATAATCACAAAGTATTAAAACGATAATGTCAGACACCATAAATACTTACAAATAATAACTGTCAGAATATGGTCAGAGAAACAAAAAATTACTCGATTTGCTAAATATCAAGCATAATCGATTTGCGCCATTCTGTTTGTTGGCATATCATATACCAACTCGCTTGATACAAATCTCTCATGATAATTATCAAGTGATAAATAATCGAAAGACAAGCTCGCATAGAACGGGCTCACGGGAAAAGCCTTCGACAAAGGGAGAGGCCCATGGCAGCAAGCGAAGCAGTTTCCGGTTCCCGACCCAGCGCCAATCGCTGGGTGCAGCTGATCCTCGGCATCGTCTGCATGGCGAGCGTCGCCAATCTGCAATATGGCTGGACGCTCTTCGTCCTGCCGATCCAGCATCAATGGGGATGGTCGAAGGCCGAGATCCAGGTGGCCTTCTCGATCTTCATCCTGCTCGAGACCTGGCTCGTGCCCTTCGAGGGCGCCATCGTCGATCGCATCGGGCCGCGCTGGATGGTGCTCGCCGGCGGTGTCTGCACCTTCCTCGCCTGGTTCATCGATTCCCAGGCAAGCTCGCTCACGATGCTCTACGTCGGCGGCGCCATTGCCGGGCTTGCCGGGGGTGCCGTTTACGGCACCTGCGTCGGCAACGCCCTCAAATGGTTCCCCGACAAGCGGGGCCTCTGCGGCGGGCTCACGGCCGCAGGCTTCGGCGCCGGCGCCGCGATCACCATCGCGCCGATCCGCGCCATGATCCAGTCGAGCGGCTACCAGCACACCTTCCTCGTCTTCGCCATCATCTACGGCGTCATCATCGTCATCGTCTCCAATTTCATCAAAGCGCCGCGCGCCGAGGACATGCCGCCGCTCCACAAAATCAAGGTGCGCCAGGGCACCGAGGATGTGCCGCCCTTGAAGGCCCTGCGCTCGCCCCTCTTCTGGATCATGTATCTCATGTTCTTTCTCGTGGCCGCGGGCGGCCTGATGTCGGCGGCGCAGCTTTCCCCCATCGCCCATGAGCGCGGCATCGCCGACACCCTCGTCACCATCTTCGGCATCACCACGCCGGCGATCGTCGCCGCCCTCACCGCCCACAGCATCACCAACGGCGTCGGGCGGCCCCTCAACGGCTGGATCTCCGACCATATCGGCCGCGGCAACATGATGGGCATCGCCTTCGGCATCGAGGCGCTCTGCCTCGCTGGCTTCGGCTTCTTCGGCACCACGGCGACCTCGTTCATCATCACCGACGCCCTGGTGTTCCTCTTCTGGGGCGACATCTTCAGCCTCTTCGCCGCCACCGTCGGCGACGCCTTCGGCCGCAAATACGTGACCGTCAATTACGGCATGATGTACACGGCGAAGGGCGCCGCCTCGCTCCTCGTTCCCCTCGGCAACGTGCTCACCCATTGGACCGGGAGCTGGCACGCCGTCTATGCGGTCGGCTGCGCCATGAACGTGGTCGCGGCCCTGCTCGGCTTCTTCGTGCTGCGGCCGGTCATCAACGCCAAGCTGCGCCACCTCGCCGCTGCCGAGGCCGAGACGCCGTTGCGGCCGGCACGCGCCTGAGCCCGGCAATCCCGCTTCAAGAGGCCATGCTCCCTAGAGTGGGGGCATGGCCTTTCCATCTTCGCGGATCGACTTGACGGAAATCGCGTCAATCAGCGACGACGCTTAGCCACCGCCCCATCGATCACGACGACGCGACTTGACCTTTGCGCGGTGATGGGTTGGTATATTCCATACCTGACGGGATGCTGGCAGAACCGCAGCCATAAGCGGCGCAGCATCGCCGCGCTTGTTGGGGGAGGAAGCCCATGTCGCTCGCCACCGGCACCGCCGCGCCCCGGGTGAATCGCTGGGTGCAGCTCGTCACCGGCATCGTCTGCATGGTGATGATCGCCAATCTGCAATATGGCTGGACGCTCTTCGTCAACCCGATCGCCGCCAAGCATCACTGGGCGATCTCGGAGATCCAAGTGGCCTTCAGCATCTTCGTGCTGACGGAAACCTGGCTGGTCCCCGTCGAGGGCTGGTTCGTCGACCGCTTCGGGCCGAAAATCGTGGTGGCCTTCGGCGGCATTCTCGTCGCCATCGCCTGGAGCCTCGATTCCGTGGCGAGCTCCCTCCCCGCCCTCTATCTCGGCGGCGCCCTTGCCGGCATCGGCGGCGGTGCCGTCTACGGCACTTGCGTCGGCAACGCGCTCAAATGGTTTCCCGACCGCCGCGGCCTCGCCGCCGGCCTCACCGCCGCGGGCTTCGGCGCCGGCGCGGCGCTCACCGTGATTCCCATTCGCGACACCATCCTCAGCCATGGCTACGAGGCGGCCTTCCTGTGGTTCGGGCTCGGCCAAGGTCTCGTCGTGCTGGTGCTCTCGCGTCTCCTCGTCGCCCCCAGGAAGGGCGAGGTGCCCGCCGCCGCGCCGCGCAAGAGCCTGCGCCAGTCGGCGCGCAATTACACGCCGCGGGAGATGCTGCGGAGCCCGATCTTCTGGCTCCTCTATGTTATGTTCGTGCTGGTTGCGGCGAGCGGCCTGATGGCAACGGCGCAGGTCGCGGTCATCGCCAAGGACTACAAGATCGCCGATCTCCAGCTCGATCTCGGCTTCGTCGCCGCCACCACCCTCACCATCGCCCTCGTCGTCGACAACGTTCTCAACGGCTTGGCGCGGCCCTTCTTCGGCTGGGTCTCCGACCATCTCGGGCGCGAGAACACCATGGCCTTCGTCTTCACCCTGGGGGCCATCTGCTACTGGGTGCTCGGCAGCTTCGGCAACAGTCCCGTCACCTTCATCCTCGCCGCCGGCATGGTCTATTTCACCTGGGGCGAGATCTACAGCCTGTTCCCCGCCACCTGCACCGACGAGTTCGGCGCCCAATACGCAACGACCAATGCCGGCCTGCTCTACACCGCCAAGGGGACGAGCTCGATCCTGGTGCCGCTCGCCAATGTGCTCAAGAGCTACACGGGAAGCTGGCATTCCGTCTTCGTCGTCGCTGCGCTGATGAACATCGCCGTAGCTCTCGCCGCCGTCTTTATCCTAAAGCCGATGCGCAACGCTCATCATGCCGCAGAGGCCAAGGCGGGGGCCGCGGCGATGCGCGCGACGCGCGGCGCGGAGTAGCGAATTCTCGGGCGCGATCCGCGGTCGCCGGCTCCGATCTCGGCTCTATCAGGCGGACTACGAGCTGCTTCGCCAACGCCGAAAGATCGCGCGGAAACTGGCGGAAATTCAGCCTCGACATGCGGCATAGCGGCCGCAGCCCACGCGGGCGCTGCCGCGCGACGAGAGCGCGTCAGCGCGCCGCCTGCTCATCGAGTAGCGCCATGATCGCATCGATCGAGTCGATCTGGCTCACATCGAAGCCGAGAGTGCCGAAATCGATCCCGAACTCGCTCTCGAGGAAAAGGACGAGCTGGACGGTGTTGAGGGAGTCGAGCCGCCCGCTGGTAAAGAGCGACTCCGAGTCCGCAAACGCGCCGCTCTCCCCCGCGAGGCGCAGCCGCTCCCCGAGATAATTCCGCAGCTTGGCGCGGGCGCTTGTCTCCGCCTTCATATCCATGCGCCGGCTCCGAAGGGGTTGAGCCCGAAGAGATGCAGGAGAAAGGCGAGATGCTGGGGGAGCGTATGAGCTCGTCCCTCGTCGTCGAAGACGTGGAGAAGGCAATAGAACGCCGCCACACGCAGGCAGGGGAGGAATTGCCGGCGGAGCCAGCCCGTCCCCGCCTTGTCCTTGCGCGGGATCGCCTGGGAGACGGCAATGCCCGTCGCCAGCACGAGGGCGTAGAACGCGAAGGTCTGGAAGCCGATCACCGATTGCGCGAGGCCGACATCGATGATCGCGCGGATGTCGCGCATGTAATGCCAGATCATGTTGCCGACGCCGGCCGCCATGAAGGTGGCGAAGGCGAGACGCAGCCGCGGATGGCGCCGGAAGCAGCGCATGAAGGTCGGGTAGAAGAACACTTCGACGAGGAGCTCCTTGAAATAGAAGTAATAGCGGTTCCAGAACTCCGCCACGGTGCGGGATTCGAGGGGCCGGTAGGTGTTGCGCAGCAGGCGGAAGCCGGCGAGGCGCGCGCAGGCGACGATGGTGTGGCCCCAGATCGATATCGTGAGCAGGTCCTGGAGGAAGCCGCAGACGAGGCTCGCCCAGCAGAGATACCAGGGGTAAGGCACGCCGCCGAGCTGTGCCGTGAACGCCGCGTCGAAGTCGGGAATGCGCAGCAATCGAAAGGCGGCGCCGCGAAAGCCGAGGAGGAGAAGCCAGAGCAGCAGCGACCACAGGAGGAGCTTGAGCCCCTTGAGCTGCGTCACCGCGAGCTCGCGGGCGTCGCGGGCCTCGACGCGGCGCAGATAGGCCCAGCCCTTGCCGATGGGCGTCGTCGACGAGCCCCAGAATGGATGGAAGGCGCCGAGCTGGAGCGGCAGCGGGTTGAGCCGCTTCGCCGTCTGATCGAGGACGGCGTAGCAGAGGAACCAGAAATAGGCGGCGAAGGTGCCGACCCAGCTCCACCACAGCACGGCCCCGAGGTTCCGAGGCTGCATTGCTGCGGCGAGGAGAAGACACGCCGCAAAGGCGAGATGCAAGGAGAGGATCGGCCGACGGCAAGGCGGCAGCGTGCGAAAACGACGCACCGCGTAGAGCGTCCCGAGGGCGGCAAGCAGGAAGAGGACGAGCATGCCGCGCTCAATGGCGCGGAGATCAATCGCCTGAGTGAGCCCGGCCTTGGCCGCAGCGATCGCCGTGAGGCTCGGATACCAGCTCGGGTCGTGATAGAGGAAGACGAGGGTGGCAAGGACGACGAGGCCGCGGCGATAGGCGCCGGCATAGGCGCAGGCCGCGGCCGCCACCGCAAGCGGCAGGGCGAGGCGGCCCTGGGACGGGATCAGCAGCAAGCCGAAGGCAATGACGAGAAGCGCGCGGCCGCGCCAGCTCGTGACGAAGGCGACAATGCGCGGATCGGCGTCGAGCGGCGGGATGAGCCGCCAGGGTGACCAGCGAAGCCGGCGCGGTTGCGGCGCTGTGGCCGCCGCAGTCTCGGAGGGCCCAGCCGCCGCTTGACGCGGGGCCGTCTCGAAGCTCACGGCTGCCGCCCCTCAGCCAGGCGCGCGCGGAGGAATTTGCGGTCCACCTTGCCGCTCGCGGTCATCGGCATGGTGGCGATCGCGTGCACGGCGCTCGGCACCATATATGGCGGCAGCCGCTTCTTGAGCGCCTCGCGGATCTGCGCCGGCTCGAGAGCGGCGCCCGCGACGAAGGCGACGATGCCGTCGGCCGAGCCGTGGGAGACCGGCCAGGCCACGGCGGCGGCGAGCTCCGTGCGGCTGACGGCCTGGAGATGCGCTTCGACCTCCTCGAGCTCGACGCGATTGCCGAGCACCTTCACCTGGTTGTCGATGCGGCCCAGATGATGGAAGATTCCCGCCACGTCCTGGCGCCCAAGATCGCCGGTCAAGTACCAGCGTCGTCCCCCGATCACCGGGAAGCGCGCCGCCGTCAGCTCCGCAACGCCGAGATAGCCGGCGGCGAGCTGGGGGCCCGCGAGGGCGATCTCGCCCACCTGCCCCGGCGGCAGGAAGCGCTGCTGGCCGTCAAGGATGGCGGCGGACATCCCGGGAAAGGGCGTTCCGATCGCCACGATGTCGCGCTCCGCGGTCACCAGCGGCGCGTCGGTGACCCGCTGCGCGAGGCAGGCGACCGTCGCCTCGGTGGGGCCGTAGAGATTGTCGACAACGCTGTCCGGCGCCGCCGCCTGCCAGGCGCGGGCGGCGCTGACGGGGAGCGGCTCGCCGAGAAAGAGCGAATAGCGCAGGCTGGGAAAGGCGCCGGGCGGCAGCAGCCGCATCTGCTTGAGGATGGCGATGATCGAGGGCACCGAGTACCACACCGTGAGGCGGTGTTGCTGGATGAACTTGGCGGGCGCCAGCGCCTGCGTCGCCGGGACGACATGGAGCGAGGCGCCGGCCTCCCAGGTCATGAACATGTTCGAGACGGAAATGTCGAAGCTGAGCTCCGCCGTCTCGGCAACGCGATCCTCCGGGCGAATACGGTAGCGCTCGCGGATCACGTCGAGATAGTGGCGCACCGCCCCCGCCGGCACCATGACCCCTTTCGGAACCCCGGTGGTCCCCGAGGTGAACTCGATATAGGCGATGTCCGCCGCTGCGACCTCCACGGGGGCCATCTCATCGGCGGGCTCTGCGAGGGCGGCGAAGCTCAGGGGCGCACCGCCATCGGAGCGTCGCGCCGGCATGAGGGCCTCGTCCGGCACCAGAATCTGCCGCGGGCAGGCCGCGAGGACGCGCTCGGAGAGAAGGCGCGCGCCGGGGCCGTCGGTGATGACAGCATCGAGCTCGGCCAGTGCAAGCACGGTTGCGAGCCGCTCCTCCGGAAGCTTGTGGCCAAGCGGAACATAAGTGCCGCCGGCCCATGACGTGCCCAGGGCGCCGGCGCAGGCTTCGAGACTGCGCGAGGCGAGAATACCGACGCGCCCCACGCGCCCACGCGCTCCACGCGGCAGCCAGGCGGCGATGCGTCGCGCCAGGGCCGCCAATTCCCCATAGGTGAGCGCAGTCCCGCCGGCCACCAGGGCCAGGCGCTGCGGGGCCGCGCGGCTATTGCGATAAAGAGGAAGTGCGAGGTTGAAGTTCACGGCCGCGTGAATTGATACCTGACCCGGTCACGATCCCCTCTGTGCTATAGCTTCTCACGGAAGCCGGCGGGTCTCGTTGTGATCAAACGGGGGCAGGATTTTCCGCGATCTCAGCGATCGAGACGCCTTAAGCTCTCTGTAAGGAGAGAGAAATGGTAAGCCGGCTATCTTTCTTGGTTGAATGATGCGGGGCGATGGTGCATTCGATGAGATCGCTATGACGACGACGGCGCTCTCGCTCGCAGAGATCCGTCATCGCATCGAGAAAAGCGGTCTCGCCTATCGCGGGGCCTTTCATCCCGAGCCGAGCGATAGCGTGCCGCCCATGGCGGATGGCGCCGCGACCGAGACCATGGTGCTGCTGGGTCTGATCGGTGGCGGCAATTGGCTCGCCTTCGCCGATTCGCCGGAAGCCCGCGACGGAGAGCGCAACCCTCTCGATCGCTGGTCGCGGCGCCTTATCGACGGCCTCGCCTCAGCGCTTGGCGCGGTCGCGCTCTATCCCTTCGGCGCCGCGCCGGCCTTCCCTTTCCAGCGCTGGGCGCAGAAGGCCGAGCCGGTTCACCCCTCGCCGCTCGGCCTGCTCATCCATCCCGATTGGGGTCTCTGGCACAGCTATCGCGGCGCCCTCGCCTTCCGCGAGCGGCTCGCGCTGCCGGCGCCCGACCGGCGACCCAGCCCTTGCGCGGGCTGTGCCGACAAGCCCTGCCTCGCCACCTGCCCCGTCGAGGCCTTCGCGCCCCGTGGCTACGACGTCGCCGCCTGCATCCGCCATCTCGACGCCCCGGCGGGTCGCGACTGCCTCGATCTCGGCTGCCGCGCGCGACGCGCCTGCCCCATTGGCGCGGCTTACCGCTATAAGCGGGCGCAAGCGGAATTCCACATGCGCGCCTTCCGGTCGGCGCAGCGTTGACGGCGGCTATAGCCGATGCGAGGCGGGGCGGAAGGGCGCGCCGCCGGGGCCGAGGCGGACGCCGGGGCGCAGGCGGCGATAGGGCAGCTTGGCGGGATCGGCGATCGCCGGGCCGGGCGCCTCGACGACGAGGACCTCTTCCGCGATCGGCTGGAAATCGGCGCGGAAATGCACCGAGCTCTTGAGCGCGAGGATCTTCATGCGCGCCGGCTCAATGCCGAGATGGCGGAAGATCTCCTGGTCCGCCGCCTGCAGCTTGCGGCTCGCCACCACCACCTCGACGCCGCCGATGGCGAGGCGCGCCATGGGCCCGAGCTGCATCCGGCTCCCCTTGTAGAAGGGACCCGTCGCGGTGAAATTGCCGTCACCCAAAGCCGCTACCCGGACCTCGGCCTTGAAGGGCCCGTGGCCCGGCAGATTGGAGCGGCCGCCAAGCTCGAGACGCAGCACCGCACCAATCCCGGCGCGATGGGCCGCCGCCGCGGCGGCGGGATCGCAGAGGATGGCGAGCGCCGCTCCCTCGGCCTTGTGCTGCACCAGGGCGGCAAGAAGGCCGATGGTGTCGCCGTCACCGCCGGCGCCCGGATTGTCCTGCGTGTCGGCAAGGACGACGGGGCGCGTCGCAGTCGCCGCCTTCGCCATGGCGTGGCGCACCGCCTCGTCGGGAGACCACAGGGTGCCGGCAAACTCCGTCTCCCGCGCGAGACATTCCGATTCAAGGCTCTCCACCGCGCGTGTCGCCGCCGCCTCGCTCGCGCCATAGGCGACGAGAGCCGGCCCGCATTCGCGGATATCGGCGAGGGGAAAGCCGGTCGCGAAGCTCGTGCTCGCCACCTCGCCGCGCTCGAGAGCGGCGCTTTGTGCATAGAGGCTCTTCGCCGGCTCGACGAGCGTGCATTGGAAATGGAGAGGAATGAGATAGGGCAGCTTGCGGAAGGCCTTGGCGAGGGGCCGGCCCTGCCGGAGCATGAGGTCGAGGAGGGTGGCGGCGCGCGCACCCGTCTCGGCCATGTCGATATGGGGATAGGTGCGATAGGCGACGAGCGCCGAGCTGTGCGCGACCATCGCCTCGGTCACATTGGCATGGAGATCGAGGCTGGCGACGATAGGAACCGTGGGACCAAGCATGGCGCGGCAGCGCGCAAGAAGCTCGCCCTCGCCATCCTCGAGATGCTCCGTGACCATGGCGCCATGAAGATCGAGATAGAGCGCATCGACGGGGCGGACCTCGGCGAGCATTCCGAGCAGCACCGCCGCCATGTGCTCGAAGGCGTCGCCGGTGACCTCGGCCGAGGGCGTGGCGCTGGCCCAGGCGAGCGGCACCAGCTCGTGTCCCTTGGCGCGCGCCCCCTCGATGAAGCCGGCGACCGGGAGATTGATGCCGGCGACTGCCGCGAACAGGGCCTCGCCGCGGGTGAAGGCGGGCCAGCCTCCGGCGCGCTCGAAATCCTCCCAGCGCGCCTTGCTGGGGGCAAAGGTGTTGGTCTCGTGCTGGAAGCCGCCGATGGCGATGCGCGCCATGCCCTCCCCCTCCTGCGTTGAAGTGGCGCGCCGTGGGCGCTCAGATATCCGCGTAGCAATGGGTTTCGGCGCTAGCACCGGGATGGGTAACGGCCCCCTTGCAGGCGGGCCCCACCGTCTGCGCATATTTCCAGAGCGTGCCGGCCTGGAAATCGTGGCGACGCGGCTTCCATTTCTTGCGGCGCCGGTCGAGCTCGGCTGCATCCAGCTCGACCTCGAGACTGCCCTTGACCGCGTCGATCTTGATCACATCGCCGTCCTCGAGGAGCGCAATGGGACCGCCCACCGCGGCCTCCGGCCCCACATGGCCGATGCAGAAGCCGCGCGTGCCGCCGGAGAAGCGTCCGTCGGTGATGAGCGCCACCTGCTCGCCAAGGCCCTGGCCGTAGATGGCGCTCGTGGTCGAGAGCATCTCGCGCATGCCGGGACCGCCCTTGGGGCCTTCATAGCGGATGACCACGACCTCGCCGGGCTTGACCTTGCGCGCGAGCACGGCCTTGAGCGCGTCCTCCTCGCAATCGAAGCAGCGCGCCTTGCCGGTGAATTGCAGGCGCTTCATGCCCGCCACCTTCACGATGGCGCCTTCGGGGGCGAGATTGCCCTTGAGCCCGACGACGCCGCCCGTCTTGCTGAGGGGCGACTTGGTCGAATAGATCACGTCCTGGTCCTTCGGCACCACGACACCCTTAAGGTTCTCGGTGATGGTCTTGCCGGTGACGGTGATGCAATCTCCATGGAGATAGCCACCGTCGAGGAGCGCCTTCATCAGGACGGGCACGCCGCCGACCTCGTAGAGATCCTTGGCCACGTATTTCCCCCCGGGCTTGAGATCGGCGATATAGGGCGTGCGGCGAAAAATCTTCGCGACATCGTCGAGGGTGAAGCGGATGCCCGCCTCATGCGCGATCGCCGGCAGATGCAGCCCCGCATTGGTGGACCCGCCCGAGGCGGCCACGACCGTCGCTGCGTTCTCCAGCGCCCTGCGCGTGACGATGTCGCGCGGCCGAAGCTGCGTGGCGACGAGCGCCATGACCGTGCGGCCCGCCGCCTCCGCATAGGCGTCGCGGCTCTCATAAGGGGCCGGCGGCATCGCCGAGCCCGGGAGCGCCAGCCCGATCGCCTCGGAGACGCAGGCCATGGTGTTGGCGGTGAACTGGCCGCCGCAGGAGCCGGCGGAGGGACAGGCGGCGCATTCGAGCTCGTGGAGCTCCTCGGCTGTCATGCGGCCCGCGGCCCGGGCGCCCACGCCCTCGAAGACGTCGACGATGGTGACGTCGCGGCCCTTGAATCGGCCGGGCAGGATCGAGCCGCCATAGAGGAAGACCGAGGGCACGTTGAGGCGCACCATCGCCATCATCATCCCCGGCAACGACTTGTCGCAACCGGCGATGCCCACAAGGGCGTCGTAGCAATGGCCGCGCATGGTGAGCTCGACGGAATCGGCGATGACCTCGCGGCTGACGAGAGAGGCCTTCATCCCGGCATGGCCCATGGCGATGCCGTCGGTCACGGTGATGGTGGTGAACTCGCGCGGCGTGCCGCCGCCGGCCTTGACTCCCTGCTTCGCGACCTGCGCCTGGCGCGAGAGGGAGATATTGCAGGGCGCGGCCTCGTTCCAGGTCGTCGCGACGCCGACGAGCGGGCGCGCGATATCCGCCTCGGTCAGGCCCATCGCGTAATAGAAGGCGCGATGAGGCGCGCTGGTATCGCCGACGCTGACATGGCGGCTCGGCAGCTTCGACTTGTCGATCTTGCTCCCGTCGCTCTTGCTGGTCTTCGCGGCTTTCTTCGTCCTGGCAGCAGCCATCGGCGTTTCCTCGTTTCTCGTCCCGTGCGCGCGGGCGCTGGCGAATTGCCCTTCCCGCACGCATTTCACCGCGAGAGAATAGTGGCAGGCAAGGGCCTGTTCCAGCGCGAAAAACGCCGGCCACCCATGAGCGCGGCGAAGGCGGCGGCGATGCGGCGAGACCCTATTGCCGCGGCGTCTCCGGGATCGCGGTGGCCTTGACCGCCGTCTCGATCATCTCGGCGAGGAGATAGGCGATGCAGGCGTGGACGGTGTTGTCGTCGCGGACCATGTCGGCCTTGGAGGTGTCGGAGAAATCGATCACGCCGGTCTCACCCCATTCGTGCATGATGCCGTAGCGGTCGAAGAGCATGACCGAGCGGCTCTGGCTGATCCAGCGCATGTTGTCGCGATAGGGCTCCTCGTTGAGAGTGGTGGAGGTGTGCGGGCTGTACTGCATGTCCATGAGGATCACGTCGATGTCGTGCTTGTCGAGGATGTCGATGCCATCATTGATCGTCTGAGCGAAGCTGCCGAGATCAACGCTCCGCACCGCATCGACGGTACCCGTCTGCCAGATCACCAGGGCGGGGCGCATCGCCACCACCTCGGTCGCGATGCGCCGCTCCATCTCCGCCGCGAGCTGGCCGCGCCGCGAGAGATTGGCGAGGGTGAATCGCCCATGGGGAAAGCGCGCCTCGAGCTCGTGGACGAGGCGCGCGGGATAAGCGGCGTCCGCCTGGGTCAGGCCGTAGCCCGCGGAGGAGCCCGACCCCATCACCACGATCGGCACCGGCTCGCCGGCCTTGAGCCGCGCCGCCACCTGCGGCATCGCGACATTGCTGTAGGACAGCTCGTCCGGCACCGCACACTGGGTCGCCAGATCCTGCCCCGCGCGGGCGCCCCCGCCGGCGAGCCCGACGGCCCCCGCCGCCAGCAGAATCCCCAAATGCAGCAATCTTCTCATTGCCCCCGCTCCCCCCTGGCCTGGACCCGGCTCATTCCCCACCCGCCATCTGCGCGCGTCCCTGCCGCGCCGCAGCCGCGGTCTGGCTCGCCCGCCGGTACCAGGCGATCAGATAGGCGAGCCCGATCATGATGGCGACCCCCGCCGCCGAGACCAGGACCTGCATGCCCAGGCTGTCATCCACCTCGACGAGGAAGAAATGGCTGGTGAAGGACAGCAGGATCCCGACGCAGAAGACATAGAGGGATTGCTGCCCGCAGCGAAGGATCGGCCGGCAGACACGCCAGCGTAGAAAGGCCGTGTGCGGCCGCACCAGCGTCACCGTGACGTAGGCGAGCGCCAGAAAGTGGGAGAGGCGCAGCGGGTCGAGATTGGTCTTGTTGATCGGATAGAGGATGGCGCCGAGCCAGGGCGGGGGGAAATGCCCCTGGAGCCGCGGCAGGTGCCAGGACAGCACGACGGCGAGGGCGAAGAGGAGATAGGCGCCGGCAACCGCGAGGAGCCAGGGCCGAGGCGGCACCGCCGGCTGCGGGCTGCCATGAACCCGGCCCAGAAGCGCGCCGATGACGAATAGGAACTGCCAGGCAAAGGGGTTGAAGAACCACACCTCGCCCGGCGGATAGCCGGGAAAGTTGATATGCGTCGCCTGGGTGAAGCCGTAGAGAAAAGCGGAGATGGCGATGACCCAGGCGGGCCAGCGCTCGAGCGCCCATAGCACCACGGGAAAGACCAGCAGCAGCACGATATAGAGGGGCAGAATGTCGAGATTGACCGGCCGGAACTTAAGCAGGAGGCCTTGCACCAAGGTCGATTGCGGATCGTTGACGAGCTCGATGATCTGCATCTCCTCGGCGAAAAGAGGATTGTTGAAGCGCGCCGCCACATAGGCGATCTGCGCCGTGAAGATCATGAAAATGAAGATGTGAGCGACGTAGAGCTGCCAGCAGCGGCGCAGGATCTGCGCGGCCGCCAGGGGAAAGCCCGCGCGCCGCATCGTTCCGCCATAGGCGATCGCCGCCGAGTAGCCGGAGATGAAGATGAAGATCTCGGCGGCGTCGCTGAAGCCGTAATTCCGGACGGTTAGCCAGTTGTTGACGACATTGGACGGGATATGGTCGAGGAAGATGAAGATGAGGGCGAGGCCGCGGAAGAAGTCGAGGCGCAGATCGCGCTGCGCCGAGGGCGCGAGATCCGCCGGATCGACCGAGAAGAGCCGCTTGAACGACCACGTCCGCCGCATGCAACCCGCTCCATCCGCCTTGCTCGTCGTCATGCGGGGCCGCAGCGCGGCGGCGGCTCTCACGCGCCGACGAGCCGCGACAGCGCTTCCGAAAGCTTGTCCCGTGCCGCCGCCGCCTCTTGGGAGCGCTCGCGCTGCTCCTCCACGACCTCCTCCGGCGCCTTGGCGACGAAATCGCGATTGGCGAGCTTGCGCTCGATCTTCTCGACCTCACCCGCAAGCTTCGCCATCTCTTTCTCGAGTCGCGCGCGCTCCCTGGCGATGTCGATGACATCGGCGAGGGGCAGCACCAAGGTCGCCTCGTCGACGACCACCTGCACGGCCCCACGGGGTATCGGCGCTTCCACCCCGGCCTCGATGCGCGAGAGCCGCGCCAGCCGCGCGATGAGCTCTCGATGGGTGTCGAGGCGCCGCCGCGTCGTCGGATTGGCGCCACGCACCTCGACCGGGATGCGCGCTGCCGGCGGCACGTTCATCTCGGCGCGCACGGAGCGCAGCTCGCCGATGACGCGCACCAGCCAATTGATCTCGTCCCGCGCCGCCTGGTTGATGGTCTCGTCGCCGAGCGACGGCCAGGCCGCGGTGATGAGACGCGCGCCGCCGCGCTCTCCGAGCGCGCCATAGAGCTCCTCGGTGATGAAGGGCATCAGCGGGTGGAGATAGTGCAGGAGCTGGTCGAGCACCCAGGCGGCGGCGGCTTGCGTCTCTTGCTTGGCCGTCGCGTCGGCACCCGTCAGGATCGGCTTGGCGAGCTCGATATACCAGTCGCAGAAGCTGTTCCAGGTGAAGCGGTAGAGCAAGGCCGCGGCGTCGTTGAAGCGATAGGATTCGAGAGCCGTCGCCACCTTGCGGCCGAGCTCGGCAAGCTCGCCCACGATCCAGAGGTTGATCGTTTGACGGCAGTGCTCCGGCGCGAAGCTGGGCTCGGGCGCGCAGCCGTTCATCTGACAGAAGCGCGCAGCATTCCACAGCTTGGTGCAGAAATTGCGATAGCCCTCGATGCGGCCCTCCGAGAGCTTGATGTCGCGACCCTGGGCCGCCAGTGCGGCGAGCGTGAAGCGCAGCGCGTCGCAGCCATAGCTGTCGATGAGGTCGACAGGATCGAGCACGTTGCCCTTCGACTTCGACATCTTCTGGCCGTATTGGTCGCGCACGAGGGCGTGGATGTAGACATCACGAAAGGGCACCTCGCCATCCATGAAATGGAGCCCCATCATCATCATGCGCGCGACCCAGAAGAAGAGAATGTCGAAGCCGGTCACCAGCACGTCGCCGGGATAATAGCGCGCGAGCTCGGGCGTCTTCTCCGGCCAGCCCAGGGTCGAGAATGGCCACAGCGCCGAGGAGAACCAGGTATCGAGCACGTCCTCGTCGCGCTTGAGGGGCACCTCATGGCCGTAATGGCGCGCCGCCGCCGCCTTCGCCTCCGCTTCGGTCATCTCGACGAAGATGCGGCCGTCGGGCGCGTACCAGGCCGGGATCTGATGACCCCACCAGATCTGGCGCGAAACGCACCAGGGCTGGATGTTGGTCATCCAGTCGAAATAGACGCCCTCCCATTGCTTCGGCACGATGCGCGTGCGCCCGCTCTTGACCGCATCGATGGCCGGCTGCGCGAGGGTCTTGGCGTCGACGAACCACTGATCGGTGAGCCACGGCTCAATCACCTCGCCCGTACGGTCGCCATAGGGCAGCATCAGCACATGGTCCTCGACCTTCTCGAGGAGGCCGAGCGCCTCCATCGCGGCGACGACCTTGGCGCGCGCCTCCTCGCGGGCCAGGCCGCGATACGCGGCGGGGGCGTTCTCGTTGAGCCGCGCGTCGCGATCGAAGATGTTGATCATGGGGAGGCGATGGCGCTTGCCAACCTCGAAATCGTTGAAGTCATGCGCCGGCGTGATCTTGACCGCGCCGCTGCCCTGAGTCGGATCGGCATGGAGATCGGCGATGATGGGGATGCGCCGCCCGACGAGGGGCAGGATCGCATGGCGGCCCACGAGGGCCGCGTAGCGCGCGTCCTCCGGATGCACCGCGACGGCCGTATCTCCCAGCATCGTCTCAGGGCGCGTGGTGGCGACGGTGATGAAGCGGGCCTCCTCGCCTTCGAGGGGGTATCGGAAATGCCAGAGCTTGCCCTTCACCTCGCGCGCCTGCACCTCGAGATCGGAGATGGCGGTGTGAAGCTTGGGGTCCCAATTGACAAGGCGCTTGTCGCGGTAGATCAGGCCCTGCTTATAGAGGTCAACGAAGACCTTGCGCACCGCAAGCGAGAGCCCCTCGTCCATGGTGAAGCGCTCGCGCGCCCAATCGGCGGAGGCGCCGAGGCGGCGTAGCTGGCGCAGGATGGTGCCGCCGGACTGGGCGCGCCATTCCCATACGCGCTCAAGGAACTTCTCGCGGCCGAGGCGAAGCCGCGTCTCCTGCCGCGCCTCGAGCTGGCGCTCGACCACCATCTGGGTGGCGATTCCGGCATGGTCGGTGCCCGGCTGCCACAGCACGTCGCGTCCGCGCATGCGATGAAGGCGGATGAGGATGTCCTGGAGCGTGAAGGTGAGCGCATGGCCCATATGCAGGCTGCCCGTGACATTGGGCGGCGGCATCATGATCACATAGGGCCGGCGGCTCGAGGCGAGATCGGCGTGGAAGGCGCCCGAGCGCTCCCAGAGCTCGTAGAGCCGGGCTTCCACCTCCCGAGGGCGATAGGTCTTCTCCAGCATGGCGCGCGCTGTCTCGACTTGCTACGGACATATGAGGGAAAGGCGGCGGGGGCGCGGCTCCGCCCCACGGTGCCGCCAACCGATCGGACTTTAGCGGCCCTCGGCCCGGCGGACCAGCCTTTCGATCTCCTGGCGAACGAGGCGCTCGATGAGCTGCGGCAGGTATTTGTCCAGCCATTCGCGAAGAAGCGGGCGCAGCAGCTCCAGCACGAGATCCTCGATGGTGCGGTCGGAGCGCCCCAGGGGGATATCGCCCTTGGTCGACTCCTGCCGTCCGACGAGCTTGGCGAGCTCCGCCAGGCTGCTCACCGAGGCCGCCGCCGCGGGTTCCGAAATCAGCCCTTCCACCCCCGCTTGCGGCGCCGGCCCCTCCTCGGGCGCCGGCTCCTCGACCGGCCGCGCCGGCTCGCGTCGCGGCAGCGTCTCGAGGGGCGTCACCGTGCCGTCCTCCTGGACCACATCGGTCAGCTCGAGCACATCCTCCTTGATCGCGGCCTCCGCCGCGGCGGCGGGGCCCGGCGCCGGCGTCGCAGTCCCCTCGCCCTGCGCGCCACCCTCTTCGGAGATGATCCGGCGGATGGACGCCAGGATTTCCTCCATCGAGGGCTCTTGGCTTTTCGATTCGCTCATCGCCCACACTTCAGCTTGGATTGACACGCGGCTCCCGCGCCAGGAGCGCCGGAACGAAATTGCGTCACCATAACAAGATTTTGACAGTAGAGCGAGACGTTATTGACCGGTGCCGGCCCGGGGCGCCGGCGGACGGTTGGTCACCGTGTCCTGATCCTTGACCTCGGTGCCGAACCACTGGTCGCGCACCTCGTTGTAATGGGCTGTGGGATCGAAATACGGCACCGGAAGCCGGAGATCGCGGGCGGTGAGATGGCCGATCGCGTTGAGCTCGTTATAAGCGGCGACCGCAGCATCGTGGCGCGCCGTCGCCAGATTGACCTCCGCTTGCAGGAGAGCCTGCTCGGCGTTGAGCACGTCGAGCACCGTGCGCAGCCCAACTTGCTGCTCCTGGCGCGTGCCCTCCAAAGCGATCTTGTCGGCGGCGACGGTCGCCTCGAAGGAGGCGATCTGCGCGCGGGCGCTCTGCTCGTTCTCCCAGAAGGTCGTCGCGTCCTGGATGGCCTGGCGCTGCGACTGCTCGAGCTGCAGGCGCCGCTGATTGAGGACCTGCTTGGCCTGGCGCACCTGGGAATCGACAAGTCCTCCGGTATAGATCGGCACCGACAGGATCGCCTCGACGATCGCCTGCTCCGAGGTGTCGCTGGCGCTGAATTGCTGCTGCTGCTTCTGGGCCAAGCCCTGGATCGAGAGCGACGGAAGAAGGCCGCTGAACTGCACGTCTATATTGGCGCGCGCGGCACCCTCGTTGTAGTTGGCCACCAGGACGTTGGGATTCTCGCGCTGCGCCATGTGGCGCGCGTCCTCGCGGCTCGGCGGCAGCCCAGCCGGCTCGCCCGGGTCCTTGAGCTCGCCGGGGATGTCGCCGATGACGGTACGGTAATTGGCGCGGGCAACCTGCAGCTGGTTCTGCGCCTGGATGCGCCCGGCCTTGGCGGTCTCGAGGCTCGCCTCGGCCTGGGACACGTCGGTGCGCGTCACCTCGCCGACCGCGAACTGGTCACGCGTCGCCTCGAGCTGGGTGGTCAGAACCTGCTCGTTGTTGACGTTGAGCTGGAGCACCGCCTGGGCAAGCACGACATTGATATAGGCGGTCGCCGCGTTCAGCAGGGTCGTCTGCTCGACAAGCTGAAGATTGGCGCGCTCGGCGAGGACGGTGAACTCCGCCGCGCGCGTCTGCGCCGTGGTCTTGCCGCCCTGATAGAGGTTCTCGGTGATGGTGATCCCCGCAGCACCCGGCCAGCCGGTGATGGAGGGCTCCCCGGTGCGGGACGGAACCTGAGTCAACCATTGCCGACCCGCCGCGCCATTGACCGTCACCGTGGGCCGCCAGCCGGAAAGCGCCTGGGCGACGCCCTCGTCCTGGGCACGCAGATTGGCGCGCTCGGCGAGGAGAGTGGGATTGTTTTGATAGGCGAGCGCCAGCGCATCCTGCAGGCTTTGCGCCTCAGCCGGCAGCGCGCCGCCGAGCCCCGCGAGCATCAGAGCCGCTGCGGCACCCTGCAAGGCCGTCCTGGCGATCCTCAATCTCGTCCGGATCCGCCGCTTCGTCATATACCCCGCCCTGTCCCCTTTCCCCAGACGACGGGCCTCCGCCGCGCTAGAAAACGAATTCCCTCGGCACTGCGAATCCCGGCAGTGCATGCGTGGCCGCGTCATAAGGGGCACGGCTGCCGAGAATCCCGCTTTCGCGCCGCATCACCGTGATGCGGCCCACGGCACCGGCCGGCCGTACCACCGCAACGAGGCGCCCGCCTTCCGCGAGCTGATCGGTAATGGCACCCGGCACCATCTCGACAGCGCCGCTCAAAAGAATGACGTCATAGGGCGCGCGCGCCGCATAGCCGGCGGTGAGCGTGCCTTCGACGATCCAGGCATTGCGGATGCCGAGATCGCGGAGGCGTCGAGCCGTCGCCTCCGCAACGGCGTGGTCGGCCTCGAGCCCGACGACATGGTGGCAGAGCCGCGCCAGGACCGCCGTGCCATAACCGGTCCCGCAGCCGATGACGAGGCCTTTGTCGGTGCGACGTACCTCGGCAAGCTGCAGGAGCCGGGCCAGCACGACCGGCTCCATCAGGAACCGCCCGTTGCCCAGGGCGATGTCCTCGTCGACATAGGCGATGCCGCGCAACTGCTCGGGCACGAAGTCCTCACGCGGCAACTCGCCCATCGCCGAGAGTAAGGCCGGGTCGGTGATGTTGCTGGGCCGGAGCTGGCTTTCCACCATGTTGAGGCGCGCGGCAGCGAAATCGGGCATGAGACCTTCGCGTGGCAAGACAATTCCGTGGCGACGAGGATACCTTGAATGCGGGCCTCTCGGCAGGCGACGCCCGGGCCGGCAGCCGTGGTATTTGACAGTGTCTTATACGTGTCGTGCCCGCGAAAGACAACGCTCCGGCCCACGAAAACGCGGCTTGACCCTGCCGCGCCGCGACGCAAATATGTGCCGCCCTTGGGCCATCGGCCGCTCGGGGGCTCCCGGCCGGGTGGCAGAGTGGCCATGCAGGGGACTGCAAATCCCCGTACGTCGGTTCGATTCCGGCCCCGGCCTCCAAACCTGTGCCGCCGAGAAGACCGCGCGATGAACAGCCGCGAAACCAGCGCCGTTGCGTCCGCCCCCGATGCGGAGGCGCTGAGACCGGCATGCTTCGTCGACAGCGCCCACCCCGCCGTGGCCGCCTTCGCAGCGCGCGTCGCCGGCGGCGAGCCCGATCCCGTCCGGCGCGCAGCACTGCTCTATTACGCGGTGCGCGACGAGATCCTTTACGACCCCTATGTCGATTACGGCGACGTGGAAAGCTATCGCGCGAGCAGTGTTCTCGCGCGCGGACGCGGCTACTGCGTCGGCAAGGCGGCTCTGCTCGCCGCAGCGGCGCGCGCAGCAGGGTTGCCGGCGCGCCTCGCCTTCGCCGATGTGCGCAACCATCTCTCGACGCCGCGGCTGCGCGAGCTCGTCGGCACCGACCTCTTCATCTATCACGGCATTGCCGAGCTGTGGCTCGGGGGGCGCTGGGTCAAGGCGACGCCGACCTTCAATCTGAGCCTATGCGAGAAGTTCCATATCCGCCCCCTCGACTTCGACGGCCATAACGACGCCATTCTTCATCCCTATGACCGGGACGGCCGCCGCCATATGGAATATGTGCGGGACCGCGGCGCCTTTGCCGACGTGCCTGTCGAGACGATCATGCCGGCCATGCGCGCCGCCTATCCGCGCCTCTTTGCGCGCAACCGCGCCGGCGGCGATTTCGCTCGCGAGGCTGAAGCGGCGGCCGAGCCCGGCGAATCTTCCGCCCCCTCGACGAAAGCGCCGGCAACCTCTGATTAACGAAGTTCTGGCATCCCTCCGTCGGGTTTGCTAGAACGCGGTCGCCGCGGCGGCTCCGCGAGCCTGAGGCTCCGGAACCCGCCTTCGCGTTCTGATCCGGGGTAGCTCAGCGGTAGAGCAATCGGCTGTTAACCGATCGGTCGTCGGTTCGAATCCGACCCCCGGAGCCAATTCTCGCCGGTCCGTACCGGAGACATGGGTAACGGACTATTCTTGAGACATAGGTAACACATTTTTGCCGAACGGGTTAGCGATCGGCTCGAGGCGACACGCGTCCTCGTCGAAGTAGCCGAGATCGTAAGTCATGAAGCTAGCCAGCCAGAGCTTGTCGTCGACCTGCTTGATGCCGATCTTCTGGCCGGCGAAGACGGTGGAGAGGTTGACCTTTTTTCGGTTGAGGCAG
>Ga0209062_1000174_pt1 | contig 242645 bp, 232 predicted proteins | sample Coa_R2_2_FD_187158 | JGI IMG/M metagenome (GOLD analysis project Ga0209062, IMG submission 187158) | Surface soil microbial communities from Centralia Pennsylvania, which are recovering from an underground coalmine fire - Coalmine... | ecosystem: Environmental > Terrestrial > Soil >... | reverse complement strand
TGTCGGTGACGCATCAGTTGTCCGCCTTTGGTAGCGCGTGAGTTGTCCGCCAAGTTCGTCCCTTGTTCTGGAGGGGGCGATGCGGCGGGCAAGCGTGTTGTGGGAGGTGTATGTGACGCGGTTCGAGGACGCGCTTGAGCGCTAGCGGAAGCGGCGGCTGACGGGGGATGAGGCGGGGGAGCTGCTGGGGATGTCGGGACGGCACTTCCGCCGCCTGGTGGTTCGCTACGAGGAGGACGGCGCCGAGGGTCTGCGCGACCTGCGGCTCGGCAAGCCCTCGCCGCGGCGCGCGCCGGCGGCCGAGCTGACGCGCATGCAGCGTCTCTATCAGGAGCGCTACCGCGGCATGAACGTGAAGCATTTCCACGAGCATCTGGTCGAGCGGCACGGCTATCGGCTGGGCTACACCGTGACCCGGCTGGCGCTGCAGGCGGCCGGGCTGGTGAGCAAGGCGAAGCGGCGCGGCGTGCATCGCCAGAAGCGCGAGCGGCGACCGCTGCCGGGCATGCTGCTCTTCCAGGACGGCTCGACCCATCGCTGGCTCCCGGGCGTCGAGCAGGAGCTCGATCTCATTGTCACGCTCGACGACGCGACGGGCGCGATCTACTCGGCCTTCCTGGTCGAGGAGGAAGGCACGATGTCGAGCTTCCTGGGGCTGCTCGAGACGATCGGCGCGCACGGCCTCTTCGGCGCGCTCTACACCGATCGCGGCTCGCACTATTTTCACACCCCGGAAGCCGGCGGCAAGGTCGATAAGACCAGGCCCACCCAGGTCGGCCGGGCGCTGGCGCAGCTCGGCATCACGCACATCCCATCCTATTCGCCCGAGGCGCGAGGACGGATGGAGCGCGTGTTCGGCACGCTGCAGGGACGACTGCCGCACGAGCTGCGCCTGGCCGGGATCACCACCGTCGCCGCCGCCAACCGCTTCCTCAAGGAGCACTTCATCCCCGATTACAACGCCCGCTTCGCCGTGCCCGCCGCCGAAGCCGGCACCGCCTTCCTGCCCTATGCCGGCCGGCCGCTCGCAGACGTGCTGTGCGTTCAGGAGACCCGCCAGGTCGGCCGCGACAACTGCGTCAGCTGGAACGGCCAATCCTTGCAGATCCCGCCGCAGCGCCATCGCCATCACTACGTCAAGGCCACCGTACGCGTGCACGACTATCCCGATGGCCAACTCGCCATCTTCGACGGACCGCGGCGCCTGGCCTCCTTCGATCCCGACGGGAACCTGATCGATGCATCACGCGCCGCTTAACTCCGCTCGGCGGCGCCCGCCCGTGGTTCTGTGGACAACGCTCCCGCGTTGCCCACAGCCCCACAGGCGCAACAGCAACAGCAGCGGACATTTGATGTGCTATGAAAGGCGGACATCTTCACGCGCTACCGACATGTTGCCGCTTTGCCTCCAGACCGCTGGGATGGTTTTTGGACAACGGGTTTGCTATGCAGGACGGCCGCGGAGATAGCGCGGCCGCCGCAGCCGCGCATGATGCGACGCGCGAGAATGGTCAATCCGAGTTCACCGCCCGGAAACGGCCCGACTGGGTTATAGTCGGCGGAGCCAGTCGCAAGCATCGCCGCTCGACGCGATGTTCTGCCGGAAATCGCCGCCGAGGGCCGTGCATGGTTTCGATCAAGCGTGTTTGTGTCTATTGCGGCTCGTCCGACCGGGTCGATGCCGCCTACCGCGACGCGGCGGTCCGGCTCGGCACGCTCCTCGCCGAGGCCGGCATCGAGCTCGTCTATGGCGGCGGGCGGATCGGCCTGATGGGGCTCGTCGCCAATGCCGCCCTCGCTTCCGGCGGGCGCGTCACGGGGATCATCCCGGCCCATCTGCACGATGCCGAAGTCGGCCATCACGGCGTCAGCCAGCTCATGGTCGTCGGCAGCATGCATGAGCGCAAGCAGCGCATGTTCGAAATGTCGGACGCCTTCGTCAGCCTGCCGGGCGGGCTCGGCACCCTCGATGAGACCTTCGAGATGCTCACCTGGAAGCAGCTCAGCCTCCATGACAAGCCGGTGATCGTCGTCGATGTCGCGGGCTATTGGGCGCCGCTCCAGCAGCTTGTCGAGCATGTCGTGGCGAAAGGCTTTGCCGGCGCCGCCTCGCTCGGCCTCTACCGCATCGTGCCCAGCGTCGAGGACGTGCTGCCAGCGCTCGCCGAGAGCCGCGAGCCGGCGGTGTCGCCGCAGCCGCGCCTCGTTTGAGCCCGAGAGGGCTGCGCCGCGCGGCGGCGCTCGCCGCGCTCGAGGAAGCGTCCGCCCCGCCCCCGCAGAGTGCCGGATTGCGCGGCTTGAATCGCGCCGCTCAGATGCTATGGTCCGGCGCCCCTACGAGACCTTCAGGAACCCGCGATGGCCAAGATCAAGGTGAAGAATCCGATCGTCGAGCTCGATGGCGACGAGATGACCCGCATCATCTGGCAGTTCATCAAGGACAAGCTGATCCTGCCCTATCTCGAGGTCGACCTGAAATACTACGACCTCGGCATCGAGCATCGCGACAAGACGGATGATCAGGTCACGGTCGACGCGGCGGAGGCGATCAAGAAGTACCGCGTCGGGGTGAAGTGCGCGACGATCACGCCCGACGAGGCGCGGGTGAAGGAATTCAACCTCAAGAAGATGTATCGCTCACCCAACGGCACGATCCGCAACATCGTCGGGGGCACCATCTTCCGCGAGCCCATCATCTGCAAGAACGTGCCGCGCCTCGTCCCGGGCTGGACGGCGCCCATCGTCATCGGCCGCCACGCCTATGGCGACCAGTACCGCGCGACCGATTTCGTGGTGCCGGGCAAGGGCAAGCTCACCCTCACCTTCACGCCCGAGGGCGGCGGCAAGCCGATCGAATATACGGTCTTCGATTTCCCCGGCGGCGGCGTCGCGATGTCGATGTACAATCTCGACGACAGCATCATCGGCTTCGCTCGCTCCTGCTTCAATTACGGGCTGCAGCGCGGCTGGCCGGTCTACCTCTCGACCAAGAACACCATCCTCAAAGCCTATGACGGCCGCTTCAAGGATCTGTTCCAGAAGGTATACGACGAGGAATTCGCCGCCGAGTTCAAGAAGAAGGGCCTGACATACGAGCACCGCCTCATCGACGACATGGTGGCGGCGTCGCTGAAATGGAGCGGCAATTACGTCTGGGCCTGCAAGAACTACGATGGCGACGTTCAGTCGGACACCGTGGCGCAAGGCTTCGGCTCGCTGGGTCTCATGACCTCGGTGCTGCTGACCCCCGACGGCAAGACGGTCGAAGCCGAAGCCGCGCACGGCACGGTGACGCGGCACTACCGCCTCCACCAGCAGGGGAAGGAGACTTCGACGAACCCGATCGCCTCGATCTTCGCCTGGACGCGCGGCCTCTACTACCGCGGCACCTTCGATGGCACGCCCGAGGTCGTCCGCTTCGCCCAGGCGCTCGAGAAGGTCTGCGTCGAGACCGTCGAGGCCGGCCGCATGACGAAGGACCTCGCCATCCTCATCAGCCCGGACCAGCCCTGGCTGACGACGACGCAATTCCTCGACACGCTCGATGCCAATTTGCGGAAGGCGATGGCGTGATCACCGCCCTTTCAACGTCGCGGCGAGACGCCATCCCGGATTGCTGCCCGCGCCGGCGTAAGCACCGCGAAAGCAGCGATCGCCCTTGCTCGTGCCGTTGAAGTCGCGGTCGAAATCGAGCTCGCCCGCGAAAGGTGAAAGATCGAGGGGGCGGCCACGGACAGCGGCGCCGCGCGGAAAAAAGTCCATTTCGCCGAGCCGCGCCGAAGGCGCGTTGACAAACCGCCGGGCCGTCGCCGGCCGCGCCAGAATGTTGCTCTCGGGCGGCGACGCCGCGCCGAGGAGCGGGGTTTCGGCGAAGACGAGATTGCCGAGAACGACCTCGCTCTCGCGCGCCCGGCTTCCGAAGACGATCCCGAGCCGCGCGGTGAAGACCGTGTTGTTGTAAACATGGGCGAGCTTCAGCGGCAGATCGTGGTCGCGGAAGACGGCAGCGGCCGCGCCGCCATCGACGAGGATGTTGTCGTGAAAGCTGATCCGCCCCGAGCCCTGAAACAGCGCCTCGCGCGGGTTGCGGGCGAGAAAATTGCCGTAGATCTGGTAGAGGTCCTGCGCCCCCGGCCCCGCATCCGGAAAGCCTCCCACCAGCAGATTCGGCCGATCGCCGTCGGGTGAGGCGCGCCCGTTCTTGATGAAGACGTTGTTGCGAATGACAGTGGTCTGCGGCCCCTCAGGCATGCCCGGCGATCGCGGCCGCGATATCTGGAACTTGATCTCCATGGCGTAGCCGATCGGGTCGATCACCAGATTGCCTTCGATGAGGCCAGCGATGAAGGGGTCGCTCCCGTCGGAATTGCCGAGATAGATGCCCGTCCCCGCGCCGATGATGGTGTTGCCGCGGATGATCCAATCCCACGTCGGCGTTTTCGTCGAGAGGCCGTCGGTCTGCTGCGTCGCACCCGCGCCGAGGATCGTGTTCCCTTCGAGGACGATGTGGTGCGTCGGCTCGCCAGCGGACTGCCCCGCCTTGATGCCGTCGGCGCCGAGATAGCCGTGGCTGTCGATCACGAGGTCGTGGATCGCGAGATAGCTCGAATCGGCAATCTCGACCGTATTGCGCCCGAAGCTCCCGTCGATGATGGTGCGCCGGCCGCGCTTCGGGCCCGCGATGATGATGCAGCGACCGGGCGCGCCGCGCAGATTGGTGAGTGTCAGGCGATCGTAGTGACCGGGCGCCAGATCGAGCATGTCACCGGGTCGTAACGAGACCAGCAGGTCCCGGTAACTCGCCGGGGTGGCGTGGAGGACGCGACCACGCACGGCGGCGCTGCAGAAATCCCGCGGCTCGGCATAAGCCGGTTGCTCGGCGGCACCTGCGGGACACAGAGTCGCCACCGCCGCGACGATCGCGAGAAAGGCGCACCAATGGCGCCCGGCCTTATGGCCGGTCTCGATAGCGCGCAATTGCTACTCTGCGGCCTGCGCCAGGCCGGCGACGGTAGCCTCGAGCGCGGCGATGGCGGCTTCGGCCTTGCCGGCGTCGGGACCGCCGGCCTGAGCCATGTCCGCCCGTCCGCCGCCGCCTTTGCCGCCCAGCGCCTCGGCGGCGATCTTGACCAGGGCGACGGCGTTGAAGCGCGCCGCCAAATCTTGCGTCGCCCCGACCACGACGGAGGCCTTGCCGCCCTCGCGGGAGACGACCGCGACCACGCCCGAGCCCACCTCTTTCTTGAGGTCGTCGGCGAGCGCCTTCAGCTCGCGGCCCGGCACGTTGTCGACGATGCGGGCGGCGAATTTGATGCCGGCGATCTCCTTCGCTGCCGGCCCCATGGCGCCGCCGGTCGCGAGCTGGCGCCGCAGCTCGGCGAGCTCGCGTTCGAGGCGCTTGCGCTCCTCGACGAGGCCGAGGACGCGCGCCGGCAGCTCGTTCGGTGTCGCCTTCAGCGCCGATGCCGCTTGCCGGAGCAGCGCTTCCTCCTGCGCGACATAGGCTTCGGCGGCGGCGCCGGTCACCACCTCGATGCGTCGGACGCCGGCCGCGACGGCGCTTTCCGAGACGATCTTCGCGAGGCCGATATCGCCGGTGCGGCGCACATGCGTCCCGCCGCAGAGCTCGACGGAGAAGGGGCGCTTGCCGGCGGGTTCGGCGCCGCCCATGGCGACGACCCGCACTTCCTCGCCGTATTTCTCGCCGAAGAGCGCGAGCGCCCCCGCCTCGACGGCCTTGTCCGGCGTCATCAGCCGCGTCGTCACCTCGCTGTTCTGGCGGATGCGCGCATTCACCTCGTCTTCGACCCAGCGGATGTCCTCGGGAGACAGCGCCTTCGGATGGCTGAAATCGAAGCGCATGCGGTCGGCAGCCACGAGCGAGCCCTTCTGCGTCACATGCTCGCCGAGGCGCCGCCGCAACGCCTCGTGCAAGAGATGCGTCACCGAATGATTGGCGCGGAGCGCGGTGCGGCGCGGCAGGTCGATGCGGAGCTCAACGGCGTCGCCCGTCTTCAGCGTGCCGTGCGTCACGGTGCCGAGATGGACGAAGAGCTCGCCCGCCTTCTTGACCGTGTCGCGCACCGCGAACTCGCCGCCGCCCGGCGAGAAGAGCACGCCGCTGTCGCCGACCTGCCCGCCCGATTCCGCGTAGAAGGGCGTCTGGTTGACGACGATCGCCGCCTCCTGCCCGGCGCCGGCCGCGGCGACCTGCTTGCCGTCGACGACGATCGCCTGCAGGCTCGCCTCCGCCGTATCCGCCTCGTAGCCGAGGAACTCCGTCGCGCCCAGCTTCTCGCGCAGCTCGAACCAGAGCTGCTCGGTCGCGGCCTCCCCCGACCCGATCCAGCTTCGCCGCGCCTCCGCGCGCTGCCGCTCCATCGCCGCCTCGAAGGCGTCGGTCGCGACCTTGCGGCCGCGCGCGCGCAGCACGTCCTGCGTCAGATCGAGCGGGAAGCCATAGGTGTCGTAGAGCTTGAAGGCGACCTCGCCGGGGAAATCATGGCCGGCGCCGAGTCGCGCTTCCTCTTCATCCAGAAGCTTAAGACCGCGTTCCAAGGTCTGCTTGAAGTTGGTTTCTTCGAGCTTCAGCGTCTCGGTGATGAGAGGCTGGGCGCGCACCAGCTCGGGATAGGCGCCGCCCATCTGGCGGACGAGCGCCGGAACGAGGCGCCACATCAGCGGCTCGGTGGCGCCGAGGAGGTGGGCGTGGCGCATCGCCCGCCGCATGATGCGGCGGAGGACATAGCCGCGCCCTTCCTTCGACGGCAGCACGCCGTCCGCGATGAGGAAGGAGGTGGCGCGCAGGTGATCGGCGATGACGCGGTGCGAGACCGCGTGCGGCCCGTCCGGATCCTTGTGCGAGGCCTCGGCCGAGGCGAGAATCAGCGCCCGCATCAAATCGGTGTCGTAATTGTCGTGCTTGCCCTGCAGCACGGCGGCGATGCGCTCGAGGCCCATGCCGGTATCGATCGAGGGCTTCGGCAGCGGCTGGCGCTTGCCCGGCTCGAGCTGCTCGAACTGCATGAAGACGAGATTCCAGATCTCGATGAAGCGGTCGCCATCGGCCTCGGGACTGCCCGGCGGGCCGCCCGGAATCTTGTCGCCATGGTCGAAGAAGATTTCGGAGCACGGCCCGCACGGGCCGGTATCGCCCATCTGCCAGAAATTGTCGGCGGTCGGGATGCGGATCACCTTGTCGTCGGAGAGGCCGGCGATGCGCTTCCAATGCCCCGCCGCCTCGTCGTCCTCGGCAAAGACGGTGACGAGGAGGCGCTCCTTCGGCAGCCCGAACTCCTTGGTGACGAGGTTCCAGGCGAGCTCGATCGCGCGATCCTTGAAATAATCGCCGAAGGAGAAATTGCCGAGCATCTCGAAGAAAGTGTGGTGCCGCGCCGTATAGCCGACATTCTCGAGGTCGTTGTGCTTGCCGCCGGCGCGGACGCATTTCTGCGAGGTCGCGGCCCGCACATAGTCACGCTTCTCGAGGCCGGTGAAGACGTTCTTGAACTGCACCATCCCGGCATTGGTGAAGAGCAAGGTCGGGTCGTTGCGCGGCACGAGCGGGCTCGACGCCACGATCTCGTGGCCATTGCGCGCGAAATAATCGAGGAAGGCGGCTCTGATGTCGTTCGCGGTCTGCATGGTCGAAATGTGGGTCTGTTGGAGCGCGCGGCCAAGCCGCCCGGCGCCGATGCACGGCCGCCGGGCGCAACTGACCGCTTGTAACGTGCGGCGCCGCACATTGTCCAGCCGCGGCGGCTGGGCAGGAATCGTCAGGGCGAGCCCAGCGAAGCCATCCCGAGAGGTTGGCGAAAATCCGAGCAGATCGGCCGCGATCTCCAGCAACCGTTTCAAAGGCCGCGCTTTTCCCGCCGCGGCGGCAACGGTTCTTAAGGATTGAAGCGGCAAGATGCGAGGGTGCCCCGCCGCAGAGCAGGTGACGAGCGTGGACCACATCGAGACGCAGCCCATCGACGCGCCCGCTGCGCCCTGCCTCGACCGGCAGGAGCGCAAGATCGGCATTGTCACGGCCGTCTCCGGCTTCCGCCTCTCCTGCCTGCTCTCGGTCGCCGAGCCCGGCAGCGCCGTCAGCGCCGCCTATGGCGCGGCGCAGATCGGCGCCATCGTCAAGGTGCCGACGCCGCGCTCGGTCGCCTTCGGCTTCATCGGCAGCCTCACCCTGCACAATTCGGGCTCGGAAGATTCTGTGCAGAGCTTTGCCGTCGCCGAGATCGACCTGCTGGGCGAGATGGTGGAGTCGCGCACCGGCGCGCCGGTCTTCGCCCGCGGCGTTTCCGTCTTCCCGGTGCTGGGCAGCGCCGTCTTTGGCGCCAATCCCGCCGATCTTTCGCTCATCTATGCCCGGCCGAGCGCCTGGAACCTGCCGATCGGCACGATCCACCAGAACGCGGCGCAGCCCGCCTATCTCCTCTCGCAGGAATTCCTCTGCAAGCATTCGGCGATCCTCGGGACGACGGGCTCCGGCAAATCCTGCGCGGTGACGCTCATCCTGCGCTCGCTCTTGACCGCCCATCCTAACGGCCATGTCGTTCTGCTCGACCCGCATGGCGAATACGCGACGGCCTTCGCCGGCATGGCCGAGATCATCACGCCGCAGAATTTGCAGCTTCCCTATTGGCTCCTCAGCTTCGAGGAAATCGCCGAGGTGCTGTGCAGCCGCGATCCGGCGAGCCGGAGCCGCGAGGAGGGCATTCTCAAGGACCTCATCGTCCTCGCCAAGCGCGACTTCATCGGCGAGGGCGGGCAGGACGCCTTCATCACCGTCGACACCCCCGTTCCCTACCGCATCAACACGCTGGCGCAGCGCATCTCCGAGGCGATGGGCCGGCTCGACAAGCCGGACAGCACCCTCCCCTATCTGCGCCTGCTGACGACGATCGAAAACCTGCGCAAGGACCGCCGCTACGCCTTCATGTTCTCGGGTCTCACCGTGCGCGACAACATGGCCGAGATCCTCTCGCGCATCCTCCGCATCCCGGTCGAGGGCAAGCCGATCACCATCTTCGACATCTCGGTCATCCCCTCCGAGATCGTCGAGGTCGTGGTCGCCCTGCTCTGCCGCCTCGTCTTCGACTTCGCCCTGTGGAGCGACCACTCCGAATCGATCCCGGTGCTCCTCGTCTGCGACGAGGCGCACCGCTACATCCACGCCGATCACAGCATCGGCTTCGAGCCGGCGCGGCGCTCGATCGCGCGGATCGCCAAGGAGGGCCGCAAATACGGCGTCTCCCTGTGCCTCGTCAGCCAGCGCCCGTCAGAAATTTCCGAAACGATTCTATCGCAGTGCAGCACGATCTTCGCGCTGCGCATGAGCAACGACAAGGATCAGAGTTTCGTCCGCCGCACGCTCCCCGAAAGCGCCGCCGGCCTTCTCAACATCCTGCCGGCGCTGCGCCAGCAGGAGGCGATCGTGGTCGGCGAAGGCGTTTCGCATCCGATGCGCATCCGCTTCGCCGATCTCGCCGAGGCGCACCGGCCGCGCGGCGAATCGACGAACTTCCCGCAGGCCTGGCAGGAAGACAGCAACACGCGCGATTTCACGGCCCGCATCGTCGAGCGCTGGCGCCGCCAAGCGCGGTGACTGTCCGCGTAGACCTCATTATTCTGAACCGTATAGGCCCGCGGGTTCAAACAACTGACCGGTGGCGGGATATGAATACCCCTTCACTGGTTCCCATATCTTCTCAACTTCATTTCCCCAGTTCGACCACCCGATCCTCCGCTGACGAGCAAAACATAATCGGCGGCCTACTCCTCCGCCCCGCCTTCGCTCGTCGGCGCCGCCATCATGGCGTCCGCGACGAGGCCGGCGTTGCTGCGGATGGCGCGCTCGATCGCCTCGCAGATTTCCGGATTGTCCTTGAGGAAGGCCTTGGCGTTCTCGCGGCCCTGGCCGATTCGCTGGCCGTCATAGGAGAACCAGGAGCCGGATTTCTCGACGACGCCCGCCTGCATGCCGAGATCGATGAGCTCGCCGCGCTTGGAGACGCCCTCGCCATACATGATGTCGAACTCGACGACCTTGAAAGGCGGCGCCATCTTGTTCTTCACCACCTTGACGCGCGTCTGGTTGCCGATGATCTGCTCGCGCTCTTTGATGGCGCCGATGCGGCGGATGTCGAGGCGGACCGAGGCATAGAATTTCAGCGCGTTGCCGCCGGTCGTCGTCTCGGGATTGCCGAACATGACGCCGATCTTCAAGCGGATCTGGTTGATGAAGATGACCATGCAGCGCGAGCGCGAGATCGAGCCCGTGAGCTTGCGCAGCGCCTGGCTCATGAGGCGCGCCTGCAAGCCCACATGGCTGTCGCCCATCTCGCCTTCGAGCTCGGCGCGCGGCACCAGCGCCGCGACGCTGTCGACGACGAGCACATCGACGGCGCCGGACCGCACCAGCGTGTCGGCGATCTCGAGCGCCTGCTCGCCGGCATCGGGCTGCGAGATCAGGAGATCGTCGATGTTGACGCCGAGCTTCTTCGCATAGGCGGGGTCGAGCGCATGCTCGGCATCGACGAAGGCGCAGGTGCCGCCCTGGCGCTGCGCCTCGGCGACGACATGGAGGGCCATCGTCGTCTTGCCCGAGCTTTCCGGCCCATAGATCTCGATGATGCGGCCGCGCGGCAGCCCGCCGATGCCGAGCGCGATGTCGAGCCCCAGCGAGCCGGTCGAGATGACCTCGGTATCGGCGGCGGCCGGGCGCGAGCCCAGCTTCATAATCGAGCCCTTGCCGAAAGCGCGCTCGATCTGGCCCAGCGCCGCGTCCAATGCCCTTTGCTTGTCCATGCCGTCCCTGCCAACGAGGCGCAACGCGGTCTCAGACATCCGCCGCTCCTTATTTCATAGGGTCATGAGCGATGCAATGCGGCGGAGTGTACATGGTTTGTTCTCAGATGCAAGCACTACTTATAGATGTTATGGCAGGGCGATCGGGGCGGCCGCCATGAACGCCAAAATGGAGGCCGATGCTTCGGCCGATGGCGGGGTCCGGTAGCAGCCAAGCGCGCCCAGATGCTGCACGGCGCTTGCCGCCAGTTCCCAGTCCTCGCCTTCATCGACCTCGAACGGGTCCTCGCGATGAAAGGCGGCCAACACGGTCACGGCGCAGAGCTCTCGCAGCGGGCCCGCCGCCTGCCGCATCGCCGGCAGGACCGAATCGTTGCACCATGCCCATTTCCAGGTGTGCGAGAGCGGCGAGTAGCTCCCGATATCGTTGAAGCTCGTGTCGAGCCGGAGACAGCCTTCGCGGTCGAAGAACTGCAAGCTCGCCGTTTCCTGGTCGAACCACCACCGCGCGAATCCGCCGATGCCGTAATCGTCCTGCAGCCGCCTTTGCTTCTCGCGCAGCTCTTCGATCGCGCAAGCGCGAAACGCCTCCCACTCGTCCAGCTCCATCGCCCTAGCTCGCCCCGCCGCTCATCACCTCCTTCACCTTGCCGGCGAGCTGCTTCAGGCTGAAGGGCTTGGGGAGGAAGTGGATCTCGGCGTCGCTGTCGAGGCGCTTTCTGAAGGAATCCTCGGTGTAGCCCGAGATGAAGATGACCTTCATGTCGGGATGGGTCTCGCGCACCTCGCGGATGAGGCCGGGGCCGTCCATGCGCGGCATGACGACATCGGTGATGAGGAGATCGATCGCCTCGGTGCCGCGGTTGATGACTTCGAGCGCCGCCTCGCCGCTCTTCGCCTCGATGACGCGGTAGCCCTTGTTGCGCAAGGCGCGCGCGCTGAAGAGGCGCACCGGGTCCTCGTCCTCGACGAGCAGCACCGTGCCGGCGCCGGTGAGGTCGCGCGTCGTGACGCCGGCATCGGCGAGCTCGTTCTTCGCCGCGACGGCGGTCTCGGTCGTCTGGTGGCGCGGCAGGTAGATGGTGAAGCTGGCGCCCCGCCCCGGCGCGCTGTCGACGAAGACGAAGCCGCCCGTCTGCTTGACGATGCCGTAGACCGTCGAGAGGCCGAGGCCAGTGCCGGAGCCCACCTCTTTCGTCGAGAAGAACGGCTCGAAGATGCGCGCCAGATTCTCCTTCGGAATGCCGATGCCGGTATCGGTCACCTCGATGATGACGTAGTCGCCGGGCGGCATCACCTCGTGGCCGCGGCGCAGAGAATAGCTGTTCGAGAAGTTGCTGGTGCGGATCGTCAGCGAGCCGCCGCCCAGCATGGCATCGCGCGCATTGACCGCGAGATTGATGATGACCTGCTCGAGCTGGCCCTGATCGACCTTGACGAGGCCGAGATCGCGGCCATGCACCATTTTGAGCTCGATATTCTCGCCGATGAGGCGGCGCAGAAGATGCGAGAGCTCGGCGAGGACGTCGGTGATGTTGAGGACCCGCGGCTGCAGCGTCTGCTGACGCGAGAAGGCGAGGAGCTGGCGGACGAGATTGGCGGCACGGTTGGCGTTCTGCTTGATCTGCATGATGTCGGCGAAGCTGGGATCGCCCGGCCGGAAGCGCAGCAGCAGGAGGTCGCAGAAGCCGATCATCGCCGTCAGCAGATTGTTGAAATCATGGGCGACGCCGCCCGCGAGCTGGCCCACCGCCTGCATCTTCTGCGACTGCGCGAACTGGACTTCGAGGTTCTTCTGCTCGGTCGCGTCGATGAAATGGAGGATGAGCCCGCCATCGCTCTGGTCGCCGGCGTCGAGCCGGCTGACGAAGACCGCGGCCGTCTTCTCGCGCGCCCCTTTGAGGCGCACCTCGACCGGCGCCGACAGGGTCCGCCCGCCGGCGACCTCGGCGAGCTTCGCCGCGACCGTGGCGCGGTCCTCCTCGCTGACGAAGCCGATCAGCGTCTCGCCAATGAGATCCTGCGGCGAGCTGTCGAAGAGCGCGCCGAGGGCCCGGTTCGCCTCGTCGAGGCGGCCTTCGCGATCGAGCAGGGCGATGCCGACCGGCGCATTGGCGAAGAAGCGCTGGAAGCGCTGGCGCGACAGGCGCAGCGCCTCCTCCCATTCGCGCTCCGGCGTCAGGTCGCGCACGACCGAGCGCGTGCGCAGATCCTCGCCGACTTGCACGATGCTCTGGCTGATCGAGGCGTAGATGATGCGGCCCTGCCGCCCCTTCAGCACCAGCTCGCCCGCCTGCGGGCCGCCCGCCGCCGGGTCGAAGGGCGCATGCGCCGGCGTACCCGCGGGAATGTCGCCGCTGATGAAATCCTGCAGCCGGGCGCCGCCGCGGACGATGTCGTCGGGCGAGCCGCCGAGCCACTGCGCCAGCGTCTCGTTGATGAAGAGGAAGCGCCCCTTGCCGTCGACGGAATAAAAGCCGATCGGGGCGTTGTCGAGAAAGTCGACGAGCTTGTTCTGCTCGTCGCGGATCACCTCCTCCATCTCGTGGCGGGCGGTGATGTCCTGGAAGCGCCAGAAGCTGTAGCCGCTGCGTCCGGCCAGCGGATGCACCGAGACCGTGAACCAGCCGCTCGCCTCGCCCGGCTCGCGGATCGGCAGCGCCGCCATCGCATGCCGACCCGCGCGCGCATGGGCGATGAGACGCTGGAATTCGTCCTGCGACTGGGCGCCGCCTTCGAGCCGCGCCGCGATCGCGTCGAGCGGCGCCGCCGCGAGGTCGGGAAAGAGGGTATGGAAGGTGGAATTGGCGTAGGCGAGCTTCTCGTTCGCCGCCAGGATGAGCTGGGCGTCGGACGAGGCTTCGAGGGCCTGGCTGAAGAGATCGAGCCGCTCCAAAAGAATGGATTGCGTGCGGTGCGCCGCGGCGGCCGCCGCCGCAGCCAGCCCGGCGAGGGCGACGAAGAGGATGGCCGCCGGCCAGACCGCCGCGCCGCTGACGACGTCGGCAAGCCCGAAGAGGCCGATGAGCCCCGCCGCCACCGCGCAGAAGACCGCGAGGCGGCCGAGCCGGCCGACCCAGACTTGCTCCTTCCGCTCGGTCAGCTCCGTCGAGACGGCACCGTCTCGCCGCTCGGCGCCGAGCACGGTCATGGATACGCTCGTTCCTGGTAGCGCATGGCTGCGCGATGCATGGTCCATCTTTACCATAAAATGAGCGCCGGCGAGCCGTCTTCCGCGACGCTACCCCTTCGCGAGCTTGCCCTTGAGGCGGAAGACATAGCTGATGATCTCGGCGACGGCTTTGTAGTGTTCGGGAGGAATTTCCTCGTCGATCTCGACCGTGGCGTAGAGGGCGCGCGCGACGGGCGGATTCTCGACGATGGGCACGCCATGCTCGCGCGCGATGTCGCGAATGCGCGCGGCGATGAGATCCGCGCCCTTGGCGACGACCCGCGGCGCCCCGGCGCTCGCCATCTCGTATTGCAGCGCGACGGCGAAATGCGTCGGGTTGGTGACGACGACCGAGGCCTTCGGCACCGCCGCCATCATGCGCTTGCGCGCCCGCTGGGTGCGGATCTGCCGCAGCTTGCTCTTGATGAAGGGATCGCCCTCGGTCTGCTTGAACTCCTCTTTCAGCTCCTGCTTCGACATGCGCATCGAGCGCAGGAAGCTGAGGCGCTGATAGATGTAATCGGCGATCGCGATCGCGGTCAGCACGGCAACGACGCCGCCGGCGAGGCGCAAGGTCACGTTTTCCATCTCGCCGGCGAGCGCGCCGACGCCGATGCTGGGCAGGATTTGCAGGCGGCCCAGCTCCGGCATCAGGAGATAGGCGGCGACGAGGCCGACGACCGCGAGCTTCACGAGGCCCTTGGCGAATTCGACGACGGCGCGCAGCGAGAACAGGCGCTGCACGCCTTCGAAGGGCGAGATGTGGTCGAGCTTCGGCACCAGCCTGTCCGGCGCGAACAGGATGCCGGTTTGCAGCACCGAGCCCGCGATCCCCATCGCCATCATGATGGCGATGGGGAAGAGAACGGCGGGCGCCAATTCATGCAAGGTGTCGAGGATCGCGGAGCCGAAGGCGGCGCCGTCGAGGCGCAGCGAGCCCGATTGCTCGACGAAGCGCGCCATCACCCGTTCCATGGTCGTGGCGAGGTTGGGCGCGGCGAGGAGAACGCTCGCCGCCATGCCGGTCAGCACGAACCAGTTGGTGACCTCGCGCGACTGCGCGACTTGCCCGCGGCTGCGCGCCTCGTCGAGCTTGCGCCAGGACGGTTCTTCGGTCTTTTGGCTGTCATCGGCGTCTTCGGCCATGGCGACCTGCCGCTCAGAGAGGCAGCGCCTGACCGAAGACGGCGGTGAAGCCGCCGAGGAACCAGCGCATCACCGCATAGAGCGTGATGGCGAAGACCGCGAGCCCGCCCGCGATCTGCACCGGCAGCACGACGAAGAAAATCTGCAGCTGGGGCATGAGGCGCGAGAGCAGGCCCATGGCGACATAGAAGATCGTGCCGACGACGATGACCGGCGCCGACAGCTCGACGCCGAGGCGGAACGCATCCGCCACCACATGGGCCACCGTGTTGGAGAGATCGCCGATGACCGGAAAGCCCCCCGGCGCGAAGAGGTCGTAGCTGCCGACGAGGGCGCGCAGCATCAGAAGGTGCGTGTTGGTGAGGAAGAGGACGAGCACGCCGAGCACGGTCATGAAGGCGCCGGTGATCGCGCCCTGCTGTGCCGCCGCCGGGTTGAAGACTTGCGCCGCCGATATGCCGAGCTGGAAAGCGATGATCATGCCGGCCGTGTCGAGCGCGCCGAGGAGAATGCGGCCGATGGTGCCGAGGAAGACGCCGACGACGATCTCGCCGCCGAGAAGCTGGAAGAGCTGCGCCACCTCGCCGGGCGGCGCCGGCAGAAGGCGGCCCAGCGCCGAGGCGACGAGCGCCGACAAGAGCAAGGCGAGAAGAAGGCGATAGCGCTGCGGCACGTAGAGGTCGCCGAAGCCGGGCAGCAGCATCAGCGCCGCGCCGGTACGGCAGAAGACGAGCATGACGGCGAAGACATTGGCCGGCAGCAGCTGCGCCAGCGCCGCCGTCATCCCGAGATGACCCGGTCGAACAGCCGGTCGGTGAAGTTCTGCAGAGTCGTCAGCATGAAGGGCAGCAGCACGAGCAGCGCCAGCATGATGGCGACGATCTTCGGCACATAGGTCAGCGTCATCTCCTGAATCTGCGTCAGCGCCTGGAAGAGCGAGATGACGAGGCCGACGGCAAGGGCGAGGAGCATGATCGGGCCGCCCAGCTTCAGCGACACGATGATGGCATCGCGGCCGATATCCATGGCGTCGTTGGCGGTCATGCGGCGCGCTGCCCCTGTCCCTCGATCGGCGATGCCTCAGATCGGCATCCGCATGATGTCCTGATAGGCGGAGATGACGCGGTCGCGCACGGCGGTCACCGTCTGCAAGGTGAGCTCGGCATTGGAGACGGCGGTCACGACCTCGCTGATATCGGCCTTGCCGGCGAGCGCCTGCGCGCTCACGCTCTCGCCTTCCTTCAGGGTTCCGATGGCGCTCTCGGCCGCCTGCTTCAAGAGGTCGCCGAAGCTGCCGCCGCTCTCGCGCGCGGCCAAGCCCGGAGCTGCGGGTTTGGCCGCATTGGCATAGGCGGCCGCGGCGCTGGCGAGTCCGATCGTCATGGCGAAGATCCTCCTAAACCGCCGCCAAACCGATCAGCCATGCAGCAGGTCGATCGCACGGCTGATCATGCTTTTGGCGGCATCGATGACATTGAGGTTCGCGGCGTAGCTCTGCTGCGCCTCCCGCATATCCATCATTTCGATGAGCGGGTTGACATTGGGCATGAGGACGTAGCCCTGGGCGTCGGCGGCGGGGTGCGTCGGATCGTATTTGCGCTGGAAATCGCCGCCGGCCGCCTGGACGGTGCCGGGCTTCACCTCTTTGACGCCGTAAGTCCGGTCGAGCACGCTGCGGAAGGTGATGACTTGCCGGCGGTAGGGTTCCGCCCCCGGCGTCGTCCCCGTCGAATCGGCATTGGCAAGGTTCTCCGCGATGACGCGGAGCCGCGCGCTCTCGGCCGTCAATCCCGAAGCCGCGACGCGGATCGCATTTTCGAGTTCCATCGCTTCCGCCCCGCCCCGGCTCACTCGCTCTTGCCGAGCACCAGGCGCAGCATGGCGAGGTGCTGGCGATAGAGGTTCGTCGTCAGCGCGTAGTCGTTGGCCGTCCCCGATACCTTCAGCATCTCGCTCTCGATATGGACGGCATTCCCCGAGGGAGAGACTTCGCCGGTCTTGTCGGTTTGCTCCGCGAAGGGCGAGGCGTCGCCCTGCCCGGCGAGATGGTTCGGCTGGGTCGCCGCCAGCCGCAGCTTGCCGCCCGTTTCGCCGATCAGCTCGCGAAAGCTCGGCACTTTCAGATCGCGCGGCCGGTAATTGGGCGTGTCGGCATTGGCGACATTTTCGGCCAGCACCTTCTGGCGCTGGCTGAGCCACGCCATGCGCTGCGTCATCGCCTTGAAGAGCGGAATGTCGTTGAGGTCCATCGGCTGGTCGGCGCGGCTCCGGGCGGGGCGATGCCCGATCCTGTCCGCCTCTGATTAAGAAGCGGTAAAACCACGGCGCGAGCAGCCCTTGCGCGAAGCCACGTAGCCGGATCGGCGCGTTAAACGGAAAATTAAGCGTAATGGCGCAATTTTTCGGCGATCTCTTCGCCGCGCCGGACTCCTCTCCTTGCCTCACGACAGCGCCGCCGCCAATCGGAAGCCCGGGCAGACGATCGCCGTCGCCCTGGAGCACGCGCCGGACTCGGAAGCGGCGCCGCGCGTCGTCGCCAGCGGTCGCGGCTTCACCGCCGACCGCATTCTCGAAATCGCCTTCGCCAAGGGGGTGAAGGTGCGCGAGGATGCCGACCTCGCCGAGATGCTGGCGGCCGTCGACATCGGCGCCGAGATCCCCTTCGCCGCCTTTGCCGCGGTCGCCGAGATCCTGTCCTACATCTACCGTGCCAACCAAGCCGCGCCCGAGGCCGGCGCCGAGGCGCGCGCGCCATGAGTGCGCGCCAGCTCTGCCGGGGCTGCACGGAGAGCATCGCCGCGGCGCGCGCGAGCGTGGCGGCAGGCGCCGTCCTCGACCTGGCGGGCCTCGATGCGGAAACCGCGCGCATGTGCGAGGCCCTTCCACAACTCCCCCCCGCCGAGCGGCAAGCGGCAGCGCAGGAGCTCCGGCAGCTCATCACCGAGCTCGACCTCCTGACCGAAGCGCTGCGCCAGCAGCACGACCTCTTCGAAGCCGCCGCGCGCCGGAATGCCCGCGATCGCGCGGCCGAGGCCTATACGCAAGCCGCCGCGAGCGGGCGCGAGGACAGATGAGCATCGGCCTCTACATTCAGTCCGTTCTGGCGCTTGTCGCCGTGCTCGCGCTTCTCGCCGTCTGCGGCTGGCTCGCGCGCCGCTACGGCGTCGCCGGGCGGGCGCTCGGAGCGCGGGGGCAGCGGCGCCTTTCCGTCGTCGAAGTCGCGCCGATCGACGGCAAGCGCCGCCTGGTGCTGCTGCGGCGCGATGCAACCGAGCATCTCGTCCTTCTCGGCAGCGACAGCGCCACCGTGATCGAGCGCGGCATCGCGCCGCCGCAAGCGGCTCCGGGATTCGCCGCGATGGTCGAGGGAACGAAGCGATGAGGCGCCCTCACCCGGTGCGCCTCTTTCCCGCGGCGGCGTTGGCGGCTCTGCTCGTCCTGCTCCTCGTCGAGCCGGCGGCCGCGCAATCGGTGACGCTCGACCTCGGCGAAGGCGGCTCGGCGACCGGCCGCATCATCCAGCTCCTGGCGCTCATCACGGTGCTGAGCCTCGCGCCGGCCATTCTCGTGACCGTCACTTCCTTCACGCGCATCATCATCGTGCTCTCGTTCCTGCGCAACGCGCTCGGCATCCAGCAGACGCCGCCCAATACCGTCCTCGTCAGCCTCGCCCTCTTCCTCACCGCCTTCGTCATGGCGCCGACCTTCGAGGCCTCCTACCATGACGGCATCGCCCCGCTCATCGAGGACAAGATGAGCGAAGGCGAGGCGATGACGAAGGCCGTGGCGCCGCTCCACGCCTTCATGATCCGCAATGTGCGTCCGCACGATCTGAAGCTCTTCGCCGACATCGCCAAGATGGAGCCGGTGGCGGCGCCCGAGGACGTGCCGCTCCGCGTCCTCGTTCCCGCCTTCATGATCAGCGAGCTGCGCCGCGCCTTCGAAATCGGCTTCCTTCTCTTCCTGCCCTTCCTCATCATCGACATGGTGGTCGCCTCCATCCTCATGTCGATGGGCATGATGATGCTGCCCTCGGCGGTCATCTCCCTGCCCTTCAAGATCATCTTCTTCGTCCTCATCGACGGCTGGTACCTCGTCGCCGGCAGCCTCGTGCAAAGCTTCGCGGGGGCGGGCGGGTAGAAGGTTCTCGGCCGCTTCCTCGCCTCACGGCGGCGACGAAGGCAGCATCGCGGCATTCCGCAGAGGCCGGGGCGTACGCCCCCTAATTGATCGCGCTCAGCGATTTCGCTGACAGCTTCTGGCGGTAGCCGGCCATGAAGCTTTGGAGATCGCCCACTTGCGCCACCTTGCCGACAAGCTGGCGGATGTCGCCCTCCGCCGCCGACGGATCGCCGGCGACGACGCGGAAGGCTTCGCGGAAGGGGCTCGCATCCATCGCCGCGGCATAGGTCTTCGCCAGCCGCGCAACGCCGTCGCGGTCGCCCGTCAGGGTGAGCGCCGTCGCCCAATCGAGGATCGTCTGAGCATCGTCCTTGGCGAGCTTGCCGGCGGCGTCGGGGAGAACCGCGAGGCGCTCGAAAATCTGGGCCGCGGCATGCCAATCCTTGGTCCGCCACGCAATGTCGGCGCGCAGGCGCTCGGCATCGCGGCTGTCGTCGCCCTCGAGGATCTTCAGCGCCTCCGCCGTCTTGCCGAGATCGGAGAGCGCCCGCGCCCGCAATTGCTGGCGCTGGCGTTCGAGGTCGGGATCGATGGCAGTCCCGACATCGATGTCGAGCGCGGCGATCGCCTGCTGCGGCTTGTGGTCAAGCAGCCGCACCAGGGCGAGGCGGGCGGCGACGCGCGCCTTGTCGCGCCCGGCGAGGCGGTTGCGCACCTGATCCTCGAGAAGAGTTGCGGCACGATCCAGCAGATCCATGGCGACGAGGCGGTCGGCAAGGCGGCGGATGATCTCGTCGCCTTTTCCGCCGCTCGGCATCAGACCCTTGAACTCGTCGTAAAGAGCGAGGGCCTTCAGCGGCGGAATGCTGTCGGCGTCATTGCCGATGAAGATGTCGGAGAAGGCATCGCTGAGCTGCTGCTGCACGGCGCCACGCTCGGGATGGTTCGGAAAATTCTCGAGCGCCTGGCGCAGCGCCGCGAAGCCGGCGCGATAGTTGCCGTCCTTGATCTCGAGCTCGGCGAGGCGGCGCAGCAAGGTCAGCTCGAAATCATCGCCTCGCCAGGCGAAGCGCAGGGCGTCGAGCGCCTTGATGGCGGCGCCGCGCGAGATCTTGCCCTCGCCGAGATCGTCGAGCGTGCGCGCGAGCTGGGCGCGGGCGCGGGTCTCGCGGTCATTGCCCATGGCGAGGCGATCCAGAATGGCCCGTGCGGAATCGCCCTCGCCGCCGAGCTGGAGAGCGCGCGCGACGAGGAACTTCGCCTCCGCCGCCTCGCCCGGGTTCGGCGCGTCCTTGACGAGGGCGAGGTAGTCTTGCGCGTCGTCCGGCTGGCCGATGGCGATCGCGGCCTCGGCGGCTTCGAGCGCGAAGCGGTGGCGCAGGCGCTTCGGATAGAAGCGGAGAATTGCCGCCGCCTTGCCGAACTCAGCGGCCGCCCGCGGAAAATCGTGCTTCGCATAGGCGACGCCGCCGCGCCATAGCCCGATCTCGGCCTCGCCATCGAGCGCCGGCAAGCCGAGCTCGCCTCCCGCCTCGTCCGGGCGGTCGGTCAGCAAGAGCGCGCCGCCGGTGACGGCGCGCACGCGCGGATCGGCGGCGAAAGCGGGATCGTCGCGCTGAATGGCGGCAAGGACGCCGAGCGCCTCGGCGCCGAGGCCGTGCGCGAAGTAGAAATGCGCGAGGTCGAGGCGGGCGCCCGAGCGCGCGGCGGGCGCCGCCGCGACGATGTTCTGCTCGAGCGCCCGCCGTTCGGCCAGGACATCGCCGTCCCTGGGCCCGTACCAATCGGCGAAATCGAAGAGCCGCTGCGGCGTGTCGCCGCGGCGCAGCGCGCGGTCGTGCTCGCCGGAAAGGATGAGGCCTGTCGTGCTCGTGACCTCGACCCCATTGGGCAACGGCTTCGCTTCGATGCCGTCGCTCGCCGGGCGCAAGGCGATGCCTTGTGCCGTCATCAGGAGGGTGACGTCGACGAGGTCCTGCTCGCGCGCGACGCCCTGCCCCGCCTGCACCACGGGAACGGCGATCAGGGTTTCCCCCAGCTCCGGATCGCGGAAGCGCACGGGCGCGCCCGGCTCGTGAATGCCGAGGAGGATGCGCGGCGGCTGCGCCGTCGGCTGGATGCTGACGCCGATCGGCGCGTCCGGCTGCAGCAATTGCCGCCGCAGATCGACGACCCAGCCGGTCTCGGAGCGGCGGACCGAAGGGTTGAACCCACCCGCCGTGGCGACGCGCAGGATGGTGGCCGCATCGCTCGGCACGCGGTCGATGCTGCGGACCACATCCTGGCCTTGGGCGCGCAGATCGGCGAGATCGATCGCGACCGGCGCGCCGAAAACGATCCACAGGGCGGCGCCTTCGCGGAAGATCGCGGCAGGCACGGGCTTGTGGAGCTCGAAGCGGAGCGTCGCCCCGTCATCGCTCGTCGCCACCCGCGGCGGCAATGGCGCCGGCTCGTCCGGCAGGGCGGCGAGGCCGGCGGAGGCGTCGGGCGCTTCGGCCATCGCCGCCGCTGCGGCGACCGGCATGGCCGGCGGAGCGGCTACGCGGGCGGCCGGCGGAACGAGCGGGGTCGGCGGGGCCGCGGCGGGTTTCGGCACAGCGGCGGCAGGCGCCGGCGCCGCCGGCGCCTTGTCGTCGGCGCCGCCTTTGCTTGCCGCCGTCGTGATCATCGCCACGACGCTGCGGCCCTCGCGGACGGCCTTGATATGGCTGCCCGGCGGCAGGCGAAGCGTCACCGTGAGGTCGCGGCCATGTCGCTTCGCCTGCGGCGACAGATCGGGCGCCTCGGCGGCGAGGTGCGCGATATCGGTCGGGCCCGATCGCTTGAAGCGCAGCTCGGCCTCGCCGCCTTTGACGGTCAGCGCATAGGCCACCTCTTTCGGCCAATCGAAGACGATGCGTCGCCCCCCTGCCTCGGTCGCGACCTCGATCTTGGCAGAGGCGGGCGCCGCCTCGTGCGCGGCGGCATCCGGCGACCGCGGCGGCGCCGGCTGCGCGCCGGGCTGGTCGAGAAGATCGACGACGACCTTGTCCTCGGTCGCGAAGCTGCGCAGGGCGACAGACCGGCGGAGCGTCGCCACGACATCCGAATCGCCGTTCTTCGCCACGGTTTCGACGTAGTCGTCGATGCGCCGCGCGATGACGGCGAGATCGGCGGTGAAGGGCCGCGCGAAGTGGATCGCCAGCTTGCCGCCCTCCAGCTTTGCCGCAAAGCCGACCTTCGCCGGCCAGGCGAAGACGATGCGCGCATAGCCGTCATGGAGGCCGGCATCGACGCCGACCCGCTCGCCGGCCGCGGCCGGCGCCGCGAGCAGCAAAAGGGCGAGCGCGGCCGGCGCCAGGCGATATGCCGCGCCTCGCCAGCCCCGCATTGCCGCCCGCCCTAGTCGAAGCTCGCCAGGATGGCGTCGATATCGGCCTGCGAATTGGTGGCGGCCGATGGCAGCGCCGGCCCGTTGAGGAGCTTGTCGTCGGCCGCCTCCGCCTCGGCCGGCGCCGCGCCGACGAGATCGGCGCCGAAGACGGCGAGCAGCGCGTCGATCTTGCCCTCGATGTGCTTCAGCGCCCGCACCACCTTGGTGATGCGCTGACCCGTGATGTCCTGGAAGCTGCAGGCTTCATAGACGCGGACGACGGCATCGGCGATCTGCTTTGCCTGTTTGGGCGGCAGCTCGGCTGCCATCCGCTCAAATTCTTCCATGGCGCCGAGGATGATTCCCGTCGCCTCGGCGGTCGCGCTGACGACGGCGTCGAGCTCGTCGGTAGCCATCGGAATATGGCGCTCGCGGATGTCGTCGGGACGCACGCCCGCGATCTCGCGGCGCGCCGTCTGGATGTATTCGGCGAGGGTCTCGACCTCGCGATAGAGCTGCAGATCGGCCAGCGAGACGCCGCCGGAGAGGCTCGAGACGACGCTCGCCACCATCTGCTCGAGCACGGCGGCGTCCGGGGCGGGCGCCGCCGGACGGCGGAGTTCGCCGAGGCGGGCTTCGAAACGCGTGTCGGACGCAACACGGGATGCGCTTGATCGAGCCATGGTGGACCTTGCCTGCGCGCCCATCGCCGCGGCGCGCCGGCCGTCGGCAGGGTCGGTTGAATTTGCCCTATATTTGATCGATTTAGGGTTAAGCGCCCGTTAAGTCCGGCCACCCCGCCCATCGCCCGCTATGGCTGCTTGAGCTCGGGAGACGGCCGGCGTTCGGCGAGGGCGAGCGTCACGGCCTTGGCTTTTCCGGGATTCATTGCCGCAAGAATGGGCGCCGTCTTGCGCTCCTTCATGCGTTCGAGGACCTCGAGCAGAACGGGCATGTCGAGCTGCTCGAAGATCCGCGCCGCGTCCTGCGGCTTCATCGTCTCGTAAATCTTGACGAGGCTCTGGAGCTTCGCGTCGTCCTGCTGGTCCTGCTTGGTGAAGGCCGCATCGATCGCCTTCTGCATCTCCTGCAGCTTGGCGATCTTGTCGTTGATGCGCTGCTCGGCGGCTTGCAGCAGCGCCTCGCGCTGATCGACCTCGCCCGCGCGCTTGTCGAGTTCGTCCCGCCGATGCGCGAGCGCCTGGAGGAGCGCGATTTCCTGTGGGCTGAACTGCGTCGGGTCTTCGCCGGATTTCGCCGCAGCGCCGGCGCCGGGTGCCGCCGGAGCCTGGGCGGAGGCTTCGGCCGGCGCGGCCGCCGCAGAGGGCGTGGCCGCAGACGGCTTCGCCGGCGCCGCCGGCGCGGTCTGGGCCCGCGCGGCGCCCATCGGATCGAGGCCAATCGCGAAGCCGAGATCGACGACCTTGGCGCAGAAAAGCACCGCCGAGGCGCCGATGAGCGCCGGCAGGAGCCGCAGATGCCCGCGCATGACGAGCGCTACCGCCGCGTCTCGAGCGCCCGCCGCAGCAGGCGTTCGGCGCGCGAAGGAAAGCCGGCGACCCGGGACGGCGCGTCATCGCCTTGGCGGGCCCCCTCGTCGTCGGCGGAAGGCAGCCCGTTCGGCGCCGGCGCGGCCGCGCTGTCGCGGCGACGCGGCTTGCCGGGCGCATCGGCCAGGGCGGCGTCGCCCGTCGCGGCGGCCGGCTGCTTCGCGCCCTCGCGCTTGGCGCGGATCACGCCTTCGAGACGGTCGGCGAGATTGCCGCCCAAATCGATAATATAGCCGAGGTCGGCTTTGAGGCTCTCGGCGCGGTCGAGACGCTGCTGCAGCTGCCGACCCATCTCATCGGCCGCGGTGCCGAGGGCGGCGATGCCGCCTTCCGCTCGCCGCACCGAGTCATCGAGGCTGCGGACCAGGGCTTCGAGCTGCTGCTTGTCGTTGCGCAACGCCCCGAGGCGGCGGCTGAGGAGCATCGCGTAGACGATCGTGACGACGAGCAATACCGCCACAACCGCGTCGAGAAAAACCGTGAGGCTCATGGCGTGTTCCGGCTCTTCTCGATCTTCTCGGCGATGCGGACCGCAATATTGCCGCCCCGGCGTCCCATCTTGCCGGAGAACATGGGGACGTCGCCGCAGAGGAGGCGGATGTCGCTGTCCGGCGTCGCATTCAGCGTCAAGCGCGTGCCGACCTCCCAATTGATGACGTCGCGCAAGGAATATTCGAAGGTGTCGAGCACGGCCTGCAGCGGCACGTTGGTGTTCCAGAGCTCGCCGGCCAAATGCGCTTCCCAGATGGAATCGCGGCCGAACTTCTCGCCCATGAACATCTGGAGGAGAAGCTCGCGGACGGGTTCGAGCGTCGCATAAGGCAGCAGCAGTTCGAGGCGGCCGCCGCGATCCTCCATGTCGACGCGCATGCGCGCCAGCACCGCGGCGTTTGCCGGCCGCGCGATGGTCGCGAAGCGCGGGTTGGTCTCGAGCCGCTCGAAGCGGAAATTGACCGGGCTCAGCGGATCGAAAGCGGCGGAGAGGTCGGCGAGGACGACGCTCACCATGCGCTCGACGAGATTGCGCTCGATCGTCGTGTAGGGCCGCCCCTCGATGCGCATCGCGGCGGTGCCGCGGCGGCCGCCGAGCAGCACGTCGACGATCGAATAGATGAGAGCGCTGTCGATGGTGAGGAGGCCGTAATTGTCCCATTCCTCGGCGCGGAAGACGCTGAGCATCGCCGGCAGCGGAATCGAGTTGAGATAGTCGCCGAAGCGGATCGAAGTGATGTTGTCGATCGAGACCTCGACATTGTCTGATGTGAAGTTGCGCAGGCTCGTCGTCATCATGCGCACGAGGCGATCGAAGACGACTTCGAGCATCGGCAAGCGCTCGTAGGAGACGAGCGCCGAATCGATGATCGCGCGGATGCCGGAATTGTCGCGATTGGCGCCGTCGCCATCGCCGAAGCCGAGGAGGCTGTCGATCTCGTTCTGGTTGAGAACGCGCGCGGTCGTCCCGGCGGCATCGGCGCCCTCCGCGCCATCGGCACCGCCGCCCGCCATCGCCGCCCAATCGGCGGCGATCTTGTCGTCCTCTTTGAGCGCCTCGTCGGCCATTCGCCTTCCCTATTCCCTGCTTGCCGCGACGCCGGCCCGCTGCCCGCTCACTGGACCAGCATCTCCTTGAACAGGACATCGTCGATCTTCGCCGGGGCCGCGGCGGCGTTGACGCGGATCAGCAGCTCTTCGCGCAAGCGGTAGAGCCCGGCCGATCCTTTGAGGTCCTCGACGCGCAGCTCGCGCAGATAGACCTGGAAATTGTCGATGATGCGCGGCATCACCGCCTGGACGCGCGCGACATCCACCGGGTTTTCGAGCTCGAGGCTGACCGACATCTTGAGGAAGCTCGGCTTGCGCCCCGGGCTGTTGAGATTCACCAGCAGGTCGGGCAGGTCGTAGAAGACCGCCTGCTTCGGCGCCGCCGGCTTCTCCTCCGCCGCGCTCTTGCCGCCGACGAAGCGGCCCAGCACGCCGGTGAAATAGAGGCCGGCGACGATGAGGAGCAGCGCCAGCACCGGCGCCGCGACGAAGATCAGCAGCTTCTTGCGGTCGAAGCGCGGCGCAGCTTCCCTGACCTCCTGTTCGGCGGCTTCTTCCGCCTCCTCGGCGGTGATCGATTGATCGGTCATTGGCAGCGGCTTCGCACCCTCGGCGCCGCGCAAGCGGCGGCGGCGAGGATAGAAAGAGGGTCGTTAACAACTGATTGAGGGAGGCTTGCCCAGCTCGCGCCGCCGGCGCGCCTGCCGACCCGGCAAGAACTGCCCGGCAAGGCCTGCCCCGGCGCCCCCGCCGGAGCGCTGCGGCGAGCGCGCCGGGCCGCGGATTGCTTGCTCCCGCACGACGCCTTCGGCTTGGCACGCGGCGTGCAACGAGGGCAGCGACGCCACACGAGGATCAGCGAAACCGCATGCAAGCCGCGACTTATATCGCCCTTTCGAGCCAGATGGCGCTCAGCCGCCAGATGGACGTCGTCGCCAACAACCTGGCGAATGCCTCGACGCCCTCCTTCAAGGCCGAGCGTGTGCTCTTCGCCGAATATCTCGACCGGAAAGGCTCGACGCCGCTCGCCTTCGTGCAGGATTTCGGCTCGTCCCGCGACACGAGCCAGGGACCTCTTTCGCGGACCGGCAACTCCCTCGACATCGCCTTGCAAGGCGAGGGCTATCTGAAAGTCGACACGCCCTTCGGGACGCGCTACACGCGCAACGGCCGCCTGCTGCTCGATGCGACCGGCCAGCTCGTCACCGCGCAGGGCTACGCCGTGCTCGGCGCCGGCGACCAGCCGATCAACATCCCGACCAACGCCAAGAACATCGCGATCACCCGCGACGGCACGATCTCGACCGACCAGGGCGAGGCCGGACAGATCGAGATCGTGCAATTCCCCGATGAGCGCGCGCTGCGGCCCTCCGCCGGCGGGCTCTACGTCACCGAGGCGCAGCCGGTTCCCGCCAGCAACACCCTCGTCCTCCAAGGCATGATCGAGGGGTCCAACGTCGAGCCGATCATCGAGATGACGCGGCTGATGAAGATCGCACAGAGCTACAGCTCGGCCAAGGATTTGATGGATGGCGAGAACACGCGCATCACCAACGCCATCGACAAGCTCGGAAAAGTTGCATAGCGCTCCCAGGAGATCCCAGCAATGCGCTCCATGGACATCGCCGCGACCGGCATGCTGGCTCAGCAGCTCAATGTCGAGGTCATTTCCAACAACATCGCCAACCTCAACACCACCGGCTTCAAGCGCAACCGCGCCGAATTCCAGGATCTGCTCTATCAGAACGAGCGCAAGGTCGGCTCGAACTCCTCCGACCAGGGGACGATCGTGCCCGCCGGCGTGCAGGTCGGCATCGGCGTCAAGGCCGCCGCCGTCTACCGCATCACCGAGCAGGGCAACCTGTCGCCGACCAACAACCCGCTCGACGTCGCCATCCAGGGCCGCGGCTATTTCCAGATCAAGATGCCAGACGGCACCACCGCCTATACCCGCGCCGGCTCCTTCCAGCTGAGCCCGACCGGCGAGATCGTCACGGCGGACGGGCTCGTCGTCCAGCCCGGGATCACCATCCCCGCCGACACGACCGCGATCTCGATCAATGCGAGCGGTCAGGTGCTGGCGACGATCTCGGGGCAGATCCAGCCGCAGACCGTCGGCCAATTCGAGCTCGCGACCTTCGCCAACGAGGCGGGCCTCAGCAATCTCGGCAACAACCTCCTGGCCGAGACCCCGGCTTCGGGCTCGCCCGTCACGGGCGCCCCCTCCTCCGTCGGCTTCGGCGCCTTGCAGCAGGGCTTCCTCGAAACCTCGAACGTCAACGTCGTCACCGAGATCACCAACCTCATCACGGCCCAGCGCTCCTACGAGATGAACTCCAAGGTCATTCAGGTCTCCGACCAGATGTCGAACACGCTCAACAACTTCCGCTGATCCGCCGGAGGAGAGAACCGCCATGCGGATGCTGCTGCTTCTGGCCGCCCTGCTGCCGGCCGTCATCCTGTCGCCCGCTGTCAGCGCCGAGCCGGCTTTGCGCCCGAACATCGTCGTCTCGGCCCCGGTCGTCCGCCTCGGCGATCTCTTCTCCGATGCCGGCGCCCATGCCGACGCGGCGGTCGCCCCGGCGCCGCCGCCCGGCGGCAAGGCCGTTTACGATGCCGCCTGGCTCGCCGCCCGGGCGCGCGAGCAGGATCTCGATTGGCAGCCGCGCTCGCGCTACGACCAAGCGACGGTCGAGCGGGCGAGCCAGACGATCACCGCCGAGGCGATCGCCGGCGAGCTGAAGCGCGCCCTCGGCAGCCGGCTGCCGCAAGGGCCGGTCCGCCTCGACCTCGACAATGCGGCATTGCGGCTCTTCGCGCCGGCCGGAGCGGCGCCGACGCTCGCCGTCGACAATCTCACCTATGATGCACGCAGCGGCCGCTTGTCGGCACTCGTCTCTGTGCCGGTCGATGGCGACACCATCGAACCCGTACGCGTCACCGGCCGCGTCTCCCGCATGGTCGATCTGCCGGTGCTGGCGCGGCCGGTCGCGCCGGGCGAGATCATCGCCGCCGGCGATCTCGACACCGTCGAGCTGCGCGCCGACCGGATGACCGAGACCTATGTGACCGATTCCGCGGAGCTCATCGGCAAGACTCCGCGCCGCGCCATCCGTCCGGGCGAGCCGGTCCGGCCGAGCGATGTCCAGATGCCGATCGTCATCCGCAGGGGTGAGCTCGTCACGCTCGTCCTGCAAACCCCCACCATGCTTCTGACCGCGACGGCGAAGGCGCTCGAAGACGGCGCCGAGGGCGCCGCGATCCGCGTCAGCAATACGCGCTCCGGCCGGATGCTCGACGCCGTCGTCACCGGACCCGGCCGGGCCGCCGTCACGGTCCCCGCCGCGTCGGCCGTCGCCGCGCGCTAGGAGAGAAGCCATGCCGACCCCCTCCCCGCTCCCGCGCGCCTTGGCCCTCATCGGCCTTGCCGCGCTGCTCGGCGGCTGCAATGCCTTGACGCGGATCTCCGAGATCGGCGAGGCGCCGCCGCTCACGACCATCCAGGACCCGCAGCGGCAGCCGGGATACCGCCCGGTGTCCCTGCCCATGCCGGCGCCGATCACGGCCGAGCGCCGCCCCAACTCCCTCTGGCAGGCCGGCACCCGCGCCTTCTTCAAGGATCAGCGCGCCTCGCAAGTCGGCGACATCCTCACCGTCGTCATCAACATCAACGACCAGGCGAAGCTCTCGAACGAGACGGTGCGGAACCGGACGAACTCGGAGAATACCGGCATCAACAATGCGATGGGCTTCGAAACGCAGCTTCAGAAAATCCTGCCCCACGCCGCCAACCCGGCGAGCCTTATCAACGCCAGCACCAACAGCAAGTCGGACGGCGTCGGCTCGATCGCGCGCACCGACCAGGTCACGGTCGAGATGGCGATGCTGGTCACCCAAGTGCTGCCGAACGGCGACCTCGTCGTCATGGGGCATCAGGAGATGCGGGTCAATTACGACATCCGCGACCTCCAGATCACCGGCGTCATCCGGCCGCAGGACATCAGCGCCACCAACACCATCACCCTCGACAAGATCGCCGAGGCGCGCGTCTCCTATGGCGGCCGCGGCCAGCTCATGGACGCGCAGCAGCCGCGCTACGGCCAGCAGCTCTTCGATATCATTGCGCCGTTCTAGGAAAGCGGCGGATCAGGGGTCGTTGCAAGAAGGCGAAGCAACCCGTCCGGGGCGGCCGCCCCGTCAATCGTCGCGGTGGGTGCGCTCCATGCGCTCATGCCGCTCCTGCGCGTCGAGGCTGAGCGTCGCGATCGGCCGCGCCTCGAGGCGGCGCAGGCCGATGGGCTCGTCCGATTCCTCGCAGAAGCCATAGCTGCCGTCCTCGATCCGGCTCAGCGCCGAATCGATCTTGGCGATCAGCTTGCGCTCGCGGTCGCGCGTGCGCAGCTCGATTGCCCGCTCCGTCTCCAACGACGCCCGGTCGGTCAGATCGGGCTTCAGGAGGCTCTCCTCTTTGAGGTGCTGGAGGGTTTCCGTCGATTCCGCCAGCAGCTCGGCCCGCCAGCGCAGCAGCTTTTGCCGAAAGTACTCGAGCTGCATGGGGTTCATGAATTCTTCGTCTTCCGATGGACGGTAGTCCGGGGGAAGCTGCGGGCGCATCAACGACTCCGTAAGGACCAACAGGCGCGGAAGCTGAAAAATGCGCGCGGGAGTATATGAATCGCCATGGCTCGGGGCAAGCGCCACGATCTTGAAAATTCAAGCGGATTTTGCAGACCTACAATGCATCCGAGAGCTTCGCCAGCTCGACAGCGGCGCGCAGCTCGATCTCGTCGAGCAGCTGCTCGAGGCCCGGATCTGCCGTTTCCGACCGGGCCGCCTTGGCCTGGGCGGCGAGATCGGCGAGCGCGCTGCGGTCGAGGGTGCCCGAGAGAAGGCCGTGCTGAAGCTCGCGAAGGCGGTCCAGGATGCGGCCGCCGCGCGCCACCGCCTTGCGCCGTTCCGCCGTCGCATCTTCGACTTCCTGCAGGGCGAAGAGGCCGCCGACGGCGCAGGCCGGCGCCGGTTTGGCCGCCGCGGCCGTGGGTTCGCTGCCGAGCTGCTCGGCGAAGCCGCCGCCGCCGATGCTCGCCGCCTTGTCGCCGCGGCGGCCGATGGCGGGACGGAGCGGGCTATTCGCATCGACTCTCATTCGCAGTCCTCTCGACCCGGCGGCACCTTCGCAACCGTGAATTAAGAATGGCTTAAGCCTGGCGCACGCGTCGGCAGAAATTGCCGGCGGTCCCGGCAGGTTCTGCCCGGCGGCGGCAACCCGTGGGCCCAGCGAGCGCGGCCGGCCGCGGCGCCGGCGCTGGCACGGATTTCGCATGTGGCCCGGTATGAAGATTTTCTCCAGAGGCCCGAGCGCGATGACCGCGAGCCGCCGCGTCCGCCGCCTTGCCGCGCCCTTGCTGCTGGCCGTGACGCTCGCCTGGGCCACCTCGGCCACCGCCGCCTCGCGCGTCAAGGATATCGCGGATTTCGAAGGCATCCGCGAGAACATGCTGGTCGGCTACGGGCTCGTCGTCGGATTGAACGGCACCGGCGACTCCCTCAACCGCTCGATCTTCACCCGCGAGAGCCTTATCGGCATGCTGGAGCGGCTGGGCGTCAACGCCCGCGACGACTCCCTGCGCACCGCCAATGTCGCCGCGGTGATGGTGACGGCGAATTTGCCGCCCTTCGCGCGCCAGGGAACGCATATCGACGTCACCGTCTCGGCCCTCGGAGACGCCAAGAGCCTCTTGGGCGGGACCCTGCTCGTCACGCCGATGCTCGGCGCCGATGGCGAGGTCTATGCGGTGGCGCAAGGCTCGGTGCAGACAGGCCTCGTCGCCAAGGGAGCCGCCGCCTCGGTCACCAAGGGCGTGCCGACCTCCGGGCGCGTTGCCAATGGCGCCATCGTCGAGCGCGAGATCGCCTTCGAGATGGCGAGCCTCAAAAGCGTCAACATCATGCTGCACAACCCCGACCTGACGACGGCGCGGCGCATCGCGCAGGTGATCAACGGCTATCTGCGCGCGCCGGCGGCGCGGCCGCTCGACCCGTCGACCGTGCTTCTCACCCTGCCGGCGAACTTCCAGGGCGACATCGTCAGCCTCGTTACCGACATCGAGCAGCTCCGCGTCGAGCCCGACCAGCCGGCGCGCGTCGTCATCGACGAGCAGAACGGCGTCATCGTCATGGGCGAGAACGTCCGCATCAGCACCGTCGCGATCGCCCAAGGCAACCTCACGGTCAAGGTCACCGAGACGCCGCAAGTCTCGCAACCCAACCCCTTCGCGCCGACGGGCCAGGCTCCCGTCGTCGACCCGGCGACCGGCAAGCCGGCGGCCGGCGGCAAGGGCGGCGTGCAATTCGCGCCCAATGGCGGCGGCCAGACCGTCGTCGTGCCGCGCACCGAAATCCAGGTCGACGAGCAGTCCGAGCGGCGCATGGCGGTCTTGCCCGAAGGCGTGAGCCTGCAGGAGCTCGTCAACAGCCTCAACGCGCTCGGCGTCGGACCGCGCGACATGATCAGCATCCTGCAGGCGATCAAGGCGGCGGGCGCCCTGCAGGCCGATATCGAGGTCATGTGATGGAGGCGGGCAAGCCGATCGCGGCGCCGCTCGCCGCCGCTCCCGCCGCGGCCTCGCCCCGCCCGTCCGCCGAGGATGCGCGGAAATCGGCCGAAGACTTCGCCGCCTTCTTCTTCAGCCAGAGCCTCGAGAGCATGTTCTCGAGCATCGGCAGCGACACGCTCTTCGGGGGCGGCAGCAGCGAGGCGGTCTATCGATCCCTGATGCTGCAGGAATACGGCAAGGTGGCGGCCCGCTCCGGCGGGCTCGGCATCACCGATGCCGTGCAGCGCGAAATTCTTCGTCTACAGGAGGGCAAATGACGCAAGACCCGGCGAGCGCCGCGCCGCAGGAAGGCGCCGCTCCATCGCCATCGGCAGAAGCGCTTGCCCGGGCCTTGACCGGCCTTGCGGCGCGCCTCGGCGAGCTCATGGTGAAGGAAACGGCGCTGCTGCGCGCCGGCCGCCTCGGCGAGATCGCCGTGCTGCAAGCGGAGAAGAAGGATCTGGCGCGGGCCTATGCCGGGCGCTGGGCGCAGCTCAAGGCCGATCAAGCCGGCGCATCGAGCCTGCCGCAGGGCCTCGCCGATGCCCTTCGCGCGCAGGTGACGCGCCTTGCCGCGGCAACCGCGGAGAACGAGAAGGCGCTTCGCTTGATGCAGAACGCCGTCAACCGCGTCCTCGGCATCATCGCCAAGGCGGTGCGCGAACAGCGCGCGACGATGGCCGGCTACAATGCGCGGCGGACACGGCCGCGCCGCACGCCGGAGATTCTCGGCGTCAGTTGCGATCGAAGCCTGTGAACGCCGGTCAGACGACGAGCGACAGGCGCGTGCCGGCGGTGGCGGCGCCTCCGGCCGATGACGAAGAGCGGCCAGCCAGCGCGGCCTCGTCCTCGCTGCGCAAGGTCGCCTCGGTCGGCACCTGATACGATTCCTCTCCGGTCGCCGGGTCGCGATGCTCGACGACAACGACTTGCGCCAGCGCGTCGAAGCGGACCACCGGCGTCGGATAGGTATTGTTCGAGATCTGCATTGGACGTCCCCTGCGGCGCTCGGCGCCGCCCGATCGATATCTCCCCATTAACAGGATGGCAACATCTTTCAGAATATATTTGAACATGATCTCGTTTTCAAGCGGTGAATACTTATAGTTAATCTCGTATTAATTTGGTTATTACTTCACATGTGAGCGCAGGATACGGAACATGGTCACCGCCGTCGGCCTTCCGGTCGTCGATTTCCAGCTTGCTCAGCAAAACCAGGCGCAGCTCCTGGCGCAATTCCAGAGGACGCCGAGCTATGCGCAGTCCGTCGCGTATTATCAGGCCAATATCGGCAAGGTGAAAACGGTCGACGACCTCATGAAAGACCCGCGGCTCCTCGCCGTCGCCTTGTCCGCCTTCCAGCTCGAGGACGCCGCCAGCGAAACCGGCATCATCCGCAAATTGCTGAGCCAAGACCCGAATGCGAAGGGCTCGCTCGCCCAGCAGCTCATCGACCCGCGCTTCCTCGCCTTCGCCCGGGCCTTCGCGTCGCTGCGCGGGGATGGGGGAGCGGCGATCAGCAGCGCTGCCGGCATCAATACGGTCCTCGCGAAATACCAGGAGAACCAGTTCCAGATCTGGCTCAGCAACAATGACGGCGACCCGGCGCTCCGGCAAGCGCTCTTCTTCCAGCAGACCATCGAGGACACGATCGACTTCTCCGATGCGGGAAAGCTCTTCGCGCAATACCAGCAATCCTCGGCGACCGCGCAGGCGGCGGCCGCTTTCAAGCAAGGGATCGGCTCGATCACCTCGATCACGCAGCTCGTCAACAACCGGTCATTGCTCGATTTCGCCCTCACCGCCTTCAACATCGATCCCTCGACCGTCTCGACCGACACAGTTCAGCAGATCATCGCTGAGGGTCCCAATTCCGGAGATCCGCTGCTCGCCGAGGATCCGCGCTATCGCCAATTCGCCCAGGCCTTCGCCGCTCTCGCGCAAGGCACCGCGCTCTCGCAGAGCAGCATCGATGAAATCGTCGCCGCGTCCGAGACCGCCTCCTTTGCGCAGCTGGCTGCGGGCGGCAATTCGGCAGCCGTAACCGCAAGTCTCGGCAGCGGTGGCGCAAATACGATCAGCACTCTCTTGACCGATTTCCGGAACAGCTCCGGCGTCGGCCAGGCCATCGCCTATTATCAGAGCCATATCGGCCGCGTCACCTCCGTCGATCAGCTTGTCGGCGACGCGCAGCTCCTCAACGTCGCGCTCGGCGCCTTCAATCTCGATTCGACGAAAGTCTCGGCCGCCGTCGCGAAGCAGCTCATCCTCGATGACCCCAACGCGCCGGCGAGCGTCCAGGCGCAGGCCAACGCCCTGCTGCTCAACGATCCCGATGTCGCGCGCTTCGTTCAGGCATTCAGCGCGCTCAATCCCGGGGGAAAGACGCAGCTCGCCCAGATCGGTGGCCTCTATCAGCAATTCACCAAGCTGTCGAGCGTCGCCCAAGCGGTGGCGAGCTATCAGCAGAACATCCTGACCATCAAATCGGTCAGCGATTTCACCAACAATTCACAGGTGCTCAACTTCGCGCTCACCGCCTTCGGCATCGATCCGTCGAGCGTCTCCAGCACGACGATCAATCAGATTCTGACCGAGACGCCAGCGCAGCAAGCGACGGACCCGCTTCTCACCTCCGATCCGCGCTTTGCCCAGTTCGCGCATGTCTTCTCCTCGCTGAACAGCGACGGGGGCACGCTCGTCCATCAGCAGAGCACGATCAACTCGATCGTTACCACCTATCAGACGAACCTCTTCGCCCAGACGCTCGCGACCGGGAGCCAGAACACTCTCTCGGCCGATTTCGGCGCGTCCGGCGCCGCGACGGTGGGGGCGCTCGTCGCCGCCTTCCAGAGCAGCACGGGCAATTCACAGGCCGTCAGCTACTACGAAGGCAATATCGGCGGCGTGACGGGCGTCAGCGACCTCGTCAACAATACGCAGCTTCTCACGGTCGCGCTCGGCGCCTTCGGCATCGGCCCCAACGACATCCCGACCAGCACCATCAGCCGCGTCCTCACGGAGACGCCGGCGCAGCAGGCCTCCGACCCGCTCGTCACCGCCAATCACAACTTCGCCAAATTCGTGCAGGCTTTCGGCTCGCTCAACACCGATCATGGCGCGGCCATCCATCAGGCAAGCAGCATCAGCAGCATCACCGCCAGCTTCACCACGAACCAGTTCCAGCAATCGGTCGCGGCGCAGGCCGAAGAGATCGCCGCCAACCCGGTCCTCGCCTCGCCCGGGACGACGCCGGTCACCGCCGCGAGCGCTGTCGCCGCGATCACCGCCGCCTATCAAGCGAACCAGTTCCGCAACTCGATCGCCGCCCAGGTCCAGGCGGTCCTCTCCAATCCGGCCAACGGCAAGCTGTCGACCATTCAGCTTCTCGGCAACCGCACGCTCTCGGCGGTGACGCTCGGCGCGCTCGGGCTGCCGCCTCAGACCGGGGCACTCGATCCCAGCCAGCAGATCCAGATTCTGACCAATGCCGGCTTCGATCCGAAGAAGCTGCTCGACCCGAAATTCCTCAACACCTTCATTCAGCAGTTCCTGGTCAATGCCGGGCCGCAGCAAGGCGCGCAGGGCACCGATCCGGCGAGCGTCGGGCTCGCCGCGCTCACCGGCATCACCGCGGGGGGCGGCGGCACCGATCCGGGGAGCGTCGCGCTCAGCCTTCTCGCCGGGATCGGGGGCGGCAGCGGGAGCGCAGGCGGCGGCAGCAGCGCCGGCCCGGTGCCGCTCGACCTCTCCTTCCTGGCGAATGGCAGCAGCGTCAACCTGATCGCCTGACGGCGCGCCGCGCGAAGCGGCGGTCAGCCGCGAGGCGCGGTCGCGACATGCTCGACGAGCGCGCGGCGTACATCCTCGATGACGCGTTCCCACGACCGGTCCGGGCGCTGGCGGAAGATCCGCATGCTCGGGTACCACGGGCTGTCCGTGCGCCGCAGCAGCCAGCGCCAGCAACCGTCGAGGCGCGAGAGCATCCAGACCGGCCTTCCCATGCCGCCGACGAGATGGCAGACTGAGGTGTCGACGCAGATGACGAGGTCGAGCACCTCGACCAGCGCCGCCGTATCGGCGAAGGTCTTGAGCTCGGGATCGGCATCGTAGACGCGCCCCGCCCCGGCCGCGCGCAATTGCGCGGCGCCTTCACCCTTCTGCAGCGAGACGAAGCTGACGCCCGGCACTTCGAGCAAGGGCTGCAGCGCCGCGAACTTGATCGAGCGCCGGGCATCGGGGCTGCGCATGTCGAATTTGTAGGCATGGCGCGGATTGCCCGCCCAGACGAGGCCGACGCGCAGGTCCGATGCCGGCAAGTGCTGCAGCCGGGAGCGCCATTCGGCGACCTTGGCGGGGTCGGCGCGCAGATAGGGCGCCGCCGGGATCGTCTGCGGCGTCGTTCCGAAGATGCGCGGCAGGCTCAGCAGCGGGCAATGCGCATCGACCGGCGGCAGTCCGCTCATGCCCGGATAGTCGGTGGCGAGCCGCACGACTTCGACCGCCTCGGAGCCGAGGCTGAACGCGATGAGCGACAAGAGCTCCGGCTGCACTTCGAGAATGACGCGATGGCCCCGCGCCGCGACCATCGGCGCGTATCGGCAGAACTGCAGCGTGTCGCCGAGGCCTTGCTCGGCATGGAGGAGAATTGTCCGCGGCTCCGCCGCTCCCTCCCAGCGCGGCACCCCGTCCGGGCGGCGCAGCTCCTTCAAGATCGCCTGCCAGCGGTATTCGTACTCGCGGAACCCCTCGCCGTATTCGCCGAGCTGCAGCAGCGCCGTGCCGAGGTTCATGTGGATCTCGGGCATGTCCGGCTTCAGCGCCAGCGCCCGGCGGAAGGCCGCGACCGCATCCTCCGTGCGGGCGTAGATCATCATCAGATTGCCGAAATTGTTCCAGGCGGCGTAGGAATTCGGCGACAGGCGCAGCGCCTCCTGGAAGAGATGGAAGGCCTTGTCATACTCGCCGCGGGCTTTGACGACGACGGCAAGGTTCTCGAAGGCCTCCGGCAAGTTCGGATCGAGCCGGATCGCCGCGACCGCCGCCGCGACCGCCTCGTCCCAGCGCTCGAGGGCGCGCAGGCATCCGGCGAGGCAGTTGAACGCCACTGCATCGCGCGGATCGAGGCGCGTCGCCAGGCGGAAGGCCTCGGCCGCCTCTTCGAACATCTTCAGCTCGTTGAGGGTGACCCCGAGATTGCGCAGCGAGCTGGCGCTCTGCGGGTCGGCAGCGACGGCGCGGCGAAAGTAGTCGAGAGCGCGCGGCAGATCCCCTTCCTCGAAGGCGATGCCGCCGAGGCAATCGAGGCTCTTGGCGTGGCCGGGATGCGCCGCGACGATGCGCTCGAAGGTGCGGCGCGTCGCGGCATGGTTGCCCTTTTCGTAGAGCTTGAGCGCCTTGGCAAATTCCGCATCGGGCGAGCGCCCGTTGCGGTGCCGGCGCCGGCCTTCCTCGACGAATGCCGCTGACTGGCTCATCTCGCGCTCTCTCCTGCCGAACACAGAAAAACAGGAGAATCCACACTGCGCGCGATAGCTTAAGGCGCGATTAAGCGCGGCAGGTTTCGCGCCGACCGAAGGAAACGGCGCCGGCACTGTCGTGCCGGCGCCGCCTGCTGGACCTATGCTACGCGGTTTACCGGAACAGGGACAGGACGGCGCCCGGCCCCTGGTTGGCGATCGAGAGAGCCTGAATACCGAGCTGCTGCTTCGTCTGCAGAGCCTGGAGGTTGGCGCTCTCCGCCGCCAGGTTCGCATCGACCAGGTCGCCGACGCCGGTCGTCAGCGAATCCGTCAGGGTGGTGACGAAATTCGCCTGCGTCGTGATCTGGTTGCTCGCCGTGCCGAGCTTGCTGAGCGCGGTCTTCACGGTGTTGATCGCCGTGTTGATGGTGTTCAGCGCAGCGCTCGCATTGGCGACCGTGCTGACGCTGATCGTGCTGATCGAAAGACCGGTCGTGCTCGACAGGTCTTCGGCCGCGACGGTGATGAACGCCGCGCTGACGACCGTCGAGGAGGTCCGGTTGAGGGACGACAGGAAGGTCTGGGCGGTGGCGCCGGTCTTCAGCAGGTTGACGCCGTTGAACTGCGCCGCGGCCGTGGTCGAGTCGATCTGCGCGATGAGCGAGCTCACGTCCGTCTGAAGGGCGTTGCCGTCCGAGGTCGGGTCCTGCGCCTGCACGGCCTTGGCCTCGAGCTCGTTCAGGATGTTCGAGATCGTGGTCGCACCCTGGAGAGCGACGTTCACCGCCGCGGTCGCCTCGCCGAGCGCGTCGCTCACCGCCTGGAAGCCGGCGATGTCGCCGCGCTGGCCCTGGGCGATGGCGAAGGTCGAGGCGTTGTCGGCAGCGCTCGAGACTTTGAGGCCGGTGCTGACCCGGTTCTGAGTCTGCGTCAGCTGCTGCTGCGTGAGGTTGAGGGTCTCGAGAGCAGCGAGGGCGTTCGTGTTGGTGTTGACCGAGAACGTCATAAAAATCTCCCGTGTGGAGGCTATCCGGCGCCTTGTGGACCGGAACCGGACAAATGTCCGATGCGGGAGATTTGATCCGAAATGTTTTAAGCGGAGCTAAATAATATTAGTTAAGGCAAGATTAATTTCGGAGGATTGTCTATGATTTTATCTATTTACTTTGAGTGATCTGCCAATGCCGGAGCGTATACGGCAACAGTTAAGCCAATGCTCACCGCGCCGGCGCGGCGATCCGCGCCGGCGCCGGTGCCGGTTTACGCCGGATCGAGCCTAGGCGACGCTCGGCGGCGGCAGGAAGTTGACGAGGCTGAGGCCCTGGAGGCTGGCGACGATGTGGTAGGAGGCCTGGAGCTGCGTCTGAAGCTGGGTCAGCCGCGTCGAGGCATCGGGAAGGCTGACGAGCTCGATATTGTCGATCTGCGTCTGCAGGATCGTCAGCGTCGCGTTATGCGTATTGGTCTCGTCGCTCAGCATCTTCTCGTTGTCGCCGTTCTTCTCGACCAGGCCTTCGAGCTGCGAGAGGCCGCTCGAGATCTGGCTGGCGGCCGCTTGCGCCGTCGCATCGAACTGGCTGTCGGAGATATTGGGCGGCGCCGCCACCGGCCCGACCGGTTGCGGCAGCGCCGCCAGCGTGTAGAGCCCGGTCAGAATCGTGAGGAAGGCGGGGTCACTCGCGGTGATGCTGTCATTGATGGTGAGACCCTGGTCGATCTGGGTCGGCGGATAGGCGGGGCCGCCCGTGTAGTAGGCGGCGGCCGAGGAGAAGACGCCGGCCACCGCCGCCTGAATCGCCGCCGGAACGTTGGGCGGCCCGCCCGCCAGCGCCGTATTGATCGCGGTCTGCACCGTCGGCAGCAGGGTCGCGAGGCCGATCATCGGGTTCCCCAGCGTCTGGGTGCCGCCGAAGAGGTTCCGCCCGTCAGCCGCCGCCTGAAGCTGCTGCGTGATCTGATTGATCGCCGCCTGCGCCGAGCTCACCACCTCGATGCGCTGCGATGGCTGGTTCGAGACGAAGGCGAGGTTCTGCACGTTGAGCGCCGAATCGTGAATGATGTTGAGGCTGGACTCGATGAGCTTGGTGCGCACCTGGAGCTGGCTGATGGTGTTGTTGAAGTCGTCGATCACATCGGCCTGCTGCCGGAGATTGATGTCGAGAGAGGCCTGCGCGCCGAGGTCGCCGAAGACCTGCGCCTTGTCGCCCGTCGCCACTTGATTCTGAACCTGCTGGATCTGGCCTTGCAGCGCCGTGAACTCGCTGCGCAGGAGGTCATTCTGCCCGAGCGTCGAAAGGGTTGCGACCATCAGGGTCTCCCGTCACCTGTCAAGCCATCGACTGGAACAAGATGTCGAACAAGGCCTTGCTCGTCGTCAGCACGCGCGCATTGGCGGAATAGGCATTCTGCAAGGCCTGGAGCTGCGCCACCTCGTTGTCGATATTGACGCCGCTCTGGGTCGAGATCTTGTTCTTGATCGTCTGGATCAGCGCATTCTCGCTGTCGAGCGAGCTCTGCGTATTCGCCCGCAGCGCCGAGGTCGCGGTCACGAATTGGGTGGTCACCTGGACGAAGCTGCCGCTCGCCGGCAGGCCAGTCGTGGCCGTGAAGGCGATGTTCGTCCGGTTGAAGAGGGCGAGCGCATTGTTGATGACCGTCGTGTCGCCCGGGGCGAGGGCCGGCGCCGCGGCGGTCAGGTTGGGCGGCACCGCGCCGTCATGCAGGATGGAGGGCGTCGCGACCACCGCCAGATTGACGGCGATGCGGGCGGCGTAGCCTGTCACCTGCGCCGGGTTGGCGGGATTGGTCTCGGTCGCGGGCTGTGCCGCGAATGCCGTCCCGTTGAGAGCCGAGGTGCCGCCGTCGCTGAAGAGCGGCACATTCACCGTGTTGAACTCGACCGTGAGCGCGCGCGCGATGTCGTCGAGCTGCGACTGGATCTGCGGCAAAGTCGTGTTCTGGAGACCGAGAAGGCCGGCAAGCGTCCCGGTCGAGACGGCGATCGGCAGCGGCGGCTGGTTCGGGATCGACCAGGTGATGCCGGTCGTGCCGCCGACCGCGAGCGTCGCCACCGTCGCATCGACGAGCGGCTTGCCGTCGGTCGTATAGACCGCGAGCTCGCCATCCGCCTTGGTGAAGGTCGTCACGCCGATGAGCCCGGACAAGGTGCTGACGAGCTGATCGCGCTGATCCTCCTCGTCCGTCACATCCTCATTGCCGGTGTGCTGCGCGATTTGCTGATTGATGTCGGCGATGCTCTGCAGCGTCGTGTTGATCGTCGTCACGTCCTGCTGGATCTGCTGCTGGGCATCGGTGTTCGTATCCGTCACCGTCTGCGAGAGCTTGTTGAGAGTGCGTGCGAGGGTGCCCGCCGCATTGATGACCGAGGTCAACCCCGCGCTCTGCTCGGGATTGGTCGAGAGGTCCTGGAAGGCGTTCTGCAGGTTCGAGATCGAGGCGCTGAGCGAGGTGTCGGCATTGGGCGCGCCGAACGAGGATTCGATGTTCGACAGCAGGTTGACGGTAACCGTGAGCTGGTTCGCGTTCGCCGTCGCCGAATTCAACGAATTCTGGAGGAATGCGTCGACGTTGCGCGTGACCGGCGACAGTTCGGCAACACCGAGCGTCCCCGTCGTCTGCGCCTGCGTCTTTTCGGTGTAGCCGGGATTCTGCGCGTTCGAGATGTTGCGCGCCAGCGTGTCGATCCGGGCCTTGGTGACGTCAATTCCGGCGAGCGCGAGGGTGAGCGCGTCGGTCGAGGTCATCGCGGTTCTCCTTTACCGGGCGGCGTCATTGGGCCGCGTCGAGCAGTCGCCGCTCCGCCGGCAGGGCGGCGCGCAAGGCGCTGAGCGCGCGGTAGAAGTCGCCGGACGCCACATGCGTCAGCGTCTGGGTGATGGCGCCTCTGATCTGCGCGTTGGAGGTCGCCGCGAAGAGCTCGGTGGCGAACTCCATGAACAGCTTGCGGTGGTTCTCCGCGCCCTCGGCATCGAGATACATGCATTGAAGGGCGAAATAGGTGCGCAGCAGCGGCGTATTCGCCTCCTCCGGCAGGAGCACGTCCTTTTGCTGGAGGAGCTGCGCCTTGTTGTGGAAGGTGAGCGTGACGGCGCGAGGCGAGTTGTTGCTCAGCACCGCGCCGTTGACGATCAGCTTCTCCTGCGGCTTCAAGGTGAGGTTCAGCGGCATTGTGCGCTCCTTCCCGTCTCCGATCGGCGCGCCCCCTTCTGGGGCGCGCGCATGCCGCATCGTATGCGGAAATCATTACCAATTCAGACTACTGGATGAGGTTGTTGGTTTCCTGAAGGAGCTGGTTCGTCGTCGTCACCACCTTGGTGTTCGCCTCATAGGCGCGCTGCGTCTGGATGAGCTTCGTGAACTCGGCGGCGATGTCGACATTGGAGCCCTCGACGCTCGACGGCACGATGGTGCCCGTGCCGTTGTCGCCCGGCGACTGCACCGAAGGCGTGCCGCTCGCCACCGTCGTCGAATAGGCGTTGCCGTTCTGCGACTGCAGGCCGTTCGGGTCCGAGAAGCTGGCGAGCGGAACCTGAAACTCGGTCTTGCGCGCGCCATTGTCGTAGTTGAGCGTGATGTTGCCGTGCGAATCGATGTTGAGGTCCCGGAACGAGCCGGGCGGCAGACCGTCCTGCTGCGCCGAGATGAAGTTGATGTCGGTGCCGGTGAACATCGTCGTCTGCGAGGCGATGCCGTAGCTGCCGAGGTTGAAGTTGATGGGCTGGCTGGTCGGCGTCGTGCCGTTGAAATTGACGGTGAGCGGCACCGTCGCCGCCGTGCCGACGCCACCCGCTACGCCGTTGATGCTCTTGATGCTGCCGGCCTTGGCGCCGGTCAGCGCATTGTCGACGACGTTGAAGACGACGGTCGTCGGCGTGATCGGCAGGATGCTCGTGATGGTGGGGTCGGTCGAGGTATAGGTCACGGTGTAAGTGTCGTTGGTGCCCGAGACCTTCGTCCAGTTGACGTTGACGACATGCGCCGCGCCTTGCGCGTCGAAAAAGTTGACCGTGCTCGGCGCGAACTGGATGTTGGCGGGAATCGTCGCCGCGGAGGTCGTCGTGCCGGCGAGGGCCGCGCCGCCCGTGCTCACCGCGGTCACCGGGTTCGAGGGCGTCCCGTCGATCGTCAGGTTCGAATTCGAGGCGTCGATCGAGCTTGAAAAGCCGTTCTGGGTCAGGCTGGTGGCGAGGAGGCTCAGAATCTGCGAGGGCGTGTTGGTGACGCCGCCGACATTGAAGTTGACCTGCACCTGGCCGGGACCGGCCGTCGCGGCGCCGGCGCCGAGGCTCTGATCGCTGAGCACGAAGGTGACGGCGGGCCCGGTCGTCGGCGTCACGGTGATCGTGTTGCCGTTGGCGAAATTGGGGGCCGAGGGTGTCGTCGGCCAGGTCAGGGTCCGCCCGACCGTGATCGGCGCCGTCGGGCCCGTATTGAGCGTCGACGGCGGGTTGGTCGGGAGATTGGCGGAATAGGTGATGTTCGCGGTCGCCACGGGATTGGTCTTGAGCTGGTTGAGCTGAATGGGCACGACCGCATTCTTCAACACCTGGCCCGTCTTCTGGTCGATGGCGAAGCCGTTGAGGACGTAGCCGGCGTTGTTGACGAGGAAACCGTTGTTGTCGACGCTGAAGTCGCCGGCGCGAGTGAAGAGCGGATCGGGCGCGAAGCTCGGCAGGCCCTGGCCGTTCACCGAGGTGATCTGGCTCACCGAGAAGAAGCCGTCGCCGGAGATGGCGAGGTTCGTCTCGACGCTCGTCTGCTGCACATTGCCCTGAATGCCGTTGGTGTAGAGCGGCTTGCTGGTGACGCCGCCCGGATCATGGACGAGCGCATTGGAGACGGTCAGCAGCGTCGAGAACTGCGTGTCGACCCGCTTGTAGCCGGTCGTCTGCGAGTTGGAGATGTTGTCGGAGATCGCTCCCAGCGCCTGCGACTGGGCATCGATGCCGGTGACCGCCGAGGTCAAAGCGCCGCTCAAACTCATGGTCTACTCCTCTTTCTGAGGGATGCCGCTCCGCAGGTCCCCCTGCAAATCGCAGGCCAGATCGGAACGTCCGGCATCGCCTCGCTTGGTTGCCAGTTGAGGCCCCTTGCCCGGCCCTTCCGGCCGAGCTCCGGGCAAAACCTGCCGCCTCGTCACGAGGTGATCGCGACGATCTTGCCCAGCGGCTCGCTCACGCCGTTGATGCGGACGCTGGTCGTGCCGTTGCTGAACTGCACGGAATCGACCTTGCCGAAGCTGGTGTCGGTCGCAGTGATCGCGCTGCCATCGGACGCCGTGGCGGAAACATTGAAGGTGTAGGTGCCGTCGGGAAGCTGGCCGCCATCCGAGCCGTGGCCGTCCCAGCTGAAGGTGTGCGCGCCGGCGGCCGTGTCGCCCTGGCCTTGGAAGACGATCTTGCCGCTCGCGTCGGAGACGGTGATCACCGCTTGCGAGGCCTGCGAGGGGAGCGTGTAGGCGAACTGCGCCGAACCGTCCACGAGCGGCAGCTTGTTGTCGCTGAACTGCACGGTGTGGCCGACAAGCGGCAGTGCCGCCACGGACTGATCGGCCGATTGCAGCGCGATGAGGTTGTCGAGCTTGGTGTTGGTATTGATCGCCTGCTCGACCTGGCTGAAGCTGACGAGCTGCTGCGTGAATTGGTTGGTGTCGAGCGGCGATTCCGGATCCTGGTTCTGGAGCTGCGTCGTCAGCAGCTTGAGGAAGGTGTTGAGATCCGAGCCGAGCGTCGCCTGCGCCGCGCTCGTCGTCTGCCCCGAGGTCGTGGGCGCCGGGGTCGGCGTATTCGATCCGATGCTTGCGGTCATGTGCAGCTCCGTGCCGAGTGAGTGTCGATCAGACGTGGATGTCGATATCGCCGTGATGCCGGGCGAGCCGCGGCGGCGCCGCCGTCGCCGTCACGGGCGCGCGCGCATCGTTTGCGGGCGTCCGCAGCACGGTGCGGCCGGCGCCGGATTGCGCGAATTGCTGCTGCCCCGCTCCGGTTTCGCCGCCTCGCAGGTTGAAGCTCAACGAGCCGCTATTGGCGCTGAGCCCCGCATCACGCAGCGACTGTTCGAGGGCGTGAGATTCGCTGTGGAGGAGATGCAGCGTCTCCGGCCGGTCGGCCGAGATCGCGGCGCTGAAATGCCCATCGCGCGTGAAGTCGAGCCGCACCTCGATCTTGCCGAGGCTCGCCGGGTTGAGCTCGATCTGGATCTGGTTGGCGCCAGCCTTGATGGCGCGCTTTAGATTGACGGCGACTTGCTCGGCGATCGGGGCGAGCGGCACGGCCGGCGCTGCCGGCGCGGTGGCGGGCGGGTTGCCCGGTCCGGAGCCGTTGGCAATGACCGGTGGCGCGGCGGGCGCGCTGAGCGCAACGGCCGCGTCATGCGCCGGGCCAGCGCCGGAAGCTCCCGGATCCGCCGCCGGAGCGGAAGCCGCCGGTGGGGCGCTCATCAAAGGCTGCGCCTTGCCGGAAGCGGCGGTCGGCGCGGTGGCGACCGGCGCGGGCGCCGGATCGAGATGTTCCGACAAAGGACCGGAGGGCGGGCCCGCCGCCGGTGCCTCGCCGGTCTTGCCGGCGGATGGGGCAGAGCCGCCGGTGCCGGCATGCGGCGCTTGCGGCGGGATGACCGCTCCCGCGAATTTCGGCGTGAGGTCGACGGTGTTGGCAACCGCCGGAAGCGGCGTGCCCGGGCCGTTGCTCGCTGCGGCCGGGATGGCCGCTCCTTGCCCGCTCGCACCCGCGACGGCGACGACGCCATTGGGTCCAGCGGCGGCCAGCGTCGGCGCGACCGGAGGCGCTGCGGCGGGCGGCGCGGGCGTAGCGCTCGGCGTGGCCGCGATGGGCTGCGCTGGCGCTGGAGCGCTCGGCCCGGCGGTGATATGGGCGAGCAGCGCCGCCGCTTGCGGCCGAAGCGCGGCGGCGGAGGGCGCCGCCATGGCGGGGCCGCCCGCCTGGGCCACCGGCACAGATACAGTCGCGGCGCCGGCGAGGGGCGCGAGGGAAAATCCCGAAGGAGCGATCGGTATCGCCGAAGGCGTCGCTTGCTGCGCCGCAGCGGCAAGGAGAGGCGCCGGAGCCGGCGCCGAGCCCTGGGCCGGGATCGAAGACTCGGTTTGCAACGCCGCCGGAGCCGGCGGCGAGGCGGGCGCGGCGATGGTCGGCCGAAGCGTGGGCTGAACCGCGGGTGAGCCGGCCGGCATCGGCGACGGCAAAGTCGTGATGCCGGCCGGTTGCAGCGCCGATGCCGCCGCGACGAGCGCAGTGCCGGGGCGGGGCGGGCTCGGGAACGCGCCTGGAATGCTCGGCGCCGCTGCTCGCGTCGCGTCAGCGGCGGCGCGAAGGACAATCGCCGGCGAAGCGGCTGTCGCGGCGGCGAGCGCAACAGGGGGCAGCGACTGAGCCGCATATCCGGGCAAAGGTGCGGGGCTCGCGGGGCTCTGGAACACAGCGGCGGGGGCGACCGGAAACCCGGCAAGCGGAAAGGAGGCGGTGGCCGTGGTCCCGCCGGGCGATGCCGCCGACGCATCCTGCTGGGTTTGCGCGCCATGGCCAGCGGCCGTGCCGCTCTTGGCTGCCGCCGTGGTTTTCGGCGCCGCCGAGGGTGCCGCCGCCCCGGCCCGGAGGCGCGGCGGCGGTGCAGTGGCCACAGTCGCAGACGCGCCCGCCGCACCCAGAAACTGAGCGAAAGACGCCCCGCCACCCGCCGGCACGCTTATCGCGGCGGGCGCTTGGGCGCCGATCGAGGGTTGAAGTTCGATGATCATCGTCGGGGGCTGCACTGTCTTCCCCCTCGCCGAAGCAAGCGCCGGGCCAAAGCCGGGCTATGCCGCTAAGTCGTTGAAACGGTTCTCCTCGCCGCGCGGCGCACCGCGCCGGTACGCGGCTTTCCGGCAATCCCTACCCGGCCAGCGGCAAGATTTGCCGACAGCGGCCTTCATGACCACGGGCGGCCCGCCGCGACGAATTTGCATCGGCGAGGCGCGTCCGGCATAAAAGCCGGCGGGGTCACTTGCGGCACAAGGCGGATGACATGAGCCTGTTCGATCTCGGCGGACGCGTTGCAATTGTCACCGGTTCCTCGCGCGGCATCGGCCGAGCCATTGCCATGGGTCTCGCGCAAGCCGGCGCCAAGGTCGTGATCTCGAGCCGGAAGGCCCCCGCTTGCGAAGCGGTCGCGGCCGAGATTGCCAAAGCGGGCGGCACCGCCATCAGCCTGCCCTGCAACATCGGCCACAAGGACCAGCTCGAAGCCCTCGTCGCTGAGACCAGAAAGCGGCTCGGCGCCATCGACATTCTCGTCTGCAATGCCGCGGTCAATCCCTATTACGGGCCGCTCGCGGAGATCCCGGACGATGCCTTCGACCGCATCATGGCAAGCAATGTCCGCAGCAATCTCTGGCTCTGCCGCATGGTGCAGCCCGATATGGCCGCCAAGCGCGAGGGCTCGATCATCATCATTTCCAGCATCGCCGCCGTGAAGGGCACGCCGACGCTGGGCGCCTACGCCATCTCCAAGGCCGCCGATTTCCAGCTCGCCCGCAATCTCGCCGTCGAATGGGGGCGGCACAACATCCGCGTCAACTGCATCGCCCCCGGCCTCGTCAAGACCGATTTCGCGCGCGCTCTTTGGGAGAACCAGGAGCTGCTCCAGCGCACCATCGCAGCAACCCCCTTGGGCCGCATCGGCGATCCCGAGGACATGACCGGCCTCGCCGTCTTCCTCGCCTCTCCCGCGGCGGCCTTCATCACGGGCCAGGCGATCATCGCCGATGGCGGCGTCACGGTGACCGGCGCGGTGTAGCGGCCGGCGGACGCCGAGATCCGGCCCAAGGTGGCTCGGGCTCAGTCGGCGGCGGCGCGCCCGTTATCCGGAGCGCCGCTGCGGCGCAGGAGCTCCGTCGCATACCAGCCCAAGGACACTGCCATCACCGGCTGCCGGCCGGTGAGGAGATGAACGGCCGCCATCGCCAAAAGGCCGCAGGAAGCGAGCGTTGCCAGATCCATCTCGCCATTGGTGACGCGCCGGACGGTCTCGTCGATGGTCGCGATCTCGGTGCGCACCGTCCGCGCCAGCGGCGGCGAGCCGAGGACGATCTCGACAAGCTTGCCGACATCGTTTCCGAACGCCGCACGGGCGAGATCGGCGATTTCGCCCTGGTGATGCACGAGGACGCTCGCGGTGACCGGATTTGTTTTTACATGGTCGACTCCGTCGAGGCGCCTCAGGCATTGCTCCACCTCGCCGAAGAACTTCGCATCGCCGCGGCGCTCGGGGACCCTGAACCGAATGCGCCCGGGGACGCGGTGCACCGCGTAAGCTTTCGCCCGGCTCGCCATCAATGCACCGCCGGTCGCTCCGCCGCGGGCGTTTCCGCCGCCGCGGCCGCATAGGTCGCCGCCGTCGGCGGGACCTCGACGGAGGCGGCCTGTAGCTCGGCGGTGACATCCTCGATCGTCTCTTGGAGCTCGGCCGCGACCTCCTGTCCGCGGCGATAGACCGCCAGCCCCGCCTTCAGCGCCGCTCTCGCCGCCGGGCGCATCATGCGCGCGAGCGCCGGCGTCACGATGGGGGCAAGGAAGATGCCGACCGCTCCGCCGGCAAGCATCGCAGCCATCGCGCCTCGCCATCGTCTCGCTTCCGCCATGGCTTCCTCCCCTCTCGCTGGATTGCTCGTGGCGGATGAGAACGCCGCCGGGGCGCCGACGCTCCCCGACCCGATGGCCGCCGGCGCGGTGCGGATCGGATTATTGTCGGTCACGATCGAACGACGGGCGCGCGCCGGCGTTTCATTGTTGCTGAACGGACGACAGGGAGACGAAACGTGGCTCTCTTCGAGAAGGCTGTGGAGGGAGTATTCGAGGGCGGCGTGCTGACCGGTGTCGCGGTGGGCGTCGGCGTCCTCATGCTGGCGCCGGGCTTGCTCCCCGCCATCGGTCGCGCGATGCGGCCGCTTGCGGTCAGCGCGATCAGAACCGGGATGACCGTCTACAACCGGACCGCTTCGACCTTGCGCGAGACGACCGAGGATCTCCTCGCCGAGGCACGGGCGGAGCTCGAGGCGCATGACCAGGGCGGCGGCGGCACGAAGCCGAGCCATCGCCGCTCGCGAACAGCCGAAGCGGCGCCCTGATCCTCGGCGCATCGCGCGCACGCGACGCTGCGGCAGGACCGGGCGCTGAGAGGACGAATGCCGCGGCGGCCGCCGTCGTGCCGATCCACACCGCCGTCGCGGGCCGCGCCCGGCTCTACGTCTCGCGGCTGCGCGGCAATGAGGCGCTGAGGGCGGCTCTCGAAGGCGCGGCGCCGGACCCGCAGATTCACCGCATCCGTTGCAGCACGCTCACCGGCAACCTGCTGGTGGAGTTCGACCGGCATCTCTCCGTCGCCGAGGTGGCGGCGCGGATTCTCCGCCTCTCCAGCGGCGAAGCGCACGGCGCGGCGAGTCCACCGCGCGCGGCCGCGCCGCCGTGGCATCACCTCTCGGCGGGCAAGGTCCTGCGGGAATTGGGCTCGAGCCGAGAGGGGCTGAGCGAGGTCGCTGCCGCCCGGCGCCGTGAGGAGCACGGCGACAACACGCTGCCGGCCGCGCCCAGCCCCTCGCCGATCGGCATGCTGCTGGAGCAGTTTCGGAGCCTTCCCATCGTTCTGCTCGTGGGCGCGGCGGTCCTCTCGGTCGCAACGGGGGGCGTCGCCGACGCGCTTGCGATCCTCGCCGTCGTCGGCCTCAACGCCGCGATCGGCTTTGCCACCGAGAGCCGCACGAACCGCATCATCGGCAGTCTGTCGCTGCCCTTCCAGCCCAGCGTTCCCGTTTATCGGGAGGGCATCGCGCGGGCGGTCGCGACCGCGGCCATCGTCCCGGGCGATGTCATGGTGCTGCGGCCGGGCGTCATCGTCGCCGCCGATGGGCGGATGTTGAGCGCCGACGCTTTGTCGATCGACGAATCGATGCTCACCGGAGAGAGCCTGCCCGTCGAAAAGGACCCAGCGCCGGTCGCGCGCGATTGCCCCTTGGCCGAGCGAACCAGCATGGTCTATCGCGGCAGCGCCGTCGTGGGCGGCAGCGGGCTCGCCGTCGCGGTCGCGACCGGGCGGCACAGCGAAGCCGGGAAGATCCAGGCGCTGGTCGGCGCAACCGATCCGCCGAAAACGCCGATGCAGCAGCAGCTCGACACGCTCGGACGGCAGCTCGTCCTGCTGTCCGGCGCGGTCTGCGGCGTCGTCTTTCTCCTCGGGCTCATGCGTGGGCAGCGCTTCCTCGCAATGCTCAAATCCTCGATCGCCTTGGCGGTCGCCGCCATCCCCGAGGGCTTGCCGACAGTGGGTACGGCGGCGTTGGCGCTCGGCATCGACAAGATGCGCCGGCAGCAAGTGCTGGTGCGCCGGTTGCGCGCAGTCGAGACGCTCGCCACCGTCGATGTCATCGCCTTCGACAAGACGGGAACCCTGACCGAGAACCGGATGTCGGTCGCGGCGATCGCCTGCGGCGGCGAACGGCTCGCTGTCCTCGAAGGACAACACGGCAATCCGGCGCCCGGGAAGGCGGGAGCATTGGCGCGGCTTCTTCAAGTCGCGATCCTCTGCAACGAGGCGACCGTCGAGACCGTCCTCGACAGAGAGCGCATTGCCGGCAGCCCGACGGAGACGGCTCTCCTGCGCTTCGCGCGCGATCTCGGCCTCGACCCCGCCGCGCTGCGCCGCAGCTTCCCGACCGAGGCGATGGGTTACCGCTCGGCGGGGCGGCTCTATATGGTCAGTCTCCACCACGGGGAGAAGGGAACCTGGCTGCTCGCCAGCAAAGGCAGTCCCGAGGCGGTGCTGGCGCGCTGCGCTTGGCAGCAGCGCGGCGGCCGGCGACGGCGTCTCACCCTCAAATCGAGGGCGGCGATCCTCGCCGAGAATCAGAAGATGGCGCGCGCCGGGCTGCGCGTGCTCGGCCTTGCCTACGCCGAACGCGGCAAGAATGGCGCCACGGCGCAAAGCATGGAGGGGCAGGATTTCGTCTGGCTCGGCATCGTCGGCCTCGCCGATCCGGCGCGACAGGGTGCCGCCGATGTGCTGTCCCGCTTCCGCCGCGCCGGCATCCGCACCATCATCCTGACCGGCGACCAGGCGCCGACCGCATCCGCCTTGGCGCGCGGCCTCGGCCTCGGCGCGGACGTGCCCATGGAGACGCGCGACATTCATGCGCTGCGCATGCCGGGCGAGCAGACGCTGGACGAGATCGTGCGCGATGCCGGCGTCTTCGCGCGCGCGACGCCGGAGGACAAGCTGCGCATCGTGCAGGCGCTGCAGCGCTCGGGCAGAATCGTCGCGGTGGCCGGCGACGGCATCAACGACAGCCCCGCTTTGCGCGCCGCCAATATCGGGATCGTCATGGGGCGCAGCGGCACCGACGCTGCGCGCGAGATCGCCGATATGGTGCTTGCCAGCGACGATCTGGCGGCGCTGACCGAGGCACTCGCCCTCGGCCGGACGACCTATGCCAATATCCGCAAATCCATCCATTTCCTGCTCGCCACCAATCTCAGCGAGATCCTCGTCATGCTGGTGGCGACGGCTCTCGGCTTCGGCTCGATCTTGTCACCGATGCAGCTTCTGTGGATCAACCTCGTCTCGGACGTGCTGCCGGCGCTCGGCCTCGCGCTGGAGCCGGCCGAGAGCGGAGTCCTCGAACAAGCGCCGCGGCGAGCCGACGAGCCGATTCTGGGCGTCGAGGAAATGATCGCGCTCGGATGCGAGGGGACGACGATCGCCGCCGGAACCATTCTCGCCTACGCCCTGGCCATGGCCCGCCATGGCGATGCGGCGCGCGCCAGCACCCTCTCCTTCAGCAGCTTGGTCGGCGCGCAGCTCCTCCACGCCTTGACGTCGCGCTCGCCCCATGCCGGGCCGTTCTCGGGCGAAGCTCTGCCGCCCAACCGCGCGCTTGCGGCGGCGCTCATCGGATCGGCGAGCCTGCAGCTCGCCCTTCTGCTGGTACCGCGGCTGCGCCGCCTGATGGGGCTGGCGCCGCTCGATCTCGGCGACGCCGTGCTCGGCCTGCTCGGCGCCGCTCTTCCCTATGCCGCGAACGAAGCGACGAAGATTCTCTCACCCGCTCCGGCGTGAGCCGGATTCCTGACGACTGCAGCAGGCCGCACGAGCTCTGATGAAGTCGACGAAATCCTCGACTTCGGCGATACGTCGGCGAGCAACGCCTCTATCTTCTCGATCAGTGTCTCTCTTTGGCTGGCCATGCCGCCTCCGCCACATCCGGGAATAGAATACTCGACATGCCGACCATTGGGTAACAGTGACCAATTGGCTGTCAATCAGCAGTCCTACGCCACCTCGAACAGCCCCGCTGCGCCCATGCCGCCGCCGATGCACATGGTGACGACGACGTGGCGGACGCCGCGGCGCTTGCCTTCGATGAGGGCGTGGCCGACGAGGCGGGCGGCGCTCATGCCGTAGGGGTGGCCGATCGAGATGGCGCCGCCATCGACGTTGAAGCGCTCCATCGGGATGCCGAGGCGGTCGCGGCAATAGACGGTCTGGACGGCGAAGGCCTCGTTCAGCTCCCAGAGGCCGATATCGTCGATCGCGAGACCGTGGCGCTCCAGCAGCTTCGGCACGGCGAAGACGGGCCCGATCCCCATCTCGTCGGGCTCGCAGCCGGCAACGACGAGGCCGCGATAGATGCCGAGCGGATCGAGGCCGCGCTTCTCGGCAAGATTCGCGTCCATGACGACGCAGGCCGAGGCGCCGTCCGAGAACTGGCTCGCATTGCCGGCGGTGATGTGGCCGTCCTCGCCCGTCACCGGCTTGAGGCGCATGAGGTCGGCGAGCGTCGTCCCCGGCCGGTTGCCCTCGTCTTGCGTCAGCGTCACCTCCTCGGTCCAGCTCTTGCCCGTCTCCTTGTCGGTGACGAGCTTCGTCGTCGGCAGCGGCACGATCTCGGCATCGAAGCGGCCTTCGCGCTGCGCCGCCGCGGTGCGCTGCTGGCTTGCGAGCGCGTATTCATCCTGCGCTTCGCGCGTCACCTGGTAGCGCTTCGCGACGTTCTCGGCCGTCTCCAGCATCGACATCCAGACCTCGGGCTTGTGCGCCTTGATCCAGGGCTCGTCATACATGCCGGCCTTGTTCATCGTATTGTGGGTGAGGCTGATCGATTCGACGCCGCCGGCTACGGCGACCGGCACGCGGTCGACGATGACGCGCTGCGCCGCGATGCTGACCGCCATCAGCCCCGAGCTGCAGAAGCGGTTGACCGTCTCGCCGCTGACCGTCACCGGCAGCCCGGCGCGAAGCGCCGCGACGCGCGCCACGTTCCAGCCGGTCGCGCCTTCGGGAAAGCCGCAGCCGATGATCACGTCCTCGACCTCGCCGGGATCGAGCCTGGCGCGCTGGACGGCGTGCTTCACGACATGGCCCGCCAGGGTCGCGCCATGAGTGATGTTGAAGGCGCCCTTGAAGGCCTTGCCGATCGGCGTGCGGGCGGTCGAGACGATGACGGCGTCGGGCATTGTGATCTCGGAAATGGATGAGCCTCAGCGGCAGAGTAGCCGGACGGGCCGCCGCGTCAATGCGAGCGCATGATCCGAACATTCCCTCTTCCGTTTACGGGAGAGGGTTTTTGCTGGGCATTGGCGTCGCTCTGCCCCCTCGCCTACCTTTCATTTCGCCGGTTCGACGGGTTATGCTCGCTTCTCGTCAACGATAAGCCCGAGGAGACAGAGCATGGCGATCAAGCGTTTCGAGACCGGGACCCGCCTCAGCCAGGCGGTGGTGCATGGCGACACCGTCTATCTGGCGGGCGTCGTTCCGGACGACTACTCGCTCGATGCCAAAGGCCAGACGGAGCAGATCCTGGCGAAGATCGACCGCCTTCTCGCCCAATGCGGTACCGACAAGACGAAGATGCTGTCCGCGACTATCTGGCTCACCGATATGCGCGACTTCGCCGACATGAACTCGGTCTGGGACAAATGGGTCCCGCAAGGCTGCGCGCCCGCCCGCGCCTGCGTCGAGAGCCGCCTCGCGGTGCCGACCATCAAGGTCGAGATCCGCGTCACGGCGGCTTTGTGAGCGCGGCAGAGGCATTGTCGCGATGAGCGGCGCGCGCGAGCGGCACGCGGTCATTCTGGGTGCCGGAGTCATCGGCGTCACCACGGCCTATTACCTCGCCAAGGATGGCTATCGCGTGACGGTCATCGACCGCCAGGCGGCGCCGGCCGCGGAGACGAGCTTCGCCAATGCGGGGCTCGTCGCGCCCGGCCACGCCTTGACCTGGGCCTCGCCGCGCGCGCCGAAGATTCTGTGGAAATCGCTCTTCAGCGCCGATCAGGCGCTCCGCCTCAAGCTGCGCGCCGATCCGCGCATGTGGATCTGGTGCCTCAAATTCCTCAGGAACTGCAACGCCGAGAGCGCCCGGCGCAACACGACGCGCAAGCTCGCCCTCTGCCGCTATTCGCAGCAGGAACTGCAGGCACTCACGGCCGAGACGGGGCTCGACTACGACCGGCAGGAAGGCGGCCTCCTCTATATCCACCGCAATCCGGCCTCGCTCGAGGCGGCGATTCGCAACATGGCGATCCTCAAGGAGAACGGGCTGCCGCTCGAAGTCATCGATCCCGCCGCCTGCGCGCGCATCGAGCCGGCGCTCGAAGCCGCGTTGGGCAAGATCGCCGGCGGCATCTATTGCCCGACGGATGAGAGCGGCGATTGCCACCTCTTCACGCTCCGCCTTGCCGAGCGCTGCACCGCCATGGGCGTTACCTTCCGCTTCGGGACGGAGGCGACGGGCTTCGTCGCGAGCGATGCCGCGGTCGAGCAGGTCGTGACCGATCGGGGCACCATCGCCGGCGATCTCTTCGTGCTCGCTCTCGGGAGCTACTCGCCCATCCTCGGGCGCAAGCTCGGCCTCGACCTGCCGGTCTATCCGGTGAAGGGTTATTCGGCGACGGTCCCCGTCGACGGCCACAACGGCGCACCCCGGCTCGGCGGCGTCGACGACACGAATCTCGTCGCCTGGGCGCGGATGGGCGACCGCCTTCGCCTCACGGCAACGGCGGAGTTCACCGGCTACGAAACGACGCACCGTCCCGAGGATTTCCGCGCGATGCTGGCAACCGCGCGCGACCTCTTCCCGGATGGCGGCGACTACGAGCGGGCGAGCTACTGGGCGTGCCTCAGGCCGATGACGCCGGAGGGAACGCCGATCTTCGGCACCGGCCGGCAGAAGAACCTCTTCCTCAACACCGGCCACGGCCATATGGGATGGACGATGGCCTGCGGCTCCGGCCGCATCGCCGCGGACCTCATCGCCGGGCGCAAGCCGGAGATCGACCTCGCCGGGATGATCTACGCCGCGTGAGGCGGCTGAACCTCAGACGCGCACCGTGTCGCGCCCCCAGGCGGCGCTGATCCAGGACTGAACCGTGTGCGGATCGTTGAGGAAGCGGATTCCCGCCTGCCCCTCGCGCTGCCAGACGATGCGACTCGGAAAGAGGCCGACGCCGTCGATGTCGAGAATGAAATTGTCCTGCTCGGCGATGCGACGCTCCATCATGAGCCGTGCGCCGCTCGCCGAGATGTCCTTGATGACGCAATCGACGACGTCGTCGTTTTGATGCAGCGACCCGGAATGCAAGAGCGGAGCCCGTTCGTGGCGCCGCCTTTCAGCGCCGGCACCCGCTTTCCCGTCTTCGCCATTCTGCATGGCGCCACCCCCGCGACAGCTCGACCGCGCCCGATCATCTTCCGGGCAATTTCTTGACTGACCGTTAACGAGTCTGAAGGTGCGGGCTCCCCGAACGCTGTGTGCCGCCACAATTATGACACATGACAAGATGATGTACAGCGCAGAGAGCACGACGCCATTAGTAGCGGTCCATTCGACCGCAACAGGTCCGAAATGCCTCGTTTTCGTTGTCTCCGGCGCCATCGACTCCCCGCTCCGGAGATCTATTCCGAGCGCCGCTCCGCCATCGCGCCACACTGTCCCCTTGCGCGGCCAAAGAAGGATACCGCCGCGGCCCGACTCGGGGGCTCGGCGGGTCCCGTTCTCATGCCATCGCCCGCACCGCCTCCTCGTGAATGAGCCCCATGATCCGCCGCTTCAGAGCGATGAATTTCGGCTCGGTCAGGACCTCGACCGAGCGCGGGCGCGGAATGTCGATCTCGACCATCTCCTTGATGCGGCCGGGGCGCGCCGTCATGACATGGACCCGGTCGCCAAGAAAGATCGCCTCGTCGATGTCGTGGGTGATGAAGAGCACCGTCTTCTGGGCGTGCTCCCAGATCTTGAGCAGCAGCTCCTGCATCAGGGACCGGGTCTGGCTATCGAGCGCGCCGAAGGGCTCGTCCATGAGGAGGATTTCGGGATCGTTGGCGAGCGCCCGCGCCAGCGCGACGCGCTGCATCATGCCGCCCGAGAGCTGGCGCGGATAGGATCGCTCGAACCCCTCGAGCCCGACCTCGGTGATGAAGTGCCGCGCCGTCTTGCGGCGCTCCTCGGCCGGCACGCCGCCGACGCGCAGGCCGAACTCGACGTTCTCCTGCACCGTTAGCCACGGAAAGAGCGTGTAGGATTGGAAGACCATCCCGCGGTCTTTGCCGGGCCGCGTCACCGCCTTCCCGTCGAGGCGGATGATCCCCGTCGTCGGCTCGATCAGGCCGGCGACGAGGCGGAGCAGGCTCGATTTGCCGCAGCCGGACGGGCCGACGATGACGGCGAACTCGTTCTTCTCGACGGCGAGGGTGATGCCTTCGAGCGCGGTCACCGGCTTGCCGCCCCTCGGCAGGAAGCGGAGGGCGACGTTCTCGATCTCGAGCTTGGCCATGAATGGGTGCTGCCTCGGCTCAGTTCTCCGCCGCCCAGGGCAGCAGCCAGTTGCGGAAGGCCTTGAAGAGCTGATCGGTGAGAAGGCCGAGGAGCCCGATCACCGTGATGCCGAGGAAGATCTGGTCGGTGAAGAGGCCGCGCATGGAATTGAGAATGAAATAGCCGAGCCCCTTATTGGCGGCAACGAGCTCGGCGACGACGAGATAGGTCCAGGCCCAGCCGAGCGTCACGCGGAGCGTGTCCATGACGCCCGGCATCGTCGCCGGGACCAGGACGCGCGTCACCACCGTCCGCCGGTCGGCGCCCAGCGTGTAGGAGACGTCGAGCAGATCGTGGGAGACGCCGCGCGAGACGTCGGCGATGAGAATGAGCTGCTGGAACAGCGTGCCGATGAAGATCACCGTGATCTTCTCGCTCATATCGATGCCGACCCAGAGGATGAGCAGCGGGATGAGCGCGCTCACCGGCAAGTAGCGGACGAAATTGGTGACGGGCTCGATCGCCGCCTCGACGATCTTGAAGCTGCCCATGAGGATGCCGAGCGGCACGGCCGCGATCGAAGCCAGAATGAAGCCGGCCATGATCTCGCCGACGCTGACGGCGGTGTTGAGCAGGAGCGAGCCGTCCTGCAGACCGCTGACCCCCGCCCAGACGACGTCGGCCGGGGTCGGCAGGAAGTCGGGCCGGACGAAGCCGCCATAGGACAGGATGCACCAGCCCGCAAGCACGGAGATTCCCACGAACGCGCTCACCGTCAGGTAGACGCTCCGGGGAATCTCCTTCTTGGGTGCGGTGTATGCCTCGAAGGCGGAGCGCATCACCGCCGTCCCGTCAACCGTTGACGAAGCTGTAGTCGATGAGGTTCTCGGGCTTCACCTTCACCTGCAGCTTGCCGTGGCTCGACCATACGTCGATCGCTTCCTTGACCGTTTGATAGAGCGGACCCGGCTTTGCCTTCGTGCCGAAGAACTTCTTGTTGTCGTCGGCGCCGTAGAATTTGATGCCCTCGAGCGTCTCGCCGAAGACCTTCGGGTCCTTGAGCCAGCCGCCGACCCCCTTCGCCATGATGACGTTGGCTTCCTGCGGATTGGCCCGCGCATAGGCAACCGCCTCGTTCCATGCCTCGACGACCCCCTTCGTCGCCTTGGCGTGCTTGGCGACGAAATCCTTGGTCGTGATGATGACGTCGGTGATGAGGCCGGGCGTCGTCGAGCTGTCGACGAGGAGATGGCCGAAATCCGTCTTCTTGCCGCGCGAAAGCCAGGGCTCCCAGGTCACCGCCGCATCGACCTTGCTGGCGACGAAGGCCGCACCCGCCTCGGGCGCCGCCATGTTGACCGGCTTCAGATCGCTCTCTTTGAGGCCGGCCTTCGCGAGCAGGACGTTGAGATAGAATTCCGAAACCGAGCCTTCGCTGAAGGCGACGTTCTTGCCCTTAAGATCGGCGATCGTCTTGATCTCCTTCTTGGCGACGATGCCGTCGCCGCCGTTCGAATCGTCGATCGCGACGACGTAGCGGAAGTCGTCGGGCTTCTTCAAATAGAGGATCGCCGTATCGACGGTGCTTGCGATCATGTCGATCTTGTTGGCGAGCATCGCCGGGAAGCGATCCTTCGGCTCTTCCATCACGACGAGGTCGACATCGACGCCATGCTTCTTGAAGAAGCCTTTGTCGCGCGCGATGTAGAGCGGCCCGTAGCCGACCCAGGTCGAATGCGCGATGCGGACGGTCTCGGCCGCCGCAGGAGCCGGTGCCGCGAGCGCGGCCAAGGCGACGCCGCCGATAAGACCCAGAAGAAGACGCCTATCCATCTGATGAACCTCCCTGTTGACGCTTGACGGCAGCGCCCCCGCGGCGCCGCCCCACCCTACTTCGCTTTGCGCGCCGCGACCGAGGCGGCGACGACGCAGAGGATCTCGTACATGATCGTCGCCCCGACGAGCGCCGTCGTGCCGCTCGGATCGAAAGGCGGCGCCACCTCGACGACATCGCCGCCGACGAGGTTGAGCCCCTTGAGGCGGCGGAGCATGATCTGCGCTTCCAGCACTGTCATGCCGCCGCATTCGGGCGTACCGGTGCCGGGCGCATAGACCGGATCGAGGCCATCGACATCGAAGCTGACATAGGTCGGGCCGTCGCCGACGACGCGCAGCGCCTCCTCGACGACCGCCTTCGGCCCCCTGTCGTAGAACTCCTCCATATAGACGACGCGCATGCCGCTGTCATGGCTGAAGCGCCAGACGTCCCGGTCGTTGATGGCGCCGCGGATGCCGATCTGGATCGTCCGCTTGGGGTCGAGGAGACCCTCCTCGACGGCGCGGCGGAACGGTGCGCCGTGATGGAATTTGGAGCCGAGATAATCGTCGCCCGTGTCGCAATGCGCGTCGAAATGGATCATTCCGACCGGGCGCTGGCGTGCGATGGCGCGAAAGATCGGCAGCGTGATCGAATGGTCGCCGCCCGCTGAAACGGGAACGGCACCGGCGGCGTGGATTTCGGCGAAGGCCTGCTCGATCTCGCGATGCGCGCCTTCGAGCTCGAACGGCTTCTCGACCCAGGCATCGCCGACATCGCCGATCCGGCACAGCGCGTAGGGATCGATGCCGCTCGCCTGGTTAATGCGCCGCATCAGGCTCGACTGGTTGCGGATCTCGCGCGGGCCGTGGCGGGCGCCCGACCGGTTGGTGACGCCGCCATCGAAGGGAACGCCGACAAGCGCGATGTCGAGGCCGGCGGGGTCTTCGCAATGGGTCGTCCGCATGAATGTCGGAATCCCGGTGAAGCGCGGCCGTACCATCGGATCGGCCATTTCGGGATATCTCAGCTCACGGCGCATCACCCGCCCCTTGCTTCCGCTCCTCCTTCGATCGGCGGGCAAGGTAAATGGAATCCGCGGTTTTTAGAATGCCCTTCTTCGCGCCGCAGGCCGGCGATAGGCTCTCCGCCGCGGCGCCCCCTCTTCTTGTGCCGGCGCCCTGCCCTCAAGGACCGGCGAAATGACGATTTTTCTTACCCACACCCCGGAAATGCGGCGGAACTATTATGGCGAGAAGGCGCTCGCGGGGCTTGCGGCTCTGGCGCCGGTGCGCTTTCATGAGAGCGCGACGCCGCTCGATGCCGCTGCGCTGATCGCCGCGGCGCAAGGGTGCGAGATCATCGTGTCCGACCGGCAGACACCGGGCGGGGCGGCGATATTCGCCGCGCTCCCCGATCTCGTCGCCTTCCTCCGATGCGCCGTCGATATCCGCAATGTCGCCGTTCCCGCGGCGAGCGCCAACGGCATTCTCGTGACGCGCGCCAGCGCCGGTTTCGTGCCCGCCGTGACCGAGCTCGTCCTCGGTTTTCTCGTCGATCTCGCGCGCGGCGTCACGCGCCAGGCAGCGGCCTATCATTCCGGGGCGGCGCCCGCGGCGCTCCGCGGCCGGCAGCTGCGCGGCAGCACCCTCGGCATCATTGGCTATGGAGCGATCGGCCGCTATCTCGCCGAGCTCGGCCTCGCCCTCGGCATGAAGGTGATGGTCACCGATCCCTATGCGAAGGCGACCGCCGCGGGGCTGGTACAGACCGATCTGCCTCAGCTCCTCGCCGAAAGCGACTTCGTCGTCTGCCTCGCCGTCGCCACGGACGAGACCGAGAACTTGATGAATGCCGCCGCCTTCGCCCGCATGAAGCCCTCGGCCTATTTCATCAATGTCTCGCGCGGCAACCTCGTCGACGAGACGGCGCTCGAGGCGGCTCTCGAGGAGAAACGCATAGCCGGCGCAGCGCTCGATGTCGGCCGCGCCCCCGATCAGATGCCGACGCTTCGCCTCGCGCGGCGGGCCGATGTCATCGCCACGCCGCATATCGGCGGCCTGACGCCGGAGGCGATCGAGCATCAGGCGCTGGAGACGGTCGCGCAGGCGGCGGAGATCCTAAGGGGCAAGGTGCCGAAAGGCGCGGTCAACGCCGAGCAGGCGACCCGTCTCGCGCGCCTGCGCCGATAAAGAGCCCTCACGCGCCGCTCGGATTGCCCGCCCGCGCCTTCAGGACGCGCTGGATGGCGTTGACGATGCCGACATAGCCGGTGCACCGGCAGAGATTGCCGCTGAGCTCGACGCGGATGCGTGCCGCATCGGCCTCGGGAAGGCGCGTGACGATGTCGCGCGCGGTCATCAGCATACCCGGCGTGCAATAGCCGCATTGCAGCGCGTGCTCGGCCGAGAAGGCGGCGCGCAGCTCGGCCATGACCGGATCGTCGTCGAAATCCTCGATCGTGCGCACCGCGGCGCCATCGCAGGCAACCGCGAGCGTGATGCAGGAGCGTGCCGGCGCGCCGTCGATCATGAGCGTGCAGGCGCCGCAGACGCCGTGCTCGCAACCGAGATGCGTCCCGGTGAGGAGCAGCTTCTCGCGGAGGAAATCGGCAAGGTGCTGCCGCGGCTCGACTTCGGCCGTGACCGGCTCGCCATTGACGGTGAGGGAGATTGTACTCCTGTCGCTCATGTTCTCCGGGCCCGCTCAATGGCGCGCCTCGCCGCGACGAGATGCACCGCCTTGCCATAGTCGTCATCGGCGAAGCCATGCGCGTCGAGCGCGCGGCCGATCGCCGCCATGTCGATCCGCTCGGGAAGCGCGCTGCCGGAGACGCCGAGCGCAGCGCCATCGAGAACGAGCGGCGCGCCGTTGGTGGCGCCGATCACGAGGCGGAACGCTTCGCGTTCGGGATCGTGCAGCGCCGCGCCGATCGCCTCGGCGAAATCGCCGGTCTTGCGCCAGAACTTGTAATAGCCCCAGCGCGCATGGCGCGAGAGGCGCGGAATGCGCACCGCGCGCAGCACCTCGTCCTCGGCGATGACCGTCGAAAAGACGCCGGTCGAAAGCTCGGCGACAGGAACGCGGCGCTCGGCGCTGCGGCCGACGAGGACCACCTCGGCGCCGAGCGCGGCCAGCGCCGAGAGCCAATCCGCCGCGGGATCGGCATGGGCGAGGCTGCCGCCGATCGTGCCGCGGTTGCGCACGGCCCGGTAGGCGATGCCGGCGGCGACGCGCGGCAGGATGCCGCCCGTCGGATCGGGCACCTTTCCGTCCTCGATCATGGCATGCGTGACGCAGGCGCCGATGAGGATCGCCCCCGCCTCCTCGCTCCAGCCCGTCGTCTCCGAGAGCTTCGTCACATCGATGAGGAGATCGGGCTGGACGAGGCGGAGATTGAGCATCGGCCCCAGGGTCTGCCCGCCCGCCAGCAGCTTGACGAAGCCGCCGCCATCCCCCAGCCGCTCCACCGCCTGCCGCAGCGATTTCGGCCGTTCATAGGCAAAGCGCGCCGCCTTCATGCCGCGCTCCGCCGGGCGGCAGCAAGCGCCGCCAGCAATCGCCGCGGCGTCACCGGCGTCTCCGTCACCTCGACCCCGAGCGGGGCCAGCGCGTCGTTGATGGCGTTGGCGATCGCCGCCGGCGGGCCGATGGCGCCGCCCTCGCCGATGCCCTTCTGGCCGAACTCGCTGTAGGGCGACGGCGTCTCCATATGCTCGATGCGAATGGCCGGCACCTCGGTTGCGCCGGGCAGGAGATAGTCGGCCAAGGTGGAAGCTTGCGGCTGCCCCGCTTCATCGAAGGGCATCTCCTCGTAAAGAGCCGTGCCGACTCCCTGCGCCGTGCCGCCATAGACTTGACCGTCGACGATCATCGGATTGACGAGGACGCCGCCATCCTCGACGACGACATAGTCGAGGATCTCGACCGCGCCGAGCTCGGTATCGACCGCGACGACCGCGGCATGCGCCGCATAGGAGAAGGTGCCGCTGTCGCGCACCGGCTTGTAGCCGGTCGTGACTTCGAGGCCACCGGGATCGACATCGGCCGGCAGGTCCTGCGGCCGCAAATACCAGGTCCGCGCCACCTCGGCGAGGCTGACGCTGCCTGCCGGCCCGACGACCTCGCCGCCGGCGAGCTTCACCTCGTCGAGGCTCGCCTGCAGCATCTTGGCGCCGATCGCGAGGACGCGCTTCTTCATCTCCTGGCAGGCGCGGGCGACGGCACCGCCCGCCATCACCATGCAGCGCGAGCCCCAGGTTCCCGTCGAATAGGGCGTGTATTCGGTGTCGCCATGAACGACATTGACGCGGTCGATGGCGACGCCCAGCACCTCGTTCGCCACCTGCGCCAGCGTCGTCTCGAGCCCCTGCCCGTGCGACTGGATGCCGAGGCGGAGCTCGAGGCCGCCATCCGGCGTCAGCCGCGCGGTGGCCTGCTCGTGCCCCGGCACCATCGGAATGCCCCAGCCGGCATAGACCGAGGTGCCATGCGCCGCCTGCTCGCAGAAGATCGAGAAGCCGACGCCGATCCGTCGCCCATCCGCCTCGCCGCGCTTCTGCCGGGCGCGGACGCCTTCGAGATCGATGGCCGTGACGGCGCGGCGCAGGCATTCGGGGTAATCGCCGCTGTCGAAATGCTTCTTCGTCACGTTCTCGAACGGCATCTGCTCGGGCCGCACCAGATTTTTCTGGCGGACTTCATGCGGCTCGCGCCCGATCTCGCGGGCGATGGCGTCGAGAATGAGCTCCATCGCGAAGCAGACGCCGGTGCGCGCGACGCCGCGATAGGGCAGGATGGGGGGCTTGTTGCTGGCGATCGACCAGGTGCGGCACTGATAGGCCGGAAAATCGTAGGGACCCGGCAGGATGCTCGCCACTTGCGCGGCTTCAAGGCAGGCCGAGAAGGGATAGGCCGAATAGGCGCCGGCATCGACCGTCGCCTCGGCATCGAGGGCGAGAAGCTTGCCTTCGCGGTCGGCATAGGCGGTGATGACGTAGTGGTGTTCGCGGCAATTGGCCGTGGCGATGAGCTGCTCGCGGCGATCCTCGATCCAGCGCAGCGGCCGGCCGAGGCGCCGGGCGAGATAGGCCACGGCCACCTCCTCGGGGCAGAGGATGCCCTTAAAGCCGAAGCCGCCGCCGACATCGGGCGCGATGACCCGGATCTTGCCGTGATCGATGCCGAGGCATTCGGACAGCCCGGTCCGCACGATATGCGGCTGCTGGGTCGAGGTGTAGACGACGAGCTGGTCGCGCCGCGGCTCCCACGAGGCGACGACGCCTTTGCCTTCGAGGGGCGACATGCATTGCCGGGCGGTGCGGAACTCGCGCGTGACCTTGACGGGCGCGCTCGCGGCGGCCGTCGCGATGTCGCCCTTGACGAAGGTCTCGAGATAAACGTTGTCGCCCCATTGCTCGTGAACGAGCGGCGCCCCTTCCGCACGGGCCGCCAGCATGTCGGCGACGACGGGCAGTTCCTCGAACTCGACCTCGACGCGCTCGGCCAGATCTTCGGCTTCGGCTCGGCTCGGCGCGACGCAGGCGGCGACGAGCTCGCCGACATAGCGCACCTTCCCACTAGCGAGGACAGGCTGCTCCGACGGCTTGAACCCGGGGAGCGCCGAGACGGCACGGATCGCCTTGACGCCTTCGAGATCGGCGGCGGTGAAGACCTTGCCGCGCAGCTCCTCGGGGACCACGATCCGCTTGATGCGGGCATGCGCCACGGGGCTCCGCAGGAACGCCACCTCGCGCAGCCCCGGCAGCTTGATGTCGCCGACGAACTGGCCGCGGCCGCGCAGGTGGCGGTCATCCTCCTTGCGCAGAACGCGCGCACCGATGCCGGAAGTCACGGCCCCTACCCTCTCCTCGGATGTCACTGCAACGACATGGCGTCGATGAGGCCGCCCTGGGTCCACGGCGCGTTCACGCCGCGATCGCGCTTCATCGCCGAATCCTTGCCGAGCCGTCGTGCCACGGCGTTCTCCCTCTTTATCTTTCCGATCGGCGATGCGCCGCCCCGCTCGGGGGTCGGGCGAAGCTAGCGATCGCCCGGCGCAGGTGTCAAGGCGCCGAAGCCGCGGCGAGGAGAGCCCGCAAACACCCCGCGCCGCGGGATGATCGCTTGTGATAAGGTGGCGCAACGGGGCGCCGCGCGAGACAGGGGGGCGTGGGATGACGAAGCCGCTCGACGGCATCCGCGTGGTGGACCTGACGCGGGTCATTGTCGGCCCGGTGGCGACCATGCTGCTCGCCGATATGGGGGCCGACGTCGTCAAGGTCGAGCCGCCCGCCGGCGACGACACGCGCTACCTGCAAGCCGAGCACAATCCTGAGTCCTGCCCCTATTTCATCGCAGTCAATCGCAACAAGCGGAGCATCGTCGCCGATATCACGGCGCCCGAAGGACGCGAGATCGTCGGCCGGCTCATCGCCGGCGCCGATGTTCTGGTGCACAATTTCCGCCCCGGCATCGTCGAGCGGCTGGGGATCGATTACGCGGCGGCGCGCGCGATCCGGCCGGACATCGTCTACTGCTCGATCTCGGCTTTCGGCGAGGACGGGCCTTACGCGCGGCGGCCCGGAACCGACGTGCTGCTGCAGGCGATGGGCGGGCTCATGTCGATCACCGGCGAGCCGAACGGCCGACCGATGCGGGCCGGCGCCCCCGTCATCGACATGGCGGCCGGGATCTCGGCCGCGTTCGCGGTGGTCAGCGCCCTGCTGCGGCGGCTGCGCACCGGCGAAGGCGAATACATCGAAGGCTCGCTCTTCGACCAGGCCGTGTTCCTGCAGTCGCCGCTCTTCTCCGCGGCCGCGCTCGGCAAGCGCAACCCGGAGCGCCTCGGCAATTGGTCACCCTTGGCGCTGGTCATGGATCTCCGCGCGCGCGACGGCGACCTCCTGGTCTCGCTCCCGAGCGCCAAGTTCTGGCGGCTCTTTTGCGAGGTCGTCGGCATGCCCGAGCTCAGGGCTGATGCGCGCTTCCGCAGCACCGTCTCGCGCCTTGCCAACCAGCAATCTCTGATGGAGCTCCTCGCGCCGCGCTTTCGCGCCGAGACCGTAGCGCGCTGGGTCGAGCGGCTGGTCGCCGCGGGCGTGCCCTGCGGGCCGGTGCTGAGCTACGACGCGGTGCTGAGCGATCCGCAACTCGAGCGCAACCGGGCCTTCATCGCGATGGACCACGAGGTCGCCGGCCCCACCAAGGTCGTCAACTTCCCGTTCCGTCTGCGCCACGCGCCCGTCGCCGCGACGCGCCCGGCGCCGACGCTGGGCAAGCACACCGACGAAATTCTGCGCGAGCTCGGCTATGACACGGAGGCGATCGGCGCGCTCCGCCGCCGGGGCATCACGACGCCAGCACTCCTTCGCGAGGAATGATGGAATGGGCAGACAGCCATTTCGTTATCGCGTTACCGATTTCTAATATTTACCTGTCATCATGCACGCTCCCCGCCATTTGAGCGAGGATGCGCAATACTACAGGAAGGCGAATGGCTGCCCCGTCGGACGACCAGAGCATTGCTGATCACGGCGAGGGCAAGACGCGATCCTCCGGCCTGCAGCTCTCTGGAGATGTCAGGAAAGATCTGCAGATCCTGGTCTCGATTCTCGATGCCGTCGATCAGGGTGTGGCCGCCGTCGACCGCGAGAACCGGCTGATCGCCTTCAATCGGCGGTTTGCCGAACTCTGCCACGCGAGCCACGGCTGCTTGCGGCTCGGAATGAAATTCGTCCCGCCCGCCGGCAATCGGGTCGACAGCAGCGCGGCCACGGAGCACCGTTCCGACGACCGGCCGATCCTGGAGACGAGAACGGCGCCGCTCGCCGGCGGCGGCAGCGTCATCACCTGCGAGGATGTGACGGCGCGGGTTGCGGTCGAGCAGGCGCTGCGCGACAGCGAGCTGAGGCTGCAGGATCGCGTCCATGCGCTCGAGCGCGCGCATGAGAGCCTGAAGACCCTCGCCAGCGATCTCGCGGCGGCACGGGATGCGGCGGAGCGGGCGAACCGCATCAAATCCGATTTCCTGGCGCATATGAGCCACGAGCTGCGCACCCCGCTCAATGCCATCATCGGCTTCTCGGACATCATGATGCGCGAGCTTTTCGGCCCGATGGCGAACCCCGCTTACATCCAATACGCCAAGGACGTCTATGGCAGCGGCCGCCATCTGCTCGCGATCATCAACGACATTCTCGACCTCTCGAAAATCGAGTCGGGCAAGCTCGAGCTGAAGATCGAGCCCGTCGATGTCCCCGCCGCGGTGCGCGCCTGCATCGCCCTCGTCCAGGGCCGCGCCGATCAGGGCGGCGTCGCTCTGGACTTCGCCGCCGCGGAGGTGCCGCGCCTCCTCGCCGACGAGCTCAAGCTCAAGCAGATTCTGCTCAATCTCCTCTCCAACGCGGTCAAGTTCACCGGCGAGGGCGGGCGCGTCTCCGTTTCGGTCGCGCTCACAGCCGGGCGCGGCATGGCCATCGAAGTCGCGGATACGGGCATCGGCATGAGCGAGGAGGAGCTGGCCATCGCCATTTTGCCGTTCAGCCAGATCGAGAGCCCGTTTCGCCGCCGCCACCAGGGCACCGGCCTCGGCCTGCCGCTGGCGAAATCGCTGACCGAGGCGAATGGGGGCCAGCTCGAACTGTCGAGCGAGCGCGGCGTCGGCACGGTCGCGCGCGTCGTTTTTCCGGCCCGCTGCCTCTTCGGCTGACCGCTCTCCGGCGGACCCGCTTAACCATTTCTTCACTTTTCTTGCCGGGTCGCGAAAGAGACACGAGCATTCGTGCCGCAATCGATGTATAGTCGGCGAAAATGGCATCCCCCGGTAGCAGCGATGCTGGACGCCGGCGGGGGACAGGGGGCAAGCCGACATGACAAGCGACAACTATCCGATTCCCGCGGACAACATCCGCTTTCCCGAAGCGATCACCATCCGCCACGGCGACGCGCGCATCCTGTCGCGCTTTTTCATCGCCGCCGACAACATGGCGCGGAGCCTCGGGGTCGAGCTGAAATTCAGGAATGATTTCCAGGCGTTGATGCGCGTCAACGAGGCCGAAACCGCGAAGGGCACCTGGTACAGGATGTTCGGCGTCTTCGATCCCGATGCCTCCCTCGACCTCGGCCCTCAGACCGGCTTTTGGCTCGCCGGCGAGAACGAAGCGGGCGAAATCGTCGCCACCTGCTGCGGGCGCATCTTCGATTGGCGCAACACCAATCTCGCACGCGAGATTCGCTTGGCCTTTTACGGCGGCCGCGATGTCGGACAGCAATGTCTCGTGACGGCGCCGCTCGCGACCGACATCACCGGCATCGTCTACTACGCCGGCGGCGTCTGGGTTGCGCCGCATCTGCGCGGCTCGGGCCTCTCCAGCCTTCTGCCGCACGCCGCGCGCGCATATGCGGCGACGCGCTGGCCGATCGAGTGCGCCTTCAACCTCACTCAGCTCAAGACATTGGCGAAGACCGATCCGTCGCGGTACGGCTACAGCGACGTCAGCTACAGCGTCAAATTTCCCGACTACCCGACCGGCTGCGTCGAGGCCGCGATCTGTCGGCTTCGGCAGGACGACATGTACGCGGATTTCGCCAGATTCGCCGCCGACTGGCGGGATTATGTCCGCCTCAAGCAGGCCGCTTGAGCATTCGGTCGGATTTGATGCGCGAGGACACGCTGACGAGGGTTTCGCCCGTCGGCAGCCGCCAGGGCAGCAGGAGGCGCTCATAGCGGATCCAGGGGCCGCGCGCCGATCCTGGAAGATAAGCATCGATGTAGTCGACGCGCGGCGCGCCGGTCAGGACGACGGAATGGTAGGCCGCATGGACCCACTGCCCGTAGTCCCTGTCGGGCTGTTCGCGGACGCTGTTTCCGATCGCGTTGAAGCGGAATTCTTCGGAGAAGAACGTCCCGAAGTCATCGCCGATGTAGCGCCAGATCAGATCGTCGCCCGGCCGTTTCGCCTCGGCCAGGATCAAGCGCCCGAGCAGTCCGTGCCGCATCGCGAAGGCAAAAACCGACTCGCCGAAGATGCCGAAGGAGACGCGCCATTTCTGGTGCATGAGACGCAGCACCTCGCTGCCCGTCTCCGCGAGCGCCGCGGGCGTTACCGTGGTGAGATGCCAGCGCTCGCGCGGCCGCGCACCGGCATCGATGCCGCACAATTTCCGGAGCCGCGTCGCGGCGGCGAGCGCGCCGGCATGTGTCTCGGACACCCATCCTTCCTCGCCGAGATAGCGGATCTCGAACCGTCCGACATCGATCGTCTCGATCCGCTTCGTCACCGAACCGACCGCCGCCGCTTCGGTATTGCGCGGATGGAGGACGATGCAGACGGTCCCCGCCTCGCGGAACGTGACCTTGATGAATCCCATGTTGCGGAGGGCATAACCGATCGCATCGAGCGCCGGATCGGCGAATCCGACGGCTTCCGCGAGCCGGGGATCGTTGTCGCGGAACCATTCGCCCTTGTCGGAGACGACATACTCTCCGGGGCCCACCCCCGGCATGGCCACCGGATTCTGGCCGATGATCGGAACCGAGGCGGCGAAGCGGGCGAAGGCCGCTTCGCGGTAGGGCCTCACCAAGGCGTCGATGCGGACGAGCCCGGCGGCACCCGAGCTGTGGCGCTCGCCGGAAAGGGCCACGGCGCGGAAGGCGAGTTCGACGGGAAGCTCGACGACAGCAAGGCGCGGACGGAGCGATGCCAGCGCCATCTCGGCGGTATTTGCCGGATTGAATTCGATGCGCACGACGGAGCGCCCGTATTCGACCTGAATGAAGCCGCTGGTGGCAAAGGCGCTGTCCGCGGCAGCGGTCGCCCCCGTCAGAGCGATGCAGTGGTCGGCTTCTTCCGTGCCGAGCTGCAACCATGTGCCGTCCGCGTTGATCAGAAACGCGATCGGCCCCAGCTCGTCCGGCTGCGCGCCCCGTCTCGCGCCCGGCCCCGGCTCCGCATGAGCGGCGCCGGAAGCGCCTCCCGGCTCGAGCCGCAGCCGATGAGTCTGGCCGCCGATGGAATCCACGCGAGCTCCTGACACGAACTGGTAAATGAATTATCGCGTAATAGGTGAACGAATTGCTAAAAATTACTAATAAGCGCCCGTTCACGCGGGGATTGCAAAACTGCGCCAGGTCTGCCAGGAAAAGACGAGCGCCGAGATCGCGGACGCGGCTCGGCCGCGAGGCAGATTGATGTAACGGACCAGGCGAGATCGGGACCTCCGTATGCTGGCTGGCATCAACCGAATGGCGCTTTTCTCTCTGCTCACGGCGACGGCGCTGCAAGCCCTCGACTTGACGATCGCGACGATCGCTCTCCCCGCCATGACGAGAAGCCTCGAGGTCGACGCGCAGTCCAGCCCCTGGATCCTGACGACCTACATCGTGGCGACGGCGCTCGCGACGCCGACGGCCGGGGCGCTCAGCGCGGCGGTCGGGCGCCGGTCGGCGCTTCTGATGGCGGTCGGCGGCCTGACGCTCGCATCGCTCGTTTGCGCCGCCGCGCCGAACCTGCCGATCCTCCTCGGCGCGCGGCTGGCGCAAGGCGCCGCCGCAGGCCTCATCATGCCTTTGGTCCAGGCGACGCTGCTCGACCTTGTCCCGAGATCGAGCCATGGCCGGGCCATGAGCTTCTTCGGCGCCGCCGTGATGGTCGGCCCTATCCTGGGACCATCGATCGGCGGCGTTCTCGTCGACGCTTTCGGCTGGCGAACGATCTTCCTCATCAACCTGCCGTTCGGGGTGCTGGCGCTCCTCGGCCTCGGCGCCGGGCTCGATAGAGTATCGCGCCAAGAGAAGCTGGGCATCGATGCCACCGGCCTCGTCGTCTTCGGGAGCGGGATCGTCGCGCTGCAATTGCTGCTCGAGCGCGGACCCATCCTCGGCTGGCTGTCCTCGGCCAAGGTCTGGCTCTACGCCCTCGTCATGAGCCTCGGCATCGTCGGTGCCGTCCTCCGCGCTGCCCGCCGCCGCGACGCGTTTCCCTCCTTGCAGCCATTTGCCGACCGCAACTTCTCGGTGACGACCGCATGCAGCTTCCTCGCCGGTTTCGTCGTCATCAGCAGCATCGCGCTCGTTCCGATGATGCTCGAGAACGCGTTCGGCTATGACGCCGCCTCCGCCGGCCTCGCCATGACGCCGCGCGGCCTCGGCACGATGGCCATGATGCTGGCGATGAACCGCATCGTGGGGCGGGTCGATCATCGTGCTCTTCTGTGGGTCGGCGTCTCCCTCAGCGCCCTCGCCCTCCTCGGCCTCGCCTTCGCGGCGCCGGCCTGGGGCTTCGCTGCGATTGCCGGACTGACCTTGGTGCAGGGGCTCGGCGTCGGCCTCATCTTCACGCCGCTCAGCACGGCCGCCTTTTCATTCCTTCCGGTCGCGATGCGGACCGACGCGACCGGCATCTTCGCGTTGCTGCGGCACCTCGGCGGCGGGATCGGCGTCGCCGTGGTCAGCACCTTCGCCTTCGGGCAGTCGATGGGCTCGGGCCGGCTCCTCGACGCCTATCGCGTCGATTTCCTGCTGCTGGTCATGGTGACCGCCGTCATGGCGGCGGCGGTCGCGCTCATCAAGACGGACCGCCCGACGCAGGAGACGGAACTCCGCGAAGCCGCGGACTGACAGGCCTGCTCGCATCGGCGCCGCATCAGCTTTGCCCCGGCGCTTGCGGCGTTGCGGGCTGCGGCAGGGCGCCGCGCGCGACCTGGACGACGACGCCGTTCCCGAGGCGGGCGAAGGATTGCGCATCAACCGTTTCCGGCGCGAGGCGGACGATTCTGGTCGAAAGCCCGCCGGCGGTCAGCGCCTCTTCCACCACCCGCATGCGCTGCTCGGAAAGCTCGCGCTCGCCGCCATCGGCGCGTACATAGCCTTTGACCGAGATCTCGCGCGGCTCGCCGCGTTTGGCGTCGCGAATGGCTTCATCGAGAGCCAGCCGGCCCTCCGGCAGCAATTGCGCGCTGCTCGGCTGGAAGAAGACGACGAAATACTCGGAATGCGGCGGCTCCGCCGACCCGCATCCGGCATTTGCCAGCACCAGGGCGGCGAGCACCGGCCCACGCCATCCCCCCAACCAACGCAAAATCCGCGCCCTCTGCGCGGCAGCAGCTTCCCACGGCGCCATCGCCGTGTTTTAGCGGCGCCGGATGCAATTGGCCAGACTCGGGCTGAGGTGAGGCCGGGGCCGCCTCGCCGCAGCGCCGGCCCTCAGGCGACGGCGGCGAGCGTCGTCTCGCCGAGATGGACCAGCGCCGGCGATGCGACACGCCCGCGGTTGCCGATTCCGCGCGGCCGCGTCATCACCATTCTCGCGGCCTCGCGGCACGCGCCCGGCGCGTCCAGCTCGGGGCGCAGGCGCAGCAGCACATCGAGCGCGCTCTGGAAGGCGCGGGCGGCATCCCAGCTCGCATCGGCCCCGATGGCGCGGCGATAGGCGTACCAGACGGAACGGTGCAGATCGTCTCTCGTTCGCGGCTCTCTCATGCGGCGAACCCTACAAGCGGCGAAAGACGAGTGAGATGTCATTTCTGTGAGCGCAGGCGGTCGCCATTCTGTCCTGCGGCAACATCCGGCGCTAAGCTGCCCGGCTCGACCTCAAGGAAAGGGCCTTCGCCATGGCCGACATCGCCACCCGGTTTCTCTTCACTGTGACCATCACCGTTGCGCCGGCACTCGTGCTGGGAGCGACGCCGCTGGGCGACCGCCGCATCGTCCAGATCACCGGCGGCTCCTTCGAAGGGCCGCGCTTGCGCGGATCCGTGCTGCCCGGCGGCGCGGATTGGATCATCCGGCGCAGCGACGATGTCCTTCAGCTCGATGTCCGCGCGACCTTGCGAACCGAGGACGGGGCGCTCGTCAACATGGCTTATCGCGGCGTCCGGCACGGTCCGGCAGAGGTCATCGCGCGGCTCGATCGCGGTGAAGCGGTCGAGCCTTCAGAGTATTACTTCCGGACGACGCCGTATTTCGAGACGAGCGCCCCCTCCTATCTCTGGCTCAACAAGATTGTCGCGGTCGCGACCGGATGTCGTCTTCCCGCCGGACCGATTTATGACGTGTATGAAGTCCTGTAACGTCGACCAGTCACGCCTCATGCTATAGATAAAATAAAGTCTAAAATCGCGTGCTCATGAATCGCCATGGCTGCGCGGTCACTTCTCAACAATCACTGGTATTTGTCGTAATGGTTTCATTGAATTAAGGAATTGTTAACCAAATAGTCATTGTCTTTGTTCCGAAAACCGCCATATTTGGCCAATGGCGGCATTGGACGAAAATCGCTTCGCCTTCGCCAGAGCGGAACCAGACGGCAAGCCCTACTCCGTCCGACGATCAATCGCGATCATCGCCGGCTTGTCGTTGAGTTTCTGGGGGCTGGTGGGATTGGCCCTGTACGAGGTTCTCTGAACCCAATCGGCTCCGGCGTCACCGGATTCCGGCACGCATGAAGCTCTGCACGAACTGGCGCTGGAACAGCAGGAAGGCGAGAAGCAGCGGCGCGGAGGTCATCAGCGTCGCGGCGGTGATGATCGACCAATCGACGCCTTGATCGACAGAAGCGAAAACCTGCAAGCCTACGGTGAGCGGCCGCGTCGTCACGGAATTCGTCACGACGAGAGGCCACAGGAAATTGTTCCAGTGATAGCTCACCGAGACGAGGGCGAAGGCGATATAGACCGGCTTCGCCAAAGGCACATAAACCTTCAGCAGCACCGCAATCGGTCCCGCTCCCTCGACGCGCGCCGCCTCGTCGAGCTCGCGCGGCACCGATTTGAAGGTCTGCCGCAGCAGAAAGATGCCGAAGGCGGACGCCATGTAGGGAAGGCCGATGGCAAGGATGCTGTCGAGAATGCCGAGCCGGCTCATCGTCGCGTAATTCTCGACGATGAGCACGTCGGGCATGACCATCAGCTGCAGGAGGGCGAGGAGAAAGGCGATGGTGCTGCCGCGGAAGGGAAAGCGCGCGAAGGCGTAGGCGGCGAGGGTCGAGAGGACGAGCTGGGCCGCCAGGATCATGGTGACGAGCAGGACCGTGTTGAGGAAGTAGCGCGCGAAGGGGGCGGCGTTCCAGGCCTTGACGAAATTCGCCGCGGTCAGCGGCGCGCCCGGGGCGAAATGCGCGACATAGGCGGCCGGATGAATCGCCGTCCAGACGGCGTAGGCGAGCGGCAAGATCCAGAGAAGCCCGAGCAGCCAGGCGGCGGCCGTCTCGAGCGGACGAGCGAGACGTGACGCCGAGCCCGTCATTGGTAATGCACCCGCCTTTCGAGGATGAGGAACTGCCCGAGGGCGAGGACGGCGAGGATGACGAGCAGCACGACGGTCAGCGCGGCGGCGTAGCCGGTATCCCAGAAGCGGAAGCCGACATCGTAGATGTAGTAGAGGAGCAACGCGCTCGCATTGTCGGGACCGCCCTTCGTCATGGCCACGACATGGTCGACGAGGCGGAAGGAGTTGATGACGGCGTTGACGAGCACGAAGAGCGTCGTCGGCATGAGCAGCGGGAAGGTGACGCGGCGGAAGAAGTACCAGCGGCCGGCGCCCTCGACCGCCGCCGCCTCGCCGAGAACGGGCGAGATCTGCTGCAGCGCGGCGAGATAGAAGATCATGAAGAACCCGGCTTCCTTCCACACCGTGACGACGATGAGGCAGCCGAGAACCGTGTCCCGGTTGCCAAGCCAATTGTGCTCGGGCAGGCCGAAGAGGCTTCCGAGCTGGTCGATGAGGCCGTAGCCGGGCGTGTAGAAGAAGAGCCAGATATTGGCGACGGCGATCATCGGCAGGACGGTCGGGGTGAAGAAGGCGAGGCGCAGCATTCCGCGCCCGAGGATGCGGCCATTCACCCAAAGCGCCATCAGGAGCGCGAGCGCGATCGAGACCGGGATGGTGCCGAGCGCGAAGACGGCGTTGTTGCGCAAGGCCTGCCAGAAGACCGGGTCGTCCATCATGTCGCGGTAGTTGTCGAGCCCGATGAACTGCGCCGCACGCCCGCCGCGCGCCGTCGAGAAAAAGCTGTGCCACACCGTCGCCACCGCCGGGTAATGCGTGAAGGCGACGAGCAGCACGGCCGCCGGAAGCAGCAGGAGCCAGCCCTGAATTTGCGGCTCGAAGCGCCTCATGGGCGATCAATGCTTGCAGCCGGGAATCGGGAGGGATCGCCTGGACAAGTCCACGTCGTCATTGCGAGCGCCAGCGAAGCAATCTAAGCCACGGGCACTCCACCATGGATTGCTTCGCCTGCGGCTCGCAATGACGATCGTGAATCAAGCGACGACCCGCATCCGCCCTCAATGCCGGTAAGGCCGGAGGATGCGGTCGGCCTCGCGCTGCGCGTCCTTCATCGCCTGCGCCGGCGTCTTGGTGCCGGTCAGCGCCGCCTGGAGGCCGTCATTGAGTGCCTTGGTGACGCGCTGGTTCTCGTGCGTCGAAAATTCGGCGACGGCGCTCGCGAGCTGGTCGCGCGCCACGGCCGCTGCGGGGAAAGAGGCGACGTACTCCTTCATCGCCGGCGTCTCCCAGGCATCCGGCCGGACGGCGACATAGCCGGTCTTGATGCCCCATTCGGCGGCGCGCTCCGGCGACGTCATGAATTCGACGAATTTGAGCGCGGCCTGACGCTGCTCGGGGGTCGTCTTCTTGAAAATATAGAAATTGCCGCCGCCGGTGGGCGATCCCGGCCGGGCATGGGCGGGAAGCTGGGCGACGCCGAAGGGAAACGGCGCCTTCGCCTTGACGTTGGTGAGGTTGCCCGTCGTCGTCCACATCATGGCGATCTTGCGCTGGAAGAAATCCTCGGGCGTCGTCCCCCATTCGGTGATGCCGGCCGGCATGATGCCGTCCTTCTTGGAGAGATCGACGAGGAATTGCAGGGCGCCGATCACCTTCGGATCGTCGAAATGGACCTCGGTGCCGGCCTCGTTCATGAGGATTGCGCCATTCTCGGTGGCAAGCGCCTGGAAGAGCCAGTAGGGAAAGCCCGAAGTGGGGATCTGCAAGCCCCATTGCGTGACATGGCCATTGGCATCGCGCTTCGTCAGCTTCTTGCCGAAGGCCACCATCTCGTCCCAGGTCTTGGGCGGCTTCTCGGGATCGAGCCCGGCCTCCTTGAAGGCCTCCTTGTTCCAGTACTGGACGACCGTCGAGCGCTGGAAGGGAATGCCCCAGGTCTTGCCGCCGGTCCGGCTATTCGCCATGAAAGCGGGATAGAAGGCGTTCAGCCACTTCTTGCCCTCGGGGCCGGTCGCCAGCTCGTCGAAGGGCAAGATCGCGTCTTCGTCGATGAGGGTGAACATGTCGGTCGAGAGGATGACCGCGACATGCGGCGGCTCGCCGCTCTTGAGAGCCGTGAGGGCCTTGGTGATGGTCTCCTGATAGGTCCCTGAGTAGATCGCCTTGATCGTGATCCCGGGATCGGCCTTCTCGAAATCGGCGACCATGCTGTCGATGATCTTGGTGATGGGTCCGCCGACGGCGACGGGGTAATAGAAGCTGAGCTCGACCGCGCGCGCCGAGACGGCGCTAGCGACGAGCAGCGCGGCGCCGCAGCCCGCCGCGCCCAAGGTCTTCAGTATCCGCATGACTCTCCTCCCCCTTCTCCCTGTTGCAGAATGCCGCCGCGACGGGCGACGAGCCACCCTCACCCTCCAGCCGCGGCCGCGACCCTCTCGCCGAGTTCTTGGGCAGCGGCGGGCGGCGGCGACATGGTGTCGTCGAGGCGCCGTCCGGTCGCCGCATCGAAAAGGTGCACCCGCTCGCGCGGCCAGGAAAGTCGCACCGCAGCCCCGGCCGGCAAACCGACGCGCCCTTGAACGCGCGCCAGGACCGTCTCGCCGCCGAGCATGCAAGTGACGGTCGAATCGGCACCGAGATATTCGATGGCGCCGATGCGCGCCGCGACGTCTCCCCGCTCGGCGAGGACGATATCCTCCGGCCGGATGCCGAGAAGGACGCCCGCATCGGCCGAGCGCAGGATGTTCATGGGCGGGGTTCCGATGAAGCGCGCGGCGAAGGCGGTGGCGGGCCGGTCATAGAGCGCCGCCGGCGCGGCATCCTGCTCGATGCGGCCGCCGCGCAGCAGGATGACCTGATCCGCCATGCTCATCGCCTCGCTCTGATCATGCGTCACATAGAGCATGGTCATGCCGAGCTTCTGCTGAAGTGCGCGGATCTCGCGCCGCATTTCGTGGCGGAGCTGCGCGTCGAGATTGGAGAGCGGCTCGTCCATGAGGCAGACCGGCGCCTCGGCGATGATGGCGCGGCCGAGGGCGACGCGTTGCTGCTGGCCGCCGGAGAGCTGCGCCGGCTTGCGCTCGAGGAGGCGCTCGAGGCCAAGGAGTCCCGCGACCTTGGCAAGGCGGCGCCGCCGCTCGGCGGCGGGGACCTTGCGGACGCGAAGACCGAACAGGATGTTCTCCGCGACCGTCAGATGCGGGAAGAGCGCATAGGATTGGAAGACCATGGCGATGCCGCGCCGGGCCGGCGGCAAGTGGGTCACATCGCGACCGGCGATGCGGATGCGCCCCGCGCTCGCCGCTTCAAGTCCGGCGATGAGGCGGAGCGTCGTCGATTTGCCGCAGCCCGAGGGGCCCAGCAGCACGACGAGCGAGCCGGCAGCGGCGGTGAAGCTGACGCCGTCGACGGCACGCGTCTCGCCCCACTGCTTCGTGACCTCTTCGACCGCGACCGCCGACACTTGTTCCCTCTCATCTCCCGCAGTGGGCGGAGCGCTCCGCCGGCCGCGAAAGGTCCTCCCGACCTACAGTAATCTCGGATTTTGCCGCGCTCGTCCATACTTGTCGGTGCCGGCGCGTGTCCCCGCAATCCGGGCATTCGTTTCAATCGCGAGGCTCTTGCGCTATCCTCCGGGGGTGAAGAACGCGAGCGTTCTTCGGCAGCCTGCTACGCCCATTTTCGCCACCGAATAATGGAGACACGGCATGGCCACCTGGACACCCGATCCGAGCTTCTACCCTTCACCGCGCATGGCGGCGCGCGCCCCGGCCGAAAAGCTCGCCTATGTCGCGAGCTTCGATCCCGAGCGCAGACGCAAGGACGCGGTCTCGGTGGTCGATCTCGACCCGCAATCGCCGAGCTACGCACAGATCGTCGGCAATGTCGAAATGTCGGGAGCCGGCGACGAGCTGCATCATTTCGGCTGGAACGCCTGCAGCTCATGCCTGTGCCCCAACGCCCCGCATCCGCATGTCGAGCGCCGCTACCTCGTCGTGCCCGGGCTGCGGTCCTCGCGGATCCACATCCTCGACACCAAGCCGGACCCGAAAAAGCCGAAAGTGGTGAAGGTCATCGAGCCGGACGAGCTCGCCGAGCGGACCGGCTATACGCGGCCGCATACCGTCCATTGCGGTCCCGACGGCATCTACATCAGCGCTCTCGGCAACGCCGAAGGCAAGGGGCCGGGCGGCGTCTTCCTTATGGACCACGAAAGCTTCGAGCCGCGCGGCCGCTGGGAGATCGATCGCGGACCGCAGGAATTCGCCTACGATATGTGGTGGCACCTCGGCTACGACACGTTGGTGACGAGCGAGTGGGGCACGCCCGACATGTTCGAAGAAGGGCTCGTGCCCGAACTTCTGCTCGGCAGCAAATACGGGCGCAAGCTGCATTTCTGGGATCTCCACAAGCGCCGCCATCTTCAGGAGATCGACTTCGGCAAGCAGCACCAGCTCGTCTTCGAGCTGCGGCCCGCCCATGACCCGACCAAGGCCTATGGTTTCGTCAACTGCGTCGTCAGCCTGGAGAACCTGTCTTCCTCCATCTGGGTCTGGTACCGCGACGGCAGCAAATGGTCGGTCGAGAAGGTTATCGAGATTCCCGCCGAACCGGCGGACCCGGATCGCCTGCCGCCGGCGCTCAAAGACTTCAAGGCCTGCCCGCCGTTGGTCACCGACATCGACCTCTCGGTCGACGACAAGTTTCTTTACGTCTCCTGTTGGGGCACGGGCGATTTCCAGCAATACGACGTTTCCGACCCGCACAAGCCGCGGCTCACCGGCTCCTTGCGTCTCGGCGGCATCGTGTCGCGGGCCGCGCACCCCAAATCGGGCGCTCCTCTCAACGGGGGACCGCAGATGGTCGAGGTCAGCCGCGACGGCCGGCGGATATATTTCACCAACTCGCTCTACGGCGCGATCGATCCGCAATTCTATCCGGACGGCCTCAAGGGTTGGATGGCGAAGGTAGAGGCCAAGCCGGAAGGCGGCATCGAACTGGATCGCGACTTCTTCATCGACTGGCCAGCCGGCCACCTGCCGCATCAAGTGCGTCTCCAGGGCGGCGACGCCTCGTCCGATTCGTACTGCTATCCTTGATGGCGGTCGCGGGCGGCCATCGGCGGTACGGCCGGCGCCGATGACGACGCTCTGGCCGTGGCTCGCCATTGCCGGGCTCGGCATGTATCACGGGCTCAACCCGGCGATGGGATGGCTGTTCGCCGTGGCGCTGGGCTTGCATCGCCGCAGCCAAGCCGTGGTGCTGCAATCCCTGGCGCCGATTGCGCTCGGACACGCCCTGGCGATCGTCGTCGTCGCGGCGGCGGTGGTGACGATCGGTCTTGCCGTCGATCCGCGAACGCTTCGCCTGGCGGGCGGAGCCGCGCTTCTCGCCTGGGCGCTCTACCACCTTTTTTATGGGGCCCGGCATCGGACCAGGATCGGGATGCAAACCGGCCTTGCCGGATTGATCCTGTGGTCCTTTCTGATGGCGAGCGCTCACGGGGCGGGACTCATGCTGGTGCCGGCGCTGATCCCGCTCTGCCTTTCGCCCGGCGCACACGCTGCAATGGGGGCTGCCGACTCGCGGCTGATCCCGCTTGCCGCTGTCGGGATTCACACGCTCGCCATGCTGCTGGTTTCGGGAACGATCGCAATTGCCGTCTATACTTGGATGGGCGTCGGCTTCCTGCGCCGCGGCTGGATAAACCTCGACCGCTTGTGGATCGCGGCGCTGAGCGCGACCGGGCTCGTGCTACTGCTCTATTGAAGCGAGCGCTGCTCGAAAGCCGTGCCGGGACGGCGCTTCCGTCCGCGCCTCGGGTCCCCGCGCGCCCGCAAAGATAAAGCCCCCGGGAAGGCTCGCCTCGCCGGGGGCTTCGGACCGGAAGAAGCCGAAGATCAGGCCTGGTTGGCGGGCTTCTTCGCCTTCTTCGAGACCTTCTTGTGGGACGCCTTCTTGACCATCTTCTTGTGCTTCTTATGCGTCGTCTTGTGCGGAGCCTGGGTCTGCGGCTGCGTCTGCGCGCTGGCGACGTACGGAACGGTGGACGCCCCGATGAAAGCCAGGAGGGCGAACGCGGTGACAAGCGCCTTCATTTTGAAAACTCCTACATTCAGGGAGGATGCAGCATCACGAGAGGTGACGGATCGATATCGCCTGTTGCTTAGGCGTTACGGTACGCAACTCTTATATCACACTCGGGCAGGCTTGCGATAGGGATTCGCGCGCCTGCCAAGAATTTCCACCGATTTCGTCTTGGAGAGTCTTGGAGCGCGCAGAGCGCGACTTGCTCGGTAAAAGCGGAGGATAGTAAGAAAAGGATTAAGGCCCGCCTGCGGCCGCGGCGCAAATTTGTCACATGCCTCGGCTCGCGACCCGCAGGCGCCCGGCGCCGGCGGGCTAGCGGCTCACGGCAGCGCCCCTACTGGGCGAGCGCCCATTGGCCGCTCCGCTCCTTGCACACCGTGGCCCAGGCGCTCGTCGTCGCGCGCTCGACGGTGATGCGCTGCGCATAGACGCGGCACGGCCGCCCGAAGAGATCGGTGAAGGTGGCGACCGCCTCGCCCGGAGCAAGCGGATGCGCGCCTCGCGCCGCCAGCGCCTCCGCGATCGCGCTGCGCGCCGCGACCTCGTCCTCATTGCCGCCGCCGCCGCTCGTTCCGGCGGCGGCGGAGGCGCTGCCGCCTGTCCCGCCGGCCGGCGCGCTGCTGCCGCTGGCCGCGGCCGCCGCGCCACCGCTCGCAGCGGCGGCGCCCGTCCCGGCGCCGGGACCGGCCGATCCACCGCCCGCCGCGGCGCTGCCGGGCGCGCCGGCGCCGCCGCCATGTCCGGCGCTTTCGCCGGAAGCGGCCGCGCCGCCATGTCCCCCGCTGCCGCTTGCAGCCGAGCCCGAAGCGCCGGAGCCTGCCGCTCCGCCGCTGCCGCCTGCCCCGCCGGCGGAACCCGCACCGCCGGCGCCCGCGGCTCCAGCGCCGGCACCAGCCCCAGCCCCGGCTCCCGCGCCGGCACCGGCGCCTGCGCCAGCACCCGCGCCGGCTCCTGCTCCTGCTCCTGCGCCACCGGCTCCGCTGCCGCCCGCGCCGGAACCGCCGGCACTACCTCCAGAACCGGAACCGCTGCCGCCGGCACCGGCTCCTGCCGCTCCTCCCGCACCGCTGCCACCCGCGCCGGCACCGGCGCCGGAACCGCCGCTGCCGCTCCCTCCGGCGCCGCTACCGCCTGCACCCGCTCCTGCCGCCCCTCCCGCACCGCTCCCGCCCGCGCCGCCGGCGCCTCCTGCCCCGCCACCCCCGGCGCCCTTCGCCTGAGCCGCCGTCACCAGTCCGAGATCGATTTTTGCCGCTTCGAGCATGGCCCCTGCCGCGACCGCGAGGGCAAGGGCGGATGTGGTCCACAGCAGGACTGCGGAGCCGCGCGACGGAATCATCCGGTTCCTCCAGCGCGATGAAACTGGAGGGAGAACACGGTGCGTTAACCATTTGGTTCCGCGCTCTCCGGCAGGTTGCGCGCGCCGGGCGCAGGATCAAGCCGTTTGTGCAAGCGGGCAGCGCTGGCGGCAACCCGGTCGCGCGTAAGATTACTGAACAAATTTTAACATTTTGCCGGTGAATACTTTGAGTATTGGCTCGGTTATTCACACAAGCTTAACTCCTCCTCACCAGATATTTACTGTCGAAAGGAAAGAGTCGACACGGCGCCCCTCAGTGCGGCGCAGGAGACAGCCTTTCGTGACGGGTCCCGTCGCAAGGCTCCGACGGCCGGTGGAGTCACCGCAGAGACGAAATGATGACCGCGTTTTTCGACACGCTCCGTCTGATCGCCATGCTTCTCAGCGCCGGCGCGCTGCTTGCCGCGGCCTTTTGCGACGTGCGGTCCTACCAGATTCCGAACCGGCTGCCGGCGATCATCGCGCTCTCCTTCCTCGCTGCCGCACCGGGAACGGGCGCGGCGAGCGCGGTCGCGGCGATCGCCACCGCCGGCGGCGTCTTCGCCATCGGCGTCGTGCTGTTCGTCCAGCGTTGCCTTGGCGGCGGGGATGTCAAGCTGCTCGCCGCGACGGCGCTCTGGGTGCCGCCCGCGCTGTTCGCGCCCTTCACCCTCGTTACCGCGGCCGTCGGAGCCGCGCTCGGGCTCGTCATGCTGAGCCCGCTGCGGCGCTGGCTGCCGCCGGCGCCGGAGGAGCTCTTGTCGAGCGGCGTCGCCGGCTCTCTGCGCCAGCCGATGCCGTTCGGGGTCGCCATCGCAGCCGGCGGCCTTTTCGCGCTTGCCGCGCGTCTCAACGCCTAGGATGGAGTGGGGTCACATGCCCATGCGCCGCCTCGCCTTTCTCCTCGTCGCGGTCGTCGTTTCCATCGGCACCGTGCTTGCCGCGCGGAGCTGGCTGCACAGCCAGCTCGCGGCACGCGAGCAGGCGCCGCCGCCCGTCGTCGCCGCGAAGCCGAGCAAGATGGTGCTCGTCGCCAAGGTCGATCTGCCGGCCGGGCAATTCGTGCGGCCCGAGAATTTGCGCTGGCAGGCCTGGCCCGACGACACCATCCCCGACAGCTATGTCGTCGAAGGCAAGGGCAAGCTCGAAGACTATGTCGGCGCCGTCGTGCGCAGCGGCCTCACCGCCGGCGAGCCGATCGCCGAGGGTCGCGTCGTGCGGCCGGGCGATCGCGGCTTCATGGCGGCGGTCCTGACGCCGGGCTACCGCGCCGTGACGGTGCCGGTGACGCCGAGCTCGGGCATTGCCGGCTTCGTCTTCCCCGGCGACCGGGTCGACGTGATCCTGACGCTCACCATCGAGCCGCAGACCGGCAAGGACGGGCAGAAGGAGGGCGTCGAGCGGCGCGCCAGCGAGACCGTGCTCTCCGACATCCGCGTCCTTGCCGTCGATCAGCGCGCCGACGACCAGAAGCATGAGGTCGCGGTGGCCAAGACGGCGACGCTGGAGGTGACGCCGAAGCAGGCGGAAATCATCGCCGTCATCAGCGAGATGGGCAAAATCTCGCTCAGCCTGCGGAGCCTCGCCCAGGACACGCTCGCCTCGGCCGAGACCACGCCATACACCTGGGACAGCGACGCGGCGAGCCTGCTGCGCGCGCACGGGCCCGGCGGCACCATCGCCGGCCGCAAGGTCAGCATCGTCCGCGGCAGCGCCAGCACGGACGTGCAGTTCGCATCCTCGGCGGTGCGGGGGGAGTGACATGCGCATCTTTACTCTGCTCTTGGGCGCATTCTGCCTGGTCGCCACCCTCGCCGGCGCGCCGCGCGCCGCAGCGGCGGTGACGGTCGTCGCGCCCAGCGGAACGCGGATCGATCTCGAAGTCGGCAAGGGCCGGCTCGTCAAGCTCGATCAGCCCGCCGCCAGCGTCTTCATCGCCGACCCTGATGTCGCCGATGTCCAGGTGAAATCGCCGAGCCTCGTCTACATCGTCGCCAAGGCGGCCGGCGAGACGAGCCTCTTTGCCGTGGGCGACAAGGATCAGATTCTGCTCAACGCCCAGATCGTCGTCCGCCACGATCTTCAGCGCCTGCAGCAGGCACTCGAGAAGCTCGCCCCCGATACGCCCGTCGACGTCAGCACGGTCGATGACTCGCTGGTGCTGAGCGGCACCGTCTTCTCCGCTGCCGAAGGCGACGACATCCGCCGCATCGCCGCGCATTTCGTGCCGGACAAGTCGCAGCTCATCAACAACGTCCAGGTCGACGCGCCCAATCAGGTCAACCTCCGCGTTCGCGTCGCCGAGGTCTCGCGATCGACGATCAAGGCGCTCGGCTTCAATTGGGAAAGCGTCTTCGGCCCCGGCAATTTCCTGCTCGGCCTCGCCACCGGCAACCAGGTGCTGCAGAACGGCGCCATCCTGGCGCCCGGCCACAACGCTCCCGTCTCCATACCGCCGCTGCAGAACCCGGCCGGAACCTTCCCCTTCCTCACGCGCAACAACGGCGTCAACAACATCATCGCCGGCTATCAAGGCGGGCGCACCAACATCAACAGCCTCATCGACGCGCTCGACCAGCAAGGGCTGGTCACCATTCTCGCCGAGCCCAACCTCACCGCCGTCTCCGGCGAGACGGCGAGCTTCCTTGCCGGCGGCGAGTTCCCGATCCCGGTGCCGGGCGAGAACAATTCGATCACGATCGAATTCAAGAAATTCGGCGTGAGCCTCGCCTTCGTGGCGACGATCGGGGCGCGCGACCGCATCAATCTGCGCGTCAAGCCGGAGGTGAGCGAGCTTTCCACCGCCGGCGCCGTCACTCTCAACAGCATCACCATCCCGGCGCTCACGACCCGCCGCGCCGAGACGACGATCGAGCTCGGCAGCGGCCAGAGCTTTGCCATCGCCGGCCTGCTGCAGAACAACATCAAGCACGACCTGCAGAAATTCCCCTGGCTCGGCGACGTGCCGATCCTCGGCCAGCTCTTCCGCTCGGACCGCTTCCAGCGCGATGAATCGGAGCTCGTCATCATCGTCACGCCCTATATCGTCCGCCCCGTCTCGAACAAGCGGCTGATGGCGCCGACGGACGGCTATGTCGCGCCCAACGATTCCGAGCGCGTCATCAGCGGCGCCAGCTATCGTCCGCAACTCGTCAACCGCGCGACGCCGCCGATCAGCCGGTCCGGTTCGACCCTGCTCGGCCCTGTCGGCTTCGATCTCGATTGAGGAGGCTTCCCGTGATCTGCAGACTCATTCCCTTGATCGGACTCGTCGCCCTCGCCGCGCTCGGCGGCTGCGAATCGCCGGTCGAAGAATGGCAGCCCGTCGAGGCGCCGAAGACGAGCAAGGTCGAACTCGCCCGGCTCAGCCATACGGTGCGCTTCGAGCCGAGCGCGACCAAGATGTCGCCGTCGGAGACGACCCGGCTCGTCGGCTTCCTCGATGACTCCGATCTCGTTCCCGGCGAGCACGTCTATCTGCAGGCGCCCCGGGACGACAGCCTCTCGCGCGCCCGCGAGGCGACGATCCGGCGCATCCTCGCGCGCCGCGGCATCCTGGTCGGGACGGTCCCGGAATCGAAATCGCCGCTCGGCGAGCAGCTGGCGCTGGGCGACGTCGTGACCATCGAGCTCGAGCGCTATGTCGTCACGCCGCCCGATTGCCCGAACTGGAGCAAGCCGACCGGCGGCGATCCGACCAATACCGTGGCCAGCAATTTCGGCTGCGCGACGGCGACCAATCTCGGCTTGATGGTGGCCAACCCGCGCGACCTCATCGCCGGCCGCCGCGCCGGTCCCGCCGACGCCGAGCCCGCCTTGCGCGCCATCCAGAATTACCGCGCCGGCAAGCCGATCGTGCTGCCCGACGACCTCTCCAGCAATTCCTCGCCGGGAGCGAGCGCCGCCGCGCCCGGCGCCAGCGCCGGCGGTGGCAGCGGTAGCAGCGGCGGATCCGGAGGCTGAGCCGTGGGCTTCGAGATCAAATTGCCGAGCGCGTCGGAGGCGGCAGAGCTCCGCTTCCTTGCCTGCGTGCAGGACGCGGAAACGCGCGACACCGTCAGCCGGCTCGTCGCGGAGCTGGGTTGGCATGGCGCCAAGGTGGCCGAGGGCGGCATCGCCGCGGCGGCGGGCATGATCGACCCGGCGAGCCCGCCGACAGTCCTGCTCGTCGATCTCGGCGACGGCGCCGATCCGTTCGCGGCGCTCGACGGCCTCGCCGAGCACTGCCCGCCCGAAACCCGGGTGCTGGCGGTCGGCAGCGCCAACGACGTGACGCTCTACCGCCGTCTCATCGCCATCGGCATCGGCGACTATCTCGTCAAACCGATCGCCGCCGAGCATCTGCGGGAGGCGCTGCTGCAAGCTTCGCGCCCGAGCGAGCGCAAGGAAGCGGCGGCCGCGGCAAAGCGCGCCCGCCTTTTCGCCATGATCGGGGCGCGGGGGGGAGTCGGCACGAGCACGCTCGCGACCGGGATCGGCTGGTGCCTCAGCGAGGAGCAGGGCAAGCGCGTCGCCCTCTTCGACCTCGATCTGCAGTTCGGCAACCTGGCGCTCGGCCTCGACCTCGAGCCGGGGCGCGGCCTGCGCGAGGCGCTCGAGCATCCCGAGCGCATCGACAGCCTGCTCATCGCCGGCGCCATGAACGGCACCAGCGACCGCCTGCGCGTCCTTGCCGCCGAGGAAGCTCTCGACGATCAGCCGCTGCTCGATCCGAGCGCGATCGATCCGCTCCTCGCTTCTCTCGGCGAGGGCTTCGATTTCGTCATCGCCGATCTTCCGCGCGGCCTCGACGGGATGGCGCGGCGCCTCCTCGCGCGTGCCGACAAGATCGCGATCGTGACCGATCTGTCGCTGGCCGCAATGCGCGACACGCAGCGCCTCGCGGCCCTCGTCGAAATCCTACAGCCGGGCGCCAAGCCGCTCGTCTTCGTCAACCGCGCCGGCGCGCTCCCGCGCGGCGAGATCGCCCGCGCCGAATTCGAGAAGGGCATCGGGCGCAAGGTCGACGGCATCGTGCCCTTCGATGTGAAGGCCGCCGCCGTCATGGCGCAACACGCCAAGGCGCTGCCCGCCGCGGCGAAGTCGGGCAAGGCCGCGATCGAGCTGCGGCGCCTCGCGACGCTCATGGCCGGCACCGCCAAGGAGCCGCCGCGCTCCTTTCTGAAGCGCTGGCTCGGATAGGCATGTTCGGACGCCGCGGCCGGGATGACAGCCCGCCGGCGCGCCCGCCCATGTCCGGCGCGCGTCCGGCGCCGCCTCTTGCCGTCGTAGCGGCGTCGCCGGCAGGCGGCGCGGCGGCGGCGGCGCTGTTCGACTTTGCTCCGGCCGCGCCCGAGGCGAAGACGCCCTCCCCGCCCGCCGCCAAGGGCGACAACGTGCTCGATGCGGGTAAGCGCGAGCCGCGCCCGCCGGAAAAATCCGCGAGCAGCGCCAGTCGCGCCAGCATCGACGAGGCCATCCCGCGCATCTATCCGCTCATCATGGAGCGCATCGACAGCGAGGTGGCGGCAAAGCTCGGCCGCACCGAGCTGGCGCAGCAGCTCGCTGGCGTCGTCGCCGAGATCCTGGTCGAGCAGAAGATCCAGCTCAACCAATCCGAGCAGCGCGATCTCGTCGCTCTGCTGCTCAACGACATGCTGGGTCTCGGCCCGCTGGAGCCGCTGCTTGCCGACGAGACCGTCAACGACGTGATGGTGAACGGTCCGAAGCAGGTCTATGTCGAGCGCCGCGGCAAGCTCGTCCTGACCGACGTCACCTTCCGCGACAACGCCCATGTCATGTCGATCGCGACGCGCATCGTGACGCAGGTCGGGCGGCGCATCGACGAATCGACGCCGCTCGTCGATGCGCGCCTCGCCGATGGCAGCCGCGTCAACATCATCATTCCGCCGCTCGCCATCGACGGCCCCTCCATCTCCATTCGCAAATTCTCGAAGAAGTCGATCACGCTCGACGTCATGGCGCGGCAGAACAACATCTCGCCGGCCATGGCGACCGTGCTGAAGATCGCCTCGCGCTGCCGCCTCAACATCCTCATCTCGGGCGGCACCGGATCGGGCAAGACGACGCTCCTCAACGCCCTTTCGCAGATGATCGACCCGGACGAGCGGATCGTCACCATCGAAGACGCGGCCGAGCTGCAGCTCCAGCAGCCGCATGTGGTGCGGCTCGAGACCCGTCCGGCGAATCTCGAAGGCAAGGGCGAGATCACCATGCGCGATCTCCTGAAGAACGCGCTCCGCATGCGCCCCGACCGCATCATCGTCGGCGAGATCCGCGGTTCCGAGGCGCTCGACATGCTGCAGGCGATGAATACCGGCCATGACGGCTCGCTCGGCACGATCCACGCCAACCGCCCGCGCGAGGCGCTGACGCGGCTCGAGAACATGATCGGCATGGCCGGCGTCAATTTGCCGAGCAAGGCGGTGCGCACCCAGATCGCCGCGGCGGTGCAGATGATCGTGCAAGTGAGCCGCATGCGCGACGGCATCCGCCGCGTCACCCACGTCATGGAGATCGTCGGCATGGAAGGCGACGTCATCACGACCCAGGACCTTTTCACCTACAAATTCGAGGGCGAACAGGCCGACGGCAAGCTGGCGGGCAGCTTCGTCTCGGCCGGGTTGCGTCCGCATTTCACGCCGCGGGCCGAGTATTTCGGCCTCGACCGCGCCCTTCTCGAAGCGATCGGCTGAGCCATGGGCGCGCTCGCGGGCGGACCGTTCCTCCTCACTCTCGGCCTCGCCTCGGCGCTGGTCTTCGGCTGCCTCGCCCTCGCCTTCAGCGACGGCGGCGATCAGCGGCTGAAGAAGCGCGCGGCACGGCTGGCGACCCGCCGGACGCGCGGAGAAGCGCAGGCGGCGCCGAGCCTTCGCCGCGCGGCCGAGGGCGGGCTCGACACGGTGATCCGCCGGCTGCTGCCGCGCCCCGAGCTGCTGCGCCAGCGCCTCGCGCGCACCGGCCGCTCATGGGGGCTTGGCGGCTACGCGATCGCCTGTCTCGTCGTCGCCCTCATCGGCATGCTGGTCCCGCTCATCCTGGGCTTGTCGCTGAAGGCGGCCCTGCCTCTCGGCATCGTCGCCGGACTATGGCTGCCGCACCTCTTCGTCGGGCGCGCGATCAGCCGCCGTCTCAATCGCTTCGAGGCGCTCTTTCCGGAGGCGATCGGCCTCATGGTGCGCGGCCTCCGATCGGGTCTGCCGATCACCGAATCCTTCCAGGTCGTCGGCCGCGAGATCGCCAATCCCGTCGGCGAGGAGTTTCGCCGCATCAGCGACCAGATCAGGCTCGGCCAGCCCGTCGAGCAGGCGCTGTGGGAAGCCGCGCGCCGCATCGGCACGCCCGAATTCAACTTTCTCGTCGTCACCATGGTGGTGCAGCGCGAAACCGGCGGCAATCTTGCCGAGACACTCGAGAACCTCGACCAGATGCTGCGCCGGCGGCGGCAGATGAAGCTGAAGATCAAGGCGATGTCGGCCGAGGCGCGGGCCAGCGCCATGATCATCGGCTCGCTGCCCTTCATCATGTTCGTGCTGATGATGCTGGTGAACAGCAGCTACGTCATGACACTGGTCACGACGCATGCCGGGAACCTGCTGCTCGCGGCGGGCTTGACCAGCATGACGATCGGCTGCCTCGTCATCGCGAAGATGGTCCGCTTCGAGATATGAGGCGCGCAAGATGAGCCCGACCGAATTCCTTCCCGTCGGCATGAGCGGCGAGACCGCGCTCTCGCTCGCCGCCGGCCTTGCCGCCTTCCTCACCCTCATCGCACTCGCTCGCGCCTTCATGCCCTACGATCCGATGACGGCGCGGATCAAGGCGCATGCGCGGCGCCGCGCGCAGCTTCGCGCCGGCCTCATCGCGGCGCCCCGCCGCACCCGCCGCGCCAATGTCGGGATGCTGCGCAACCTGGTCGAGCGCCTGAAGCTGACGCAGAGCGAGGATTCGCGAAAGGCCGCCGACCAGCTCGCGCAGGCCGGGTGGCGCTCGCGCGACGCGCTCGTCGTCTTTCTCAGCATTCGCCTCGTCCTGCCGCTCGTCCTCGGCATGCTGTTCTGGCTGCTCGCCAATGTGCTGGCCGGGGCCAAGGCCTCGATGCTGCAGCAACTGCTCGGCGCCGCGCTCGGCGTCGGCATCGGCGCCTACGGCCCGACGCTCGGGCTCAAGAAGGCGATCAGCCGCCGCTACCGCAAGATGCAGAAGGCGCTGCCCGATGCTCTCGACCTCCTCGTCATCTGCGCCGAGGCGGGGCTCAGCCTCGATGGCGCCTTGACACGAGTGGCGCGGGAGATGGGCGGTGCCGCGCCAGAGCTCGCCGACGAATTCGGACTTGCCGCGATCGAGCTCGGATTCCTGCCGAACCGTACCGAAGCGCTGCGCAATCTGACGCGCCGGGTCGACCTCGCCGCCATTCGCGGCGTCGTCAACACCTTGATGCAGACCGAGCGCTACGGCACGCCGCTGGCGCAGTCCCTGCGCGTGCTTGCTGCGGAATTCCGCGATGCCCGCATGATGAAGGCGGAGGAGAAGGCGGGACGCCTGCCGGCGACGCTCACCGTTCCGATGATCCTCTTCATCCTGCCGACGCTCTTCATCGTCCTCATCGGTCCGGCCCTCATTCAGGTGATGCACACCTTCCGGCATTAACCCGGCCAGCGGCGGCTTTTCTTAGTTTTACCAAACCTTTACAGCATTTGTGCTTTGCTGATGGGTGACCTGCCGCCCGATCCCGGGGGCAACGGCGCAGGGAATGTCTCGCCCATGATGCCCGACGTGCTCCAGTCGATGCTGGAGAAGCACAAGAACTGGTTCCTGAAGAAATCGGGCGGCGCGCGGCTCAACCTTTCGCTCGCCGATCTGCATGGTTGCGACCTGCGCGAGGCGCAGATGCATTCGGCGAAGCTCTCCGGCGCCAATCTGGCGCGCGCGATCCTGAGCGGCGCCATCCTGTGCGAGGCCGATCTTTTCGCCGTCAATCTCGACCGCTCCGATCTCACCAAGGCGGATCTGACCCGCGCCGATCTGCGCGGCGCGTGCCTGCGCCACGCCAAGATGGCCGGGGCGCGCCTGCGCGGCGCCGATCTGCGCGGCGGAGCGCTGCTCACCTCGCAGCAGGACGGCACGGTCGGCTACGAGACGACCGACCTCGGCGACGCCAATCTCGAAAAGGCGATCCTCGCCAAGGCGAACGCCTCGGGCGCCAATCTCAGCGGCGCCAATCTGCGCGATGCGGATTGCAGCAATGTGCGCTTTGTCGGCGCCAATCTCGAGAACGCCGTCCTCGACGGCAGCAATCTCTCGATGTCCAACATGCGGCGCGTCAATCTGCGCGGCGCCAAGCTGAAGGGCGCCAATCTGCGCAACGTCAACCTCTCGCACGCGGATGTCGACGGCGCCGATTTCGAGAACGCCGACCTCGAAGGCGCCGTGCTTGACGGCGTCGACCTGCGCACCGCCAATCTGCAAGGCGCCAAGATCGTCCGCTCGAGCGACGACCTGCCGGACGAGCTGAGCTCGGCGCTCAAAGCGCATTATAAATGGATGGAGACCGACGGGCGCGAGGGCGCGCGGGCCGAGCTCGCCGGCGCCGATCTCAACCGGGTCGATCTGCGCAACGTCAATCTGAGCGGCGCCAATCTGAAAGGCGCCAACCTCACCGGCGCGCGCCTCGATCAGGCGCTGCTCGTCATGGCCGACCTCTCCCATGTCGATCTGAGCGAGGCCGTCCTCGACGGCGCGACGCTCGACGGCGTCAACCTCTCGGAAGCCAATCTCAGCGCCGCCAATCTTAGGAACGCGCTGCTCGGCGCCGTGCCGCTGCGCGGCGCCGACGGCAAGCCGACCGGACGGGTTTGGCCGGCCAACCTCGCCGCGGCGAAGCTCTGCGAAGCGGATCTGACGGGCGCCAATTTGCGCGACGCCAATCTGACCGACGCCGATTTCTCCCGCGCCACCCTGCGCAATGCCATTCTCGTCGACGCCAAGCTCGACGATGCGAAATTCGCCGACGCCGATCTCAGCGGCGCGGCGATACCCGGACGATAAGACCGGGGCGGCCAGTCATCCAATGTCGCCTCCGCCCGCGACCGGGCGCCTCAGGGCGCGATCGTCGCCGCGCGGTCAAGGAGGATGCCGGCAAGATTGGCGAGGATAAGGAGGGCAACCACCGCCCAGGCCGAAACCGTGCCCCATGCGCCGCTCGCGGAATGGCCGATCTCGTCGTGATCGAAGGAGGAAACCCGGTGCCGCACCATGGCCGCCCTGCCCCTTCCATGAAGCTCGCACGCAATGCGGAAGCCGCGGCGTGCGACTTATCCTAGGCGACGCTTCGCCGGAACATCCCCGAGGGAGGAAGCGCTGCCATCGCGGCCGAGAGGCAGGAAGACGGAGACCGTCGTACCGCGTCCGATCTCGCTATCGAGCGATATCGTGCCGCCGTGCAGTTCGACAAGCCCCTTGCTCAACGGCAGGCCGAGGCCGGTGCCTTCGAAGCGGCGATTGAGCGCCGAGTCGAGCTGACCGAAGGGTCGGAAAATCTTGGCGAAATCCTCGCGCGCGATGCCGATTCCCGTATCGCTGATCGCGATCACGACGCCGCGATCGGCTTCGGCTCGAGCGCCCAGCGTGACGGTGCCTCCCCTCGGCGTGAATTTGAGGGCATTGGCCAGCAGATTGAGCACGATCTGCCGCACCATGCGCTCATCCGCGAGGATCACCGGCAGCTCATGCGGAACATCCCGGACCAGCGCGATCTCCGCCGCCGTCGCCTTCGCCGCGAGCAGGCCCTGGCAGCTCCGCAGCACGGCGGCGATGTCGACCTCCGCCTCGCGCAGGCTCAACACGCCGGCCTCGATCCTCGACATGTCGAGAATGTCGTTGATGATCTTGAGGAGGTGCTGGCTGCTCGAATGGATGTCGCGCGCGTAGTCCTTGTATTCCGGACGTCCCGCGGCGCCCAGCGCCTCGTCGGCGATAATTTGCGAGAAGCCGATGATGGCGTTGAGCGGCGTGCGCAACTCGTGGCTCATATTGGCGAGAAAATCCGTTTTCGCCCGGCTCGCGGCCTCGGCGGCTTCCTTGGCTTCGCGGAGCTGCTTCTCCGCCTCGCGGCCCTGCAGCTCGAGGCCGATCCGCGCAGCGATCAGCCCGGTGATGTCCCGCCGCTTGACGGAGTTCGGATCAGGCCTGTCGTCGAAGCCGAACACGATCGCGATCGGCTGCCCGGCCGCATCGCAGACGAGATCGCCCACATAGCTCTGGGCAGCATGCGCGCGCAGCAGGGTGTCCTGTGGATAGTGCTGCGTCACCTCGCGATCGACCGCCCAGAAGCCGCCTTCCTCGAGCACCGTCTCGCAAGGCGTGCCGGCGATGTCGAAAGCCTCGCCCGCCGTCAGCAGCCCCGCCTCGCAGAAGGCGAGCGGCCTCACCCGCGTGCGGCCCCGGTCGAGCCAGCCGATGCCCGCGCAGCGATAACCGAGCCCCGCCGCCAAGGATTCGACGGCATCGGCGAAGAAATCGGCGCCGTCCTGGCCGGCGGCGGCAAGCATGCTGAGAGCGAGCTCCCGTCGCTTCACCTCGGTGATGTCGGTGGCGAGAATCGTCGTTCCGCCGCCCGGCGTCCGCTGCTCCAGGACCTGGAGCCAATGGCCATCCGAGCCTTGCCGCTCGAAATGGCTATTCCCGGCGCGGTGGTCGGCGAGGCGCTCCAAGAGCCACTCCTCTTCGCTGCCGATCGCCGCCGGGTGCAGGCCGCGCTCGATTCCTTTGCGGAGCACGACCTCGAACGACACGCCGGGCACGAGGATATCGCTGATCGCGCTGTTGATTTCGCTATAGCGGGCATTGCACAGGACGAGCTTGTCCTCGGCATCGAAGATGGCGACGCCTTCGGACAAGCCCTCGACGGCATCGAGGAGCTGGCGAGAAGCGGCAGCGGCCTGCTCTTCGGCCTGGCGCTGCGCCGTGAGGTCGGTGCCGGTCCCGCGATAGCCGCGGAACGCACCCGTCTCGTCGAAGACGGGACGGCCGCTGACCTTGACCCAGCCGGCCGGCTGTCCATTCACCCGCCAGCAATAGGTGAAGTCACGGAACGGGCGGCGTTCGGCGAGGGTCCGGAAGTGCTCGCGCCACTTCTCCGGCTCGTCGCTAGTGTCAGCGACCTCGTCGCGGCGCTTGCCGAGGAACATGGCTCCCGGAATACCGAAGATTTCGAAGAATCGGTCCGAGATATGCGTGAAGCGGAGCTCTGCATCCGTTTCCCACAGCCAATCCGAGGCTGCTTCAGCGAAGTCGCGCAGGCGTACCTCGCGCTCCAAGACCTGCGCTTCGGCGCGGCGACGGTCGGTAATGTCGAGGATGAGCCCGTTCCACTGGATGCTGCCATCGGCAAGCTTGGTGGTCTGCGCCACCGAGCGGACCCAGATCACCTCGCCCGAGGCGACGACGTTGCGTACCTCCATCTCGAACGGGCCGAGATCGCGCATCGACTTGGCGATCGCGCGGTCGAACAATGGCCGATCGTCGGGGTGGATGAGGCCAAGCATCAAGGCGGAGTCGCTTTGCAGCTTCTCGGCATCATGCCCGAAAAGTCGCTTTGCGCCTTCGCTGACATAAGGATAGGAGACTCGCCCATCGGGATGGCGGACGCGCTGATAGACCACGCCCGGAAGATTGGCGGCAATCGTCTCGAATTGCCGTTTCGTCGCCGTCAGCGTCCTCTCGACGCTTTTGCGCTCCGTAATGTCGAAGGAGATGCCGAGAAGCTGCGTCACGCTCCCGCGGCCGTCCCTGATCGGCAGCAGGGTCGTTTGCCACCACCGCTCGTCAGACCGGCTTGCGCGCTCCTCATAACTGACGGGCGCCTTGCCGGCGATACAGGCGCGGAAGTGCGGAGCGGCAAAGCGCGCCGCCTCGACACCGAGGGCGACCTCGACCGGAAGGCCAGGCTTGGCGAGGTCTATGCCGGCGCCGTCTTCGCGACCGGAGAGCGGGAGATAGCTGAATCCGCCGCGCGGATCGAGGCGGACGAGGAACAGGCGGGCCTTGCCATTCGCGAGGATGGCATCGAGCAGCGACTGCGCGTCGACCAAGGACGGCAGCTCCGCCTCTCGTCTTTGCACCAGTTCGCGTCGCCGCATTCTTGTCTCCGCGCGGCCCTGCCTTTCCGGAATGCGGCGGACACTTGCGTAATCGGACATCTATTCCGTAATTTCGCTAAAAATCGATTACCGCTCGGCGCGGAGCGCTTGCCGGGGCTTCATTCGCCTGACCCCTTCGCATACCGCGCTCGGAGCTGTTTTTGCCGCTTTTCCCGTAGCTTGGCCCGAAAGCCTGCGCCGGCAGACGATCGCCGTCGGCATGCGGGGAGCAGCCATGCGAGCAAAGCGCTGGCTCGCTCCACGAAATTCAGGGTTAATGCCGGAAGAGTCGGCCGCCGGACATTTCGATAATGGCAAGTCTTCAGATGCCGGTCCTGACGCGCGAGGATATCCGGCGCGGCATTGTTTACGTCGTCGCCTCGGTCTTCGTCTTCGCGATCGTGAATGCCATCGTCAAGTGGCTCGTCGCGCGCTACTCCGTCGTCGAGATCATCGTCTTCCGCTCGCTCTTCGCGCTGCTACCCTGTCTTTATGTCGTCGCCCGAAACGGCGGGCTCGGCGTCCTGCGGACGCACCGCTTCCACGACCACGCGACGCGCTCGGCGCTGCAATTCGTCTCGATGATGTGCATCTTCACCGCCTTCAGCCTGATGCCGCTGGCGGATGCGGTGGCGATCACCTTCTCCTCGCCCCTCTTCCTCACCATCCTGTCGATCCCGTTTCTGGGCGAGCAGGTCGGCCCGCACCGCTGGTCTGCGGTGGTGCTCGGCTTCGTCGGCATCCTCGTCATCCTGCCGCCCGGCGCCGGCATGTTGCACACGGGCGCCCTCTTCGCGCTGGCGAACGCGCTCATCAACGCGTCGGTGACGATCGCCATCCGCCGCATGACCCTGACCGAGGCGAGCACGGCGCTCGCCTTTTATCAGCAGGTCTGCACCGCGGTCCTCGGCCTTCTCGCCCTTCCGTTCTTCTGGCGGACCCCGAGCCTCTCCGATCTCGGCCTTTTCCTGCTGGCCGGCCTCATCGCCGGCATCGGCCAGCTCTGGTGGACCGAAGGCTGCCGCTTCACGCCGGCTGCCGTCGCCGCGCCCTTCTCCTATACCTCGATGGTGTGGGCGCTGGCTCTCGGCTATGCCATATGGGGCGACGTGCCGACGCCGGCGGTGCTGATCGGCGCCGCCATCGTCATCGCCTCCGGCCTCTATATCGTCTATCGCGAGACCATCCGGCGGGCGCGCAGCCGAGCGCTGGCCGGCGCCGATTGAGCCTCGCGGGGAAAGGGTGGAGACGCCGCGCCCGCGCGGCTACCATCGCCGCCGATGAGCAGCGTGCAGATCATCGCGGTGTCTGCGGAAGAAGGCGACATCCGGCTCGACCGCTGGTTCCGGCGCCACTTCCCGCAGCTCGGCCATGGGCGGCTCGAAAAGCTGCTGCGGACCGGGCAGGTTCGGATCGACGGCAGACGCGCCCGCGCCGGCGACCGCCTTGCGCCGGGGCAGGCGGTGCGCGTGCCGCCGCTCTCCGACACCAAGACGCCAGCGCCGATTGCGCGGCCGCGGGCGGTTCGCAGCGAAGACGCCGCCGCGCTCCGCGCCGCGATCCTCTACCGCGACGCCGATGTCATCGCCATCAATAAGCAAGCGGGGCTGGCGGTTCAGGGCGGCACCAGAACGGTGCGCCATCTCGACGGCCTTCTCGATGCCTTGCGCTTCGAGGCGGCGGAGCGCCCGCGCCTCGTCCATCGGCTCGACAAGGACACCTCGGGCGTCCTCTTGCTGGCACGCAGCGCAGGAGCCGCCCAGAAGCTTGCCGAAGCCTTTGGCAGCAAGGCGGCGCGCAAGACCTATTGGGCGGTCGTCGTCGGCGTGCCGCGCCCGCAACGCGGCCGCATCGACCTGCCCCTCGCAAAACTGCCGGGAGCCGCAGGCGAGAAGATGGCGCCGGAGGAGGACGGGCAGGCTGCCGTCACCTACTATGCCGTCATCGAGCGAGCGGGCACCACGGCCGCGTTCCTGGCCCTGATGCCGGTGACCGGCCGCACGCATCAGCTCCGCGCCCATTGTGCCGCGATCGGCACGCCCATTCTCGGCGACGGCAAATATGGCGGCGCCGCGGCGCATCTGCCCGGAGTTCCCGGCGGACGCCTGCTGCATCTCCACGCCCGTGCCATTGCGGTGCCGCATCCCGCTGGCGGCATGCTGCGGGCCGAGGCACCGCTGCCGCCGCACATGGCGGAAAGCTGGCGCTTCTTCGGCTTTCCGGCGGCGGATGGCGATCCCTTCGCCGATCTCGTTCCGACGCGGCGAGCGCGGTAGCGAATGCGGCGAACCTACAAGGAGGTCTCGGTGATTGCCGTCGACGGAGGATACGGCATCGCTCTCGACGACAAGCGGCTGCGCACTCCCGCGAAATCGCCCCTCATCCTGCCGAACCGCGCACTCGCCGAGGCGATCGCGGAGGAATGGGCCGCGCAAGGCCAAGAGGTGCGGCCGCATTCGATGCCGCTCATGCGCCTGGCCAGCACTGCCTTCGATCTCGTCGCTCGCCGGCGCGCCGATGCGATCGCCGAAATCGCCGGCTATGCCAAGACCGACCTCGTCTGCTATCGCGCCGAGCATCCGCCGGAGCTCATTCGCCGACAACAGGCGGTCTGGCAGCCGCTCATCGACTGGGCGGTGCTGCGGTACGACGCGCCGCTCGCGGTGACCAGCGGCGTCGTTCCCGTCGCCCAGACGCCGGCGACGCTGCGCGCCTTCACCGCGGCGGTCGAGGGCTACGACCTCCTGCTGCTGACGGCGCTCCACGCCGCGACGACGGCTTGCGGCTCCCTGATCATCGCTTTGGCGCTGCTCGAAGAACGGCTCGATCCGGCGAGCGCCTTCGCCGCCGCTCAGCTCGACGAAAGCTTCCAGATCGAGCAATGGGGCGAGGACGCCGAGCAGGCCGAGCGCCGTGCCGCGCTCAAAGAGGACATCGCCGCGACCGCCCGCTTCGCCGCGCTCGCGCGAGGCTGAAGAGCGCGAACACCGTCGCGATCGCCACTCTTTCCGATTGTGGCGCCGCATCCCACCTAGGATGAGAGATATGGCGCGAGGGAAGGGAGGCGCGGACGAATGAGCGACAGGACGGTGCCCAGGGCCGAGAGGCCGAAGCTGATTGGCATGAATCACATCGCCCTCGAAGTCGGCGATGTCGAAGAGGCGCTGGCCTTCTACGGCAAGATCTTCAGCTTCACGCTGCGGGGCAAGGGCAAAGGTCAGGCCTTCATCGATATGGGCGACCAATTCATTGCCCTCATGGAGACGCCGACTCCGCACAAGGACGCGCATCGCCATGTCGGCGTCGTCGTCGACGACCGCTCGGCCGTGCGCACCCTCGCCGCGGCGGCGGGCGCGATGCTGCTCGACGGCCCCTTCCTCGACTTCCTCGATCCTTGGGGCAACCGGGTCGAGGTGGTGGAATATGGCGACATCCAGTTCACGAAGGCGCCGCATGTCCTTCGTGGCATGGGGCTTCGCCTCGAGAAGAGCGAGAAGGCCCGGCGCGAGCTTGCCGAAAAGGGCATGGGTCCGGATCCCGGTCGCTGACGAGGCCGACGCGCTACTGCCCGTTTCAATGCTCTTTCATCGGCATTGCGTTCACGCTATTCAGTCCGGAATTGTGGCCTCCGACGGCACCAAACAGAGAGGGAGCGCACGAGCCGGCCGATGCAAGAGATTCTCCAGCAGCTCGAGGAGAAGCGCGCGGCGGCGCGCGCGGGCGGCGGCGCGCGGCGGGTCGCGGCCCAGCACGGCAAGGGCAAGCTGACCGCCCGCGAGCGGCTCGATGTGCTGCTCGACGAGGGCTCCTTTGAGGAATGGGACATGTTCGTCGAGCACCGCTCGGCGGATTTCGGCATGGCCGACCAGAAAATCCCGGGCGACGGCGTCGTTACCGGCCATGGCACCATCAATGGCCGCCTCGTCTTCGTCTTCAGCCAGGATTTCACCGTCTTCGGCGGCTCGCTTTCCGAGGCGCATGCCGAGAAGATCTGCAAGATCATGGACCAGGCGACGCAAGTCGGGGCGCCTGTCATCGGCCTCAACGATTCGGGCGGCGCGCGCATTCAAGAAGGCGTGGCATCGCTCGCCGGCTATGCCGAGGTCTTCCAGCGCAATGTCCTTGCCTCCGGGGTCGTGCCGCAGATTTCGCTGATCATGGGACCGTGCGCCGGCGGCGCGGTCTACTCGCCGGCCATGACCGACTTCATCTTCATGGTGAAGGATTCGTCATACATGTTCGTGACGGGTCCCGAGGTGGTGAAGACGGTCACGCACGAGACGGTGACGCAGGAGGAGTTGGGCGGCGCCGTCACGCATACGACGCGCTCCGGCGTCGCCGACCTCGCCTTCGAGAACGATATCGAGGCGCTGCTCCAGCTTCGGCGCTTCATCGATTTCCTGCCGGCCTCGAACCGCGCGGCGCCTCCCACTCGGCCGACGGAGGATGACCCCGAGCGCGTCGAAGCGTCCCTCGACACGCTCGTTCCGGCCAATCCCAACCGGCCCTACGACATGAAGGAGCTGATCCTGAAGATCGTCGACGAAGGCGATTTCTTCGAGCTTCAGCCCGAATATGCCCGGAACATCATCACCGGCTTCGCGCGGATGGAAGGCTCGACGGTCGGCATCGTCGCCAACCAGCCGCTCGTCCTCGCCGGCTGCCTCGATATCGACAGCGCCAAGAAGGCGGCGCGCTTCGTGCGCTTCTGCGACTGCTTCAACATCCCGATCCTCACCTTCGTCGACGTGCCGGGCTTCCTTCCGGGAACGGCGCAGGAATATGGCGGCATCATCAAGCACGGCGCGAAGCTGCTCTTCGCCTTTGCCGAGGCGACCGTGCCGAAGGTGACGGTGATTACCCGCAAGGCCTATGGCGGCGCCTATGACGTCATGAGCTCGAAGCATCTGCGCGGCGACGTCAACTACGCCTGGCCCTCCGCCGAGATCGCGGTGATGGGCCCCAAGGGCGCAGTCGAGATCATCTTCCGCGGCGATCTCGGCGACCCCGCCAAGATCGAGGCGCGCACCGAGGAATACCGCCAGAAATTCGCCAACCCCTTCGTCGCCGGCAGCCGCGGCTTCATCGACGACGTCATCCGCCCCCGCTCGACCCGCCGCCGCATCTGCCGCGCTCTTGCCATGCTGCGCCAGAAGAAGCTCGATAACCCATGGAAGAAGCACGACAACATTCCGCTGTGACGCTCTTGGCTATGCTCGATTACAGCTTCCCCCGTCTCCCGCTTGCGGAAGAGGATCGGGGTGAGGGCTGCCGCCGAGACTCACTCGCGGGACCTCCCAAGCGACATGCCCTCACCCTGCCCTCTCCCGCACGCGGGAGAGAGCTCTTGTCGGCTGACTGATGTTCTCCAAGATCCTCATCGCCAATCGCGGCGAGATCGCCTGCCGTGTCATCCGAACGGCGCGGCGCATGGGCATCAAGACGGTGGCCGTCTATTCCGACGCCGATGCCGACGCGCTCCATGTTCGCGAGTCCGATGAGGCGGTGCGGATCGGGCCGGCGGCTTCGGCCGAGAGCTATCTCAGGATCGACCGGATGATCGAGGCATGCCGGCAGACCGGGGCCGAGGCGGTGCATCCGGGTTACGGCTTCCTCTCGGAAAAGGCCGCCTTTGCGGAGGCTCTCGCCGCGGCCGGCATCGTCTTCATCGGACCGCCGCCCGCGGCCATCGCCGCTATGGGCGACAAGATCGAGTCGAAGAAGCTGGCGCATGCCGCCGGCGTGTCGACCGTGCCCGGCCATCTCGGCGTCATTCCCGATGCCGAGACGGCGCTCCGCATCGCGCGCGAGATCGGCTACCCCGTCATGGTCAAGGCCTCGGCGGGCGGCGGCGGCAAGGGGATGCGCATCGCCCGCACCGATGGCGAGCTGCGGGAAGGGTTCCGTTCGGCCGCCAACGAGGCGCGCTCCAGCTTCGCCGATGACCGCGTCTTCCTCGAAAAATACATCGAGGAGCCGCGCCATATCGAAATTCAGGTCCTGGGCGATGCCCACGGCAACGTCATCCATCTCGGCGAGCGCGAATGCTCGATCCAGCGCCGCCATCAGAAGGTCTTCGAGGAGGCGCCGAGCCCCTTCCTCGACGAGGCGACGCGCGCCGCCATGGGCGCGCAGGCCGTGGCCCTCGCCAAAGCCGTCGGCTACCGCTCGGCCGGCACCGTCGAATTCATCGTCGATCGCGAACGGAACTTCTATTTCCTCGAGATGAACACGCGCCTGCAGGTCGAGCATCCGGTGACGGAATGGGTGACCGGCCTCGATCTCGTCGAGCTCATGATCCGCATCGCCGCCGGCGAGAGGCTGCCGCTGCGACAGGAGGATGTGCGGCTCTCCGGATGGGCGATCGAGGCGCGCGTCTATGCCGAGGACCCGGTGCGCGGCTTCCTGCCGTCGATCGGCCGCCTCACCCGCTATCTGCCGCCGACAGGGGATGACATCCGCGTCGATACAGGCATCTATGAGGGCGCGGAAATCACCGTCCATTACGATCCGATGATCGCCAAGCTGGTGACGCGCGGCGCCAGCCGGGAGGCGGCCACGCGGCGGATGGCGGAGGCGCTCGACGCCTTCTGCATCCGCGGGCTTTCGCACAATCTCGGCTTCCTCGCCGCCGTGCTGGGCAAGGAGCGGTTCCGCCGAGGCGCGCTCTCGACCAACTTCATCGCCGAGGAATTTCCCGGCGGCTATGCCGGCGCGACCCTATCCGATGAGGCCAAGCGAAATCTGATCGCAGTCGCCGCCGCGGTTCGGCGCCGCCTCGCCGAGCGCGAGAGCCGGATCTCGGGTCAGGTCTCGACTCAGGCGCCGAGCATCGGCGCGCAATGGGTCGTCGTGAGCGGCGCCGAGCAGCATGCCGTCATGGTCGAGCCCGCGGCGGGCGGCTATCAGGTCACCGCAGGGGGAGCCGCAACCCAGCATGTGGCCCTTGACTGGCGGCCCGGCGAGCCGATCTTGCGAGCAAGGATCGACGGTGTCTTGTCCGTTTTCCAGATCGACGGCGACGGGGTCGGATTTCGCCTCGCTCATGCCGGCGCGGCGATGACGGTGCGCGTTCTGAGGCCGGCGGCCGCCGCGCTCCTTGCGCACATGCCGGTCAAGGAAGCGCCCGATCTTTCCCGCTTCCTGCTGTCGCCGATGCCGGGCCTGCTGGTCGGCATCGCCGTCAAGGAGGGACAGGAGGTGAAGGCCGGCGAGGAGCTGGCGACGGTCGAAGCGATGAAGATGGAGAATGTGCTCCGCGCCGAGCGCGACGGCAGGGTCGCCAAGATCCGCGCCCGGGCCGGCGACAGCCTCGCCGTCGACGACATCATCCTCGAATTCGCGTGACGCCGCGATGAACGGCGCCGTCCGGCTGCGGATCGAGGGACGCGTTCAGGGGGTGGGCTACCGCGCCTGGCTCGAAGACGAAGCGCGAGCGCAAGGCTTGCGCGGCTGGGTGCGCAACCGGCGCGACGGCAGCGTCGAAGCCTTGCTCATCGGCCCCTCGGCAGCGCTCATGGCGGTCATCGGTGCCTGCCGGCAGGGCCCGCGTCTCGCCGCCGTCACCAATGTCGCGGCAACACCCGATCAGGATGACGGCAGCACCGGCTTTCGCACGGCGCCGACGGCATAGGAGGACGCCGGCCTCAAGCGGCGGCCGGGCTCTCCTCCGTCTCGTCCTTCTGCACCGGGCCCGAATCGACGCCCTTGGCCGATGGATCGCGATCGACGAGCTCGATGACAGCCATGGCGGCGCCGTCGCCATAGCGGAACCCCGCCTTGACGATGCGGGTATATCCGCCCTGCCGGCTGCGGTAGCGCTCCGCCAAGGTCGTGAACAGCTTCTCCGTGATCTTGGTGTCCTGCAGCGCCGCCAGAGCCTGCCGGCGGGCGTGGAGGCCGCCGCGCTTGCCGAGGGTGATCAGCTTCTCTGCGATCGGGCGCAGATCCTTGGCCTTCGGCAGCGTCGTCGTGATCTGCTCGTGCTTCAAGAGCGCATGGGCAAGGTTCTCGAACATCGCCTTGCGATGCGCCGAGGTGCGGCTGAAGCTGCGGCCGCTGAGGCGATGACGCATGGAACTCCCCTCTCCACAAACCTTATGGCCGGATTCGCCGGCCGTTTTGTCGGCGATCAGTACGGCTCTTCGAGGCGCTTGGCCAAATCCTCGATATTCTCGGGCGGCCAATTCGGGATCTCCATGCCGAGGTGGAGCCCCATCTGCGCCAGCACCTCCTTGATCTCGTTCAGCGACTTGCGGCCGAAATTCGGCGTCCGCAGCATCTCCGCCTCGGTCTTCTGCACGAGATCGCCGATATAGACGATGTTGTCGTTCTTGAGGCAGTTGGCCGAGCGGACCGAGAGTTCGAGCTCGTCCACCTTGCGCAGGAGATTCTTGTTGAAGGGCAGCTCGGACGGCCGCTCCTCCTCGCCCGCGGCGCGCGGCTCCTCGAAATTGATGAAAAGCTGGAGCTGGTCCTGCAGGATGCGGGCGGCGAGCGCCACCGCATCTTCCGGCGTCACCGCTCCGTTCGTCTCGACCCGCATCGACAGCTTGTCGTAGTCCGTGACCTGCCCGACGCGGGTATTGTCGACCTTGTAGGAGACTTTGCGCACCGGGCTGAAGAGCGCATCCACGGGGATAAGGCCGATCGGCGCGTCCTCCGGCCGGTTCTGAGACGCCGCGACATAGCCCTTGCCCGTCTCGACGGTGAACTCCATGGCGATCTTGGCACCATTGTCGAGCGTGCAGATCACATGGTCGGGGTTCATGATCTCGATGTCGTGGCCGGTCTCGATGGCGCCGGCCCGCACCTCGCCCGGGCCGTTCGCGCGCAGGCGCATCCGCTTCGGGCCTTCGCCATGCATCCGCAGACCGATGCCCTTGATGTTGAGCACGATGTCGGTCACGTCCTCGAGGACGCCGGGAATCGAGGAGAATTCGTGCAGAACCCCCTCGATCTGCACCGCCGTGATCGCCGCGCCTTGCAGCGAGGACAGCAACACGCGGCGCAGCGCGTTGCCGAGCGTCAGGCCGAAGCCGCGCTCCAGCGGCTCGGCGACGGCGGTCGCGACCCGCTTCGGATCGTCGCCCGGCTCCACCGCGAGCTGTTTCGGTTTGATCAGGGCTTGCCAGTTTTTCTGAATCACGGGTCGGACCTCTTGGACAAAAGCGCGAAGCGCCGGCTCCTGCTCACGGCGAGCGCCGGCCCGACGGTCGGCCCTCTCGAATGTCGCAGCCCGGCTCCTCGCGACTGCAATCTGTGCCGCGTACGAGCCTTATGGCTCACACGCGCCGGCGCTTCGGCGGCCGGCAGCCATTATGCGGAATGGGCGTCACGTCGCGGATCGAGGTGACGGCGAACCCGACCGCCTGCAGCGCACGGAGCGCCGATTCGCGGCCCGATCCCGGGCCCTTGACCTCGATCTCGATCGTCCGCATGCCGTGCTCCATCGCCTTGCGCCCGGCATCCTCGGCCGCCACCTGCGCTGCATAGGGCGTCGATTTGCGCGAGCCCTTGAAGCCCTGGCTGCCGCTCGACGACCACGCGATGGTGTTGCCCTGCGCGTCGGTGATGGTGATGACCGTGTTGTTGAACGAGGCGTTCACATGGGCGACGCCAGCGGTGATGTTCTTCCGTTCGCGGCGACGCAGACGCGGCGCGGCAGCAGCCTTGGCCATTCCTTCTCTCTATCCCCTGGCTTTGCGCTTATTTCTTCTTGCCGGCGATGGGCCGTGCCGGCCCCTTGCGGGTGCGCGCATTGGTGTGCGTGCGCTGACCTCGCACCGGCAGCCCCTTGCGATGGCGCAGGCCGCGATAGCAGCCGAGATCCATCAGGCGCTTGATGTTCATGGCGACAACGCGCCGCAGGTCGCCTTCCACCTGATATTCGCGGTCGATCAGCTCGCGGATGCGCAGCACCTCGTCATCCGTCAGCTCATGCACGCGGCGCGCCGGCGGAATGCTGAGCTTCTCGCAGATCTCGGCGGCTTTGGTGCGGCCGATGCCGTGGATATAGGTCAGGCCGATCGGAACCCGCTTTTGGCTCGGAATGTTGACGCCAGCGATACGCGCCACCTGCGCTTCTCCTCTGATCCGATAGGGCTGAATCTATGAGTGGCCGCACGGCGCAGCCACAAGGGCGCGCATTATATGAATCTTCACCTTCAAGTCAACACTCCCGAACGGATTCGGCCGGGCGCGATGGCGCGCTCAGAATGGCTTCGATCTGGCGGGACACCTCCTCGATCGGCGCCATCCCGTCGACAGTGCTGAGGACGCCCCGCGCGCGATAATAGGGCAGGATCGGGGCCGTCTGCTCGCGATAGGCAGCCAAACGCACCTTCATCGCCTCGGCATTATCGTCGGCGCGGCGGGTGAATTTCGTGCCGCCGCAGACATCGCAGATGCCGGCGCGTTTCGGCAGGTGGTTGCGGTCGTGATAGCTGGCCCCGCAGGTGGCGCAAGTGAAGCGCCCGGTCACGCGGTCGACGAGCGCCGCCTCGTCGACCTTCATCTCGATGACGTGGTCGAGCCGCCGTCCTCGCTCAGCGAGCATGGCGTCGAGCGCGGCGGCCTGGTTCTCCGTGCGCGGAAAACCGTCGAGAATGAACCCGTTGCCGCAGTCGGGGGCGGCGATGCGCTCGGCGATCATGGCGATGAGGATCTCGTCGGGCACGAGCTTTCCTGAATCCATGATCGGCTTCGCCTTGCGCCCTGTCTCGGTTCCCTGCGCAACGGCGGCGCGCAACATGTCGCCCGTGGCGAGCTGGACGAGGCCGTGGCGCTCCTCGATCCGTTTTGCCTGTGTCCCCTTCCCGGCTGCCGGCGGACCCAGCAGAATAAGGTTCATCCGCGCCGGCTCCCGCGCAGCTTCGCCTTTTTGATGAGCCCTTCATATTGATGCGCCAGGAGATGGGAGTGGATCTGCGCCACCGTGTCCATGGTCACGCTGACGACGATGAGGAGGCTGGTGCCGCCGAAATAGAAGGGGACGGAGTACTGCGAGATGAGGAACTCGGGCAGGATGCAGACCACCGCGAGATAAATGGCGCCGACAACGGTGAGGCGCGTCAGCACGTAGTCGAGATAGTCCGAGGTGTTCTTGCCCGGCCGGATGCCCGGGATGAAGCCGCCGTATTTGCGCAAATTGTCGGCCGTCTCCACGGGGTTGAAGACGATCGCCGTATAGAAGAAACAGAAGAAGATGATGAGCGCGACATAGAGCGCCATATAGAGCGGCTTGCCGTGGGCGATGTACTGGCTGATCTGCGCCAGAATCCCGGTACCGCCGGTATTGAAGCTGGCCAGCGTCGCCGGCAGCAGCAGCAGCGACGAGGCGAAGATCGGGGGGATGACGCCCGAAGTATTGAGTTTCAGGGGCAGGTGCGACGCCTCGCCGCCGAACATCTTGTTGCCCTGCTGGCGCTTCGGATACTGGACGAGGAGCCGGCGCTGCGCGCGCTCCATGAAGACGATGGCGGCGATGACGACGACCGACATGACAATGAAGAAGAGCAGCGTCACGGTCGAGATCGCGCCGGTATGCGCCAATTCGAGCAGCGCCGCGACGGCATGCGGCAGGTTGGCGACGATGCCGGCGAAAATGATGAGCGAGATGCCGTTGCCGACGCCGCGCGCCGTGATCTGCTCGCCGAGCCACATGAGGAAAATGGTGCCGCCGGTCAGCGTCACCATGGTGACGAGGCGGAAGAAGACGCCCGGGTCGAGCACGGCGGCGCCGAGCGCGCCGCGCGCGCCTTCGAGGCCCACCGCGATCCCGTAGGCCTGCAAGGCCGCGAGGAAGACGGTGCCGTAACGCGTATACTGGTTGATTTTCTTCCGGCCGGCCTCGCCCTCCTTCTTCAGCGCTTCGAGCGTGGGCGATACCGCCGTCAGGAGCTGGACGATGATCGAGGCGGAGATATACGGCATGATGTTGAGCGCGAAGATCGTCATGCGCCCGAGCGCGCCGCCCGAGAACATGTCGAACATGCCGAGAATGCCGCCCGAATTGCGGTTGAAAATCTCGGCGAGCGCCTGCGGATTGATGCCGGGAATCGGGATGTAGGTGCCGAGGCGATAGATGACCAAGGCGGCGAGCGTGAACCAGATGCGGTTCTTGAGCTCGGTCGCCTTGGCAAAAGCGGAGAAATTGATGTTCGCGGCTAGCTGCTCGGCGGCTGACGCCATTTAACCCTTCCCTCGTGCGACCCCGAGGTCGCCAGTACGCTATCGACCGTCCCTACTCTTCGTCGGCCTTCTTCGGCTTCTTGGTCTTGGGCTTGCTGCTCGCAGGTTTTGCCTCTCCGGCCTTGGCGCTTGTGCCCGCTCCCGTCTTGGCCTTGGCCGGCTTCGCCGCTCCGCCTTCGGCCGCGGCCGGCTTTGCCGCCGTCCCGGAGACCGGCAGAACCACCTTGCCGCCCGCCTTCTCGACCGCCGCGATCGCCGCCTCCGACGCACCGGCCACCGCGATCGTCAGCGGCGCTTTGAGCTCGCCCTTTGCCAAGAGGCGGACGCCGTGGCGCAACCGCCGCAGCACGCCCGCCTCGACGAGCGCCGCGCCATCGACCGTCGCATCGCCCTTGAGCCTGCCCGCCTCGACCGCCCGCTGGAGGCGGCCGAGATTGACGATGTGATATGTGGTGCGGAAGACGGCGTTGTTGAAGCCGCGTTTCGGCAAGCGGCGATGCAGCGGCGTTTGGCCGCCCTCGAAGCCGTTGAGCGCGACGCCGGAGCGCGCGGTCTGCCCCTTGCCGCCGCGACCGCTGGTCTTGCCTTTGCCGGAGCCGATGCCGCGGCCCACGCGCTTGGCGCGGTAGTGGGCGCCGGCATTGTCCCTGATTTGGTTGAGCTTCATCGTCCTGCTTTCCACCGCGGAGCCGCGGTCCTATTCCTCGACGCGCACCAGATGCTTCACCTTGAAGATCATGCCGCGCACGGCGGGCGTGTCCTCGAGGACGCGGGTCCGGTGCCGCTTGTTGAGCCCGAGCCCCTTCAGCGTCGCCTCCTGGTCGGCCTTGCGGCCGATCGGGCTGCCGGTCTGAGTCACCCGCAAGGTCTTCTTCTCGGCCGACGCCGCGGCCGCTTTCGAACGCGCCATGATGGCTACTCCCGCGCCTCTTTCTCGGCGCCGTCGCGGCGGCCCAGAATATCGCTCACCTTCTTGCCGCGGCGCGCCGCCACCGCGCGCGGGCTGGCAAGATGCGTCAGCGCCTCGAAGGTCGCCTTGATCATGTTGTGCGGGTTGGAGGTGCCGACCGATTTCGCCACCACATCCTTGACGCCGAGGGCCTCGAAGATGGCGCGCATCGGGCCGCCGGCGATGATGCCAGCGCCTTGCGGCGCCGCGCGCACGACGACCTTGCCGGCGCCGTAGGTGCTGACGATGTCGTGGTGAAGCGTGCGGCCTTCGCGCAACGGCACGCGGACGAGACCCCGCCGCGCCTGCTCGGTCGCCTTGCGAATCGCCTCGGGCACCTCGCGGGCCTTGCCCGAGCCGTAGCCGACGCGGCCCTTGCCGTCGCCGACGACGACGAGCGCCGCGAAGCCGAAGCGCCGGCCGCCCTTCACCACCTTGGCGACGCGGTTGATGCTGACGAGCTTCTCGACGAATTCGCTTTCCTCGCGCTCGCCGCGCGCCTGCCGGTCGCCGTCGCGCCCGCGTCCACCGCGGTCGGGTCCACGGCCGGGGCCGCGGGCCCCGCCGGGGCTTCGCGTTCCGGCGCCTGGGGTTCGTGCCATGACGTGCTCAATCCTTCCCGTGCAATTAGAAATCGAGGCCGCCCTCGCGGGCGGCATCCGCAAGAGCCTTGACGCGCCCGTGGAACAGATAGCCGCCGCGGTCGAAGACGACCGCCTTGACGCCGGCCGCAAGCGCCCGGCTGGCAATGAGCTTGCCGACGGCGGCGGCCGCCTCGCGGTTGGCGCCGCCCTCTTTCAAAGCCCCTTCGCGCAACTCCTTGTCGAGGCTCGATGCAGCGGCGAGGGTGTGGCCCTTCTCATCATCGATGACCTGCGCGTAGATGTGGCGCGAGGAGCGAAACACCGACAAGCGCGGCCGCGCCGCCTGCGCGCGCGCGATCCGGCCGCGGACCCGGGCGCGACGCCGAATGAAAAGAGTATCCGACTTGTTGGCCATGGCGCGCCCCTACTTCTTCTTGCCTTCCTTGCGGCGGATCGTCTCGGTCTCGTATTTGATGCCCTTGCCCTTGTAGGGCTCGGGCTTGCGGTAGCTGCGGATCACGGCCGCCACCTGTCCCACCCGCTGGCGGTCGGCGCCGCTGATGCTGATCGAGGTCGGCTTCTCGCAAACGATCTTGACGTCGGGCGGAATCGGAAACTGCACCTCGTGGCTGAAGCCGAGCTGCAGGTTCAGCGTCTTGCCCTGAACGGCGGCGCGATAGCCGACGCCGTTGATCTCGAGATTGACGGTGAAACCCTTGGAGACGCCGTTCACCATGTTGTTGACGAGAGCCCGCGTCGTCCCCCAGAGCGTGCGGGCACGCTTGCTGTCGGTCTTGGGCTTCACCCACACCTTGCCGTCCTCGAGGGTGGCTGCAACCTCGTTGCTGACGACAAGCTTCAGCGTTCCGAGCTTGCCCTTGGCCGTCAGCTCTTGCCCGGCGATGTCGACGGTGACGCCGCTCGGAACGGTCACCGGGTTCTTGCCTACGCGCGACATGTTACACCCCAATGGCTCGCTTGCTCAGAAGACGCGGCAAAGAACCTCGCCGCCGACATTGGCGGCTCGCGCCTCGCTGTCCGACATGACGCCGCGCGGCGTCGACAGGATGGCGATGCCGAGCCCGTTATAGACCCGCGGCAGATCGGCGATCTTCGAATAGATCCGGCGCCCCGGCTTGGAGACGCGCGAGATCTCGCGGATCACCGGCTCGCCATCGACATATTTCAGCTCGATCTTGAGTTCGGCGACGCCGGGCCGCACGTCCTCGCGGGTGAAGCCGCGGATATAGCCCTCGCGCTTCAGGACTTCGAGCACGTTGGCGCGGATCTTCGAGGCCGGAGCCGCTACCGTCGGCTTGTGCGCCTGCTGCGCGTTGCGGATGCGGGTCAGCATATCGCCCAAAGGATCGGTCATCGACATGAGCGTCTCTTCCTTACCAGCTCGACTTGACCATGCCGGGGATCTGGCCGGCCGAAGCGAGCTCGCGCAGCGCGATGCGCGAGAGCTTGAACTTGCGATAGACGCCGCGGGGCCGGCCGGTCAGCTCGCAACGGCTGCGGATCCGGGTGGGCGAGGAGTTGCGCGGCATCTCGGCAAGCTTGAGCTGCGCCGCAAAGCGCTCCTCCGCCGGAGCGTTCCGGTCGTTCGCGATCGCTTTGAGACGCGCACGCTTCCCGGCCATCTGCTTCGCCAGTTTCGCGCGGTGCGCGTTCTTGTTCACCGAGCTCTTCTTTGCCATTCGCTATCCTCGTCGGCCTAACAGTGTCGGCGTCAGTTGCTGAACGGCATATCGAAGCCGCGCAGCAAGGCCTTGGCCTCCGCATCGGTCTTGGCCGTCGTGACGATGACGATATCCATCCCGCGGACGCTGTCGACCTGGTCGTAGTCGATTTCCGGGAAGACGAGCTGCTCCTTCAGCCCCAGGGCGTAATTGCCGCGCCCGTCGAAGCTCTTCGCCGACACGCCGCGGAAGTCGCGCACGCGCGGCAGCGCGATGTTGACGAGGCGGTCGAGGAACTCGTACATGCGCTGCCGCCGCAGCGTCACCTTGCAGCCGATCGGCATGTTCTCGCGCAGCTTGAAGGTCGCGATCGACTTCTTGGCGCGCGTCACCACCGGCTTCTGGCCGGCGATCGCCGTCAGATCGCCGACGGCCGAATCGACCTTCTTGCCGTCCTGCACGGCTTCGCCGACGCCCATATTGATGACGATCTTCTCGAGGCGCGGCACCTGCATCGGGTTCTTGTAGCCGAACTCCTTCATGAGGGCCGGCCGCACCGTCTTCTCGTAGTGTTCCTGCAAGCGGGTCATGTCTCGTCACTCACGCATCGAGCACTTCGCCGGAGCGCCGGGAGACGCGGACCTTGCGGCCGTCGGCCAGCGTCTTGAAGCCGACACGCGTCGGCTTGCTGCTCTTCGGGTCGATATGGGCGACATTCGAGATGTGGATGGTCGCTTCCTTCTCGACGATGCCGCCGGGATTGCCCATTGCCGGGCGCGTGTGCCGCTTCACGACGTTGACGCCCTGGACGATGAGCCGCGCCTCCTTGGGCAGCACGCGCAGCACCTCGCCGGTCTTGCCCTTGTCCCTGCCGGTGATGACGACGACCTTGTCGCCCTTCTTGATCTTGAGCTTGGTCATATCCGCATTCCCCCGCTCAAAGCACTTCCGGGGCCAGGGAGACGATCTTCATGAATTTGCGCGCGCGCAGCTCGCGCGTCACCGGCCCGAAGATGCGCGTGCCGATCGGCTCGCCCTGCTTGCTGATGAGGACGGCGGCGTTGCGGTCGAAGCGAATGGCGCTGCCGTCGGGCCGGCGGATCTCCTTGGCGGTCCGCACGATCACGGCCTGATGGACGTCGCCCTTCTTGACCCGGCCCCGCGGAATCGCCTCCTTCACCGAGACGACGATGATGTCGCCGATCGTCGCGGTCTTGCGCTTCGAGCCGCCCAGCACCTTGATGCACTGCACGCGCCGTGCGCCGGAATTGTCGGCGACATCGAGATTGGTCTGCATCTGGATCATGGCGGATCACCCCTTGGCCGCGGCGGAAGGGCTCGCGGCATCCTCGAGCACGACCCAGCGCTTGCGCTTCGAGATCGGCCGGCTTTCCTCGATGCGCACGGTGTCGCCGACCTTGTGTCGGTTCGCCTCGTCATGCGCCGCATATTTCTTCGAGCTGGTGATGTACTTCTTGTAGACCGGATGCATGACGCGCCGCTCGACGCGCACGATCACGGTCTTCTCCTGTACGTCGCTCACCACAACACCTTGCAGGATGCGTTTGGGCATCGGCTTTTTCCTATTCCTACGAGGCCCGGCCGGCGCGGGCGCGCTCGTCGAGGATCGTCTTGATCCGCGCGATGTCGCGCCGCACCTGGCGGACCCGGGCCGTGTTCTCGAGCTGGCCGCTCGCGCGCTGGAAGCGCAGGTTGAAGGCCTCCTTGCCGAGGTCCTCGAGCTGCTGGCGGAGCTCGTCGCCGGTCTTCGCCCTGATGTCGCTCGCCTTCATGCCGCCACCTTCTCGCCGAGGCGCGTGACGAGGCGCGTGCCGATCGGCAGCTTGGCCGCCGCGAGATCGAACGCCTCTTTGGCCAGCGCCGCCGGGACGCCGTCGAGCTCGAACATGATGCGGCCGGGCTTCACCCGGCAGACCCAGAATTCGGGCGAGCCCTTGCCGCTGCCCATGCGGACCTCGGCCGGCTTCTGCGACACCGGAACATCGGGAAAGACGCGAATCCAGACGCGGCCGATGCGGCGAATGTGGCGCGTGATCGCGCGCCGCGCCGCCTCGATCTGGCGCGCCGTGACGCGCCCGGGCTCCGTCGCCTTGAGGCCGTAGGAGCCGAAATTCAGCGTCGTCCCGCCCTTGGCGAGGCCGTGGATGCGCCCCTTATGCGCCTTGCGGTATTTCGTGCGTTTCGGACTGAGCATGGGCTTTCGCCTTCCTCGACTATTCCCGCGCCGCTTCGCGCGGCGCCGTCTCGCGCCGCGCCCGATCGCCGCCCGTGGGCTGCGGCTCCGCCGCGCGCTTGTCTTGCGCCATCGGGTCATGGGCCAGAATCTCGCCCTTGAAGACCCAGACCTTGACGCCGCAGGTGCCGTAGGTCGTCTTCGCCGTGCCGTAGCCGAAATCGACATCGGCGCGCAGCGTGTGCAGCGGCACGCGGCCTTCGCGGTACCATTCCATGCGCGCGATCTCGGCGCCGCCGAGGCGGCCGGAGCAGTTGATCCGGATGCCCTGCGCGCCGAGGCGCATCGCCGACTGCACGGCGCGCTTCATCGCCCGACGGAACGCGACGCGCCGCTCCAATTGCTGGGCGATGCCGTCGGCGATCAGCTTCGCCTCGATCTCGGGCTTGCGGATCTCGACGATGTTGAGGCTGACCTCGCTCTTCGTCATCTTGGCGAGATCGCCGCGCAGCTTCTCGATATCGACGCCCTTCTTGCCGATGACGACGCCCGGGCGCGCGGAATGGATGGTGATGCGCGTCTTCTTCGCGGCGCGCTCGATGACGATGCGGCTGACGCCGGCCTGTCCGAGGCGGCTGTTGAGAAAGCGCCTGAGGCGCAAATCCTCGTGCAGCAGCCCGCCATAGTCGCGCCGCGCGAACCACCGCGAATCCCAGGTACGATTGATGCCGAGCCGCAAGCCGGCGGGATGGACCTTTTGACCCATGGGCGTTGGCGCTCCTACTCCTCGGCCGCTTCGGCGCGCTCGCGCACGATGACGGTGAGATTGCTGAAATGCTTCTCGACCCGTGCCGCGCGGCCGCGGCCGCGGGCGTGGAACCGCTTCATGCCGAAGGCGCGCCCGACCGTCGCCTCCTTGACGTAGAGCCGGTCGACATCGAGCTGATGATTGTTCTCGGCGTTGGCGATCGCCGCCTGCAGCACCTTCTTCACATCGCGGGCGATACGGCGCGGCGAGAAGGTGAGCTCGGCAAGCGCCGCCGGCGCGCTCTTGCCGCGGATCGTCTGCGCGACGAGGTTGAGCTTGCGCGCGCTCACATGGATGACATGGAGATAGGCCTTGGCCTCGGTCTCATCGAGACGGCGCGGAGCGGCTGGCTTGCTCATCGGTCAGGCCCTCTTCGCCTTCTTGTCGGCGGCGTGACCGTAGAAGGTCCTGGTCGGCGCGAACTCGCCGAGCTTGTGGCCGACCATGTTCTCCGTAACCAGCACCGGGATGAATTTGTGGCCGTTATAGACCCCGAAGGTGAGGCCGACGAATTGCGGGAAGATGGTCGAGCGGCGCGACCAGGTCTTGATGACCTCGTTGCGGCCGGAGCCGCGCGCCTTCTCGGCCTTTTTCAGCAGATAGCCGTCGACGAACGGCCCCTTCCAGATGGAGCGTGCCACTGCCGCCTCCGTTACTTCTTGCCGCGCCGCCGCACGATGTAGCGGTCGGTCGCCTTGTTGTGACGCGTCTTTTTGCCCTTGGTCGGCTTGCCCCAGGGCGTGACCGGATGGCGGCCGCCCGAAGTCTTGCCCTCGCCGCCGCCATGCGGATGGTCGATCGGGTTCATGGCGACGCCGCGCACCGAGGGGCGGTGGCCGAGCCAGCGATGGCGTCCGGCCTTGCCGATGACGATGTTCTGCTGGTCGGGATTGGACACGGCGCCGACCGTCGCCCGACATTCCGCGCGGACCATGCGGACCTCGCCCGAGGAGAGGCGGAGGAGGGCGTAGCCGGCGTCGCGGCCGACGAGCTGCGCGTAGGTGCCGGCGGCGCGCGCGAGCTGGCCGCCCTTGCCGGGCTTCATCTCCACATTGTGGATGATGGTGCCGATCGGAATATTCTTCATCGGCATGGCGTTGCCGGGCTTCACATCGACCTTGTCGCCGGACACCACCTGGTCGCCCGCCTTGAGGCGCTGCGGCGCCAGAATATAGGCCTGCTCGCCATCCTCATAGCGCACTAGGGCGATGAAGGCCGTGCGGTTCGGGTCGTATTCGAGCCGCTCGACCGTCGCCGACACCTCGTCCTTGGCGCGCTTGAAATCGATGATCCGGTAGCGCCGCTTGGCGCCGCCGCCGCGCCAGCGCACGGTAATGCGGCCGGAATTGTTGCGTCCGCCAGTCTTGCGCAAGCCCTCGGTCAGCTTCTTGACCGGATCGCCCTTCCACAGCTCGCTGCGGTCGACGATGACGAGCTGCCGCTGCGAGGGCGTCGTCGGCTTGAATGTCTTGAGCGCCATCCCTCAGATCCCCGTGCTCAAATTCCCGTCGTCACGTCGATCTTGGCGCCCTCGGCCAGCGTGACGATCGCCTTCTTGTAGTCCGAGCGCTGCCCGGCCCGGCCGCGAAACCGCTTCGCCTTGCCGGCGACGCGGATGGTATTGACCGCGTCCACCTTGACGCTGAAGAGGCCTTCGACCGCCGCCTTGACCTCGCGCTTTGTCGCGGTGAGCGGCACGCGAAAGGTCACCTGGTTATGCTCGGAGGCGGCCGTCGATTTCTCGGTGATGACGGGCGAGCGGATGAGCGCGTACATCGCCTCGCGCGTCAGCTTGGTTTCGGCCTTGGGAATGACGCGGAACCTGCTCATTTGAGCCGAGCCTCCAACTGCTGGACCGCCTCGCGCGTCAGCACGAGCGTGTCGCGGCGCAGGATGTCGTAGACATTGGCGCCCTGCTGCGGCAGCACGTCGACCTTCGGCAGGTTGCGCGCCGCCCGGGCGAAATTCTCGTCGAGGGTCGAGCCGCCGATGATCAGCACCGACTCCCAGCCGAGCTTCGCCAGGCGCTGCCCCAACGCCTTGGTCTTGCCCTCGGCGAGCGTCGCCGCGTCGAGCACGACGAGCTTGCCCTCGGCCTGCTTCGCCGACAGCGCCGTCTTGAGCGCGAGGCGCCGCACCTTCTTCTGCAGATCGAAGGCATGGCTGCGCACGACCGGGCCGAAGATGACGGCGCCGCCGCGGAATTGCGGCGAGCGCAGGCTGCCCTGGCGCGCCCGTCCACTGCCCTTCTGCTTCCACGGCTTCTTCGTCGTGCCCTGGATTTCGCTGATGCCTTTGGTCTTGTGAGTGCCGGCGCGGCGCTTGGCGAGCTGCCAGTTGACCATACGGGCGAGAATGTCGGCGCGGACCCTGACGCCGAAAACGGCATCGTCGAGTTCGATCTCGCCGACCGCCTCGTTGTCGAGGTTCTTGACCTGGAGCTTCATCTCACTCACCCCCCGCCTGCGGTGCCTCGCCGGCCTCGGCAGGTTTCCGCGCCTCGGCCGGCTGTCGCAGCGCCGCCGGGAAGGGCAGATCCTGCGGCGCCTTGCGCTTCACCGCGTCGCTGACGAGGACATAGCCGCCGGCGCTGCCCGGCACCGCCCCGCGCAGCATGATGAGGCCGCGCGCGGCGTCGGTGGCGACGACGCGCAGGTTCTGTGTCGTCACCCGCACATCGCCGAGATGTCCCGCCATCTTCTTGTTCTTGAAGGTCTTTCCCGGATCCTGGCGCTGGCCGGTCGAGCCGTGGCTGCGATGCGAGATGGAAACGCCGTGAGACGCGCGCAAGCCGCCGAAATTGTGCCGCTTCATCGCTCCGGCGAAGCCTTTGCCGATCGTCGTGCCGACGACATCGACGAACTGCCCCGGCAGGAAATGCTCGACCGAAAGCTCGGCGCCGACCTCGAGCACAGCGTCCTTCGGCACGCGGAACTCGGCGAGGAACTTCTTCGGCTCGACCTTGGCCTTGGCGAAATGACCGCGCATGGCCTTGCCGACATTCTTCACCTTGGCGGCGCCGACGCCGAGCTGAACGGCGCTGTAGCCGTCCTTCTCCTCGGTGCGCACGGCGACGACCTGGCAATTGTCGACCTTCAGCACCGTCACCGGCACGTGATTGCCTTCCTCGGTAAAGACCCGGGTCATGCCGAGTTTCTGCGCGATCAATCCGGTTCGCATGGCGCCATTCCTAATGAGGCGTCATCGCGAGGAGCCAAGCGACGCGGCGATCCAGAGGCCGAAGATTGCGGCCCTCGATTGCTTCGCCTGCGGCTCGCAATGACGGTCGGGCAAATGTGGCTCATTCCGGTGCAACCTGCTCAGAGCTTGATCTCGACATCGACGCCGGCGGCGAGGTCGAGCTTCATCAGCGCATCGACCGTCTGCGGCGTCGGATCGACGATATCGAGGACGCGCTTATGGGTGCGGATCTCGAACTGCTCGCGCGACTTCTTGTCGATATGCGGCGAGCGCAGCACCGTGAATTTCTCGATCTTGGTCGGCAGCGGGATCGGGCCGCGGACGCGGGCGCCGGTGCGCTTGGCCGTGTTGACGATCTCGCTCGTCGACTGGTCGAGCACGCGGTGATCATACGCCCTGAGGCGGATCCGGATGTTTTGGCTTTCCATTGTTATCTGTCACCTCTGCGTAGCCACCCGCCCCCTGGGTTTGGGAGGGGGTGCCGCGTCACTTTATGATCTTGGCGACGACGCCGGCGCCGACGGTGCGGCCGCCCTCGCGGATGGCAAAGCGCAGGCCCTCGTCCATGGCGATCGGCGCGATGAGCTGCACCTCCATCTGAATGTTGTCGCCCGGCATCACCATCTCCGTCCCCGCCGGCAGCACCACCGTCCCCGTCACATCCGTCGTCCGGAAGTAGAATTGCGGCCGGTAGTTCGCGAAGAACGGCGTGTGCCGGCCCCCCTCCTCCTTCGTCAGGATGTAGGCCTCGCACTGGAAATGCGTGTGCGGCGTGATCGAACCCGGCGCCGCCAGAACCTGGCCGCGCTCGACCTCCTCCCGCTTCGTCCCCCGCAGAAGCGCCCCGATATTGTCCCCCGCCTCCCCCTGGTCGAGCAGCTTGCGGAACATCTCGACGCCCGTCACCACCGTCTTCGTCGTCTCCCGCAGCCCGACGATCTCCACCTCCTCGCCGACCTTGATGACCCCGCGCTCCACCCGGCCCGTCACCACCGTCCCGCGCCCCGAGATCGAGAAAACGTCCTCGATCGGCATCAGGAACGGACGGTCCTTCGCCCGCTCCGGCTGCGGAATGTAGCTGTCCACCGCCTTCATCAGCTCCAGGATCGCGTCATGCCCGATCTTCGGCTCCTTCCCCTCCAGCGCCATCAGCGCCGAGCCCTTCACAATCGGAATCTCGTCTCCCGGGAACTGGTAGCTCGACAGCAGCTCGCGAACCTCCAGCTCCACCAGCTCCAGGAGCTCCGGGTCGTCCACCATGTCGACCTTGTTCAGGAACACCACCAGCGACGGCACCCCCACCTGCCGCGCCAGCAGAATGTGCTCGCGCGTCTGCGGCATCGGCCCGTCCGCCGCCGACACCACCAGGATCGCGCCGTCCATCTGCGCCGCCCCCGTGATCATGTTCTTCACGTAGTCCGCATGACCCGGGCAGTCGACATGCGCGTAGTGCCGCTTCTCCGTCTCGTACTCAACATGCGCCGTCGAAATCGTGATCCCCCGCGCCTTCTCCTCCGGCGCCTTGTCGATCTGGTCATACGCCGTGTAGGTCGCCCCACCCGTCTCCGCCAGAACCTTCGTGATCGCCGCCGTCAGCGACGTCTTCCCGTGGTCAACATGCCCTATCGTCCCGATGTTGCAATGCGGCTTCGTCCGCTCAAACTTCGCCTTCGCCATGAGTTTCGGCTTTCCGTTCCTGCAAGAGACCCGATCAAAACCCCGGATGCGACACCATCGACCCAAAAACGAGGAGTGGAGCGGGTGATGGGAATCGAACCCACGTAGCCAGCTTGGAAGGCTGGAGCTCTACCATTGAGCTACACCCGCCCGATGCTCCGTCGCCCTCCTCCGGCCGCCTTCCTTTCCGCCGCGCGGCCATCTTGCCGCGATGGTGGAGGGGGAAGGATTCGAACCTTCGTAGACGTAAAGTCGGCAGATTTACAGTCTGCTGCCATTGACCGCTCGGCCACCCCTCCGCTCCTTCGGCGACCAGCTCGGGACGCATGCCGCTCGGCTCTCGGCGGGCCACCGCACCGCCTGGCGCCGTCAGGCGAGCCGGGGCCGCGCCGAACGACGCAGCGGAGACGGCCTCTTAAAGGTTTCCGACTGCCCTTGTCAACATGAACAACACCCTCGCCCGCGCGATTCGCATATCGCACGGCTCAGGTGCTGCCGAGGCGGCGAGCGCGCTCCCCGCGCCGACCGAGAACGCTGCCGCGGCGCGACATGATACGCGGTTTTGCCGGCCAATGCTACTCGCCGTGAAAGGGGCTTGCCTGTCGGGGTCGGAAGCGCCATGGCTATCGAATGGGCGATGGACGAGGCAGGGGCCGCCGCAAGCGGCGCCGGTCGGAACGGTTCGGGCCGGCCGCCGGCGGGCGCCCGGTTCCGGCTCAAGCCGCGATCGCGGCTCCGGAGGCGGCGCCGCGCCCTGCCAGCGGCGCGCGGCGCGCCAAGCGCGCGAAAGCGCCGCCGCGGCCGCGCTCTCACGAGGAGAGCGCGTGGATCTATGGGCGCCACGCCGTTGCCGCAGCGCTTGCCAATCCGCGCCGCCGCATTCGCCGTCTCGCCAGCCTCCCCGAAGCGGCGCCGGGCTTGCGCACGCTCCTGGCTGAGGCGCTAGCGGAGCTGCCGGCGGCCGGCCCCGAGATCTTGGAGCGCGATGTCTTCGCCGGGCTTCTGCCCGAGGACGCCGTCCATCAAGGCGTCGCCCTTCTCGCCGACCCGCTCGCGGAGCCCCTCCTCGACGACGTGCTGGAGCGCCTCGAAGGGGCGGCGCCCGAGGGCGCCGCGACCCAAGCCGTCATCCTTCTCGACCAGGTCACCGACCCGCACAATGTGGGCGCGGTGCTGCGCTCGGCGGCCGCTTTCGGCGCGCTCGCCGTCATCCTTCCGGAGCACGGCGCGCCGCCCGTGACGGGCGCGCTCGCCAAGGCGGCATCGGGGGCGCTCGAGCATGTTCCCCTCCTCCGCGTCGTCAATCTGGCGCGCGCGATGGATCGCCTCAAAGCGGCCGGCTTCTGGTGCGCCGGGCTCGATGAAGCGGCCGAGCGGAGCCTTCCCGAGCTGCGCCTTTCCGGCCGCCTCGCCCTCGTGCTCGGCGCCGAGGGAGCCGGGATGCGGCGATTGACGCGCGAGCGCTGCGATCTGTTGGCCCGCCTGCCGACGCGTGGGGCCATCACCTCGCTCAACGTCTCGAACGCGGCGGCGATCGCGCTTTACGAGCTCAATCGCGGCATGGGCTCATGAGCGCCCCCGAAGGAGCCGCGATCGGGCGCTGGTGCGCGGCGGCGCTCATTCTCTGCAATGGGCGGTATCTCATGCAGCGCCGCGACGAGAAGCCCGGCATTCTGCTGCCCGGGCATTGGGGGTTGTTCGGCGGCTCGATCGACCCTGGCGAGAATGCGGCGACGGCGATCCGTCGCGAGCTTCTGGAGGAGCTCGAATTCGCCCCACGCCTCGCCACCCTCTTCACCGAGATGGAGATCGTGCTGCCGCTGACGCCGCCGCGGCGCGATCGCATGAGCTTCTTCATCGTGCCGTGCGAGCCCGCCGAATTTGCCGCCCTGGTCCAGCACGAGGGTTCGGGTATGCGCCTCTTTGCCGCATCCGAACTCGCTCGCGAGGCGCGCGTTGCGCCATGGGACCTCGCGATCGTGCTGATGCATGCGCGGCGCAATGCGTTGTTCGGCGGCTGAGGCGGCCGCCGCCTCTAGGCTCGCGCACGAGATGCGCTATAGTGCGGCCCGCGACGGCAGCCTTTCCGGCGCCGGCTTAGCTCAGCGGTAGAGCAACCGCCTTGTAAGCGGTAGGTCGTCCGTTCGATCCGGACAGCCGGCACCAACAAATCGGCTTGGCTCGCGACGGCGTCGAGGGTGTTCGCCAGCGAGAAGCCGTGCTCGGCGCCTCGCGCCGCCGGCCGCCTTCGGCGGTCGAGCGAACCCGTAGGAAGCCGGACGGGTCCGATCGGCGCAGCCGCCGCGGCTGCTCGTCCGCTCGGGTCCAGGGATGCTCGGCGTCAGCCGATCAGCAGGAGAGGCGTGTGAAGGGATCCTCTGATTTCGTCTCCTTTCGGACCACTGTTTGCGGCATCGCCGAGCTCGGCGATCATTGCGCCTTCGGCGTCAGCCATGTCCTTTCCATTCTCGACCCGGCAGCTCCCGAACCGCCCGTCTTTGCATCCGTCGGCGAGCATGAGCGGCTCGAACTGCGCTTCGATGACGTCATCGCGCCGATGCCCGAGCAGATCGTGCCGACCGCGCGCGAGGTGGAGGAGATCCTCGCCTTCGGCCGCGGCCTTGAAGCAGAGAGCGACGCTCACTTGCTGGTGCATTGTCATGCGGGCATCTCGCGCTCGACAGCGGCGATGACCCTCATCCTCGCGCAGGCGCGTCCCGATCTTCCGCCGGCAGCGGTGCTCGACGAGGTCTTGCGCATTCGCCACCACGCCTGGCCGAACCTGCTCATCCTCGAGATCGGCGATCGCCTGCTGTCCCGCCGCGGCGGGCTCGTGCGCGCAGTCGGCGCCGTCTATCGCCGGCAGCTCGATCGCCGGCCGGAGCTCGCGGAATTCTTCACGGCGAGTGGCCGGGCACGCGAGGTCGAGCTGGCGCTGCGCAGCCGTTCCTGACACTCCGGACCGGTCACGCCGGCAGCGCCCAGAAATCGTCGTTGGCGACGAGCTTGGCGACGGCTTCGGCGGCGGCCGCCAGGAGGCGCTCGCCCTTCTCGGCTGTCGCGACGCGCGGATCGCCGATCGCGCCGTGATGCGTGCGCGACTTGAACGAGCGCCAGCGGTGCACGGCGTCGGTGCCGGCGACCTCGGCAAGCTCCGGGGCCGTCGGACCCACGGCTTCCGCGGCGCGCCGCATGTCGACGAGCTCCGGTGCGAGGGCAAGCAGCATCGAGGTTTCCGCCTCGCAGGCATGGCGCACCGTCTCCTGACGCTCGAGGATCCGCGCGAAGGCGTCGCCGGCGAGCGGCCAGTAGGAGGCGGCGGCAATGGCAGCCTTCAGCTCGATCGCCAGCTCGTTCACCGCGACGGTCAGCGCGGCGATGTTTCCGCCATGGCCGTTGAGCAGAAGGATCTTGCCGAATCCCTGGCGGGTGATGGAGCGACAGATACAGCGCAGGAGCGCGAAGAAGGTGGCGAAATCCAGCGACAGCGTTCCGCCGAGGCTCATGTGATGCTCGGCCAGCCCGCTCCAGACCGTCGGCGTGACGACGACCGGGGTCGCGGCCGCGATCGACCGCGCAGCCCGGCGCGCGATCTCGGTGACGATCAGCATGTCAACCTGGGTCGGCAGATGAGGTCCATGCTGCTCGACCGATCCGACCGGCACGATCACGGCTGCGCCCCTTGCGGCAAGGGCGCTGATATCGGCGGCCTTGAGCCGCGACCATTCGATTTCGCTCATCACCACCTCGTGCTCATTGGGCTCGGGCTCATTGGGCGAAGAACAGCTTCAGCTCCGGGGTGAAGCGCGCCAACTTCTCGGAGTCGAGCGCGACAGAAAGCCCCGGCCCCTCCGGGATCGCAAGGAAGCCGTCCTCGTCGAGCTCGAAAGGCCGTGCCGTGATGCCATCGACATAGGGGCTGCCGCCGATGAACTCGACGAGATCGCAATGCGGCATGGCCGCGGCGAGTTGCAAATCCGCGGCGAGGCCGAGCGCCGTGTTCCAGCCATGGCCGATATATTTGATTCCGAACTCGTCGGCGAGCCAGGCGATGCGGCGCTGCTCGCTGATGCCGCCCACCTTCGTCACATCGGGCTGAACGATATCGAAGGCGCCGCGCGTCAACCACGGCAGGAAGGATTGCCGGCGGGTCAGGACCTCGCCGCCGGCGATCGGCACCGGGCTGGCGCGGCGCAGCGCGCAGTAGTCTTCGAGCGCATCGGGGCGCAGCGGCTCCTCGAACCAGGTGACGGCGAAGTCGCGGAGCATCTCGGCGGTGCGCAGCGCCCATTTGAGCCCGTGCGGCCAATGCGCGTCGCTGGCGCCGGCATCGACGCAGAGCTTCGCCTCGTCCCCCGCCGCCTCGCGCGCCGCGCGGACGATCGCTTCGTCGAGCTTCGGATCGAGAGCGCGGCCGAACGGCCCCCAGCCGATCTTGAAGGCGCGGAAGCCGCGCTGCCGAAAGGCGGCCACGGTCTCCGCCATCCGTCCGGGCTCCTCCATCAGCAGCGAGCAATAGGGCTGGATGCGACGGCGGTAGATGCCGCCGAGCAGCCGGCCGACCGGCTGTCCGGTGGCCTTTCCGAGAATGTCCCAGAGCGCGATGTCGATGCCGCTGATGACATGGGTCAAGGTGCCGCCGCGCCCCATCCAGAAGGTGTTCTGATGCAGCTTTTCCGTGACGCGCTCGGGCTCCAGGGCATTCTCGCCGGCAAAGAGCGGCTTCAGCACTTCGAGCCCCGCCTGGACAAGGCGTCCGTCCGTGAACACGCTGCCGTAACCGGTGATCCCCGCATCGGTATGGACGGCGATCAGCGCGTGAATCGAATCCTCGGGTTTGATCTCCGCGGACCAGCCGCCTTTGGGGCTCTCGCCGAAGAGCGGCGCTGCGACGATCGATGTGATTTTCACGGTTTGCATCATCAGGCTCCGGACGGCGCCACGCTTCGACGCCCCTTGGTCCAGCCGCGGCGCGCCCACAGCTCGATCCGCCGAACGAGCAGCGCCGAAGGGTAGCCGACGGCGAAATAGAGAATCGCCGTTACGGTATAGACGGTGAAGTACTGGTAGTTGCGGGCGGCGATGATCTGGCCGCTGAACATCAGCTCCTGCACCGTCACGACCGAGGCGAGAGCCGTGTCCTTGAACAAGGCGATGAGGTAATTCCCGAGCGCCGGCAAGACGATCCGGATCGCCTGCGGCAGGATGATCTTGCGCAGCGTCAGCCAGGGCCGGAGGCCGACGCTCGCCGCGGCTTCCCACTGCCCCTTCGGGATCGCCTGAATGCCGCTTCGGTAGACCTCGCTCATATAGGCCGAATAATTGAGCGTCAGCCCGATGATCGCGGCGCTGATCGGGTCGAGCCGCAGCCCGGCGCTCGGGAGGACGTAGTAGATGTAGATGAGCTGCAGGATGAGCGGCGTCGCCCGGATGAATTCGACGAAGAAATCGGCGGGCCAGCGCACGCCGCGGGAGCGCGACAGGCGCGCGAGCGCGAGCGGTATGGCGAGAATGCCCGAAAGCACGATCACCACCAGCGTGAGCATGGTGGTGATCGCGAGGCCATGCAGGAAAACGAGACCGTAATCCTGTACGACCTCCGGATTGAAGAGCTCCATCGAGGCCCGAGGACGCCCCGGTCAGAGCGGGAAGAAGAAGAGGTTGCGGTTGGAGAGCCCGTATTTCTTCAGCAGCGCCGAGACATGGCCATTGCCGCGGATCTCGGCCAGCGCCTGCGTATAGCCGGCGCGGAGCGTGCAATCCTCCTTCCGCACCGAATACCGGGCGTAGCCATAACCGTATTTGAAGATGAGATCCTCCGGCACCTTGACGTTGGGAACGATGGCGATCGGGGCCGATGGATTGGCCTTGAGGTAATCGAGGACCTTCACGTCGTCCTCGACGATCTCGTCGACCCGTCCGCTCGAAATGCCGGCGAACTCCTCGGCGTCGGTCTGAAAGGGAGTCACTGTGACGCCAATGGTGCGCAGATACTCGTCCGCGGCGGAACCGGCGATGGCGCCGACCTTCTTGCCCTTCAGCGCCTCGAAGCTGTTCGGCGGCGATGAATTGCTTTTTTGCGCGACGATGGCCGGCCCATACCACCAGGCCGGGCCTGTGAAGGACACCGCCTTCAGGCGATCGGGCGTGATGTGAATATTGGCGGCGACGACATCGATGCGCTTCGAAAGCATGGCGGAGATCAACTGCCCGAAGGGCATCACCTCGTAGCGGATCTTGGTGATGCCGAGCCATTTCAGGGCCGCTTCATTGATCTCGACATCGAGTCCGCTCGCCTTGCCGGTGGCGGGGTCGATCGAGGAGTAAGGCGGCGACGGGGAAATACCGAGCGTGATCCCGTCCTGCTGCGCCTTCTTCAGCGAGCTGTCGCCGCAATTGTCGAAAAGCGGCGTCGCCTCGGTGCGAAACTCCTGCGCCATTGCGGCGCCGGCGGTTCCGACAATTACGGCGAAAGACGCTGCGAGCGCTATCTTGCCGAACATCGCTCCCCCTTTCCTTGACTGACGATCAGATCGTATGCAATTTCGATCGTATACAATCCTTGGCCTCGGCGAATGTCAAGCCAGCAAGAAAAGGAACCGGTCTTGAGCGTTGCACTCGATGAATCCTCCGCCTTCACGGCAGAGCTCGATGACGCAGAATGGCGCAAGGTCAGGCCTCGCACCCTAGTCGCGCAGGCGATGGAGTCGATCATCGCCGCCGTCGCGCGCGGCCTCATTCTCCCCGGCGACCGGATCGTCGAGCAGGAGATCGCGACCGCCCTCGGCATCAGCCGCGTTCCGGTTCGCGAGGCGCTGCGGCTGCTCGAAAGCCAAGGCTTGGTCGTCAGCGAACCCTATAAGGGCATGCGGCTCGTCCCGCTCACGCGCGAACGCCTGGACGAGGTCATCGAGGTGCGTGTCGCGCTGGAGACCTCCGCCGTCCGGCGCGCCCTCGCCCGCGGCCGCAATCGCGGGGCCGCTCTCGATGGGCTGCGACGCGCCATCGACGAGCTGGAATTGATGGCGACGCGCGGCGACGGGTATGGGCTCGCGACTGCCGATGCGCGGTTCCACCGCGAATTGTGCGGCCTCGGCGGCAATCGGGTGCTGTGCACGCTTTGGGAGGCCATCGCGGTACAGCTGACGATCATCGTCGGCCTGTCGACTCTCGGCAAATCGATGCACGGCATCATCGACGAGCATCGGCGGCTGCTCGCGGCGTTCGAGCGCGGCGATGCTGCCGAAATCGATGCCGCGATCGAGGAGCATGTCCGGGCGCAGACGGCAGCGGTCGATTTCGAGGGGCTGATCGCCGAGCGGCGCGCCCGGCGAGAGCAACGCGCCGAGAGGAGCCAAGGCCGATGAAGATCGAAGCCGTCGATTTTTTCTATCTCGCAATGCCGCAGATCACCACCGAGGCCGATGGCAGCCAGGACGCCCTGTTGGTGCGCGTCGCCGCCGGCGGCTTCGTCGGCTGGGGCGAATGCGAGGCCTCACCCTTGGTCTCGATCGCCGCCTTCGTCTGCCCGATGTCGCACGGCGTCTGCCGGCCGGTCGGCGCGTCGGTGCTGGGGCAAGCGCTGGACAGCCCCGCCGACATCGCGCGGATCGCCCGGCGCGTCGCCTATGACAGCATGGATCTGCTGCAGGCGCCGCATACCTTTTCCGGCGTCGAGATGGCGTTGTGGGATCTCTTGGGCAAGGCCCGGCAGGAGCCGGTCTGGCGCCTGCTCGGCTACCGGCGTTCAGGCAAGAAGCTCGCCTACGCCTCGCAGCTCTTCGGCAAGACGCCGCAGCAGACGCTCGACGCCGCGCGCGCGGCGCGCGCGGCCGGCTTCACCGCCGTCAAATTCGGCTGGGGCCCGATCGGGCAAGCCGGCGCCGCCCTCGATGCCGAGCATTTCGCCGCGGCGCGCGAGGGGCTGGGCCCGGACGCGCTGCTGCTCGTCGATGTCGGCCAGATTTGGAACGAGGACGTCGATGCGGCGGCGGCTCGCCTGCCGGCGCTCGAAGCGGCAGGGGCGGTTTGGCTCGAAGAGCCGTTCCATACGGCCGCGCTCGCCGCTTATGGGCAATTGGCGCAGCGCAGCCGCAAGGTGAAGCTGGCAGGCGGCGAGGGCGCGCATAACATCGCGATGGCGCGGCACCTCATCGACTATGGCGGCGTCGGCTTCATTCAAATCGATTGCGGCCGCATTGGCGGCATCGGACCCGCCAAGGCCGTCGCCGACATTGCCGCGGCGCGCGGCGTCACCTTCGTCAATCACACCTTCACCTCGCACCTAGCCCTCAGCGCCTCGCTGCAGCCTTATGCCGGGCTCCTCGACCATCGCATCTGCGAATACCCCTTCGCCCCCAAGCCGCTCGCCCGCGAGCTGACGGTCAATCACCTGGCGCGGGATGCGGCGGGGGAAATCGCGGCGCCGGATGCGCCCGGGCTCGGCATCGGCATCGATCTCGAAGCCCTGCGGGGCTATCTGCAGCGGGTCGAGATCAAGGTGAACGGGCAGACTCTCTACGCGACGCCGCCGCTCGCGTGATCGCCGGCGCCGCGGCTCAACCCGCGGCCTTGACTCGCTTGAACGCCTCGGTCGCTTCCAGCAGGCGACTGCGCGTCCCGACTTCGAGCGCGGTGTGGCCGGCATCGGGCACGATGACAAGCTCGGCCTCCGGCCAGGCACGATGGAGGTCCCAGGCGTTGCGCATCGGGCAAACGACATCGTAGCGGCCGTGAATGATGGTGCCGGGGAGGTGCCGAATGCGGTGAATATTCTCGAGAAGGAAATTGTCGGACGCAAAGAATATCCGGTTCGCGAAGTAATGGCATTCGATGCGAGCCAGGGCCAGCGCCTTGCGCGGGTCCTCGTGCTCGCGGATGGTGGCGTCGTTCGGGACGAGATGCATCGTCGATGCTTCCCATTTGCTCCAGGCGACGGCGCAGCGCAGCCGCTCCATCTCGTCGGCGCCGGTCAGGCGACGATGGTAGGCGGCAACGAGATCGCCGCGCTCCCCCTCCGGTATGGGCGCCAGATAGTCCTCCCAGGCGTCCGGGAAGACGTGGCTCGCCCCCTCTTGATAGAACCAATCGATCTCCAGCTTTCGGCAGAGAAAGATGCCGCGCAGGATGAGGCCCAGCACCTTCTCCGGATGGGTGATCGCATAAGCGAGGGCGAGCGTGCTGCCCCAGCTGCCGCCGAAGACGATCCACTTCGCGATGCCGCAATCCTCGCGAACGGCCTCGATGTCGTCGACGAGGTGCCAGGTCGTGTTCTCGCGCAGCTCGGCATGCGGCGTGCTCTTCCCGGCGCCGCGCTGATCGATGAGGACGACGCGGTAATGGCGGGGGTCGAAGAAGCGGCGATGATCCGGCGCCAGACCGCCGCCGGGGCCGCCATGCAGGAAGAGAATCGGAACGCCCTCCGGGTTCCCGACCTCTTCATAATAGATCCTGTGCAGCGCGGAGACGTCGAGCTGCTTCGAGCGGAACGGCTCGATCGCCGGAAAGAGCTCTCGTATGTCCATTGCGGGTCAGAACTCCCGAGAAGGGCGCAGGCGCAACCGGCGAATGAATGGCTCAAGCTTTATCTTCGCACGGCTCGATCCGGTAATTGCCGTTATCGTCGCGGCCGAGGATATTGGCGCGCCGCACCTCGCCCCAGGCGTGCAGAAAATCGGGCCAGGGGACATCGCGATGCGCGTCGGCCAGCTCGGCGAATTGCTGCGGGCGGGCACGGATCGCGGCGATGATGGCGCTTGCCGTCGGGCTCATAGGTAGTCCTCCAGCTTGACGCGGCCTTTTCCGTAATACTGGATGCGCTTGTAGAGCTGCTTCGGCACCCCCTCGGGGATGGTCGCGTCGATGCCGAGCTTCGCCGTCGTCGGCAATCCGCCCTTGCCGAGCTCCCAGGCCTTGATGCTGGGATCGATATGCTTGCCGCGCGCCCCCTGGACGATGATGGTGTCGCGATCGGCTTGGACGCGGAAGGTGAGCGCCCAGTCGAGATCGTCGGGATTGTAGATGTCGATGTCCTCGTCGGTGACGATCGCGAGCTTCACCTCGGACACGGAAAGCAGCGCCAGAAGCGCGTTCTTGCCCTCGCCCGGGCGCTTCTTGATCGAGGCGATCAGAGTCCAGTAGCCGCAGCTTCCGACCGGCGCGCGGATGGCAACGGGCTGCACCGACGCGTTGCGCAGGGCCCGAAGCCCCGCCGCCTCGGTCACGGGCGCCGCGAGCCAATCGTTCTCCCACGGCATCTGCAGAAAATAGAAAATCGGATCGATGCGGTGCGTGATGCACTTGACGCGGAAGATCGGGTTCCATTTGACGTCGCCGGAGATCTGGCTGAACTCGCCGAAGGGTCCCTCATCCGCGGTCCAGCCGATGGGCAGGAGCTCGCCTTCGAGCACGAGCTCGGCGTCGGCGGGCACTTCGAGGTCGACGGTTTTGCATTTGACGATCGGCACCGGCGCGCCGTGCAGGCTGCCGGCGACGGTATACTCGTCCATGTCGATGGGCGCCTTGTATGACGCGGCCAGCATCTCATAGGGGTGCACGCCCATGGCCACCGCGATCTCGAGCGGCCGGCCGCGATCGAGCTGCCGCTGATAGTAGAACCGCATGTCCGAGGGCGAGACGAGGTCGATTCCGGTCTCGTTCGGCGTTCGGTACATGAGTCGATAGGACCCGGCGTTGCGGCCGAACTCCGGGTCCTTCGAGGTGACGAAGGTTCCCGACAAATAGGGCCCGCCGTCGAACAGGTGCATCAACGGGTAGGGAATGGCGGCAAGATCGACATCCGCGCCCATGCGCACGACCTGCTGGCAAGGCGCCGCCTCGACCATGACCGGCTCGATGAGGCGCCCAAGACCCTGCTCGAAGCGCGCCGCCACATCCTTCTCGGCGCAGCCCATTGCGAGCGCGAGGCGCTTGCGCGTGCCGATGAGCCCGCCGGCGAGGCGCCATCCGGGATAGTCCTTCAGCTCCTCGAAGAACATTGCCTGGGGCGATTGATTGACCAGCGCCGATACGTCGCGCAGATCGACCGCCCTTTTGATCCGGCGGAGCTCGCCGGCACCGTCGAGATCGGCGAGGAAGTCGCGAAAGCTCTTCTTCATCGGACAGCCCTCCGCCTCGCCCCTCAGCCCTTCGTCGGCAGATACTGCTGCGATCGTTTCACGACCGCCGCCCATTCCGCATCCGTGAGCTTGACGGCGCCGATGAACTGATTGGTGAAGAGCTTGTCCGCCGGCGGGGTCCCTTTGGCGCCCATATAGGTCTCGACCGTCCGTCGCGTGGTCGCCACGAGATCCGGATCCATGTAGCCGAGCCCGTGCTGCTTGACGGAAGCCACGAGGCCGAGCGCCGTGCCGACCTCCTGACCGTACTCGATGACCTTCTTGTTGGCAGGGCTGCCGCCCTTGAACTCCTTGACGCTGTCGAGGTGCAGCTCGACCGACTTCTCCGGGTTGAGATAGACGTACTTCATGCCTTCGAGCATGCCGTCCACGAAGGCCTGGCAGAGCTGCGGCTTCTTTTCGATCGTGCTGCGCTTGGCCGCGAGCACGACGCTGAACATTTTCACGCCGTAGTCTTCGTAGAGAATGCTGTTGACCTGCATCCCTTGCGCCCAAAGGCTGGGCGCTATGCTGCCGAAGAAATTGCCTTCGGCTTTGACCTGCTTGTCGACCAGCGCCTTGATGAGCGCGGCCGCATCCATCGTGACCTTGGAAATCTTGGCGTCGTCGATCCCCGTCGCCTTGACGAAGGCGGGCCAGAGCTGAAAGTCGCCGCTGCCGACATCGAATGCCACGGTCTGGCCTTCGAGGTCCTTGGGCTTGGTGATGTTGTACTCCTTCAGCGAGAAGATGCCGATGGGCGAGCGCGGCCACTGCCCGGCGATGGCGACGAGGTCGAGCCCCTTGCTGGCGCAGTTCATCATGACGGCGAGGTCGAGAAGGCCGAAATCGTATTGGCCCTGGTCGACCGGCACGCAGACCTTGCCCGAGCCGAAGCCGCGGTCGATCGTCACGTCGAGGCCCCGCTTCTGCCAGAACCCCAGCTTTTTCGCGACGAACGGAAAGCTGTAGGTGCCGAGAGGCAGCCAGGGCAGCGTCAGCTTCACGGGCGTACTCGCGCGAAGAATCGCCGGAGCCGTCACTTCCAGGACGCCGCTGGCGGCGAGTGCGCCCGCCGCCTTCAGGATCGAACGCCGATGCAATGCCATAGCAACCTCCCTTCGGCTTCGGTCTTGTCGCCGCGAGCCATTCGATGATCCGGTTTCAGCCCGTCCCGATATCGAGATAGTTCGGCGACTGCCAGTAGATGACCCGCCGCTCCGCCCAGGCGATGATCCCATAGAGAAGGAGCCCCGCGAGGCTGAGCGCCGTGATCGCCGCCATCATGAGCGGCGTGTCGAGGAGCCCGCCGGCGAGCTTGATGAGATAGCCGATGCCCTCCTGCGAAGCGACGAATTCGGACACGACGACGCCGATGATCGCCAGGGTGATCGAGATCTTCATGCCGCCGAACAGGTAAGGCATGGCGTTCGGCAGCCGCACCTTGAGGAAGATTTGCCACCGCGAACCCATGAACGCCCGCGCCATTTTGAGGACGTCCTCGTCGATCGTCTGCAAGCCCACCGCGGCATTGATGGTCATCGGAAAGAAGGCGATGAGGAAGGCAAGCAAGAGGCTCGAGACGGCACCGGTTCCGAACCACACGATGAAGAGCGGCGCGATCGAAATCTTCGGGACGACTTGGGAAACGACGATGATCGGGTAAAACCCCCGGCGCGCCACCGCCGAGTAGGTGATGAGCACGGCGAACAGCACGCCTCCCGCCACCGACAGGACGAAGCCCAAGATGGTCAGGTAGAGCGAAGGCCAGAGATGCTGAAGCAGCAGGTCGTAGCGCTCCACCATCGTTCTGAGGATGACCGAAGGCGGCGGCAGCAAGATCTCCTTGACGCCGAAACCGCGCACGAGCAGTTCCCAAGCGACGAGGACAGAGGAACCGGCGAGGCCGGGCCAACCGATCGCGTTCGCCCGCTGGATGAGCGGACTGACCGCCGGCGGCCGGAGAGCGGTCGGCGTGCCGGCGGGCTCTCGCGTCTCGTGAGGAGAGGCGGTGCTAGCCATGGCTCGCCTCGATCGACTTGCGCAGCCGACGAACATGGCGATTGAAGGCCTCGCCCTCCATCACATCGATCTGCCGCGGCCGCGGCAGATCGACGATGATCTCGTCGACGATGGTGGCCGGCCGCCGGCCCATCACGAGAACGCGGTCGGACAGGAACGCCGCCTCGCGGATGCTGTGGGTGACGAAGATCACCGTCTTGCGGTGAATCTGCCAGATGCGCAGGAGCTCGAGCCCCATCTCGTCGCGGGTGATGGCGTCGAGCGCGCTGTACGGCTCGTCCATCAGGAGAATCGCCGGGTCGTGAATGAGCGCCCGGCAGATCGCCGCCCGCTGCCGCATGCCGCCCGACAGCTCGCGCGGCAGCTTTTCGGCAAAATCCGCGATCTTCGCCATGACCAGGAGCTCGGTCGCACGGGCGGCAAACTGACGGCGCGGCAGGTTCAGCATCTCAATCGGAAACAGCACATTGTCGAGCACCGTCCGCCACGGCAGCAGCACCGGCGACTGGAAGACGACCCCGATGTCGCGGCGCGGCCCGGCGACGCTTCGGCCGCCGACGCGGATCTCGCCGCCGCTGACCTCGAGCAGACCGGCGATCATCATGAGGAGCGTGCTCTTGCCGCAACCGCTCGGCCCCAGCAGGCTCAGGAACTCGCCTTCCCTCACCTCGAAACAGACGTCGCGAATCACCTCGAGCTCGCGATATGCCTTGCGGACAGAGCGGAGGCTGAGGTGAGCGGAGCCGGCTGGCCGGGACTCCGAGCTTTGGCGTTCCGTGGCGCGGCGCTCGCTACGCGTGAGCATTCTCGGGGCCACCGACATGATCGCAGCAGTGCATCGGCTCGGCGGCTGACGATCCCGACAAGGGATCGGCCCCACCGCGCCGAGGCGAAGGTCCTATCGACCGGACCACCATCCTTTCGAAAGCGTCTCACGGCGACTGAAGGGTGTCAACGCGCTGCCCCGCTCAGCGACGGCTGAGGGACGAGCGCCCGACCCGGCCTTTGTCCATAGCGCTTCCTCTCTAATCCAGGAACGCCGGCCGCGAGCCCAAAGCCGCGAGCGGTCCATGCGCCAACAGCACGTGAATCCCGCGGTTGCCGTTCACGAACTGAGTGACGCGCATATCCGCCGCGACGCTGCAAAGGCGGTAAGCGTCGTGGAACGGCAGGCCGTAATGCTGTTCGAGCAGGCCGATCATGCTGCGCATCGCGAGCCGCGCCGCGTCGTCGAGATCCTCGTGGAACGCCATCGTGATCAGATGCTCCGGCGTGACCGCGAAGGGGAGGTCGAGCGCGAATTCCCGCCGCAGCGAGAGCCGGAAGCGCCCATCCATGCTGGTCTCTATCGCCGTCTGGTTGACCTCGCCATCGCCCTGGGCGGCATGGCCGTCGCCGACGCTGAACAGCGCGCCCTCGACCCAGATCGGCAGAAAGAGGCGCGTGCCCGGGAGGAGTTCCTTGTTGTCGATGTTCCCGCCGTATTTGTTGGGCGGCCGGCTGTCGAGCCGGCCCCATTCGCGCGGCGGCGCGACGCCCATTTGCCCAAAGAACGGCCGCGTCGGCAGGCGCAACCCGGGCATCACCTCGGCCAATCCGGTCTCCAGGTCGATCGGAATGATGGTGGTCTTCCGTGTGGGCGATTCCGCGCCGAACATTCCCCGCAGCGGCGTCACCATGTTGTAGCCGTAAGGCTGCGTCAGGCGGATCGCCAGAATATCGACCTGCAGCACGTCTCCGGGACGGGCGCCGCGGATAGCGATGGGACCTGTCAGAATATGCGGGCCGGCTCCGCGAGGAGCCCGCTCGTAGATCTCCGCGATGCGCGGTGGCAGCCATTCCGGCGGCACGTCGTCATCGGGATGGCCGGAGACCGTGCTGACGAAAATCTCCTCCCCGGACTCGATCGCCGTCACCGGTTCGAGCCGCGCGTCGTGGAAGCCGATATGGACCGTGTCAGGCGTCGCTTCCAGGCGCCTCATTTGCCCCTCCTCGCGAGGAGACGCAAAGACCATGATCGAGGCAATAGAGCGCGCCGCTTTTGCATTTCCTGTCCTCCCTCGAAACGGGCGACCATTGCCCGCATCTTATCGAAGGGGCGAGGCCGCGCCAAAATCCCGTCTGGCCGACCGGGCCACGGCCGAAGCCGCCCCTCCCTCATGCCAAGATTAATGCCCGGCCTCATTGCGCAGTGAAGCCGCCGTCGGCAGGCCGACGCCGATCACGAAGCTCGCGGCCATCGCGGCCACCTCTTCCGCGGCCTTCGCCCCGCTGGTGGACGCGCTGCGTCATCGAGACGCCTCGGCGGCGGCTCGGCAGTCCTGAGTTCCGCGCCGCGGAGCAAGCCTCGACTGCCCACCGCTAGCTGCGGCCGACAGGCTTTGCCGCGCCGGATTCGATGCAAGAATCGGATTGAGATCCCGTGCCGAAGGGACGACTTTCACTCCAGATCGAAGCGCGAGGGCTGCGTCATGGGTCCGACGACACATCGCTGCCATATCTTCGAAACCGCGGCCGGCTTCTGTGGCATCGCCTGGAACGAGGCGGGGATCACGCGCTTCCAGTTGCCGGCCAGAACCGCCGAAGCGACGGAACGGCTCCTGCGGCGCCGGGCGCCCGGGGCGGAAGCCGCCACCCCCACGCCGGAGGTGGCCGGGATCGTCTCCGCGGCGCGGCGCTATTTCGCGGGCGAGGAGACAGATTTCTCGTCCGTGAAGCTCGACCTCGGCGGGCAGAGCGCGTTCTTCAAGGAAATCTATGCGGCGGCCCGTCGCGTCGGATGGGGACGCACGACGACCTATGGCGCCCTGGCGAAGGCGCTGGGCGCGGGGCCAGAAGCTGCGCGCGATGTCGGTGAGGCCATGGCCAAGAATCCCGTGGCGCTGATCATTCCCTGCCATCGCGTCTTGGCGGCCGGCGGCAAGCTCGGCGGCTTTTCGGCGCCAGGCGGCGCGGCGGCCAAGATCCGCATGCTTGCGCTGGAGGGCGTCCATCTTGCACCTGCAGAGCCGACCCAGCGATCCTTCGGGTTCTGAGGTCGGCCGCCGGCGTCCGGTTATGGGTGGCCATGCGCTCGCCGCGAATGACCTTCGGGATCGCGAGCGCTAGATTTGTGCCGATGACGAGAGGAGCGGCCATGGGAAAAACCCTAGAGGAATTCGCAGCGACATGCCGTCGCATCCTGAGCGACGAGCCGGGCCCGCCCGGCCGGGAGAAGGTCTGCGCGCTGCTGAAGGAGATGCTGAAGGACAAGGCCTTCATCGCCGCGCATCTCGGCGACGACACGCCGGAGCGGAAGATCCTCTACGAAGACCCGGAGCTCGGCTTCTGCATTCTCGCCCATCGCTACCGGACGGCGAAAGAGAGCCAGCCGCATGATCACGGCCCGACCTGGGCGATCTACGGCCAGGCCCTCGGCGAGACCGTGATGAGCGACTGGGCCCTCGTCGAGCCGGCGAGCGCGGCGAAGCCCGGCAAGGTACGGCATGTGCGGAGCTACACGCTGAAGCCGGGCATGGCGCATGTCTATAACGAGGGCGCGCTCCACTCGCCGCGCCGCGACGGACCGACGGCGCTTATCCGCATCGAGGGCAAGAACACCGAGACGTTTCGCCGCCTCGCCTACGAACGCGTGTGAGGACGCGCGGCTCTCACCCGTAATAGCCGAGCGCCTCCTTGGCGTTCACCCGGGCGCCCTTGTGGCCGCAGTTCCGGCAGCGGAATTGCGGGCCGAGGCGCTTCACCAGCAAGTCGAGCGACAGCCGCTCGCGCAGCACCATCGCCGCGAGCTCGGCGGTGTGGCCGCAGGACGCGCAGCGGACCGACACGCGCGCGCCCACCCGCAGATCGGCGATCCGGGCGAGATAGACCGGCACCATGCGCGGCGATTCGGGCATTTTCGCGCAGATAGTTCCTGTTTTGTTCCCAAGAACGATGGCGCATGCGCCGGCAGGCGTCAAGCCCTCCTGCGGCGACGATTCAGGCGGCCCTCGCCTGCGCGCCTTCGCGGATGAGGTCGGCCGCCTTTTCGCCGATCATGATGCAGGCGGCGTTGGTGTTGCCGGAGACGACGGTCGGCATGATCGAGGCGTCGGCGACGCGCAGCCCCTCGACTCCGCGAACGCGCAGCTGCGGATCGACGACCGCCATCGCATCATTGCCCATCTTGCAGGTGCCGGCCGGGTGGAAGATCGAGCCGCCGTAGCGCCGCGCATAATCGAGCCATTCGTCGTCGGTCTGCACCCCCTCCCCCGGCAGATATTCCGACAAGATGAAATGCTGCATCTTCGGACCGGAGCAGATCCGGCGCCCGAGCTTCAGCCCGGCGACGAGCGTTTGGCGGTCGAGCTCGGCGGCGAGGTAATTGGCGCGGATCGCGGGCGGTGTCGCGGGATCGGCGCTCTTCAAGGTGATGGTGCCGCGGCTCTCCGGGCGAAGCTGGCAGACATTGGTGGTGAAGCCCGAGAATTTGTGCAGCCCCTCGGTCGGCCGGTCGGCGCTGAAGACGATGAAGTGGTACTGGATATCGGGCGACGCCAGCTCCTTGCGCGTCCGCGTGAACAAGCCGACCTGACCTGCGCTGATCGTCAGCGGTCCCTTGCGGAAGCAGACATATTGCAGGCCGACGCCGAGCTTCTTCAGCGGGTTCGCCATGATGTCGTTGACCGTGATCGGCAAGCGGCATTTGTGGCTGATGCGGGTCTGGAAATGGTCCTGGAGGTTGCGCCCGACGCCGGGAAGCTCGTGAATGACCAGGATGCCGTGGCGCGCCAGCTCCTCGGCAGGGCCGATGCCCGAGAGCAGCAGGGTCTGCGGCGAGTTGATCGCGCCCGCAGCGAGAATGACCTCGCGCCGCGCGCGCAGCCGCAGGGTTTCGCCGCCGCGCCGCACCGAGACGCCGACTGCCCGCCGACCCTCGAAGAGGATGCGCTCGGCGAGGGCATGGGTCAGAACCCGGAGATTGCCGCGCCTCATCGCCGGTCGCAGGAAGGCGATCGCCGTGCTGCAGCGCCTGCCGTTGCGCGTCGTCAGCTGGTAATAGCCGACGCCCTCCTGGCTCGGCCCGTTGAAATCCTCGTTGCGCGGAATGCCGAGGGCGACCGCCTCCTCGATGAAGGCTTCACAGAGAGGATGCCGCTCGCCGAGGTTGGAGACGCAGAGCGGCCCGCCGACGCCGTGCAGCGCGTCGGCCCCGCGCATCTGGTGCTCAGATTTCTTGAAGTAGGGCAGCACATCGGCGAAGGACCATCCGGGGTTGCCGAGCTGGCGCCAATGGTCGTAATCCTCGGCCTGGCCGCGGATATAGACGAGGCCGTTGATGCTGGAGGAGCCGCCCAGAACCTTGCCGCGCGGCCAGAAGATGCGCCGCCCCGCGACCCCCTCGTCGGGCTCGGTCTCGTAGCACCAGTTGACGCGGCGGTCGGTGATCGTCTTGCCGTAGCCGATCGGGATGTGGATCCAGATGCTGCGGTCCTTGCCGCCGGCCTCGATGACGACGACGCGGCAGGTGGGATCCTCGGAGAGTCGGTTCGCGAGGACGCAGCCGGCCGAGCCCGCGCCGATGATGACGTAATCCGCCTCGATCTCCTCGGGCCCCGCCTTCCTCGCCATATTCTCCTCCCCTCCCGTCATCACATTGCAGCACCACGATCCTAGCAGCTTCCGCGCCGATTGCAGCGTCGCTTGCGCCTCTGTCGCCCGGCGCCTACCCTGCCGCTCGGGTCGCAACCAAAGGACATATGGCGCCATGAACCTTTTCGATCTCTCGGGTCGCGTCGCGCTCGTCACCGGCGGCAATGGCGGGATCGGGCTCGGCATGGCGCGCGGCCTTGCCGGGGCGGGAGCGGCCATCGTCATCGCCGGCCGCAATGCGGCGAAGAGCGCGGCGGCGGTGAAGGCGCTCGAAGCCGCGGGCGCGCGGGCCGCGGCGCTCGAAGCCGACCTCGCCGACGCCCAGGCCTGCGCCGCGCTGGTCGCAGCGGCGGCGCGGCGCTTCGGGCGGCTCGACATCCTCGTCAACAATGCCGGGATCAACATCCGCAAGCAGCCGCAGGACTACACGATCGCCGAATGGAACGAGGTGCTGGCGACGAACCTCACCAGCGCCTTCGCCTGCGCCCACGCGGCCTATCCCGAGATGAAGAAGGCGGGCGGCGGCAAGATCATCAATATCGGCTCGATGATGTCGATCTTCGGCGCCTCCTTCGTTGCCGCCTATGCCGCGAGCAAGGGCGGCATCGTGCAGATGACGAAGGCGCTCGCCACCGCCTGGGCCAAGGACAACATCCAGGTGAACGCGGTCCTCCCGGGCTGGATTGACACGGAGCTCACGCGCCGCGCCCGCGAGCAAGTCGAAGGCCTGCACGACCGCGTCCTGGCGCGAACGCCGGCCGGGCGCTGGGGCGTGCCGGAGGACCATGCCGGCATCGCGATCTTCCTCGCCAGCAAGGCGTCGGACTTCGTCACCGGGGCCGCGATCCCGGTCGATGGCGGCTATTCGGTGCAGGGGTAACGGCGCGGACCCCTCCCCCCCGCTGGCGCCCTATACCGCGAGCGCCATGCCGTCGTGGCTGGGATCGGCGGCGCCGGTCCAGCGGCCATTCTCGATCTTGATGCCGTGCACGGCGGCGAAGGCGTAGCTGAGATAGGAGCGGGCGATGCGGTAGCCTTCGGCTTCGAGCGCCGCCGTCACGAAGTTCGGGATGCGGTTCGAGACGTCGATGAGATCGCTCGTCGCCGAGAAGCGCGGCGCCACGACGGCATCGAGGATCGGCATGCCGAAATCGAGGACATTGAGGATGGCCTGCAAGACGCCCATGGCGATCTGCGTGCCGCCCGGCGCGCCGATGACGAGATGCGGCGCCTCGTCCTTGAAGGTGATCGTCGGCACGATCGAGCTGAAGCGGCTCTTGCCGGGCGCGATCGATCCCGCCCGCCCAGGCCGCGGGTCGAAGACGCCCATGCAGCCATTGTACATGAAGCCGAGCCCGTCGGTGACGACGCCCGAGGGCATGCCGAGCGAATGCGTCATGGCGACGGCATTGCCTGCCTCGTCGATGACGGAGACATGCGTCGTGTCCTTGGATTCGGCGGCGCCGAGGCGTTCGACCGTCGCCCGCTCGCCCGATTCGATCGCCGCCGCCAGCTCGCGCGCATAGCGCTTGTCGAGAAGGCGCGCCACCGGCACCTCGACGAAGGCTGGATCGCCGATGAAGCGGTCCTTGTCGCTCGTCGCCCGCTTCATCGCCTCGGCGACGGTTCGAATGTATTGCGGCGTGTTGTGGCCGAGGGCGGCGAGATCGAAATTCTCGAGGATGTTCAGCATCTCGAGCAGCATGATGCCGCCGCCCGGCGGCTTGTTCGTGGCGATGCTGCAGCCGCGATAGGAGCCCCAGAGCGGGTCGACGCGCGTCGTCCGGTAATTCTTGAGGTCGTCGTAGCTGAGGAGACCGCCGTTCCGCGCCATGTCGGCCGCGATCTCCTCGGCGATCTCGCCCGAATAGAAGATATCGGCGCCGTGCTCGGCGATGCGGTGCAGCGTCCGCGCCATATCGGAGTTCCTGACGCAAGTGCCGGGGGCGTGCGGCGCGCCGGCGGTGTCGAGATAGATGCGCCGTCCCGCCGGAGTGTGGGCGAAGCGCTGGGGCATCTCGACGCGGCCCATGCCCTCGATCCGCGTCCAGAAGCGGTGGACATGCGGGCGGACGACGAAGCCGCGCTCGGCGTGTTCGATCGCCGGCCGGACGATGTCGCGCCAGGCCATGGTCCCGAACTCCGTCTGCGCCTCGAAATAGGCCTTGAGGCTGCCCGGAACGGTGATCGACTGGTATCCGACGTCGTTGACGCGGCCTTTCAGGATGAAGCCGAAGCCGTCCCGCGTCTCCCCCTCGATGAGATCCTCCCACATGCCGGGCGTCGCCGCGGCCGGGGCGCGGCCGTGGAAGTCGATGAAGGTGTGGACGCCCTTCCTCGGCAGGTAGAGATGGAGGCTGCCGAAGCCGGCGATGCCGGTCATCTGCGGGTCGACGACGCCCTGCACCAGCGCGCAGGCGATCGCGGCGTCGACAGCGTTGCCGCCGCGGCGCAGCACGAGGGCGCCGGCTTCCACTGCTTCGGGCTGCGGCGCAACGATCATTCCGTGGGTCATGAGCCTCTCCTTCGCCCGCGCTCGCTCATCCTAGCGCGGCACCGCCCACAGGACGACGAGGATGAAGAGCGGATAGGCGGCGAGAAGCAGGACGCCCTGCCCTCGCCCGAGCTTTCCCCGCCACGCCGCAAGCGCCACGACGAGGGCAAGCGACGCCAGCATGCAGAGCCAGGGCAGATGCAGCGCCGCCGCATCGCGCAAGACGAGCGGGCGGGCGAGCGCCCCGGCGCCGAGCGTCATCGTGACGTTGTAGGCGAAGGAGCCGACGACGCCGGCGACCGCCGCCTCGGCCGCACCGCGCCGCGCCGCGGACCAGGCGAGCACGACGAGCTCGAAGGCCGTGGCAAATCCGACGATGGTGAGGCCGAGCAGCGTCTGGGTCGCTTCGACCGCGGTCACGCGGCGAACGACCTCGACGAGGAGAGTGGCCCCGCCCGCCATCGCCGCGACGCCGACAAGGACCATCAGCAGCGCGCGCCCGATGCGGCCCGGCGGCTTGCCGGCTGCCTCCGCCAGCTCGTGGACCTCGCCGAGGGCGGGCGGCTTGCGCTCGGCAATCCAGATCGCTGCGACATAGAGGCCGTAGAGCGCAACGAGGATAGCGCCGGCCGCGCGCGAGATCCTGCCATCCCAGGCGAGCCACGCCGCCGCGGCGCCGAGCGGCAGGCCGAGCAGCGCGTAACGCATAACGTCGGCGCGAAACGGGAGCGGCGCCACCGCAGCCCCCACTCCGAGAGCAACAAGAGAGACCGCGACATTGGCGCCGATGACATCGCCGAGTGCCACTCCGGGCGCATGGCCGAGCGCCGCGGCGACGACGGTCGCGAGCTCTTCGGGCTCGGCCCCGGCGAGGAGCAGCGCCAGGGCAAAGGCACTGACGCCGAGCCGCGTCGCCGCGGCTCCCAAATGCTCGGCGAAGGCTTCGGCGCCCCAGACGATGGCGGCGATGCCGAGGAGGAACGCAAGCCCCCACAGAAGCATCATCGTGACGGGCGCCTCTCGGTCGAAATCCCGGTACACGGCAAGGGCGCGGCTCTCGACCTACGGCTTGCGCCACAAATCGTGCGTGACCGTGCCGGTCGCATGTGGGGGCAATGCGAGCCAGTCCTGGTGACGCAAGGTCGCCGCCGTGTCCTCGCGGCCGCTTCGCCAGTGCTCGCGCATGGTGAGCTCGGAGAACTCATAGTCGCGGTTGTCGCCTTCGTAATTCTTGCGGCGATAGATGAGGTGGATGATGTTGACGAGCGCCGGCCGCGCCGCCTCGCGCAGCGCGGCGACCTCGGGCGCGTCCCGCAATTCGGCGGGGAGCTTCTCCAGCAGCGTCGCGATGTTGTTGCAGAGCTTTTGCTGATAGGCCGCGACGTCGGTGTTGAGCCGCGTGCGGCTCGAATAGGTGATGTCCTTGCGCCGCTCCATGACGCTGATGATATCGCGCGGGAGCTCGCCGCGCGCGCTCCAGAGATCGACTTGAAAGACCAGCATCGCGCGCTGCCGGTTCTCGTCGAGCACGTATTGCAGCGGCGTGTTCGAGACGACGCCGCCATCCCAATAATGCTCCCCCTCGATCTCGATCGCGGGAAAGCCGGGCGGCAACGCGCCGCTCGCCATCACGTGCTCGGGGCCGATGCGCTGGCGTGCGGTATCGAAATAAACGGAATTGCCGGTCCGCACATTGGCGGCGCCGAGGCTGAGCCGCGTCTTCCCGCCATTGATGCGGGCGAAGTCGACGAAGCGTTCCAGCGTCGCGCGGAGCGGCGTCGTGTCGTAGAAGCTCGTCGCCTCGGCCGTGCCCGGGGGCGCGAGGAAGGGCGACAGGAGTCGCGGCGCGAAGAAACCGGGCTGGCCGATCAGCAAGGTCTTCGTGGCGCTCAACTGATTGAGGGCGACACGCCCGTCGCCCTCGGCCATGAACTGCGCGACGAAGCGCTCCATCGGGCCCCAGAAGGCGGGCGAGCTGATGGTCTGCCAGAAGCCGCGAAGCGCGTCGCGGCGCCGTTCCGGCGGATTGCCGGCGATGAGCGCCGCGTTGATGGCGCCGATCGAGACCCCCGCCAGCCAGCGCGGCTCGATGCCGTGGTCGGCGAGCGCCTCGAAGACGCCCGCCTGGTAGGCGCCGAGCGCGCCGCCGCCCTGCAGAACAAGGGCGACGCAATCATAGGCCTGGATCATGTCCAGCAGGCTCCGGCCCGACATTGCATTCCCTCCGGCTTGATGATCGAGGCGATCCTGTCACCACTGCGCGCACAATGGCAACTTCCGCCCCGGCGGCGCAATCGCAGGTATTCCCAACTGGCGAATCACGCATAGGATTGGGGGCGAAACCGAAGGGGGTGCCTGGCGGAGATGGCCCGAAGCTACGCCGACGATCCGATCCTGCTCGAGATGTTCCGCTACTGGGACCGCAAGCGCGGCGGTCGCGCCATGCCGGCCCGGCGCGACCTCGACCCGACCGAGATTCCGAAACTGCTCCCGCATCTGCGGATCACCGAGATCATCGAGGGCGGGCGCCGGTTTCGCTATCGCCTCGTCGGCACCGCCATCGTCGAGGCTTTCGGCAGCGATTTCACGGGCAAATATGTCGACGAGCTCTATTCGCCCGAGCGCGCCGCCGCGATCGAGAGCAACTACCGCAGGGTATGTGCCGAGAAGCGGCCCATCTTCCGGCGCAGCCGCTACATCACCCTCAAAGGCTACGACATCATTGCCAACCGGTTGTTGGCGCCGCTGTCGGAGAATGGCCGCGAGGTCGACATCGTCATCGCGGCCCTCACCTTTGAATTCGGCTCCGCTCTCGAGCGGAGGATCGATCCCGGCGCGGCCGCCGATCCCGCCGCCGATCATCTCGAGATCCTTTAATCCAACGCCGCAAGGTTGGAACCCTCGCAAGCCCGCACCGTTCCGACACATACATCAGCCAAGACGATCGGTTCGGGAGATGGTGTTCGACAGCATCGAGTTCGATCCCTTTCGCTTCGCCTATGTCGTGCGCAAGGGAAGCAGGCGCTGGGAGGTGCCGCTCGACCTCATTCGCAGCATCAAGGACCCGGACTTCCTCGACGCGGTGAACGCCGCGGCCGATCTCGCCTGGAAAGAGGGGCGCGTCACGGCCGAGGAGGTTGGGCGCAATCCGGTGCCGCCGAAGCCGCGGAGCCACGGCTGAGGCGAAGGGATCGGGGCCTGAGGCATCGGCGGGGCCCGATCGGATAGGCAGCCGAGCGTCTGCACGTGCCCCGAGCGCGCGAACGCAGCTTCCGCGACCGCGTGGGTTTCATCTGAGCCTTCGGCCCCATTCGGACGTTAAGAGCAGCAGGGTGTCGCAAGGCGCGGACCTGCCCGCGCCGATCCTGGAAGGAGCCAGCCCATGGCATCGATGACCGCGAGTGACGTCCTCGTCGAGACGCTGATCGATTGGGGCGTCGATACGATTTTCGGCCTGCCCGGCGACGGCATCAACGGGATCATCGAGGCGCTGCGGACGCATCAGGACAAGATCCGGTTCATCCAGGTCCGCCATGAGGAAGCCGCCGCCTTCATGGCCTGCGGCTATGCGAAATGGACGGGCCGGCTCGGCTGCTGCATCGCCACCTCGGGTCCGGGCGGCATCCACCTTCTCAACGGGCTCTACGACGCGAAGCTCGACGGGGCGCCGGTGCTGGCGATCACCGGGCTGCAATTCCATGACCTCCTCGACACCCACACGCAGCAGGATGTCGAGCTGGACAAGCTCTTCATGGATGTCGCCGTCTACAACACGCGGATCATGGGGCCGGCGCATGTCGAGAACGTCGTCAGCCTCGCCTGCCGCACGGCCCTGGCTTATCGTGGCGTCGCCCATGTGACGATGCCGGTGGACATGCAGTCCGAGCCGGTGAGCCGCGACATGCGGTCGAAGCGCAACCGGCCGCACCACGTTTCGGAGCTGATGGCCGAAGGCGCGCATGCGCCGAGCCCGGCTCAGCTCGTGCGCGCCGCGGAAATCCTGAACGCCGGCAAGAAGATTGCGATCCTGGCGGGCCGCGGCGCGCTCGGCGCCGAGGACGAGCTGACCGAGATCGCCGAGCTGCTTGGAGCGCCCGTCGCGAAACCCTTGCTCGGCAAGGCGTGCCTGCCAGATGCCAGCCCCTATTCGGTGGGCGGCGTCGGCCTCCTCGGCACCCGCCCGGCGCAGGAGGCGCTCGAGAATTGCGACACGCTCCTCATCATCGGCAGCTCCTTCCCCTATATCGAATTCTATCCGAAGCCGGGGCAGGCGCGCGCCGTACAAATCGAGCTCGACCCCAAACGGATCGGACTGCGCTATCCCGCGGAGGCCGCCCTCGTCGGCGACACCATCCGCGTGCTCCGGGCACTGAAGCCGCATCTGAAGCGCAATGAGAACCGCGCCTTTCTCGAGACCGCGCAGAAGGGCATGGCCGAATGGAACCGGCTGATGGCGGAGCGCGGCACCCGACGCGACATGCCGATGAAGCCGCAAGTGGTGGCGCACGAGCTGGGACAGTGCCTTGCCGACGACGCCGTCATCGCCACCGATTCCGGCACCATCACGACCTGGGTTGCGCGGCATGTGCCGATCCGCGGCAGCATGCAATTCACCTGCTCCGGCAATCTCGCGACGATGGCCTGCGGCCTTCCCTACGCCATCGCGGCGGCCGTGGCCTTCCCCGGTCGCCAGGTCGTGGCCTTCGTCGGTGACGGCGGCTTCACCATGCTGATGGGCGAGTTCGCGACCTGCGTCAAATACAAGCTCCCGGTGAAGGTCGTCATCGTCAAGAACAACAGCCTCGGCCAGATCAAATGGGAGCAGATGGTGTTCCTCGGCAACCCCGAATATGTCTGCGACCTCCACCCCATCGATTTCGCGCAATATGCCCGCGCCTGCGGCGGTGACGGCTTCACAATAGAGAAGCCGGAAGAGTGCGGCACGATCCTGCGCCAGGCCTTGCAGGCGCCGGGCCCCGCCATCATCCAGGCCGTCGTCGACCCGAACGAGCCGCCCATGCCGCCCAAGGTCAAGGCCGAGCAGGCGCTGCACTTCGCCGAGTCCTTGGCGCGCGGCACGCCGAACCGCGGCAAGATCGCGCTGACCGTCGCCTCCGACACGGTGCGCGAGATGGTGTGAGCGTGCGGAGCGCGGTCAAGATCGCCGAGGTCAAGGCGAGCGCCTACACCGTCCCGACCGACGGGCCCGAGGCCGACGGCACCTTTCGCTGGGACAAGACGACGATCGTCCTCGTCGAGGCGGCGGCCGGCGGCAAGACCGGCCTCGGCTACACCTATGGCGATGCCAGCCTCGCCCATCTCGTCAACAAGACGCTCGCCGAGCAGGTCGTCGGCGAGGACGCGCTGTCGGTGACGGGGCCGCTGCGTAAGATGTACTGGCGCGTCCGCAATCTCGGGCGGGCCGGCGGGTCGGCGATGGCAATCTCGGCGGTCGACGCCGCGCTCTGGGATCTGAAGGCGAAGCTTGTCGATCTGCCGCTCGCGATCTTGCTGGGACCGGTGCGCGAAGCGGTCCCTGTCTATGGCAGCGGCGGCTTCACCACCTACTCGGAACGGCAGCTTCGCGACCAGCTCGATGGATGGGCGTCCCAAGGGATGCGCTGGGTCAAGATGAAGGTCGGCAGCGATCCCGCCGCCGATGCCGGCCGCGTCCACGCCGCGCGCAAGGCGATCGGCGACAAGACCGAGCTCTTCGTCGATGCCAATGGCGCCTATACGCGCAAGGAGGCGCTCGCCTTCGCCATCCGGTTCGCGCAGGACGGCGTCACCTGGTTCGAGGAGCCGGTGTCGAGCGACGATCTCGACGGGCTGCGCCTCATGCGCGACCGGGCGCCGGGCGGCATGGAGATCAGCGCCGGGGAATACGGCTACGACATCTTCTATTTCCGGAACATGCTGCGGGCCGGCGCGGTCGACGTGCTGCAAGCCGACGTGACGCGCTGCGGCGGCATCAGCGGCATGATGGAGGTCGAAGCCCTGTGCCGTTCGCAATGCCTCGCCATGTCGAGCCACTGCGCCCCGGCGCTGACCTTGGCCTGGGGCTGCGCGGCGCCCAATGTCCGCCATCTCGAATGGTTTCACGACCACGTGCGGATCGAGGCGATGTTCTTCGACGGCGCACCGCAACCCAAGGACGGCGTCATTCGGCCTGATTTGACCCGGCCCGGCAACGGCCTCGCTCTCAAGCGCGAGGACGCCAAGCGCTACGCCGTCTGATGCCGGTCACCCGCGACGGAGGCCCCTATGAGCAGCGCATTCGAGCCCACGCAGGAAACCCGGCGACGCGGGCCATCCCGCCGCGGCGATTTCGAGAGAGAGACCGTCTACCGCGATTCGCCGGCCGGCCGCCGCGTTTCGGCCGAATATGAAAAGGTGCCGCGGCGCGCGCTGCGCGGCCTGCGCAGCGAGCTCGAGCGCCGCACCCGCGCCGAGATTCGCTTCGACCAGACCGCGCGCGCCTTGTACTCGACGGATGGTTCCAACTACCGCCAAGTGCCGATCGGCGTCGTCATTCCGCGCAGCATCGACGATGTCGTCGAAACGATGGCTGTCTGCCGCGAGCACGACGTGCCGTTTCTCTCGCGCGGCGGCGGCACGAGCCTCGCCGGGCAGTGCTGCAATGTCGCGGTCGTCGTCGACTTTTCGAAGCACCTCAACCGCCTTCTCGCGCTCGACCCGGTGCGGCGCATCGCCCGCGTCGAGCCCGGAATCATTCTTGACAGCCTGCGCGGCGAAGCCGAGCGGCATCACCTCACCTTCGGTCCCGACCCGTCGACGCACGACCACAACTCGCTTGGCGGCATGATCGGCAACAATTCCTGCGGCGTCCATTCCGTGATGGCAGGCCGGACCGCCGACAATGTCGAGTGGCTCGATGTCCTGACTTATGACGGGCTGCGCATGACGGTCGGCCCGACGAGCGAGGACGAGCTCCGCGCCATAATCGCCGAGGGCGGACGGCGCGGCGACATCTACCGCCGCCTCGACACGCTGCGCCAGAAATACGGCGACCTCGTCCGACAGCGCTATCCGAAGATCCCGCGCCGCGTTTCCGGCTACAATCTCGACAACCTGCTGCCCGAGAACGGCTTCAATGTGGCGCGCGCGCTCGTCGGCAGCGAGGGCACCTGCGTTGCAGTCCTCGAAGCCGGCTTGCGTCTCGTGCCGAGCCCGCCCGAGCGCGTCCTCGCAGTGCTCGGCTTCAGCGATATCTTCACAGCGGGCGATGCCGTCCCGGCCGTCCTGGAGCACCGGCCGATCGGCCTCGAAGGCATCGACCAGGAGCTCGTCTCCTTCATGAAGGAAAAGCACCTGCGGGCCGAGGATGTGGCGCTCCTGCCCGAGGGATGCGGCTGGCTCATCGCCGAATTCGGCGCCGACACCCGCGGCGAGGCGATCGCCAAGGCGGAGGCCATGATGGCGGCCCTCCGCCTCCGCGCGCGACCGCGCTCGGCTCAGCTCTTTACCGATCTTTCCGAGCAGCAGCGGATCTGGCGCGTCCGCCGCTCGGGCCTCGGCGGCACCGCCTTCGTGCCGCATCATCCCGATACCTGGGAAGGCTGGGAAGATTCCGCGGTGCCGCCCGACCGGGTCGGCGATTACCTGCGCGAGCTGAAGACGCTCTTCGGCAAATACGGCTACGACTCGGCGCTCTACGGGCATTTCGGCGACGGCTGCATCCACTGCCGCATCAATTTCGGCCTTCGCGACGAGGGCGGGATCGAGCGCTGGCGCGCCTTCCTCGACGAGGCGGCCGATCTCGTGGTGCGCTTCGGCGGCTCGATTTCGGGCGAGCATGGCGACGGCCAATCGAAGGCCGAGCTCCTCGACAAGATGTTCGGCCGCGAGTTGCTGGAAGCCTTCCGCGAGTTCAAGGCGATCTGGGATCCCGGCTTCAAGATGAATCCGGGGAAGATCGTCGACCCGTTCCCGATCACTTCCAATCTGCGCCTCGGCCCCGAATACCGGCCGGCGCATCCGAAGACGCATTTCGCCTTCCCCGACGATCACGGCTCCTTCGCCCATGCGGCGATGCGCTGCGTCGGCGTCGGCGAGTGCCGCCGCATCACCAGCGACGAAGGCGTCATGTGCCCCTCCTACATGGTGACGCATGACGAGAAGGATGTGACGCGCGGCCGCGCCCGCGCTCTCTTCGAGATGATGCATGGCGGCGTCATCGATGAGGGCTGGCGGAGCGACGCCGTGGCGGAGACGCTCGAACTCTGCCTGTCGTGCAAGGGCTGCAAGAGCGACTGCCCCGTCAATGTCGACATGGCGACATACAAGGCCGAGTTCCGCTCGCATTACTACAAGCGCCGCCTGCGGCCGCGCGTCGCCTATTCGATGGGTCTCATCTACTGGTGGGCGCGCATCGCCAGCACGATGCCGCCGCTCGCGAACGCGCTGACGCAGACGCCCGGCCTGGCGGCGCTCGTCAAGGCGGCGGGCGGCATCTCACCGCATCGCAAGATGCCGCCCTTCGCGCCCCGCACCTTCACGAGCTGGCTGCGCGACCGTGCGACGCCGAATCCCGGCGGCCCCAAGATCATTCTCTTTCCCGACACTTTCACCAACTACTTCCGGCCCGAGACGGCGATCGCGGCGACGCATGTGCTCGAGACCGCCGGTTGGCAGGTGGCCATCCCGCGACGCCCGCTTTGCTGCGGACGCCCGCTCTACGACTGGGGCATGCTCGATTTGGCGAAGCGCCAGCTGCGCCAAGTCATGACCTGCCTCGGCGAGGAGATCGCCGACGGCGTCCCGATCGTCGGCCTCGAACCTGCCTGCACCGCCACCTTCAGAGACGAGCTCGTCAACCTCTTCCCGAAGGACGAGCGCGCCAAGCGGCTGAGCCGGCAGACATTCCAGTTCAGCGAGTTCATCGAACGATACTGCCAAGACCTCGTCATGCCTCGCCGCCGGCGCCACGCTCTCGTCCAGATCCATTGCCATCACCATGCGGTGATGAAGGCGGATGCGGAACGACGCCTCATGCGGCGGCTCGGCCTCGATGCCGCGGTGCTGCCCTCGGGGTGCTGCGGCATGGCCGGCTCCTTCGGCTTCGAGACCGACAAGTACGATGTCTCAATGAAGGCGGCCGAGAGGGTTCTTCTGCCGCGCATCCGTGCCGCGCGAGCCGATGCCGTCATTCTCGCCAATGGCTTCAGCTGCCGCGAGCAGATCGAGCAGGCAACCGGGCGCCAGACCCGGCACATCGCCGAGCTGATGGCGGAAGGCCTCGGTTTCACGGCCGCAAAGCCTGCGTTTCAGCCACTGCGATCCGGCACGACCGTCGCAGCGGTTGCGGGCGCGGCGGCGCTGCTCCTCGGCGCGGCGGGCGCCGCTTACGCTCTGAGGCGGCACGTCGCGCGAAGCTGAGGTCAGGAAAGGCGCGGCCGCGCCGGCCGTGCCGCGGCGCCGCTCACGAGGAAGGCAAGGAGGCCGGCGGCGCAGGCCATGATCGCGCCGCGATGCCGCGACACCCACAATTCGAGGCTGCGCGATCTCGCACGGCCTCCGTAAGGGCCGTGTGCGCCGTGGTCGCCGGCAACCGGCGCAAAGAGGTTGTCGGGCGCAGCAGGATCGGCGAGCTCCCGGCTCATCTGACCGCCATATGCTTTGCGCGCGAGGAGGCGATCGAGCAGGCCGGGCGCCAGCATCGTGCCGAGAATCGCCTGCACCGTCGAGCCGCCGACCCAGACTTCGCGGCGGCGCGAATGGGCGGCGAACCAGATCGCACGCGCCGCCAGCTCGGGTTCGAAGATGGGCGGCACGGGTTGGGGCCGCCGCGGCAGCTTGTTGCGGCACCACTCGAATTGCGGCGTGTTGAGCCCCGGCATCTGCACCATGGTGAGGTGAACCTTGACGCCGTCATGGATGAGCTCGCTGCGCAGGCTGTCGGTGAAGCCGCGGATGGCGAATTTGGCGCCGCAATAGGCCGATTGCAGCGGGATCGCCCGGTAACTCAGCGCCGATCCGACCTGGACGATGACGCCCTTGTTGCGCGGTCGCATGCGCTTCAGCGCCGCCATCGTGCCATGGACGAAACCAAGATAGGTGACCTCGGTGGCGCGGCGAAATTCCTCGGCCGTGATCTCGTGCAGCGGCGCAAAGATCGTCGTCATCGCCGCGTTGACCCAGATGTCGATCGGACCGAATTTGCGCTCGACCGCGGCGGCCGCCGCCTCGACCGCGTCGGCATCGGCGACATCCGCCGGAATTGCGAGTGCCTGGCCGCCTGCCGCTTCGACCTCGACGGCGGCGCCGTCGAGCCCGTCGCGGCCGCGCGCGATCAATCCGATTCGGGCGCCGCGGCGCGCGAAGAGCCGCGCCGTTGCCCGGCCGACGCCGGCAGTGGCACCCGTGATGACGACGACTTCCGGCATGCTGCGCTCTCCAAAATTATGGAAGGATGAGAACCGAGCGGCGCGGCGCACCGCCGACTATGGCGGCGAGGTCGCGCAGCCGCCCGAACGGACCGAAGAGTCGCCCGCCCTTGATGTGGCGCTGCGCACGGTCGGCATGGCTGCCAGCCAGCGCCGCCGACCCGCCGCTGCGGTAGAGCTCGAAATGCGTCGCCAGCGTGATGACGGCGAGGTGCACGAAGCCTTGCGGGAAATTGCCGAGAAACGCCTCCGTCTGCGGGTCGATTTCCTCGGAATAGAGGCCGACGTCATTGGCCTTCGTCACCATCCGGTCGAAGAGCTGCGCCGCCGCGTCATGGGCCCCCTGATGCAGCAAGGCGCCGGCGAACCAGAAGCTCGACATGAGGAACGCGCCCTCCTCGCCGCCCATGCCGTCCTCGGTGCGGTAGCGGCGCAGGTAGTGCCCCTCACCGAGCTCGTCCAGAATGGCATCGAGAGTGCGCGCCATCACACCCTCCCGAAGCGGGAATCCCAGCCACGGCGTGATGAGCAGCGCCGCATCCATGCCCGTGCGTCCGAAAGCGCCGACGAGATGCCCGTTGATGACGCCCTCTTCATGGACCGCCTGGCAGATCGCGCGTTGAGCCTCCGCCCAGGACGGACGATCGCCGAACATGCGCGCGGCCCGATCGAGGGCGACCCAGCACATGATCTTCGAATAGACGAAATGCTGACGCTCCGAGCGAATCTCCCAGATCCCGTTGTCGCGCTCGCGCCAGCCTTGCGCGGCGCAATCGGCGAGATAGACGAGCGCCGACCGCTCCCCAGCATTGAGGCGCCCGCCGAGCGCCTCGTAGAGATAGGCGAGGTCGATGGTTTCGCCGAAGATGTCGAGCTGCCGTTGCTTGGCGGCGGCGTTGCCGATGCGGACCGGCCCGCTGTCGCGGTAGCCGGAAAGGCTCGTCAGGTCCTCCTCCTCGGGAACCAGCTCGCCGGCGACGCTGAACATGAGATGCACGCCCTTGCGCCGCAGATGGCGCTGATGCAGGAATTCGACATAGGCCTGCGCCTCGGCGCCGTAGCCGAGGGCCGTCAGCGCGTAGAGCATATAGGCCGCGTCGCGCAGCCAGCAGTAACGATAGTCGAAATTGCGCGGCCCGCCGATCCGCTCCGGCAAGGAGGTGGTGGGCGCGGCGACGATGGCGCCGGTCGGCGCGAAAGTGAGAAGCTTCAAGGTGACCGCGCTGCGCCGCACCATCGCCGCATGAGCGCCCTCGTAGCGGCACGTCCCGATCCAGTCCTGCCAGAAGCGCCGCGTCGTGCCGAGGAGGCGGTTGGCGGCGCCGAGCGGGTCGAGATGCGGGATGGCGGCGGGCGCCACTATGAAGCAGACGACGTCGCCCGCAGTCAGCTCGAACCGCGCCGACGCCTCGCCCCCCGACACCGTGATCGGGACAGTCGCATGCAGAGCCGGCACGCCCTTCCCGGTGGCGACGCCGCCGTCGCAAGCGAGCGTCGGGGCCGACATCTTCTTCAGACCGAGGACCGGCCGATAGCGCATCTCGAAGCCGAGGCGCCCGGCGACGCCGATGGCGATACGCACGATCCAGCCCGGCGCATTGAGCCGCGTCGCATCGTGCCTGCGCGCATCCGGATGATGGCCGACCGGCATGAAATCGATGACATTGGCGCGTCCGCCCTCATCCGCAAAATGGGTGACGAGGATTGCGCTCTCGTCGAGATAGCGCCGGGCGCTCCGCGCCTGGCGCAGCGGCGCGAGGTGAAGAAAGCCGCCGCTCTTCGCGTCGAGAAGGCGGGTGAAGACAGGCGCGGCATCGAACCGGCCGAGGCACGCCCAGTCGATGGCGCCGTCGCGGGCGACGAGCGCTGCGCCATGGCAGTCGCCGATAAGGGCATAGTCGCGGATCGGCCGGTAGGGTTGGACGGCACGATCGGGGATCGGGTCGCCGGGCGGCGTTCCGACCTCTTCTCCAAGCCGCACGCCCGGCGCGAGATCGAGAATGTCCGCTAGAGTGGCCATGCGGCGCGCGTCATGTAGTCCGTGCTGGAAAGCCCCAGCAGGATCATCAGCCAGAAGAAACCGGCGCCGGCGAAGACCCATTTCAACGATGGCCGCCCGCGCAGCTTCATGAAGATCGCCATGATGATGAAGGCCTGCGTCGCCGCTATGCCGATCGGGACGAAGCCGTGCAGACCGCCGATCGGTTGATAGGCGAGGAGCACGTTAATGCCGAGCAGCAGCAGCAGCACCGCCCAGGCGATGACGAAGGTGACGATCTGGCCGCCGAGCTTCATCAGCCGCTCCGTCCGATGGGATAGATGAGGGCGAAGAGAAAGACCCAGACGGTGTCGACGAAGCTCCAATAGAGCCCGACGACTTCGAGCGGCGCGTAATAGCCGGCATCGAAGGCACCGCGCTTGGCGCGCACGGCCATGAAGAAGACGAGGATGATGCCGATCGTCAGATGGACGGCGTGGAGGAGCGTCGCATAGAAGTAGAAGAGCCAGAAGAGCTCGACGGCGCCGGGATTGCCTTCCTTCGGATGAAAGTTGAGGACCGGGACGACGGCGTCGTTGTAGTCCTCGACATATTCATAGCCTTTGAGGCCGAGGAAGATGAGGCCGAGCGCCGCGGTCGCGAGCAGGAAATAGACTATGGGCTGGCGCTCGCGCTCGGCCGCGGCGTGGATCGCCATCACCATGGTGAGGCTGCTCGTCACCAGAACCGCGGTGTTGACGCTGCCGATCCAGATCACGGACTCCTTGGCGGCCGCATCGAAATCGGCGTTGTAGGTCATGCGGTAAGCGAGATAGGCCGCCATCATCCCGCCGAAGAAGAGCACTTCGGTCGCAAGGAAGATCCACATCCCGAGCTGCGCCGTCTCGCCCTGCTGGGCGAGGTCGGCATATTGCATCTCAGGCTTGAGGGCGGCGGCCCGCTGGCTCATCGGCAAGCGTCTCCGGATCGGGGTAGGCGTAAGGTGCGCTGGTCACGACGGGCGTGCGCACGAAATTGTGCTCGGGCGGCGGCGAGCTCGTCATCCATTCGAGGCCGGTTGCGTGCCACGGATTGCTGCCAGCCCGCTTGCCATAGAGGAGCGACCAGCCGAGATAGGCGAGCGGCAGGATGTAGGCGATGGCGAGAATCGAGGCGCCGGCCGAGGAGAGCACGTTCCACACCTGGAACTCGGGCGGATATGCATGGTATCGCCGCGGCATCCCGAGATATCCCAGGATGAATTGCGGGAAGAAGGTGAAGTTGAATCCGGTGAAGGTGAGGATCGCGGCGAGGCGCGCCCACATCTCCGGATACAGGCGGCCGGTGATCTTCGGCCACCAGTAATGAAGGCCGGCGAAATAGGCGCTGACCGTGCCGCCCACCATGATGAAATGGAAATGCGCGATGACGAAATAGGTGTCGTGCAGGTGGACGTCGGCGGCGAGCGTCGCGACCACGAGCCCGGTGACGCCGCCCGTCGTGAACAGCCCGACGAAACCCAGCGCGTAGAGCATCGGCGCATCGAAGGTGATCCAGCCCTTGTGCAGCGTCGCGATCCAGTTGAAGACCTTGATCGCCGAGGGCACCGCGACGATGAAGCTCATGAAGGAGAAGACGACGCCCGAATAGAGCGACATGCCGGTGACGAACATGTGATGGCCCCAGACGAAGAAGCCGATCACGGCAATCGACATCAGGGCATAGGCCATGCCCCGGTAGCCGAAGACAGGTTTGCGCGCATAGCAGGCGATGACCTCGCTGACGACGCCCATCGCCGGCAGGATCATGATGTAGACGGCGGGGTGCGAGTAGAACCAGAAAAGGTGCTGGAAGAGCAGCGGATCGCCGCCGATCGCCGGGTCGAAGAGGCCGATGCCGAGGAAGCGCTCCATCGACATCAAGGCCAAGGTCATGGCGAGCACCGGCGTCGCCAGCACCATGACGAGGCTCGTGGCATAGATCGCCCAGACGAAGAGCGGCAGGCGGAACCACGTCATGCCCGGCGCGCGCAGGCGATGCGTCGTCACGATGAAGTTGAGGCCGGTGAGGATCGACGAGAAGCCGTTGACGAAGACCGCCATCGCCGCCGGCAGGACATGGCCCGTCGCGTATTGCGAAGAGAGCGGCGTATAGAAGGTCCAGCCCGTATCGACGCCGCCGACCAGCAGGAAATAGACGGCGAGGATGCCGGAGGCGTTGAAGAGATACCAGCTCAAGAGGTTGAGGCGCGGGAAGGCGAGATCCTTGGCGCCGATCATCAGCGGCAGGAAGAAATTGCCGAGCGTCGTCGGAATCGACGGGATGAGGAAGAACCACACCATGACGACGCCGTGCATGGTGAAGAGCCGGTTGTACATGTCGGGCTGGACCAGCCGTCCGGCGGGATCGAGAAGGTCGAGGCGAATGAGGGTCGCCGCGGCGCCGCCGATGAAGAAAAAGAAGGTGACGGAGCCGAAGAACATCAGCCCGATGCGCTTGTGATCGGTCGTCAGCAGCCAGGAGCGAATCCCGAAGCCGGCGGTGAGATAATTCTTCACCGCAGTCGATTTCGCCGGGATGAAGGTCGTGACGGTCATCGTGCCGCACTCGCGGGATTGCCGAGCGATTTGATATAGGCGACGAGCTTCAGCACATCCTCCTCCCCGATCTGGCCGGCGAAGGTCGGCATGATCGGCGGGTAGCCGGCGACCCGCTCGGTGCGCGGCAGCATGATGCAGTCGTGGATGTAGCGATCATCGACGATTTCGCTGCGCCCGCCTTCGAGCTGCACGGGCTTGCCGTAGATGCCGGCGAGAGACGGCGCGTGGACGGTGCTGTTGGCGCCGTGGCAGCCGCTGCAGCCGAGCTGCCGGAAGAGCGCCTCGCCCTGCCGCGCGAGGTCGGGCTCGGCGCCCTGATCATTCAGCCAGCGCTGATAGTCGGCCGGGTCCATCACCGTCACCCATCCCCCCATTTCGGCATGCTGGGTCCCGCAGAATTGCGTGCATTCGATGCGGAATTCGCCCTTCTTCGTCGCGGTGAACCACATGGTCTCGTATTGCCCGGGCAAGACGTCGTGCTTGATGCGGAAATCGGGAATGAAGAAGCTGTGAATGACGTCCTGCGAGGTGAGGACGAGGCGGATGGGCCGCCCGAGCGGCACGTGCAGCGCGTCGATTTCGCGCTGTCCGCCCGGATGCTCGACCTTCCACATCCACTGCTTGCCGACGACGTAGATCTCGTCGCCCGCATTCGCCGGCGGCTGGTAGAGCCAGAGATAAGCGCCGGCGCCCCAGACGAAGAGAACGAGAAACGCGATCAGCGTCGCGCTCGTCCAGCCTATCTCCCAATGCCAGCTCTTCTTGACACGATGGCTGCGGTCGGCGCTGCCGCCGCGCCGATAGCGGAAGGCGAAAAGCAGGATGAGGGCGTAGACGACGAGGCAGATGAAGGCGGAGACGGCGAAGAGCCCGATCGCCAGCGTATTCACCGTGACCGCCGTGTTCGATGCCGTGTCCGGCCAGAACGGGATCCAGCTCATGCCGCCCTCCTCCGCCGGTGCTCGCGCCAGAGGGCGAGCGAGACGCCGCCGGCGAGAGCGAGGGCGGTCGCGGCGCAAGCGATCTCCGTGAGGCGCATGACAAGCGGCGTGTAGCGGCCGGTCCGCGGATCGTAGGAGAAGCAAAGGAGGAGCAGATGCGCCGCGGGGGCGGCAACCGCGCCCTCGCCCGCTTCGGTGACAGCGAGACGCAGCGCCAGCGGCTGCGCCTCGACGCCGAGGAGATAGCGCGAGACGGTGCCGGTCGCGGTGAGGACGGTGAGGCCGGAAGGATGCGCGAATTGCCCGATCGCCGGGTCGAAGCGATAGCGGAAGCCGACCGAATTCGTGAGCCCGGCGATCGCCGCCTTGCTGCCCGTGAGGAAATGCCAGCGTGCGGCGGTGCCGAAGCGCGCTTCGTATTCCGCCTTCGCCCGCGCGGCGTCCGCCGGCGTCTCGTGCGGGTCGAAGCTGACGGCGAGGATCTCCACATCGCGGCCGGGAGCGAGGGACGCCTTGCCGAGCGATTGGGCGAGATTGCCGAGGACGAGCCCGCAAAGCCCGGGGCAGTGGAGATAATCGAGGTCGAGGAGCACGGGGACGCCGTGGAAGAAGCGATGCAAAGGCACGGCCGTCCCGCTTTCATCGGTCAGGACGAGGTCGAGCGGAACCTGCGCCCCCGGCTTCTGATCGAAGCCGAGCTTGGCGAAATCGGCGGGAGCGAGGCTCGACGGCGCCGCGCGGGACGGCGGCGCCGCGACAGCCAGCGCCAAACCCATAGCGGCAAGGAGCGCCGCCTTCATTGCTTTGGCCCCGGCCAGCCCGGAATGCCGTCGCGGGCCAGCTTCGCCATGGCCTCGTCGATCGGGATGTGGACGATGCCCTTCTGCCGATCGACCCAGCCATAGCTCGAGAGCCGCGCGTCCTCGCGCTGGCGGAGGGACAGGAGATCGGCATGCGGATCGGTCTGGAGGCGCGGCTCGGGCATCGCCACCCGCAGCCGCTTCGTCGTATCGGAGACCGATTGCGGGTAGCCGAAGCTCAGCACCAGCGGAACGATCGCGAGCCAGACGACGGCGAAGAGGGCGAGGAGACCGATAACGCCGATCGGGACGTCGCGGCGCTCGTAGTCGACATCGGGATTTCGCCCCCATTCGTGGCCGTCAGCCATGGCTCACACCCCGCTCGAAGCGCACCCCGCGCGGCGCCGGGATGCGACGCTCTGCCTTGGCGAGGCCGCGCTCGAAGCGCCAGAGGAAAAGCGCAAGGGCAAGGCCGCCCATGCCCATCGCCGCCACCGGCGCGAACCAGGTGAACCCGCCCGGAAATTCCGGCAGCACCATCCACCAGACATCGATGAGGCCGGTCACCAGCACCAGTGCGCAGACGGCGCCGAGCGCCCCTCGGCTGCGCTTCACCGGCGACCAGATGAGGGCGAGAAAGGGCACGACGAAATGGCCGAGCACGATGGTCAGCATGACGCTGCCCCAGGGGCCATAGAGGCGCTTTACGTACCAGCCGATCTCGTCTCTGAGGTCCTCCTCCCAGATGATGAGGAACTGCATGAATTCGAAATAGGCCCAAAGGAGGAGGACAGCGAGGAGGATGCTGCCGAGGTCGTGGAAGCGGTCGCTGGGCGGCCCCTCCCCTGGTGCCGGCATGCGCTTCGCCATGAGCGCGACGAGAATGACGACGCAGAGGCCGGTCGTGAACTGCCCCGAACCGACGATCAGCCCGAACATCGTCGAGAACCAATGCGGCTCCAGCGACATGACCCAGTCGAAGGCGGCGAAGGTCGCGGTGAAGGCGAGGAGGACGAGGCCGATGCCGCTGACCGCCCCGAGCCCGCCGCTGGCGCCATCGCCGTCGAGCGGCGAGCGCAAGAGCGCGATCGCGGCGAGAATGAGCCAGATGACGAAATAGCCGGCAAAGCGCCCGATGAAGAACGGCGCGTCCAGATAAAAGGTGTTGGGCAGATACGCCGCCTCGTCCGGGCGCGCCCAGGAATAGAGCTCGGGCAGGAAGAAGAAGATCGGGATGAAGACGAGGATGAAGAGCGGGAGGGTCAGGAGCGATGCCGTGAGGCCGGGTCGGACCGTCAGCGCCCAGCGCCCGCCCGTGAGGTCGTGAACCTCCACGAGGGCGAGCGCCCCCAGCGGCACGCCGAGCCAGAAGACGTAGGCGGCAAGCCAGGCGGCGAAGAATTCCTGTGGCGCCCAGATGGCGCCGATAGCGCAAGCGACGGTGCCGGCGAGACCTGCACCCAAGGCGCCGCGGCGAAGCTGCAGCAACGTCATTCGAGCCCCCGCCGCTCGTCCGGGGTGAGCGACGCCACCGGCTGGTCCTGGCTCGCCTGCAAGGCGCGGATATAGGCGGCGATCGCCCACCGGTCCTCGGGATCGACACGGACGGCATAGGGAAACATGGCGCCGTAGCCATGCGTGATGACGTCGTAGAAATGCTGGATCGGCGCGTTGCGCAGCCTGTCGATGTGATAGGAGGGCGGATGCGGGAAGCCGCGCTGAACGATCATGCCGTCGCCGTCGCCGAGGCGGCCGTGGCAGGGCGTGCAGTAGATCCCGAAGCGCTCCTGTCCGCGGCGGAGCAGCGCCAGGGTCACCGGGGGCGGCGCCGTCTCCGGCCTCTCGCGCGCGACGACATTGGGCGGCGGCGTGCGGTCCTGGGGAAATTGCTCGACGGTGTAGGCTTCATAGGGGTTCTGCTTCGGCTGGTTCGCCATGTTGTCGCAGGCGGCGACGAGAGCGAGGGCCGCCAGCAGAAGCGCCGCACACGCCTTCATGCCGCGACCTCGGCGATGCGGTGAGCACCGCAGCGCTCGAACAGCCAGCGGAGGCGCGCGCGGTCGAAGCGCGGGTCGCTGGCCTCGACGCAGAGGAAGTAGCGGTCGATGGTCGCCCGCTCGAATCCGGGAATGGCGCTGAGCGGCGTGCCGAGGCGGGGCAGCCGGTTGAAGATGAACCATGCGAGGAAGGCGCCGCCCACGGCGAAGACGACGGTGATCTCGAAGGTGATGGGACCGAAGGCGGGCCAGGAATTGAGCGGCCGCCCGCCGACATGGATCGGGTAGTCGACGACGGCGAGGTAATACTGCATGAAGAAGCCGACGAGAAAGCCGATGCAGCCGAAGCAGAAGATGAGGAGCGGCAGCGCCACCTGCTTGCCGGCGATGAGCTCGTCGAGCGCCTCGACCGGCATGGGCGTGTAGGCTTCGAAGCGGCGGAAGCCGGCGTTCTTGATGTGGCGCGCGGCGGCGGTCACCGCCTCGGCGGTGGTGAATTCGGCGGCGATCCCGTAGAGCTCGGGCGTGCTCATCCGGCGCCCTCCTCGCGGTGGACGAGCTCGCGCATCTCGAACATGGCGATGATCGGCACGAGGCGCAGGAAGATGAAGATGCCGGTCAGAAACAGCCCGATCGAGCCGGCGAGAGTGAGCCAGTCCCAAAGGCTGCCGGCGAAGAAGTACCAGGCGGAGGGCATGAAGTCCTGATAGAGGCTCGAGACGACGATGACGTAGCGCTCGAGCCACATGCCGAAGATGATGCCGACCGAGACGAGGAAGAGCAGCGGCTCGTTGAGGCGCAGCCGCGGAAACCAGAGGAGCTGCGGGATGACGACGTTGAAGAGAATCTTCCCCCAATACTGCAGCGCGTATAGATCGAAGAAATCGTTGCGGATCTGCTTCACGTCGTAGGGATTGCCGCTGTAGTACGGCATGAAGGCTTCGAGCGCGTAGGAGTAGGTGAGCATCAGGCCCGTCGCCAGCATCATCTTCGCGAGCGCGTTGATGTGGTACTCCGTGATGAACGCTTCGAGGCGGTAGAGGCGGCGGATGGGCAGGACGAGAAAGAGGACGGTGGCGAAGCCGGAATAGACCGCGCCGAAGACGAAATAGGGCGGGAACTGCGTCGAGTGCCAACCGGGGGTGAGGCCGCCGGCGAAGTCGAGGCCGACGATGCTGTGCACCGACATCACCATCGGCGCCATGAAGGCGCACATGATGCCGTAGACGACGCGGAAGCGCTTCCAGTGGCGCGCGGCACCGGTCCAGCCGCAGGCGAGCGTGCCGTAGAAGACCTGCTGCCAGCGCGTCGGGGCGCGGTCGCGCAGCGCCGCCCAATCCGGCAGAAGGCCGATATACCAGAACAGGATCGAGGCGATGATGTAGCAGAGGAGCGCGAAGAAATCCCACAGCAGCGGGCTGCGGAATTGCGGCCAAATTCCCATCACGTTGGGATAGGGGAAGAGCCAGTAAAAGAGGCCTTGCCGGCCGAGATGGAAGATGGGCATCAGCCCCGCCGCCGCCGCCGCGAAGAGGGTCATCGTCTCGGCGACGCGGTTGACGGCCGTCCGCCACTCGGATCGCGTGATGAAGAAGAGCGCCGAGATGATCGTGCCGCCGCTGGCGACGCCGATCCACCAGACGTAGTTGGCGAGCGCGAAGCCCCAGGCGACCGGGATATTGACGCCCCAGATGCCGATGCCGGAAACGAAGAGATTGCCGGCGGCAATGCAGAGAATGATGAAGAGCAGGAAGGAGGCGCCGAACCCCGCCCACCACCAGCGCGGCGTCGGCATGCGCAGCGCGATGTCGCTCACCCTGTTGCTGACCGTCGCCAGGTTCTGTCCGGGCTCGACCGGCGGCGCCTCGCGGATATCGGCAAGCAGGGTCAAGTCTCAGCCCTCCGCGAGCTCGGGGTTGCGGTTATAGAGCCGCGCCGCGTAGGTCGTGCGCGGCCGCGTGTTGAGCCCGTCGAGCAAGGCGTAGTCGAGCGGGCTCGCCTTGCGCTTCGAGACGGCGCTCGCCTCGTCGTTCTTGTCGCCGAAGACGATCGCCTCCGTCGGGCAGGCCTGCTGGCAGGCGGTCTTCACCTCGCCCTCGCGGATCGGACGGTTCTCGCGGTCCGCGAGGATCTTGGCTTCGCGAATGCGCTGGATGCAGTAGGTGCATTTCTCCATGACGCCGCGCGCCCGCACGGTCACGTCCGGGTTCCAGCTCTCGCGCGGGCGCGGGTCCTTGGCGGTGAAATCGAAGAAGTTGAAGCGCCGCACCTTGTAGGGGCAGTTGTTCGAGCAGAACCGCGTTCCGACGCAGCGGTTGTAGACCATGAGGTTGAGTCCGTCGCTGTCGTGCACGGTCGCCTGCACCGGGCAGACGACCTCGCAGGGCGCGTCCTCGCAATGCATGCAGGGGACGGGCTGAAACAGCGTCTCGGGATCATCGGGAGAGCCGGAATAATAGCGGTCGACGCGCAGCCAATGCATCTCGTGGCCGCGCAGCACCTCCTCCTTGCCGACGACGGCGAGATTGTTCTCGGCCTGGCAGGCGAGGACGCAGGCGCCGCAGCCGATGCAGGAATCGAGGCTGATCGCCATTGCCCAGGCATTGCCGTCGTAAGCGCGCCGGGGATAGAGCGATGCCTCGACTTCGCCATGCCTCTTGCGTTCCTCGGCTTCCTCCTTGTGGAGAAACTCGGCATCGCGCAGAAAGCTGTCGAGATCGCCGGTGCGAACGATCGGGCGCCCCGCCATCATCTGATGGTGCTGACGGAGGGCGAGGCGCCACTTGCCCTCGATCTTGCGCAGGCTGACGCCGCTGCGCTGGCGGAGTCCGTCCGATCGCCGCAGCAAGTAGGCATCGAAGCCGACGCCGACGCCCACGGCGCCGCCCTTGCTGCGCCCCTCGCCGAAGGGCAGCAGCACGCAATCGGGAGCGATGCCCGGCAGGACCAGCACCGGCGCATGCAGCGTGTTCTGATCGTCGCGCAGCTCGATGACGTTCTCATCGGCCAATCCGAACCGCGAGGCCGTCGCCGGCGACATGATGGCGGCGTTGTCCCAGGTCAGCGTCGTATGCGGCCGCGGCATTTCCTGCAGCCAGCCGTTATTGGCAAAGCGCCCGTCCCAGACCGCCGCGTCGGGGCGGAAAAGGATGGTTGGGGCTTGGCTGCGCGCCGACAGCGGCGGGCGCAGGCGGGCGCCGAGATCGGGCAGGGTCGTGGCCTCGACGGGCTTTGCCGACGACCCCGCCACGAGGCCGTCGCGCACCGACTGCGTCCAGAACGAGGCGAAATCCGCCTCGCCCGGCTTCTCCGCCTCGCCCTGCCAGTAGCCGCGGACGATCTGGTACGCATCGGGGCTGAGCTGCCCCAGCAGGAGCCCCATGATCTCGTGCACCGATCGACGGCTATGCGTCGCCCGCACCTGCGGCTGGAGAATGGTCGCAGTGCCGTCAAAGGCCCGCGCATCGCTCCACGCCTCGTATTCATGGGTCTCCGGCACATGCCATTGGCACGCGGCCGCGGTTTCGTCGAAATACTCTCCGAGATGAACCGAGATGTGGACGCGCTTCAGCGCCTCGGCAAAGCCGAGATCGGCCGGCACCGTGAAGACCGGGTTGACGCCGAGGATGAAGAGCGTGTCGACGGCGCCGGCATTCATCGCGGATACGAGGTCCGTCAGCGCGCCGAGCTGATCGCCCGCCTCCAGCGCGACGGGATCGATGTGGCGCAGGGTCGCGCCCGGCGCCGCGAGGCTGTCGTTGATAAGATGCGCGAGGGCGTGGGCAATCGCCGGCTGGTCGCCGCCGACATGGACGAGCGCGGCGCCGCGGTGCTGCTGCAAATCGCGGGCGACTGCCGCCGCCCAGGGCGGCGCCGCCGCGCCATAGCCCTGATCCGGCAAGGCGTGCAGGGCGCCCGCGATGGCGAAGAGCGTCATGACTATCTCTTCCGGCCGCAGCAGAAAATGATGGTCGGCCATGCTGCCGGCGAGAGTGGGCGCACTCTCGATGGCGTAGACCCGGCTCATCCGCGCCCCCACTTCGGCGGCACGCCGGCGTGCCGCGAAATGCCGGGCGTAGCGGAGATGACCCGGCGCCGAGGACAGCATGTCGCTCTCGACGGCAAGGATGACGTCGGCCTTGTCGAGATCGAGGAGAATATCGAGCGGACGGCCATAGGCGATCATGGCGCCGCTCTGCGCCGCGTCGCGATTGGCCGCATCCCATTGGTGCCAGCGCGCTTCGGGATAGCGTCGCCGCAGCTCGGCGATCTGTGCCGCGAAGCTCGGCGAGGTCATGGTGCCCGTGAGCAAGCGCAGGCCCTTGCCGCCATCGCGCTGCCACTGCTCACGCCGCTCGAGAATGAGAGAGCTGAAGCGCTCCCAGGTGCTGGACCCGCCGGCCCGGATCACGGCTTGCGAGCGGTCGGGATCGTAGAGGCCGAGGATCGAGGCCTGTCCCCAGGGGCTGGTCGCGCCGAGGCTCGCCGGATGCTGGGGGTTGCCCTCGATCTTGATCGGCCGCCCATCGACATGCTTGACGATGACGCCCTCGGCAAAGCCGTCGAGCATCGTCGCCGTGGCGAAGTGGCGCGGCACACCGGGGACGATGCCCTCCGGCGCCTCGACCTGGGGAACGAGGTAGCGCGTCTCGGGCTCGGGGCCGCAACCGGCGAGGCCGGCGAAGGCGAAGGATGCGGCCATGACCTGGAGGAAGCGGCGGCGGTCGAGACCGGGATCGATCGCACCGACCAGCCCCGGAAATTCGCCCTCGAGCCAGGCGAGAAAGCTCGGCGACCGCGCCACCTCTTCGAGGCTTCGCCAATAAACGCGACCGCGCGTTCCGGCGAGGCGCCGGCGCAGCGCGGCAAGATCGGCACCGGGCGCCTTCGGCTCCGGGCTCATCGGTGGCATGTCGAGCAATCGGTGAGGCCGGTGGTCACGACGTGATTGACCTTGACCAGTTCGTCCGGCGGCGGCGTGTTCGGGCCGCGCTTCCAGAACGGATCAAAAACTTTGTCGACCGGGCGCAGCTTCGGCCCGGGATTGCGGTGGCAGTCGAGGCACCAGCTCATGAACAGGCTCTGCCCCTTCCAGGTGAGCGACATGGTCTCGACCGGGCCGTGGCAAGTCGTGCAGCCCACCCCCTTGGCGATGTGGATGCTGTGGTTGAAGTAGACATAGTCGGGCAGCGTGTTGACGCGTCGCCAGTGGACGGGAATTCCGCTCGCATAAGCCTTGCGGATCGGCGACAGGATCTCGGCATTCGTCCAGATCTGCGAATGGCAGGTCATGCAGGTCTCGATCGGCGGAATGCCGGCGCTCGCCGACACCTCGACCGCGGTGTGGCAATAGCGGCAGTCGAGGCCGAGCCCGGCCACGTGATGCTTGTGGCTGAAGGGAACCGGCTGGGGCTGAACGAGGCTGATCTGGGTGTTGTAGTCGAACCAGGGGATGGGCCAGATGAGGACGAGGAGAAGCGCCGTGCCGCCCAGCACGACGATGAGGCCGACCTTCATCGCAAGATTGCTGCCCGGCCCGAGCCCAGCCATCCACCCCGCCTCCGCCCCGCACCACCACGCCAACGGGGCGACCCGCGGTTTGTTCCTTGTACCCGAGAGCCGCGTACCGGCTTGAAAAATATCAAAGTGACCTACCTTTGACCGGCACAGCGCGGGAGCCTGCCGAGAGCCGGTCGAACTTGCCCGGAGAAGCGGCTAGGATGGCCGCGCGGGGCGGCCCCGTTTGCGGAAGGGACGGTCGGCGATGGCGCACGAACAGACGCTCACAGTGCTAGGTATTTCGGGGAGCCTGCGCAAAGGCTCCTACAACACGGCGGCGCTGCGCGCGGCGCAAGAGCTGGCGCCGCCCGGAATGGCGATCGAGACCATCGGCATCTCGGCGCTGCCGCTCTACAACGAGGATGTCCGCGCGGCGGGGTTTCCGCCGGCCGTGCAAGAATTACGCCGGCGCATTGCCGCAGCCGATGCGCTGCTGTTCGTCACGCCCGAATACAATTACTCGATGCCGGGGGTGCTCAAGAACGCGATCGACTGGGCCTCGCGCCCGCCCGATCAGCCCTTCAACGACAAGCCGGTTGCGATCATGGGCGCGAGCCCCGGCATGATCGGCACCGCCCGCGCCCAGTACCATCTGCGCCAGAGCTGCGTCTTTCTCAACATGCACGTGCTCAACAAGCCGGAGGTGATGATCGCCAATGCCGCGTCGCGCTTCGATGCCGAAGGGCGCCTCACCGATGAAGCGACGCGCGGCTTCATTCGCGATCTGCTGACGGCGCTCGCCGCCTGGACGAAGCGCCTGCGCGGCGAGCAGTGATGCAGGAGGGCCAGAACGCGGTCGAGGCGGGAGCAGCCTCCGATAGCCAGCGGTCCGAGGCCGGCGAGGCGCTGGCCCGGCTTCAGGACATCGCCGTCTTCGCCGAGCTTCCCGACGAGGTGCTGGCGCGCATCGCCGACAAGATCGCGCCATACCGGGCGGCGGAGCAGACCGTGCTGTTCCGCCAGGGCGAATTGCCCGAGTTCCTCTATATCCTCCTCAGCGGGCAGGTCGTGCTCGACGCCCGCGCCGCGGATGGCGTCGAGACGATCATCGAGATCCTGACGCCGGTCGAGGTCTTCCAACTCGCGGCGTCGCTCACCAACGCGCCATACCTCACCTCGGCGCGCATTTTGAAGGAGGCACAGCTCCTCACCATTCCGGCCGCTCTCCTGCGCCAGATGATCGAGGCTCAGCCGCCGCTTGCCCTCACCATGCTTGCTTCGATGTCCCGCCATTATCGGATGCTGCTTCGCCAGGTGAAGGATCTGAAGCTGCGCTCGGCGGCGCAGCGCCTCGGCTGCTTCATCCTCGGCCTTGGCCGCCAGCAAGGCTTTCCCCAGCGAATCAAGCTGCCATTCGACAAGCAGTTTCTGGCGGCGCGGCTGGGCACGACGCCGGAGAACCTGTCGCGTGCCTTCGCGACGCTGCGCAGCCACGGCGTCGCCACCAGCGGCTCGCATGTCGTCGTCAACGACCCGATGCGCCTTGCCGCCTTCTCGGTCCCCGACGAGGCCGGCTGAAGTGCCGAGGGCGCGCAGAAGGAAACCGGGCCGCCACCGCCGGCGTTTAACTCGGAACGGATCGCGGCTGGCACCTTCCTCTCCGTGCCGGGCGAAACGGTCTCGCACGAGCTGATCGTGGTGGCGCCGATGAACAAGCAGCTGAAGTACAATGTCTGGTACTTCATCATAGCGATCTTCGCCATCCTGCTGCTTCAGGAATACTTCGCGCAGCGGCAGCAGGTCGAAGTGCTTCCCTATAGCGAGTTCGAGAACCAGCTCAAGGCCGGCAAGGTCGCCGAAGTGCGGGTCAGCAACAACTACATCCAGGGGACCTACAAAGAGCCGGACAAGAGCGGCAAGAAGGAGTTCGTCACGACGCGCGTCGATGCGTCGCCGGAGCTGTTGGCCGAGCTCAACAAATACAATGTCAAGTACAGCGGCGCCATCGAAAGCCATTTCCTCGCCGATCTGCTTTCATGGATCGTCCCGGTTCTGCTGTTCTTCGGCATCTGGTACTTCGTCTTCCGCCGCTTCGCCGGCAAGGGCGGGATGGGCGGCGGCCTCATGTCGATCGGCAAGAGCAAGGCCAAGATCTATGTCGAGCACGACACCAAGGTCACCTTCCGCGACGTCGCGGGGGTCGATGAGGCGAAGGACGAGCTCCGCGAGATCGTCGGGTTTCTGAAGGATCCACAGCGCTATACCCGGCTCGGCGGCCGCGTTCCGAAAGGCGTCCTCCTGGTCGGCCCGCCGGGTACCGGCAAGACGCTGCTGGCGCGCGCCGTCGCGGGTGAGGCGGGCGTCCCCTTCTTCTCGATCTCGGGCTCGGAATTCGTCGAGATGTTCGTCGGCGTCGGCGCTGCGCGTGTGCGCGATCTCTTCGAGCGGGCGCGGGAGAAGGCGCCGGCGATCATCTTCATCGACGAGCTGGACGCGCTCGGCCGGGCCCGCGGCACCTACCCCATGGGCGGCGGCAACGACGAGAAGGAGCAGACGCTGAACCAGCTCCTCGCCGAGCTCGACGGCTTCGATGCCAGCACCGGGCTCGTACTCCTCGCCGCGACGAACCGGCCGGAAATCCTCGATCCGGCCCTGCTGCGCGCCGGCCGCTTCGACCGCCAGGTCCTCGTCGACAGGCCCGACAAGCGCGGCCGCGTCGAGATTTTGAAGGTACATCTGCGAAAGGTGCGGCTCGCCCCCGACGCCGACCCCGAGAAGATCGCGGCGCTGACGCCCGGCTTCACGGGCGCCGACCTCGCCAATCTCGTCAACGAGGCGGCGCTCGTCGCGACGCGCCGCGACGCCGATGCGATCGGCATGGAGGATTTCACCGCGGCCGTCGAGCGGATCGTCGCCGGTCTCGAAAAGCGCAACCGCATCCTCAACCCGCAGGAACGCGAGGTGATCGCCTATCACGAGATGGGGCACGCGCTCGTCGCGCTATCGCTGCCCGGCGTCGATACGGTGCACAAGGTGTCGATCATTCCGCGCGGCATCGGCTCTCTCGGCTACACGATCCAGCGCCCGACCGAGGACCGTTTCCTCATGACGCATGAGGAGCTCGACAACAAGATGGCGGTGCTGCTGGGCGGCCGCGCCGCCGAATCGGTCGTCTTCGGCCGCGTCTCGACCGGCGCCGCCGACGATCTCCAGAAGGTCACCGACATCGCCCGCAACATGGTGACGCGCTACGGCATGTCGAGCGAGCTCGGCAATGTCACTTACGAGCGCGACAGCCGCACCTTTCTCGGCGGGCCGGGGCATATGGAGTGGCACGAGCGGCAATACAGCGAAGCGACGGCGCGCGAGATCGACAACGTCGTGAAGCGCATCGTCGATGACGCCTTCGCTCGCGCGACAGCGCTGCTGCGCGGCCAACGCGAGGTTCTGGACCGTGGCGCCCACGCCCTCCTCGAGAAGGAGACGCTGACCGAGCAGGACCTGCTCGAACTCACCGGAAAGGGCCGGCTCGCCGCGGCGCAGTGAGCGGGCCTGTCACCAGCGCCGAACGCGGCCGACATCGACATGGACGAAGTCGGAGCGCGGGTAATAGCCGACGCCGCCGAGGCCGAGATCGAGAGCGGCGCGATGGACCTTGACGAGCGAGCGACCCGGCACGCGGATATCGATCGCCATGCCGCGCGTGTGGAGGCTGTTCTGGGCGACGCCGTCCGTCGTCGCCGCGAGCATGGCGTTTGTCGCCGGCGAGCGATAGCCGGAGATCACTTGGAACGCATCGCGCGCGCGCAGCTTCTGCTGCAAATGCCAAAGGAGATCGAGGAGGTCGGGATCGATGGCGCGGACCTCGTCCGTCCGATGGTCGCGCAGCACCCAGTCGATCTCGCGTAGCGCCTCCGGGAGATAGCGCCCGTTCTCCCAGAAGGCGGTCTTGACGCGCTCGCCGGTATGCAAATTGTCGAGAGCCACCGTCCGCACCGCCAGCGGGCGGTATGCGGCCGATGCGGGACAAGCCGCTGCCGATGCGATCGCGCCGGCGGCCAGAAACAGAACCGCACGTCGCGTCACTCCCGACCGCTCGGCCATCGCCGCCCCTCCCGCGCTGAAATCCCGGCCTGGCGACTGTGGTAAACGGAGCCGCCGCGGATGTCGCCGATCCGTTTACCAAGAAGTCCCTAATGCGGGATTAACTAACGCGAAGCTTGCGCCGACTTTATCGCAGCGGTGGCAATTTCGCCGAGGAGCGCCGCCCGCAGCCGCTTGTCACGGCCGTAAATGTCGTCGCGGAACTCGACCGCCCCGTCGGCATCGACGAAGGCGGTGAAGTAAAGGAGCTCGACTCGCAAATGCCGCATGACTTCGAGGCGCCGAGTCTCGCCCGAATCGATCGCCCGCGCGATGTCGCCGGAGGTCCATTTCACCGGGTCGAGGACATAGGCCGCGAGCTCGCGGGCCTCCTCCATCCGCACGCAGCCATGGCTGAGGGCGCGGGCAGCGCGCTCGAAGGTGCCATGGGTCGAGGTGTCGTGAAGATAGACGTCGAATTTGTTCGGCATTTCGAGCTTGACGCGGCCCAGCGGGTTCTTCGGACCAGGCAGCTGCTCGAAGAGATAGGCGCCCTTCATCACCATCTCGTTCTTTTCGAGATAGCGCGGATCGGCCTTGACCTTCGGCACGATCTCGCTGCGCGCGATGGAGAGCGGCACCCGCCAGGGCGGATTGATCGTGACGGCGGCGATGCGGCTTTGCACGACCGGCGTCGGGTGCCCGGGATCGCCGACGATGACCTTCATCGTCATCACCGTCGCGCCATCCTGGACGACCTCGAGCTGCTCGCCCGGCACGTTGACGAGAATGTAGCTCTTGCCGAAATCGCGCGGCAGCTCGCGCCAACGTTCGAGGTTGAGCGCGATCTGGTCGACGCGCGCCCGCACCGGGACGTTCATCGCCGCCACCGTCTTCGGGCCGACGGCGCCGTCGACGACGATGCCGTTGCGGAGCTGGTAAGCGCGGACCGCGGCTTCGAGCGCCGCATCGAAGGTATTGTCGCCCGGCGCGTCGGCGGGCAGGTAGCCCTCCGCCACGAGCCGCGCGCGAACGAGGCCGACTCGATCATCGGCCATGCCGAGCTTGATGGTCGCACCCCGCGGGATCTTCGGCCAGCTGCCGGCGCGGGCGAGATCCCGATAATGCGCGAGGGCGGCCTTCAACTGCGTGTAGCGCAGATGCTGCGGCGCGAGCGCGGCAAACCATGGACCCAGCCGGTCGCCGCCAAGCGCATGCGCGAGCGCCTCGGCGGCATCGAAGGCGGGCGTCGGGATCGCCCAATCGTCCTCGATCTCTTGCGGCTGGACGCGTCCCGCCGCGAGCGCCCTGGCGAGGCGGAGCGCCGCGTCGCTCAGCAGGAGGTCGCGCTCGGCAGCGCCGATCCCCTTCCCGCCGGTTTGCGCCTCGGCCGGCATCGCCATATCGAGCCCGTCTTCCGCCGCATCTGCCAGCGCCGTTGCGAGCGCCGCGATTCGCGCTTCGTGCCCCACCCAGATCAGAGAGAAATCTTCGGCCTTGTAGAGGCGCTGCAAGGATTCGAGATCGAGCTGTCGCCCCGCGACGAAGAGCGGGCTGGTCCCACCGAGGAGCTGCTGCAGCACGCCCGCCGCTTGCGATTCGCCGGCTGCCGCCGCGGGGCGTGTCGCCGCGCCCGGCGCCCCCGCTGCGCCGAGCGGCGCCCACGAGCACAGGAAGGCGAGGAAGGCGGCGAAGACAAACGGCGGACGCATCGTGCGGAATGATACAAGGTTGAAGGCGCGGCGGACGCTACGGCGCAAATATCACCATTTCGTCAATGCGGCAGCCCTTCCATATATCCCCGGCACGGCCGCGTATAAAGTCACCGGCCCGCGGCGGATCCGCGGCCCGTGCAAATTCGTCCGATAGTTGCATCAGGGCAACAGCGCGAAAGCGGCGCTTTCGCCCTCTCGGCGCGGAGGAACCTACACCCCCAGCCGCGCCGTTGGCGGAATATGGACCACGACCCTCGACAAGCCGCGCTCCTCGCCCGCATTCTGATCGCCAAGCATGGCGCCGGCGCCGCGCGAGTCGCAGCCGAGCGGGTCCTGCAATGGGCCCGTATCGGCGATGACGAGACCGCCGCTCTCTGGGTCGAGGTCGTCGAGATTGCGATGAACCGCCTGGCCTCGCAACCCTCTTTGGAGGAGGACGAGCTCGACGGGCTTGTGGACGAGCTCCGGGGCGAGCTCAGCCACCGGAGCTAGAACTCCCTCGCTCAAACGTCGGTGCCGCGCACGAAGCACATGATTCCACGCGCCGGCGTCCAGCAGACGACGGCGCGGCCGACCGGATTGTCGGTGCGCTGCAACACCTTGTCCTCGGGGACCGTCAGCCATTCGCCGTTGATGAAGGCTTCGTAATGGTTCCCGGACATTCGATAGTCGGTCGGCCGGCAATCCGCGATCGAGCAGCAGGACATGCCGGTCCCCGGCTGATGCAAGCTCTGGAACCAGGGGGCGAGCGCAGGATCGGCATTCTCCGGCGGCCGCGCTTCGGCGCCCGGGCTCGCGACAATAAGCATGAAGGCGGCCACCACCCCCGCGGCCGCGTCGTCTGCGCGGGCCATCGCACTCCCCGGCGGACTGATCCTCTCTTTTAAGAACAGCGTCCCCACCGTAACGTCCCCGCAGAGTCGGTGCTAACCGCGGCCGTAGCGCCGCATCACCTCCTGGAGACCGTCGAGAGGCAGGGCGTGGACGATCCGCCCGTCGCGGCCGGTCATTGTCTCGGCCATGCAGAGCGCGTTGAGGATGGCCTCCTCGGTCGCTTCGGCGGCGGCGCGGAAAAGGCCGGTCATCGCGTCCGCGGCGAGCATGCGGACATGGCTCACCCTGTCCTTCTGGCCGATATGATTGCCAGTCGAGAAGGCCAGGAAGATGTCGCCGCTGCTATTGGCGCCGATGCCGCCGACCCAAGCGAGGCCGGTCGTCGCACGGCGGGCAAGGCGCTGGCACTGAATCGGCAGCAATGGCGCGTCCGTTGCCAGGATGACGATGATCGAGCCGGCATCGCGCGGAATGGCACGATGTGAGGGCACGATGTCAGGGCCGATCTCGCGTCCGACCGGCACGCCGTCGATGCGGAGGAGGTCGCGCGCGCCGTAATTCGCCTGGACGAGCGCGCCCACCGTGTATGAGGCGCCATCCGCCTCGACGATGCGGGAAGCGGTGCCGGTGCCGCCCTTGAACTCGTGGCAGATCATGCCGGTGCCGCCGCCGACATTGCCCTCGGCGATGGCGCCGCCGAAGACGGCGCCGTCGAGCGCGCGGAACGCGTCCGCCTGCGTCAGCGGAAAGCTTTGGATGTTGTTGAGCCAGCCGTCATAGGTCTCGGCGACGACGGGAAGGTGAAAATCCTGCGAGGCGCCGTCGCGCACGGCGAGGGCGCAGATGGCATCGCGCACGATGCCGACCTGATAGGTGTTGGTGATGCAGATCGGCGCGCCGATATAGCCCTGCTCGGCGATCCAGGGCAGCCCGGTCATCTCGCCATTGCCGTTGAAGGAGTGGAAGCCGGCAAAGACGTAGTCGGTCCAGATCTCGGACCCGCGCGGCCAAATCGCGGTGACGCCGCTGCGCACGATGTGCGGCGTCTCGCGGAGCACCGTCGCATAGCCGACGCCGACGCCGCCGACATCGGTGATGGCATTGAGCCGTCCCGGCGGCAGCGTTCCGGTGCTGATCCCGAGCTCGCGCAGACGCCGACGCGCCATGTTGCAGCCTCCCTTCATGCGTGACGGCGCCTTTGATACGCGGTTTGGGAAGCGGCGTCATCTGCGCCGCGAAAAGGTCTAGGCGCGCGCGAAGGAGAATTTCTGCCAGGTGATGGCGGAAGGGCGCTGACGCGCCATGAACGTAGCGAGGTCGGGGCGTCCCCAATAGGTGGGGCCGGTCTTGCCGCCGACCGCCATCAGCACGACCGGCATGCCGGGAAAGAGCCTGGTATAGGCGCGGATCGTCTCCTCGGCCTCCTCGGCGTTGCCGACCATATAAGCATGGACCTGGACGACGGCGAAGTTGATGCCCTGCTCCTCGACGATGCTGCCGACCACTTGCATGCGACCACCCTCAGCCAATCCGGATCGTCTTGCTGGCGCGATGCTTGTCCCGCGATGTCTCTCTTCTCAAGCTCTTTCGATTCAAGTTTTAGCAAAATCGCCGAGGTCGCCGCGTTCAGCGCGCCAGGGCACGCAGAACGCCGAGGCTGCGCTCGACGATGACGACGAGTAGCGCCGTCAGCAGGATGAGCGCGACCGAAAGCGCCGAGACCTGCGGGTCGGCGCGATATTCGATGTAGTGGAAGATCTCGATCGGCAGGGTGGTAAGGCGCGGCCCGACGAGAAAGAGCGAGATGACCACCTCGTCGAAGGAGGCGAGAAAGGCGAGCGCCGCCGCGGCGACGATGCCGGGCAGCATCAGCGGCAGGGTGACGCGGAAGAAGACCCGCACCGGCCCGGCGCCGAGCGTCGCCGCCGCCTCTTCCAGCGCCGGCGCGATGCCGCGGATCGCCGTCAGATTGATGCGGATCGCATAGGGCAAGGTGACGAGGCTGTGGCCGATGACAAGGCCCGGCATGGTCGCGAGCAGCCCCAACCGGGCAAAGACCAGCAGGAGGCCGAGGCCGAGGATGATCGCCGGCAAGAGCAGCGGCGCCGTGAAGATCGCGAGGAGGAAGCCGCTTCCCGGAAAGCTGAAGCGGGCGAGCGCATAGGCGGCGCCGGCGCCGCAGACGAGGCTGATCGCCGTCACCGTCGCGGCGAGGACGAGGCTGGTCCCGAGTCCGGCCCGGAAGGCGGCGTTACCGACGAGCGCGCGGTAGCCGCCCAATCCCCAATGATGGGGCGGGAAGGCGAGGAATTCGTCATTGCTGAACGAGGTCAGAAGCACGACCACGAGCGGCGCCAGCAGAAAGGCGAAGAGCAGCACCACGGCAATGCGGAAGGCCGTGCTCAAATCATCCACCGCCGCATCGCCCGCTCGTACAGCATCAGCGCGACGCCGAAGACGGCGACGAGAACCACCGAGATCGCCGCGGCGAACGGCCAGTTGAGCGTCTCCAGCGCCTCCTCGTAAATCGATGTCGCGAGCACGGCGACTCGCCCGCCGCCGAGCAGCTTCGGCGTGACGAAGGAGCTGATCGACAACACGAAGGTGACGAGCGAGCCGAGCAGAACCCCCGGCATGCTGAGCGGCAGCGTGACGCGGAGGAGCACCTTTCGCGGCGGCGCGCCGAGGCTGCGCGCCGCCTCTTCCAATGTCGGGTCGAGCCGGGCGAAGCCGGCAATGAGGGCGAGCGTCATCACCGGCATCATCACCTCGGTAAGCCCGATGAGGACGCCCAGCATGTTGTTCATGAGACGGAGCGGCGCCGCCGTGAGACTGACGAGGCGCAGCAATCCGTTGACCCATCCCTGATCGCCGAGGATCACCATCCAGCCGAAGGTGCGGACGACCGAGCTGACGAGAAGCGGGGCGATCGTCAGCACGGCAAGAAACCCGCGCCAGCGGGAGCGCGTGCGCGCGAGAAAGAGCGCGAGCGGGTAGGAGAGCAGCAGAGTCAGCGCCGAGGCCAGCGCCGCCATCCAGGTCGAGCGCCAGAGGACGCCGAGATAGAAGCCGTCGCCGAGGAAGCGCAGGTAGTTGGCCGCGGTGACCGCATCGACAAGCATCCCGCCGCCGCTCGAGCGGTCGAGCGAGAGGCGAAGCAGCCAGGCGAGCGGCAGGACGAAGGCGATGGCGGTGAGCAGCGCCGCCGGCGCCAGCGGGCCCGCCGCTGCAACGGCGCGCTTCATCGCTCGGCGAAGACGAGGGTGTCGTCGAGGCTCCAGGTCGCGGCGACCTCTTCGCCGATTCCCGGAACCCAGCCGCCGCCTCCTGTCGGCTGCTCGACTCGCAGCACGAGGCCCGCGGCATCGATTTCGAGCTGCACCGCCTCCCCGGCAAAGACAAGCTTGCGCACCCGCGCTCGGACGGCGTTCCCCTCCCCCGCCCCGCCGCCGCGAGCGGACAGGCGGATGCGGTGCGGCCGCACCATCACGGTGACGCGGACACCAAGCGGGAGCTCGCGGGACGCCATCAGCGACAGACCCGATGCATCGAGGCGCGACCGCCCGCCGCCGCTCGCCGTCACCGCGGCGGTCAGGCGGTTCATGCGCCCGATGAAGCCGGCGACGAAGGGTGATGCCGGCCGCTCATAGAGCTCGGCGGGGCTGCCGACCTGCTCGATGCGGCCCGCATTCATCAGCACGATGCGATCCGACATGGTGAGCGCCTCCATCTGATCGTGCGTCACGAAAATGGCCGTGATGCCGAGGCGCCGCTGAATGTCGCGGATTTCGTCGCGCAGCTCCTCGCGAAGCTTGGCGTCGAGATTGGAAAGCGGCTCGTCGAGAAGCAAGACCGAGGGCTCGATGACGAGGGCGCGGGCCAGCGCGACGCGCTGCTGCTGGCCGCCCGACAGCGCCTTCGGCTTGCGCTCGGCGAGCTCGGCGAGGCGGACGAGGGCGAGCGCCTCGGTGACGCGCCTCTCGATCGAGCCGCGCGGCAAGTCGCGCATCTCGAGGCCGAAGGCGACGTTGCGCGCGACGGAAAGGTGAGGAAAGAGCGCATAGCTCTGGAAGACCACGCCCATGTTCCGCCGATGCGCCGGCACCTTCGTCACATCGATTCCGGCGACCTCGATGCGCCCCGCGCTCGGCTCGACGAGTCCCGCGATCATGCGAAGGGTCGTCGTCTTGCCGCATCCCGACGGGCCGAGCAAGGTCACGAACTCGCCCCGCGCGACCGCGAGATCGAGGCCGGCGACCGCCGCCTGGCCGCCGTCGTAGCGTTTGGCGAGGCCCGCCAGCTTCAGATAGGGAGCGTCCGCCGCCATCGCAGGCGGCGCCGCGCCGGCCATGCTGCGCCGGCCTATTGCGCCGGAATGACCTCGCGCCGCCAGCGCTCGGTCCACTGATCCTGGACCGAGGCGACGTAGTCCCAATCGACCGGAATCATCTTCGCCAAGGTCGCGGGCGCCGACGAGGTGCGGGCCATGAGCTCGGGCGGGAGCACAGCCTTCTTGTTGGTGGGTCCGTAATACATCGCCTCGGCCATGCGCTTCTGCGGCTCGGGGCCGAGGGCATAGTCGATGAAGGCCAGCGCCGCCGCCGGGTTGCGCGAGCCGGCAACGAGGTTGATCGTGTCCATGTCGAGGATGCCGCCTTCCTGCATGACGATCGACTTGACCTTGCCGCCGGACTTGTCGGCGTAGAATTGCGCGCGCGCATTCCAACCGATGCCGAGAGCGAGCGCGCCGTTGATGATCATGGTGTAGTTGTCGGGCGTCGCCTGCCAGGTCTGGACGTTCTGGGCGATCTTCTTCAGCTCGGCGATGACGGGATCGATCGGCGCCTTGTAGCCGACCCCTATGGCCTTCGCCACGACGATCTGCAAGGCGATGCCGATGACATTGGGCGCCGGCGAGAAGCCGATCTTCCCCTTGTTCTTCGGATCGAGCAGGTCCTTGATGCCGGTCGGCGCCGGCTTGACCTGATCGGGTCCATAGAGCATCACGAGATTGTCGAAGGTGATGCCGGGTCCCATATCGCCCGGCATCCGCGCCTCGTCATAGATATCGGCGAGGTTCGGCACGTCCTTGCGGTCGAGCTTCGAGAAGATGCCCTCCTTATTGCCGACCCGCGAGACGGAGAAGTCGATGATCGCGACATCGACCTGCGGATTGGCCTTCTGCGCCCGCAGGAGCCCCAGCATTTGCGCCGAATTGCCGCCGGGATTGTAGGTCACCTTGACGCCGGGATGCGCCTTCATGAAGGGCTCGACGACCGCCTTCACGTAATTGTCCTGGAAGGCGCCGGGATAAGCCATGAGCACGATATCGCCGGAGGGCTCGGCCGCCGGCGAGGGCGCGGCGAGGCACGGCGAGAGCGCGATGAGCGCGGCGAGGACAAGCTTCGGTCCGAGAATGCGGCGGCGTCTCATGGTGTTCCTCCCGGGCAATGCTTGTCGCAAAGGTTACCCCAGCCCATCAGCCTCTTGTCCAGCACGTCGCGCGTCGCGTGTGTCGGGGAGCCATGAGTCTTCGCCGCACGACGCGCCACAACGCAGCGGATTTGCCAGCAATTTTAGCTGCATTTCGCTCGACTATGCGACGAAAGAGAGCAGCAAAATCCGAGTCTTAATCGCTGCTTTACGGTTTGCCGCCGATAACGCCTCTCCACCGGAGATGGTATCTGCGGCAGCAATCGGGTGGGCGCATGAGCAAGACACCGGACGCCAGCAGCGTCGCGCGCATCTTCAACAAGGTCCGCGTCGACCAGCGCCTCCTCGACTGGGTTCACGAGCACCACCAGAAATACCTGATGACCCGCCCCGGCGGTTACCGTGCCGTGCTTCGTCAATGCGACCTCGGCGGGCTCGATTTTCGCGGCATGGACTTCACCGATTCCGAGCTGCTGGTCTGCCGCTTCGTCGGCGCCAATCTGCGCGGCGCGACGTTCCGGCGCGCCAATCTCTGGGGCGCCAGCTTCGAGAATGCCGATCTCTCCGGTGCCGATCTGGAACGCGCCGATCTGCGCGGCGCCAAATTCGAATCGGCCAATCTGACGAACACGCTGCTCACCGGCGCCGATTTGCGCGAGGGCATGGTGATCGCGGAGGGCGCCGTCATCGATCACGATCACGGCAGCAATTTCCGCAGCGCCGTGCTGCGCGGCACCAACATGTCCGAATCGAAGCTGAAGGCCGCAGATTTCAGCGGCGCCCTGCTCGACGGCACCGTCTTCGCCGGTGCCGATCTGCGCTCGGCCTGCTTCCATGGCGCCGAGCTCATCAACGCCGATCTGAACGGTGCGCGCCTCGCCAATGCCGATCTGCGCGGCGCCCTCTTGAAGGGCGAGGGCGTCGACGCGCTCTACTCGCGCGGCGCCACGCTCAACACGCCGCAGCTCAGCGCCACGGCGCTGGTCACGCGGCTCGAAGAGCATGCGCGTTGGGTGGCGAGCGGCGGCCGGGCGGGTCGGCGTGCCGATTTCACCGGCTGCGATCTCTCGGCGCGCGACCTCACCGGCGCCAATCTCGCCGCGGCGAAGCTCGGCTACACGATGCTGGCGGGAACGAAGCTGCGCGGCGCCATGCTCGCGGCGGCGAAGCTGACCGGCGCCAATCTCCGTGCCGCCGATCTCTGCGCCGCCGATCTGCGCGGCGCCGATCTCGCGAACGCCAATCTAAAGCAGGCGAAGCTGGACAATGCCAAGATCGGCCCGCTCCCCGGCACCTCGCTGACGACGCACATGCCGGGCTGACGCAGGGCGGCGCACCGCGCCGGCCGCGCCTGTTGTCGGCATCCGCGCTCTCGGCCATGATCCTCCCGAGAGCCACGGGAGCGCGTCCTTGGATTTCTCGCTCACCCCCGAGCAGGAGCAGATCCGCCGGTCCGTTGCGGCGCTCTGCGCGCCGTTCGACGATGCGTATTGGCTGGAGAAGGACCGGACCGGCGGCTTTCCGCATGATTTTCATGCCGCCGTCGCGGCCGGCGGCTGGCTCGGAATCGCCATGCCGCGCGAGCATGGCGGCGCCGGTCTCGGCATCGCGGAGGCCGCGATCATGATGGAGGCGATCGCCGCCTCGGGCGCAGCGATGAGCGGCACCTCCGCGATCCATATGAACATCTTCGGCTTAAATCCCGTGGTCGTCTTCGGTACGGCGGAGCAGAAGCAGCGGATGCTGCCGCCGCTCATCCGCGGCGAGGACAAGGCCTGCTTCGCCGTCACCGAGCCCGATGCCGGGCTCGACACGACCGCGCTCGCGACGCGGGCGGTTCGGGAAGGCGATCACTACCTCGTCAGCGGCCGCAAGATCTGGATTTCGACGGCACAGGTCGCGAACAAGATGCTGATCCTGACGCGGACGACGCCGTTTGCCGAAGTCGCAAACAAAACCGACGGGCTCACCCTCTTCTATACCGATCTCGACCGCAGCCGGATCGAGCTGCGCGAGATCCCCAAGGCCGGGCGGAGCGCGGTCGATTCGAACATGCTTTTCATCGACGCGCTGCGGGTGCCCGCGGCCGACCGCATCGGCGCCGAGGGCGACGGCTTCCGCGCCATCCTCCACGGCATGAACCCCGAGCGCATCCTCATCGCCGCGGAAGCGGTGGGCTTGGGTCGCGCGGCGCTCGCCAAGGCCGCGTCTTACGCGGCCGAGCGCCGCGTCTTCGGCCGGCCGATTGGCCAGAACCAGGCGATCCAGCACCCGCTCGCCGAGAGCTGGATCGAGCTCGAAGCCGCCTGGCTCGCGACCTTGCGCGCCGCGGCGCTGTACGATGCCGGCAAGCCCTGCGGCGCCGAGGCGAATGCCGCCAAGTACCTCGCGGGTGAAGCCGCCTTCCGCGCCTGCGAGCGCGCCGTAATGACGCATGGCGGCATGGGTTATGCGAAGGAATACCATGTCGAGCGCTATTTGCGCGAAAGCCTCATCCCGCGCATTGCGCCCGTCAGCCCGCAAATGATCCTCAACTTCATCGCCGAGAAGGTGCTGGGGCTGCCGCGTTCGTATTGACGGGCTTAAGCCGCGACCTGGCCGATGCCGCCGCGCCGCGCTCCTGCCGCGACATTGCCCCAGAGAACGCGATGGTCCTCGGGCAGCGCCCGGCTGTTCGGCATCGAGAGCCAGAGGCGGAAGAGCAAGCGGTCCTGCCCCGTGCTCTTGTCGTCCTCGAAAGGCGTGCGGCCGTGATAGATGACGTGGTTGTTGAGGAACTGGATGTCGCCCGGCTCCAGCGTCATCTCGAAGGACAGCTCCTGCGCCAAGGCCAGCAGCATGTCGATGGCCTCGCGCTGGCCGGCATCGAGCTTCGGCACGCCGGGGACGAGCTGCGCCGCCTCGATATAGGTCAAGGAGAAATGGCTGGTGAGGCGGCCGTCGCGCACGCCGAAGACCGGCAGCGGATAGACATCGTCCGGGGTTTCCGACTCTTCACCGTGCCGGCTCCGCCAGATATTGGCGTAGAGCCGTTCGAGGAGATCGGGCCGACGCTCGAGCATGGCGTTGTGGATGGCGGCGGAGCTGGCGAGCTTGCTGGTGCCGCCCCGGCGCGCCTGGCGCACGCAGAGGAGCGCCACGACATCGGTGCGGTCGGTATGGAAGCGGAGCTGACCGTTGGAAAGGGTGCGGGCATAGGAGGAGAGGAACGGCCCCTTGCCGTCCGCCGTTTCGATCTGCCCGTAGCGCTTGCCGACATCGGCGCCTTCATCGCGGATGTCGCGCATGAGCTCGCCCCGGCGGTTCTGGAAGACCGGCTGCCCGAGATGGCGCGCGAGCCCGAAATAGAGCTGCCGCAGTTCGCCCTCGGCATAGCGTCCGACCGGAATGCCGCGCAGCTTCAACATGCCGCTGCCATTCTCGAGCTCATCGGCGATGTCGGCGACGAGCGGAGCGAGGCTCGGCAGCGGGAAATCGGCGGCGGTGATCTCGTGCCAGGCGAGCCCGCGCCGCTTCACGGCGGCGAGCGCTGCATCGATTTCCGCCAGCGCCGCCGGCGGCAGCTCGCGCACCCAGCGCCGCGAGCGTGCCATGTCTTTGCCGTGCCAAGCGCAGGGGCCCGTGATCGGATTTCGCATTCTTCCCTCTACCCGTGTTCATCGACGCGAGACCAAGCCGTTCCCTTTACCGCACCGATTCGGCGGCCGTGAACTGCAGCTCGATGGCGATCCCGTCCGGATCCTTGAGAAAGATCTGGGTCCCGCCCGAACGCGGATGATTCTCCATGGGCGGCACCTTCACGACCTCGAATGCGACGCCGCAGCGTTCAAGGTGGGCGATCGTCGCCTTGAGGCCCGTCGCATTGAAGGCGATGTGGTTGAACTTGCCGGTATCGGGCGCCGCACCGCCTTCGCGCACGGACAAATGAACGAGGGGCCGACCCGCCGCATAGAGCCACGCCCCCGGCTGGCTGAAGGGCGGGCGGTCGCCATCGACGAGCCCCAGCACATCCTTGTAGAAGCGGCGCGACCGTTCGAGATCGGCCGGGCTGAGATTATAGTGGTCGAGCCCCTCGATCATCGGTGCCTCCTGCAGCCTTCGCCTGTCCTCGCCGGCCCCATTATAACGCCGGGCCCGGACATGTCAGTCGCCATGCGGGTGCGAGGCGCCGCTCATTCGCCTGCGGATTGTCGGGCCGCGGGAAAGCTGGTTTAATTCGCGGCAAGAACAAGAAGAGGCGGCCGAGCATCCGGCCGAATTCCATCATCTCTGAACGGGGGGGTTCTCATGTCGGTCTCGGCCGTCGCCACGCAGAGTGCTTGGTACCGCAACCGTTGGGCGCAGCTCGTGCTCGGCATCATCGCCATGATGGCGATCTCGAGCCCGCAATATGTCTGGACGCTGTTCATCGCGCCGCTCAAAGCGCAGCTCGGCGCCGATCTCGCCAAGCTGCAATGGACCTTCTCGCTCCTTATTATTCTCCAGACCTTCTGCTCCCCCTTCCAAGCCTATCTCGTCGACCGCTTCGGCCCACGCCTGCTCATCTCGGCCGGTGCCGTCCTGTCCGGCGGAAGCTGGGTCCTCTCGACGCATCCCGGCGGCGTCGCCTCGCTCTATGTCACCTACGGCGTCCTCGGCGGTTTCGGCACCGGCATCGTCTATGTCGGCATCATCGGCCATATGGTGCGCTGGTTCCCCGACCGGCGCGGGCTTGCGACTGGCCTCGCCGCCGCCGGCTATGGCGCCGGCGCGATCATCACGACCTTCCCGATCTCCGGCATGCTTCAGACCTCGGGATATGCCGAGACGCTCCTCGTCTTCGGCCTCATCCAGGGGGCGATCGGGCTTCTCGTCGCGCAATGGCTGCGGATTCCGGGCGAGAGTGCCGCCGCCGCCACGCGCAGCACCGCCGCCGAAGCGCGCCAGTCGCGGCGCAGCTATACCTGGCAGGAGATGCTGAATTCGCCGCTCTTCTGGCTGCTCTTCGTGATGATGAGCATGATGTCGACGAGCGGCCTCATGGTGACCTCGCAGGTCGGCCCCTTCGCCAAGGATTTCGGCGTCAGCGACGCGCTGGTGCTGGGCATGGCGGCGCTGCCGCTCTCGCTCACCCTCTCGCGCGCCACCAACGGGCTCACCCGTCCCTTTTTCGGCTGGGTTTCAGACCATATCGGGCGCGAGAACACGATGTGCCTCGCCTTTGCCCTCGAAGCGGCGGCGATCCTCGTGCTCTTCGCCGTGCGCTCCAATCCGGCGCTCTTCGTCGTGCTGACCGGCCTCGTCTTCTTCGGCTGGGGCGAGATCTTCTCGCTCTTCCCATCGACTCTGACCGATCTTTTCGGGCCGCGCAACGCGACGACCAATTACGGCTTCCTCTACATCGCTCAGGGCGTCGGCTCGATTCTCGGCGGGCCGGCGGCGGCCTCTCTCAGAGCGATGACGGGAAGCTGGACCATGGTCTTCGTTCTGGTGGCGCTGCTCGACATCATCACCGCCCTGCTTGCGGTCGCGGTGCTGAAGCCGCTGCGCATCCGCCACATCGCCAAGGGCACATTGCGCTGAGCTGCGCCGGCACGCGGCGCGGCTCTCGGCTCAGATCGCCGCGATGCCGGCGGCGGCAAGGGTGAGAAGCGCGAGCGCGGCGACGCTCGCCGCGCGGCGCGCCAAATCCTTGCCCGCGCCGGCGCCGCCGTTGAGGCGCATCAAGCCGCCGATGACGAGGAGGGTCGCGCCCCAGAAGAGGAGCTGGATGCCCGAGGGCTGCGCGACATAGCCGATGAGGGCGTGCAGCGCCTTGCCTGCGATGCTGCCGTCGCTGAGGAAGGCTGAGCTGTCCCAGATCTGCTGGCCGAGCGACGGCAGCAGCTCGGCCTGGACAAGGAAGGACGCCGCTTGCGAGGCCATGCCGGCGGCGAGCAGCAGGATGAGGGCGCTCGTCACCGCAAAGAGATGCTTCGCCGGGATGCGCAAGAGGCCGAAATAGAGCGCCGCGCCGGTGGCGGCTCCGGCGGCGAGGCCGAGCGCGCCGCCGGCGAGCATCTCCGCCCCGCCCCCCGCTGAGGCGGCGATCCCGTAGAGGAAGAGGACGAGCTCGGAGCCTTCACGCAGCACGGCCATGCCGACGACGATGGCGAGCGCATGGAGCGGCCGCGCCCCCGCGCCGACGGCGCGCCCGAGGGCGTTTGCCTCCTGCGCCAGCTCGCGGCCGTGCCGGCCCATCCAGACATTGTGCCAGCCCAGCATCGCGACGGCGAGGAAGAGAATGCCGGCATTGAAGAGCTCCTGCCCCATCCCGGCCGCCGCCTGCGCGATCGCCTCGGCGAAGCCGGCGACGAGGCAGGCGCCGGCAACCCCGCCGACGACGCCGCCGCCGACCCAGAGAGCCCGGCGCGGAACGCCGCGGCTCGCCGCCATCACGATGCCCACGACCAGCGCCGCTTCGAGCACCTCGCGAAAGACAATGATCGCAGTCTGCAGCATCGGCAACGGCGCTCCTATTTCGCGATGATCGTGCCGTGCGCCGTGGCGCGGTGGAAGTCGCCGACGAATTCGTAGCGTCCAGGTTTCAAGGGCCCGATCGAGATCGTTATCTCCTGCCCGCCGGGAATGACCTTCTCGCGGTGGAGCGAGCCGCTTTCGAACTCCTCCGGCGTCGGATCGGCATTCTTGACCACGAGCTTCACCTTGGCGTTCGCCGGGACTTCGATCTCGGCAGGCGCGAATTGATGGTCCTTGATGGTCAACGCGACGCTCGGCTCATCGGCCCGCACCATGTCCGCAGACGCGGCGAGGCCGACGAGAAGCGCCGCGGCAATGACGGGTCTTATCATGAGGAGCTCACTGCGAATGCGAACGATACGCAATGATAATGCGATCGATTCGCAACTGCAAGCGCCGACATCGCCCGTCGATTGCATTGCCGCCGAGGCGGATTGTCGCAGAGGTCTGGCGGGAGCCTCCCGCGCCGGAAGAACGGCGCCTCACAGGAAGCGCGCCTCGGCCGCACCCAACGCCTCGATCTCGGCAATGACGGTGTCGCCGGGCTTCGGCCATTTGGTGCTGACGATGCTGCCCGTCGAGACGATCATCCCGGCGCGAAGCGGACGGCCGCGCGCCGCCAGCGTATTGGCGAGCCAGGCGAGCGCGGCGAGCGGATGACCCAGCACATCGGCGCCGCTGCCATGCCCGACCTCGGCGCCGTTGATCAGCATGCGCCCGCCGAGCTTCGCGAGATCGAGCTCGCGCCAGCGCGTCATCGGCGGCCCGGTGACGCAACCCGCATTCCAGGCGTTGTTGGCGACGAGGTCGCAGGCCGTGGCGAGCCTGTAGTCGGCGTTCTGATCGTCGATGATCTCGATGGCCGCCATGCAGGCGTCGACCGCCTCGGCGACGTTGTGCCGGTCGTAGCGGTGCCCCGCGGGCAGGTCGGCGCCCAGGCGGACGGCGATCTCGCATTCGACCGCGACATTGACGTAGGCGGCGCAGGAAAGGCGAGCCGGCGAGGGGTGGAGCATGCCGGCGAAGATCGCACCGCCGCAGGGGTGGTCGATACCCATGAGGCGTTGCATCACGGGAGTCGTGATCGCGATCTTGTAGCCGGCGATGGCACCGCGCGCCGGATGGAAAAGCGCCTGCAGGCGCTCCTGCATGGCGTAAGCCTCCGCGAGGTCCGCCGGGCGCAGCTCCAGCGGCAAGGGTTCGAGCTTCCGGCGCTCGCGATAGACCTCGTGGAGATGGTGCGCGCCTCGTGCCGCCTTGTCGTCCGCCATGCTTCGCCCCTCGGCAATCGTCTATTCAGTCCTAGCATGAAACGGAGCCCGCCGGCACGGCGAGGCGAAGGCGCTTGCGTCCCTCCCCTGCCTGGTTGCAGCATTGGCGGTTGTACCGCCGCGGCGGCCTGACGACAAAAAGGGAGATAACGCGATGAGAGTGACCCTTGCCCTTGCCCGGCCGGCCCGGCGGCTTTGCCGGATCGCGGTCATCGTCGCGGCGGTATTGGGCCCGACTGCGATCGCAGCCGAGGCGCAGCTCATGATCGTCGGCAATGATGAGAAGATCACCTGGGACGAAAACGGGAAGGCGGTCAACCGACCACCGGGCAAGGACACGATCGACATCTTCGATCTCAAGGGCACCCCGGCGTCGCCAAAGCTTCTCGCCACGCTCGATCTCGAGAACTCGATCGTGGGTCCGCCCGTCAATCTCGCGATCACGCCCGACGACGCGATCGCTATCATCGCCAACTCGCTCGACAGCGTTAAAGACGGCGAGGGCTGGAAGACCGTGCCGGACAACAAGCTCTATGTCGTCGATCTCACGACGAACCCGCCGCAGCGGATCGCCACCATCGAGGTCGGCAAGCAGCCCTCGGGCGTGGCGATCAGCCGCAAGGGCGATCTCGCCCTCGTCGCCAATCGCGCCGACAATTCGATCAGCGTCCTCGCGATCGAGGGCAAGGAGGTGAAGGTCATCGACACCGTGCCGATGGGGGATTCCGTCGCCGCCGTGGCGATCACCCCGGACGGGAAGCACGCGCTCGCCGTCAAGCCCACCGTGAACCGCGTCGCTCTCCTCGACATCGACGGGCAGAAGGTCACCTACGGCAAATACGACATGATCGTCGGCAATTTTCCGTATAATGTCGCGATCGCGCCCGGCGGCAAGATCGCGCTCGTCAACAACAACGGCGCGAATGGCTCGGCCGACGGCAATGTCGACACCGATGCGGTCATCGATCTCGAAGCCAGCCCCCCGCGCGTCATCGATTTCGTCGTCGTCGGCGACGGCCCGGAGGGGCTGGCGATCAGCCCCAAGGGCAACCTTGCCGCTTCGCTCCTCTTGCGCGGCTCGAACGCCGACCACAAGGCCTTCTTCTATCACAAGAACAGCGCCATCGCCGTGCTGCGCATCAGCGGCAAGAAGGTGACGAAGGTAAGCGAGGTCGAGGTCGGCGGCCTCGCCGAAGGCATCGGCTTCAGCCCGGATGGCAAATACCTCTATGTCGGCAACTTCCTCGATGGCGACATGTCGATCCTCAAAGTCGACGGGACAAAGCTGGTCGAGACCGGCAAGCGCATGAAGCTGTCGGGCCACCCCGCCTCGCTGCGCGTCTCGCCGAGATAGCGCCCCGAAGCGTCCAGCACGAGGAAGCCGAATGTCGCTTCACCTCTACCTAGCCTATGTCGCAGCCTGCATCGTCCTTGTCATCGTGCCCGGGCCGACCGTGACCCTCATCGTCGCGAACAGCCTCCGGCACGGCACGCGGGCCGGGCTCTTGAACGTCGCCGGCACGCAGCTCGGCCTCGCTCTCATGATCGGGATCGTGCTCGCCGGCCTCGCCTCGCTCATCGAGGCCTTGGGCTGGTGGTTCGACTGGGTCCGCCTCGCCGGCGCCGCTTATCTTGTTTGGCTCGGCGTGAAGCTCCTGCGCTCCTCCGCCGAAGCCGCGCGGCGGCTTCCTCTTGCAAGGCTTTCTCGTGCTGATGAGCAATCCGAAGGCGCTGATCCTCTTCGGCGCTTTCTTTCCGCAATTCATCGACCCCGGCGGCGATTATATGAGGCAGGTGATCCTGCTCGGCGTCACCGCCATGGCCACCGCCTTCGTCTTCGACAGCTCCTACGCGATCCTCACCGGCAAGGCGGGCACGCTGCTCTCGCGGCGCCGCGTGCGCTTCCTTTCGCAAGCGAGCGGGATTTTCCTCATTGGCGGCGGCGCCTGGCTCGCGCTTGCGCGGAGCCGGTGACCGCGGCGTCAGCGCAGAGCGAAGCTCACCTGTCGAGGAAGGCGCGCGCCGCCGCGTCGATGATGCTGCCCTCGTCGATGCCGTAAGCGCGGTAGAGATCGGGGATGTCGCCCGACTGGCCGAAGCGGTCGACGCCAAGCGGGTAGACGCGGTGCCGGGCGACGCCGCCCAGCCAGGACAGCGTTGCGGGATGAGCGTCGATGACCGTGACGAGCGCGGCGTCGGGAGAGAGGCGCTGGAGAAGCTGCGCAATGTGGCTCTCCTCGCCGACCTTGCGCCGGCTCGTCAGCCAATCCGCATGGAGGCGGTCGGGCGAGGTTACGGCGAGGAGCCCAATCCCGGGCGCATCCTCGGCGATCGCCGCATGTGCAGCCATCGCCTCCGGCGTCACCGCGCCGCAGCAGACGACCGCAAGCTCCGCCCCGGCCTGTGGCTCGATGAGCCAGTAGGCGCCCTTGATGATGCCGGCGACAAGCGCGGCGTCGAGCTGCCGCGGCGGCTGCTCCACGGGCCGGGTCGACAGGCGGAGATAGATGGAGCTGCCCCTCTCCTCCTGCATGTGCTGAAAGCCCCAGCGCATCAGCACCGCGAGCTCGTCGACGAATGCCGGCTCGAAGCCGGCGAGCCCGGCTTGCGCAAGGCCGATCAGCGGTTCCGACATCGATTGATGGGCGCCGCCCTCGGGCGCGAGGGTAATGCCCGAGGGCGTCGCCACGATCATGAAGCGGGCATCTTGGTAGCAGGCATAGTTCAGCGCGTCGAGGCCGCGCTTGATGAAGGGGTCGTAGAGGGTGCCGATCGGCAGCAGGCGCGCGCCGAAGAGAGAGCCGGTAAGCCCCAGCGCGGCGAGAAGAAGAAAGAGGTTCGTCTCGGCGATCCCGAGCTCGATATGCTGGCCCTGCGGCGACAGCAGCCAGCGCTGCGCCGAGACCACCTTCTCGTCGCGGAAGACGTCCTGCCGCTCGGTGCGGTCGAAGATGCCGCGCCGATTGACCCAGGCGCCGAGATTGGTCGAGACCGTCACATCGGGCGAGGTCGTGACGATGCGGGAGGCGAGCTCGCCGCCCGCGGCCGCCAGCTCGTTTAGGATGCGGCCGAACCCCTCCTGCGTCGACATGCGCGCGCCGCGCGGCACCGGCAGGCTCTCCGGCACGGCGATGGGCGGAGCGGTGAGCCGCCGCCGGCCTGCCGCGTTGAAGGGCACCTGGTCGAGAAATGACTGCAGCGCCTCGGGCGCCGTGTCGAGGCCGGCGAAACGGTCCCATTCGGCGCCTTCGGGTACCGCCATGGCCGCGCGGAAGCGCTCCATCTGCTCGACATTCATGAGCCCGGCGTGGTTGTCCTTGTGGCCGGCGAAGGGAAGGCCGAAGCCCTTGATCGTGTAGGCGATGAAGCAGGTGGGAACGTCGTCCTCGATGGCATGGAAGGCATCGAGCACCGCCTCCATGTCGTGGCCAGCGAGATTGGTCATCAGCGCGTGCAGCTCGTCATCGCCGAGCTCGTCGAGGATGCGGCGGATGCCGGGATAGCGGTTGAGATCGCGCCGCAGATGCTCGCGCCAGCCGGCCCCGCCCTTGTAGACAAGCGCCGAGTAGAGCGAGTTCGGACAGGCGTCGATCCAGTCGCGCAAATGCTCGCCATCGGGCGCCGCGAAGGCGGCTTCGAGGCGCTTGCCGTATTTGATCGTGACGACGCGCCAGCCCATCATGCCGAAGAGCGTGTCGATGCGATTGAAGAGGCGATCGCTGACGATCGTGTCGAGGCTCTGGCGGTTGTAGTCGATGACCCACCAGAGGTTGCGCACATCGTGCTTCCAGCCTTCGAGCAGCGCCTCGAAGACGTTGCCCTCGTCGAGCTCGGCATCGCCGACCAGAGCCACCATGCGCCCCGCCGGCCGGTCGGCCGGAGCCAGGCCCTTCAGCCGCACATAGTCCTGGGCGATCGAGGCGAAAAGCGTGATGCCGACGCCGAGCCCGACCGAGCCGGTCGAGAAGTCGACGTCATCGGCGTCCTTGGTGCGCGAGGGATAGGATTGCGCGCCGCCGAAGGCGCGGAACGCCCGCAATTGATCGAGGCTCTGATTGCCGAGCAAATACTGGATCGCATGGAAAACGGGCGAGGCATGCGGCTTCACCGCAATCCGGTCCGCCGGGCGCAGCACGTCGAAATAAAGCGCCGTCATCAAGGTGACGAGCGAGGCGCTGGAGGCTTGATGGCCGCCGACCTTCAGCCCGTCGCGGCTCGGGCGCAGGTGATTCGCATGGTGGATCGTCCAGGCCGAGAGCCACAGCACCTTGCGCTCGAGCGCCCGCAGGATGCGCAGACGCTCGGCGCTGTCCGGCACCGCTCTCCTGTCCTCGGCCGCTTGCGGGAAGGCCATGCTCATGCACCTCGGTGCCGCATTCTAGCGCAAGACGCCGGAAAAAAGCGCCTTCCAAACTGGCAATGAGCCGTGCTGCCGGTCGGGGCTGCGAGACGACACGGGGCGCATGACCAATTCCTTCCTTCAACCAGCGCGTTAAGCCTCCGATAACCGTGATCGCCGTATTTTAACCACGATCGAGAGCAGCAGGCCCGGGGCGCCCCGAGGACGGAATAGGACTATGCGGAAGAACCGCCTCCACGAGCTTCACCGGGCTTTCCGCCGGATCGTCGCGCGGGCGCTGGACCGCGATTGGCAGGACTGGAGCCCTCCGAAGGCGCTCGCGGCGCTCTCCCCGATCCGCGCCAGGATCGGCTACGGTCTCAAAATTGCCGGCGGGGCGATCAGCGGCGTTTCCCGCTTCGCTTCGGCTGCGCTGCGGCAGCGCATGCAGGAGAGCGCGGAGTGGCGCCGCCATTCCCGCCTTCGCCAAAGCATGCTCGCCATCGCCGCCGGCGATCTCGACGCGACGATTCCGGAGTGTCGCGGCACAGCGGGTGAGATGGCGGCGGCGCTCGCCGCCTTGCGCGATCTCGTCCGCGCGGCGCAAGCGAAGGAGCGTCAGGCGGCCGAAGAAGGGGCGCGCCTCGCCGAGGCCCATCACCGGGTGCTGCTCGATCTCGCCGAGGACGTCGAAAGAAGCATCGCCGAGGCCGCTCAAGGCATGGCGGGGTCGGCGAATGGCATGCGCGCCGATGCGGAAGCCGCGATCGGTTCCGCCGGGCTTGTCCGCGGGCAGGCGGACACGGTCATCGCCGCATCGACTGAGGCCGTGGCGAATGTCGGCTGCGTTGCCGCGGCAACGGAAGAGTTGGCCCGATCGACTGCCGAGATCGGCGACCGTATCGGCCAATCCTCGGCAATCACCGCGGAGGCGGTGCGCGCCGCGGGCAGCACCAACGCCACAGTCGGCGGGCTTCTCGAGGCGGCGGAGAAGATCGGCACCGTGGTGAAGCTCATCAGCGATATTGCCCGGCAGACGAATCTTCTCGCCCTCAACGCCACGATCGAGGCGGCCCGCGCCGGCGAAGCCGGCAAAGGCTTCGCCGTGGTCGCCGGCGAAGTAAAGCTGCTCGCGGGGCAAACGGCCAAGGCCACGGAAGAGATCGGCAAACAGGTCGGAGCGATGCAGGCGGCAACGCGCGAGGCCGCGGCGGCGATCGAGAATATCGGACGGACCATAGGCCGGGTCGACGAGGTCACGGCGGCGATGGCGGCTGCCGTCGAGAAGCAAGCTGGCACGACGCAGCGGATGGCCGGCAGCGTCGGCGCGGCCACCGCCGATGCCGAGGCGGTCGCGGCGGCGGCGCTCGAATCGGCGCGCAAGGCCGAAGAGGCAGAGGCCGCCATCCGTCGTGTGCAAGAGGGCGGCGCGGCGCTTGTTGCGCAATCGAATGCGCTCCGCGCCGAGCTTCTCCATTTCATGGACCGAGTCCGCGCGCGCTAGACGGACACCGCTCCGGCTCGCGACAATGTGCGCGGCCGTTACCTTATTGCGGTTGCGGCGGCGATCACCGGCGGCCAGCATCGGATGAGCCCGATCCGAGACGATGGAGGTCACCCGTGCCGCAAAGCAGCTTCACTCTTTATGGCGTCGCCATCTCCGGCCCCACTTACAAGGTGGCGCTGATGCTGACGCTCTGCGGCGAGCCCTTCGCCTACCGCCATGTCGACCTGTTCAAGGGCGCCCACAAGCAGCCGGAGTTCCTCGCCATCAACCGCTACGGCCAGGTGCCGGCGCTCGTCCATGGCGAGCTGCGGCTCTGCCAGTCGGGCGCGATCCTGCAATACCTCTCCGAAGTGCTCGGCAAATTCGCCGGCGCCGACACGCTGACCCGGCAGCGCACCCGCGAATGGCTGTTCTGGGAGGCCGACCGGCTGAGCCCCGGCATCAACCGGACGCGCGCCATCGCCCGCGGCTTCCTCGAGGCCGATCCCGCGACGGCGAAGGTGTATCGCGAGGCCGGCGAAGCGGGGCTGAAGGTCCTGGATGAAAGTCTTGCCGCCAGCAATTTCATCGCAGGCGCGATGCCGACCATCGGCGACATCGCCTGCTACGGCGCAATTGTCTTCGCCGAGGAAGGCGGCTTCAGGCTCGCCGATTGGCCGCATGTCAAGGCCTGGGCAGGCAGGATGGCGGCCCTTCCCGGCTTCAAGGCGCCGCTCGACCTTTTGCCGATGAACGACATGCGGTGAAGCACGCGCCCGTCGACGGGAAGAGCTTATTTGGGCTGGACCTCCGGGTTGTTCCCTGACGTCCCCGGCGGCGGAATGACCGGCGTGCTTTGGGCACCGGGATTGGGCGGCGCCTTGCTCATGCCGGGATCGGGATTGATGCCGGGATGGAGGACGCCGCCCGTCCGCGACAGCGTGTCGCTCATCGATTCGCCGGGTGCGCTCGATCCGGAGCCCGGCGCCGGCGGCGTCGCCTCTTGCGACTTCGGCAGATGCGGGTTCGGCGGATGTGACTTCGGCGCAGCCTGTCTCTCGCCTCCCGCATCCGGCGATGGAAGCGGCGTGACGGTTTGAGCTTGCGCGATGCGGACGGCTTCGTGCGCGACGAGGCCAGACCCGGCTGTCACGATCAACACGGCCGCCGCGGAGCGCAACGCATTGCGATAGGGGCTCATCCATTCCCAACAGCAGCGATGGCGCCCCTGTTCCCGCAACAGCCACCCTCGCAGGCACTTAAAAGCCCGCTGCCCGTTCTCCTTGCGTGATCGCGAGAACCGATTCCATCGCCGCCGCGGACGACGCCTTCGAGCGCAGCCTCGAAGCGATCCGCGGCGTCTCGGCCGATCCTCTCGAAGGACTCTTCGGCCCGCGTTCGATGCTGTGGCGCATCGACCGCGAGGCGGCGCTTTTCCTCGGCGCCGGCCGCGCGCTTCTCCTGCAGCTCGCCCATCCCTGGGTGGCGGCGGCGGTCGCCGAGCATTCGCGCGCCATCGCCGATCCTATCGGCCGCTTCCATCGCACCTTCGGGATCGTCTTCGCGATGGTATTCGGGACGCGCGCGCAGGCGCTGGCCGCGGCGCGGCGCCTTCGCCGCCGCCACGCCTCGGTGCGCGGCGTCATGCCCGAGGCGGCGGGTCCGTTCGCGGCGGGATCGCTCTACCTCGCGAATGATGCCGATGCTCTGCTCTGGGTGCACGCGACCCTGATCGAAACGGCGATCATCGTGCACGATCTCATGCATCCGCCGCTGAGCATCGGCGAGCGCGAGCGCTACTATGCGGAAACCAAGATCCTCGCCGCCTTGTTCGGCATCCCTCAATCCTGCCTGCCGTCGAGCTGGGCGCGCTTTGCCGCCTATTGCGAGGCAATGCACGCCTCCGACACTCTGACCGTCTCCCCGTCGGCGCGTGAGATTGCAACGGCCATCCTCGCCGGGTCCGGCTCATGGCTTCCCGTTCCGGGATGGTATCGGTCCCTGACCGCGGGCCTCCTCCCTCGGCGATTGCGCGCGGATTTCGGACTCGCTTACGATTCCGGCGAGAAGCGGGCCGCCGAGCGTGCCCTCGGCGTCCTTCGCCGCCTCTATCCGATGCTGCCATCGCGCTGCCGCCATGTCGGCCCCTATCATGAAGCGATGGGTCGCCTGGCGGGCCGGCCGGCACCCGATCTCCCGACCCGTCTCCTCAACCGCTTCTGGATCGGCAAGAGCGAGATCGAGTGACGTCGCGCGGCAGAGGACCGTCGCTCTCAAGCCTCCTCCTGCAGCGAGAGGAGGCTCGCATTGCCGCCCGAAGCCGTCGTGTCGATCGACACTGTCCGCTCTACCGCGAAGCGGTAGAGGTAATGCGGGCCGCCGGCCTTGGGGCCGGTCCCGGAGAGGCCCTCGCCGCCGAAAGGCTGCACGCCGACGACGGCGCCGATCATGTTGCGGTTGACATAGATGTTGCCGACGCGGACGCGCCGCTCGATGGCGCGCACCGTCTCGTCGATGCGGCTGTGGATCCCGAGCGTCAGCCCGTAGCCCGTCGCGGCGATCTGCTCCAGCACCTGGTCGAGCTGGTCGCCGCGCCAGCGCACGATGTGGAGGATGGGTCCGAAGACCTCGCGCTCGAGGCGGGCAAGGCTCTCGATCTCGAAGGCGCGCGGGGCAAAGAAGGTGCCGTGCTCGGTGCCGGGCGGGAGCGGCAAGGCCGCGACGAGGCGCGCCTCCTTCGCCATCCGTGCCGCATGCGCCTCCAGCATGTCGCGCGCCGCGCCGTCGATGACCGGGCCGATATCCGTGGCGAGAAGCCCGGGATCGCCGATGACGAGCTCGCGCATCGCCCCGTCCAGCATGGTAAGGACGCGGTCGGCGATGTCGGTTTGGAGGAAGAGGACGCGCAGCGCCGAGCAGCGCTGGCCGGCGCTGTTGAAAGACGAGGCCAGCACATCGGCGATCACCTGCTCGGGCAGCGCCGAGGAATCGACGATGAGCGCGTTCTGGCCTCCGGTCTCGGCGATGAGGGGCACGATCGGCCCGGACCGCCGCGCCAATTCGAGATTGATGGCGCGCGCCGTTTCGGTCGAGCCGGTGAAGGCGATGCCGCCGATGCGCGGATCGGCGACGAGGCGGGCCCCGATCTTGCCGTCGCCGGGGAGGAGGTGGAGCACGTCGCCGGGGATCCCTGCCTCGTGCAGCAGGCGCACCATCGCCGCGCCGATGAGCGGCGTCTGCTCGGCGGGCTTGGCGATGACAGCGTTGCCGGCCGCCAGCGCCGCCGCGATCTGTCCCGTGAAGATAGCAAGCGGGAAATTCCAGGGCGAGACGCAGGCGAAGACGCCGCGACCATGAAGGGCGAGCGCGTTGCGCTCGCCGGTCGGGCCGGGCAGCGCCAGCGGCGCCGCGAAATCGGCGCGCGCTCGTCCGGCGTAGTAGCGGCAGAAATCGACGGCCTCACGCACCTCCGAGAGCGCGTCCGGCAAGGTCCGCCCGCCTTCGCGCACGATGAGCGCCATGAACTCCGCGACGCGCGCCTCGAGCAGATCGGCGGCGCGCTCCAGCCTCGCCGCCCGCTTGCCGGCCGGCGTCGCGTCCCAAGATGCGGCGGCGCGGGACGCCCGCACCAGCGCCTGTTCCACATGGCCCGCTTCCGCCCCGACGACCGAGCCGATCGCGCGGCGCCGGTCGGCCGGGTCCATGACCTCGCGCGCGGCGCCCGCAAGCTCGCTGCCGCCGACGATCGGCGCCGCAGTCCAGGAATGCGCCGCGGCCGTTGCCATCGCCGCCGCGAGCTCGCCGAGAGCAAGGCGGTCCGAGAGATCGAGGCCGCGCGCGTTGCGGCGCTCGCCGAAGAGTTCCGCCGGCAGCGGAATCCGCGGATGCGGCTTCTGCGCCAGTCCGCGCAGCCGCGCGACGGGATCGGCGATGATCGAATCGAGCGGCGCCTTCTCGTCGACGATGCGGTTGACGAAGGAGGTGTTGGCGCCGTTCTCGAGAAGACGGCGCACAAGGTAGGCCAGCAGATCCTCATGGCTGCCGACCGGCGCGTAGACGCGGCACGGCCGGTTCATCTTGTCGGCGCCGACGATCTGTTCGTAGAGCGCCTCGCCCATGCCGTGGAGGCGCTGGAACTCGAAATCGGTGCGGTTGCCGGCGAGCTCCAGGACGACGGCGAGGGTATGCGCATTGTGCGTGGCGAATTGCGGATAGAAGGCATCGGGCGCCGCGAGCAGGCGCTTTGCGCAGGCGATGTAGGAGACGTCGGTCGCTACCTTGCGCGTGAAGACGGGATAGCCCTGCAGGCCGCGCTCCTGGCTGCGCTTGATCTCGCTGTCCCAATAGGCGCCCTTGACGAGGCGCACCATGAGGCGCCGTTTGCAGCCGCGCGCGAGCTCGGCGAGCCAGTCCAGGAGCGGCAGGGCGCGCTTCTGATAGGCCTGAACGGCAAGGCCGAGGCCCTGCCAGCCGGCGAGCGACGGATCGCCGGCGATCGCCGCGAGGATGTCGAGCGACAGTTCGAGGCGCTCGGATTCTTCCGCATCGATCGTGAAGCCGATCCCCGCCGCCTTCGCCCGCCGAGCGAGCTCGGCGAGCACCGGCACCAGCTCCTGCATGGCGCGGTGGCGCTGCGCCTCCTCGTAGCGCGGATGGAGCGCCGAAAGCTTCACCGAGATGCCCGGGGCCTCGGCGACGCTGCGGCCGCCGGCCGCCTTGCCGATCGCGCCGATCGCGGCGGCATAGCTCTCGAAGTAGCGCCGCGCATCGGCGGCGGTGCGCGCCGCCTCGCCCAGCATGTCATAGGAATGGCGATAGCCGTGCCGCTCCGGTCCGCGGGCGCGCTCGAGGGCCTCCTCGATCGTGCGCCCCATCACGAATTGCCGGCCGAGAATGCGCATGGCGCCGGTGACCGCTTGCCGCACGACCGGCTCGCCCGAGCGGGCGAGAAAGCGCCGCAAGGTGCCGCGCAGGTCGCGCTCGGCCGCCTCGCCGCGGACGACGCGGCCGGTCAGCATGAGCGCCCAGGTCGAGGCGTTGACGAAGAGCGAATCCGACTGCCCCAGATGCTTCTCCCAATCGGCGCCGGCGATCTTGTCGCGGATGAGGCGGTCGACGGTGTCGGCATCGGGAATCCGGAGCAGCGCCTCGGCGAGGCACATGAGGGCGATGCCCTCCTGCGAGGAAAGCGAATATTCGTGGAGGAAGGCGTCGATGCCGCCCTTGCCGATGCGCTCCTTGCGGACGGCCGTGACGAGCCGCCGCGCCGTCTCCGCGATGCGGTCGAGCGCCGGGCTCGGCAGCTCGGCCGCCGCCAGGATTTCGGCGACGACGGCGCTTTCCTCGGCCCGGTAGCGCTCGCCGATCCGCCGCCGGGGCGGCGCGGGCGCGGGCGGCGGGTCGGTGAAGACGAAGGGTGTGGAGAGGGTCATGCGCCGCTTCCCTCGTTCGCCGCGATCACCCTCGCCCCCACACCTCGCGCATGCGCGCCGGCGCCGCGAGGCCGTCGCGCAGCGGGTCGTCGGGCTCGGCGACGAAGCTCGCCGTGCCGGTGTAATAGGCGCGGCCACCGACGCGGACGATGACGGCGGACTGGGCGCCGGCCGTCTCCTCGACGATCTCGCCGCTGAACGGGTCGCCCGAGAGGCCGCGGAATTCGCGTCGGAAGCCGGACTTCACCAGCCCCTTCGCATGATCGAGCGCCATTCTCGCCGTGACTCCGCTTCCCGTCGGACTGCGGTCGACCTGGCCCTCGGCGAAGATGCAGAGATTGTGGCTCACCCGATCCTGGGGCGCGGCATCGCAGGTGAGGATGGTCCCGTATAGGAAAGCAAGATCGGGCTCCGACGGGTGCTCGATCGCCACCTGTGCCCGCCCGGCTTCGGTCACGGCGACGCCGGCGGCGACGAGTTCATGGAGCGGCGAGTCGAAGAGAGAAAGGCCGAGACGCGAGGCCGGCAGCACGGCATAGAAGGCGCCGCCATAGGCGATATCGACGCGGAGGCGGCCGAAGGCGGGCGTCTCGATCACGCAGTCGAGGCGGCTCGGGAAGGCCGGCACGCTGTCGAACTCGACGCGGCCGATGCCGCTCCCTTCGCGATGGGCGCGCAGATGGACGGGACCGCACGGGCATTCGAGCGCGAACTCGGCGATGCCGCCGGTGCCGCGCGGCGCGACAAGCCGGTGCTCGATCGCCCAGCGCCCGATGGCGATCGTCGCGTGGCCGCACATGGTACTGTAGCCGGAATTGTGGGTGAAGAGAACGGCGAGGTCGGCAGCGGGGTGGGAGGGCCTGGTCGGGATGACGCCATACATCTCGGCATGGCCGCGCGGCTCCAGCATGAGGCGCTTGCGGATATGGTCGAGGTGCTGGCTCGCATAGCGGCGCTTCTCGAGAAGACTGGCGCCCGGCAGCTCGGGATAGCCGTCGACGACGATGCGCACCGGCTCGCCCGCCGTGTGCATCTCGATGGTGCGGTAGGTTTCGCCCTTCATTCAGCGCTCCGGCGCCATTCTGGATCGCGCGACATTTACGGCGAAAGGCGAGCGGCTGGAAAGGGTGCTCATGCGCGCGCTCCGCCGAGGAGCCCTTCCGGCCGGAAGACGAGGATGATGACGAGCAGCGCGAACACCATGGCATCGGTGTAGAGGCTGCCGAAATAGCCGGCCCAGAGCGCCTCGAAGAGGCCGATGAGGAGACCGCCGAAGAGGGCGCCCGTGACCGTGCCGAAGCCGCCGAGCAGCGCCGCCGTCAGCGCCTTGAATCCCAGGATGTAGCCCATATAGGGGTCGGCCTCGCCGTATTGCAGCGTCACCATCGTGCCGGCGAGCGCCGCCAGCGCGGCGCCGAGCGCGAAGCTGCGCGAGATCGTGCGGTCGATGTCGACGCCGAGCAGCGCCGCTGCCGCCGGATCGTCGGCGCAGGCGCGGTGCGCGCGCCCCCATGGCGTCCGCAGCAGCAGCCAGGCGAGGGCGGCGGCAAGCGCCACCGCGAGCAGCAGGGTGAGTATCTGCGTGCTCGCCAGATAGACGCTGAAGCCGCCGCCCTCGAAGAGGATGAAGCGGCTGCGCAGGAGGTCGGGCAGCCATTTGTAGCTGCCGCCCTGCGCGAGGCGGACGCCTTCGCGGAGCGCCATGGCGAGGCCGATCGCGGCGATGAGCGCGTTGAGGCGCCCCGCGTCGCGGAGCGGCTGGTAGACGATTCGCGCGATCACCCAGCCATAGCCGGCGGTGAGGATCGCGGCGAAGGGCAGCGCCAGCGCGAAGGTGATGCCCAAGGCGTGGAATCCGAGCGAGCCCAGGACGAAGAAGGGAATGACGAGGAGATAGGCGCCGATCATGAAGATTTCGCCATAGGCGAATTGGATCGTGCCGGTAATGCCGTAGACGAGCGAGTAGCCGGTGGCGACGAGCGCCAGCACGGCGCCGACGGCAAGGCCGTTGATGAGCTGCTGCACGAGATAGGCGCCGCGCTGCGCCAGCGGCGGCGGCGGCGATTGCGGCTCGATCAGCTCGCGCGGGATCGGCAGGCCGAGGACATGGCGCAGCAGCACGAGCTGGATGCCCGTGAGCTCGGTCCCGTCGATCGCGACGGCGAGGAGCTCGAGATGGCGCGTGCTCAGCGCCGGGCCGGCGAAACGGCAGAGGAGCGTGCCCTCACCCTGCCCCTGTGCGAAGGCGAGGCGGACCGCGCCGGCGCCGTCGGCGCTTTCGCGGACAATTCGCGGCGAATCGGGAAGGACCGTCGTGAGGACGTCGCGGCACGACGCGATCTGCCGCTCATCGGCGGTGCAGGCCGTCACAAGCAGGGGGAGGAGCGACAGAAGAAAGAGGCGGTGCAGCATCGCGGCGCAGTATGGAGGCAAGCGCGCGGCGATGCACCGCCTCTCTCGGCGCCTCAGAAGGCGTGGCCGCGCGCGGCGCGCAGCTCCTCGAGCGAGAGCTGGCCGTCCTTGTTGGTGTCGGCGGCGGCGAATCGAGCGCGGCTGTCGGCGAGGAACTCCTCGCGTGTCAGCTTGCCGTCGCCCGCCTTGTTCATTGCCTTGAACGCGGCCTCGCGCCGCTGCAGGGCCCGTTCGAGCCGCGGGCGGCGCGTCTCGTCGGCGCGATCGAGGGCGCGGCGAAGCGATCCCTCCCAATCATCGAGGGTGAGATAGCCGCGATGCGCCCGGTCGAGCCGGTCGAAGCGGGCGCCGGCGAAGGCATCGGCCTCGGCAGCGGAGATCGTGCCGTTGCGGTCGGTGTCGACGCGGGCGATGAGGCGCTGATAGCGATCGGGCCGCGGCGGCGGCGCCGCCGTTTGCGCCGCCGCCGGAAGCGATGCGGCGAGAAGGGCGGCAAGGACGGGAAACACGAGAATGTCGGTGCGCATGGTGTCTCTCCACATTTGTTCGACTTTTGTTCTAAGCAGCCTAAGGTAGAATCATCCCCGGCCTTCTTCAACGAAAATCGCGGCTCTGGATGGGAAGGGCCGCGGCGCCGGCGCCGAGGCGCGGCGGCGGCTCCGCCTCGGAGCGCAAGCGGGCGAGGCGCGGCGAGAGATCGACAAGGCGCTCGGCGACGATGTGGATGACGAGCCCCTCGCGCTGCAGCGTGCCGGTGCAGGCGACGAGCGGCGCCCCGAGCACGACGCGGCGATGAGCCTCGAAGATTCCGGGCCAGACGATGAGGTTGGCGATGCCGGTCTCGTCCTCGATCGTCATGAAGATGACGCCGCTCGCCGTGCCCGGGCGCTGGCGGATGAGGACAAGGCCGGCGACGCGGACGCGCCGTCCGGGTGGCAGGCGCGCGAGATCGGCGGCGCGCACCATGCCCTCGCGCGCGAGATCTTCGCGCAGAAACGCGAGCGGGTGGCGCTTCAGCGAGAAGCCGAGGCGCGTATAATCCTCCGCGACATGCTCGCCGAGGCTCATCGCGGGCAGCGCCGCCTCCGGTGGCGCCGGCGCGTCCGGCGTGCCGGCGGCAAAGAGCGGCAGTGGCGGCGGCCCCAGCCCCTTGACCGCCCAGAGCGCCTGCCGACGGTCGAGGCCGAGCGAGCGGAAGGCGTCGGCCTCGGCCAGCTTTTCGAGCGCGCCGGACCCGAGGCCGGCGCGGCGCCAGAGCGCCTGCGGCGAGGCATAGCCGGCGCCGCGGGCGGCGACGAGCTTCTCGGCATCGACGGCGGCGAAGCCCTTGATCTGGCGGAAGCCGAGGCGAAGGGCGCATCTGCTCTCCGCCCGCCCCGATGCCACTCCTCTCCTCTCGCCATATTCTTCCCCTCTCCCCTCGGGGAGAGGGCAAGGTGAGGGGGTCGTGCCGCTTCCTCGATACTCAGCCGGCGCGCGCCAAGTTCGCGGCAACTCCCCCTCACCCTCCCCATGCTTCGCATGGGTCCCCTCCCTCTCCCCGTCTGGGCGAGGGAGATTCGCGTGCCCTCCCTCTTCCCGCGAGAGAGGAGGATTGGGCGGGAGAGGAACCGCCTCCAGCGTGCAATCCCATTGGCTGCGATTGACATCGACCGGGAGCACGGCGACGCCGTGCTCGCGGGCGTCGCGGACGATCTGGGCCGGGGCGTAAAAGCCCATGGGCTGGCTGTTGAGCAGGGCCGCGGCGAAGACATCGGGGTAATGGCATTTGATCCAGGCCGAGACATAGACGAGGAGCGCGAAGCTCGCAGCATGGCTCTCGGGGAAGCCGTAGCTGCCGAAGCCCTCGATCTGCTGGAAGCAGCGCACCGCGAAATCGCGCGCATAGCCGCGCCGCACCATGCCCTCGATCATCTTGCCGCGGAATTCGTGAATGATGCCGGCCCGGCGGAAGGTCGCCATGGCGCGGCGCAAGCGGTCGGCCTCGTCGGGGGTGAAGCCGGCGCCGACGATGGCGATCTTCATCGCCTGCTCCTGGAAGAGCGGCACGCCGAGAGTCTTCTCGAGGACCCGGCGCAGCTCCTCGGAAGGATATTCGACCGGCTCCTGCCCGTTGCGGCGGCGCAGATAGGGATGCACCATATCGCCTTGGATAGGGCCGGGGCGGACGATTGCCACCTCGATGACGAGATCGTAGAAGGTCTTGGGCTGGAGGCGCGGCAGCATCGACATTTGCGCCCGGCTCTCGACCTGGAAGACGCCGATCGAATCGGCCCGTCCCAGCATCTCGTAGACGGCGGGGTCCTCGGGCGGGATGTCGGCAAGGGCGTAGCGCTTGCCGTGATGCCGGTCGATGAGGTGGAGCGCCTTCCTGATGCAGGTCAGCATGCCGAGCGCCAGCACATCGACCTTCAAGATGCCGAGGACGTCGATGTCGTCCTTGTCCCATTCGATGACGGTGCGGTCCTTCATCGCCGCATTCTCGATCGGCACGAGCTCGGCCAAGGGGCCCCTGGTGACGACGAAGCCGCCGACATGCTGCGAGAGATGGCGCGGGAAGCCGGTCAATTCGCGCGCCAAGGCGAGGGCGCGGCCGAGCCGCGCATCGTCCGGGTCGAGACCGAGCCCGCGCACCTGCTTCTCCTCGATGCCTTCGACGCTCCAGCCCCAGAGCGTGCCCGCGAGCGCCGCCGTCACGTCGCGCGACAGGCCGAGCGCCTTGCCGACCTCGCGGATCGCGCCGCGCGAGCGGTAGCAGATGACGGTGGCGGCGATGCCGGCGCGCTCGCGCGTATATTTCCGATAGATGTATTGGATGACCTCCTCGCGCCGCTCATGCTCGAAATCGACGTCGATATCGGGCGGCTCGTTGCGCTCGGCCGAGATGAAGCGCTCGAAGAGGAGGTCGATGCGCGTCGGATCGACGGCGGTGACGCCGAGGCAGTAGCAGACGACGGAGTTCGCCGCCGAACCGCGCCCCTGGCAGAGAATGCCCTCGGAGCGGGCGAAGCGGACGATGTCGTGGACGGTGAGGAAGTAGGGCGCGTATTCGAGCTCGGCGATGAGGGCGAGCTCGCGCGTGATCTGCGCGCGGATTTGCGGCGGGATGCCGTCGGGGAACCGCTCGGCCGCACCCTGCCAGGCGAGATGCTCCAGCTCCTCCTGCGGCGTCCGCCCCGCCGCCGTGATCTCGTCCGGATATTCGTAGCGCAGCTCCTTGAGGCTGAAGCGGCAGCGCTCGACGATCTCCAGCGTGCGCGCCACCGCCGCGGGATGGTCGCGGAAGAGCCGCATCATCTCGGCGGCGGGCTTCATGTGGCGCTCGGCATTGGCGGCGAGGCGGAAGCCGGCCTCGTCGATCGTGCAGCCCTCGCGGATGCAGGTGACGACGTCCTGCAAGGGACGCCGCTCGGGCACGTGGTAGAGCACGTCGTTGACGGCGAGAAGCGGCAGGCGATGACGCGCGGCGAGGCCGGCGAGGCGATGGAGGCGCTTCGCGTCGTCGCCCCGATAAAGGTGCTGCGCCGCGAGGTAGGCGCGGTCCGGGAAGTCGTCGGCGAGGCGCTCCAGAAAGGCGGGAAAGTCCTCCTCCGCCCCTTCCGGCGGCAGCACCGCGACGAGCTGCCCCGCGCCGTGCTGGACGAGGTCGGCGTAATCGAGCTGGCATTCGCCCTTGGGCGCGCGGCGCTTGCCGAGGGTCAGGAGGCGCGAGAGGCGGCCATAGGCGGCGCGGTCGGTCGGATAGCAGAGCAGGCTGCAGCCGTCTCTCAAATCGAGGCGGCAGCCGAGGACGAAGCGGATGCCGACTTCTTCGGCCGCCTTGTGCGCGCGGACGACACCGGCGAGGGTGTTGCGGTCGGTGACGGCGAAGGCGGCATGCCCGAGCCCCGCCGCCGTCGCCGCCAGCTCCTCGGGATGCGAGGCGCCGCGCAGGAAGGAGAAATTGCTGGCGACCTGCAGCTCGGCGTAGCGGGTCACGATCGTGATTCCCCAGGAGATGCCGGCGAAATGCAGGCGCGCGCCGTCATGCGAAGAGGCCGTGAAGGAACCAGCGGGCCGGCCGGTCGGGACGATAGAGGCCGGCGCGGTAGAGCCAGAAGCGTCGGCCCTCCGCATCCTCGACCCGGTAATAATCGCGGATGTCGTCGGGTGTCGCCGGCGACGGTCGGCGCCACCATTCGCCGGCGATCCGCTCCGGCCCGTCGGCACGGCGCACGCGATGCAGCCGCCGGCGCCAGCGGAAGAGGATCGGCGGATCGTCCGGCACCGGCGCCGTCGCTTCGATCGGCTCGGGCGGAGCCAGCAGCCGCACGGGACGAAGCCGGTCCCGCGGCCAGGAAGCGGCGTCCTGCGGCGCCTTCTCCGCAGCCGGCAGGACGGCGACGGCGCGCTCCGGCCAATGGCTCGCGCGCGGCTCCAAGCGGCGCAGATTGGCGAGGCCGAGCCGATTGCCGAGCCGGTCGAGAAGGGCCGCCAATTCGGCGTCGTCCGCGGCGACCATACCCCCTCTCCCGTTTACGGGAGAGGATCGGGGTGAGGGCTTTGCGCCCGGAGCAAGCTGTCCCATTCCCTCACCCTCCCCATGCTTCGCATGGGTCCCCTCCCTCTCCCGTAAACGGGAGAGGGAAAGTTGCGCCGCCCTTAAGGGCTCCGCGACAGGCGCCGCGAGGACCATGGCTTCGATGCCGAGATCGGGGTCGATGGCGGCGAGCTTCTCTTCGAGAAGGCGCGTCAGGTGGCGCGCGTCGCGGCTCGCCCGCGCCGTGCCGATGGCGGCGCGCTCGACGGCGCCGTCGACGCGGTAGCAGGCGAGTTCGAGCCGGCGCGCCCCCGTCCCTTCCGCCGCGAGACCCCGGCAGAGCTCGGCGACGAGATGGCGGCAGGCGCGCGCCAGATCCTCGGCCGTGGCGATCGGCTCGGCGAAGGCGAGGCGGGCGCGGCGGGCGGGGACGGAACGCAGCGGCGAGACCGGCTCGCCGGCGGCGCCCAGCGCCTGGTCGAGGCGCTCCGCCAGGGCGGGGCCGAAGCGCTCGGCGAGGGCGCCGCGCGGCATGGCGCAGAGATCGGCGATGCGCTTCAGGCCGAGCCGCTCGAGCCCCGCCGCCATCTCGGCCGGCAGGCGCAGCGCCGCCACCGGCAGAGGCTCCAGGGCGGCGCGCGTTCCGCCCGGCGGCACGATGACGGGGCCTCGGCCGGCTTTGCCGAAGCGGGCGAGCGCCCAGGCCGCGCCGACCGTATCGGCAATGGCGGCGCGCGCCGCATAGCCCTCTCCGGCGATGCGGCCGAGGATCTCGGCGGCAAGCCGGCTTTCGCCGCCCCGCAGATGCGCGCAGCCGGTGATATCGAACACAATGCCGTCGAGGCCGTCGGGCGCCGTCCACGGGCTCCAGCGGCCGCACCATTCGGCTAGGCGGCGCAGCGCCGCGGCATCGCCCGGGGCATCGGCGGCGCGAACGGCGAGGCCGGGGAGGAAGGCCTGCGCATCGGCAAGCGGCAGGCCGGGGACGATGCCGACGGCGAGCGCCGCGTCATTCGCCGCCGCGACGAGCCGCCGGCTGCCGATGGTGACGGCGGTGACGAGGGGGGATTCGCCTTCCGACGCTTTCCCGCCACCCCCTCCCCTCTTTCTCTCGAACCCTCTCCTCTCGGGGAGAGGGCAGGGAGAGGGGGAACGAGGCTGGGGATCGACCCTGTCAGCCCGCGCGGCGGCGCGGCGCAGCCGGTCCGTCGGCCAGCGCGGCAGCCAGAGCGACATGACCCGTCGCATCGCCCTCCTCCATCACCCAATTTGCCGGAACGCCGCCCCGACAGCGCAGCAGCTCGACCCGCCAGAGCGGCGTGCCGATGCCGGGCGCCGCCGCATCGCGGCTCGGCAGTGCAGCGATGCGCCAGCGCGTCAGCGCCGGGCTCGGCGCCTCGCGCTGGCGCGCCGCCAGCTCGCCGCTCCGCCAGCGGCGCAGCGCGATGACCGTGACGCCGCTCGCCTCGGCGGCGAGCTGCAGGCGGCGCCCCGCGGTCGGCGCCAGCAGGCCGATCTCGCCCAGCACCGCGGCGAGGACGGCGCTGCGCGCCCCCTCCTCCATCGCCCAGAGAATGTCGCCGTCGTTGCGGCAGCGCGCGAGGACGAGGCGATCCGGCATCAGGCCATGAGCGGCAAGGCCGGGGCCGTAGAGATCGTCGGCGGCAAGGCACCAGAGGATGGGGGCGCCGCGGCGGCGGGCGAGCCGCGCCAGAAGGCCGGCGGCGAAGGCGGCGGCGACGGCGCCATCCTCCTCATCCGTCCCCGCCCCCATGATTTCATGGAGGCCGTTCAGGACGAGGCCGCCGCCGGGCAGGGCCGCATCGACCGCGGCGATGCCTAAGGGCAGCACCGCCGCCGGGCCGCCGCCGCTTTCGATCGCTTGGATGCGGCGGCGCAGAGAAGCGAGATCGGGTGTCGCGGGAGGCATGATCGGGAAACGTCGGGCAATCGCAGGTTGTTCCTGTTTTGTTCCTTAGTTTTGCCGCTCGAAGCCGCCGAGTCAAGCGCCTCGCCGGTGCCCGAACGACGGACGGCGTGGACCCGCGGCGCTAATCCGGGCAGTGCCGATACGAGTCGTTATGATCGGCGGCGCGACTCGCCGCGATGCGGTGGAAATCGGCGCTGCCGAGGGCGCCGGCGGCAGCAAGCCAGCCCGAGGCGCCGCTGCACAGCGTCACCGCGGGTTGCTGGCCATCCGACAGCGCCAGCTCGTTGGCAAGGCGGGTCATGTAGCTGTCGAGCGTCGCCTCGGCGTGGCGATCGCCGATCCGGCGGTAATGGTCGATGAGAGCGTGCTGATAGGCGATGATCGCCTCGCGGTTGCGGCGCGTGAAATCGACATAGCTCGAAACCTTGCAAACCTCGCTCGTCACCATCAGCTCGGTCTGAAAGCGGATCGCCTGGTCGGCCTCGATCTCCGCCGGCCGATAGCAGGCCGGCGGCGCCGCCTTGGCCGCCGAAACGAGGAATAGAAACGCCACACTCACCGCCGCTCGACGCATTCTCTTCACCTCAGGCTCCCGACCACACGGCGATGTTAGGCGAAGGATCGGGCAGCGCCAAGATTAGCGGCGCCCAATCCTCTAGCGCCGAAAAAAGACACAAGAGATCGCCTTTGGTGTCCCTAGTTCTCGGCCATGGGATCGGGCAAATTTTGGTAAATTGTGAAGAATTCGATGATATCCCTCGGCGCCGCCTTCGCTAGGATCGCCGGGCGAGCGAGCACCAGGACACGAACCGCCCGACATTCCGTCACCCGGCAGGAGAGAGCATGCAGGACGCAAGCGGGACGCAGCAGGCGATGGCCGAGTGGGGCCGCCTCGGGCACAGCGCCGTCGCCGCCGATCTCGCCCGCTTCGCCGCCCTCGGACTGAGCGCGACCGAGCGTCTCGCGGCCATCTCCGGCCTCATCGCCGCGGCGACCGCCAAGCGCCACCTGCCGCTGCCGGCGGGCTTTCTCTCGCGGATCGAGGGATTGACGCGGCCCGCCGCCTTCGTCGCTTCGATCGGCGAGGTGGAACCGGCGCGCCTGCGCAGCGACAAGATCGCCGACGCCCTCCGCCTTCTCGATGCCTCATTCGACCGCCTCGCCGAGCGCCTCGCCGGCGCCGGCGCGCCGGAGGAGCGCATCGCCGCCGTCGAGGCGGTGCTCCTCGCCCGCCTGCTGGCGGCGCATCGGCCGCATCTTGTCCGCCTCGCCCTCCTCGCCGCCGCCGCCGGATTGGCACGCCCCGATTACCGGCCGGGCGATCTCGTGCCCTTCATTCCGAGCGACGCCGCAGCGGAACGGGCCGCGCCCGCGGCGGAAAGCCGGGCCGAAACCGCCCTCGCCCAGGCCGGGTAACGGTCGGCGGCTTCACGGGCGGCCTTACGAGGGCGGCGTCGCCTCGAAGGCGCCGCGCGGCGGCACGAGCCGGCGCTTTTGCACGCGGTGCATGATGACGAGCGCGGTCGCGACCACGATGAAGACGCCGAGCATCACGAGGCCGAAGGAATCGGCGAATTCGCCGAGCGCCGCGCCGAACACATGCCCGAGCAGGTAGCCGGCCGCAATGAAGGTGATTGCCCAGAGTCCGGCGGCGATGAAATTGAGCCTGAGAAACCGCCGCCAGGAGAGTCCGCTCATCCCCATCGCAAAGGACGAGAAGTTGCGGATTCCGTAAGTGAAGCGGAAGGTCAGCACGAAGCTCGTGCTGTAGCGCCGGAGAAAGCCGAGGGCCGTGTCGACGCCGGCGCGCCAGCGCGGATAGCGCTGCAGGAGCTGCCCACCGAAGCGCCGCCCGATATAGAAGTAAGCCTGGTCGCCGGAAAAGCTGCCGAGCCAAGCGCTGAGCAGCAGGATGAACGGATTGAGGAGACCCTGCGCCGCGAAGCTGGCGGCGAAGATGACGAAGGTCTCGCCCTCGACGAAGGTCCAGACGAAGGTGATGAGATAGAACCACCGGCCGTGCTCGAGGATGAGCCGGCGGATGTCGAGATGCGATACCGAATTCCAGCAAAAGCCGAAAACCGCCCAAAGATGCAGAAACGGTGCGGCCCAATCCCCGTCAGAAATCATCCCGCTCGAATGCCTCCAGACCAACGCTTACGCTTTGATTTGATTATCGTCTCTCCGCGATGGCCGCGCTCAGCAGAGGGGAGACCCGGCGAAATGTCAAGCCGGTCCGGACGAGGTCCGCACCCCCAATGTGGTTCATCGGTCGCCGATTTCCAATCCGCACACGCCGCCATGCCGCGGCGCCGGATGCGTCATTTTCGCCCGCGGCGCGCCGCCGGCTTGCGAGCGGACGGCGCCGGCGCGTCCTGAAGGCTGCGCCAGATGCGGTCCATCTCGGCGCGGCAGGCGGCGAAGGCGGCAAGGACGCGCGGGTCGAAATGCCGCGCTGGATTTATGCGGCCGTCGCCTTCGAGAATGCGGCGGCACGCTTCCTCGTGGGTGAAGCCCGGCTTGTAGGAGCGTGGCGAGCGGAGCGCGTCGTAGACATCGGCGACGGCGACGACGCGTGCCGAGAGCGGAATTGCCTCGCCGCACAAGCCGGCCGGATAGCCGGACCCATCCCATTTCTCGTGATGGCAGCGGGCGATATCGGCCGCCATGGCGAGCCGCGGCGAGGTGCGAAGGATTTCGTCGCCATAGGTCGGATGGCGGCGCATCTCGCGCCACTCCGCCGCGGTCAGAGCCCCCTTCTTCTTCAGGACGGCAGCATCGACGCTCATCTTGCCGACGTCGTGGAGCTGCGCCGAATAGCGGATTTCCTTGCACCAGGCGCTGGGCCTGCCGAGCTGCGTTGCCAGCGCGAAAGAATATTCGTTGACCCGCAGAATGTGGTTTCCGGTAACCTCGTCATGCAGCTCGGCAGCCTTGGCGAGCAGCCGAATCGACAGCATGAAGGCGTCCTCGGTCTCGGCCTGGAGGTCGGCGATGATGCGGCGCTGCCGGCGCAACCGCGCGTTCTTGCGCAGGATGGCCTGGGTCAGCGCCGCGCGCTCGATGGCGCGGCCGGCGAAGTGGTTGACCGGCCAAACCAGCGCCGCGTGCCGCCGCTCGAAAGGCAGCGGGCGGGCGCTTCCCGGCGGACGGCGGTTGATGAGCTGGACCACCGCGACGACAGCGCCATGCTCGTCGACGAGGGGGAAGCACAGCATCGTCCGGCTGACGTAGCCCAGATGCGCATCGACGTCGCGGTTGAAGGCAAAGGGGCGCCCGTCGATGGCGTAAAGGTCGTCGATGAAGAGGGTCTCGCCGGTCAGCGCCACGTAACCACCGATCGAGTCCGGCGTCAGCGGCAGGACGATATTCTCCTGCGCGAGGTCGATCGCGTCATTCTGCAGGCTGCCGGCTTCGAGCCGTCGCGTGGCGCCGCGGCCGCGCAGGACGAAGATCGAGCCAGCTTCAGCATCGGTGAGGCGGCGCGCCTTCAGGAGGACACGGTGAAGCAACTCGCCCAGCGGCGGCGGCTGGACGCTGTCGATGAATTCGAGAAAGTCGATGAGGGGTCCGGAATCCGCGTCATCCGGTTCCGCTCTTCGCCGACCCGCCGGTGAGGGCATATCCCGGCTTCCGAGGACGTCCACCATGCCGGATCCACCGGATTCGGGCTGCGCAACGGTTCAGTTGAATCCCGCCCGGCGGGCTTGTCAACCGTTGAGGAGCGCGGCGTCGCGAATGCGGCGTATGCGCAGCTTCGCCGCTTCGCCGATGGCGGCCTTGTATTCGCCAGGGCAGGCGGCTTCGAGGCGGTCGGCGGTTTGGAGAAGCAGATCCCACTCGCGCTTCTCGCCGGCGCGCGACAATGGCCGGCCGCGGGAGAACTCGCGCACGATCCGATCCCAGAGGCCCTCGGCGACGACCGGAAGGCGGCCAGCGGCGATCAGGCTGCGCAGCTTCGCCGTGGCGGCCGCTCCGCTCGTCGTCTCGCCCTGGCCGGCAGCCAGCTCGGCCAGTGATGTGAGCGCCTCGGCAAGATTCGACTGGTGGCCCAGCAAATCCATGACGAGCTGCGAGCTGTCGAGACAGCCGGCGGCGAGCTCGTCGAGGAGTTGCGCCATCTCGCGGGGCGGCTCGCCCGCCAGCGCCTCGAGGGCGAAATCGAGCTTGGCGAGCAGGCTCTGCGATCCCTGGAAATGGCGGGCAAGGGCGACGGCCATGTAGAATTGCCGGTCGGCCTCCGGATAGCGCGCCGCGATCCGCTCGACGAAGGCGGCGATCGCGCCTTCCTCGATGACGGGCAGGCGCTTTTCCGCCATGGCATCGCGCGCCTTGCTCTCGGCCGCGGCGATGAGCGCGTGCAGGGCTGCCGCCCGCTCCTTCACCGTTCCGCCGATCTTCGCCTGCGCCGTCGCCGCCTGGTGGATCGCGCCCTGGACGAGCGAATAGCTGTCGTTCAGCTTGCGGATATAGGGGTGGAAGTGCAGCAGCTCGAGCGCGGTGAGGCAATGCTTGTCGAGATAGCTGCGGAGAAGCGCGCCGATCACCTTGCAGGCGGGTCGCGCGTAAAGATCGTTTGGCATGACGCAGGGCAGCACTGCCCCATCATATCGGCTGACCGTGACCGGCGGCTCGGGGCGGCCGCCGCTCGCCTCGCGAAAGAAGATTTCGCTGGTGGTCAGAAACCCGTCGTCGCGCTCACGCTCGCGCAGAACGCGGACCGCGTCGACCTCACCGCTATTGAGAAGCGCGTTGGCCGCCGCGAGCACCTGCCGCTCCACGGCCTCGAAATCGCTGCGGGTGAAGGGGCGGTTGCGCTCCCGGCCGTCATTGATGATCTCGGCGATCTCCCACCGCTTCTCCCATTGCTTATGGATCTCGTAGCGCAGCTTGCGGCTTTCGAAGAATTGCGGCATCGCGTCATCCCGGAACGGCGCTCGGCGGCGCTCCGCGTAGGGCGAGGAGCCTCGTCGGCGCCGCTCTGTGGCGCGAAGCATGGTGCCTCCCTCTTATCATTCGATTAAGATCACCGCGCGCCGATGAACGCGCCGCGGTAGCTATGGCCGGGCTTTGCGTATAAAGTACCGCCCGAGCATTCGCTCGAGACGGCCGGGAGCGCGACCCGTCGCGGCTGCCGGCGGCGGGGGTTCGGGGGACGGCTTGCCTGACATTGGGGCCGGCGTGGTTAACGATACGGTAGCAACTCGGCCGCAGAATGCGTCGGCCGATGCGGCACGGGCATCGGCCGGAACCGGCGTCGGCGCGGCTCCTTGGCCGCATTCGGGAGCGGAGCGCCGGCGACCGTCGGCGGTTTCGGCCCCGGCTCCGGAACGGCATCCCGAGGGACGAAGGCTCTTGGCGCAACCTATAGAACCGTGAGGATCGTCGTGCTTGACTGGACCAGCTTCAAGAAGGGGTGGACCGCCCTCGTGGTGCTCGTCGGCGCCGTCGCGACTGCAGCGTGCACGAACACTCCGCCCGAGGCCCCGCCCGAAGCGGCAGCCATACCGCCGGTCAACCAGCCGGGTCCCGACTATCTGATCGGCCCCGGCGACAACCTTCAGGTCTTCGTGTGGCGCAATCCCGAGCTGACGGCCACCGTGCCGGTGCGGCCCGACGGCCGCATTTCCGTGCCGCTCGTCGAAGACATGCCGGCGATCGGCAAGACGCCGACGGCCCTCGCCCGCGATATCGAGGGCGTGTTGAAGCAATATGTGCAGGAGCCGATCGTCAACGTCATCGTCACCAACTTCGTCGGCCCCTTCGCGCAGCAGGTGCGCGTCGTCGGCGAGGCGGCCAAGCCGCAGGCCATTCCCTACCGCGCCAACATGTCCGTGCTCGACGTCATGATCGATGTCGGCGGGCTGACGCGCTTTGCGGCGGGCAACCGTGCGGTGATCGTGCGCCAAGCGAATGGCAAGCAGGTCGAGGAGCGCGTGCGGCTCGACGATCTGCTCAAAGACGGCGACGTCACTGCCAATGTGAGAATGCTGCCCGGCGATATCCTCATCGTGCCGCAAACCTATTTCTGACGCCCAGCGCCGCGGCGGCACCGATCCGCCCGGCGCTCGGCCATCCATGGATTTGAACCAGCGATGAGCGAGATTTACCAACAGCTTCTCGTCTATGCGATCGCGCTCTGGCGCAAGCGCTGGTATGTCGTGCTGATCGGCTGGGTCGTCTGCGTCCCGGCCTGGATCGCCATCCTCGCGCTGCCAGACCGGTACGAGTCGCAGGCGCGCATCTATGTCGACACGGACAGCCTGCTGGCGCCCCTGCTGCGCGGGATTTCCGTCGAAGGCAATGTCGGCCAGCAGGTCGATTTCATGCAGCGGACCTTGCTCAGCCGGCCCAATCTCGAAAAGCTCATGCGGATGACCGACCTCGACCTCACGGTGAAGACGCAGGCCGACAAGGACGAGCTGTTCAAGGATCTGGCGCGGCGCATTCAGATCACGCAGAACCAGGGGCGCAATCTCTTCTCCGTCAGCTTCACCGACAAATCGCCGGAACTCGCGCAGCGCGTCGTGCAATCGCTGCTGTCGATCTTCGTCGAGAGCAATGTCGGCGCCTCGCGCACCGATCTCGAGAAGGCGCGCCAGTTCCTCGACGTGCAGATCGCCCAGTACGAGAAGCAGCTCCAGGCCTCCGAAGCGCGGCTCGCCGAGTTCAAGAAGGCGCATCTCGACGTGCTGTCGCGCGGCGCCGGGAATGGCGGGTCCTTCCAGCAGAGCCTCGATCAGGCGCGGCAGGCGCGCGCGGACCTCCAGGGGCAGCTCGACGACGCCAAGAGCCGCCTGCAATCGCTGAAGCAGCAATTGGAGACGGTGCCGCCGGTGGTGCAGGTGGATTCGAGCCCGTCCGTCTATGTGGCGGCGGGCGGAAAGGCGCTGCCCCCGGCGCTCGCCTCGATCCAGCGGCGGATCGATGATCAAGAGAAGACGCTGGACGGTCTCCGCGTCCGCTACACCGAGCAGCATCCCGACGTGATCCTGGCGAAGAAGCAGCTCGCCGATCTCCAGAACCAATATGCCGAGGCCGAGAAGAAGCTGAAGAGCGAGGGCGGCGACAAGGCCGACGGGATGAAGCCGGTGAAGACGACGGTGCCCAACGTCGTCTACGAGCAGATCAAGCTGCGCATCGTCGAGCTTCAATCGACGATCACGACGCTGACGCGCCGGCTGGAAATGGCCGATGCCGAGGTCAAGCATTACGACGAGCTGGCAACCACGGCTCCCGGAGTCGAAGCCGAGCTCACGACGCTGACGCGCGACTACGGCGTGCTGCGCAAGAATTACGACGAGCTGATCCAGCGCCGCGAATCGGCAAAGCTCGCCGACGCGGTCGAGACGACCGGCGAGAAGATCCAGTTCCGCATCGTCGACCCGCCGCAGATTCCGAGTGTCCCGAGCGGGCCGCCGCGCCTCATCTTCATGTCTCTCGCGCTCGTCGGCGCGCTCGGCGCGGGGCTCGCCGTCGCCTTCCTCATGTCGCAGCTCGACGACGCCTTCATCTCTCTGGCGAGCCTGCGCGAATCGGTCGGCCTGCCGGTCCTCGGCAGCGTCTCGCGCATCCTCACCCCCGGCGAAAGGCGGATCCGCGTGCTGCGCACCGCCAGCTTCGCGGCATCGATCGGCACGCTCATCATGACTTATGGAGCGATCGCCTTTCTGCTGCTGCGCAACACCTTGTTCAGCTGAACGGCGGATCCGGCAATGGACCTGATCCAGCGCGCCGCGGAGCGCCTGAAGCAAGCGAACGAGCTGAGCCTCGTCGAGAAGGCGGCGGCCAAGCGCCACGAGAAGCCGGAACCGCCCGGCTCTGACGCGCCGCCTCGTCCGGCCGGGTCGGCGCCCGCGGATGGGGCCGAGGCCGCGGAGAGTGCGGCGGCGCCGGCCGGTGCGCCCGAAACCGATATCGGGCGCACCCATGCGCGACAGTTCGCGCTCGACCTGGCGAAACTGCAGATTTCCGGCTTTGTGACGCCGAGCGGGAGCCGGACGCGCATCGCCGAAGAATTCCGCGTCATCAAGCGGCCCTTGCTGCTGAAGGCCTTCGCCACCGGCGAGGAGCGCGTCGAGGGCGGCAATCTACTCATGGTGACGAGCGCCAAGCCCGGCGAAGGCAAGACCTTCACCGCGATCAACCTCGCCATGAGCATCGCCTCCGAACGCGACCTGCATGTCCTCTTGATCGATGCGGATGTTCAGCGCCCCTCCGTCTTCCAGGTGCTGGGCCTGCCGCCGCAGCGCGGCCTCCTCGATCTGCTGTCCGATGCCAATCTCAGCCCGCCCGACGTCCTCGTCCGCACCAATGTCCGGAACCTGACGCTGATGGCGGCGGGAACGCCCTCGCTCGCCACGACGGAGCTGCTGGCCAGCCAGAAGATGGTGACGCTGATGCGCGACATCGCCTCGCGCTACCGCGACCGCATCGTCATCTTCGACGCGCCGCCGGTGCTGGCAAGCAGCGAGCCCTCGGTGCTGGCGCTCCATGTCGGGCAGATCGTGCTCGTCGTCGAGGCGGGGAAGACGGGACGGCGCGCCATCGATCAGACGTTGAGCCATATCGGCTCCTGCCAGCATATCAGCGTCGTCTTCAACAAGGCTGAAAAGAGCAGCGGAACGGACGAGTTCGGGGGGTATGACTATGGGTACTATAAGGCAAACGAATAATCGGCTGCGGCGGCGCGCATAGGTTATGGCGCGCGGAAGGCGTAAGAGACGGGCGGGGGTGCGGCGGGCCGGCCTTGTGCTGGCGGGGATCGGAGCGCTCGCCGCCGCACCGGCTTTCGGTCAGCAATACGGCGCGCCGGCCCCCGGGGCGGCGGCTCCCGCCCCCGGAGCGGCGGCCGCGCCCGCAGCCCCTGGCGGCGCGACGGGACCGGCAGCCCCCGAGACGCGAATTCCCGGATTGCCGACCGGCATCGGCATTCCAGGGCAGGTGGTCCTGCCGCCCGGCGGCGGAGCGCCGCCGAGCTTCGACCTGCGAAACCCCAACGAGATCATCGGGTTCCAGCTTCAGCTCAGCGCTCAGCAGGAGGAGATCCTCACCGACAATGCGCGCGGCACCGCCAATGGCGGGACACTCAGTGCAGGCAGCAACGGCATCGTCACGACCAGCGGGACCGGCAAGAAGGTCGGCGACTTGATCAGCCGCACGACGCCGATCCTCACGGCGTTCGACCGGACGCCGCGCCTGGAATTCGGCCTCAACTACTCGCCGAGCTACGAGAAGTTCCTCAACGCCGCCGACCAGGATCGGTTCGACAATACGCTGACCGCGACCGGCACGGCGCAGCTCTGGCAGGAGCATCTGTCGCTGAGCGCGAGCGCCTCGGTCAGCCGCCAATTCATCAACAACCAAGGGGCGATTACGCCCGGAAACCAATTCACTAATAATAACCAGACCGATGTCGAGACCTACACGGTCAGCCCCGTCTATACGCAGCGCTTCGGCAGCTTCGCGACGGGCCGGCTCCAATACCTCCTCGGCTCGACCTCATCGGGGGTCCTGGCCTCCACCTTGCAGAACACGGTGCAGGCGAGCCTGGCGAGCGGTCCCGATTTCGGCGCGCTGTTCTGGCAGGGCTCCTTGCTCGACTCCGAATCGAGCCAGGGCAGCACGCCCAATGCGGGCCAACTCATCAACGGGGTCGTCACCCCGACTGCCAGCGCCAACACCTCGCAGCGCACGGCGCAGCTTTCGAGCGCCTATGCCCTCAACCACACGGTCTCGCTGCTCAGCGGCATCGGCTACGACGACATCGAGAACGGCACGCTCGGCGGCAACATCAAGGGCCCCTTCGGCGACTTCGGCATCGGCCTTGCCGGCTCGCGCCTGTCGCTCACCCTGCTCTACAACCTGCGCTACAACGGCCAATTCGCCTCGGCCCAGGGCAGTTATGCCATCACGCCGCGGCTGCTTCTCTCGGGGAGCTACAACGAATCGATCACGACGACGCAGAACCAGCTCATCAACAACACGGCCGGGCTCGGCCTGACGCCGACAGGCAACTTCATCAACAGCGCGACGCAGCAGAATTTCAACCCGGTGAACTCGTCCTTCGGCATCAATAGCGGCCTCGGCAACTCCATCTTCCACGAGAAGCTGGGCCAGCTGGCGCTGAACGGGACCCACGACCGCAACGTCTACGCTCTCACTCTGCAAACCGAGACGCGGACCTCCGGAACCGCCAATTTCAACGAAAGCGACGTCACCATCACCGGATCCTACGACCGGGAGATTTCTCCCTCGACGCACTACAACCTCAGCCTCGGATTCATTGCGACGGATCAGCGGAGCCCGGCATCGACCAGCACGGACACCTACAACGCGACGACCGGCTTCACGTACAAGCTGGCGGAGACCGTCACGGCGACGGCGAGCTACTCCTTCATCTACCGGACCTCCTCGCAGGCCGGGCAGACGACCAGCGACAACCAGCTGCTCCTCGGCCTCCGCAAGGACTTCTGAACAGGGCGCGATGTACACGGAATTCTACAAATTCACCGGCCTGCCCTTTCAGCTCACGCCAGATGCGCGCTTCTTCTTCGGCAGCTCCGGCCACAACAAGGCCATGGCGCATCTGACATACGGTCTCGGCCAAGGCGAAGGTTTCATCATCATCACGGGCGATATCGGCGCCGGCAAGACCACCATCGTCGAGCATCTCTTGGCCCAGCTCGACAGCCGCAAATATCTCGCCGCCAAGATCACCAACACCCAGCTCGGCGCCGACGACACGCTGCGCATGGTGGCGTCCGCCTTCGGCATCGCCCAGGAGGGCGCCGACAAGGCGACGCTGCTGCGCCGCTTCGAGGCCTTCCTCGCGCGCATTCACGAGCAGGGCCAGCGCGCCTTGCTCGTCATCGATGAATGCCAGAACCTTTCGGTGCCGGCGCTCGAAGAGCTGCGCATGCTCTCGAACCTGCAGATCAAGGGGCGGACGCCGCTGCAGAGCTTCCTTCTGGGCCAGCCGCAATTCCGCGACACCTTGGCGAGCGAGGAGCTCGACCAGCTTCGCCAGCGCATCATTGCCTCCTACCACCTCGGGCCGCTGAGCGAGGCCGAGACCCGTCGCTACATCGAGCATCGCCTCACGACGGTCGGATGGAACGGCGATCCGCGGCTCGATCCCGGCGTCTTCGCCGCCGTGCACCGCCATGCAGGCGGCGTTCCGCGCAAGATCAACACGCTGTGCTCGCGCCTGCTGCTCTTCGGATTCCTGGAGGAGCGCCACCAGCTCAACGAGGCGGATACGGACGAGGTGGCGCGCGACCTCGAACAGGAGCTGACGCGGGTGCTGTCGCCGAAGGCGAATGGCGGCGCCCGCCATGCCTCCGCGCCGGCCAGCGCCGCCCCGCCCGCCGCCTCGCCCGCGTACGAAGAGCTTCTCAGCCGGATGTCGGTCGTCGAATCCTATGTCCGCTCGCATGACCGGACGATCCGCCGCGTGTTGCAGATCGCCGCCGACTATCTCGAGGGCCGCAAGCTGTGAGCGAGGCGCCGGCCGTCGACGAGCTGCGCGCCGAGCGTTCCCGGTCCGACATCGTGGACGGAGGATCGGCCGTCGAGCTCGCCGCCGGGGCGAAGCCGGCCATCATCACGAACGCGATGACCGTGGACGTCGAGGACTATTTCCAGGTCCAGGCGCTGTCCGCCGTCGTCTCGCGCGCGGAGTGGGACCGCCTGCCCTCGCGGGTCGAGGGGAACACGGACCGCGTCCTCGATCTCTTTGCGGAGCACCGGATCTCCGCCACCTTCTTCACCTTGGGCTGGGTCGCCGAGCGGCATCCGCGCCTCATTCGCCGGATCGTTGCTGCCGGCCATGAACTCGCGAGTCATGGCTGCGCCCATTGGCGCGCGGACGAGCAATCGCCTGCGGATTTCCGCGCCGATGTGCGGCGCTCCAAGGATCTGTTGGAACAGGCGGGAGGCGTCGCCGTCAAGGGCTACCGCGCCGCCAGCTTTTCGATCGGCGCCGGCAATTCCTGGGCCTTCGCCGTCCTCGCCGAGGAGGGCTATGCCTACAGCTCCAGCGTCTATCCCGTCCGACATGACATCTACGGCATGCCCGAGGCGCCGCGCTTCCCGTACCGTCCGATCAAGCAACGCGGATTCCGCGAATTTCCCATCACGACGATGCGGCTCCTCGGCCGCAATTGGCCTTGCGGCGGGGGCGGCTATTTCCGCCTTCTCCCTTACGCCCTGTCGCAAGCCGCAATTAAAACCGTGCACCGCGCCGACCGGCGGCCCTGCATCTTCTATTTCCATCCCTGGGAGATCGATCCGGGCCAGCCAGTGCGGAGGGGGCTGCCGCTGAAAAGCCGCTTCCGCCACTACACCAATCTCGGCCGCATGGAGGGCAAGCTCCGGCGCTTGTTGCGCGGTTTCGCCTGGGACCGCATGGACCGCGTGCTCGACGCCGAATTGCCGGCATGACGATGCCGGACAGCGGGACCGCGCTCCGCATCAGGGCTCTCACCCCCGACCGCGCCGCCGAGTGGGATGCCTTCGTCGCCCAGTGCCCAGGCGCCACCTTCTTCCACCGTGCCGGCTGGCAGCGCGTCATCCAACGCAGCTTCGGCCACAAGACGCATTACCTCTATGCCGAGCAGGACGGGGCGATCCGCGGCGTCCTGCCGCTGACCCATATCGCGAGCCGCCTCTTCGGCAATGCGCTCATCTCGAACGCCTTCTGCGTCTATGGCGGTCCGGCGGCGCTCGACGCGGCGGCACGGGCGGCGCTCGACCGGCAGGCGATGGCGCTCATGGCCGAGCTCGGCGCCGATTGCCTCGAATACCGCCAGCTCGAACGCCTGCATCCGGATTGGCCGGCCAAGGACGGGCTTTATGCCACCTTCCGCCGCGCCATCGCCCCCGACCCCGAGGTCAATCTCAAGGCGATCCCGCGCAAGCAGCGCGCCGTCATCCGTCAGAGCCTCGAGCGCAACCTCGTCCTCGAGGAGGACGGCGATGTCGAGCGCTTCTTCCGGCTCTACGCCGAGAGCGTGCGCAATCTCGGCACGCCCGTCTTCGGCAAGCGCTATTTCCGCGCGCTCAAGGAGGAGTTCGGCGAGGATTGCGAGGTGCTGATCGTGCGGCACGAGGGCGCGCCCGTCTGCGGCGTGATGAGCTTCTACTTCCGCGACGAGGTCCTGCCCTATTACGCCGGCGCGACGCCGGCGGTGCGCGGGCTCGGCGCCTATGATTTCGTCTATTGGCACATTCTGCGCAAGGCCGCCGAGCGCGGCCTCAAGATCTTCGATTTCGGCCGCAGCAAGCAGGGAACGGGCGCCTTCGCCTTCAAGAAGAATTGGGGCTTCCCGGCGCAGCCCATCATTCACGAATACCAGCTGCGGCCGGGCGCCGCCATTCCCGACGTCAACCCGCTCAACCCCAAATACCGGCTCTTCATCGCCGCCTGGAAGAAGCTGCCGCTGCCGCTCGCCAATTTCGCCGGCCCGCTCATCGCCCGCGACCTCGGATGATGCCGATGGAGCCTCGCGCGGAAGGCGACGCCCTCTTCCTCAGCCAGCGCATCCCCTACCCGCCGAACAAGGGCGACAAGATCCGCTCCTGGCACTTCTTCCGGCATGTCGCCGAGACGCACCGCATGCATCTCGGCTGCTTCATCGACGATCCGGCGGATTGGGCCGACGCGAACGCCGTCCGCAAGCTCTGCGCCAGCGCCTGCATCCGGCCGCTCGCTCCGCGGCGCGCGAAGCTGCGCAGCCTCGCCGGGCTCGCCACCCGCGAGGCGCTGACCCTGCCCTATTTCCGCAGCCGCGCGCTGCACGATTGGGTCGCCGAGACGGTGCGCCGCCACGCGCCGGCGCTCATCTTCGTTTTCTCCTCGGCGATGGCGCAGTACGTTCTCGACCTGCCGCGCGGAACTGCGCGTCTCGTCCTCGACATGGTCGATATGGATTCGCAGAAGTGGCGGCAATATGCCGCCCGCAAGCGCTGGCCGGGGAACCTCGTCTACCGGCGCGAGGCTCGGCTCCTGCATGGCTTCGAGCGGCGCGCCGCGCTCCATTTCGATGCGAGCCTCTTCGTCTCGCGGGCCGAGCTCGAGCTCTTCCGCCGCCTCACTCCTGAAGCGGCGGATCGCGCCGATTTCGTCGGCAACGGCGTCGATCTTGCCTATTTCGATCCCGCCCTCCCGACGCTCAACCCCTACCCGCCCGAGGCGCGGCCCGTCGTCTTCACCGGGGCCATGGATTACTGGCCCAATGTCGACGCCGTCACCTGGTTCGCCGACCGGGTCTGGCCGCGCGTCCACGCCGCCGACCCGAAGCGGCTCTTCGCCATCGTCGGCGCCAATCCCACGCCGGCGGTCCGTGCCCTCGGCCAACGCCCGGGCATCCTCGTCACCGGCCGCGTCGCCGATGTGCGCCCCTACCTCGCCCATGCGGTTCTCGCCGTGGCGCCCCTCCGCGTCGCGCAAGGCGTGCAGAACAAGGTGCTCGAAGCGATGAGCATGGCAAGGCCGGTGGTGGCGACGCCGCAGGCGGTCGAAGGCATCGATGCCGAGCCGGGGCGCGAGGTCGTGCTCGCCGAGGCGGAGGTGGAGTTCGCATCACGCGTCAGCGACTTCTTCGCGCGACCCCAGACGAACAGCGCAGGCAGAGCCTTCGTCGAACGAAACCACAGCTGGACGGGGACGCTGCGGAAGCTCTCTGCGGTCTGCGCCGCGACCACCCGCGCCGCCGCGGCAACCGCACCCGCCGCCTCCAAGCGGGAGGTGGCGACGGGAGTTTAAGGGTGCTGCCTAAGGATTCCCGATCGTCTTGCGGATCTTCTATCGATCTCACCGCCAAGCCGCTGTCTCAGGCTCCGATTATCGCGTCGGCAAAAAGACGCCCAGGCCGGCTTTGGCCGACGATTTGCATGATTGTATCGATCTCGTCGGGTGAGAGGTCTTTCCGCCATCGCTGCGCGGCATCGCGGGGAACACGTCTGAGTTCGTAATAGCCTTCGGTTCCGTCGGCTCGGCTGCTCTCTCGGATAAAGTCGATGACTTGTTCCTCGACCTCGAGGCCGCAAAACGCCAGCATGCGCCGCGCCATGCCTTCCGGATCCACGGCAAGATCGAAATATCTCACGATCATCTTCTGGACGGCTTCGGCGTCAAGGGCTTCCAGTGCCATCTCGTTCTCGATGACCCAGCTCCAGGCGAGCTGAGCCACGAAAGGCAGGTCGCGCAGCTTCTCCATTGTTAGGCCGCGCCGGCGCGCTTGCGGCGTTTCGGCGAGGGTAAGAATGGGAATCCTGTCCTCGAATTTACCCGCACGGACGCCTCGCAGCATTGAGGAAACCTGGCCGCAAGGATGTCGAATAATCAGGATGAAGCGACTGTCCGCGGCCGCCCGCGCGAGGACGTTAACCCGGCCCATGCAACTCACTGATTTGATCACAATGCGTCCGACGCAATCGACATCGAGATCGGAAAAATCGGGTATCCGGATGGCCTCGGCCCAACGCCGACAGCCAGGTATCACCGCGAGACCTTTCAGTAGGCAGATCAAAAGAATTCGCAGCAAAGTCTGAAGGCGCGTATGGTAGCTCTTGTAGAAAACCGGTAGAGAACCTGCGGATTTTAATACTCGGCAATGCGTCAGCTCAGTGAGCCAACGTTTAGCGATGGGCGCCAACCGCGAAGCGTCCTCTGCCTCACAAAGAAATGGTATCGTGGGATTGCGATGGATGATGTCCGGCTCGTGCCGGTAAAGAACCGCCGGATGGCTGTCGAGGACCTTGGCCAGCCAGGTCGTTCCTGATCGAGGGGCGCCCAGGATGAAGATGGAGCGGGAAGCGTAGGGAAACGCATCGCCAGAGAGGGGGACGCGCTCAACGCGGGGACCGGTCGAGGAGGTTGTGCGACGACGGGACTTCCCCGCCGAAGACGCACGTCCGCTCGGTCGAAATACGAACAACGCTCGTGAGAATTGTCCATCGAGTATTTGCTGCACCGCAGCGATCAGCAGCCCGATGAGAACGGCCGCAGAGTTCATGACGAAATCGATGAGTCTCGGAGCCCGTCCGGTGATGAATTGAGCCAGCTCCAGCCCTCCGGCCAGGAGCACGAGAATCGTCGCCTGCTCGAGGATAGGCGAGACGCGGTTGCGCTCGCGTTCACCTCCGCGTCCGAGATGAACAACAGGTTGGCAACCGAGCACAAGTCCAAGGAGCGCGAATGCCGAAGATTGCAGCAAGTGACTGTCGAACAGTAATGGCCGCGCAATTGAAGGTGGAGGCAGTACAACAACCGCTACTAATCCGAGTACTCCGGCTCGCGTGAGTCGCAACACTTGCATGTTCGCACCATAGATTTGCGGCCCATCTGAAGTACACAGGCGCGGCCAGCATATACGGGAGTTCAAGGCTCGATGAATACAAAAAATGGTTCGAGCTCACTCGCCCTGGGCCGTTCGGTCCCGCGCTCCCGCCGATCGGCCGTCTCTCCGACAGCGCCCGATCGCTTCTTCATAGAGCCGTAGCTGAGCAGCGACCGTGGCGTCCCAACCGAAGCGCTCGGCATAAGCGCGCGTTTTCCCGCGCGGAGGAGGCGCATCGAGCATTCGGCGAATCGCCGCCGCAAACGCGGTGGGCGTCCGGTCTCGCACAGAGAGCCCCGCAGCACCATCATTTACGATCTCAGCAACGCCGCCAACCTCGCTTGCAACCACCGGGGTCCCGCAGGCCATAGCTTCGAGGAGCACGTTCGGCCAACCTTCGCTGCGTGAGGCAAGAACGAGCAGATCGGCGCGGGCGTAGACGCCGGCCAGTTCCTCCTGCCTCAGTTGGCCAAGAAAACTGACGCGATCGGACAACCCCATCTCTCGTGCGAGACTTGCAAGCCGACCTTGCTCTGGCCCGGAGCCAACGACTGCCAACCGGGCGCCAGGAACTTCCGCCAGCGCCTTTATGACAAGATCGTGCCCCTTCAATTCAACGAGGTTGCCGACAGAGAGGACAAGTTTGGTCAAGGACTGCTCCGTCGAGCGCGGCCGCGAACTCGGCGAGAACAGCGTGAGATCGACGCCGTTCCGCAACACCGAAATCCGATCTTTCGCCACCCCCAAGGCGACCAATCGTTCCTTGAGCGCGGCAGACACAGTGACGATCCCGGCTGCTTGGCACGCTGCCCAACGGATCATCCGTCGCGGTATGCGATAATTCGCGATGATATTCACATCACTGCCCCGCGCGGTGATCACCAAAGGTTTTCGCAAGACCCGAGCAAGCAACGCGGCCGCAACGCCATCAGGGTAGAAGTAGTGGGCGTCTACGAGATCGAAGCGAAAACCGTCGGCGAGAATGCGATCGACCGGAGGTCGAGTGAAGCTATAGAGCAGCCAAGGAGCGATCGACATTCCCAGCTTTGGCAAGACGGGAAAGCGAGGGTGATGAATCGTCACACCGAAGCGTCGCTCCCGCGCCGGCACTTTCGCCCAGATGGAATATCGCCCGAAAACGGAGTTCGTGAAGGGAAACCACGGTACAGGTGCGATTACTTCGGCCTCGATCCCGCCGTGGCGAAGCAATTGGCGAAGCCGGTTCTCGACGAAGACGCCGTGAACAGGTTGGGCCGCATTCGGATAGAGCGTAGTATATGTAAGTATCTTCATGTATCGTCATCTCACCTTCTCCGCCGATTTCGAGAGCGAAATCTGTAGAGAACGGTCGGCGCCTCAGCCTAAAGCTCAGCGAGCAAAAGACCTCATTCCTTCACATATCGCTAACGGAGCGGAAATTACCTTTGGAAGTTTCGATCCTGTGAAGCTAGATGCCGCACCGCTGCCCCGGCCCAGCAGCATCGAGAATCAATGGAGAATGGGAACGTCGCAATGAGGTTAGACCCAACCGCATGCTCGACCGTAAATTTTATGGCATGCGAGGCGCCTATCCTGGTCGTGGTGGTCGACACCGAAGCGGAGTTCGACTGGACTAAGCCGGTGTCGCGCAGGAGCAACTCCGTCAGCACGGTACGGCAGCAGCAGCAGGTCCATCGAGTTTTCTCCCGCTATGGCGTCCGCCCCACCTATGTATTGGATTACCCCGTCAGCAGCCAAGTGGTCGGCTATCAACCGATCCGCGAACTTTATGAAGCCGGGCTGTGCGAAATCGGCGCCCATCTCCAGCCATGGGATACGCCACCCTTCGAGGAGGCAGAAACGGAGGCGAATTCTTATGCCGGCAACCTTCCGCCGGCGCTCGAACGCGAGAAGCTGGCGCGACTTTCCGATAAGATCGCGGAGACGATCGGCCGGCGCCCGCGTATCTATAAGGCCGGACGGTACGGATTTGGCCCGGCGACGCCCCGCATTCTCGCCGAACTCGGCTATGAGGTCGACCTCAGTATCCTGCCGCTGACCGATTTGCGGACGTCTTCGGGGCCGGATTATCGCGCAATCGATGCCAAGCCGTTTTGGTTCGGCGAATGCCCCCATCTACTCGAGGTCCCGATGTCGGTCGGATATCTCGGAGCCCTGTCATCCTGTGGCCCCAAGCTCTACGGGTTCCTGAACAGCGATTGGGGAAAGCGCATTCATCTCCCCGGGATTTTTGCCCGGCTCCACCTCCTGGATCGGATTACCTTGACACCTGAAGGAGTCCCGTTTGAAGAGCATTGCCGGCTTACCAAAGCGCTGATGCGTCGGGGTCATCGTGTCTTCAGCTTCACCTATCACAGCCCGTCGCTCGCCCCCGGCAACACACCCTACGTTCGCACCGAAGCCGATCTGCGCGTTTTTCTCCGCAGGATCGAGCAATATCTGGACTTCTTCTTCGGTGCACTCGGCGGCCGCGCTCTGACTCCGCTCGAACTCCGCGATTTCATCCTTGCAAGGCAAGACAGGACGAGAACCACCGCACGCAGTACGTGCGAGGGCCACACCCTATGAAGAAGGTAATAAAAATCACGGTGCTCCACGTCCTCAAATTAGCGGGCTTCTTCCGTTTGGCTCGGTGGATCACGCGGCGAAAGCTGCGCATCCTATGCTATCATGGCATAGCACTGCGAGATGAATGGCAGTTTCGTCCCACGCTGTTCATGCGCGCGGCCACATTTCAGCAGCGCCTGCAGATCATGAAGCGCCGCGGCTGCCATATAATTCCACTCGCCACTGCCCTTGGTGGCCTGCAATCCGGCGATTTACCCGATCTTCCGACAGTCCTCACCATCGATGATGGGTGGTACAGCACGTACCGCGCTGCGCTACCCATTCTCGCCCGGTTCCGAATGCCCGCGACGATTTACGTGACTAGTTACTATGTCGAGAGAAACATGCCGGTCTTCAATGTACTGACCGCATACGCTCTCTGGGCGTCGCCGGCGCGCTCACTCGAACTCGCGAACTGGCCTGAGCGAATCCGGGGGCCGTGGACACTAGCCGATGACCGCGATCGGTCGCTTGTTCTTCGCGAGCTCATCGGCTTTGCGGACGACCAGTGTGGCGCCGCCGATCGACTGTCACTCGCCCGCGACATTGTCCAGGCGCTCGGTCTCGACTGGGCACAGATCGATGCCAGCCGTTCCTTTTACCTGATGAATGAAGAGGAAATCGCACAGATGGCGGCAGCGGGCATGGACGTCCAACTGCATACGCATCGCCACCGTTTCCCTCGCGATGCTGCGGCGGTCGAACGCGAGATCAAGGACAACCGGTTCGTTCTGGAGCGCCTGACGCATAGGAAACTCAATCATTTCTGCTATCCAAGCGGCATTTACGATCCGTGCCAATGGCCATGGCTCGAGCGGCTGGGCATCGAAAGTGCAACGACATGTCGAGGCGGTCTTAACGGGCCCGATACCCCTCGGCTCGAATTGCGGCGATTTCTCGACGGTGAGGATGTCGCGCTTATCGAGTTCGAGGCCGAAATCGACGGGGCACTGGAACTCTTGCGCAGAATTTTCCGCCGTCCAGAACGGAACGCCTATGAGGGCGCGCTGACCGATGCCGCGCGCCTTTGATGGGATCGGCCGAATGGAGATGAGGCAATGTGCTACGCGCCGTCTCCTGCACGTGCTGCCAAGTTTCGGGATCGGAGGAATTCAGACACGGTTCGCCCGCATTGCGAACCGTCTCGGCCGCAAATACCAGCACATCGTGATCGCTTTAGACGGAGTCCTGGCTTGCCGGAATCAGCTCGACCCGGCAGTGGATGTTCATTTCCATGACATCCATGTCGACAAGTCGCGACCAGTCGCTTCGCTCCTTCGATACCGCAGGACGCTCGCTGGACTGCGCCCCGACCTACTCCTCACCTACAACTGGGGCGCGCTCGAATGGGGTCTCGTCAACCGCATATTCCCCATAGCACCCCATCTGCATTTCGAGGACGGGTTCGGGTCTGATGAAGCCAGCCGGCAATTTCGCCGGCGCGTTCTTGCGCGGCGCCTCATCCTCGCCCGTGCCATCCGCGTGGTGGTCCCATCGCGAACCCTTGAGCGAATTGCTTTGGAGGTGTGGCGGCTCGATCCGAGACACGTCGCATACGTCCCGAACGGCGTGGATCTCCGGCGTTTTGCGGCGCCGGGAGATCCGGCGCTGCTCGCCCCGCCGAAAGCGCCCGGCCAATTGATTATCGGCACTGTCGCGCCGCTTCGTGCCGAGAAGAATATCGGCCGGTTGATCAGGGCCTTTGCCGAACTGCCTGTCCCGCCGCTATTGCGCCTGGTCATTGCGGGCGATGGACGAGAGCGTCCCGCGCTCGAGGCCTTGGCGCGCTCTCTTGGTATCGCCGATCGCGTCAGCTTTGCGGGACATGTCAGTAATCCTGAACGCATCCTGCCGTTCTTCGACATCTTTGCCTTGTCCTCGGATACAGAGCAAATGCCGTTGACCGTACTCGAGGCCATGGCAGCGGGCCTGCCAATTGCAGCGGTCGACGTCGGCGACGTCAAAGCGATGGTCCATCCGGACAATCGCGGCTTTATCGTTCCGAAAGACAGCCCGCGCGCGCTCGCCGACAGTTTGATCGCCCTCGTGCGTGATGGCCGATTACGCATTGCGCTCGGCGAGGCGAATCGCAGGCGTGCGGAGGCGCACTTCCCAGAGGACAAGATGTTTGCCACCTATGACGCGCTCTATTCGCTGTCACATCCGGTCCGCAGCGGATAAGTAGGCAACAAAATTTAAAGGCGAGCAAAAAACGTTGAAGATTACTTAATCGGAGAGTGAGAACAACCGATCTCCGCGCAACTCACGGAATTACAGGAGATCCCATGGCGATTCTCACCGTCGGTTCAGGCGAACAGTTTTCAACCCTCGCGGCAGCTGTTGCCGCCTCACACGACGGCGATACGATCGATGTGCGCGCCGGGACCTATGTGAACGATTTCGCCAATATTACTCATCGGCTTACGATCGTCGGCATCGGCGGTATCGCGCACTTCGTCGCTGCGGGAGAGATCCCCAACGGCAAAGGCATTCTCGTCAGCCATGCCGATCTCACGGTTGAAAATTTGGAATTCTCCGGCGCGCAGGTAGCCGACAACAACGGCGCCGGGATACGCTGGCAAGGCGGTAACCTGAGCGTCGAAAATTGCTACTTCCATGATAATCAAGAGGGCATTCTCGGTTCGGATATCGCCGGCGCCACCGCGACGATTAGCCATTCCGAGTTTGCTCGGAACGGAGCCGGCGACGGTTATTCGCATGGCGTTTATATCGGTGCGGTCGCTCGCCTCGACATCTCCGATAGCTACTTCTTCGAAACGAATGTCGGCAATCAGATCCAGTCACGCGCCCAAGAGACGCTCGTCGAGCGAAGCGTTATTGACGACGGCAATAGTACATCGAGCTACAGCATCAACCTGCCGAATGGCGGGACAGGGATCATTCGCGACAACACGATCATTCAGGGCCCGAACGGCGAAAATCGCACAATCATCAACTTCGGTGGCGCGGCGCAGCAAAACCCCAATCCGAGCCTCGTCATCGAGCATAACATCATCGAGAATTTCGGCTCGCCGGGAATCGGCTTGCACAATCGTACCGGCATCGTCGCTCAACTTGACAACAACGAGTTCTATCACCTCCAGACGGTCGTCGAAGGCTCCGCGTCACAAAGCGGCGATATGAACTTGGTGCAACCGATCGTTCCGAAGACGAGCGGCCTCTACTTGGGTGCGACTCAGAACGTCAGCAGTGCCGGAGCAGCCGATCCGCCGGGCCCAGTCTCGACGCCGACTCACCAGTCGACTCCGGGGTTCGCACTCACGGCTGCACAAATAGAGAGGTTGTGGGGCGGTGACATCAGCCATGGCGAACTGACCGCGCTCAAGACGGCCCTGGACGGTATCGCCGGCCGGACGGCGAATGGCGGGATCAATGTCGTCCACTTTACCGGACCGAACCAGGGCGGAAACGCGACCGCCGGTCATGACCTCTTCGTTTTCGACACCCTGTCGCAATACAACGATGTCGGACACGGCTTCGATCCGAGTCAGGACCTGCTGCTGCTGCGCAACGGCGCCCGGTCATTCAGCGATGCTGCCGCGCAGCACGTCAGCTTCATTGGGAATGGAACATCGACCGAGATTGTCGTCGACGCGAACACAAACCACGGGCACACGATTATTACCCTCGACCACGTTCTGCCAAGCAGCCTTGCTTTTGGCCACAACGTCTTCGTCTGAAGCGGTTCTGTCACCAGAACCTGGACCCGGCGGGCGGCGAGCGCTCAATCACCGTCCGCCCGCGTTCCTCTTGAGGTCTGCCCCATCCGTTCGAAAGCGGATGGGTACGCAGTCAGCTGGTTGTCAAGAGCGCACGGAGCGCTGCGCCTTTCCATCGGGTGCGCGCGACTCGCGGGCCGCTCCGGCGAAAAGTCTTTGGCTCGAGAGATCGCGAGACGCCGATCGATCAGCGGTGTCCGAAGGACGTTCCACGGACCGGAAACCGAAAATACCGCTCGCAGTGTCGCGAGGCGGTCTGCGTTCGATTGAGAACGACCAGTGGATGAGGAGGCCGAACCCGATCAATCCGGCTAGGAACAAGGCGGCATTCATATTGTGGGGGCCTTATTGGACGTTGAGGAAATCTTTACATTGTGAGCGGTTTTCTGCAACCTGACTCGCTCCTCTTTTTTCATGCAGCCGAACGCTTAAACGCCAACGCGCCTATGCTCACAATCGGCCCAATCATTCGCCGCGACGGCAGTCGTACCAGGAACTGGTAATGCGCGGACTGCTACTCAACGCATATCTCGTCTGTCTTGTCCCTTTTGCCTGGGGGAGTCCTTATATCGGACTATATATTTATTATTGGCTAAGTTATTTCGACCCATTCCACTTGGCTTACGCACCAATGCCAGTGCCTTGGGTCAAGATATTCGCGGCCATCACCATTGTCGCATGGTTGCTTTCCAAAGAACCAAAACGCATTCCGTTTAATATGACTACCACAATGCTCGTCGTATTCTACGCGTGGACGACGATCACTCTGATCTTCGGACTATTTCCTCAGTACGGGCTTCCCAAATGGCAGGACTTCACTAGCGCCATTGTCATGGTCTTTGTGGCACTGGGCGTGCTGACGCGGCGCCACCGTATCCATGGTGCTCTCTGGGTCGTCGTGCTGGCGCTCGGATGGTGGACCTTCAAGGGTGGCCTTTTTGTCCTCCTCAGCGCGGGAGCGCAGCATGTGTACGGGCCCGAGGGCACGCACTTCGCCGACAACAATGGAATGGCGCGCGCCTGCATCATGATCATGCCGCTGATACTCTATTTATTTCTTTATTCCTCGCAAAAGCATGTCCGTTACGCACTGTTGGGGCTGCTGGGCCTGACAATCCTTGCCCTTGTCGGCACAAACTCCCGAGGTGGATTTCTCGGTTTCGGCGCGATGGCGGCGTTCGCTTGGCTGTTCGCGCGGCGCAAGATCGTCCCACTCGCTATCGCGGTTGTCATCGTTGGACTCGGCTATCTCGCCACGCCGAAGGACCGCATTGTCGAATACACGCAACGTATCGAGAGTACGGCGGACTACGAAAACGACGGCTCGGCGCAAGGGCGCTTCGGATCCTGGCGCTATGCCGTCGAACTTGCCTCTCGGCGACCCCTCGGCGGCGGCTTCGGCGCTTTTCACGGTCATACGGCACCGGGGCAGACCAGCTATACTGAAGCACACAGCAACTATTTCGAAGTGATCGGCGAGCACGGCTTCATCGGATTGGCAATCTATCTAACTATTGTTATCGCTGCCTACCGCACCTGCAGCCGCATCATCCGCATGACGAAGCCGCGGCCGGATCTCCATTGGGCGCGAGACTTGGCACGATGTCTTCAAGCATGTGAGATCGCCTACCTCGTCGGCGGACTCACGATCAACCATGCCACGCTCGAGTTGTGGTATATGCTGGTGGCATTCATGGTCGCGACCGGTACCGTTGTCCGCAGGGAGCTCGCAAGGGAGACCGCGGAGGTAGCACGAGAAAGACCTGCGCTCCCCGGGGTTGTTGCAGGCGCCGGCCCCATGCGCTGGCACGGCGCGGAGACGGCATCTCGCCGCAGCTGAGCTTCACTACAGGACATTGGCCAAATGTTTCTCGACGCGCGCGGAGATCTGCCATCGGATACTCGTATCGAATGCGATCTCTGCGTCATGGGGGCGGGCGCGGCCGGAATAACCATCGCACGCGAACTGGCCTCGACCGGCCTCAGCATCTATGTGCTCGAAAGCGGCGGCCTCGAATTCGAGGACGAAATCCAGGCTCTTTACAAGGGAACGAGCATTGGTCACGAATATCCTGCTCTCGACATCGCGCGGCTACGCTTCTTCGGCGGCTCGACCAACCATTGGGAGGGGAGCTGCCATCCCCTCGAGGCGGTCGATTTCGAGCGGCGATCGTGGATTGCCCACAGTGGATGGCCGATTACTCGTTCACAACTCGATCCTTTCTATGTCCGAGCTCAGAAATATTGCGGTCTCGGTCCCTTTGACTATGACGCTGCTCACTGGGTGGGCAAGATTGCGGGCAAGCCGCTTCCGCTGCGCGCCGATCGCGTGCGTACCGCAATCAGCCAGCTGAGCCCACCCGTTCGCTTTGGCATCGACTATCGCCAGGATCTTGAGACAGCAGCTCATGTCGTGGTCCTTCTTCATGCGACCGTGGTCGACATCATCGCCGATCCGTCTAACGGTCAAGTGAGTCATGTCCGTTTCGGAGAGCTCGGCGGCAAGCGTTTCACGCTATCGGCGCGGGCATATGTGCTGGCCCTGGGAGGCATCGAGAATCCTCGGCTCCTGCTGTCCTCGAACGGAGTGCACCCGAACGGCCTCGGCAATCAGAACGACCTGGTCGGCCGATTTTTCATGGACCATCCAGTGGTCGAAGGCGCCATCCTGAAGCCCTCCGACCCGAAGCTGGACCTCAGCTTCTATGGGGTTAGCGATACGCAGGGAAGCTATCGGCTCAATGCCCATCTTGAACTCGCCGACGAGGTCTTGCGCCAAGAGCAGTTGGTCAATATCGGCGCTCCCTTCATTCCGCGCGACCGGTACTACGCCTCGCCGGGCATAGAATCTTACCACGATATCGCAAATGCCTTGGCCAAAGGGCGCTTGCCGCCGCATCTGTGGGGCGATATCGGCGACGTCGCGAGGGACTTCGATATGGTCGTCGAGGCCAGCTCACGCCGCCTTTTCGGAAGACGCCTCTTCTCCTCGGCAGAGGAGCTTGCGTATTTCGGCTTCGATACGATGACCGAGCAGACACCCAACCCGGAGAGCCGGGTCACACTCGGCGACGAACGTGACCCGTTCGGGATGCGTCGTGTCAAGTTGGACTGGCGGCTCTCCAATTCCGATAAGGAGAATCTTTGGCGCTGCTATGAGGTGCTGGGTGCCGAACTCGGCAGAGCCGGCATCGGCCGGGTTCGATTGCTGCGCGACCGTGAAGATGCTCTCTGGACGACCCGCCTCAGCTATGGGGACCATCACATGGGAACGACCCGAATGAGCGAAGATCCGCGCTTCGGCGTCGTCGATGCCGATTGCCGAGTTCACAGCGTGCTCAACCTTTATGTTGCGGGAAGTTCGGTCTTTCCGACTGGGGGGCATGTACCCCCTACTTTGACGATCGTTGCCTTGGCGATCAGGTTGGCCGATCATCTGAAGAGCGTCTTTGCGGTGTGAATAGATGAGGATCTCCAAACGTACCTTCCTTCGCTCCGCATTGGCCTTGCTTGCCGTGCCCGGCGGCACGCTCTTTGGCCTCTGGGCGACCGGCGAGACGAGCGATGTGGCGGCGCGGATCACCGATCTCATCGGCGCGCGCGCCGGGGCGCGCGCCATCGGTGCTGCATTCCTTGCGCGCTTTCCGACAGAAGCCGATCAGAAACAGCTTTCACGGCGCATCGCGCAGCTTGTCCGCAGTAGTGGGGAGGCGCGTCTCGGTGGCGAAGCGATCAGCTCCCGTGCATTACAGCGAGCCGTACGGCAGGCAATCACCTCTGATTTCGAAACAGGTCGTATGATCGAGCTTGATGGCTGGCTGTTGGCACAGACAGAGGCAAGGATTTGCGCGCTCCTGGTCCTGCGCGAGCACGCGATGCGAGCGGCGCCCCTCGCGGCATGAGGGAGGAGCCGTCGGCGGGCCTCTCGGTGCTCGGATCAATTCGATGAACCAGCGACCCGCGCCGCTCGTCAGCGTGATTATCCCAGCGCACAATGCAGCCACAACGATCGGCCGCGCACTCGACTCCGTATTGCGCCAGGACTATCGGCCGCTCGAAATCATCGTCATCGACGACGCGAGTTCAGATGCGACAGGGGATGTTGTTTTGAACCGACGTCATCCCGACGTCCGAGTGATCCGTCTTCCCTCGCAGCAAGGCGCTTCGGCGGCACGAAATGCCGGAATCGAGGCCGCATGCGGCGAGTTGGTGGCCTTCCTTGACGCCGACGACGAGTGGTTGCCGCGTAAAACCTCACTGCAGGTCGCTCAGGTGCAGGCGAATGAGCGGATCGTCTTTGTCTGCTGCCGAGCAACCGAGGTGGCGAGCGACGGAACGCCGCTAGGGACAGTGAACGCCGGCAAAACTCCAGTCACCGGAGCGAATGTCTGGCGCTCGTTGCTTGCGCAAAACTTCGTGGCGACACCTTGCGTTCTCGCCCGCAGGACCCTCCTGCGCGAACTTGGAGGCTTCGACACCCGGCTGCGCATTGCCGAAGATCAAGATATGTGGATCCGGCTCGCCGCGCTCGGCGAGGTCGCGTATGTGGACGAGACACTCGTCATCGTGCACGATCGCCCGCAGAGCCTCTCCAAATCCCGTGTCGCGGATCAACTTGACTATACCTTGCCGATGATCCGCTCTCATCTCTCTAGATTCCGCGACCAACTGAGTCGGCGCGAAATCGGCGCTATTCTCGGCGAGCGGTACGGGGAAATCGGACGCAGCGCCTATAATCACAAAATGTATTGGCTCGGGCTGTCGTTAATCGGCCGGAGCGTTTTACTCGGCAACCGCCCTTTTGAAAATCTCTGTTTTCTCATCTTCAGTTCGCCGCCTGCGATCTGGCTGAAGCGGCTTGTGCGCTCGAACTCCTGAAGCAGAGGCGATCCGTCTGCTATCTATCCGAAAGGCACAATGGCAAGAGAGCGATTCACTGCGCGCGACCATCTGAAGGTAGCGGCCTATCGCTCGGGCGTAGTGCCAAGTTATCACCGTTGGCGGAACCGGAATGCGCTCACGGTGGTGATGTTTCACCGCGTGCTGCCGGAAGAAGACGAACGGTGGGCGGTCGCGAATCCCGAATATACGGTCTCCGCCCAACTTCTTCGCGACTGCCTGCGGTTCCTGAAGCGCCACTACAATGTGATCGATGCGGCTGCGGTTGATGCTTCGCTCTCCGGTGTCTGCCCGCTGCCGGATTACCCGGCTCTCGTCACCTTCGACGATGGCTGGGCTGACAACGAGGAGATCGCATTGCCGATCCTGCGTGCAGAGAGTGTTCCGGCTACGGTTTTCGTCGTCTCTTCCGCGATCGACAGTCCCGACCACCGATGGTGGCCCGAATTTGTCGCGCAATCGGTCGCGCAAGGACGCCTCGACGCGCGGCGAATGGCTCTCATGTGGAATGCGAGTGGTCCCGATATGGGTTCCTTTCCCAACGGCTCCAGCACCATCGATCAGTCATTGGCCCTGATTGCCCGCCTTAGTCAAATTCCTGCTCTGGAGCGCGAGCAAATTCTTCATCGGCATCTGCCTGAGGGCGGTAAGACGATACAGCGCGAGATGCTGACCCGCGTACAACTGCGCCATCTTGTCGAGGCGGGCATCACGATCGGCTCGCACGGGGCGACGCACGCATCGCTGCCGGCCCTAGCCGATCCGAGGAGCGAATTGGCACTTTCGCGACAACAACTCGCCACACAACTCGGCAGAGCGCCCGGAAATGGACCGGATATCATCTCCTTCCCGAATGGCCGGTATAACGATCGTGTAGTTGCCGCTGCGCGAGACGCTGGATTCCGGCTTCTGTTCACCAGTGATCAATGCCTCAATCCTGCACCTCAGGGGTTCTTGAAATCGGATCTGCTGGGTCGGATTCCGATTTCCGCTCGTATGGTGGGCGACGGTTTCGGACGGCTGCGCCCCGAGTTGATTGCGTTGTGGCTGATGCGCAGGTCGCACCTCGTTCTGGCTCCGAAGATCGACCTAAGGCGGCGGTAGTGTTCTGAAGGTTCAGCAAAATCGCCGATGAGGCGAAGCGGTCATGGTATGCGGGTGATGTCTGATGTCACCGACCCCGTGGAAGGGAGCACACCATGACCAAGGCTGAGGGTAAGGCGGAAGCGATCGACATCAAAGGGCTGCTGGAGCGGGACGAGGATTTTGTTCGGGCTGCGCTGGAGGCGGTGCTGCAGGCGGCGCTCGAGGCGGAGATGACGGAGGCGATCGGCGCCGGCAAGGGGGAGCGGACGGCGGCACGGTTGTCGTACCGCAGCGGCTACTACGGTCGCTCGCTGGTGACGCGAGTGGGAACGCTGGAGCTTCGGGTGCCGCAGGACCGTGCGGGTCGGTTCTCGACGGAGCTGTTCGAGCGCTATCAGCGCTCGGAGAAGGCGCTGGTGGGGACGCTGGCGGAGATGTACGTGCAGGGCGTGTCGACGCGGAAGATCAAGGCGGTGACCGAGGAGCTGTGCGGCCATGCCTTCTCGGCCTCGTCGATCAGCACGATCAACAAGACGCTGGACGGAGCGCTGCAGGCGTTTGCCGAGCGGCGGCTGAAGGAAGCCTTTCCCTATCTCGTGCTCGACGCCCGCTACGAGCGGGTCCGTGAGGCGGGGGTGATCCAGAGCCAAGCGGTGCTGATCGCAGTCGGCATCGATTGGGAGGGTCGACGACAGATCCTCGCCGTCGAGCTCGCCAACCGCGAGAGCCGTTCGAGCTGGCGCGACTTCCTCCTGGCGCTCAAGAAGCGCGGGCTCGACGGCGTCGAGTTCGTTGTCTCGGACGACCATCCCGGCCTCAAGGCGGCAATCCGCGAGGTGCTGCCGGAGGCGGTCTGGCAGCGCTGCTATGTGCATTTCCTAAGGAACGCGCTCGACTATGTGCCGCGCAAGGTCGACGACGATTGCCTCCAGGAGCTGCGCTGGATTTACGACCGCCGCGATCTCGCCGAGGTGCGGCGGGACATCGCGCAATGGCTCGCCAAGTGGCAAGGGAAGTATCCCAAGCTGTGCGACTGGGTCGAGAGCAACGTCGAGGAGACGCTGACCTATTACCGGCTGCCGCTGCCCCACCACAAGCACATGAAATCGACCAACATGCTCGAGCGCCTCAATCAGGAGATCAAGCGGCGCACCCATGTCGTTCGCATCTTCCCGCACGCCAAGAGCTGTCTGCGCCTGGTCCGGGCGCTGGCCGTCGAAATGCACGAGAACTGGCTGGAGGCCACGCGCTATCTCAACATGGAGCATCTCAAGGAGCACAAGAAGGAGCAGCTGAGGGCTTTGGCCGCCTGACGGCGGCCGGGCGTGGGCGACGCTTCGTTATCGCGGGGACTTCGCGCCGCCCCCGCCCAACCTCACTCGCAACGCCAGATCATTTTGCTGAACTTGACGCACGCAACTTAAGGCGGCACCGCGGCAGACGGCGCCTCGTCGAAGAGATCTGAAAGCCGCCACGCCGACGCTCGATTGAACTACACCGTATCGGGAGAAAGCGCCCAATTGTACGCCGCGGGGACACCCGAACTCTTCAGCGAAGCGTCGGCCCAATTCCAGGATTCTTTGGCCCCCGGAGTACCAAGGACGACGGAGATCGCGAGCGCCGCGCGTGCAACGTCAAGATAGGCTGGCCCCTTTCCATTCCATTTCTCTCGATCAAGCGTATCCGTCCATCCTTTTGCTACTTTGGACAGCTCGAATGCTTCCGCCCAACTCTCGGCGGGTCGGCCATCCTGCCGCAGGAGACGATATTCATAAGGGGTGGCAAATGCTCTCGGCCAGCCGCTCTTTCCTCCCATACGATCCAGCAGATTCTTCACTTTCCACTCGAATGAACGTCGCCACTCTGCAAACCCCATGATTATCAGCATTCCTATGACCAACAGGACGAGATCCTCACCAAAAGGAGAATCAGTGTGTCCGACCCGTAAAAATGTCCGAAATACCTGCATGCCCTTGTCGGTCGAATCCACGTGGATGCGCTCGAACCACCGGCGATTGTAGTCCAGCTTGCCCTCGAAATAGCTTTTCGGAAGAAACCATGCCGGCACCGTGGCGGGAGTGGCGCGCGTGCACTGCCCTAGCGTGCGCAGCGCCCAGGCATATCCCCTCGATTGGGCGACGCTGAGGACCCCGCCCGACCCCTCGCGATATTCCGGATTATAAGCTCCAATGTTCCAATTGGCGGCGAACTGCAGCTCCTCGAGAAAATACGGATCCCCTGTCAGCACAAATGCGACGTAAGACAACGATGGTTGATGCGCCTCATCAATTACCCAATCGCGCTTATTGTTAAAATCCGGTGGAGTTATCGGAATATATGGATGATTATATTGGTGCTTCTCGGTCCACCCACCTTGCGGATATTTGTTGAAGTCAACCGGGGCATTGGTCTTTTCATCCCGGGCGTGCCACGTAACCGAACCACTCGCTTCGGCCTGGGCCAAGAGCGACTGCAACGAGGATGTGGAGGTTGTGCACAAGAACTCGCCCTGCGGTTCGGTCACGATTCCCATTTCATGGGTCTGACCAGTTGTCGGCATATACGTCGTGAGGCCGGCATTGCCCATGATCTCATAGATTTCCGGCTTTGACAGCCGCGCGCGATAGGCCAGTTTACCGTCGAATCTCGGGAGCCATCTTTTCTCGAAGACCTCCTCGGGCGAGCGCAGGACCGGCCTTGGGCTCGATTGCCAACGCCAACGCGCCATCCACGGATGGCGCGTCACCACTACTTTCGCCAATGCGCGGCCGCCCGCCTCGATCCGCGCTTCGTAGGGGCCGATCGAAACGGGCTTGCTGTCCCAGCAACGCCCGAGTTCGAACACGACCTCGCGCCGCTCAGTCTCCCGATCGGGCCGGAAGAAGATTGTCAGCGGGATATCAGGTCGTGTCGAGCGCAGGCATCTCTGAGCAAACCATGGGCTTGTGAAATCACCGAGGTCGGTGCTCTCATCCTCCCGAAAAACGAAGCTCTGCCCCGCCGTCACGACGGTGACCACCATAGCGGAACCGCGTGGCGCCGCCGCAACAAGCGGCGGCAGCGCATCCGCCGCGCTGAAGACGACGCCGGCAGTCCCCCTCATGAACACGCGACGCGAGAATGCTCCAATCATGAAAGAACCTCTTGTACTTGCCTTTCCATTCGAGTGCCTGCAGCGCATAAAGCGGATCGGAATTCGAGAACCGCGCGGCTCTCATTGAACATGATAGATCACGACCTCTTTGCCGGAATTGGTGAGCTTTTGAAGGATCTGATCAGGGAGCCATTTGGTCAGACCAAGCCATTCAACCAAATAGGCTCCCCAATGCTTCGGAGGCGCGATGGTCTCGAGCGGGATCCAACTGTCATTCGGGACGATGGACTTCCAGTCGCGGTTGTAATATGGCCGCGCCGGGCTCGAATTGTAAAAATACAATGCGCCCGCCGGCGGCGCCCTTGTTAGCACGCGGTCGGCCAGATTTCGTTCATCCAACAAGAACCGGGCGCTTCGAGCTGTTGCGTAATCCGTATAGATGGGCTCCTCGCTCGTGGCGGCGAACCTTACGAGTGTACGCTCACCAAAGAGCAGATCCTTGTTGTCGAGTGAAGTCGCGGCGAGAGCGGTGACGCCAAACAGGATCAGAATGCTGAGCGCGACGCGCCGTCTTTGGATGAACAGCTCTGCGCAACCCAACCCGAGCACTATTGCCGCACAATAGGCTGTCGCGGACTGATATCGCGGGGTCACGAACAGCGCCGGCAATCCGTAGGCCAACCACAAGAACCAGGTCAGACCGAACCCTCCGAAGAGATGCGTCAATCGCAGCGTCGTCTCACTCGCTTGCTTCGCGATCATCAACCAGATGCCGAGCGGCAACGCCAGCAGGAACAGCAGGCCGAAATAGTGACTCGCGAACATCATGGCAATCGGCGCGATCGGCCATGGAGCGTTCACGCCACCCACAGGGTCAAACAGCCCCCGGCCCGTAGCGGAAACATGGCGGATCGCAGGGTTGTCGCTATCGATGCCCGCAATAGTCGTATGTAGCCGGTAAAGGATATCGCCGCTGTGCAGAGCAAGAAAAGCGGTATCGACCGCGAAAACCGCGAGAAATCCGACCGCGACGAGTAGGTAAGATGAAAAATCTTTCAATCGACCGACAAAGAATAGAATTATATAATAAAAAATCAGTATGAATGTCGTTTCTCTTGTGAGATATGCCAGACCGCATGCTAAACCTGCACTAAAAAGGAATAACTTGTTTCTATTTTCATCTTGCGTTTCCATGCCTTCTTCGTATAAAAACAAGGAAAGTGCTATAAAGAAAACTTCAGGAATATCTGAAAAGACTGTCGATGCACCTGTTGCGAACAGAGGAGTCAACCCCAGGACCAGCATGGTCAAATACGCGGCTCGCGCCGAGACGCGTCGCCGAACAAAATAGCCGGTCACCGCGATTAAGCCTGCGACGTACGCCATCGATACAAGGATAAGGCTCGGCTCACTGATGCCGAACAACGAGAAACTCGCCGCAAGCGGCAGCACAATGGTGTGCCTCAGTTCCCAGTGATTCTGGCCGAGATAGGGAAAATGTCTCAGCCAGTGGACAGCTCCTTGGGAATAGGAAAAGTCGTCGCTCGCCAGAAAGCCAGTGAATCCAAAATAAAACGATATGGCGATGATGATCACGACCGAAACCCAGTGCCACCAGAGGAAGCCGGAATCGGCCGATAACAGCACCGGAGAGGGAGCGCGGATCCCGCGACGCGCCGTCTCATTCAACATTTGTGCGCAACAAGCAGAAGGTTCGTCGGCAAACCGACCAGCGCGACAGATTTAATCGAGAATCTACCCGCTCCTGCCGAGCTGGCGGCTTTAGAAAGAGTGCCGCGCGACATCAGATTGAGATTCTCCTCCGTTGCAAAGAAACCGTGTCCGAGCCCGACCAGGATTCGCCGGTAAATCCGCTTTGGGAGCCAATGCAGAAGCGGGAGAACAGTGTGAAACTCTACAGGGTACCAGCGATTCGGCGTCGTTACAAAAATGCCTTTACGGGCAACTCGCCACAGTTCCTTGAGAAAGGCACATTGGCTTTCGAAACTACCGACATGCTCGATCACCGCGCTTGAATGGACAAAATCGAACGATCCGTCCTTGAACGGAAGCCTTCTCCCGTCCGCGCGAACGAAAACGAGACCCGGATATTCCGCCACCAAAAACCCGGCGTCATCGATGCCAACTGCGGTCAGCGCCGATTTTCGCTCATACCACGCCTCGACGTAATTCGAGTGGTCGTACGAACGATCACTGGTTGCACCCACATCAAGAATGGTATCGGTATCGGCGATAGTGAAACTTCGCAGAAATGCCGCAAACATCTTGCGCCTCTGGAGCGCGGAAATCTCGGACGCGATAGAACCCGGCCTGACGATGCTGTACTGCGCATTTACGGGCATCGCGTTTCGCTCGGACCAAGAACTTGTCAGGACCTTGTTGCCTGCACTTCGAGAACGCTGACAAAAAACGCGCCGTAACCGATTTGGAAGGCAAGGATGATGGCGGTCACCGACGGGATTACCAGCCGCATGATATGGCTCGTCGCCAGCGGGCCAAAACCGGCGGCATTCCAGGAATTCAGCGCGTAGGCGCTGACGACGAGACCCGCAGTGAGCAAGGCGAGGGCAAGTATCAGTCCGCGCTCCAAAGTTGCGGCCGTCATGACCGAACGGAAGAATGGATCGACCGGCACGATCCCCTCGCGTCCGCCATAGATTTTTGCGAACACCCAGAACTGGACCGATTGGAAGCCGACCACGACTGCTGCCGAGGCGTAGAGAAGCGTATCGAGGTCGAAGGTAATGCCGGCGACGGTCCGTGGCTGAGGAATGAGCCACCCCATAACCGCAAGTCCGACTGCAAACAGCAGAGCCCCAGGGTAGAGGAAGAGCCAGCGAGGGCTGAAGAGCAGCATGAAGCGGAGATGCCGCCAGCCATCCCGCCAGCTCCTCAAATGCGGCGCCCGGCTTCGACCGTCCGGCGACAGGGTGGTCGGCACCTCGGCGACCCGCAGCTTGTTCGTGGCGGCCTTCACTACCATCTCGCTGGCGAATTCCATTCCCCGCGCCTGAAGATCGAGGCTGAGCATCGCGTCGCGGCGAAAACCGCGAAGCCCGCAATGAAAGTCGCCGCAGGCGCTGCCGAAGAAGAGGCGGCCGATAGCCGTCAGAACCGGGTTGCCGAGATAGCGATGAAGAGCCGGCATAGCTCCTGGCGCGATCCCGCCCAGAAATCGATTCCCCATGACGAGCTCGTAGCCTTGACGGAGGCGCTCAAGGAACGGCATCAGCGCATCGAAGTCATAGCTTCCGTCGCTATCACCCATAATCACGTATTCGCCAGCGGCAGCGCGAATTCCCCCGATGAGTGCGGCGCCATAACCTCGCTCGCTGATCGGAACGACACGAGCGCCGAGCATCTCGGCAATGGCCTGCGAGCCGTCCGTGCTGCCATTATCTGCGATCAGCACCTCGCCCTGTACGCCGTGGCGCATCAAGAATCCGTGGGCCGTCTTAATGCATTGGCCCAGCGTCTCCGCTTCATTCAAGCACGGCATCAGTATTGTGAGTTCGCAAGACGAATGTGCTTTCGTCCCGGCCGGACGAGTATCGTCCATAAAACCGATCTCCGAGTTCACTTGAGGCGGACAGTCGATGATCTTATTCTAGCACCTTGGCATGCGCAGGGCGAATACCGAACCGTCGACTGGCAAGGCGATCGAATTGTACTCTTCTCCGCCGCGTTCACCTTCAAAATTGCCATATTCCGCCCGAGCCAACAACCGATTATCACCTGCGCTGCACCGGACGAAAGCGAGGACCTTATCCTGATGACCACGACGCAGCTCAAGGCGCGCGAGTTGATCCGGAACCGGCGCCGGCTCAGCTTTGCTCGCAAGGCCTCTCTCTTCGGCATCGTGCTTCGAGAGAACGGTCTCGCCTGGACGACCCTGCTTGCAGCCTATTATGCCACCAGCGCCGTAGCCGAGTGGAGCTTCGCGCGGCTCCAGCGCACCAAGGCGGAGCGAGGACTGCCGGGCACGAGCAGCCTTCGGCTGAACGAGCGGATCTGGACGGATTGGGACTGGAGCTCGGGCGGCGACGAGTGGACTCTGTCGCCGGAATGGAAATCCTCGCTGATTTCCTGCGTCCTCACCCGATATGTTCCCGAGGGTGTCGACACGCTGGAAATCGGGCCGGGAGCGGGCCGCTGGACCGCCGTCCTTCAACCCAGAGCCCGTCATCTGTTCGGGGTGGACATCTCCGAGACGTGTATCGATATCTGCCGCCGCAAATTTGGAGGATCGTCCAATACGACATTTCTCAAGAGCAGCGGCGCCGACCTCAACGGTGTTCCCGATCGTTCCATCGACGCACTCTGGTCATTCGATGTCTTCGTTCATATCAATCGTCGCGATGTCGAGGCCTATGTGCGCGAATTCTCGCGCGTCATGCGCCACGGCGCCGTCGGCGTTATCCATCACGGCAGCGGCGCCGGAACACAGGGCGGATGGCGCAGCGATCTCACGACGGCCGACTTCACCCGACTTCTGAACGAGAGCGGGTTCGAGATCGTGGACCAGTTCGAACGATGGGAAGACAATGGCGAGGTCTATTCGGTCGGGCTCTACCAGGATGTGGTGACGGTCTTCCGGCGAGCAGCCTAACCAGGAAAGGCAGACCGAGTGGGGTTGTTGCAATATCGAAAGCGCTGTCTTCAGACGGCGACGGTTTGCTCTGCACGACCCGTTGCGACAAAGTCCGGGTAGAGCTGACAGCAGACCGGGCTTTGCGCCACAATGGCCGCGATAGTCGCAATTTCAAATTGCGAAAGTTGGCGACGCCATTTGGTCGCGGCCTCCAGCGGCTCCCGAAAGACGTCATAATATCCTTCCGGCCGTGCCTTCGGGCGGGTGCTGCTGCGCAAGAAACACGCGGTCTCGGCCTTCCAATCGAGGCCGCAGAATTGAAACAGCGCACGGGCCATATCGGCCGGCGCTGCGGCGACATCTTCATAGCGGACGACTTTGACATGCTTTGCCAACGCCAGATCTTCGATCGCCTTCTCCGTTTGTATGACCCAACTCCAAGCGAGTTGCGCAATGAACGGCAGTTGCGCCAAGCGCTCGCGCGAGAGTGATCGGCGCTGCGCCTGCGGCGTCGCGGCAAGACCAAGAACAGGGATTTGGTGCTCGAACTTTCCCAGTGTGATGCCGCGCAACATTGAAGCGATCTGGCCGCAGGGATGGCGGACGACGAGAATGAACCGGCTGTCAGGCGACGCGGTGGCGAGAATGCCGACGCGCCCCATGCAGCTCACTGATTTTATGACAATCGGGATATCGGAATTTGCGTCACAGTCGAGAAAGTCGGGAACAGGAAATCTCTGGGCGAGAGAACCGATAACCGGGAGCCACTGTAAGGTGCGCAGAATTTCGATGAGGAGGACCCGAAGCCAAGCAGCGACTCCGCCGCAATGGCTCTTGCGGAAAACAGGCCGCGAACCCGAGGTTTTGAGAACCTTGATTCGAGCAAGGCGGGCGAGCCAGCGCCGCGCCTGCATCGCGTAGCGCGGCGCCTCCTCGATGGTACAGAGATAGGGTATCTCCGGCTCGCCGCGATCGATGATGTCGGGTTCATGGCGGTAGAGGATCGCGGGGTGGCTATCAAACATCTTGCCGAGCCACGTGGTCCCGGATCGTGGTGCTCCGAGAATGAAGATCGTCCGCCGGCCGAGGGGGTAGTCCAGCGCCGCGGCTCCATTGCACGCCGGACCGCCGGCGGGATCCCGATCGGGGCGGGGGGCAGCAGCGCTCAGCATCGTGAGCCCGAATGCTGGCTCGCCCGGATTCCGCGCTGCGATCTCCGCAGCGAGGCCAGCGCCCCCCGGAGGCGGGCGGCGAACCATTCTGTTTAACACGCCCGCAAGATAGCTGAGCGCCATTCGTTCGGCACCGAGAGGACGCCCGGACAAGAGCCAAAGTGCGAGCTGCGCTGCGGAAAAAGTTGCAGCGCCGGCAATGACACTGGCCGCCAGCCGAAGAAGCGCAGAATCGATGCTCGCGGCGCGCACCCATTGCGCCATCTCCGGCTGCAGCCAGAGCAGCATCACCGCCATGCAAAGCGAGGCGGCAATGGGACGCCAGAGCTGCATGCCGATCTGCCGTGCTGAGACCGGCAGGACCTGCATCACCGTGTAGAGCGTGACGGGGATGAACAGAAAGGTGACCGCGGTCCGCGCGATCGCGATGCCGAGGAGTCCCAGTTGCGTCCCGGCGACGATCATCGCTCCCATCAGCACGACATTGAACGCCCAGAGGCGGATAGCGCTGATCCGAGCATGACCGGTGACATTGATGATGGCATTTACGGCCCGGCCAAGCCCGACAAAGCTGCCGCCGAGAGCAAGCCAGGGCATCAGCGGGGCGGCGGCTGCCCATTTCGGGCCGAGTAGCACCGCGACCACGTCATCGGCGACCAGTGCCATGCCAACGCCGACGGCGCACGAAATCGTGGCAAAAGCGGCGAGGACCCCGAGGAAGGTCTCCACCAATCGGTGCGGCTCTGGAAGCAGTTTCGCATAGATGGGGAAGAGTGCCTGAGCAGAAGGCCCGATCAGTTCTTCGGTCGGAGAGTTGGCGAGTTCGCTCGCGACATTGTAGGTGCCCATGCTGCGGGCGCCGGCCACCGCGCCGACCACGAAACCATCGGCCTCGCTCACGAAATAGCCGACATTGACCACAAGCATCCAAACCGAGAAAGACCAGATCTCGCGAATCCGGGTGACGCTGAGTCGCGGTCGGAACGGGTGCATCCAGTATGTGAGCCAAGTGCTGAGCATTTCGCCGAGCACGATTCCGATCACCAGGGCCCAGTAGTTGCGTATCACGATAGCAAGCACGACCGTCAAGCTGACGCGCCCAAGCCGCTGGAGCACCTGGAGCTGAAACTGCCGGCCGAATTGCAGCTCTTTACGGAACGCGATCACGCCGACGTTGCGGAAGCCGCCAATGATCGCCTTCAGGGCCAGGCACTGGATGAGCAACGTTACGCGCGGCTCGCCAAAATACCAGGCGGCAATGGGCGCGATCGCGATCAGCAGTAGCCCGACCCCACCATTGAGACCGATCGACATGGTCCATGCAGAATCGTAGTAGCCGCGGTCCGGATTGGTTCGGCGAATGAGGTCGAGGGTCTGCCCCGCTTCCGTAAAGGCAAGAATGAAATTGACGACGAGCGTTCCCATCGCCACCAGGCCGAAATCCTCCGGAGTAAGCAGCCTTGCCAGGACGATGGTGCTGATGAGACCGAGACTACGGACCGCCCACCGCGCCGCGATCATCCAGCTCGATCCGCTGGCGATCTCCTTTCCGACATTCAAAGCCAACACGCTTTCTCCAGAGTTGCGGCTCTCGGGCCATCCCCATCTTCGTTGCAGCCGGGGCAGCGATGACTTTTGCAGCGGCGCGCGTTAACCAATCTCTAAGCTCGCCCCCTTAAAGCGATGGCGAGTTATCTCGCTAGCAATCACCTCGCAGGCTTTGCAACTGAAGGTCGCGAGTGTCGAAAATATCGACATTTTCAAGACAGGCTTCAATCGGGTGTCGGCCGATGCTGCCGAGAAATCATGGACGAAGACGCCACATCGGCGGTCGCTTACCCGGCACGCATGTCCCGACGACCGATCGGCCACGGCGGTGCTCACCTTCCCAGGGGCGGTCGCCGCTCGACGAGAGCGCCCAGCGCGGCGAGCAGGTTGTGCGTCCTTCGTCCCCATCGTTGCGAACGCCATTCGGCCGATTGCCACAGCCGGGCCGCGAGCGAACGCACCGTTCCTGCATGCCAGAAGGCCCGGCCCAACCTGATCGCCCGGTTACCAAATTGCTGTTTGTACTGCGCTTCGCCCTCTCCATATTCGATCAGCTTCACCCCGTGCTCTGGCGCGTGGCGAATGACCTCCCAAAGCAGGAGCCGGCCCGGCGAGAGGCCTTGCATGCTCGGATCATAAACCGGA